>Ga0208300_100026_pt1 | contig 221562 bp, 198 predicted proteins | sample 23_taG_FD_184096 | JGI IMG/M metagenome (GOLD analysis project Ga0208300, IMG submission 184096) | Marine viral communities from Cariaco Basin, Caribbean Sea - 23_WHOI_OMZ (SPAdes) (version 2) | ecosystem: Environmental > Aquatic > Marine > Oceanic | place: Caribbean Sea: Cariaco Basin...
TAAGAAGAAGAAATTTATAACATCAGTTACTGGAAAAAGCAGGAGTATTGAATTATTGATTGAAAAAGATCAGTTACCTGAATTTAAGTAGGGGCAACTGATCAAAATATATGTGAAAGAGTACTAGAACCTAGGGCCTAGCGCCTGATGACGCGGGGTAAACCCGCTGCTACAAATAGGTGTGAAACGAGTCTGACGGCTGAAAGCTGACGGCTAAAATGTGAAAAAGGGCCCGAAGGCCCCTAACAACATTATTGAATAGCTATAAAGGAAATTACAACTTGGTTAGAACTGGTTCATAGTATTTGCTTCACCACCGGCTTTAAGCGCATTTTCACCAGAGAAGTACTCTTTATGAGTATCACCAATGTTAGAACCTGCTAGGTCTTGGTGTTTCACTGATGCTTGCTCACGGCGAATTTCTTGACGTTGTACGTCGCGAACATACGCTAGCATGCCTAGGTCGCCGAAATAGCCTTCTGATAGAATATCAGTGCTTAGCGCCGCTGTATGGTAAGTTGGTAGCGTGATTAAGTGGTGGAAGATACCCGCTTCACGTGCACCATCTTTTTGGAAGTTTTGCACAAGTACGTCTGCTGCCGCCGCAAGCTCTGTGTCATCCATTTCTGGTGCCATTAATGCCTTATTGTCATCGATGCTTGGGTAAGCTGATAAGTCTTTACCTTGCTCTTGCCACTCAGCATATACTTGCTCACGGAATTTAAGTGTCCAGTTGAACGACGGAGAGTTGTTGTATACCAGCTTAGCATTAGGTACTTGCTCTTTAACGCGGTTAACAAGCTCAGCGATTTGTTTAACGTTTGGTTTTTCTGTTTCAATCCACAGTAAGTCAGCGCCTGATTGTAAGCTAGTTACACAGTCTAGAACTACGCGGTCTTTCTCTGTGCCTTCACGGAACTGGTATAAACCATTATCTAAACGTGTTGGTTTGCAAAGCTGGCCATTAAGCTTCATTGCTGTGTCGCCCTCGTTTAAGTCATCAACACTGTTTACTGGTGTTGTTTCAAGGAACGACGTGTATTGGCTAGCAAGGTCGCCAGGTGTTTTAGATACTGGCACTTTTTGAGTAAGGCTTGCACCTAATGAGTCTGTACGAGCAACGATAATGCCGTTATCAATACCCAGCTCTAAGAATGCGTAACGCACTGCGTTAATTTTTGCTAAGAAATCTTCATGCGGTACAGTTACTTTACCTGCTTGGTGACCACATTGTTTTGCGTCAGATACTTGGTTCTCGATTTGGATAGCACATGCACCCGCTTCAATCATCTTTTTAGCCAGTAGGTAAGTTGCTTCTTCGTTACCGAAACCCGCATCGATATCAGCAATAATTGGCACAACATGGCTTTCGAAGTTATCAATTTTATCTAGCACAGCTTGAACGTCACCGCCGTTTGCTTTCGCTTGGTCTAGGTCTTTGTAAAGGTGGTCAAGCTCACGTGCATCTGCTTGCTTTAAGAAGGTATAGATTTCTTCGATTAGCGCTGGAACAGACGTTTTTTCATGCATACTTTGGTCAGGTAATGGACCAAACTCAGAGCGAAGTGCCGCAACCATCCAGCCACTTAGGTATACATAGCTACGTTTAGTTGTTTTGTTATGACGTTTAATTGCCATCATCATTTGCTGTGCAGTGAAACCATGCCAACAACCTAATGATTGTGTGTATTGGCTGTGGTCAGCATCGTAGGCTGCCATGTCTGCACGCATAATGTCTGCAGTGTATTGAGCAATGTCTAGACCCGTACGAAAACGGTTTTGTAAGCGCATACGGCTTGCGTATTCAGGGTTGATTGACTGCCACGTTTTGCCTTGTGTTTGACATAAAGTAGCTAGGTTATCGGTTTCGCGTTGATATGTTGTCATAATAAAAGTCCTTCGAACGGGTTATCTATTTTTTGTTAGTGAGAGTGGCTACTGGCGTTTGCTTCGTAGCGCTTAATTCAACATTAGGCGGATTTTTTGGATTTAGTAAATTTATAGTTGTTATTGCCACTATATTTTTAGTGAATGGTAAATAGCCTGCTTATTAGCCTTTTTTACGATATGGTTGAACCATGAATGATCAAATTACGCTCGTTTAAAGGACATTATTATGACCACTCTCTCACTTAACGGTTTAAGCGTTGATCAACAACTTGCACAGTTTGTTGAACAGCAACTTCTACCAGGAACAGGCATTAGCACAGATACTTTTTGGCAAGGTTTTGCTGATATCGTCAATGAATTAACGCCAATCAATCGCGCGCTTTTAGAAAAACGCGAACAACTACAAGCCAAGATTGATGACTATCACAAGCAGCAACCGGTATGGGATGCAGCTAACTATCAAGCATTTCTTGAAGATATTGGCTATCTCGTTCCTGAGCCAGCTAGTTTCAGCATCGAAACCGAGCAGGTTGAGCCTGAAATCGCCAGCACCGCGGGGCCGCAGCTTGTTGTGCCAGTAAGCAATGCACGCTTTGCTCTAAACGCAGCGAATGCTCGCTGGGGCTCGTTGTATGATGCGCTGTACGGCACTGATGTTTTAAGTGAAGATGACGGCGCCGAAAAAGGCTCTACATACAACCCAGTACGCGGTTTTAAAGTAATGGCTTATGCCCGCCAGTTCCTCGATAAAGCATTGCCTTTAGCAAATGGCTCACACATCGAAAGTACCAGCTATGCAGTGGTAAATAATGAGCTTTTAATCACATTACGTGACAGCAGTCAGGTTCGCCTAGCTAACCCTGAACAACTTATTGGTTACCAAGGTGAAGCGCAAAATCCAAGCGCTATCTTATTGAAAAATAATGGCTTACATATAGAGCTGCAAATCGACCATCATCATCCAATAGGCCAAGCAGATAAAGCAGGCCTTAAAGATGTACTACTAGAAGCAGCCCTTACAACGATTATGGACTGTGAAGATTCCGTTGCTGCCGTTGATGCTGAAGACAAAGTAAACGTATATCAAAACTGGCTTGGTTTAATGCAAGGAAATCTTGTAGAAGCATTTAACAAAGGCGGTGAAACCATTGAGCGCCGTTTAGCACAAGACCGCCAATATCAAGGTGTAAATGGGGAAACAATCACGCTAAAAGGCCGTAGCATGATGTTTGTGCGTAATGTTGGCCACTTAATGACTAACCCTGCAATCCAAGATAGTGAAGGCAATGACGTGTTTGAAGGCATTATGGATGCCATTATCACCAGCACTGCAGCGCTTCATGATTTAAAAGGCACAAGCACCCTCAAAAATTCAACGGCTAATAGCATTAACATTGTCAAACCAAAAATGCATGGCCCAGAAGAAGTGGCATTCACTAATACCCTATTTACCCGCGTTGAGCAGCTGCTAGGCTTACCAGCAAACACCATTAAAATGGGTATTATGGATGAAGAACGTCGTACTTCAGCTAACTTAAAAGCCTGTATTTTCGAGGCTAAAAACCGTGTTGTATTCATCAATACCGGTTTCTTAGACCGTACTGGTGACGAAATTCATACTTCAATGCAAGCAGGTGTAGTATTGCCAAAAGGCGCTATTAAACTTGAGCCTTGGATCAGCGCATACGAAGACCGCAACGTTGATATTGGCTTAGCTACAGGTCTCAGTGGTAAAGCACAAATTGGTAAAGGTATGTGGCCAATGCCAGATAAAATGGCGTTAATGATGGAACAAAAAAGTGGTCATCCGAAAAGTGGTGCAAATACCGCGTGGGTGCCCTCTCCTACCGCTGCAACTCTGCATGCAATGCATTATCACGATATTGATGTATTTGCTTGCCAAAAAGCGCTTATGGACCGTAAAGAAGCAAGCCTTACCAGCTTACTCACTCCACCGCTTATGAAAGATGCCAGCAGCTTAAGCAAAGAAGATATTCAAGCCGAACTTGATAACAATGCACAGGGTATTTTAGGTTATGTTGTGCGTTGGATTGACCAAGGTATTGGCTGCTCAAAAGTACCAGACATCAACCATGTTGGCTTAATGGAAGACCGTGCCACACTGCGTATTTCAAGCCAACACATGGCCAACTGGCTGTATCATGGTGTTTGTTCTGAAGAGCAAATTAGAAAAACCATGGCACGCATGGCGAAAGTCGTTGATGGCCAAAATGAAGGTGATCCTGCTTACAAAAATATGGCTGATTCAGCCGAAACCTTAGCGCAAAGCGTTGCTTATCAAGCAGCGTTAGCCCTTGTTTTAGAGGGAGTTAAACAACCTAGTGGTTATACTGAACCATTATTGCATGCGTTCCGTATAAAATATAAGTCGTTAAATTAGCCACTACACAACTCTCCTTCGAGTTTCATGTGTCGTTCATAGCAGCCTAAGGGCTGCTTTTTTTTGACTAATATCAATTGATACCAATCCGCAATAATACTTAATTATTTTGAGGGATTAAACCTGTCGCTACCTGCGTTAAAAATTTCTGATTTAGAACAACTAAATAACGAAATTTTTGCCTTGTTATCAACGAGGTTTTATTGCCTCAAAATAGACCACTAAATTAAGCGTATTGGTATAAACTCATAACGACAGTGAATACTCATCATTCATGGCATAATAAAAATCTATTAAAAAAGGGGCATTTGTTACCAAATGCCCCTTTTCACGTACTAATACGTACTAATTTTTTAAAATTAGTTTTTGACAATCGCATTGTGATAAACGTTTTGCACGTCATCACAGTCATCTAGCATAGAAATAAACTTTTCAAAGTTTGCGATATCATCTGGATCTGTGATGTCTGTATGAACTTGTGGAACAAACGTGATTTCGTCTACTTCAAAGTTAATACCTTCAAATGCTTCTTCAAGGGCTGTTTTTGCTTTGTAGTACTCTGTGTGAGGAGCGAATACTGACACTTTGCCATCTTCTACTTCTACATCTGTTACGTCTACATCAGCCATCATTAGCGCTTCTAGTACCACTTCGTCGTCATCACCGGCAAAGCCTAAAACAGCTAAGTGGTCGAACATATGCGCTACACAACCCGGTGTACCAATTTTTGAATCTGTTTTTGTAAACGGTAAACGTACATCTTTGATAGTACGGTTAGGGTTATCAGTTAAACAGTCAACAATAACCATACAGTTACCAGGGCCGTAGCCTTCATAACGTGCTGGAGAATAGTCTTCCCCTGCCCCACCGGCCGCTTTTTTAATTGCGTTATCGATTACGTGTGCTGGTACTTGGTCTCGTTTCGCACGCTCAATAATACGCTTTAGCGCTTGGTTAACTTCTGGATCAGGTTCGCCATTTTTAGCAACAACGTAGATTTCTTTACCGTACTTAGAATTTACTTTAGTTTTTGCATTGGCTGTTTTAGCCATGGCGTTTTTGCGGACTTCAAATGCTCTGCCCATCTTATGCCTCTATGAATACATTTGATAATTGCCGATATTTTAGCAACTCATGAACGCTTGGGCTAGTACTAGGGCATTTTGAAAAATAAAAAACTAACAATAAATCTCAGGAAAAATAAAAAACAAGTCTATTTAACATAACATCTTATTTTCTTGAAATGAGCCAACCAATTTAGGTAAGTCTGAAAAATGATGCAGTACGTAGTCAGCCTGATTTGCGTATTCAGGAATTTCATCCGGAGCGTACAAACAAGCGCGCATATTTGCATTATGGGCAGCTTGAATATCAAATAAGTAATCACCAACATAAAGTAGCTCAGACTGATCAAGCTCCCATAATGTCGCAATAGCATTCAAGGCGCTTGGATCGGGCTTAGCAGGCGCATCAGAGCGAGTTAACACTGTTTCTATAGGTAAAGGGTTATTCTTTAATTTAATGGCAGCAGCACGGTCATAGTTTCGAGTAACAATTGCCATTGGGATATTGTTTTCTTTTAACCGTGTGATGGCATCTGCAACACCAGGAAGTAAATGTGAGTGCTGGGCATCTAACAATTCATGCTGATGTACTATGTTCATCGCTTCTTCACGCATATAAGGTGAAGGTAAAGAAGCGATATAAGCGAGTAAGTCTTTTTCTACAGGACAGCCAACCTGCGCTTTGATTAATGAAAAGTCAAGTTCAGAAGAGACCAAGGTACCATCTAAGTCGAAGATTACACCGCGTATATTGTTGTCATGGATAGTCATATAAATCCCTGTATATGAGAATTGGGAAAGTTTTGGTGCCCATTAATAAGATAGTTTACGAAATCAGTTAATTAAAGGATCAAAGGATTAAAAAAGTAACTTTTTTAATCCTTTAGTATAAGAAAATTATGGTTCAACAGGCTCAAACCTTGCCTCAAGCCAAGTGTCATCTTGACTAAACGTAAGAGTTTTAACTTTACCTTTGCCTTCAATGTTTACCATATTAACTTGTGCTGGCCACAGGTCACGTAATGCTCCGTTGCTCATTCGAATACCATGAATTCCCTCAGGGATCGTTACTTCTTGATAAACCCAAAAGAATTTACCATCAACTTGCGCACCCACATCTTTAAGCTCAAGCGGCTTACCATCTAAAGTTTGTAGGGCAATATGTGACTCAACATAATCAGCAAAACGCTTTTGGTCGTCTTTATTACTTAAAATATCAGCATGACCGTCAAATAAGTGCTCTACCGCATGCTCAGTATCGTGTAAATAAAAGCGATGCATTAGCTCAATATTATTAGTGCGTTTATTAAAAAGTACCGTTGTTACAGATGCTTTTAACTGGTGCGCCATAGTTGGCGCACTCAGTAATAAAGCAAAAATAATGGCTGCAAAGCGCATTATTGTTGCTCCTCAGCATCTTTTTCGTCGTCTTTTTTCAGCTCAGTTTTAATATCTTGCATGATATCGCGGCTAACTTTCGCTTTACTCTTCTCACGTTTGTACACTTCAATACGTGATGGAATAATACGACGCGGATAGTTATTGTTTTCTACATCAACATCCGCAGTTTCCCAACGCGGGTCAACTGTAACAGACACTAGATTTTTACCCTTGTCTGTGACAATGAGCTTTTGAACATGCTTGTGATTACGACGCCAGATTTCAGCAGGAATGTACTGCTCTTCTTTCGTACCATCTTCATAAGTAAGCTCTAATAAGATAGGCATTACTAAACCACCTAAGTTTGAGAACTCAAGTACGTAGTAGTTTTTATCTTCTTTGATTGCACGCTCAAACGTTTTACGTTCCCAAGGTTCTAAGCCTTTTAGGAATTTGTTATACGCGTTGCGCTCTTTATTAGTTACCGTGAAGCGGTCATTTTCGTCATAGAAGTCAGTTACATCTGGGTTTTCTTCAACCCACAGTTTTTTACCTTCTTCTTTATTACGTTTTACGAATAACGGCATTGGCTTATCAGCTTCGATATCGCGTAAACGATTAAAGTCGATATCAGGGTTTTTCGTATCTAGACGTAGTTGGTAAACTTTATCTAGCGAGATATCAACGTGATCTGTGGTGTAGAACCAGCCACGCCAGAACCAATCTAAATCAACACCAGACGCTTCTTCCATAGTACGGAAAAAATCAGCCGGAGTAGGGCGTTTGTACTTCCAACGCTGTGCATATTCTTTAAATGCAAAGTCGAATAACTCACGGCCAAGGATCACTTCACGTAAAATGTTAAGTGCCGCCGCAGGCTTAGTGTAAGCATTTGGGCCTAAACGCAATACGCTGTCTGACTGAGTCATCACCGGTACTTGGTTTTCTGACTTCATATACTCAACGATATCGCGAGGTTCAACTCCCCACGGAATTGTGTGGTCCCATTCACGACCTGCAACTCCATCTAAGAAACTATTTAAACCTTCATCCATCCACGTCCACTGACGTTCATCAGAGTTAACGACCATAGGGAAGTAAATATGACCAACTTCGTGGATTACAACGCCAATTAAGAAGCGCTTTTCAGCTTGTGAGTATGTACGAGTACCATCGTCTTGTAGGTCAGTTCGCGGTCCATTAAAGGTGATCATTGGGTACTCCATACCACCTACAGGGCCATTTACAGACTGAGCAACAGGGTAAGGGTAATCAAATGAGAAGCGCGAATACACTTCCATTGTATGAACGACAGCTTCAGTAGAGTACTTTTTCCAAAGGTCGCCGCCTTCTTTCGGGTAGAAAGACATCGCCATCACTAACGGCTGATCGTTACCACCTTGATGATAGCCTTTAGCATCCCACATAAATTTACGTGAAGAAGCCCATGCAAAGTCACGAACATTTTCAGCTTTGAAATGCCATGTTTTCGTTTTATCAGTGCCTTCTTTTTCGTTTTCTAGCGCTTCTTCTTCAGTCACGATGAAAACAGGTCGTTTAGCGTTTTCAGCTTCTTCTAAACGTTTACGCTGCGTGCTAGTCAGTACATTACGAGCATTATCAAGTTTACCGGTTGCAGATACAATGTGATCAGCTGGCACGGTGATCTCTACATCGTAGTTACCAAATTCAAGCGTAAACTCACCACTTCCTAAGAATGCTTTGTTTGTCCATGCTTCGTAGTCTGTGTATGCAGCAAGTCGCGGGAACCACTGTGCTAGCAAAAAGATATCGTTACCATCTTCTTCAAAGTGCTCATAACCCGAACGAGCACCCACGGCATCTTCTTCAACAATGTTAAAGGCGAAGTCCATGCTGAACTCAACGTCTTTACCCGGTTTAAGCGGCTCGTTTAAGTCGATACGCATTAAGGTATCTACTACAGTAACTTTAAGCTCTTTTCCGTCTTCGTCTTTAACATTGGCGATTTGATAACCCAGCTCGTTGTCGGCCATGAATTGCTGACGACGTAACTGACCTAAGCTCAATTTAGTTGATTTTGGCTGAGGGTCACCTTGCAGTGTTTTACCATTGAAGGTTGATGTCATTTCTGCAATTGAGTCAGATTTAAAGATATTTTGGTCTAACTGTAACCAAAGATACTTTAATGTATGAGGTGAATTATTTTTGTACTCAATTTTCTGACTTGCCGTTAAACGACGTTTTTTCTCATCAAGCTTTACGTCGATGTCGTAGTTAACTTGTTGCTGCCAGTAATTTTCTGCAGGTGCTCCAGCGGCACTACGATAAACATTGGGAGTTGGGAGTGCTTCATCCAGTTGACGAAACTTGTCAACAAATGAACCTTTTGTTTGCTCAACTGATGATGCCATAACCGTAGACGATACAGCTAAAGGCAACACCAAAGCACTCAGCGTTAGAATTGCTTTTTTCATTGTTAATCCTGTAAATTTTGCGTGAGCGTACCTTCTCAAACTGCTAACAAAGTTGCAATAAAATAACGATAAAGTGCGGTATTTTTCAGGTAGTATTCATACTTTTAAAACTATTTATTTTTGTCCTGCCAAATAGCCTTTTAAGTACAAGTGTAAAGGGGGTTTACATTACACTTGCTCAATTTTAGTTCAGCACAAATTCATGCCAAAGTATTAATGTTAAATATAAAGGTTTTTGTTTAACTAGTTTAACTATCTAAAGAAAGATTAAATGGTCTGTTAAATGCATAAAATAATGTGACTGAAGTGTAATAAAGATACCGTCAAATTTTGCACATAAGCTTAAAAATGAAGGGTGATTAGATGAAGTTTTATATTGTAAAGAAAGACTCTCGTTTAGCAGCCATTCCAGCTCAAGAAGCAATTCTTAACGAGTACGAAAATCGTGGTTTTGAATTTGTAGAAGTGATTGCCGCCTGTGATGAGTCAGATGCATTATCGCGCACAAACCCGGTGATAAAAAGGCCAAAAAAATGGCTGATTTACCCAACTGCCTTCATAATTTTATCCTTTGTTATATTTATTTTCGCAATAAATTAAATTTTATGGCATTTTCTATTGAAATTTACTGCCATTTATATTTAAAATCGCCCACTTTTTTGATTTTGGGGTCTGCGTAGTTCGTAATTGCGCCTCAAAATGTTTTGGTAATCAGCATAGAATTCGGTGAGCGTATGGATTTTTATATCCTAAAAAAACAACAAGAACTAATTGCAATTCCAGCGGACGAACAAAATTGTAAACAGTACCTAGATTCAGGGTATTTTTATATTGATAAAGTAGCAGCTTGTAATGAAAGTAATGCACTTAAAATATTACAAGCAAAGCAAACTAAAGCGCTTAAAGTACCATTAATTATGGCTCTACTGGCGTTACCTATGGTTGTATTTGCCTGGTATAGCTTAAGTTAGCAAGCCAGGCTGGGCATCTTGGCTCAGCTTAGGTATATTGACGCTCTTAATAAATAATAAGAGCGTTAAATGAAAGTCCTTCATACATCTGATTGGCATTTAGGCCAACAATTCTACGAGCACTCCCGATTCGATGAACATCAAGCGTTTTTAGCTTGGTTAACCGATACGCTTGTTTCAGAACAGATCGACTTACTGCTAGTTGCGGGTGACATTTATCATACGGCAACACCACCTGCCAGCGCAGAAAACCAACTCTACCAATTTATTAAAACCACCAAGCAGCATTGCCCTGACTTACACATAGTCATTATTGCTGGTAACCACGACTCTGCAAATCGGATAATGGCTGCAAAACCTTTATTAGCTCAATTTGATACGCATGTTGTTGGCCGCTTTGATAGTAACGCCCCTCATGAAGTAGTACTGCCAATCAGCACAAAAAACGGCGATGCGAATGTTGTTGCCATGCCATTTTTACGTAGCAGTGATTTAAGCAGCTATAACCGCCAACAAGAGCAACAGTTAAGTTATAACCAAGCCGTTGCCCTTGCTTATAAAGATGCATTACAAGCCGCAAGTGAATTACCAAATGCGCCATTAATTGCGATGGGCCACTTACATGCAAAAGGCGGAGACATCTCATCAGATTCTGAACGCAATTTAGTTATTGGTGGCGAAGATGCAATATCGGCTAGCATATTTACAGATCAACCTGATTATGTCGCGCTAGGGCACCTTCATAAAGCACAAACCGTCGCCAAAAAAGACACCATTCGCTACAGTGGCACGCCAATGCCGATGTCATTTTCTGAAAGACGCTATCAGCATCAAGTTGTGATAGTTGAGCTTAGTGACTCAGGTACTACTGTAAACCCCCTTTACATTCCTAGCTTTTGTAAAGTCATGTTGCTGCCAGAAAAAGACTGTGTGCCACTAAACGAATTATGTGAGCTTATAAAACAACTCGATTTAACAGATGAAGATTTAGCGCCATACCTGCGGGTTAAATTGAGCGCCCATGACACTGACACCACTTTCAGAGAACAAATAGAACAAGCCCTTGAAGGTAAGCAGGTTAAGTTTTGTGGTATTGAAAGGGTGCGTCAGCAGAGCAGCCAGCAAGACGATGAACAAACCCTATTTGAAGATGTCTCGCAAATTGAAGCGCTAAACCCACACTCACTTTTAGAGCAAGCATTTGCAAACAATAAAGATATGGCAGGGCAGGCTGTACCAAAAGAGCTAGAAAGCTTATTAAGCCAAGTAATCGATGAATTGAATGCGGAGGATCTACTATGAAAATTTTAGCGATTCGTGTTCATCAACTAGCCTCTATCTTAGACGCCGAAGTCGACTTTAGCGCTTCGCCTTTAAAAGAAGCGGGGTTGTTTGCCATCACGGGTGATACCGGGGCGGGTAAAAGTACTTTACTCGATGCTATTTGCTTAGCGCTTTATAACAAAACAGCAAGATTACGTGGTGATACAGGCAATAAAATTGACTTTAACGGCGACAATATCAAACTCAATGACTCGCGAAACTTATTACGCCGCGGGGCAGGGCAGGGCTTTGCCGAAGTCGACTTTATTGGCCAAGACAAACAATCATATCGCGCAAGATTAAGCTTTAGCCGAGCGCGTAATAAAGCCGATGGCAAATTACAACCCGCACAACATAGCCTGTACTCATTACCTGATGAAACTCTAATTGCTGATAGGAGTGCTGCTGGTAAAGAAATCGAGCGTATTATCGGCTTGAGCTTTGAGCAGTTCTCACGAGCAGTACTGCTTGCACAGCATGAATTTGCCGCCTTTTTAAAAGCAACTGGGGATGAGCGTGCGCAACTACTTGAATGCTTAACAGGCACCGATAAATTCAGCCGTATTGGCCAGCGAATTTTTGAACGCCATCGTGAACAGCTGCAAGCTTTAGAGCAGTTAAAGCTAAGTTTAAGCAACTATCAGGTTTTAAGCCCTGAACAGGTCAAAACGAAACAAGCAGAACAAAAAGCGCTTGAGGCTAAACTTGCTGAGTTGCAAAAACAAATAAAACAATTTGAACAGTACCAAGCGTGGTACAAACAAGCATCTCAGCAGCAGCAACAACTAAACCAAGCTGAGCAAGCCAAGCAAGAGTTACAGCAACAAATGCACGCGCTTGCTGAAAAAGCCACTGAAGCGAAACAAGCTCAGCAATGCCTAGAAATAAAAGATAACCGCGAACGTGTGGCGACTCTTAGCGTTCAACATGAGCAACTAATTAAAAACCGTAAGCAGCTTTTAAACGTTGATCATAAAACGCTGATCAAAGACGCTGAGCAAACCCTTGAAAAGCAAACCGCACAACTAAACCAAGCTAAGCAAGCACAAAAAGACGCGCAACCTATTATTAGCCTGGCCCGTGAACTAGATAAGCAACTTGCTGTATTAAACCAGCAAACAGCGGCGCAAAAATTACAAGTAGAGAAAGCAAAGCACCATCATCAAGAGCTGAGTAATACACTAAATAGCCATAAAGCAGAGCAGCAAAAACAGCTAGAGCAACAAGCACAAATAAATAGCTATTTAGAAACACATGCACAATGGCAACCATTAGCAAAAGACTGGTCATTCTATAAAAGTGAGTTAAGCCGCTTTAGCCAGCAACTGCACACAATTAGCCAATCACAGCAAAATGTAAAAGCTCTTCAGCCTAAAATTGAAGAGCAGCAAGCAGCCGCGCAGCACTGTAAAACTAAATACCAAGCCCTTGAGCAAGAAATTAAGCGCTTAAACGAGCAAGATGCCGCCTTTAAATCGAGTTTAAACACCCAATCAATGGCGGATATTGATGCGGGGCTTGAGGCAATTAAGCACCTGATTGAAAAGCGCCAAGTGTGGCAAACTAATCAGCAGCAGTTAAAAAATTGGCAAACCCAGCTAAATACATTAAGCCAAACTGAGCAGCAACTACAAACGGCATTGAAAGATGCGCAGCAAGGTGCAGAGCAAGCACAGCAGCAGGTTTCGTTTTGTGAGCAAAACTTACAGCAAGTGCAGTTAAGAGCCAGTGAAGGGGTCAGCCAGTTACGTGCCACCTTAAAAGCTGGGGAGCCGTGTGCAGTATGTGGCTCAAAAGAGCACCCCTTTATGCATGAAGAAATGGTAAACGAGCAATTTAGTCAACTTATTAACGACTTTACCAACCAGTTAACTAACGCCAAACAGCACTTAAAAGCTCAGCAAGCATTACAGCAAGCTAAAAGTAATGAGCTGGCGGCATGCAGCCAACAGATAAGCTCGTTAACAGGGCAGATCTCAGAGCTGAGCGCTCAACAACAGAGCCTCAAAGAAACCATGGCGGCTAATCGAACTGAGCTAAATGATTTAACCGAAGATCAGTTAAACGAGCGTCAGCAACAGCTAAGCTTGCAAAAACAGCAGTACTACAAAACCCTTGAACAACAACAACAGCTGCAAAACACGCTTTCGGCTAAGCAAGCTGAGTATAATCAACAAGGGCAAGCGCTACATAGCAAAGAGCAGCAATTAAATGAATTGCAGCAACAGCTAAATAATCTGCAAACTCGTTTAAATGAGCTCAATGATGAGCATGAGCAGCTCTATACCGCACTAAATCAACAGTTCACCAGTGCACCTTGGTGGCAGGCACTCAATACACAAAGCATTTCTTTAGAGGTCATTGCAGAGCACGCTGAGGCTTATCAAGCTTCGCTGCAAACGGCGGATGAGCTTAAAACTAGCTTAAAAGCCATTGAGCAGCACCTTGCACATGTAACGCCGCAGCTTAACGAAGCACATACCTCTTTAACTCAGTACAACGAGCAACTAAGCCAAACTCAAAACGAACTTACGCAGATACAATCAAAGCGCGAGGGGTTATTTAGTAACGCAGCGATATCGGTAGATGAGTTTATAGCAGAGCTTGAAAAGGCGATAGATTCAGCGCAGCAGGCACTACAACTTGCCCAAGCAACCCATAGTAATGCGGTGAAGGCGCGTGACGAACAAGCCATTCAAATCGCCAATTTTGACGAGCGTGAAAAAGAACTCGCCGCTGAGCAAGGGGCACTTAATAAGCGCTTTAGTCTGTGGTTTAACGATTTTAAAACGCAGCACCCAAGCTTAGATGAGCAAGCCGTTAGTCAGTTATTAACAATAAGCCCCGCTGAAATCAAACAAACTCTGGCAGATTACCACACCAGCGAAAGTAGCTTAAAAGACGCAGAGGCGCTTTTAAAACAACGACAACAGGCATTGGCTCAGCATCAAAAAGATAAGCCAGCTCTCGGTGAAGATGAGCTGCAAACACAGCTTAATCAAGCCACAGAGCAACAAGTGCAAACAAATAACGCATTATTGCAAGTTGCAACGGAGCTTAAAACCCATCAACAAAATAGCCAAGCGCTTGAAGATAAACAAAAGCAATTGGTTGATCAGCAAAAAAGCTATGAGCACTGGCATCTACTCAATAAGGTGCTAGGGGATGCCAGCGGTAAAACCATGCGTAATTTAGCGCAAACGCAAACTTTAAAAATACTGCTACATTATGCGAATAGTCACTTACAGACACTAAATAAACGCTACAAATTAACAGCCATAGGGCAAACGCTCGATATCGCTATTATCGATAAAGACATGGCCGATGAGCAGCGCTCTGTTAATACATTATCGGGGGGTGAGTCATTTTTAGTATCGTTAGCACTGGCGCTAGGGCTTGCTTCGTTGTCGTCGAATAAAGTACAGATAAACTCTTTGTTTATCGACGAAGGGTTTGGTACGTTGGACAGTGAAACGTTAAGCATCGCGATGGATGCTCTTGATTCTCTGCAAGCACAAGGCCGCAAAGTCGGGGTTATTTCTCACGTATCTGAAATGACCGAACGCGTTGCCACGCAAGTGCATGTAGCGAAAAAACCAGGTGGTTATTCGACCATCTCTGTTATTTAAAGGATTAGCATGCCAACTTTTAATCACGAAGAAGCAAGTCACTACGACGAACGTATTTTGCGCCTAGTTCCAGGTTATGAGCTATTACATCAAGCAACCGCCGCCCAACTGGCAACCACGCTGAGCGATGATGCGCGCATTTTAGTGGTTGGTGCCGGAACAGGTAAAGAAATCATCGAATTAGCGGCGCTAAAACCAAGCTGGCAATTTATTGCTCAAGATATTTCACAAGACATGCTCGATATTGCCGAGCAACAGTTTGGCCAGCATAACATCAGCGATCGCGTATCAGTACACTGCGGTGATATCAACGACATCGACACTCAATGTGACGCCGCACTGTGTTTACTGGTCATGCATTTTGTTGAAGATAACGGCGATAAAAAAGCGCTATTAAAAGCGATTCACAGCAAGCTTAAGAAATCGAGCAACTTATACATTGCCGATTTAATGCGCCCAGAAACCACTTTTGAGCGCGAATCTCAACTACAGCTGTGTACACAGTTAGGTTTAACAGAAGTCGGCGTAGAACGCATGCGCCACAACCTAGAGCACGAGTTTTACCCATTAGACCGCATTCGTTTTTCAGAGTTAATGAATGAAACCCGCTTCAGCACCCCAAAACAATATTTTAAAGTGCTTGGTTTTGCTGGGTATGTGGTTGGGAGTTAGCTACGTTCTAGAGCAGTCAACTCGTAGGTTGGGTAGAGCGCAGCGAAACCCAACAAACTTAGGTAAAGTTAGCGAGTTACAAGGGGAAAGAGTAAAACGACATCACGTAGGCGCGAAATTTATTTCGCGCGATGGTTCTAACTTTACTCTTTGAACTTGATAACTTCACTTAATAGTTGAGCTTAATCTTGCCTTGAATATCAGCTTTGTGCCTTGAGTCAACAACATATCTGAACTTTAGGTCATCGACTGTATTAGGTGAATTTAGTATATAAATTTCTATTGGCTAAAACCTCAAGCCTAGGCGCAACTTTGCTGCGTCCCTTGCCTTGACTTGTTAAGTTGCTTTGCTTTCTTTTTATCTCGAATCCATAAAACAGAGCCATTAGTTTTCTTCATTTCAAAGAGGTCTATAGCTTGAAACAAATCGCTTAACTTCTTATATCCATAATTTCGCTGATCAAAAGATGCATGATTAGAAATGTGAGTGCCAATTGGCCCCAACATAGCCCAACCGTCGTCTTCTTCTACTGCCTCAATTGCCTGTCTCAGCAAATTGATTAGCTTGGTGTCACTTTTTATATTCTTTCCTTGCTTTTGGATAGGCAACTCTTTGCCTGTGTCTTCGTCTAAATATAGGAAGCGAGAGCAACTATTAACGAAAGCTAATGGTGCTTTACGTTCACCAAATCCAATCACGAACTTGCCATCTGCTAATGAACGAGTTACCAGCGGAGTAAAGTCACAATCAGATGATACTAGACAAATAATATCAATATCTTTTGTGTATAAAACATCCATGACGTCAATGACTAATGCCATATCAGTAGCATTCTTGCCCTTAGTAAGGTCAAACTGTTGAATGGGTTGGATTGCGAACTCGTGGAGTACATCCTCCCACGGTTTCAGATTCTGATTTTTCCAGTTTCCATACGCCTTTCGAATATTGACTACACCATAACGAGCCAACTCGGAAAGTACCTTTTCTATCTTCTGGGCAGGCGCATTATCAGCATCAATGAATACTGCAATTTTTTCTTTATCCTTCATGGTGCTTCCTTGCAACTTAACAGCGTATTACCGAGAATTCCCGTTAACACTCAATGTGTCAATTTCCAGAATTATCAATATACGGTTATTAATAATCTAATTTTTAATAACTTACACATAGCCAAAAGGAATTACAATTGTTTAGGCTACTCTATAACCATAAATTTAATTACTCGAGAATAGATAGAATTGCATTACGAGAAATGATTATTTATACATTTACACTTTGAATACCAGCTTCTCTCAGAGCTGATTTTTTGAACAATCACGTTAACTAATCTTGGGGCAAAACGTTTTAGGTCGTCTGTATTAGGTGAATTTCGCATAAGAATTTCAATGGAGCAACGCCGTGCTAAACCACACAAAACGCTTGGCTAAAATTAGCGATGAACTAACGTAAACCTAGCTTTAGACGACCCTCGCTTAAACGGCTTGTTATATGGCTACTTACTCTTTCTCTTTATTAAATAGGCGATATATCGATAACTGAAAAGCAGACCAAATACTATTAAACCAAATTTAAATGGAAACCACTCCAAGCCTGTCTCCGCAAGACCGACTAAAATACATAGCCTATAAAGAGGCTCCCAAACGATACAAATTAAAGAGTAAGCCAAAGCATCTGGCGCAAGTAAAATAGCAAATTTTAGCTTCTCTTTTAGCAAATTAAACATCAACTCTCAAAGTAACATAATGCCCAAATATTGGGCACACTTGCGTTCCAGCCAAGCTCAGCGAGCGATATAATTTTGTTAGTCACTCACTTCAACTTTGCTAAGTACATAATTTGAGAAAGCTGAGCATACCACTAAGAAGAATTTTGCATCGTCGAATGTAATTCTACTTTGTTCAAGTAGTGCATGACGAATTCCATTTTCATCTGAAGTAAACCCATATAAGCTGGAAAATGCAGTTTTCAATGCAGAATGGAGAGCTATTTGCTCATCGAGTTTTTTTATCAATTGACCAAGAGTTCCCTTTTTTCCTGTGATAATAGAAACCAAGCTCTCTATAGCACTGATGGATTCTTTAATTGAGTTGCGATAATCAGGGTTATTTCTATCTGATAAAAGTTGTAGAGATCTTTCTAAATGCAACTTTACTGCTTCTTCACTATTTAATATAGCTTTATCTATTTCTTCTAATTGCTCCCTTTCTGTTATTTGAGCGATCTGACCACCGACAAATCGATAGGCCGACATTTCCCGTTCTAATATCTGATTGCAGGCTACTTGAAAGTGGTCACGAAACTGATATTTCTCGTAATTTTGCGAGCAAAACTCAATAGAGTCATAAACTTCATACCAGCTACATCCGAAAAAATAACCTCTAAGTTGGCTATGAACCTCGACCCAGCGGGGGCTTAAAGTATCTAATGGATATTTGAAATAATTAAGCCAAAGTTTTTCACATAGGCTGTAAATTTGAGGATTACTATCTCTACTGATAAAGTATCCATTAAATGAAGAAGATATATCATCCCAAATTGATACTTTTAACAAACTCCAGAGTGAATTTAAGAGTGCTTCGTCAACTGACTCTAATTGAATACTATCCCTAGCTTGTTTGTATCCAAATCTTTCTGAAAACCTCACCTATACCTCCTTGAGTGGAAAAAATTTTATCGTGCACGCTTCGAGCATCTTTCTTCCGATGTCACGCTCATATATTTAATAAATCTACTATTAACAAATAACGGAATGCATTGCTAACTGTAAATTTTTTTTGATGTTATAGATATTCATAAAGAAAAATGGCTCAGCGCTGATTTTTATCATATTTGCAGGGTATATGGTTGGGAGTTAGCGAGTAATGAACCATCGCGCGAAATAAATTTCACGCCTACGCGATGTAACTTTACTCTTTACTCTTGAAACTCATTAGCTAATGGTTTTGAGTCTGAGAGCTGACGGCTGATAGCTGACAGCTCTTTTTAATTCCGAGAACCTAATACCCCGCGGCCTGACCGTCTTTGCGAGTTTCAGATGCGCCGTAATAAACGCCGGTTTTTGGGTCTTTCAATATAGCTTGATAACCACCGTATGGGCCAACCGCGTCTTGTAAGGTATGGCCTTTTTTCATTAACTCGCGGCGGGTTTCCATCGAAAAACCTGACTCTAAGCTAACAAAACCGCCGTCTTCCATGATTTCACCGGTTGGTTGCGATGAACCTGTGTGCAGAATACGCGGTGCATCACCGGCTTCTTGCAGGTTCATACCAAAATCAATCATGTTGATCAGTATTTGAGCATGCATTTGTGGCTGTGTGGCACCGCCCATTACACCATAACTCATATATGGCTTGCCATCTTTGGTGACAAACGCAGGAATGATTGTATGAAATGGTCGTTTGCCTGGCTCATATTGGTTCATGTGGCCTTTTTTAAGCGCGAACATTTCGCCACGGTTTTGCAATACAAAACCTAATTTTGCCGGTGTCATACCTGAGCCCATGCCACGGTAATTACTTTGAATAAGTGAAACCATGTTGCCGTCTTTATCGGCGGTCGTCATATAAATGGTATCGCCTTCTACTGGGCCTGCATGGTCGCGTTTTGCGGCTTTATTAGGGTCTATCAGTTTGCGTCTTTCATCAGCATATTGCTGCGAAATGAGTGTTTGTACGGGAATGGTGTTAAATGCTGGATCGGCGTAGTACTTAGCACGATCTGCAAACGCGAGCTTTTTCGCTTCAACAAAGGTATGTACGTATTCTGGGCTATCAAAGCCCATTGCTTTGATATCGTAACCTTCAAGAATATTGAGAATTTGCTGTGCAGCAATACCTTGGCCATTTGGTGGTAATTCCCAAAGGGTATACCCTCTATAATCGGCGCTCACAGGTTTAACCCATTCACTATGGTGGGCAGCTAAATCTTCATAGGATAAGTAGCCGCCGTTTTCCTTCATGTAACGACCAATTTCTTTAGCAATATCGCCTTTGTAAAAGGCATCTCGGCCGCCTTTGGCAATTTTACGATAGGTGTTTGCAAGGGCTGGGTTCTTAAATATTTCCCCTTTTTCTGGCATTGCCCCATCAGGCATATATACATCTTTGAAGCCTGGGTATTTACCACGAGCAGCCACACTTTTTTGCATGTAATAGGCAATCAGTTCAGACACAGGGAAACCATTTTCAGCGTAGTCGATAGCAGGTTGGAGTAAGGCTTTCATTGGTGTTTTGCCAAACTTTTTATGTAACTCAAACCAACCATCTACCGCACCAGGTACCGACACAGGCAATGGCCCATAAGCAGGAATGTAGTCACCTTGTGCTTTTAAAGTATCAAAAGACAAGCTTAGTGGTGAACGGCCAGAGGCATTTAAACCGTAAAGTTGCTTGCTTTTGTTATCCCAAACAATGGCAAATAAATCGCCACCAATTCCACACCCGGTCGGTTCAACCAGACCAAGCACTGCATTTGCCGCAATAGCTGCATCAATGGCATTACCACCGTCTTTTAATACTTGTAAGCCCACTTGCGTAGCTAACGGCTGTGATGTTGCAACCATACCTGATTGTGCGATGACTTCAGAACGACTAGCAAAGTTATGGCCAGTGATGCGATCGTAAGCTTGAGTAGCGCCTGTTGTGCCTAAGCATACTGCTAGCACTAAGCTTTTAATGAGTGGAGTTGGTTTCATAGTTCTTGCCCTTTTTATTTATCACTATAAAAAGCAATTAAAGATCAGGCAATGGCTTTGCGATCGAGCGCGAGAAAACACGATTGACTTCAAAAAATACCAAAACCGCAGCTAATTTACCTTAAACAAAGCCAAATTAGTAAATAGCAGAACCATTCAGACACTGCTCTGCAACTGGTGAAGTTTCACCACTTGAGTTTATGTTCCCAGCGACAAACTGATCAATAATCGCCGCAATTTGGTTTTCTTGCTTCATGCTATCAAGCGCCTTTTGCAGCGCGGTAACTACCTCTGGCGATGTGTTTTTGTTAAGCGCTAAATAATTCCCCACTAAAGCAGGGTGCTTTAGCTCAAATACCGGAGTCACTTGCTGAGGACTCATACCTACATTCATCAGTTGCGATGTTAGGGTGAGTGACGAGCCAATCAGCAAGTCATGCTTACCTTGCTTAAACATCTTTAGCTCTTCAAACTTTTTTGAATAGGTTAAAAACTGCTGGCCCTCAGTAAGATTAAAATCAGCAAGAACTGTTTGATAAACATCACCACGCGATACGCCAATAGTATAGTTTTGCAACGACTTTGTACTACTTACTTTAATGTCGTTACGCTCATTTAAACGATATAAACATGAGTGCCCTGAGACCAATGGCCCAACCCAATAAAATTGTTTCTCTCGTTTTGCGGTACGCGATGTTGAATATATTCCTGTATGCGGTTGGCTCATTGTCAGTGACATGCCTCGCTTCCAAGGCAATACATTGAACGTACAATTTAGCTTGGCTTTTTCGCACAAAGATTCCATGATTTTGGTGTTAATACCAGTGAGTTGGTTGTGCTGCATAAAGTTATAAGGAGGAAACACTTCGGTATATAAAGTCAGTTGTTCCGTGCTAGCCACTGCAGTGCTGACTGTGAATAAACTAAATAGTGTTAAATGCTTATACATCGCTCTTAACTCATTAATCAGGTTTAACAATTCGGCTCAGCTGCTTTTGCAATGTATTTAAACAAAAAGGTTTAATAATAAAGCCGTTAACTCTTGCGGTAATCATCTCATTGACGGTTTGCTTACTGTCTTCGCATGTCACCATTAGTACTGGCAAGTTAGCAAGCGTGGGCGTTTCTCTGATATGGTTCAGCAAACATCTGCCATCCATTTTAGGCATATGCAAATCAGTGATTACTAGATCAAAGGTTTGCTTCTCTAGTAAGTCAAATGCTTGTGCACCATCCGTTGCCTCAGTTATGTCATTATAATCAAGCCTACGTAACATGTTTATCAACACGTGACGCATAAGGGGCATATCATCTACAACCAATATTTTCATTAAGCGCACTATTAAAGTTTTGGTTTTTTAAGCTTAGTTTGCTAACCCAATAACGCAATAAAGTAGCAGCTAAGAGACAACATCAGCGACCAATTGACTTAAGCGCGCAATTTTAATGTTGCTCAATTGACGATAGTCAAAATAAGGGCAAACGATCACTTTACTAGACTTGCTAATTGCAAACTCATCATCAAGCCAAGTTAATTGGCAATGCAAAAGTCCGTTATTAATAAGCTGCTTAGCATAAGTTCGACCAGCAATGATGTGTAATTGCTTTGATTTGTGTAATATCGGCGGGCTGAACAGTAACGTGGTTTGGCTATGTGCTTGCAGCAGTTGTTCATCACGAAAAGTTTGCCAATCAGGCGCCCTTTTAGCGAAATCATAAAACTCGCTTGGTAGGGCAAACAGCACTTTGCTGTATACATTAAAAACTTTACGCCAACCATTACCACAAGCTTGGTTTATTTCGTTTATCTGGCCGGGTTGCATTGCATGCAAATGGTCAAGCTGTTGCCAAGCAGGCATCGGCGGGCGCTTTTCAATATAAACAGCGACTTTAAACGCCTCATCACCAAACCCCTGTAGTGATGCACTATTAACTTCACTCATGGCTTTTTAGCTAGGATCCGATCTAGGTTATTTGCAAAGTTTTGACGGTCAGCTTGGCTTAATGGCGGCGGGCCACCGGCCATTTCAACACCGCTCGAACGCATTGTTTCCATAAAGTCGCGAACATTCAAACGGGAGCGAATATTTTCGGTTGTATATAATTCACCGCGAGGATTGAGCGCTTGTGCGCCTTTTTCAATAACTTCAGCAGCTAGAGGAATATCACCAGTAATTACCAAATCATTCGGCTCGATACGTTTAACGATTTCGTTGTCAGCAATATCAAAACCCGAAGAAACTTGTAAACGGCTAATAAACTTAGAAGGAGGTACTCGCATCGTGTGATTCGCAACCAATGTGGTAAACGTTTGCGTACGCTCAGCAGCACGAAAAAGTATCTCTTTGATAACAACGGGACAGGCATCTGCATCAACCCAAATCTTCATGGTATTCTCAATATAACTATTCTAGACTGGCATAGTTTACCTCACTTGAACTTAATTACCGCTATTAACGTATTAATTTGTTTATTTAAAAGGAGTATAAGCGTGCAAAAATCATTAAAACTTTTAGGGGTTATATTTATTACTGCGATTATTTCGGCCTGTACTGGCGTGCCGGATGACATCAAACCCGTCGATAATTTTGAACTAGAAAAATACACAGGAACTTGGTACGAAATTGCACGTCTGGATCACTCATTTGAAAGAGGCTTAGAAGGTATTACTGCTCAATACTCGATTAATCCTGATGGCACTGTAAAAGTCATCAATAAAGGCTACAGCGTTGAAGATAAAGCATGGCAGCAAGCAGAAGGAAAGGCGAAGTTTGCAGAGCAGCAAGACATAGGCCACCTAGAAGTATCATTTTTTGGGCCATTTTACAGCTCTTACGTGGTGTTTGAATTAGACAAACAGGACTATCAATACGCTTATATCACAGGCTACAACAAAGACTATTTATGGTTTTTGTCGCGTACACCTACTGTCACAGAACAGCAAATGCAGGATTTTATAAATACAGCTAAACAGTATGGCTTCAAAACAGATGAACTTATCTATGTTGACCATAAAAACCTGTAAAGGGGCTTTACAACTGTCTTGGAAATATCACGAATGTGCAACACAACTGTAATGGACATTATGCAAACTATGCATCGTTAAATTGAAGCAACATGTGATCCCCCAATTTAATCCCCTGCTTGGGTAGGCAATGCCTACCCATTTTTTTTATATCATTTCGATTAATTAAATATTATTGCCGGTTGATATCAGATCAGCATTTTACTAACTAGACTACAAAATCATCACTGAAAAGCCACTTAACAGCAAAACAGACATAGTTAATACACTGACATACTTCACCCAAGAAACGGTAAAACTGTATAAAATCATAAGCATAACTACACTTAATGCCATATAACCACAAAACAGCAGAGCACCATAACCACCATCATTAAGCACACTAAGCAGCAAACTTAGTAAAATAGTGATCCAGCCACTCATCAAAAAGCTATGCCGCTGTTTTTCGGTTAATTTCTTTTTAAACACATCACGAAAATGATTGAACTTTGCAAGTGCAAAACAATTAAACCCCAAAAAGCAGAGACTAAATTGCAGTAACTCCATCATCCTTGTTGCTCCTTTAACAGCCTGTTTTTATTTGATTTAGCCTTATTTATCACGGTTTTATGGCTAGGTATTTTTTTGCTTTGTAGTAAAAACAGCAGCCCAGCACAAATAAACGCACTATCGATACCGAATAAAGCCCACTGTTTAGTTAGTAAATACGTGATCCAATTACCATCAGTCGTCAGTGCATTTACCACCGGCACTAAAAAGCAGGCTATGGCATTAAGCCATGCACTATAGCGCCAATGATGTTTTTCTCGGCCGCTCACAGCGATAATTAGCATCGCCAGCCAAGCTAAGAAAAACACGAGTATTTCTTTATCGGCACGCTCAGCTAACTCTAAAGGCAATAAACGGTTAGCAATAAAGAAAGCTGCTGTAGCAAAAGGTAAGCCCATCAGTGTGGCCAAATTTAGTGTCTCAACCAGCTTCAAGCCAAAGCTTGGTTTTTGGTCTGCTTTGAGTCTCTCGCGTAATCGCTTAGCCCACATAATGCAGCCTGTAGCAATCATGGCACAACCCGCTACGCCACAGAAAAAATACAACCAACGCAGTAAAGGCTCCGCTAAGCGACCACTATGCAATGCGGTCATTGAGTCATAAAACTGCGCTGAAGCGCTCCAATCCTCACCAGAACTTGCTTCTAGTTCGCCGGTAACGCCATTAAATAAATAACGTGGTCCGTTATCTACAACGTCTTTACCGGTTGCTAAATAAACCACTATTTGCGAGGTCGCTGTATTGGCATTTCTAACAAACACATAGCTAATGTCGGCATTTGGTGACTTAGTATAAATCTGATCTAACACGTCGTTAATTGCAATCAAGGGGCGCTGCTCTTCACTAGGCTTTGCACGTTTGTTGATGGGTAACGCTTCTTCAAACATTTGCTTCAAGCCATCTTCATATACAGTTTCAGCAGGGTAGGGGAACAACATAAATATGAGAGTGATAATCCCCGTATAAGTGATCATAATATGAAATGGCAGTGCCAGTACTGACGAAACATTATGCGCATCAAGCCAACTACGACTACCTTTATTTGCTCTAAAGCTAAACATATCTTTAAAGATACGCTTATGGATCACGATGCCAGTAACCAGTGCTACCAGCATAAATAATGAGGCTAAACAAACAATTATACGTGCAGTAAATACATCGATGTAATGTAAATCAAAATGCAAGCGATAAAAAAAGTTACCTCCTTTTGTATCGCGAGGCGCTGGCAATTGCTCTAAGGTATTTGGGTCTAAATGCGTATAGTTAAAAGGCGCTCGGCGCTGGCCTGGCTGTTTAGGCTCAGCATACCCATAGCTTAAAATAGGATTACGCGGCTCAGGTAAGTTTATTCGCCAAGATAATGAATTAGGTGCCTGATGTTGTAATTGTGCAAACACATAATTAATTTGCTCGGCTTGAGACTGAACACGTTGCACTTGCTGCTTTACATGATGCGTTTCGGGCTCAGCCCAAATAGTGACTTCATCTTTGAAAAAGCTGATAGTGCCTGCAAAAAATATCAAGAATAATAACCAGCATACCAATAAGCCCACCCAGGTATGAAGCCATGCCATGGAGCGGAAAAAACTCTCTTTCATAGCCATCCCTTAATAAATGAAAGGGCCAGCAATTGCCCACTAGTAGTTAGTAAAATAGTGATCCAAACAGTCTTCAAAGACTTAACGGCAAACACCCAAATAAACACGCAACAGTAAAAAAATACCGAAAGAGTCGTGGTCAAGAGCACGCTGTCGAGTTTATTAAGAGGTAGTAACACAGCTAATAATGAAATAAGTACACTGGTAAAAGCGTAACCCCCCATGATGGCTGCAACAAAACGCAAAAACACAGCGACACGATAAGAGAGGCTCACAGAGCGCTTTTTAGCTGTATTTTTAGGGCGATTGCCTGCCATTGCATCTAATGATTGAGAATGCATGATAATCCCTTAGAAAATAACACAAGAAGAAAAACCCGTATTATATCGCCGGCAAACAGAAAAGATAGTAGTTATCATTTGCATACACGTATTAAATAATGAAACAGAACCAACTAAGTCGTTATGTTAGTAAAATAATGATCTGCTAGCTTTGTTCTGTGCAATATCATATGGTGTTAAGTAAATAAAAAGGGAGTTGCAATGAAAACGATAGGCTTAATCGGAGGCATGAGTTGGGAGTCTACACAAAGTTACTACCAGCTTTTAAATCAAGGCATTAAAAATAAACTGGGGGGGCTGCACAGTGCCAAGATAGTGCTTGTCAGTCTCGATTTTGCCAGCATAGCAGCGCTACAACAGCAACAAGATTGGCCACAAATGGCCGAGATACTCATTAAAGCAGCCAAACAAGTTGAAGCTGCGGGCGCGGATTATTTATTAATTTGTACCAATACAATGCATAAACTAGCAGAGCAAGTACAAGCAGCCGTTGCAATTCCTTTGTTACACATCGCCGATGCAGTTGGTGAAAACCTGATCCAACATAACTTCAAAAAAGTGGCTTTGTTGGGTACCCAGTTCACTATGGAACAAGACTTTTACAAACAGCGTTTAGCAGATAAATTCGCAATAGACGTGTTAATTCCTGATGTTCAGGGGCGTGAAACAGTGCACCGCATCATTTATGATGAACTATGTAAAGGCATAATCAAGCCAGAATCCAAAGCTGAGTATTTAACTATTATTGATAAGCTAACTCAGCAAGGTGCAGAAGCGGTTATTCTTGGCTGCACAGAAATAGGATTACTAGTACAACAATTCGATACCTCAATACCATTACTTGATAGTACAGCAGTTCATTGCGCTATGGCGCTTGAGAATAGTTTAAAATAGGAGCAGATTATGTCGAATCACCATAGCTTAAATTATGTTGAATTTGCCGCCAAAGATTTAGCTGCAACAAAAGCATTTTTTCATCAGGTTTTTAAATGGCAATTTACCGATTATGGCCCTGAGTACACGGCTTTTAGCGCTGAATCTGCGGGTCTTGATGGCGGTTTTTATCAAGCGCCATTAACTAGCTTAACCAGTAATGGTGGCGCGCTACTAGTGCTTTATTCAAATAATATTAAAGACACTCAAGCGCAGGTAGAAAAACACGGCGGCACAATTATTAAGCCCTTGTTTGATTTTCCTGGAGGCTGTCGTTTTCACTTCATAGAGCCAAGTGGTAATGAGTTAGCTGTTTGGTCAAAACAAGCATAGATCATATTTTTACTAACTGATGAGTACTCAATCGTTATTACAACAAGTTAGTAAATGCGTGATCTGTGAACCGCATTTACCACTTGGGGCACGCCCTGTTATTCAATTTAACCCACAAGCTCGCATTTTAATTGCCGGTCAAGCCCCGGGGATTAAAGTACATGAAAGTGGCAAACCATTCGATGATGCAAGTGGCCAAAGGCTTCGCTCTTGGCTTGGTGTAACGAGCGATGAGTTTTACGATGACTGCAATTTTGCTATTTTACCGATGGGCTTTTGCTACCCAGGCAAAGGCAAGTCTGGCGATTTACCGCCAAGAAAAGAGTGCGCTGTAGCATGGCGCGAAAAACTTTTAGCGCAGCTCAATAATATTGAGCTCACCATTATCTTAGGTAAATACGCGCAGGCATATCATTTGCCTCACACTAAGCAGCTCCCCTTAACTGAGTTAGTAAAATCGTGGCGTGAATATTGGCCAAGTTACTTGCCACTGCCCCACCCAAGCCCTCGCAATAATATCTGGCTGAAGAAAAATCCGTGGTTTGAGCAACAAGTATTGCCTGAGCTTGGTAATAAAATACGTACAATTTTAGCAAGGTAAAAAATGAAAAATACCTTTTTTGCTGAACACGGCTATTACCATGTAAAGGCCCTTTACACAGAGAGTGAGCTTAGCAAAGTAAGGCCTATTCTCGATAAATTTCATCATCATTGGTTGCAAGAAAACCAAGGCTTTTATCAATCCAAAGGGATTAATAGCTCAGGATTGACTGGCGCTGCATGTTTAAGTACTGAGGAAAAGTTTACTCTTTTTGAATTTATCTGTGCCGATACATTATTAGAACAGGTTAAAGGCATTGTTGCTGTTCCTCAGTTTATGAATACTCAATTATTCTTTAATCCTTACAACCCCAAACAAGCAAACTATTGGCATCGCGATATGCAATATCACTTAGAGCTTGAAGCGCAAAAGGCAGCACTTTGCGGCCCTGAAGTATTGCATTGCCGCGTTGCTTTTGAAGATGAACTGGGCATAGAGCTAATACCGGCTAGTCATAAAAATTGGGATTCAGATGAAGAGTTAGCAGTTAGATTAGAGCAGCAGGGTGCTCGCAATAGTGACTCATTGACTCGCGGTAAACGTGTAGAACTCAAAAAAGGTGACTTACTTATATTTTCGGCAAATATGATCCATCGTGGCTTATATGGCATGAATCGTTTTGCCCTTGATATTCTTTACTTTGAGCGGCACCCAAGCCTTAATGAGTTTGTACAAACTGGATTTTTACCAACTGCAGAACAAAAGCAGCAATTAAAAAACACGATGGTATTTGAGTAAGCAAAAAAAAGCGGCTACTTAGCCGCTTTCATTATTTTATTGTGCTGTTACTGCAACATTGCAAACAATTCTTTTAACTGCGGCATGTATTGCTTAACTAAGTTAACGTTACTTTCGCTTACATCCACTGTTTCAGTACTTGCTTTAACACCTTCTAAAGCACCCACCATTGAGCGAGTTCCCGCATCTGATGATGATGCCGTTAAGCTCTGTAAACCACTCATTGCTTGATTTACACGTTGCTTGTTCTCTTCTGACATTCCCGCTTTAAGGTTTTCTAAATACGCCATTGATACCTCTGAGCCAACAGTAACTAACTGTTCTGGCGTAAACCCATATTGCTTGGTTAACGCTTCAAACTCAGTATAAAGCTCATGCTCTTTAATGTGACCTAACGCATTCATAACGGACGAGCTATCTGCACTTCCTAGCATACCACTTAGGTCAACAGTATTCAGTTCTGGCTGGTTTTGTGACCAGTTAACTACAGCAGGTAATGCTTTAATGTAACGCTGTAATTGGTTCTCAGTTATATCTTCAGCGAGACTTGAAAAACTCATTGCAAGTAAACTGATTGAAAAAAGTAGGGCTTTCATGTGGATCTCCTTTCGTTCATATTTGTCGCAACTAGCATGAATCAAAGGGCAATTATACTCAGCTAATTACAAATGTTACACTTGCATTTTTATCACAGCTAACTGAACCTGATGTTAATTATTTCTAATACTGTCACTATCGATGAATGGGAGCTCGACTTTAGCGCAATTCGCTCACAGGGTGCGGGCGGACAAAATGTCAATAAAGTTGCCAGTGCTATTCATTTACGGTTTGATATAAAACGCTCTAAGCTACCTGACTTTTATAAACAACGTTTACTTAATTTAAATGACTCTCGAATCACCAAAGAAGGCGTTATAGTCATTAAGTCGCAAACACATCGAACTCAAGAATTAAATAAAGAAGATGCACTTAATCGATTAAAAGAATTGATCATCAGTGCTACTCAAGTACAAAAAAAGCGAAGGGCTACAAAACCCACCAAAAGTTCTCAGCGAAAACGCATGGATAGCAAAACAAAAAGGGGACAAACAAAAGCATTAAGGAAAAACATCGATATATAACTTTATTGTTAACAGACCGCTCAAAAAGCAAACAAAACTGTAAAGAAGTGTAACGTGTTAACAAAGTTAATTGATGGTTAACTCCACTAATACTATAATATTCATACTATCTCACTTATTTGCAAGGAGCCGCTGATGGGTCTCAAAACACACATTGTTGCGTCGTTAATGATAACGCTGTCAGCGCTGCCAATCACCAGCCACGCTGTTGATTCTTGGCAAGCCGGAAGCGCTTACCCGCAAGGAAGTGAAACTTGCTACAATGAAATTCTTTACAAAGCTAGATGGTGGGCAACGCCAGGTGAAGAGCCAGGTAGTTCACAATGGGGGGCATGGGTCGCTGATGTCGCTTCAAAAACATGTGTAGAGAGCGTCGTTAACAAACAAGAAAACCTACTAAAATCGTTACCGACTATTATTGAAAATAATCAGAAAAAAGAGAGCTCCAATTAGCTCTCTTTTTTAATGATATACTAGTCAAATGTATGGTGGCGAGTTACCTCAAAACGATTAAGTAAGTGATGCATTACATAGACCGCACAAAGACTTACTAAAATTGCCACTGACACCGACGAAAATCGATATAACGCGCTGTATACCAGATCTTGGCCCGGCCCTAATGATTGACCAAACAAAATGCCAAATGTGGTGATAATACCAAAACCAACACCCGGAATACCGCCACCAATTATGTGATAACGACTAAAAATAAAAGTCAAAATCCATAAAATTAACGCCGGAAATATCAAAATATCGGTATGGTTATACAAAAATAACTGTGCCACTAACGCTAAGTTACATCCAATCAATGTACCTATCGCACGTTGCCATGCAGCCATACCTGCCGCTTTCCAGCATAACGAAAACAAAATCAGTACCGACGCTGCTTGAGCTGAGATTGAATCTTGTAAGTCAAATACCTGAAATACAACAAATGACAAGGTTGCTACGGTTGAACAAAGTAATACTTCATGACGCACACTTTCTTTTGCTTTTTCTGGCATAACCCGACCTTGGCGTGGTGCAACATCAGGAAATAAACCATGCATTAGCATCGAGAACACCACAGTAACCACAACAGCAACGGCATTGCTAATGATCAACGGATAAATACTTACCCCACCACCGGTGTAAGTCGAAAAATGCAATTGAATAGACAAACTCACCACCGTTGTGGCACCAAATAAAAAGTTAGCGCCACGGCTCATTTGATAAAACAAAAAAGCAAATGCGATAAAGCTCATCATCGTCATAACAACAGGCAGGTGTGCAAATAGACCTTGCACAACTAGTACAAACAGTGCACTAAACACCGCGCCTGCGTAAAACTGACGAATAATATGCATGTTAAGCACGGGTACTAAACCGAGCAATAACATAGGGTAAACTGTAAAAAAGATGCCATTAGGCCAGTTCATCAATTTTGCCAGTGCAAACCCTAATGCTGAGCCCGTGGCAATGCGAAGCGCTTGGCGCAAACCATTACCATCGAGTTGCAATACTGACATAACTTACCCTGCCTTAGTAAATAAAGTGCAGAACACTGATGAAGCGAATTTGCATGCTCGCAAACCAGCTGCCTATGCTTGAGTCAGGCAAAAGCTGAACAGTTGCACGCGCACCACTTGGAAATTTAGCTAACATCTGGTGTTCATCTAGTTGGATATGAATACGTTGGCGCTGTGCATCACGTACCCAACGATTACTACTTTCAGTAGCACTGAGCAAACCGTTTGCATTAAGCTGACCATCACTTACACCTGCTTCAAAGCTAATAATTTTGCCCGTAAACACTTTGCCCGGTAGCGCATCAAAGCTTACTTTTGCAGTGCTACCAATTTCTACATGAACCAAAGACTTTTCACGAAAATCTGCCACTAAATCAGCTTTATTAGCAACAATCGCCATTAGCGGCTGGCCCTTATTTGCATAGGTACCCGGTGTTACTTGTAGGTTGGCTGTTTTACCGTCGGTATCGGCTGTCACTGTGGTATACGACAGGTTTAGTTTCGCTTGCTCAAGCTGGTTTTGGGCATGGCGAAGCGCTAAATTATCATCACCTATTTTACCGCGTGCTAATTTGGCCTCGCTAAGCTGGGCTTCAATCGCAGCCACATTTGCCTTGCTTGATTGGTAGTTCGCATTGATTGTTTCGTACTCTTGCTCCGAAATAGAGCGCTTTTTCAATAACGACTCACCGCGCTCAAATAAAAGCGTTTGTTCATGCAGTTTTGCCTGTGCAGCCGCAAGCTGAGCTTCTATTGCCTTAACACTGCTATCTAAACGTTGGTTTTGTAGTTTCGCATCATCATAAGCGAGTTCTGCCTGCTGAACGGCAAGCTTAAAAGGCTCGTCGTTAATCTTAAACAAGGCTTGCTGCTTTTCGACAGCTTGATTGTTGGTGACTAATACGTCAGTCACGCGCCCACTTACTTGCGGGGTCACTTGCACAACAGGGTGATAAACACGGGCCTGCGGTGTGACAGGCATGTACAGATCGGCAATCACAAAATATAAAAATAAAACAATAAAACCCGCTAAAGAGATTTTTACGTAACGGGCAAACTTTTGATCTGGTGTCATAAGGTTACTTATCTCCTGAATAATGACGGATACACTGACGGGCATTTTGCTCCATCTGAATTAAACCATGCGCCATCGTATCGAGTTGCTCTGTGGTTAAGTCAGCATAAAGGTGCTCTTTCACATCAGCGATAATCACCTGTAATGTGTCTAACAATTGTAGACCTTGCTGTGTGAAGTACAGACGTTTACTGCGTTTATCGTCTGCATCAGCTTTGCGAGCAATAATCTCTTGTTGCTCAAGCTGCTTAATAGTGCGAGTTAACGATGGCATTTCAATGCCCAAGCTATTTGCCAACTCTTGTTGGGTGCAACCTTGGTTTAGATGAAACAGATGCATCATCGCGGTCCAACGAGATTGAGTAAGACCCAAAGGCTCGACCGCCAAGGTTACAGCATCGCGACATAAACGATGCACACGGCCCATACTGCCGCACAGTGTTAAATCAAGAGTTTCGTGAAAAGGGGGAGTGGAAGACATAATGCGCTCCATTTACTTAGCATGCTAACTATTTTAATGTAGTTAGCATGCTAAGTAAATGTTGATGCAATTAATAAAACAGATAGCTATGTTCGATAAAAGCGAACAACCGCAAAAGTTATGCGAAGAACAATACTATTTTGCAATTAACTCTTTGATATGACTTTCATAGAGGTCTAATTTATCAGCAACAAATCCTGTATGTTGGAACCGTACTAAGCCCTCTTTATCGATTAAAAAACTACTAGGCATTCCTTTAAGTTGGTATTGCCTGCCAATAACAGCATCAGGGTCGTAAATAATAGTAAAGTTCACTGCAAACTCAGCTAAAAACGCATCGGCATCACTGCGCTCAACATCAATATTTACAGCTATCACTTCAAGCCCTTGCTGTTGATACTTGTTCTGCATCGCTATAAACCAAGGAAACGACCGTCGACATGGACTACACCAAGATGCCCAAAAATCGAGTAACACAACTTTCCCTTTATATTGGCTCAGTAGTTTAGACAATTGCTGCTGACTTGCAGTTAAAGGAGCAGTAGAAGATTGCTCTGCCATAGCTGCAGAGCCCGTTAATAAAAGAAGTGCAATTAAGATGTGTTTGATCATTGATAATTTAACAAGTTCGCAGGTGAATATTGGTCAGTGAGTACCTTGGTATCCGCGGGCCAATCTTGATTACCCTTAGTATAAAACAAATGTTCACGCAGTAACTGCAAATCAACATCGTAAGGGGTTAACTTATTTGCGAGTTTATTGGCGCGCTCGGCTAATTGTTGCTGGCTAGGCATAGTCTCGAAGCCTGCCAAAATAATGCGATTAGAGTTTTCATCGGTCACAACATTAACAAAGTCACCAAACACATCAAAGTAAGTTGCCGACTCATGCTGGTACAATTTACTCGATGAAAAAGTATTTGCTGCAACAATGCCGCCATCAGCCAGTATACTTTTTACTTCTGCAAAAAATTCCTTAGTGAGAAGGTGCTCAGGGATATAATCGCCATTAAAGGCATCAAGAATTATCCAATCGTACTTTTGCTTTTTAAGTGCAGCGCGTTTGATAAAAATACGCCCATCTTGCACTTTAGATGTCACATTGTCGGTTTCTACAAAACTAAAATAATCACGGGCGACTTTTATTACTGCAGGGTCAATTTCGACATTTTCGATACTCGCTTCAGGATAAAGCTCATGTATAGTATTAGAGAGTGAGCCACCTCCCAAACCAATGATCAATACATTCTGCGGGTTATCAATAAATAGTAGGCTTGCAAAGGTCATTTTGGTGTAATTAAACACCAGCTTTTTAGGCTTACTTTTATACATACAACTTTGCGTACTTTTACGAGTTTTTTCGTTGAATTTTAAACACAGTAAGTCGCCAGACTTCTCAACTAAGATATTGCGATAAAGCGAGCGCTCTTTATGGATTACTTCAGCCAACCCGCTAAAGGGCGGCGCTATGAGCAAACAAAGTATTAAGACTCTAAACATACAGTACGCTCCTTTGTTTTTATTTGACTAACAGCAATTGCAAGCAAACCAAGCGCGCCTAGTACCGCTGCAAAGGTTTTAATAATGTCGTTAACATCAAAAGCTAGCACCATATAAAAAGAGGTAATAATCGTGCCAAGAGCGCTTCCTAGGGTGCTTACAAAATACAAACCACCGGCAACCTGACCACTTTTTTCATGATCGGTAACCAATAATCGCACTGAATAAGGAGAGATCATGCCCAGTATTGTTGTAGGGATAAAAAACAACGCCGTTGATGCCAGTAACGAGCCATAACGGCTGTCTTCAACATGAGTGAAAATAAAGGTCATAATTGGCTCGGCAAATAGTACAATCGGCACCACCATAATGCTCGCAACAAAGAAAATAAGACCGTATTTAGTTAACGAAGGATTGCGAGTAGAGAGCTTGCCGCCAAGCAAATAACCGATTGATAAGCTCAGCATAAATACAGTGATAATACTGCCCCATATATGCACACTACTACCAAAGTAAGGCGCTAAAATTCGCCCGCCTAAAAGCTCAATTCCCATAATACAAAAGCCGCTACTAAAGGCTAGAAAGTAGATAAGCGCATTGATTTTATTCATTAAACACCCGCTGATTTTGTTGTTATTTTACCCATCTTAACCTGATGCAGTTAAGGATGCCATGACTGTTTTTTAAGCTGTAAAGGCCGTTTACAAAATGATAGCTAATGAATTAAATAGTAAAAAAGGCTAGGTTAAAGCACATATGCTCTGGTATTTTAACGGGAACAAATAAGCAAGGATAAATGCAATGGATCAGCAAGTAACACACATCAATATCGACAACCCTACGACCTTATTTGGCCTCAAAGTTCGCACCAGCAATATAAACGAATTGAGCGGTGAAGGTGCCAAAATTGCAGGCTTATGGCAGCAGTTTTACACAGACATAGCGCCCAAATTAGCGCCATCTAGCCAAGTTTATGGCGTGTACACTCATTATGAATCAGATGTCACAGGGGAGTTTGATGTATTTGCTTGTACTGACCTGCAAGTCACTTTGCCAGAGATAGAACAAACGACACTCGCCACAGGTAACTACCTTCGCTTTAGCGGCAAAGGTGCAATGCCACAAACCGTTATCGATGTTTGGGGTCAAGTTTGGCAGTACTTTAGTAATGAACAGTGCCCGCATATTCGAGCATATAAAACTGACTTTGAGTTTTATAAAAGCAGTGAAGAAGTTGAAGTATTCATTTCGGTTGAATAACACTAAACCCTATTTTTAGTGTAAAGCCCCATTACAAAATAAAGCCGCTTATTGCGGCTTTGTTGTTTGCTTAATTGGCGTATCTCAGCGCTAATTGTTCTGCTTTAGCATAAGCATTAGTCAAAGAGCGTTGGTGTCTTTGGTCGTTAAATTCTTGATACTCACAGGCTATTTCATCAATATGCTGAACACCTAAATACTTACTCAAGGTTTTAATGTGCGGCACTAAATGGCTCATACTCTCGCGTATACCACCGGCCTCAAAGCCAAACTCACCCGTTGAGGTAATAACCAGCAAACGTTTACCAGTTAACAAGGGTTGCAAAGGGAAATCCCCCCGCTGCAAGTCAAAATCAAACGTTTTATTGATCCTAACGATTTGATCAAACCATGCTTTTAATTGCGCAGGCATGCCATAGTTATACATAGGCGTTGATATCACTATGGTATCAGCCTTAATCAACTCATTTATCAATTCATCAGATTCGGCCAGTACTTCTTTTTGCTCTAGCGTTAACTTGTTGGCTGGCGTAAACACAGCAGCAATCCAAGATTGGTTAATAAATGAAGGTGGATTCATCCCAACATCACGGTAAATATACTCAGCTATAGCGTTGTATTTCTGTAAATGATTTACAAATTGTTTAGCAATATTTTTAGAGATTGAGTCGTGGTTAGGGTTTGCATTTTTAGCTGAACGCACACTAGCATCAATGTGTAGCAGAGTAGTCATAGTAAATACCTCATTAGTTAATGTGTTGGTATCATCATTAAATGAGGGCCATTTAACAAACGAGTTATAATTCACCATAAGTAAGTTATACTCATCTATAAATTTAGACGGGTTCAACTATGCATATATCATTACAAGCTTTAAAAGCCTTTGAGTCAGCTGCACGATTAGGTAGCTTTAAAGCAGCCGCCGCTGAACTTGCGATTACGCCTACAGCGGTATCGCACCACATTGCGAACCTAGAAAGCCGCTTAAATACTGACTTATTTCATCGCGAAGTGAGAAAGATTACCTTAACTCCATCAGGCGAGTACCTAAGCCAAAACACAACTAGCGGCTTTAAGCTTATTTTTGCGGCAATTGAACAATTGAGCCAAGCACATAACCAAGTACGCATCACCACAACATCATCTCTAGCAGCCCTAAGATTAATACCCGCTTTAGAAGAGCTAAATAACGAAAAACCGCATTTACAGCTTGATATATCAACCAGTGAAACTTTAGATAAGCAACTGCATACCTTGCCTGTTAGGCTAGGAAATAGTGAGGAAGTAAACAAAGCAGATATCATCAAATATGAGCGCTTTGATATGTTTGCGGCAAACGCGCAACAAAGCGCCCCTTGGCTTGATAAACAGGTTACTTTATACACCAGCCAATGGAAAAATAATGCCCTACCAGCCCCACCATTAACGCAGTGGCTCAAAGTAAATAACCTAAGTGATTCATGTTTCAAGGTAAAAACATTCGATCAAGAACTGTTTGGTATAAATCAGGTGCTAGCCAATAAAGGTGTGGTGTTTTGCTCAAAAACCTTAGTGCAACCTTACCTAGATGCAGGGTTACTAACATCGTTTAATAGCCAAGATGTTGAATCAAAACTGTGTTACTACATTCCCGAAAAATCTCGCTTCGAAACAGCAACACATAACGTTGTGATTGAATGGCTTGAGCGCTTACTGAATTAATGATGTACAAATAACCATCATTTAAGTTACTGTGGTTTTGTTACTTTTAGTCACCAATAAGGATGTTGTTGTGTATAAATTACTACTCTTTGCCAGCTTATCTCTCGCTGTTTTTTCTACTAGCGCAGCGAAAATTATCGACAATGAACGCGTCACAAAAGAAACAGACTGCTTCACAGGCATCTTTGCTGACTATGATTCGTGGCACCAATTTATAGCGCAAAAGAATAAACGCAAAGCTAAAAACGAAGAAGCATACTTAAAGCGCATAAAAGCCTTTGAAGAAATCTTTCCACAAAGTATGTTCGATAACTTTAAAGCGAATTTAACCTGCCATATTTTTAAATATCAGGTCGATAATGTTGAGGTGCTTGGATATATCATCAAACCTAAAGTCACCAAGAATAAGCTCCCAGTATTAATTTATAACCGCGGCGGTAACGGTAATTTTGGCAATGTTTATTTTGCTGCAATGATGCGCAATTTATTTCCTTTAGCGGAGCAAGGCTTTGTGGTTATCGGCAGCCAATACCGCGGTACATTAACTAAAAATGATGATTTAGATGAGTTTGGTGGCAAAGATGTTAATGACGTACTTGCGCTTATTGATTTTATTCCGCACATAGCAAGTGCAGATAAAAACCGCATTGGCATGTTAGGAGTAAGTAGAGGCGGCATGCAAACCCACCTTGCGATGCAACACACAAACAAGATTAAAGCCATTGCAACCATTGCGGGGCCGACCGATTTAGTCAAAGAGCTTACGTTTAGACCTAACATGGAAAAAAACGTGTATGTGCGCCGTATCCCCAATTATAAAGAAAACAAACAAGCAGAGCTTGAAGCACGCTCTGTTATGAACTGGGTTGATAAGCTATCGCCTAAAGTGCCCATATTACTTATTCATGGCAGTGACGATAAACGAGTATCGGTCGAGAACTCAATTCAATTTGCCAAAGCGCTAGAAGCGCATCATATACCCCATAAACTCGTGGTGTATGACGGTGACAACCACTTTTTAATGGACCATAAAGAACAACTGGAAACAGAGCTAGTTGATTGGTTTAACAGCTATTTGTAACTTTGTTTTGAAACTAAAAAGGGCCAAACAAGGCCCTGTTTAATCATTACTTAGCCATATCAAAATGATTAAACGCCCCATCTAGCGCACTGCGAACGGATTGCTCTGCGTTTTGTTCATGGTCAGCTCCTTTGTTGATGTGGTGCTGCCAGGTAAGGTCGTTTGGTGCATGCTTTTGAAGAGCATTCACTAAGCCATTAAATGCACCGGTTATGATTGGATTCTCATCACCACCTAATGTGACATAAAAATAGTGAGTGCTGCCTGCTGTATTAGGTAAGCTTTTACTGAACTGTTTTACGACAACATTATCGTCATACCAAGCCGCAGGGCTAAAAGCAAAGTATGCATTAAATAACTCTGGTTTAGTAACCATGGTATATAACACAAAGCTACCTCCCGCCGAAAAACCTGTTAATGTGCGCTCCCCGCTAATACGGTACTCTCCCTCTAAATAGGGTATTAGCTCTGTTTCAATAAACTTTAAAAACACATCAGCTTTACCAAATATTTCTCGTTGATTTTGATTAATTGGGCGACCTTCTATCGCCACATCCTTACGGGCGTAAGGTGGCACTAAATCACGATTTCGTGTGTCATGCCAAAACAGGTTCGGGATGGCCACGAGAATAACCTCATGCTTGTCATCAGTGCTTTCAAGAAAACTTAAAGCGTCATCCCAAGTATCAAGGTTAAAATTGCCGTCAGTTTTAATTATGAGCGGATAAGCTTTGTTAGGGTTGTAGTTTTTGGGCAAGCGAATGAAAACTCGGCGCATTTCTGAAAGCGCATTCGACTTGATATCTATATCAATAAAGCGTGAACTATAGTGCTGTTGGTATTTCATCGCGATATACAAGCCTGTAGCTAACAAAACAAATGTAATAAGCCAAGCTAGATACTGAAATCTAAATTTTAGTAATGCCATTTTGTATCCTTAATCAATAACTTAATGACACTACTTCAATTATAAATATTAGTTAATAAGACAATTGTAACAGGGTATTAGTTAGCCTCTTTCACCGACTTAACTGTGATACAAGATATTCATTACACACTTCGCTCGATAATCCAATAGCTCGCAGCCGCCATTGCCAGCACTGATAATTTGCTTCAAACATTTGATAGTTTTCATCTAATCGCTTTCTTTGTGTAACGGGGGTTTACAGTTTGCATAAAAAAACCGCAGCTTAACGTCTAAGCTGCGGTTTTTAACTAAAGCATATTTACTTATTGAGTAGATGCTTTTCGAAGAAGTTAGCCATCATAGTGTGATAGTGCAGGGTAGTGCCATCACCTTCACGTAGACTGTGAGAACGGTTCGGGTAAGAGAAAAACTCGAACTGTTTATTGTGCTTAACTAATTCGTTAATTAAACGCTCTGAACCTTGGTAGTGTACGTTATCATCTCCGGTACCGTGGATGAGTAGCAACTTACCTTGCAGGTCTTTTGCAAAGGTGAGCGGAGAGGTGTTGTCGTAACTTTCAGGATCGGTATTTGGGTTCCCCGCATAGCGCTCTTGATAGATGGTATCGTACAAGCGAATATCAGGCACTGGTGCTGAGGCAATACCCACTTTATATTTTTCACCATGGCGGAATAACAAATTAAGTGTTGAACTACCGCCACCTGAGTGACCCCATACACCAACACGGTCGGTATCAATGACATCCCAACGTTTTGCCATTGCATCAAGGGCGTCAACTTGGTCACGCACGGTAATAGAGCCTATTTTTTTGTAGATAGACTTACGCCAATCTCTGCCTTTTGGTGCGCGCGTGCCGCGGTTATCAACAGAGGCAACAATAAAGCCTTGCTGAGTTAAATACGACTTGTATAAGTAACTGTCGCCTTCCCAGCGGTCTTGAACTGTTGAGCCCCATGGCTCACCGTAAACATAAAAGACGATTGGGTATTTTTTGCTTTTATCCATATTAGCTGGGAACATGATGTAGCCATCAAGCTCAACACCATCACGGGCATTAACTTTAAAGAACTCGTGAGTCGGTAATTGTTCAGTCGCTAATTTCTCTTTTAATGCTTTGTTCTCAACTAAGGTTTTCACATTACTGTGATCGCTTACTTTGATGATCTCTTTCATTGGTGGGGTGCCAAACTTAGAGAAGGTATGCATCGCCCAAGAGGTGTCTTTAGACATGTAATAGCTGTTTGAACCATCAAATGACTCAGGCGTTACGCGCACCGGTTTAGAGCTGCCATCAAGCGAGGTACGGAATAAATAACGTTGGCCTGGATCATCCGGTGATGCAGTAAAGTACATAACGTTTTTATCTTCGTTGAGCGCTAGCATATCAATGATGTCGTACTCGCCCGGTGTTAAATCAACAACCGTTTTACCATCGCGAGATACACGGTATAGATGACGCCAACCATCACGCTCACTGTGCCAAATAAAGAACTTACCGTCTTTTGACCAGTTTGCTTTATAAAACCACTCAATAAAGGCATCGTCTTTATCTTCAAGAATTTTAGTCAGCTGTTGTTTTTGCCAGTCGAATAACCAAACCTTGTTGTGGCTTTGCGGGCGGTTAAGATCTTGGATCATCAAAGATTCACCAGTACCTGCCCAGCTAATACGTGGGATATAACGATCGCGATTATCGCCACCTAGTTCAGCCCAACGGGTTTTCTTGTCGCTAAGACTAACCACACCCACTTTAACCGCAGAGTTCATCTCGCCGGCTTTTGGATACGGAAATTCTTTAAGGGTAGGGTAGAGATCATCAGTGTTATTGATCATGGTGAAGTATTTCACGCCACTAGTATCAAGCTGCCAATAGGCAATTGATTTGTTGTCTGGACTCCAGCGGAAACCATCACGAATGGTAAATTCTTCTTCGTAAACCCAGTCAAAATTACCATTAACAATGGTGTCGTTACCGTCAGTGGTTAAAGCAGTCACAGCCTTGCTGCCGACTTTTTCCATGTAGATGTTGTTATCACGCACGTAAGCTACTTTCGAGCTATCAGGTGAGAACTTAGCAAACATCAGCTTTTTCGCTTCGATGTTTTCACCACCTAACTGATATAGCGAATCAGTTTCGAGGTTTAAAAGCCAAAAATCACCACGGCTACGTGAGCGCCACACTTGCTCGCCATTGGTAAAAACCATCAGCCATTTACCATCTTTAGACCATTGGTAGCTTTCAACGGTGAGTGGCTCTTTATCACCTTTGGGAATTAATTTTTCGTAGCTAACAAGTACCTTACGACCCGTGCCATCGGCGTTATAAAACACAATATCATTGCCTTTTACGCCGTGCTCATCGTCTTTAGCTTTGTCGTCTTGGTTGTTTTTATCGCTTTCGCGCTCTTCAAGTACCGTATAACCAGTACCATCATCGAGCCACGTAAAATAGGTGCTACGCTCAGCTTTAAAGTCTTTTTCTTTATAAATTTGTTCAAGCGAGAGCGGATTAGCCGTTGCGTTCACTGTTGCTGATGGCGTGCTCGCTTGCTCAGTACTTGAGCATGCTTGCAAACCTAAACCCGCAACCACAGCAAACGCAAGGGTTGATGTTTTTATTAAGTTCATTTTGTTGTTCCTAGGTTTTAACTTACCTAGCGTACCAAATTAGACGAATAAAATCTGAGCTTTTATCGTGTTATCAGGGGGGTTGAACTTAAACTCAATCGTCCCACAAGAACATACTGGCTTGCTTGTTGGCAATACGTAGTTCGTAGATATCACTACAAGGGCGCATCGCCGCACCATAGCAAACATGTAACGGCAATAAGTGCTCTTCACGAGGGTGACTAAAACGCGCCGCAGGGGCCATTTGCCACTCTAATAACTTAGCTTGTCGCTGCTGCTCACTCAGCTCAGTATTGCCACAGACATCGACTAACCATTGCTCAAAAGCCATATTTTGCGCTTTAATTTCAGCTGTTTCAGGCGTAAAAAATGCGCGCATATTATGAAAAGTAAAGCCAGAACCAATGATCAATAAATTATCGTAATCAAGCTGTTGTAAAGCCTCACCTATCGCTAGGTGTAAGCTTGGCTCAAGGCTTGGATGTAACGACAATTGCACACAAGGTATATCTGCTTCTGGATACATAATCTTCAAAGGCACATACATACCGTGATCAAAGCCACGAGATGGGTTTAAAGTGCTATCGATATTAGCCTTTGCCAATGCTTGATGTACTTTTTCGGCAAGGGCTGGTTCGCCAGGGCTTGGGTACTCAATACTGTAAGCAGGCTCAGGAAAACCATAGTAATCATAAATTAGCTCTGGAGCAGCGCTCGAAGTGATGCTAATAGGGTTTGCTTCCCAATGCGCACTCACCATCAAAATAGCTGACGGCTTTTGAATTTTTGCAGCAATAGACTGCAAACAAGTAACCATATCAGCATGACTTGGATCGCCAAGTAAAGGCATAGGACCGCCGCCATGAGAAACAAAGAAAACGCGTGGCTTTTGCATAAATGTGCTCCTTAAATACGCTTATCACTATAGTGCACGCACAGAGATACAATAACCAGCCACAAAAACGCACAATTAGGGTGTGAATTTACACATCATTAGTTTGTAAGCACTAACTTAGACTCCAAGCTACGTTCATGGCAGGGACTTGCCCTCTTAAGCCACCTTCGAGAGGCTCTTTACACAGTAATGTTAGTTGATAAAAAGCATCGTAGTGCTGATGTAGCTCATCGGCTACCACACTAAACGGCGGGCCCGAAAACTCACTTTGCTGATACTCAAATACCACCACTAACTGCTTTGCCCTATTGGTCAACTCTAGTAAATGTTGGGTATATCGAATACGCATCGGCTTTGGCAGCGCAACTAAAGCGGCACGGTCATAAACCGCGTTGATAGTGCCAAGTTCATTCGCGGTAAGCGCAAAAATATCACCTACCCAAACGGTTAGATTTGCACCTTGGTAACGTAATAGTTCGCCATGTTGGCTAATTTCGGGTTCTAGCTTTAACTCATCAAATAACTGCTTAATGGCAATTTCACTAAGCTCAGCCCCTACAACACGCATACCTTGCGCTAGCAAATAATGAATGTCGTGAGTTTTTCCGCACAGTGGTACAAAAACAGTATCGCCTTGTTGTAAATTTAAGTTAGTAAAATACTGATCTAGATAACGGTTAACGTCTCCCTCGTGAAAACCTATTTCGTTATTTTCCCAACGTTGATGCCAATGCGTTGCGTCCATTAGTTGCTCCTAAAATGTTTCAATAAAAACATGATAACTAATTACAAAAGTGATAAAAATAGCAAGATAAACAAACTATGATTGCATAAATGAGAACATGATTGACGATATCGCTCTATTCATACAGATTGTTAAACAAGGAGGCCTGAGTAGCGCAGCTGAAAGTTTGTCGCTACCTACCGCGACAGTATCAAGACGCTTACAACGACTTGAGCAACGCCTAGGGGAGCAGCTATTAAACCGCTCAGCAAGGCAATGCACGTTAACGCAAGCAGGGGAGGTGTATTTTCAAAGTTATGTTGAATTAATTGAGCAATTTGAACAAACCCATCGCCAGCTTAATGAGCAAAAAGCACAATTGTCAGGAAAGCTTAAAGTTTTAGCACCTCTGAATATTAGTCATGGTTTCTTAAAGCCAATGTGGCTCGCATTTACTAAACAGTACCCCGATATTCAACTTGAGCTACTACTTAATAATCAACTTGAGGATCTGAGTAAAAGCCAAGCTGATATAGCGATAAGAGTAGGGCCACAGGCCGATTCTATGCTTCATCAAAAAAAGTTAGGCAGTGTTGATACTTTATTTGTAAGCACTAAAGCATACCTTGATTCGGCACCTGCCTTAGAAGAGCCAGCTGATTTAAAACAGCATAGGTTAATTGGCACCACACTAAGAAGTAAATGGCAGTTGACCAATACACAAACGAATGCAACTTATAACCATATGTGCCGATTTGCGAGCACTTTTAACGACACTGGATTTGTAAAATACTTAGTTTGTGATGAGCAAGGTATCGCTTTGTTACCTCGGTTTGAGGTAATAGATGAATTAAAATCTCAGCAACTAGTTCAAGTATTGCCACACTGGCGAGGCGAAAACCGCGACATTTATGCGATTTGGCCAAGCGCACGTTTACTGAGTAAAAAGGCTGCCTGTTTAAAACAGTTTATAACCGACTACATTGCTGAAAAATTATAAAGTCTGCCATTGATATTCCATCTGTTTGGCAGTCAACAAGGCGTGTTCGTAGCTAATAAACTCAGCGACTAAAGCCAAGCTCATATCAATGCCAGCAGAAATACCACCTGAGCAGGTAAACTTACCATCAGTGACCCAACGAGTATCTGCAATCACGTTTAGATCAGAAAACATAGCAGCCAGCTCAGGTTGATCTTGCCAATGTGTCGTGACATTTTTACCACTTAAAAGCCCCGTTTTAGCAAGCAAAAACGCCCCCGTACAAACACTCGCAACACGCTTGGTGTTAGTGGCTGTATTTTTTAACCAAGCAATAACCTCTGCTTTTTCTAGCTCTCGTGTATGATCACCTCCAACCACAACAAGTAGATCAAGCAAAGGGCAGTCAGCAAAGCTGTAATGGGGGTTTACACTATAACCACCGCGGGCAAGTACAGGCCTATCATTTTCAGCAATTAAACTCACTTGCCAGTCATTATCCGCTAGACGCCTGGCAGTACTAAACACCTCAAATGGGCCTGAGAAATCGAGTACTTCAGCATCATCATAAATGTAAATTCCAATATTCATACAATTGTTCCTAATAACTGGATTTATTTCTCAAGCAAAAAATCGTACTATGCGATTTTCGCAGTCCGTTAATAACATATTATTAAACTGAGCGCGGTATAGAAACAAAACTTTAAGGCATTGTTAATGCGTTTATTATTATTACTGACAGTATTGCTTGTTGGCTGTAAAACAACAGAGCATGCAGTGAATGAAATCAGTGAGATATCGCCGGGCACAATTTACTACAAAGGCGAAACTTCCAAAAAAAGTGTCGAAGAGTTTGAAAAACTATTAGTTAGTAGCCGTAACCAAATAGATACCTTAGTGATCAATAGTGAAGGCGGCGACGTTATGGCCGGCCTACATTTAGGTGGCTTAGTGCATGAGTATCAACTCAATGTTGTGGTACGCGAGCTTTGTGCATCGTCTTGCGCTAATTATGTACTTACCGCAAGTCCACATGTGCTTGTTGAAGAGCAAGCCGTTATAGGCTGGCATGGCGGCTCATTACAGCCACTATACGTGCCTATGGAACAGCCTCCTGAAGTTGCTAGCTATATTGCAAAATGGCAAACCGCAGAGCGACAATTTTTCGATATCATCAATGTTGAACAAGCCGTTACTATCATAGGGATGATGCCAGGCATTACCGAGAAACGTGATTCAGCTATGTATAGTTACGATGCCCAAACTCTAAAACGTTTGGGGTTACATATAGAGTTTGCAGGTGCGCAAACGGGGATGTCAGCAAGTGGCGAAAAAGTAGCGCAAGTATTCGAACTTGAGGAGTCTGTTCTTAACCACTTTTTAATGCTCAACGATATTGTTTCAGCAGAACTAATTAACTAATACCAATCCGCTTAATTAAGCTAATTGGTATAACAAAAAAGCCAACATCATGTTGGCTTTTTTGTATCCTATTTAATCTAACTCTAATTGGGCTTTTTCAACACTTTCCGCGGGTAATTCTTTTTGAACAGAAACCCCTAATTCTTTGAACTCAGAGGCTTGCTTAATTAAGTTTCCTTTACCACGGTACAGCTGAGAAAACGCTTTATCGTAGCTTTCTTTGGCGCGGTCTAATTGCTTACCAACCCCTTCCATACTGGTTAGAAAACCATTGAGCTTGTTGTAAAAACGCTCTGCTCGGGCGGCTAGCTCTTTTGAGTATTTAGTTTGCTCTTCAAAACGCCACAGTTGTTTTACGATGTTCAAACTGGTTAATAACGTCGTTGGTGTTGCAACTAAGATATTTTTTTCGATAGCCTGCTGATATATATCACTTTGGTATTTAAGTGCTTCAACAAAAGCCGACTCTATCGGTACAAACATGATCACCACTTCAGGTGAGTTAATACCGGGTAGCCTATCGTAGGCTTTGCTTGCTAACTCGTTAATACGTGATTGCACCGCCGCTACATGCTCTTTAATCGCTTGCTGTGCTTCAAGCTCGGTATCGGCGTTTACATAGCGTGTATACGCGTTTAAAGAGGTTTTAGCATCAATAACTAAATGGCGTTGCTGGGGTAAATACACCACAACATCTGGGCGTAGACGACCATCTTCAGTGTTAAACGACACTTCACGTTGATAGTCTACCCCAGCACGCAGTCCGGCGCTGTCGAGTACATTTTCAAGCATTAACTCTCCCCAATTACCTTGGGTTTTCTTTTGTCCTTGTAGTGCTGTACTCAGCCTATCTGCTTGCTCAGTAATAGCTTGGCTTTTAGCCTGTAAATGCAATAACTCTGTTTTTAGCGCAGCACGTTGTTTAAGATCTTCAACGTGGATCAATTCCATCTTATCGCGAAAGCCTTTTAGCTCACCTTGAACCGGTTTTAATAGTTGTTCGATGCTTTCTTGGTTTAGAGTTTTAAAACGCTGAGACTTCTCTTCAAGGATTTGGTTAGCGAGGTTTTCAAACTCTTTTTTGAGTTGCTCTTTGCTCTCTTTGATATGACTAAGCTGCTCTTTAAAGTGCAGCTCTTTTTGCTCTATCGTGCTGCGTAAGGTACTTAATTCAACATCTCGCTGATTAAGAGCCGCTTTAGTCTCAGTGAGTTCGGCTTCAACTCTACGCCAAAATTGGTTGTATTGTTGCGCTTGTTTTTCTTGTTCTACAAAACGGGTTTTAAAATGTTGCGATTCATCACGCTGTTCAGCGTAATCTTGCTGTAACTGTGAAAGCGAAAGTTGGCTTTCTTGCAGTTGCAGCTGCTTTTGCTCTAGATTGCTTTGCTGAATTTGATAGCTATTTTGCAGCTCGGTTAACTGATTTTTTAAGCGACTTTTTTGCAAGGCAAAAATAACACCACTTGCAACTGCACCTACAGCACCACCAAGTACCACACTTTGCCAATTAATCTGTGCAATTAGCTCTGTAATCATAACGAAAACTCAATAACTTGAAGACACATCATCATAACGAATTAGTACTCGGCAGAGTAGGGGAGCAAGCATAAAAAAAGCCAGCTCAAGGTGAGCTGGCTCTAACATTACTAAAATTTAGTAACCAAATGGGAAATCAACATAATGCTTATGTAAACTGCAATTTAACAACAAGCATAATAATAGACGCCCTAAAATTTGATTAGTTCAAAAAAACTTTCAAAAAATTTAATTTTTTATCAGAGCAAGCATTTGATCTTCATCAAACTGAGTGAAACTCATTGATTTTTCAGTGAATAATGCATCAACAAGTGCTTGCTTATGCTGCTGCATTTTAAATACTTTTTGTTCAATTGAGTTGGCCATAATTAATTTATAAACAAACACAGGGTTAGTTTGGCCAATTCGATAGGCTCTATCTGTTGCTTGTTTTTCTACGGCAGGGTTCCACCAAGGATCAAAGTGAATCACTGTATCGGCCTGAGTTAAGTTCAAACCGGTTCCTCCGGCCTTTAAACTAATTAAGAATACAGAGGTATCACCCTGGGTAAACTCTGCAATTACTTTATCGCGATGGCGCGTTTGACCTGTGAGCATACTAAAGCTGATACCCAATTCATTTAATCGTTCAGCAATGACATCAAGCGCCATGGTAAATTGACTAAATATAATCACCTTACGACCTTCACTGAGCATAATTGGTAAATGCTTAGACAACCAATCAAGCTTGGCGCTGCCAGCTTGAGAGCTTGGATCAATCAGTTTTGGATGACAACAAATCTGGCGTAATTTTAATAACGCATCTAAAAACGCAAGTTTACTCTTTTGCACACCTTGCTGAGCAAATAAATCGACAAGCTTTTGCTCAAGAGATTCTGTAATTCCTGTATAGAGTTCTTTTTGTTTTGCCTCAAACTCAAACTCTTTAATTAGCTCAGTTTTTTCTGGTAGCTCTTGAGTAACCTGTGCTTTAGTGCGGCGTAAGATGAATGGCATGATCAAAGACTTCAATTCTTCAGCACGCTGTACATCGTTATCACGCTCAATCGGCGTCTGGAAATAATCTTTGTAATGAGCTTGTGAGCCAAGTAAAGAAGGCATGGCAAAATCAAGTAAGGACTTAAGCTCAAAGAGGTTGTTTTCGATAGGTGTGCCACTTAAACATAACTTAAAGTCAGCATTAAGTCGTTTAACTAAGCGCGAAACCTGCGCAGCATCATTTTTAATGTATTGCGCTTCATCAAGAATAATATTTTCAAAATACAGCGGTGAATAAAAAGCGATATCACGTTTAAGTAAAGGGTAGGTCGTTAAAATACAATCTGCCTGTGATAACTGCTGCAATTGCTCGCTGCGAGCAGCACCAAACACGGTAGTAATTTTAAGATGGCTGGCAAACTTATTAATTTCACTTTGCCAGTTTCCAACCAAACTGGTAGGGCAAATAATTAAAGTTGGCCCTGCCTGAGGTAATTGCTTTGCGTTTGCCAAAAAGGCAATAACTTGAAGGGTTTTTCCTAGCCCCATGTCATCAGCTAAAATACCACCTAGTTGGTGTCGTTTTAAAAAGTTAAGCCAATCAACACCATGTTGTTGATACTCACGCAATTGCACCCCCTGGTTTAAGCCTTGAATATCGGACTTTTTAATTAACTGTTGCGAATGACTTAATTCCGCTAAATAGGCATCAAGCGTATCATCAACAATATTCACTTTAATGGCTGTCTGCTCTATTAATTGTGGTAAAAATGACAGCGGCATTAAAATTTCATCACGTGTTTTTATGTGTTCAAAACGTTCACGGTATTCATTTAGTTGCGCTATGGCAGCTTTATTAATAACAGCGAAACGCTTGCCTACATTAAAATAGAAGAACTGCTCACTTTGCCTGTTAAGCGATTGAAAGTTTTTATCATCAGTAGTGAAAAGCTGCTGCGTCTTAACACCAGAGATCACTATTTTACTAACTATTTGGTGACCTTTGCCGCGTTGTACTTGAAGTGAAAGTTGCTTTAAAGCTTTACCTACATTTAGATCGTCGTTAATTTTCCAACCGCGTTTTGACAAGTTTGGAATAATTTCAAACTTTAACCAGTGTTCATGTATAACTGATTGTTTATTAAATATAAAATCAGTTTGTAAAGCCCCTTTACAAAGCTCAAAACCAAGGTTAATTAATTCATTTACAACGGTATTCTCGAATGATTGATTAATAATCTCTGCAGGAGCTTGGCTTAAATCATACAAAGAACGTTGGTAATTAAACTTAAGTGATAACCGAATAGTTCCTTCATCATTATTTAAGCTAATGACAGGAAAAACACTACGCGCATTACAAATTTTATTCTCTTTGTACGCATGAGGGATTACCCCTTCACCAAAATTATCACTGAGCTGCTGATAGACTCGATCAAAGTTTTCACTATGTATTGCAGGCATATTTGTTAGTAAGGCAATTTCATCAGCAGTTAAAGGTGTTCTGATGCGACCAACTTTTAGCTTGTCAGGGTCAAGGTAAGTAGGCGGTGTTGTTTTTAATAATAACCAATTATCTTGACCTGCGAGTGTCATGCTCAATGAGGTTAGATCTTTATTTTGTTTCCAATCAAACTCTAGAGCTTGCATGGTATCTGCTTTAATAGCTTGGCGAGAACGACCTAAGAATAGACGCTGTGTGGCAATAAGTTGTTGCAGGGCCGCAAACCCCCATTGACCTTTAAGCTCTAACTTACCAAGGGCATTTTGCGAGCGGATCCAACTATAAAGTCGAAAGTCAGACTCTAGTAAATCTGTTGGTGTAACAAAGCTATTTAATTGTTGTTCAGTAAGATTGCGGCCAAGGGTATAGTTATGCTCGGGATCGAAATTAGCTATTTTAGGCGTTAATGTTACAACCGATTTTTCAACATCTAAAACAAAAAGTAGAACTTGTTTGGCTGTATCATTCGATGCTTGCTTTAATGTTTTAAGCTCACTAAACCAATCATTAATAATATAATCTTCGCCATAATTGCCTGAATGTTCAATTTTTAACTTAAGTAAAACTGCAGCGATGTGGCGACATTTGGTTTTTGAACCACATGTACAGTGTGAATCGACCGAAAAACCAGTTGGTAATTTACTGATCTCAATATGCTGGGTAAATGTATTTCCTTCATTACCAAACATAGATGCATCTATAACACTAAAATCACTATTGTGTTCTAACCAGTTGATTTGACCGTTCTGGTGATACTCTTTAGCTTTACTTAACACATGCGGCTTAAATAGCTGTTTGATGAATCGTTCAGAAAGAGGAAACTGGGTTTCTTGCTCTTGTTTGATTTCCTCAAAGATAGCTAATAAGTCATTTTTGGATAAGTTAGCAGACATAAAGTTTTTGGCAGTAAAAACAAAAAATAATTCTGCCAGTATATGATCTATCGGCGATGAGCTAAAGCACTAATAAGCCATTTTGGACTGGTTGGAGCTGATAAGTTGGTAAAAAAGTGTTTTATAAAACAGCAAATCGACTTAAAACACAAAAAGCTGATTTAACAAACAGCAATCGCACAAGTTATGAACAACTTATAAACAACGAAGGGGCTTTACAGATCACTTTTTTACTAAGATATGAAAGGAAAACCAAAAAAGAGCTGTAAAGGGGTTATAAGTTAGTAAAATAGTGATCTGAGAGGGTGGGATCTTATGATTATTGCCAAATGAGATCATTATTTTACTAACTAGATAGGAGAACAGATCACGCTTTTACTAACATAAAAAGCGTGATAGATCGTTATTTTACTAACTAATTAAAGCTATTTAATAGCTTTGTCAATTGCTCTAAGCGTTTGTCAGTCATAACTTTATTATCTATTTTCACAGATAGATCACCGCTTTTAATGTTGCGCTGTACAACAACAAATTCACTATCAAGTATTGCTTCACGGCGACTAGTCGACACTGGCTCTGCAGTTAAGCGTTTAGTGATAGCTAAAGCGCGTTTGTCATCACTGCTAATAGCCGCAAGCTCAGCATCAGAACTGATTTCGTCAACAAGCTGAGTAAACGCTTGCTCATCTCGCTCTTTAGCTGCTATGAGCTTTTTAGCGACCTCACGACCTACGTGATTTGCAGTAGGGTAAAGGCTTAAAACCGTTGCTGGAAGATTCTCATAAGCTTTGATTGCATCAGCAATTGCAGTGTGAGACACGCCTTCAATAGCAGCAATTTCACGATAAGAGCCTTTTTTACCTTCAGCAATAAGCTCATCACGGGTCTGTTGATATGCTTGACCAAGCTCCCATAAACTCGGGGCAATGTATTGATCTGAAGAAACGGCAAGAATTTTTGCGTCTTGATCTGTAAAGTCTGCAGAGCTTAATACTAAGTAATCAGAATTACTTAAAATACAGGCTTTACGACGACGTGAGCCTGCTAATACAAGCATTTCGTCACCTTTATCCCAACATAGGGCAGGGTGCTGGTTACGACCGTCTTCAGCAATTGCAGGTAGAATATCGGCAACTGACTTTTCGTTTAGAAGTGATTGTACTCGGCGGTTTTTACCGTATACCTTTGTTTTAGCTTCAATTTCAGAGCTAGGGATCACTTTACATACCAACGTGATTTGACGGGTAGGATCACTTGGAGCAGGCATACTGATAACATCACCGGCAGATGCTTTTTCAAGCAATGCATCTAAACTGCTACTTTCAATAGAGGTTGAAAAAGGATCTAAGCTGGTATCATTTTTACGTTTTTTAGCCATCTTTATTATTAACCTTACTTAGCTGTATTTAGTGTTGATTGAGTTGATTGCCAGTTAGATCTGATCAACATTTCAAGTTCATCAACCACATCTTTGATATTTTCTTGAGCACGTAATAGTGACTCGCGACTTGCTAAGCTGTCAGAAGTCTTTTGATCAAAAATGGTATTAAATGATGATGAGCTGGCTGTTATAGCAGAACTATGATTTATAGGGTAACTCATTACTTGACGACCAAACGCACTACGTACATCTTTTACGATATCACGCTGTGAGTGATTGCCTTTCACATAGTTAGTAACTAAGAACTGCATAAAATCCCATCCCTCGTGACCAAGGGCTGCAACAGTATGGTATATCTCACCTAATCGTTTTAAATATTTATTGTTGGCATCAAAGTCAACTGCTTCTGGATGGACAGGAATAAGCATTGATGTAGAAGCCATTAATGCATTATAAAACATAAAGTTAAGAGAAGGAGCGGTGTCAATTAGAATGATATCAAATTGATCTTTTACTGGCTCAATAACTTTCTCTAATAACTTGTGGTAATGACGCGTTTTATCGTAGCTTGAGCTGTCTTTTAGTAAAGTAGCTGTTTCATGCTCAAAATAAAAATCATCCATACCTGAAGGTAAGATACGGATATTAGGAATATGAGTAGGTAGAAATGCACTTGTAACTAATTCATCCCACGTTTCATTATCTTCAAGTTCAATACAATCACGCATTAAGTCACCTACAGTGATTGGATCAGGTTCACTTGGTGGGAAAAAGCTTGAAGATGAACCTTGTGGGTCAAGGTCAATGATACCAATGCGATAACGTTTAATATTGGTGGTAGCCAGAGCTGCGGCTATATTAACCATACTAGTTGTTTTACCACATCCACCTTTTAGTGAATTAATAACAATAACTTGTAATTTATCATCTAGAGTTCGGTGATCTGGCTTGATATCCATGATATCTGCCATAGCAAAAATATTAACTAACGTATAAGCATAGTGACCATTTGCGCCACGTTTGATATTCAATTCATCAAAGTCACCATTGTCATGGCGTCTTTTAAGGGTGCGATTATTACAACCTAGTAGATCAGCAGCGGCTTTTTGAGTGTAAGTGCGAAGTTCTTTTTCTTCAGACTTAAGATGGGCACGGTAATGTTGAATACGTCCTTCTAGCGATTTTTCAGCAACTTCTGCTGTCGCTTTTAGTAACCTATAAGTGGCTAGCGCATTATTATTGATAGACATACTTTCTTCCTCAAAGTTATGCTTTAAGTATAATGTCCATTCAAATTGCTGTAAACAAGTATTTAAGACGACATGCCTTTTATTAATAAGACATTTAATAAAAATTTGTAACTTTACTTATGCTAAGTATAAATAAGTAAGTTTAATATCGGTTAAATATATAGGTATATAAGGTTAAGATGCTAAAATAGTGTAATATCTAGCTGATTTGATTGAATATTTAATTAAATAGCAGATCATAGTTTTACTTGGTTAAGATCAGATCTCTTATTACTCACAGATCAGCTTATTACTAAGTAAAAAATGGGCTTTTTAGTTATGCACAGCTTAATCACTAAATTACTCACAATTATGTCTGTGTAGATCAAAATTTTACTAACTAAATTAGAAAGTTATACACTGGTACCCAGGTAAAATTAAGCATTTAGTTAGTATGGATCTGATCTATAGTTGGTACAGATCAGATCTATGCTAACTTAAACTTGGTTTATCCACATGCGATTTTAAAAATAGAGATTTATGTCGTGTAAATAAGCCTTAAAAAGTAGATTCACCGGACATAAATTGAACTGAGTTAGTAAAATCGCCACCTATGAACTATAACTTAGTAAAAATCTGATCTGAAAATTAGCAATTACGAGAGAGTTAGTATAAATCTGATCCTAAGAAATTAATTGAGATCGGATCAAGTTTTTACTAACTTAAACATTTAACTTTTTAAGTTTTATGTGTTGTTATTAACTGTCGAAGAAAAATTGGAAATAAGAACAATGAGCCGAAAGGTCAACATCTCGGTAGATAACTTACCCGACACATTACGCGGGCAGATCCACGGGGTGGAAAGTGCAATAGATAATGAAAGTCTAGCACTATTTACAGACAACAAAGATGTGCGCGTTTCAATTGAAAATGCTGCTCATGGTTTGAGAGCTTACTCAAATACATTTAATCATTATGATTTATGGGGACGTTTTGTCCGTTCTGGTCATAAAAAGCTTCCGGTTGAAGAAGCACCAAAGAAAACAATCGTCACACGCAGAATCTCTGAAAAAGTAGACGGCATTCTTTATGATGGCGAAATAAAAATTACACCTGCGGTAGTAAGCACTCGTAAAGATGGTGAAGATGTTGAATATCTTGTTTGGCCATCTGACCGAGAAGAAAAAGTCGAGCGAGCTCTGATCCGTTTAGCTTCTAAAGGTAAAATTGTAAAAATTAATTTTAAATCGGGTATTCAATACGCGGTTGTTTTTTCAATGAATGAATTGGCGCAAGAGCTGAAAGCTGTTGGCCAGTCGATGCCATATCCTCAAATTAAAGAATCTTTAGAAGCATTACAAGGTTCTAAACTTTCATTTAGATACTCAGCAACCGACACCCGCAATTCTGATATTGATGATTCATTTTACGAATCGAATATGAACTTTTTATCGTCACTGCACTTTAGTGGCAAGAAAGGTCAAGGTGGTAACGTAAAATGTGTTGCATGTTTAAATGCGTTCGTACATAACATGATCGATAATCTTGAATATAAAGGTTATTACTTTAATAGTGCACAAGAATTAAAGCGTGGTTTATCACGTTGGATGATGCTGCGTTTGTATCATTTATGGCGTTATGCTGCACCGGGTAAAACCTACCATTTTCGACTTTTATCAATTATGGAAAAGTACGGCTCAATCTATTCGACAGATGAAATAACAGAAAACAAATTGAAAGCATTGCGTCGTGATATGACGACAACAATGAAAGATTTGATCGAGAAAGGTGCAATTTCAGAATATAACATTACCAACGTTAAAGATGATAAAACAGGTAATATTATTGATTACACTTACGAGATGCATCCGTCTGACCAATTTTGTGATGAGATTCTTACACTAAATAAGCATAATAAACGAATCGAAATACAAGGTGGCAAACGCATTGTTGAGAATGCAGTTTTAATTGATGAAGATAAAATTGAAGAAATAGTAGAAGACTAATTTTTTTAATACTACTAACTACAAACAAAAGGCCACATAAGTGGCCTTTTTAACATAATCAATCTGTTACTTGTTCTAAGTAAAGTCTATCAACTAAGAAATCATATTCTCTTTTACGAGGGTGGCTTTGTGGTTTTTGATAATCAGATAATGTACCAAGCTTTACATCGGGTTCAGGGTTTATCAATATAAATGGTAAAGCAGCACTAACATGATATCTGTTCTGAGCCGTGTATCTCACATTAACTTGTGGGCTTACCCTTGTTGGTCTACGAATTCGTAATTTCTCTTTATCACCTAAACTTGCAACACGACTTTGTTCTTGTGCAACAAGTGCTTGCCAAGAATGTTGATCGATCATTCTTGGATTTGAATAACTTGCAGACTTTTCTAACATAGCGAGTGCCATTTTTTTCGTTAGTGTTTTAGTTGCATGTTTGTGCATCCAAGTAAAACGGACAGAGTAGGGTGACTCTGTTTCATAGTGAATTTTACGATAGGCAGCTAAAGTAATTAAGTTTGGCACAGCATTATGAACAGCTTCAAAGCGTGCATCGTTATTATCGATAGCCAACACACAATTTTTAAAATCAGCTTTGGCTTTGTTTATTTGATTGATTCTGGCAGAAATATTTTGCTTATCAACATCTTTAAGAACTAATAAGCCAGGATGCCTTTTAAGTACTCGACTACTTAATCCCGTCTTTTTATAAAAATCACCAAACGAATTAATGATTTGTTTTTGTGCATCAGCACCTTCAACTTTTATGACAGGTATTGCCGAAGGGACTTTTTTCTCATCGTTTATATCAATATCAGGTAATTGATAATATGACGCTTTATGAAAATCAAGCTGTTTTAATTCATCACAAAATAGGTGGGTTAACTCATTAACTAAATCAAACTGACTGCGAATTTCAAGTTTAGTACTCATAGGAACACATCTTACATAAACATTCCTTAAGTTTAACCTTATCACTTGTTTTTTAAAATATTTATTTCACTTAGTTGCTGACCTTATATTTTATTTTGAGTAAGTATGATGTGTTCCTTATTGGTAGTGCTTAGCATGTATTTTTATTATTTCAACTTAGTGATAAAAAAGTGTTTTTAACTAGCGTAAAGCTGAGGTTACACTAGTGCTATCTAATAGTAAGATGTGTTCTTATATATTCTGTAATAGAAGTTCGCTATACACAGCAGGTAACTTACTGTTCTATAATGTTTAAATCGTTAATTTTTAATAATTCATAGCTAAAGTATTTGTCAAATAACTAAATAATTACAAATAGCTGAATATAGTCCTTGAACTTAGTACCTGCAATAAGTTAGTTTTCGTTAACGGTCTATGTTAGGAATGAGGAAAGAACATGCAATCGTGGAACCCAGACAGCTGGAGAAAACTGCCGATACTTCAGCAGCCAGAGTACCCAGATCAAGAAGCCCTAAAATCAGTTGAGGGGCAATTAAAAAGTGCACCACCTTTAGTTTTTGCTGAAGAGACGCGTAGCTTATATAAGCAACTAGAAGCTGTATGTGAGGGCAGAGCCTTCTTATTACAAGGTGGTGATTGTGCAGAGTCATTCAGTGACTTTAACGCTGCGAATATCCGCGACACCTTTAAAACACTTTTACAAATGGCCGTCGTTTTAACTTATGGTGGTAAATGCCCTGTTGTTAAAATTGCACGTATGGCAGGTCAGTATGCTAAGCCACGCTCATCAGATTACGAAACGATTGACGGTGTTTCATTGCCTTCATACCGTGGTGATATCATCAATAACTTTGAATTTACAGAGCAAGCGCGTATCCCAGATCCACAGCGCTTAATGACGGCGTACCATCACAGTGCAGCAACGTTGAATTTATTACGCGCATTTGCTCAAGGTGGTTTAGCAGATTTACATCAAGTAAACCGTTGGAACATGGGTTTTGTTGCTGCAAACCCACTTAAAGAGAAATACCAACAGTTAGCAGACAGAATTCAAGATGCACTTGAATTTATGGAAGTGTGCGGTATCGACTCAACAGTTGCACCAAGCTTAAAAGAAACAGACTTATTTACATCACACGAAGCATTATTATTAGGCTACGAAGAAGCATTAACACGTCGAGACCATCTATCAGGTGACTGGTACGATTGTTCTGCACACTTTGTTTGGATTGGTGAGCGTACACGCCAGTTAGATCACGCACATATCGAGTTCTTTAAAGGTATTAAAAACCCAATCGGTGTGAAAGTTGGCCCTGGTATGGACCCAGACGAGCTAATTAAACTTATAGATGCCGTTAACCCAGATAACATTCCTGGGCGCTTAACATTAATTACCAGAATGGGTGCTGATGTACTTCCTGAGAAACTGCCGGCACTGGTACGCAAAGTACAACAAGAAGGCCGTAAAGTAATTTGGAGCTCTGATCCAATGCACGGTAATACAGAAAAAGCGAGCTCAGGCTATAAAACACGAAGCTTTAATAACATTCTTCGTGAAATTAGCCAGTTCTTCGCAGTTCATAAAGCTGAGGGTTCATACCCAGGCGGTGTTCACCTTGAAATGACTGGTCAACACGTAACTGAATGTACCGGTGGTGCGTATGGTTTATCTGATGAAGACTTAGCACAACGTTATCGCACACAGTGCGACCCGCGTTTAAATGCTGACCAAGTATTAGAACTTGGTTTCTTAGTCGCAGATTTATTAAAAGACGCACGTAAGTAACTTATAAGTTATACAAAAAAGGCTGCTATTTGCAGCCTTTTTTAATGTCCGATACTAAAGAAAGTTAGTACTTACGTCTTTCAAGACCTGTATCAGATATAATCTTTGCAGATATTTCTTCAACAGAATGATGTGTTGAATTTAAATATTGAATCTTTTGTTTTTTATAAAGCATTTCTACTTCACGAACTTCAATACGACACTGTTTTAAAGACGCATATTTAGAGTTCGCCATACGACGTTGGCGAATATCAGCAAGGCGAACAGGATCAATTGTTAAACCAAATAGCTTATGTTTGTAGGCCTTTAAACATTCAGGAAGGGTGCCACGCTCTAAATCATCTTCTGTAAGTGGATAGTTGGCTGCTTTTATGCCGTACTGCAATGCTAGATATAAACTAGTAGGTGTTTTACCACTTCGGCTAACGCCGACAAGAATAATGTCAGCCTCAGAATAATTTTTTATATTAGCGCCATCATCATTGGTCAACGCATAGTTCACCGCATCAATTCTAAAGTCATAGCTTTTCTCATGCATTGAATGTGTTCTATGTACTTTTGGTACAGGGGCAACATTGAGCTCTTGAGCGATTTTATCACTGTATTGCGATAAAAAGTCATAACATACCGCACATGACGATTTTATAATTTCACTTAATTCATGGTTCACAAAAGTGAAAAATACCAAAGGTTGCTCACCATCTCGTTGAGCTGTTGAGTTAATTAAGTTCCTAACTTCGTTTGCTTTTTTTTCTGTTTCAACAAAGGGAATTGTTTTGTGATTAAACTCCACAGGAAACATAGATAAGGTCGCATGACCAAAGACTTCGGAGGTGATAGCTGTTCCATCAGAGATATAAAATGCAGTTCTCATATTTAACCTTTTTATTACCTTTATCTGCAAAATAGGGGCTTCACGGTTTACGTGAGGTCTGTTGCCAGTGTAGAATGACTACGACCTTTTTAGAAGGTTTTCTTTCTTAACTCTCACAGTTAGTACTACAATTTGTTTATGGAGAAAGATCCGTGCAAGAATACGTTCTCTGGTATCAAGAGCTTGGTATGCAAGATGTTCCACGTGTTGGCGGTAAAAACGCTTCACTGGGTGAAATGATCTCAAACCTAGCTAACGCTGGTGTTCAAGTGCCAGGTGGTTTCGCTACAACCGCTGATGCATTCAATGAGTTTCTAGAGCAATCTGGTTTAAACTCAAAAATCCACGATATTTTAGACACATTGGATGTGGATGATGTAAATACACTCGCTAAAGTCGGTGCCGAAATCCGCCAATGGATTATCGACACACCATTCCAACCTAACCTAGACCAAGCCATTCGCGACGCATACAGCCAATTACATGGGGACGCATCTCAAGATGTATCATTTGCTGTTCGCTCATCTGCAACAGCAGAAGACATGCCAGACGCTTCATTCGCAGGACAACAAGAAACGTTTTTAAACGTACGTGGTATTGATGCAGTAATGACTGCCATTAAACACGTGTTTGCCTCACTATTTAATGACCGCGCTATTTCTTACCGTGTTCACCAAGGTTATGATCACCGTGGTGTTGCATTATCAGCTGGTATCCAACGCATGGTTCGTTCAGATAAAGCAGCTTCAGGTGTTATGTTCAGTATTGATACTGAATCTGGCTTTGAAGATGTAGTATTTGTAACGTCAAGCTATGGTCTTGGGGAAATGGTTGTACAGGGTGCTGTAAACCCAGATGAATTCTATGTTCACAAACCAACACTTGCTAACGGTAAACCAGCTGTAGTTCGCCGTAACATTGGTTCTAAAGCAATCCAAATGATTTACTCTGCAGATGAATCACACGGCAAGCAAGTTGAAATTGTTGATGTAGATTCTGCACTATCAAACAAATTCTCAATCACAGATGCTGAAGTTCAAGAACTTGCAAAGCAAGCTGTGATCATTGAAAAACACTACGGTCGTCCAATGGACATCGAGTGGGCAAAAGATGGTAACGACGGCAAGCTTTATATTGTTCAAGCACGTCCAGAAACTGTTCGTTCAAATGAAGACGCAAACGTAATGGAACGTTTCCAACTAAACGGCACAAGTGCTGTTGTAGTTGAAGGCCGTGCTATTGGTCACAAAATTGGTTCAGGTACTGTTCGTGTACTTAATTCAATTGACGAAATGGACAAAGTACAACAAGGCGACATCCTAGTTACTGACATGACTGACCCAGATTGGGAGCCGATCATGAAACGTGCCGCTGCGATTGTAACAAACCGTGGTGGCCGTACTTGTCACGCTGCAATCATTGCTCGTGAACTTGGTATTCCTGCAGTAGTTGGTTGTGGTAATGCAACTGATTTAATTAAAGCAGGTCAGGATGTAACAGTATCGTGTGCCGAAGGTGACACAGGTTATATATACGAAGGTATTTTAGATTACGAAGTACTTACTTCACGTGTTGATGAAATGCCAGAATTACCAATGAAAATTATGATGAACGTGGGTAACCCAGATCGTGCATTCGACTTCGCGCGTTTACCACATGCTGGTGTTGGTCTTGCTCGTGTAGAATTCGTAATCAACCGTATGATCGGTGTTCATCCTAAAGCACTTCTTAACTTTGATGCGCAATCTGATGAGCTTAAAGCTGAAATTTCAGAAATGATGGCAGGTTATGAATCGCCAGTTGAATTCTATATTTCTAAGCTTGTTGAAGGTATTGCAACACTAGGTTGTGCATTTGCACCTGAGCGTGTAATCGTTCGTATGTCTGACTTTAAGTCTAACGAATATGCAAACCTTGTTGGCGGCCAGCAATATGAGCCGGAAGAAGAAAACCCAATGATTGGTTTCCGTGGTGCAGCGCGTTATATCTCTGAAGATTTCCGTGACTGTTTCGCGTTAGAGTGTGAAGCAATTAAACGTGTTCGCAACGAAATGGGTATGACTAACATCGAAATCATGATCCCATTTGTACGTACACTTGAAGAAGGTAAACGCGTTATTGAATTACTTGAAGAGCACGGCCTTAAACGTGGCGAAAATGGTCTTAAAGTAATCATGATGTGTGAATTACCATCAAACGCTTTACTAGCAGATGAGTTCTTAGAGTATTTCGATGGTTTCTCTATCGGTTCAAACGACTTAACTCAGTTAACATTAGGTCTTGACCGTGATTCAGGTTTAATTGCACATCTATTTGATGAGCGTAACCCTGCAATCAAGAAACTATTATCAATGGCTATTCAAACAGCTAAAGCAAAAGGCAAATACGTAGGTATTTGTGGCCAGGGTCCTTCAGATCATGAAGACTTTGCAGCTTGGTTAGTTGAGCAGGGCATTGATTCTGTTTCTCTAAACCCAGATACAGTATTAGAAACTTGGTTATATCTTGCTAAAAAATTAGCCGACTAAGTACTTTATTTAGCTAAAATAAAGAACCTAATATAAAAAATGCCAGCAATTAGCTGGCATTTTTGTTACTTCGAAGGACAACACGCCCTTTAAATCAGCGAGCAAGTTTTTTATCAATATAAGCACATGACCTAGTGAGTGCCTTTTGACACAAGGTTAAATAATCACGCGCTTTAGGGTAATAAAATGATAAACAAAAAAGCCCTGCAATAAAAAAAATAAGCGAAGGTCCAGGTACAACAATAAAAACTAAGCCCAGTAGTAAACTTAGTAAACCCAAACTGATTAATGCAATTTTCTTCATATCCATATCTCTTTGATGCTTTTATAAACAGTATAAAAGTAATGCTTTCAAAATCGATAAAAAGAGTGTTACAAACTGTAAAATCTTCAATTTAACTTAGCTACTAGCATGATATAATTTGCAAAATGTCTTAATTTGTCACCGTCATGATAGCAACAATAAGTCAACAACAAGTCGCATCTGAATTAGTCGCTAATTATTTAGAAACGATTAAAAAGCAAGGTTTTAACGGCGATACTGATGCAAGTTTCTCAACGCGTTTGAGCTTATCGACCGATAACAGCGTGTATCAACAAGTACCGCAGGGTGTTATCTTTCCAAAGTCAGCGAAAGATATACAACTGGCTATGCAAATTGCCTCTCGTGATCCTTTTTTATCACTGACTTTTGGCCCGCGTGGCGGTGGTACAGGTACCAATGGTCAATCACTAACTCCTGGCATTGTTGTTGATTTATCACGATACATGCGTGAAATATTAGAAATCAATGTCGAAGAAAACTGGGTTAGAGTACAAACAGGTGTAATAAAAGATCAACTAAACGACTTTTTACGACCTTATGGTTTTTTCTTTGCGCCCGATTTATCTACTAGTAACCGCGCAACAATCGGCGGAATGATAAATACAGATGCATCAGGTCAGGGCTCTTTGGTTTATGGCAAGACCAGTGATCATGTTTTAGGTCTTACAACTTATCTTGTTGATGGCACTGAAATGTCAACAACCCCCATGCCTATAGAAAAAGCTAAAGTAATTGCAGAACAAAACACCACGGTAGGTAAATTATATAAAACAGTTATCGATATTGGCCTTGATAATCGAGACGCAATTTTAGAAAAATTTCCGCGCTTAAATCGCTTTTTAACCGGTTATGATTTAGAACATATTTTTTCTGATGATTTACAGACCTTTGATATGAGCCGATTAATTACTGGTTCTGAAGGTTCGTTAGGTATAGTTACCGAAGCAAAATTAAACATTACGCCAATTGCTGAATTTAAGACATTAATCAACATTAAATACGATAGCTTTGATTCTGCTCTTCGTCATTCGCCATTCTTAGTCGCAGCAAATGCGACTTCTGTAGAAACAGTCGATAGCAAAGTACTTAATCTTGCTCGAGAAGATATTATTTGGCATTCAGTATCGGACTTAATAACCGATGTTGAAAACAAAGATATGCAAGGCCTCAACATGGTTGAGTTCAATGCGGTTTCACCAGAAGATATTAAAGATAAAGTTGAGTCCCTATGTAAGTTACTTGATAAATGTGTCGAAGAGCAAACTAATGGGGTGATCGGTTATCAGTTAACCAATGATAAATCTGATATTTTAAAAATTTATGCAATGCGTAAGAAATCAGTGGGACTTTTAGGCAATGTAAAAGGCAGTCAAAAACCGTTAGCTTTTGCCGAAGATACCGCTGTACCACCTGAAAACTTAGCCGATTTTATTGTAGAGTTTCGCGAACTGCTTGATAGCCATAATTTGCAATATGGTATGTTTGGTCATGTTGATGCTGGCGTACTACACGTACGACCAGCACTTGATATGTGTGATCCTGAGCAAGAAAAATTGCTTCGCCATATTTCAGATGAAGTCGTTAAACTGACTGCCAAATATGGCGGCTTAATGTGGGGCGAGCACGGTAAAGGATATCGTAGTGAGTATGGCCCTGAATTTTTCGGCGAGCATTTATTTACACAACTAAGAAAAATCAAAGCGGCATTTGATCCAAATAACAGAGTAAACCCAGGAAAAATATGTACGCCAATTGAAAGTAAAGACTCACTAGTTTCTGTTGACGATCAAAAGCGTGCCTGGTTCGACAAAGAAATTTCTATCGATGTTAAAACAGAATTTAATAACGCTATGACCTGTAACGGTAATGGCCTGTGTTTTAATTACGATGAAAAATCACCAATGTGTCCATCTTATAAAGTAACAGGTGACCGCCGTTATTCGCCAAAAGGTCGCGCAAGTTTAATGCGCGAATGGTTACGACTGCAAGAGTCTGAAAATATTGATTTACTCAATGTTGAAAATGATTTGATGAATGGTGAAGTAATTACTTGGTGGGAGCGCTATCAACATAGTCGCGATAAGAAAAAAGGCGTTTATGATTTCTCTCACGAAGTGAAAGAATCAATGGACGAATGCTTAGCTTGTAAAGCATGTACTACTGCATGTCCTATCAAAGTTGATGTTCCAACATTCCGTTCACGCTTTTTAAATTTCTACCATAGTTATTATGCACGTCCTGCAAAAGATTACCTTGTTGCGGGTATCGAACAAACAGCACCGGTTATGGCAAAGTTTGCAAAAGTTATTAATCCGATAGTAAATAGCAAGCTTGTATCTGGACTAATTAAAAATACCATCGGTTATGTCGATACGCCAAGTTTAAGCGTACCGCAACTTTCAAAACGTATTTCAAAAGATCAGCAATTCAATTTTGAATTACTAAATTCACTTTCCAAAGAACAACAAGCTGAATATGTATTGATAGTTCAAGATCCATTTACGAGTTTTTACGAAGCCGAATTAGTCGAAAGCTTTATTAAAGTCATTAAAGCGTTAGGCAAAAAACCGATGCTATTACCCTTTAAGCCAAATGGTAAAGCACAGCATGTAAAAGGATTTTTAAATGAATTTAAAACAACAGCAAAAAATGCAGCTGAGTTTTTAAATTCACTCAGTGAAATCAATGCACCTTTAGTTGGGCTCGATGCATCTTTGGTTATGTGTTACCGAGATGAATATGTGTCAATTTTAAAAGAGAACCGTGGAGATTTTAAAGTTGAACTTGCGCATGAATGGCTTCAAACGCAAGACTTCAAACAGGTTACTCTTGCCACTAAATCTGATTCACCATTTAAATTGTTAAGTCATTGTACTGAAACAACAGCTATGCCAAATGCATCTAAAGTTTGGCAAACCATTTTTGCTGATTTAAATTTACAACTAGATACGACTAGTACAGGTTGTTGTGGTATGGCAGGAACCTATGGCCATGAAAAACAAAACCAAGAAAATTCACGCGCACTTTATGAAATGAGTTGGCAGCCAATTATTTCTAATAATGAGCCTGAAACTATTTTAGCAACTGGGTTTTCTTGTCGTAGCCAAGTGAAACGCTATGAAAAATTTAAGCCAAAGCATCCACTGCAATTAATTGCAGAGCTACTTTAAAAAAAGATTTTAATTTAAAGTAAAAAAATTAAAGGCGCTTAATGCGCCTTTATTATTGGTAACTTTTTGCGATGGGTTTGGTGCTCATACCATGAATGAACACGCTAAATAAAATTGTTGTTAAAGTTACTGTAGCAATTTGCTCTTTGTTTGTAATTGCTGTATCCATCACCATTAAAGTAAAAACAATAGATGCCAAACCTCGTGGACCAAACCAAGCAAATGTAAATTTGTCTTTGAAATTTAGATTAGTAAACATGAGTGAAAGTAGTACCGGCACAATTCTAAAAATCGTCACACTTAATAGCGCATAAAAAACAATTGGCCAGGTAATATCATTCACAATTAAATGACCACATACAAAACCGAATAAACACCAAATTAGTAGCGCAACGAATTCTGCGATATGTTCAGAATCTTTAACTAATGTAGATCGAATTTTTTTAGGTGCTAAGTAATCGAATAAAAGTCCCGCTACAAAAACAGCAATAAAACCACTGCCATGAAAATTTTGTGTTAAAGAGAAAATGGCCATGACTAAACCAATCAATAAAAATGGACTGCTATTATTTGCAAAGTAATGACGTGCTAATGCAATTTTTAAAAGTGGAATAAAGACGGCCATCGACACGCCGGCAATAACAAGCGCCACGCCTAACTCTCGTGTAAAAACAAATAGAGTATCAAGCGTTGTTACAGCACTTTCTGGATTTTGAGCTAACAAAAGAAGAACTAAAAATATTGGAACACAAAGCCCGTCGTTTAAACCGCTTTCTGTATTTATTCCTTCTCGAACTTTTTCAGGTACAGAAGTACATTCTAAAATGCCTTTACTAAGCGCCGCATCAGTGGGCGTTAAAATAATAGCGATCAAGGCAGATTGAAAAAGTGACAACTCAGAAAAGAAAAATAATCCGCCAGCAACACCCAATATTAGTGTCATTGGTAAAGCAACAAACAGTAATAGGCTAGGGTATTGAAAGCTATGTTTCAATACAGGCAATTTTGATTTCGCAGCATCGGTAAATAAAAAAATACTTAGGGTTAATTCAACCAAAGGCAAGATGTCACTGAGTCCTGCTTCTCCTAACTTAAATTCGCTCGGCAAAAAATAAGTCATTGCGATACCAACAAAAACAAAAAACATTGGACCAGTAATTTCAGTTCGCTCTAGCTGACGAATTGTCAGAGAATAAAATAACAGGGCTAAACCAACAATCGCTAGTATTGTATATTCCATTAAACTTTCCTTTTTATTCCAGACTTTGCGCGTTCTTTTATATTTGTTTGAATATAAATTTGGTCTGTTGTGGCAATTTTGGCATGGCCTAAATCTTCAGATAAATGTTTAAGCGGCCTTGTTTGTGCATCGTGTGTTGCACCGGTATGTCGTAACCAATGTGCCGTCGCCGCTTCAAGTTGCTCAGCATCATCTTTAAAGCCATCGTCTAATAAAGATTGTTTTGCTAAATCAAAACTTTGTTGAACTAAACGTCGAATTTGCCTAACAGTCATACCACCTTTACCACGAATTTTATGAACTAATGGCTCCGATTCATCAACTCGGGGCAGGGCAGGTAAACCACGGTAAAGCCTATAACGTTTTAAATAAGTGATAAAATCTTCACTTAAAGTTACATCACGTAATTTATTACCTTTACCCATAATTCTTAAAAACCAAAAGCCATCATTGTCTTGCCAAAAGTGCGACATAACCGGCGACCACTGTGGTCTTTCTGATAACTCAGAAATTCGTAAATACAATCCTTTTAAGCAAGCGAGTGTGAATAAATTTCTTTCTAAATCAGGTTGTTGTTCACATAAATCCCGGGTAACACCAAATACATACTCCCATTGAATATCACTGAGCGTATCTGGAATTTTAATCTGTGATTGCACAACTAGGTAAGGGCTGTTCTTTTTTACTACCGGTACAAAATTAGCAAAGGTTTTTTCTTCTAAAATCGCAAACTTATAAAATACATTAAGTGCAGTAAACATTGCAGCAAGTGTTTGTTGGCTTGCAATATTTTCTTTATTTATAAAAGGGCGCCAATTTGAATTTAATCGCCTGATACCTTGCTCATCTTTATAACGCCATTGCACCGAATCTGATAACCAAGCAGAGTCGGGATCAACCATGAAATCTACATAAGCTTCGATATCATCTCGTTTCAGATCAAATACTGATTTTTCAGCAACTAACCATGACCATAAACAAAAACGTTCAAGCTCATTTCGAAAGCGATTAAACGTCGCTTCAGATTTCCTGCCATAAACGTATAAGAATTGATAAACGAAACTTAAGTCATTTTTTGATTCAGCAACAGTCAATCCAACCTGATGTATAAACGTATCAAGTTCAGGATATTCTGTTGCGAGAGTATCATCTTCAAGATGGGCAATTTGGTAGCGAAGTTGTTTGAGTGTATCAACGAGAGCAACGAGCATAATATATAAATATCTTGTAAAATAACTAGTTATAAGATTACCATAAAGTCCGATACTGTCTAGTATTGGACTTAACATATCTGAAAATTAGTCTATTATATAGGTATCATTTTGCCATACGAGTATTCAAGGAATTAAGTATGAAAAAGTTATTAATCATTACCTCTGTTATTTTAACAACGCTTTTAACGGGTTGTGCCACAACAGGTAGTGCATCACCACAAGAAAAACGTGCATTAGTTCAAAGCATGAGAACTAATACACTTAACAAATTATATGCAGAAAAACCTGATGTTAAACAACAAATTGCAAATTCTGCAGGTTATGCTGTTTTTGATAACGCAAATGTAAATGTTGTTTTAGCAAGTTTCGGTGGCGGCTATGGTGTTGTAAAAAATAACCTAACAGGCCAATCAACTTACATGAATATGGGCGAAGCTGGTTTAGGGCTTGGTTTAGGAGTAAAAGACTTTAATGTAGTAATGGTCTTTCATAACCAGTCTGCATTAAATCGCTTCATTGAATATGGCTGGACCTTTGGTGGTAACGCTGATGCAGCCGCAAAATATGAAGATAAAGGTGGAGCATTAGTTGCGGAAGCTATTGCTGATCAAGTTACTGTCTATTCATTAACCGAAAATGGCCTTGCTTTGCAAGCTGTACTAAAAGGCACAAAATTTTGGGTAGATTCTGAACTGAATTAACTAAGTAAAGACCCTTCTAATAGTGGGCTAGTTAGTAACCTAACGTCCACTTTTTATTATTTTAGTCAATTTAACATAACATAATTTATGGGCTGTTATTGATATTTTAATTTTTACGTATAATTATTCTATCAACCAAGCAATCAACATCATCTACATTTTTAATGTGTTAATCATTTCATCTGTGTTCATAGATGAAATAGCTATGTTTTTATCAACCCTTTAAAAACTAAATTTTAAGCAATCTATTATCTCGCATAAGTTCAGATAAGAATGCCTTTGCTGTGCCATCAAGTTTCTTTGCTGTTTATTACACTGTATTGAGTTTTTTAAAGCAATACAGCTTTAAAAATGCTACAAAAATAGCGCTTAATGTCAGCGACGCTTTCAAAGTTTTCACCAATCCTTTTAAAGGATTGGTTATAAAAATCATGATAGCAATGTATAAACAAACGTAAAACCCAAAATAAATACTATAAGAAATTTCATATTTTTAAATTTCCAACCTTTTACCTTTCTGATTTATCACCCTATTTTTAAAGTTTTATTGATTTTAATACTTGCTATAAATAAAAGTATATATATCCGAATTCTAAGATATTTCAGATTTTCTAATTTTCAGCGAATACCCATTAAAAAATCAGTCGTTTGATTTTAATATGTATTACAACCTTAATCTCGATTTTATAAATATTACTATCCATTTTTTAGTATCTTCAACAGGAGCTCATATGAGAAAAATTTTCTTACTAATTGTAATTGCTTTTGGAGCTTGGGCATTCTATGCAAATAATTACGGGGAAACTTCTGCTGTCGACACAATACAGCAGCAAATCATTGAGCCAATTCAAAATAAATATACGCATAAAAGACAAACTGATATTTCACAAGAACCTATCTATACATGTGATGGTAGGAAATACTGCAGTCAAATGAACTCTCTAGAAGAAGCTGTTTTTTTTATGCGTAACTGCCCTGATACAAATTTAGATAAAAATTTTGATGGCATTCCATGTCAGGATGAACCAAGGTTACATAACCGCTAGTATTTAAATATAATTAATCTTGCTACACCAACGACTCTTGTTGGTGTAGTTAAATAACCATCTCTGAGCATTTAAATTCTAGTCATTTAATCTACCAAAGATTCCAGAATCCAACGTTAAACAAAGCCAAAATTCACTTAAACACGCTTGACACCTTTGATTTAAGTAAATCACTTTTCAATTTGTAATTTTTTTAATGTTGCGTGATTTATATTAATCTAAATAATTCAACAAATGAGAAATTTCCTACTTCTTTCTAATCAATTTACCGCTACATTATGTAATTAAATTCAACAACTTGCTTTAAATTGATTTTTTAGTAATTAATTAAAATCTCAAATCTTAGTTTAGTTTCTTGTACAAATACCTCCTCTATTTCTGATTTGGATAATTTAAACGTGAAAATTGATAAAACAAACAATAAAGAAGTTAAATTTTCAGATTCTGACATTTTGCTTTCAACTACCGATTTAGATAGTTACATAACATATGCAAACCAAGAGTTTTGTAATATTTCTGGTTTTACATTAGCTGAAATGGTTAATCAGCCTCATAACCTAGTACGCCACTGTGACATGCCTAAACTTGCATTTGCTGATTTATGGCAACACCTACATAACGGTAGATCTTGGATGGGCCCTGTTAAGAATCGTTGTAAAGATGGTAATTACTATTGGGTTAATGCATTTGTTACCCCCATCAAAGACGCGAGCGGCCAAACTGTAGAATACCAATCTGTACGTACAAAACTTAATGATGATGTTTTAGCTAGAGCAACTGAAGAATACGAAAAGATTAATAAGGTTTCTAACTCAAAAGCACTGAAACAGCCTTTTGATTCAACTTTATATTTATCATGGTCTTTATTTTTAACTTTAATTCTTTCTTTTGTGCTTTTATTTACAAGTGGATTTTCTGCAGTATCTTTATTATTACTTTGCAGTTTAGTTTCAATAAATCTAGGTTTGTTTTTTTGGCGAATGAAATATAAAGCGCTCATACAAAAAGCAAAATGTATTTACGATAACCCTCTCATGGCTTATTTATATTCTGGTAGTAATGATGAAATTGGTTTTTTACATTTAGCTCTTGAAATGCAACAAGCAAAGTTAAAAGCTGTTGTTGGTCGAGTTAACGATGTGACCATGGGTGTAAATAACAATGCCCAGCAATGCGCTGATTCTGGGTTAGCTGTAACAGAACTTTTGACCAAACAAACTGATGAAGTTGCGCAAATTGTTGTTGCTACAGAGCAAATGACTGCTTCAATCAATGAACTTTCATCGAGTACTACAGCGTCTACTCAAGCTGCTGAAGCATCTAAAAAATCAACAGAACAAGGAGTAACTTCTGTTCACCAAACTATTGATTCAATTAGTGAATTAGACAAAAAATTACACATTGCTAGTGAACAAGTGGTCGACCTTATTGAGGGAAATAAACATATTGTTGCAATTTTGAATGAGATTAATGCAATTGCTGATCAAACAAATTTATTAGCGCTTAATGCTGCAATTGAAGCAGCAAGAGCAGGTGAACATGGACGCGGATTTGCTGTTGTCGCAGGTGAAGTACGTGCCCTTGCCTATCGGACTCAACAATCAACAGAAGAAATTAAAACTGTCCTCAATCATTTAACTGAGGCTTCGCAACAAGCACAGCATGCGATGTCTGATGGCCTTGCTTTGTCAGCTAAAAGTGTTGAACTTGCTCATCAAAGTGGTGATAGCTTAGAGCATATCAAAGCACAATCAGTGAAACTGAGTGAACTTAACAGCATTATTGCACACGCAATGACTGAGCAACTAACAGCAAGTCAACTGATTGCAACAAACATAACCTCAGCACAAGAATTTACTCTTGAATGCACTGAGCTTGGCCATACTTCGCAACAACTCTGTGCAGCATTATTGAACAAGGTTAATGAACAAACAGCGCTAGTTAATCAGTTTAAGTAATAATTTGAATTTTTGGCTCTATAGGGTGCTCACAAAGCTTATCGAAGGCTTCGCCAAGGCGCTCTGTTTCGCTGAGCACTTGTCGCCAGTATTTAATACGTGTGTCAGCATCGAGTTCGGTGAAGTCAGTTCTATCGGGGATCTTGCCATAAGGTAATGACGCAACAAACTCAGCAGATGGGGTGATCATAACCACTTTGTCATAGTTTTTTGGTGTAATTCCGCGCTTTAAACTTTTATCAAACCACCCTGCTTTTGGTTTGTTATTAAAGTGCGGATACAAGATAAGCCCATCATTATGAATATTTAAATCAAAGTGATAATCGATGATACCACCATCACGATACATCCCTGGTGGTGTTCCTGTTATATTTTTAATACCTTGCATCACTAACGGAATAGAGCCTGAAGCAAGTAAAGCATCTGCTAAATTATCTTCGCTTAGCTCAATAGTATGGGTATTGAAGGTATTGTTATCTGAAAATGATAACTGGCTATCTGAAGGTTGAAACACATAACGCTCATACTGTTTGTTTAAAAAGCGTCTGTTTAATCTATTCGCTAAGTAACTTTTAGATAAACCCATTAACTGCATCAGTTTGTTTTCTGAGGCTACAAACCCATTCGATTTTGCAACAATAAAGTGGGCTTTAAAAACGGGGTTATCTATGATTTCTTGAATGCCGTTTTCAGCAAAAACAGTGCTTAATAACTCTCGTGCTTTTGTCGTTATTTCTTCAGGCTTTGCTTTATTTGATGAATAACGTGTTTCAGAGTATGACTTTGCTAATCGCGATATTGCTGCAACGGGGTCATTTTGAGCAAAACATGCAGCTCTAAATGCGCCAGCGCTTGACCCTAATAAGTTTAATGTTGTGTTTCGTTCTTTAAAAAACTCACCAAACAAATATTTATCAAGACCAAATAATGTAAACCATTTTGGACCACCACTCGCCCCTAAAAATGTGCTAAATAGGTCTGGTGTCATTCCTTGTTCTTTAATCGCTTTTGCTGCGCTTGGGCCTGCGTAAATATCTATCATGTGCAACTGCTTTTTGGTTATTGTTATCGGTTATTTTCGCCAAATGCCCAGTTCCGTTTGTCCTTGTACTTTTACTTTATCAGAATCAAAACTAGGCTCTTGTCCTGCTTCTCGTTGACTATGGTAGTCTTTAGTAACAGATAAGATAGTTGGCGTTAAGCGTATGATAGCGATAACATTCACCACTGTCATTAGGCCAAGTGCTATATCAGCGAGATCCCATACTTGTTTAATGGTCGCCGAGGCGCCCCAAATCATCATTGATAAATATAAACTGGTATAAATACCTCGACCAAGTTTATTATCTAGCTTAAATAAGTGCAGGTTACTCTCTGCATAGGCATAGTTTGCAACCACTGAAGTAAACGCAAATAAACAAATCGCAGCCGCTACAAAGTAAATGCCACCAGCGGCCATGTGTGCTGTCATCGCAGATTGAGTTAAACGTATTCCTTCCATTTCGCCGCTTATATCAATATCAGCTAATAGAATAATGACGGCTGTACAACTACACAGCACAATAGTGTCGAAAAACACCCCTAGCATTTGAATGTAGCCTTGAGTGACCGGGTGATTGGGTACTGGCGATGCACAGCCTGATGCGTGTGGCACACTACCGGCACCCGCTTCATTCGAATAAAGCCCGCGCTGAATACCGTTTTTAATTGCTGCGCCCATAGCTCCTGCGCCCGCTTCTTGTAAGCCAAAAGCCGACAGTAAAATATCTTCAATCATGGCTGGGACTTTGCCGATATTAAGTAAAGTAATTATGATGGCGGCTAGAACAAATAAAATCCCCATCACTGGCACGATACGTTCAGCAAAACGGGCTATAGCTTTAAAGCCACCTAAAATAATTGAGCCTGCCAGTATTGTGATTACAATACCTGAATACAATGTTGGAATTTCGAATGCGTAATTGAGGGCATCAGTTATGGTATTTGTTTGCATGGCACTGAAGGTAAAGCCATAACCAAGAAACAAACAAAAAGCAAAACACACTGCCAGTGCTCTGCTGCCTAGCCCTTGCTGGATATAATAAGCAGGCCCGCCCCTAAACTCACCGTTGGCATCCCTGACTTTATACACTTGCCCGAGTACGCTTTCTGCAAAGCCAGTAGCCATGCCCAAAATGGCAATGACCCACATCCAAAATATTGCGCCACTGCCACCTAACGAAATTGCTACGGCAACGCCTGCAAGGTTTCCTGTGCCTACTCGTGCAGAAAGGCCAGTACATAAAGCTTGAAATGAACTGATTGAGTTTTTATCGGTGCTGCTACTTGACTTTAACAAGCTAAACATATGGCGAAACTTAACCAATTGAATTGCTTTTAAGCGTACCGAAAACCAAATTCCAGCAAACAGTAGAATATAAATAAGAATTTGGCCTTCTCCCCAGAGAAGACCATTTATTGTCGATACCGCAGTGTTAAACATGGCAAGCCTTTATTGTTCTTTTAGATAAAAAATCACAAAAAGTGAATAGCTAACCACTTTAACTTTATTTACGAATATCTCAAGTAGGCAATGGGATTAATTAACTGTGCATGCTACCGACTAATTTAGCAGTTGCTGCTGTAAAAAGGCACGACCTGCCGCTAAGCCTAATTTGTGATCAAAGCGCAGATCTGAATCTGTACTACCCAGCAACTTACTGCGTAGTTTATCACCTGCAAAAATTTGCGTGATCCGCGCATCACTTGGTGGGTTAGCGATAAAGTCGAGTTCGTCTTGATAAGCTTGTTCATGCTGAACTAAGTAATCGATTGTTTTAGGGCAATAGCCAGAAACGCGAACAAATGATTTAAATTTATTCACCCACTCCGACTGAATTTGAAAATCTTGGTCAACGGTACGAATTACTACAATGTCCCGTGCACCACGATTATAAGCTTCTTTAACTGGCAAAGGTGCTGCTAAGCCGCCATCTAAATACATATCATGAACTAAATCAGTATTCGAACTTTGAATAATAGCATCATTAGCCGCTTTGGTTGTCATCCAAGGCGTTAAGTTCACACCATCTTTATACAAAAACGGTAAAGCGCTTGATGCCTTTAACAGAGCTAACCATTGCGTATCTTCTCCATTTGGGCTCAAGTAATACGGTTTACGATCTGCTGCATTTGTGGTTGTGATCAACAGTTCGCGATTACCTAAACTTTGAGTCGCGGTTTTAAAATCAAGGGCACGGTTTACTTCTTTGGTTTTTTCAAAATACCAATCAAGATCAACGATGCTTTTTCCGATAAGACCTCGGCCAAGTTGAAAGAAACGCTTATGGCGCGAAAGACCTCTAATTAAACGCTTTGCGTAGCCTTTTTGACGCGCTAAATAACTCGTTAAATTTTGTGAACCAGCTGATGTACCAATGAATAAATCGAATGGATCGTAATTATTTTCTAACCATGCATCGAGTACACCTGCGGTAAAAATCCCACGTTGCCCACCACCCTCAGCGATTAATGCTGTTTTTGTTTGTGGCTCTACTGCGGCAATTGTTTGAGATTTCACGGTGCACCTTCCTAGGGTTATGATTAATAAATGTATTGTATTAAGTTAAATCCAATCCTTAAAACGGAATAATTAAATCAATTCAATCTAAAAAACCGTTTATTAAATAAGTAACAAGTTTTTATAAAGGCGCGTAATCGACTAATCACGCGCTCAAGTAGTGCAATGGCTGTTTATTTCATAATACTTGCTAGTATTTCCAGCGCATGCTGCCTGTCACTCAATTCATACAGGTCATTAGTAAAAATAAACTCATCAACCTGTAGCGTTTGTTTAATCATACTCAACTTATGCTTAACGCTCGCTTGACCGCCAACAACTGAAAGCCCTAAAAAGCTCTCTACTTGCATTTTTTCTTGTGCTGTCCATAACCCTTCCATAGTTTGAACTGGCTCTTTTAGCCAAAGTGGCTTGCCACGCATAAGTGCCAAAATACGTTGTTTTGCTGTGGTTGCTAAAAGCTGTGCTTGTTCGTCTGTGTCTGCTGCAACAACAGGTAAGCCAAGCATCACATATGGCTTATCTAACACGTCAGATGGTTGAAATTCTCTGCGATATAATGCAATGGCCTCTTCAACAAAGCGCGGTGCAAAATGCCCTGCAAATGCATATGGCAAGCCTTTTTTAGCTGCAAGCTGTGCACTATAAAGGCTTGAGCCTAGTAACCAGATAGGTATATTAGTGTCTTCACCTGGGATTGCGCGTACTGGAGAGTCACCTTTATATGGGCCAAGTAAACCTTGCAGCTCTGTCACTTCATTTGCAAAGTGTTCTGCCCTTTGCTCGTCTCTGCGCAGTGCGCGGCTGGTAATTGGATCACTACCAGGAGCACGGCCTAGACCTAAATCAATCCTTCCTGGATATAAGCTTTCAAGGGTGCCAAATTGCTCAGCGACCACCAGCGGTGGATGGTTAGGTAGCATCACCCCACCCGCACCTACGCGGATATTCTGAGTTTTACCTGCTATATGACCGATCAGTACTGAGGTGGCTGCACACACAATACCACGCATATTATGGTGCTCTGCCATCCAAAACCGATTAAAACCAAGCTTATCGGCTGTTTGCGCATAGGTAACACTGTTAGCGAGTGTTTGCGAAACTGTTTCGTGCTCTTTCATTGGGCTTAATTCAAGCAATGAAAAAGGTGTATTTGTAAGGTCTGACATCCGCTCTCCAAAATTTAACTCTTTATAGTTAGTTAATGAGAGCGAATAGCTATTTTTCAAATGCTAATTAGGCACGGCTTTGTTGCTGTTTTTCCACCTTTAGGCCATCGGCATCAATACCACGCTTCCAATAGGCAGATGCAACAATGTGCTCACGGTTAATTTCAAAACTGCTTGTTACTAAACGGCGAATTACTTTTACCAAGCTTGCTTCTAGTGCCATAAACACCATTGGTTGCGTGTTATAACCTGCACATAAGCGTGTTACTTGGTCGAGTAAATCTGTTTCTGGTTCATCTGTAACTAGCCATTCAACACTATGTTGAGTGTGTGCTTTAATTTGTTCAAGCTCAATAATGTCAGCTTTATCAGCAACATGAATAATGACATCGACAGTGGCATCTTGCGGCAGTGCTTGTAAATAGCCATTGATTGCATTTACTGAGGTTAAATCTGCCAGCATTAAATAATGTGTTTGCGTGAAGTCTGTGAGTTTTTTAGGGCCCGGGCCTGCAATACCCACCTCGTCGCCAACTCTCGCATTTTGTGCCCAGTTAGTTGCCACACCTTGATGTTGGTTAACCACAAAGTCGAGAGTAATTGCACCGTTAGCAGGGTTAATTTCGCGAATCGTGTAAGAGCGCATTAATGCTGGGTGTTCAGCGTGTAAATCAAGTTCAACCTTAGATTCACCGGCATGAGGAAGTAGTACCTTTACGTACGCACCTTTTGCGTCTTGTGGAAAATTGGCAAACTCGTCTGAGCCAACGACAATCCTTTGTAGATGTGGGGAAATACGTGTAGTACTTATTACGTTTGCACGACGAACTTTTCTAGCCATGTTGGTCTCCTAGCTGGTTAAATTGCACAACGCCCCAATAGTTGATATAGTCAACTATACGCTTTTGATTGACTTTGTCAACTAATGCTAACTAGCTTAATTTAGGTGAACCATGCCACAAACCTCTCTTTCTTCTGCTTTATTTACACTGGCACAAAGTTATCGCGTCACTGTACGCAAAGCCATTAACGCCAACGAGCTGGGTCTTAATGCACTACATGTCCGCTGCTTACATATCATTGCCGAAACACAGCACTGTACCGCGAATGATATTGTTGCCAAAACGGGTCGTGATAAAGCACAAATAGCACGCTTAGTAAAAGAGCTTATAAAACTTGAACTGGTTTCTAAATGTGCTGACGAAAATGATAAGCGCTGTTTAATTTTATCGTTTACTGAACAAGGTAACGCTCTGTTCTCGCGCTTAGAAGTCGCTGAGCAAGAGGTTGATGCCAAACTTTGCCAAGGCTTAACTGATCAGCAAGTACGTGATTTTATCGATATAGCCACAACCATGATCAAAAATATCAATCACAACACCCCGTGATCTTATTGGCAAGATAACCACAAACCACTATACTGTACAAACATACAGTATAGTGGTTTTGTTATGCGCGTTATTCCTATTTATATCGAAGCTGGCGTGTGTGGTTTTGAATCACCAGCAGCACAATACAAAGAGCTTGGCCTATCATTAGATCAGCTGTTGATTAAACACCCTGATGCAACCTTTATTGGTATTGCCTCTGGCGAATCAATGCAAGGTGTGGGGATTTTTGATGGCGACTTATTACTGGTTGATCGCGCCGAAGACGTTAAAAATGGCGATGTCATCGTGGCGAATCTAAATGGTTTATTTGTTTGTAAACTACTAGATAAACACAATGCACAGTTATTATCAGCCTCGCCTAAATACCCTGCAGTGCAACTACGCCAATCTGATGAATTTCAATTAGAAGGCGTGGTCACCCGCTCAATTCGCTTACATCGCAGTAGTAAAGAGCTATTAGCATGTACGCCTTAGTCGATGCGGTGGCCTTTTATGCCAGTGCCGAAAAAGTATTTGATCCAGCTATTCGCAGTAAACCTGTAGTGGTACTCACCAACAATGATGGCTGTATTTGTGCTGTGTGTCCTATTGCACGAAAGCTAGCTATTCCAAAGTTTCAGCCCTATTTTCAGGTAAAACAGTTACTCGAAGATAACCAAGTGGTGATCCGCTCATCTAACTATGAGCTGTATGCAGATTTAAGCGAACGGATGATGAACGTGATTGGCCGTTTTTGCGATAATCAGCACATATACTCTATTGATGAGTCGTTTTTAAACTTTACAGGTTTCAACAAGCTTGTTAATGATTGGCATAGTTATGGTCATCATATTCGCCGTACCGTATGGCGCGAAACAAAACTGCCTGTTGGAGTAGGTTTTGGCCCAACGGCAACCCTTGCCAAAGCCGCCAATCATGCAGCAAAAAAATTATCGGGCTTTGATGGCGTAGCAGTGATTGATTCAGAAGCGTCACGAATAGCCATTTTAAAAGCCATGGATGTACAAGATGTTTGGGGGGTTGGTCGACGCTTAGCTAAAAAGCTCAAAGCGATGAATATCAATACTGCTTTTGATTTAGCCGAACAAGAGCATCGAAAAATGAAACGCCTGTTCAGTATTGTACTCGAGCGTACAGTAAACGAGTTACGTGGTAAAAGCTGTTTAGCATGGGATGACGTGCGCCAAGATAAAAAAGAGATATTTTCGACCCGTAGTTTTGGGGAACGTATCACCGATGCCACAGCGCTAAAAACCGCACTTATTAATCACGCCGTTATTGTTGCCCGTAAGTTACGCACACAAGGGTCACTCACACAACGTTTATTAATGTTTGTCGCCAGCTCACCTCATCAAGATGGCTATTATAAAAAGTCCTATATTTATGAGTTTAGTGTTGCCACAGCCGACAGCCGTGTATTTGCTAACGCTATCAGCGAAGTCTTTAAACACTTATATAAACCCGGCGTACCCTTTTACAAATGTGGTATCGGTGCGCTAGAGTTATCGAGCCAAATGTTTCAGCAACCGGATTTATTTCAAGCACCTATCGATAACCCAAGCCTAATGAAATGTTTAGACAAAATAAATGCTCGTTACGGTGTTGGTACGCTTGCCCTTGCAAGCGAAACCACAACCACTCGTTGGCATATGAAGCGAGAGTATTTATCACCGCACTACACTACTCGCTGGCATAACCTACCAAAAATACACTGCTAAAAGTAATGGAAAAGCTGCAATTTAAATTGCTGTTCAGAACGTTGCCAATCTTGATAAATAGCTGAGCTTCTAAGCCCCCAATTCTGAGCCAAGGCTATTTGCCAATGAGCAGAAAACGTCAGCTGATAATCAACACTTGGTTCATTCATCAGCCAAAAAGCCTGACCACTCAAAGCAAGCTTTTGTGAATCGGTAACTTGCCAAATAACACCTGCTTCGCTTCCTAGCCCAAACGACACAGAATCTATCAAATCACCTGATTGAACAACTGATGAGCCAAGCAAATAGCTTTGCAAATGTGATGCATCACCAAAAGACTTGCCATAGCCGCCTTGTAAAAATAGACGACCTTCTCGCTTCGTCTGTGTCGGTTGACGGTCAAACCCAGCACGAACATTCCATGACCAAGAATTAAATAAGCCATTGTCAGGTGCTAATGACATTGCATCAATTAAAAGCAAACGCTCGAGATGAAGATTCTCGTTACTACCTTGGTTTACCTCTAAGTCAAAAAAACTAATTTGCGCACCAGGAATAAAACCACCGGGATTATCAAGTAAATCATGATAAGCAACACGATATGTTAAACCAAACCGACTAGCGGTATGCTCATAATCATTAAATATTACACCAACACGACTAGAGCCATGACCATTATCAGGACTCACTCGAGGCTTTGGCGCAGGCTTGAAAGGCGAAACTACATGGAATTGACTGCGTTGATGTAACAGCTTTGTTAATCGAGGAGCAATTGCATCACGTGCTAATCCTTGATCATAGTATTGGTAATTTAACCACTCATACGCCATCTCAAGGACAGGCACAGCCTGCTCAGGTGCGAGCGATAATTCATCTAGCGCTACTCCATCACGCAGTAAACGAGCAAGGTAAACCTGCTGCTCTGTGAGTTGGCTTTCATAATTGATCAATTTCGTGCCCGATGCAGCACGGTAACGAGGCGGCTGTAATAATCCATGTTGCTTAAGAGCTGCAACCGTATCTGATGGGATCGCATGCGAAGAAAATGGAGCAGTTAAAGATAAATCATCTCGTGCAAGTTGCAGTAATGCTAACAGCTGATACGAGCAGTTTTCATCAACAAAAAAATAATCAAACGTGGCCCACTGCATTTCCCATAAATGTAATAACACACGCTGAATTTCTTGTTCAGATAATGAGAGTTTATATTCCCATATATCACGAGATTCTAAGTCATTATATTCACGGACTTTGCGATAATACGGCATTAAAGTGAACTTACCTGGATATTGACCAATAATACCTTTTAAAGCATATAAAGCGGCATTATCAGTAACATCAGGCTCTGCAGCAAAGTTAACAGCAAAAGCGATGAGCTCTCTACTGCGGGTTTGGTCCTTCGCATCAATACGTAATAGAGTATGACCAAACATCGAGGACGGATCATTCATAAACGCGGTCGGGAAGACTAGAGTCATACCTTTTGGGTTGATAAGCTGTTGCCATGTTTCAATTTCAGGGCAAGAAAGTGCAGGCCAATTTGTAAAGAAATGTTCTTTTAGCCAGTTATAGCGAGCAGGAAAACGGCACTTTGCTTGGTTATCATCATCGCTTTTAAACGCCGCTATAGTCGCTAAAAGCTCTGCATGAGGGTCTGTTTTTCCCACCTCAGAAAAGAAAAATTCTGAGCTATCCACTTCACTTTCATACATAGAAAGAAAAGGCTGATTATAATGACCGAGCTTAAGCCAATAAGGATGATGAGCTATTTCGAGTGTCGGTGTTGTTGAATATGCTAAACAGCTGAATAACAAACAAGAAGAAAATAAAATACCACGCATAATAGAATAAAAGCCCATTAAGGGCTTTATATTTAAAAAGTACACGCTAGATTAAGATAGTGTGTAAGTAGCAAGTTGCGCATCGCTAGCAACAAGCGTATTAAGGTTCTCTAAAACTAATTGAGATGTCACATTTTCTGATGTGAATACGTTAGTAAACTGTGTTTGTACTAACTTATTGAATGCTGCTTTATCTTGCGCTTGAACGCCCCATACTTCAGCCAGCGTATCAAGAGTTTCACCTTCGCCACGTGACATATCACGTGCAAGTTGTTCCATATTGCCATCAATGAATGTCGCAACTTTAGTTGAAGCTGTCACTGTACCATTACCGTTACAGCCTAAAGTACCAAACGTAATACCAAATGTTTGGTTACCTGAAATACCATTTGTCGTTGCACCAAGAACTTTAACAACTTTACCTTGTTGACCAGCAAATAACATTGAACCTAAGCCACAACCGATGTCTTGATCAGCCATTGCATTTGAAAGTGGAAGTAGAGAAAGTGCAGAAATAGCAATAATTTTTTTCATATCCTGAATCCTTTAAGATAAATCGTTATTCGAATTAATAACGCATTATTAGCTTAGCTAGATTCAGATTAAGGACAAACTCTTTTTTAAAAAAAAGTAAAATTAGTTACATTAAATGTTCAAAAATCAACCAATCTAGCATTTAATAGACTACACAAGTCATGGGGCTTAAGCGCAATTTCAAGGCCTCGCTTACCGGCTGAGACATAGATAGTATCGAAATTTATTGCAGATTGATGAATAAAAGTAGGTAAACGCTTCTTTTGGCCAAGCGGACTGACTCCCCCCAAAATATAACCAGTTGTGTTTTCTACTTTCTGCTGAGGGGCCATAGTTACTTTCTTTACTTTTGCTGCCTTAGCAAGCATCTTCATATTTACCTGTTGACTCACAGGGACTACTGCAACCAAAAGCTGTTGTTCGGCATCTTCAAGGACTAAAGTTTTAAACACTTGCTCAGCGGGCAAGTTAAGCTTTTCAACCGCTTCAAGGCCAAATTGGGTATGTGCAGGATCGTGATGATAACTCAGCACATCATAAAAAATACCTTTGTGTTTTAATAAATTGATTGCAGGTGTCATTAAAAGTTCCTTTAACAAAAAAGCGCCTGAACTTTATCAAAGCTTTGGGCACTTGGCATAGTAAGAAAATACAGGCTTTGCATAGTAAATATCCCGAAAAACCACACTGATAAGCTACACTAAAAGTATGAGCAATAGATAAAGCGTGGCAACTATGTCAAAACACATTAGTCTCTATTTGGCGAAACAATGTTTTATCATCATCACACTCTTGTATTCAATTAATTTTGTTTGCAATGAATACATAGCATGGACCGCGTTTATAGATTGCCAAAGTAAATGCAAAACACTAGGAATAGAAAAAGGTCAGATCCAAGAAACAACCTTTAAGGACGATGTCATATTATGCCGATGCCTAGCTGAAAATGATTACTACGTAGTACTAAACTGAATCTGAAAATACCCACTAGGAATTAAAAAAATATAACGTATTATGAATTCAGTATTAGTTAAGGAAAGGAAACTACATGTTTTTAGACTACTTTGCACTAGCCATGCTAGTGTTTGTGACCGTCGTAATATTTTATGGTGTGATAGCCATTCACGATATTCCCTACGAAATTGCCAAAAAACGTAATCACCCCCACCAAGATGCCATCCATTATGCAGGCTGGGTTAGCCTATTTACCCTACACGTACTATGGCCATTTTTATGGGTTTGGGCCACCTTGTGGCGTGATGACCGCGGCTGGGGTTTTAACCAAATTCAAAAGGAACAAGAAGACTTAGCTGAGAAAGTGGCTAGCCTGACAGCCACAGTGGCAGCACTACAAGCACAAATTAATGCTCAATCGAATAATAAAGAGAAATAGAATATGGATTTGTTATTAATACTTACATATACCGCATTGTGCATTGGCATCTTCAAACTCTTTAAAATCCCCCTTAACAAATGGACAGTACCAACCGCTGTTCTTGGTGGTGTAGTACTGATCGGCGCATTAATTCTATTAATGAACTATAACCACCCACATTCAAATATGGCGAGTAGTGCGTATGTTACAACGCCGATTGTGCCAAATGTGCGTGGTACAGTAGAAGAAGTTGCGGTAAAGCCGAATCAACCAGTTAAAAAGGGCGACTTATTGTTTCGCCTAGACGACACCTTATATCGAGCAAAACTAAATCAAGCTATTGCAGCTTTACAAGATGCAAAACAATCGGTACTTGGTTTAGAAGCTGCCTATAAATCAGCACAAGCCAGTGCGCTGATGGCTAAAGCTGAATATGACCGTAGTAAGAAAGAATACGAACGCTATGAAAAAGGCGCAAAAAGCGGCGCCTATTCAAAAGGTCAAGTTGATAATAAATTAGGGGTGTATTTAGCGGCAAAAGCAAGTTACGAAGCAGCACAAGCCGAAGAGTTACGTCAGAAACTAGCATTTGAGTCAGAAATTAACGGCGAACAAACAAAAATAGCCGCTGCTCGCGCTAATTTAGAGCAAGCCCAATTTAACTTAGACAGCACTAGCGTGCATGCACCCACCGACGGCTATGTCACACAACTGACATTACGTCCGGGGATGATTGCCGTGCCTATGCCACTGCGACCAGTGATGACCTTTGTGCATAAAGAAGACACTGTTTATGTTGCGGCATTTCGACAAAATTCATTATTAAGACTCGAACCTGGTTATAAAGCTGACTTTATCTTTAAAGCAATTCCAGGCAAAACCTTCGCTGGCGAAGTAATCGATGTGTTACCCGCAATTGGTGAGGGACAAGTACAAGCACAAGGAACACTGATGGGCACTGAATTTTTTGCCCGTCAAGGCCGCGCAATTGTTACTTTAAAAATCACTGACGACATGAGTGAATATCATCTGCCACAAGGAACAAGCACTGAAGTAGCTGTTTATTCAGAACATTTTGAACATGTTTCTGTGATGCGTAAGGTATTGATCAGAATGAAAAGCTGGCAAAACTACTTATTCTTAGATCACTAAACTCAAAATCGAAGCGTAAAAAAAGGCGCTGATTAGCGCCTTTTTACTATCTAACTCAAGTTACTTAACTAGGAGTTACTTAGTTAGATCATCGAAGAATTTCTTCACACCGTCAAAGAAACCTTTTTCTTTTGGACGGTTTTTAGAGCCATCTTTACCCATGCTTTGCTCAAGCTCTTCAAGCAATTCACGTTGACGGTCATTTAAGTTCACCGGTGTTTCAATAACCACTTTACAGATTAAGTCGCCTTGTGCGCCGCTACGAACAGACTTAACGCCTTTACCACGCATACGGAACATTTTTCCTGTTTGGCTTTCTGAAGGGATCTTCAGTTTTGCGCGACCATCCAAAGTTGGTACTTCAATTTCGCCACCCAGTGCAGCTGTTGTAAAGCCAATAGGTACTTCACAGTACAGATTGTTACCATCACGTTGGAAGATTGGGTGCTCACGTACTGACACTTGTACATATAAGTCACCTGCCGGTGCGCCATGCATCCCAGCTTCACCTTCACCTGATAAGCGAATACGGTCACCTGTATCAACGCCTGCTGGGATCTTAACTGATAAGGTCTTCGTTTTTTCTACGCGACCTTGGCCATGACAGCTGTCACATGGGTCAGAAATAATTTGACCGGTGCCCTGACACGTAGGACATGTTTGCTGAACCGCGAAGAAACCTTGGCGCATTTGTACTTGGCCAGCACCGTGACACGTAGTACAGGTTTTTGGCTTAGAGCCCGCTTTTGCACCGCTACCGTCACATGGTTTACAGCTAACCCAGGTTGGCACTTTAATTTCAACATCTTTACCACGAACCGCCTCTTCCAGGCTTAAGTCCATGTTGTAACGTAAGTCAGACCCACGTTGTTGGCGCGATTGTCGACGACCACCGCCACCAAAGATATCTCCAAACACATCACCAAAAATATCGCCAAAATCACCATGACCGCCGCCGAAGCCACCGCCATGACCACCACCACCTTGTTCAAAGGCTGCATGGCCGTATTGATCATACATCTGACGTTTTTGTGGATCAGTTAGTACTTCATAGGCATCTTTTACTTCCTTGAATTTAGTTTCAAGGTCTTTATCACCTGCGGTACGGTCTGGATGATATTTCATCGCTAAGCGCTTATACGCTTTTTTTATGTCTCGTTCGCTGGCATCTTTGCTCACGCCGAGAACTTCATAATAATCGCTTTTTGACATATCTATCACACTACTCTTTTTACTGCAGTTACACTGCGTAAGGTAAGTCGAACGACTTTACCGTTCATATACATGCAAAAGGCGCGTCAAGCGAAATCGCTGGCGCGCCTCAATCATTTCATCCTAACTTAATTGGCTAAACAAAGCAGCCATTATCGCGTTAGGCAGAAGCGAAACGAGCAATTACTTGTCGTCTTTCACTTCTTCGAACTCTGCATCAACAACATCGTCGTCTTGTTTTGCAGAAGATTGCTGTGCACCTGCATCAGCACTACCTTGCTGTTGTGCTTTCGCTTGCGCAATTTCCATTAGCTTTTGTGATTTTTCAGCAAGAGCTTGTGTTTTCGCTTCAATCTCTTCTTTGTTATCACTCTTAATCGCCGCTTCTAGCTCTGTAAGCGCAGCTTCGATTGCTTCTTTATCTTCTGCTGGTAATGCATCACCCGCTTCTTCGATTTGCTTACGTGTACCGTGAACCATTGCATCAGCTTGGTTACGAGTAGCTACTAGCTCTTCGAATTTTTTATCTTCTTCAGCGTGTGCTTCAGCATCACGAACCATTTTTTCTACTTCTTCATCACTTAGACCTGAAGAAGCTTGAATCGTGATCTTCTGCTCTTTACCTGTATCTTTATCTTTAGCAGATACGTGTAAGATACCGTCCGCGTCTACGTCGAATGTTACTTCGATTTGAGGTGTACCACGTTGCGCAGGGCGGATACCTTCTAGGTTAAATTGACCTAGAGATTTGTTATCGCTTGCACGCTTACGCTCACCTTGTAGTACGTGAATCGTTACCGCTGATTGGTTGTCTTCAGCTGTTGAGAATACTTGCGATTTCTTAGTAGGAATCGTCGTGTTTTTCTCAATTAGTGCTGTCATTACTTGACCCATAGTCTCGATACCTAGTGATAACGGAGATACGTCAAGTAGTAGTACGTCTTTAACGTCACCAGCTAGTACACCACCTTGAATCGCTGCACCTACGGCAACGGCTTCATCTGGGTTAACATCTTTACGTGGCTCTTTACCAAAGAACTCAGCAACTGTTTTTTGTACTAGAGGCATACGAGTTTGACCACCAACAAGGATGATGTCATTTACGTCGCTTACTGATAAATCAGCATCAGCTAGTGCACGCTTAAGTGGCTCGATTGACTTAGTTACTAAGTCTTCAACAAGAGACTCAAGTTTTGCACGAGTAACTTTAACGTTCATGTGCTTAGGACCAGTTGCGTCAGCAGTCACGTACGGTAAGTTAACTTCTGTTTGCTGTGCAGAAGACAGTTCAATCTTCGCTTTTTCAGCAGCTTCTTTAACACGTTGCATTGCAAGTGGGTCGTTCTTAAGGTCGATACCTTGATCTTTCTTGAACTCTTCAACTAAGTAGTTGATAACACGGTTATCGAAGTCTTCACCACCTAAGTGAGTGTCACCGTTAGTTGCAAGAACTTCAAACGTGTGCTCGCCTTCTACTTCGTCAATCTCGATGATAGAGATATCGAAAGTACCACCACCTAAGTCGTAAACAGCAACAACGTTTTCACCTTTGTTTTTGTCCATACCGTATGCAAGTGCAGCGGCTGTTGGCTCATTGATGATACGTTTAACTTCAAGACCAGCAATACGACCAGCATCTTTAGTAGCTTGACGTTGTGAGTCATTGAAATAAGCAGGTACTGTGATTACTGCTTCTGTTACTGGCTCACCTAAGAAGTCTTCTGCTGTTTTTTTCATTTTCTTCAGCACTTCTGCTGAAATTTGTGGTGCAGCACGTTTTTCGCCACGCGCTTCAACCCATGCATCACCGTTATCAGCTTTTACAATTTTAAAAGGCATGATACCGATATCGCGTTGTACTTCTTCGTCTTCAAAACGACGACCAATTAGACGCTTGATGGCAAATAATGTGTTAGTTGGGTTAGTTACTGCTTGGCGTTTTGCAGGTTGACCAACTAATGTTTCACCGTCTTGCGTGTATGCAATGATCGATGGTGTTGTGCGATCGCCTTCCGCGTTTTCGATAACGCGTGCTTTATCACCGTCTAGTACTGCTACACAAGAGTTAGTAGTACCTAAATCGATTCCAATAATTCTACCCATGAATCTTCTCCAACTTCAAAATTCGTTAAAACGTTCGATGACTAGTAAATAGGGGTGCAGGAAACTGAATTCAACTGTAAAAATGAAAAAAATTTACTTTTTTTTGAAATATTTTCCAAATGGGTATTTTTTCCTCAAAAAGAGGGGTTTTTTAACACTTATAGTAATACAAACAAACTGGTCTGATGACTTTAGCTGTGCTATAACCTTGTCCATAGCAATAAATGTTAAGGAAAATTATGCATTTTGATCAATTACTCGCCATGGCAACAGAACTTGGCAAAGACAAAACAAAAGTAATGCAGTTTCCAGAAAACTGGTGCCAAGGTCGCACTGCGTTTGGTGGTTTATCAGCAGCTTTATTATATCAAGCAATTCGTCAACATATCGACAATTCTCGTCGTTTACTATCTTTAAGCACTAACTTTGTTGGCCCGTTAATCGCTGACTGCGACTTTTCAATTGATGTTGAAGTTTTGCGCGAAGGTAAAAACAGTGCGCAAGTACTTGCTAAAGTAATTCAAAATGGCGATGTTTGTGTTATCACACAAGCCTGTTTTGGCGCTAATAGAGAATCAGCAGTACGCGTAGATGTGTCAAAAAGCATGCAGCTTAAACCAGTAGACGAACGTTTTACTCTGCCTTATAAAGAAGGTTTAATGCCGGCATTTTTCCAGCACGTCGCACTATGCTTACAAGACGGAAATATGCCATTTTCTGGCGCTGACACATCACATTTAGGCGGCTGGATGAAATTTAAACATAAACCAGAACACATGAGCGAAGCGCATATCATTGCCCTTACGGATGCATGGCCGCCTACCCTATTACAAATGTATAAACAGCCAGCCCCAGCCAGTAGCATGTCGTGGTATATCGAGTTTGTTGAAGAGCCAAACATCGCTGATGATGCTTGGATTGGCTATGAAGCTGTTACACATCATAGTAAAGATGGTTACGGTCTTGAAGATGGCTGTATTTGGAGTGATGATGGCAAGCTCATCGCACTAAGCCGCCAAACTGTTGCTTTATTTGCGTAATTCATGGCTGCTTATTTGCGCATATTCAGTGCCATCAAGGCGAATTATCGCTTGATATTCGCCAGATTCTACAATTTGGCCTAGACCTGTGTTAAAGGTATCCTTTAAAACTTCACTATTGAAAAATGCAGGTCGAGGTGCTTCATTAAATATTGGATGCACAACGAAAGGTTTTATTTCGGCTGTCTGCTTATATTGTTCAAGATAATATAAAAAAACACGTCTTTCGAGAATGATAACGTCAACCCATCCCTTCATTAAATGGTCAACTTGTGCCTCTTGGTTTACTACCTCATCATAAGAACGAAGTATACGTGTCACTGATTTGAAAGGTGCTTCAATAAAATTGGTCGCATTTTGAAAACCCAGCACACTTTTACCAGCTAAATCATAAATACTGTCTATTTTTAAATTTTGTTCAGCCAAACTTATCGCTACATTTTGATAGCGTAATAGAGGTTCACTTTGGTAAATATTAGTACTCGCTCCAGAAGCGAAATTTAAAGCTATATCAACTTTTCCTTGCAGCAACTGCTGCTCTACACGCTTGTTTGGCATGTATTGCACAACAATGTTACTGATCCCTTGAGATTTAAACGCTGCTTTTAATATTTCTAATTGAATACCACTGTCGTTATCTTTAATAACATAAGGAGGGAGATAAGAACTGGCTGCAACAACAATAGGGTCTTCTCCAGCTTGATCTGATAAACATAGCCCCTTACAACTTACAAACAACAAAAGGATAAAAAAATGTTTCACTACACACCTTAATAGACAGTTGCATAGCTAATCTATGCGCCTTTGCGTAAATTCTAGCCTATTTTAGGAAAGGGTGCATTTGAATTTATCGAGTTATTGATGCAAACTAAACTAAGTTCTTGTTTATGAGACCCTAAGTTTGCAAACAGCCTGTCCTAGCTGCGACCTTGTCGTTGAGATCCCATATTTAAGTGCGAAACAAGTAGCGGTTTGTCCTCATTGCAAAACCAAACTGTCTTCTTCGCAAGCAAATCAAGATAGTGCTGTCGTAGCGCTGAGCTTAAGTGCGATCTTAATGCTGTTAAGTAGCATGTTTTACCCGTTTTTATCTTTTTCAAGCAGTGGCATCACCCAAACTATAACCTTACCTGATGCGGCACGTATTCTGTTTAACTACGACAATGACTTTTTAGGATTATTCATAGATATCAGCATCATAGGTTTACCTATGTTACTGCTTGTGCTGATAATCCCATTACATTTAGGGTTACTTAAGATACTCCCTTATCAATGGGGGAAAAGGCTCTTAAAAACAACATTTGCACTGCAGCCTTGGATTATGTCAGAAATATTTTTAATTGGTGTCATGGTCAGTATGGTAAAAATAATGTCGATGGCTGACATTGAATTTGGTGTGAGCTTTTGGGCTTATGGCGCATTTGTTATTAGTTATATTGCCACTACTGCTAAGCTCAATAAACAAAATCTATGGTATCAACTCAAAGAGCCTGTTTTTATAGAGCAAATCAAGCCGAATACTCGTGCAATCGACCAAGGCCTTAGGGCTTGTCATGTATGTGGTCAACTATGCGACAGTGAAATCTGTTCTCGGTGTGAATCAAAAACATACTCTCGTAACCCTTTTAGTGTACAAAAAGCGGCAGCATGGCTGATCACTTCCGTTGCCTGCTATATACCTGCAAATATTTACCCAATCATGTACACCACTAGCCTAGGTGATGAAACCCCCTCAACCATAATTGGTGGGGTGATGATCTTGTGGAATAGTGGTTCTTATCCTATCGCAATGATCATCTTTTTAGCGAGTGTTGTCGTACCACTTGCAAAAGCTCTCATTTTGAGTTTTTTATGCTTTATGGTGATGCAGCCCGCAAACAGACAAACCAAAAGCTACACACGAATTTATCAATTAACTGAATTTATTGGAAAATGGTCAATGATCGATGTATTTGTTGTGGCAATTTTAGTAGCCTTAGTACAGTTAGGAAATTTGATGTCAGTAACGCCTGGTATAGGTACTATATTCTTTACAACAATGGTGATTTGCCAGATGCTGGCAGCCCATGCATTTGATCCACGTTTATTGTGGGATTCCCCTAATAACTTAAATAAAGTAAAACAAGAGACCTTGGCATGAGCGAAAAAGCAAATATAAAAACAGCGCCAAACATATCGGCAATCTGGATTATTCCTGTAATCGCTTTATTCATCGGCGCATGGATGCTGTATCAATACCAAGCAAATAAAGGTACAACAATCTTTATCAAAATGCCCCATGCTGAAGGTATTATCGCAGGCAAAACAGAAATAAAGGTACGCAGTGTAAAAATCGGTCAAATTGACCATGTAAGACTCTCAGATGAACAAGATAGTGTAATTGCACGAGCACAAATAGATAAACACTATGAAGACCTTTTAACGGATGATGCGAAAATTTGGGTTGTTAAACCTCGCATTGATGATACCGGTATTAGTGGGATGAGTACCCTATTGTCGGGTGTTTATCTGGAGTTTGCTCCAGGCGAAAGTAAAGAAACATCCGAGCGATTTGAACTACAAGATGAACCTGCGCTAATTGCCAATGATGTAAAAGGAGGTCGCTTTATCCTCCATGGCTATAACGCTGAAGTGCTCGATGTGAGTACAGGTATCTATTTTAAGGATTACAAAATAGGGCAAATAGAAACGGCTACTTTTGATTGGAAAAATCAAGCCATGAAATATGGTATTTTCATTAATGAGCCTTATCAAAACCTGATCACGCTTAATTCTATCTTTTGGGTTAACTCAGGTATACAAATTGATTTGTCTGCCGATGGTATTAATGTCAATACGGGCTCTTTGAGTAAGTTACTTAAAGGAGGGATTTCTGTTGGTATTCCTGAGCAACAGAAACCAGGGGAAATTGCCACAAATGGCCATAGCTTCTCACTAAGTAATAGCTACAAAGCTGCTCTTGAAGAGCGATTTTATGACTTTGATTATTATCTAATTGACTTTGAACAATCAATTCGTGGATTACGTCCTGGTGCGCCAGTTGAATATCGAGGGATGCGCATCGGTACTGTTGTTGAAGCACCTGCAAATGTCATTATAAATGGCAAACCAGCCCACTTTAGAGTCGATAACACTGCAGTGCCAGCGCTGATTAAAATTGAGTATGGAAGACTCTACCATGATAATGTTGCAGCCAGAGAGTTCTGGCAGTCAAGTTTAGATGGCTGGATTAAAAGTGGTTTAAGAGCCTCATTAAAGCCAGGAAACTTATTAACAGGTGCAGTGTATGTGGACTTGGACATTTATGATAATGCTGAACCTGCAGAATTAACAACTATTGCTGACTATACAGTATTCCCGAGTGTTTCAAGTGGAATTACCGTCATTGCTGATCAAGTCTCTGATGTATTAAATAAAGTCAATAATCTCAAAATCGAAGACAGTTTGGCACAAATGCAAACGACCTTTGCAGAATACCAAGCACTTGCACATGACATGCGTGAATTGCTTAATAAACAAGATACTCAAGACTTACCGGGTGATATTAATCGCAACTTTGCTGAGATGACCAAAAGCATGCAACAGTTCGATAAGACAATGAAGCAATTTGAAAAAACTATGGCAAGTTACGAACAAGGATCAACATTCCATGAGCAATTACAAACAACCTTGTCTGAATTTAAACGTTTAAGTGAAGAGCTACAGCCACTTACACGTGGTTTAAACCAGCAACCGAATATGTTGATCTTTGATAAAGAGCTACCTGCTGATCCAACGCCGAGGAAACAATAATGAACTTTAAACTCTGTGCTTCAATTGCATCAGTGCTGTTACTTTCGGCCTGTAGTCAAACTTCATTCTCAACCATTGAGTATTATCAATTTTCGCAGCCGATAGTGGCAATGCAACGCTTAGCGGAGAATACCCAAGCTCAGCTCAGAATTAACACAGTAAAGTTACGTGGTGCGCTAAATAATCGTGGTATCGCCATGGTGCTTGATAACAACAGAGTGAATGCTGCTAACTATCATTTATGGAGTGAATCTCCTGATTTGATGTTAACTGCCAGTGCTCATCAACAACTTTACACTGAGCTTGCTAATTGGATGGTAATAAAAGGCTTACCTGTAATAACCGATTTAGACCAGCAAAGCTTTTATGAATTAGAGTATGAGCTACATCACTTTAACGGTGATGAGCAAGGTAATGCCAACATTGCAGGGCTTTGGCGCTTGTACTATACAACTCCTGAATCTGGCAGAAAGTTGAAGGCGGTCAATTACTTCAATGAGCTTACACCTTTACAAGCAAGTGATTACGAGGGACTTGTAGCCACACTTGAGTCAACTTGGCTAAAGGTTAACAAACAAGTTGCAAACGAAGTGTCAAAGCTTGCTATTTAATAAGAGTTTAAGTGGCTGATTGTCATCGTTAATGATGACATCGCCTATAAACTCAAAGCCTAGTTTTTGTAGTACCTTTTGCGAGCCAATATTTGTTTGCGAGGTTATTGCTGCAAGCACTCCAAGATCTAATACGTGTTTTTTGGCCATCAACAACCTAGCTGCCGATGTAATAATACCCTTGCCTTCATATTTGGCTAACAACGCGAACCCTAAATCAGGAATAGCTAATGCATCACGCTGAAACAGCCCCACCATACCAACCGGTGTACCTTCAGCTAAACAGACAATATAACTACCAAAGCCATATTGCTGGTGGCTATTTATAAAGGTTTGTTGAATATAATGCTCTGCTTGTGCTGGTGTATTTATATTTTTATTTCCGATATGCTCTAAAAATGTTGCTTGGTTTAAAAGCTCAACAATAAATGCCGCATCATCAGGCAGGCCAGCACGTAAATATATATCTGTCATATATTAAAATACCTTACTTACCACATCATTGGTAAAATTAAGACAATCTAAAACACGCTCTTTTTGCACTGCTGAGAGCTCGTCAATAGCGAAATAAGCATACTCAGTATGCTCATTACTCAACACTATCTGGGCATCATTAGGCAGATGTGCTCGAAAAATAAACGCATGAGAATTAAATGCAGTGTGATAATAAACACCACTTAAATAAGCGATATCTACCTCACAATTAAGCTCTTCTTGGCATTCGCGAAGTAACGCTTGGTGAATTGTTTCGCCTTTATCTAAAGCCCCGCCAGGTAACCCCCAACTTTTTTGACCATAATTAGCTTTAAGTAATAGCACTTGACCTTGGTTGTTAGTTATAACCGCGTGACTACTGAGTCTGTATGTATCTGAAAATGCCATAAACCCTTGCTTAATTGAATTAAAAAAGTAACACCGTTGAAGAGTGTAAAATAATTATCATCGCAATAAAAATTCTTATTGACTAAATTTATATTCAAGATTATTTTTCTTTCGATGTTTTGGGCAAAACAAAAGCAGTATACCCTCTATACTGTCTGGCGCCAGCCAACGCAGGCACTTTCCCTACTGGGTCCATAAAAGTGTGTTCGCGTAAAGCAGTTACTTGAGTCGATAGACTTCGGATTTCTGTAAGCAATCTCGCATTGCTTAACTGTGTGAAAAATATAATGCAAGAACCTTCTGCGTTAAGTTTACTACCGCCAGTATTGGTGGTTGTTTTGGCCGTGTTTTTACGCCGCCCTATTTTATCTTTACTTGTTGGAGCTTTGTTTGGTTTAGCCATGCTTGGGCCAACAGCTATACTGTCAAACTTTGCTGATATATCATTAAAAGTGATGCAGGATGAAACCATTGCCTGGCTAATTTTAGTCTGTGGCGGGTTTGGTGCCTTGATTGCCTTATTGGTAAGAACCGGTGGAGCAAGTGCATTTGCTGAATTAGCGTTGAAGCTTGCCAAAGGTCAACGCTCATCTTTGCTAATGACCTTTGTGTTAGGTGTGATTATTTTTATCGATGATTACCTCAATGCATTAACGGTTGGTGAAACCATGAAGCGTATCACCGATAAGTTTAAAATTAGCCGCGAAATGCTAGCTTATGTTGTTGACTCAACTGCCGCACCTATCTGTGTGCTTGTACCACTCTCTACATGGGCGGTATTTTTTGGTGGCCTATTAGTCGATAATAATGTTGCAGCAGAAGGCCAAGGTATTGCCGTATACATCGAAGCAATCCCTTATATGTTGTACGCATGGTTTGCCGTACTTGTTGTATTGCTTGTCAGCTTAAATGTGATCCCTGCTTTTGGGCCGATGAAAAAGGCACAACTACGTGCAATGAATAATCAAATCGAGATCTCAAATAGCCAATACACCGATGTACAAACAGCGGATGAATACGCGGTTAAAGCCGCAGAAGAGAACTTTGAAACAGCAGCACCCAATGGCAAACTCTATAACTTTTTAGTGCCGATTATTTTACTTGTTGCGTTTACTGTTTATTTCGACATTGACGTATATAAAGGATTGCTTGCAACCTTTGCTGTGGTGTTACCGTTTTATTTGTTGCAAAAACTAATGACATTGTCAGAACTAGTGGAGCGTATGTTAGATGGTTTTAAAAGTATGATCCCAGCAATTGGTACTGTCGTTGCGGCCTTTATATTTAAAGATGTGTGTGACCAATTAATGCTTCCGCAATATGTCATTAATACTTTAAGCCCTTATATGACAGCACAATACCTACCTGCCGTGGTGTTTTTAGCAATGGCAGTACTTGCTTTTGCAACGGGTTCTAGCTGGGGGATTTTCGCAGTAACTATTCCAATTGTGATGCCACTGGCTTATGCAATTGATGCCAACATTCCTCTAGTAATTGGTGCTTTGTTGTCGGCGTCATCGTTTGGTAGTCAAGCATGCTTTTATTCTGACTCCACAGTACTTGCTGCACAAGGCTCAGGGTGTGACTTAGTCAGCCATGCGGTTACTCAATTACCTTACACCTTACTGGCGGCAACCGCTGCATTTATAGGTTTTTTGCTCATCGCCTAAATTAAAAAGCCCAAGCAATTGCTTGGGCTTTTGTTTATCACTAATAAGTTACTTTTGGAATTTAATTCCTTTGTAATAAGTTTCTAAGTTTTCAACTTTTGTTTGGTTTTTAAGATCTGCAAATGGCTTATCAGCGAACTTGCTACCACGCATTTGAATGTTCAAGCGTGGTGCTTCACTGTTCAGCATGGTTTTCTTGTAATAATCTTTCAAATCGGCCAAGGTTACTTTTTCAACTTCAGCAATAAGCTTTTCTTTAGAGTCAAAGTTAAAGTTTTCACGATACCAATCTGTGATAAGTGGTGACATTTCGTCACTTAGATTCTTAGGTTGCTCTTTTAAAGATACCAGCGTTGCATTTTTAAGTTGTGAAAATGTTTCTTCTGTCATGTTATCAAGCTCTACTGCGTATTGCTTTTTAAACTCATCAAAGCGTGCTTGCATTTCTTTAGGGCCTTTAACTGGTGTTTGGATATAAAGACCTAGTGCAGAGTAATCTTCAATCGGACGGGCTAACGCACCAACAGCATAAGCAAGCTGCTCTTCGGTACGAAGCTTATCAAAAGCAATCGTTCTGAAGTGGCTTTGTAACACTTGCGCTTGAGCCTTTTGCTTATAACCCGGTGTTGGATGAACAACCATATCGATAATCGCTACATCAGCTACATCAATATCCTTTTGCAATACAATACGTTCACCTATTTGTGGCAACCATGCTTTGCTGCGAGCAAACTCAGTAGATTTATGAGCCTTAGGTAATATAGCTGTTAGCTTATTAGCAATAGATTCAACATCATTTTGGTTGTAGTTACCAAACGTGAATACACGTAAATCATTTGCAGCAAGAGTTGATTGCTTAATAGCAGTAAAATCAGCAAGGGTTAGCGTATCTGCCGCCGCAATTAAGGTTTCGGTATCAAATTTACCACTTCGTGTTAGCTTAGAATATTCACCAAATGCTTGATAGAAAGGAAATTGCTTTTGTTGATTTAGTAAATCACGCTTATAACGGTCAATCGCTTGTGCAAAACCATCTTCTGATACATTTAAAGTAAGATTTTCAAGCGCCTGAGCCAATAATACGTCCTGCTTATCAGTAAAACCACTCAGTGATAATATAAGACCATTGCTTGGCTGTAACCCCAAACTCATACCTGCTACAGCCGCTTCAGTGCTTAATTTACTTTGCTCTAAGTTATACAGATCAGCCCAAATTGAGTAAAGCACCTGTGCTTTTACATCAACTAATGCATCAGGTGTGTTAATGTAAACTTCAACAAGCCCTTTAGGTTGCTCAGCAAATTGCTGACTTGCTTGGCGCCAAACTTTGACACCTTGCTTATCAAAGACCAGTTTAGGATGTGCTTGCTGTTTAAATTCCGCGGTCTTAATAGCAAAACTTTCTGGCAGTAAGCGGTTTACAGTAGGTAAAGCTAAAGCATATTCGCTTGGTTTATTCCAGCTTGCAACTTCTTCGTCGCTGATATCTTCAATACGATATTTACCATCGTAAAAATGTAGCTGCGAGTCTGTCTCTTCTTGCTTTGAAATATACCAAATACGTAGCGTCTCTTCGTTTAACTGTGAAAGCACGTTTTGCACAGCGTCAGCATCAAACTTTGCATAATAGTAAGGTGCATTAATTGCGTTGTTCACTGGGAACTTTTGCATACTATCAGTAAGGTTACTTACGTAGCCAAACTCATCACCTTTTTCAAGAAATTGAAACTCATTGTTTAACGAAGTACGAATTTCATTAAAATACTTGCTATCAACACCCTGCTCTTTAATTAACGCAATATACTGCATTACCATAGCAACAATTTCTTCACGGTTTTGCATGCCGGCGTCAGTTAGTTCAATACTTACTGTTAAGCTGCCGTAGTTACCATATTGTGTAGGTGAATCAGAAGCAGATAAACGTGATACCCAGCCTTTATCGCGTAATATTTGTGCCGGGCTGCCTTGCATTTCATTACTTAACAAGTAAGACACAAAGCGATTAGGTTTAACTGCAAACTGTGAACTGTTATCGGTGATTGTAAATTCAAGTTGTAATTGTTTTACGTCTTCATTTGGTGAATAGTAAACACGTTTACCACCAGCTTTATCAAAATCAAGTTTATCTGTTACTGTTGGTTTTTCGATATGTTTATTTTCGATATCTGCAAAATACTGTTTAGCTTTTGCTTCCATTTCAGCTAGCGGACGGTTAGAAATCATCGCCACTTTCATGATATTAGATGAATAGTATTTATTATAAAAAGCAACCGTTTCTTTATGTAAATCACTGCCTTCTTTATCACCTAGCGTTTCTAGGTTACCAATTAAGAAACGGTTTGCAGGATGGTCTCCCATCATTTTGCGTGCTAATTTAAATTGTCCAAAAAAGTCCATTTCACGACGCATTGACCATTCAGCATTAACCGCATTTTTTTCTTTATCAGTGTATTCAGGGTAAAGCTTAGGTGCTTTAAAAAATTCAGAAAAACGGTCTAATGCTTCATCATAGGCATCGTTATTTACTTTAAACATATAATTAGTGATATCTAACCAAGTGTAAGCGTTGTGCGCACCACCGTTTTTGGTCATAAAATCACTATAACCTTTGGTATCAGGATAGCGGTCTGTACCTAGGAAAAGCATATGTTCTAGATAATGTGCCATACCTTGTTGCGACATTGGGTCGTGTAGTAAACCGACACCAACACTAAGTGCAGCTGCTGACTTTTCTACACTCGGATCTGAGATTAAAATAACATCAATCTCATTATCTAGTTTTAGTGTTTTATATTCTCGGGCATCATTTGGACTGACAACCAAAGAATCAGGTATAAGGCTGCTATTAGCTGTAGATGAAGTCATAGTAGATGTTGAAGAACACCCAGCTAACACAGCAAATGCGATTGCACTAAGGCCCATTATTTTTTTCATTATTATGTATCCATTAGATATTGAATCAATTTTTATTTATGATGAGTTTTCATCAGCCGCAATTCAATGCTTTTTAACAGACTAACACTAAAAGTTTGTAACACATTGTGAAAAAGCAATGCAAAAGGCTAAAAATCATAATAATTACAATATAAAAGGATGAGTTATGGAAAAGTGGCTAATCGTAGCGATGTTTACTCAGGTATTACTTACATTCATAGTAATGTACATTATGGGCAAGCGCCGCTTTAGCGCAGCTAAGAAAAAAACCATAGAAATGAAAGACTTTCTTACAATGGATTTAGAAAAAGCAGGTGCGCACGTGCGTGTTGCAGATCGTAACTTTATAAATCAGTTCGAAATGCCTGTACTGTTTTTTATTGCGTGTTTAACTGCACTACAACTAAATGCTGTAGGTACTGTTTTTGTTGGCTTTGCTTGGGCTTATGTCGTTTTGCGCATAATCCATAGCTTTATACATTTAACCTCTAATACGTTAAAGGCTAGATATTATAGCTTTGTTATCAGTAGCTTTATTATGCTGATTATGTGGGTACTGATATTAATAACAATCTTTTAATACTCAGTAATACTAAGAAATAAGGCGCTTTTAAGCGCCTTATCAAGGAATTATTTACGACGACAAAAGCCAAACAAAGCTAGTAAAGACAGCATCCACGCCATACTACCACCTGAGCCACTGTCTAAATCACCTGAAGGCTTATCTTGTTTGATCAGCGTGTTTTCTTTTGGTTTTAATAATTGAGAAGAGTTCGGATCATCGTCAAGAATTACCACACTATTAATAGTTACTAAATTCTCACCATTAAAGCCTGAGGTATCTGTTGGACATTGATCGTTATTTAAACCAACAACAGGAATATCACCACAGTGTGTGAGTTCAGTGATTTTATCTAACACCATTTGGCTTTCAGCTGTAATTTGGCCGAACACAGTAAAACCACCATTTTGAAGATCTAAATTAGCGCTATTGTCTTTTAAATTGAAAAACCATTGGCTAGTTGCACTATTTGCATTACCACCTTGCTTAGCCATCGCAATGGTGCCTTTCACATTAGATAGTTTAGGCTCATTTTTTATCGCGTCATTTGTTTCAATAGCTTTAAAATCAGAATCAAATTTAAATCCTCCGCCTTGTAAAACAAAATTCTCAACAGAGCGATGAATGACACTACTATTATAAGTGCCCTCTTCTACATAGTTTAAAAAGTTTTCTACAGTTATTGGGGTGTGTTGATCAAATAGATTAACTGTAATCGTGCCTTGGTTAGTTTGCATTTCAATGATAGTTGAATTGGCGCTGTAGCTTGCTGCACAAAGCACAGAGGCAATTAAATATTTTTTCATTTTTTATCTTTCCTGATATTTTTATTCTAAAACTACAGCAAGACTAAACAAAAACGCTAGGCGCTTAAATAGCAAACAAAATAGTTACACAAAACGCGCCAAACCAATTACAAGTTAGTTACATTTATTTACACCGCGTATTCATTATGGTTATAAAAAATATAAATCTTAAATCAAAATCGTCTTATCAAATACACTGAGTTTGTTAGTATTTGCATGACAACAAAGAACACACAGGAATAAACCATGGCGAATGAAGATAACGCAATATGCGATTTTGGCTTACACCAAGGTGAGCCGTATAGTAAATTACCAGCGAGCTTCTTAAATTGGATGGTTGGTAATAACCATCAAAAATCACATTATGCAGAACAAGAGTTAATTCGTAGGCAACTCGCTGCGACTGGACAATTGAATACCGAAAATAGCAATAAAAATCTATAAAAGACATTTAATTTAAATATAAGTCGTTTAAACTAAGCGCTTAATTAACTACTGCTTTTAACAGGCAAACAATTATGCGCTTTTTTTTATCTTCTTTTTTACTGCTTACCTTAGCGGCTTGCAGCTCTTCTACACACACTGATTCAGTACAATACCTCACATTACTCCATACAAACGACAACCATGGTCGCTTTTGGCACAATGAGCAAGGTGAGTATGGTATGGCAGCTCGTAAGACCTTAATTGATCAATTAAGAGCTGATGCTAAAGCAAAAGGTCATGCAGTATTATTACTCTCAGGTGGCGACATCAATACAGGTATTCCCGAGTCTGACTTACAGCATGCAGAGCCTGATTTTAAAGGTATGTCTATCATTGGTTATGATGCCATGGCTATAGGTAATCATGAATTTGATAACCCACTGGCAGTACTTGATCAACAACAAAAATGGTCTAACTTCCCATTTTTATCTGCCAATATTATAGATAAGGCAACTGGCGAGACACGTTATCAAGGATATAAGATCTTTGAGAAGAATGGCCTAAAAATAGCTGTAATCGGTTTAACAACCACAGATACAGCTAAAATAGGTAACCCTCAATATATTGGCAACCTTGAGTTTAAAGACCCAACAGCAGTTACAGCAAAGCTAGCTCCTGAAATCGATAAACAATACAACCCTGATATCACTATTGCTGTTACACACATGGGCCATTATGTTGATGCAAACTTTGGCATTAATGCACCGGGTGATGTAACAATGGCTCGTAACCTACCAAAGGGTACACTTGACATAATTGTTGGTGGACATTCACAAGAACCGGTCTGTATGAAAGAAGCCAACGTTGCAGATGAGAGTTTTATACCAGGCAAAGAGTGTAAGCCAGATCAACAAAATGGTACTTGGATCATGCAAGCACATGAGTGGGGTAAATATGTTGGTAAAGCTGAATTCAAATTAGAAAATGGTCAACTAACACTACTTAATTACGCGCTTATTCCGGTAAATCTTTATATCAATGATGAAAACGGCAATAAAAAGTTGGCAGCTGATTACATCGAACCAAACAAAAACTTACAAGATGTACTTGCTGTTTATCAAGCAAAAGGGGCAGCGCAAATTGCTGGAAAGATTGGTGCAGTTGATGAAAAGCTAGAGGGTGACCGTAACAAAGTTCGTTACGAGCAAGTAAACCTAGCACGGGTAATAATTGCTGCACAAATGCAATCTGTTGGTGCTGATTTTGGTATAATAAGTGGCGGTGGTATTCGTGATAGCATTCAAGCTGGCGATGTGAGCTATAAAGACATTTTAAAAGTTCACCCTTTTAAAAACCGTATCACCTATATTGATATGACCGGGAAGGCATTATTTGATTACCTATCTGTTGTGACTTCTTTCCCACCTGATTCAGGTGCTTATTTACAATATTATAAATTAAGCTTTAAGCGTGAAAACGACACATTATCTGATGTTAAAATTGCTGGTAAACCACTTGATATGACGAAAACATATCGTATGAGTATTAACAGCTACAACGCCTCAGGTGGTGATGGCTACCCTACTCTTACAAACAAAGAAGGCTTTGTCAGTACAGATGATACTGACGCACAGGCATTAAAACGTTTCTTTGAGCAAAATAGTCCTGTTAAAGCGGCCGATTTCGCGCCTAAATAAACAAATTAAAAGTAAAAAGGGAAGTCAATGACTTCCCTTTTTTAGTTTTACTTACCTATCACTTCAATATTTTCTAACGTTATGTTCTTTAATCCATAATGATGTAAACGTGAACGCGAACCTTCACCATGCGCTTTCGGTGGATAATAAACATCTTTAACTTCTGGTTGATCTTGCCAAACATCATCAAGCGCAGCGCGGATTTCACTCAAGGTTTTTTCTAAACTATTGGTAAAATTTGGTCTTTTACGGACTGTATGACCTAATTCAACTAACCGGTAAAAATACTTATTAGCAAGTGTAAGTAACTCTTCAGGAACATCCTTATTCTGATTGAGCACTACATCAGGATTTTCAGTACAAAACTCAACCAAAGCCAAATAAAAACATAACGGCTTATTGGCTAATGCAACAGGTTTATCAGGGCTACAATTTGCTGCCAATGTTTTATTTTGAAGATCGACAATCAAAATAGGTTTTGTTTTACTATTCGGTTCAGGTTCAGGAAGTTGTTTTGCAACTTGTAATTTTGTGCGTTCACTTAAGAAGAATAAATAACTAATCGCAAGTGAAAACAAACATACCAAAATAAATACTGCAATATCATTTTTACTTAAAATATTGTTATTAATAACAAAACTAATAGTAAAAACTTTTTGTGGTGTTTGAAGTTGCTTTTCAATCAGATCTGCTCTTGCTGGAAACTCTGTAATTCCTTCGATGGAATAAACAAAAATCGGGGTTTCTTTAAGCTGCGAATTAAGCTTAGCAAGGTAGTCAATAACAGCCTCTTTACTACCAGAATGCTTTAAAAAGTCATCAGGAAGGTTTAAATGAGTTAAATCTAAGGCGATTCGCTTCTCTATATTTGCCAAGCTTAATTGATTATTCTCTGTTGACTTAACCGCTTTTGCAAGAATATAGCTACCAAATAAGACCAGACAAATAACAAAGAATAAACAACCATAAATTAGCTTTACTCTAATTGGTAGCATTGTTTACCTCAGCATTTATTCGCATCGAGTGTTGCGTTTTACAGTTAAAGAATGATTGAACGTGATTGAAATAATGAGAATTTTGGTCATGCGCTAAATCAATTAAACGTTTTTGAACAGCACAGAGAAGATCTGTGTTTTCGTCTTGCATTTTAAGGTACCAACGGCTGCCACTAATGTTGTCACTGATGGGAGTAATATAATTGATTGAAAAACGTTGCTGGTCTATGTCTTGCCAATAAGAAGAAATTAGATCAACTTTACCGCTTGCTAGTAATTCTCTCAGCTCTGAATGAGAGCCAGCATAGGTAATGTCTAAATTCTCTAAATTTATATCTAACTTTTTAAACAACTGTTTTGGCAAAATATGACCAGAACGGCTTGTAGGGTAATCTAAAAGGCCAATTCGTTTGTCAAGAAAATAACTTTTATCTAGCCGCGGCTTTTCTTTGCTTGAAATAAAGTAGGCGGTGTAATCAGGAAAACCAACAACGGCTTTATAGTTGTAAGTTGATTCTGCCATAAAAGCGTTAATTAAGTTTTCTTTTGCGAGGATCAAATCTGCTAATCCTTTACCCAAAAACTCAACTGTATCAGATGTCTTGTAACCCCAATAAGAGGTAACCTTGCCATATTGCTTACTGATAGTGTCGTCTTGACATAATGAAAACGCGACATCTTCAGCTAGCCGTTTACCAGATGAATATACGACAAGTTCATTAAGATTAACCTCAGATTTAGTATCACATTGAAAAGAAGTTTCAATAAACGTATCGATATCAGATATAGGCTTATTTGCTTGTAAAATTCCCACAAAACAAAACAAGCCAAACGACAGAAACAAAAATGTAACAATCAAAGATTTTTTTATTAGTATTGTTCTTAAATTCAATTTTTATAGCCAACAACGCACCCTTGCCTCTATTTGAACAATTATTCTTACTTATTACAACAGGTAATTTTACCTGAAATAAATAACTCATTGTTTTTAAACATATATGAACAAGAAATTATGAATCTTATTGAGTCCTTTCTATTTGTTTTAAAATTCAGGAGAATTAGCACCAAGTAATCGTGCTTCAGGGCACATTCATTTTTGGACACTGAGTCAATGTTACAAAAAACAATAAAGATGTTGCTGTTATCGACACCTGTTATTTCAGCGGTGTTAAGTACTCCGGCTAATGCATGGGGACAAAATGGTCATCGTATTGTTGGTGAAATTGCATCTAAGCATATTACTGACACCACGAGGCAAGCATTAATTCCTTTACTTGATGGCGAGTCACTCCCTCAAATTGCCACTTGGGCCGATGAAATGCGCTCTGCCCCTGAGCAATTTTGGCAAAAAAAGTCATCTCGCTGGCATTACATCAATTTCAAAGAGGGTGATGCTGATCCCCATTTCGACTCTCATGCCCAACACAATAAAGACACAGTGTCTGACATCCTTGAAGGGATGCAATATTCAATTTCAGTTTTACAAAACCAAAAAGCATCACTTGCAGAAAAACAGTTTGCTTTACGCTTTTTAGTTCATCTTGTTGGTGATAGTCACCAACCATTCCATGCAGGTCGCAGTGAAGATCGTGGCGGCAACAATATTTCTGTCACATTCTTCGGGCAAGATACCAATTTACATAGCCTATGGGACTCAAAACTCATTGAAAATGAAAATTTGTCCTATACTGAATTTGCGCAATTTATAAATACAACAAATCAAGCGTTGATAATGGACTACCTTACCAGTTCACCAAGCGATTGGTTAATCGAATCACATAATATTGCAAATTCAATCTATAAAGAAAATGAAACAAACGTTAGTTATAGTTATATCTATAAAAACTTACCAATTGTTAAAACTCGCCTACAGCAAGGCGGGATAAGATTGGCCGGTTTATTAAATAGTTTATTTGATAAATCAGCAAAACCGTTAGTAAAGGCACTTAAGATGCCAACTGACAGCAAACTATAAATGAAACATAACCTCTAACACGGGAAATAACATAATGAAAATCCAACTCCGCAAAACAGCTCTATCACTTGCTATTGCAGCATGTGTTGGTGTGAGTGGTGCAGCGTTAGCAAATGAAACAACATCTGCTATCAAGGGTCAAATCAAAGGTCCTAGCGGCAACCCTGCTGCTGGCACTAAGATTACTATCGTTCACTTACCTTCAGGTTCAACTAAAGAAACTGAAACGAACGATGCGGGTTACTTCACAGCTAAAGGCCTACGCGTAGGTGGTCCTTACCGCGTTGTTGTAGATTCTGACGTATTTGCAGATCAAACTTTCAACAACATTAACCTACAAGTTGGTGCTGACTACCCTGTTAATGTTACGTTAGAGCCGCAATCAGACATCGAACAAATCGTTGTTACAGGTCGTCCTATCAGCCGTATGTCTGGTGGCACAGGTCCTGCTGCGACTTTCACACTTGAAGATTTAGAAAACCAACCAGCCATCAACCGTGACTTACGTGACATCGTTCGTATTGACCCACGTGTAACAATCGATGATAGCCGCGGTTCAATCAACTGTGGTGGTGGTAACCCACGTTTCAACAGCTTAACGCTAGACGGCGTTCGTATGAACGATAACTTCGGTCTAAGCTCAAACGGTTACCCGACAATTCGTGCTCCTTTCTCTTTCGATTCAATCGAGCAGGTTGCCGTAGAACTAGCGCCTTTTGATGTTCAATACGGTGGTTTCACATCGTGTAACATTAACGCAGTTACTAAATCTGGTGGTAACGAAGTACACGGTGGTATGTTCTTCGATTACACAAATGATTCAATGAAAGGCGACAAAATCGAAGGTGAAGACTACGACAACGGTGATTACACTGAAAAACGTTATGGCTTCAACGTTGGCTTACCACTTATTAAAGATAGCCTTTTCTTATTCACATCTTACGAAAAACTTGAAGGTGTTAAACAGTACAACTACGGCGGTTTAGACACTGGTAGTGTTTCAGCGGCAGATGTTGCTCGTGTACAGCAAATTGCTCAAGACGTTTACGGTTATGACGCAGGTGGAATGCCATCAAGCGCACCAGTTGAAGATGAAAAAATCTTAGTTAAGTTAGACTGGAACATCAACGACGATCACCGTGCAAACTTAATCTATAACTACAATGATGGTTTTACACTGTCTCAATCGGATGCTTACAGCAACACTGTTACTTTAGATAATCACTTCTTCAAGCAAAGTGCTGAATTTACATCAATCATTGGTTCACTTTACTCAGATTGGTCTGATGAATTTTCAACTGAGGTTCGTCTAGGTAAATCTGAGCTTGACCAAACTGTACGTTCTTTAGATGCGGCAAGTAGCTTCGGTGAGATGCAAATTCGTACTGCTGATGGTGGTACAATCTATATTGGCCCAGATGACTCTCGTCAATCCAATGCTCTTAGCTACGAAACAGTAACAGCAAAAATTGCAGGTACTTATTACCTTGATCAACACACAATTACTGCTGGATATGAGTTTGAAGAATTAGACGTATTCAACCAATTCGTTCAGCATACGCAAGGTGAGTGGCGTTTTAAATCAGTTAATGATTTTGAAGCAGGTTTAGCAGACCGTATCTACTATAACAATGCAGCGGGTACAAACAACCCAACTGACGCAGCTGCTAACTTCTCATACGCACAACACACTTTCTATGTACAAGATGAGTACAGCTTCACAGATTTAGATGCAACATTAACATTTGGTCTTCGTTACGACAAATACACAAGTGACGACAAACCAAACTACAATGAAAACTTTACTAATCGCTACGGTTTCAGCAACCAAGCAACATTCGATGGTATCGATTTAATTCAACCACGTGTTGGTTTTGAATGGTACGCAACGGATGCATTAGAAGTACGCGCTGGTGTTGGCTTATTCTCTGGTGGTAACCCGAACGTATGGTTATCTAACTCATACTCTAACGATGGTATTACTAATATCAGTGCTTACCGTTCGGGCGGTATCGATTTATTCAATACGCCAAACGTTAACGGTGGTACGCCAGGTTACGAAGTTCCACAAGATATGTATGATGAAGTTGCAAACACAGTTATTGGTTCAGGTGATTCATCTGTAAACGCTGTTGACCCTGATTTCGAAATGCCATCAGAGTGGAAATACTCAGTGGGTGCAACATACACAACTGAAGATGAGTACGTATTCTCACTAGATTACTTATTCACTAAACGTAAAGATGCTGCATTCCTAGAAGATATCGCGTTACAAGATTCTGGTGAAACAACGTTTGATGGTCGTCCAATTCTTGAGTCTAAAGAAGGTCGTCGCGGTGACTTATTACTTACTAATGTAAGTGGCGACAGCGGTGAGTCGCATGTTATCTCTGCTGCGATGAGCAAACGCTTTGATAACGGCATTAGCTTACAACTAGCTTACGCTTACACTGACTCAACAGATGTTAACCCTATGACAAGCTCGGTAGCGAGCTCAAACTATGGTAACTTAGCGACATACGATCCGACTAACCCGGGTGCACACACATCTGATTACGAGATCCCACATCGCTTTACTATGACATTAGGTTACACAACTGAGTTGTTTGATGGATACAACACACGTTTCAACCTATTCAGCGAAACATACAAAGGTCTACCTTACAGCTACACGTTTGATGATAGAGACAATGATGTTTGGGGTGATAACAACTCAAACGGTAGTCGTCAGTTAATGTATATCCCTGAAGTGAATGACCCGAACGTTGTTTACAACATGACACCTGAAGAAGTAACTGAGTTTAACCAATGGATTTCTGCTCAAGGCCTTGAACGCGGTCAAATCTCTGGTCGTAACCGTCAAAATGCAGATTGGTTCACTAAAGTTAACTTCAAGATGACTCAAGAGTTACCTGGTTTCATGCCTGGTCACAAAGGTGAAGTGTTCTTCGTTATCGATAACTTAACAAACATGTTAAACGATGACTGGGGCGTACTTAAGAAAGGTAGCTTTGTTGGTAACAGCATGGTAACTGTAGACCTTGATGACCAAGGTCGTTACGTATATTCAAACTTCAACCCTAACAATGGTAAAACTGCAACACAAAGCAGCGCATCAGTTTGGGAAATGCGTGTAGGTGTACGTTACACATTCTAATAACGAGTTAACCTTGTTATAAAACAAAAGCCCGCCCCTACTGGCGGGCTTTTTACGTTTGGAAGAAAGTGAGCGAGTTACAGGTTACTAGGGGAAAGTTAGCAAGGAACAATAGTAAAGTTAGAAAGTTACTAGTAGCAGCGATTTTATGTCGCGTTTGATGGCTGGGGGCTGATGTTAAAAGCGATCCAGCATTGTTATGTAAGTCGTCATTTATGGCGACAAATCTTTAAACTTGAATGATCACGGACTAATGCCCGAACTACCCTGATATGAAAATGCAGGCCAATTTGACCTGCACACAAAGTTTTATTTAAGCTGCGTAAACCGCAAGTGGATGGGTTGTATTGATTGAAACATGCACAGCATCACCCGGGCGCACTATCACCTCATGGCTCACACGGCTTGTCACCACAGTATCGCATGCAAGTTTAACAGCGCATAATCGGCTGCCACCCTCATAACGTACCCAGGTCACTTCACCGTTATTTGTATTAGCATTATTAATTAGATGAACATCATCAGGGCGCAACAATACATCAACCTTTGCTGCATCATGATCTATTTTGATTGCTGGTGCATTGCCTATATCTGTTGTGGCTGTATCACCTACACAATTACCGGCAATGAAACTTGCCTCACCTAAAAAGCGTGCCACAAAACGATTACTTGGCAAGCTAAAGCAACGCTCAGGAGTATCAATTTGCTGAATTATCCCCTCTTTAAGCACCCCAACACGGTCACCGACAGATAAGGCTTCCTCTTGGTCATGGGTCACCCAAATAGCGGGAACACCTGCAGCCTTTAATGCATTTCTAATATCCCATCGAAGAGTATCTTTTAGAGCTGCATCTAGGTTAGATAATGGTTCATCAAGTAAAACAAAGTCTGGTTCATGAGCAAGAGTTCGAGCGAGTGCGACACGCTGCTTTTGACCACCAGATAAGGTTGCCGGCTTTTTATTTCGAAATGCTTCAAGACCTAGTAGCTTTATCCAATGATCGGCTTTAGAAGTATCGTTAAGTCTAAAGCAAATATTCTGTTCAACAGTTAAATGTGGAAAAAGGGCAAAATCTTGAAACACCATTCCTACTTTACGTTTTTCCGGGGGAACTTTTAGTTTTGGCGTAGCTCGCCATGAACCTAAATTTATTTCGCCTTCGCTAATAGGAATAAGCCCAGCTAACGCTTGTAAAATTGTACTTTTACCACAGCCAGTTGGACCAACTAGCATGAGGATCTCACTTTCCCCAAGTGATAAGTTAAGTTCACTTACCACACGATTGCTACCATAATCGATAGACAGCTTACTAACTGATAGCATTAAACTGATCCTTAATGTTCTAATTGACTGCGCTTTTCACCAGAGAGCATTATAGCCAAGCCGCATGCTGATATCACTACCAACAATAAACCAGGAATAGCAGCACGGCCAAAGTAACCGGCTTCATAAACACGCCACAAATATGTTGAAAGGGTTTCAAAACCCGTTGGGCCAAGTAAAAGTGTTGCTTCAAGTTCACGCATTGATTCTAAAAATACCAAAGCAGCACCAGCGATAATACCACGCATAGTTAGGGGTAAAGTAATTCGCATAAATGCTTCACGAGGGCTGGCACCCAATACTCGTGCTGATTTAATTAAACTTGAATCTAGATGCTCAGTACTGGTTCTTACAGAGCCAACTGCAAGCGGCAAAAAGCGCAGCACATAAGCAATTACTAATAGAGCTAAGGTTTGATAAAAGAGTGGCAACTGTAGACCGCCATATACCAATGCCGTTCCCATCACAATACCCGGAATACCAAATCCAAAATAAGTTACACGCTCCATAATACGCCCTGCTTTACCGCTTAAGGCAGCATGAGCAACAGGTACAGCAACAACAACAGCAACGATAGCAGCAATACCCGATGCATAGGCTGAATGCCAAGCAATACTGAAGTCAAAATCTGCAACTCCATCACGGGCAAGCCAAAGTGAAAAAATTGCCAAAGGTAAACAAATCGCAAGTAGCAATACTGGTAAAAATGTCAGTAACATCGCAACTTTTTGACCATTGGATGGAAATAACATCAATGAACGTCCATGGCGTTCTGAAGCTGTTTTAATTTGTGACTCGATAAACAATAAAAATCCAACGATAACCATGAGTTGTAGCGATAACATTGCCGCACGACTCAAACCAAAAGCGTTGTATTCTACATAAATAACCCGAGTGAACGTATCTAAACGCATCATCGCCGGTGTACCAAAGTCTGATAAGGTATAAAGCGCAACCAGTAAAGAGCCTGCCGCTATACCATTGATAACCCGAGGTAAAATAACTTTAAATACACTCATTGTCATCGACATACCTAAAGTACGTGCAGCATTAACCATGCTGGCATCTAAGCTAAGTAAAGATGATCGAGTTGTTAGCATTACAAAAGGAAACGTATACAGGGTCATTACAATGGCAGCGCCTGTTAGTCCATACATAGGCGGCGTTTCGAAGCCGAGCAGCTGATTTATCTCACCACCGGGGCCAAATGCAGCATACAAAGTAAACGCTCCAATATAACTTGGAATTGCTAGTGGAGCGGCAAACAGAACAAGCCACAGCTTTTTAAAAGGAAGTTGAACATAGGCACTAATAAACGCCAGAGGTACGCCAATTAAAATAGAGCCTATTACCGTTAACACCATAAGTGATAAGGTGTTACCAAGAATTTTTAAGTTATGACTATCAAATACAGCAGTCGCATCACTTGCTAAAGTGATCAGAATATAAACTGGCACTAACGCCAAAAGCGCTGCAAGCAGCGCCATCGGATAAGAAGCAGGTATGCGCATTATAAAACACCGCTACTGCGCATAAGGTCGAGTGTTGGCCTTAAATCTGCCAATTGAGTTAAATCGATTTTCGGCGGTGACACATCCGTTAATGCTGGTAAGCCAGCTGGTTGTTCAATACCTTGGATCAGTGGAATTTCATAGGCTTCACGGGCTAAGTAACTTTGTACTTCAGAACTTAGTAAGTAACGCATAAAATTCATCGCATTAGGGTTATCTGTTAACGATAAAACACCTGATGCATTAACTAAACAACCGGCATCTTGATTGGTAAAAGCAAGATCAAGATTAGCGTCTGGTTTACCTGACTTAAGTCGTAATGTGTAATAATGGTTTGCAAAGCCAATATCGACTTCACCACGTTCAACTGCCATTACTACACCAAGCTCACCAGCATAGGTTTTCGAACGTTTTTGAACCTTTTTAAGCCACTTAGCGGTTTTATCTTCACCTTCAAGAATACGCATAGCCGTTACGAATGATTGAAAAGATGCGTAAGCAGGTGCCCAACCTATTGATAAATCGCTGTCAGCAATTGCCATGATACTGTCGGGGATATCATCTTTGCTCAGACGCTTGGTGTTATAAGGTAGAGTTCGAATACGCCCGGTAACCGGTGCCCAACCAGGGTAACGGAATTGTGGCTGTAACTGTGCTGCTAAATCACTTGGTAATGGTTTAGCCAAACCCGCGTCGGTAATTAAACCAATCGCACCTGAGTCAACAGCCCAAAATAAATCAGCACGTTTAACTCCTGCTTTCGCTTCAGCGACAATCATATTGCCAAGCGCAGCCGTTGGGCCTCTACGAATTGATAAATTCAATTTTGGATTATTCTTTTCGATCGACTGCAGTACGTTTTCGTACAAGCCGCCTTCGCCGCGGCCTAAATATAATGTTAAGTCACCCTCAAGGGCGGGTAAGTCTTTTACAGAAACGGGGCTTGCAGCACTGGCTGCGAAGGCACGAGAAAGAGGTAGTGGCATTGCGCCTACTACCCCGAACGCAGCAAGTCCTTGAATAAAGGTTCTACGCTTCACTAAAATACATCCTTACGAGCTTTTTCGGCTTCTTCTAGTAACACCTTAGCGCGATCTAGCTTTTCTTGCATATCAACAACCACTGCACGTACTTGGTCAACAGACCCTTTATCAGAAATCGCTTTTGGCAGGGTTACATTAAAATCTTTTTCGAGCACTTCGACTAACTTCGCATCTTTTTCGATAAGTGTACCTTCAACACCTTCGAATAAATGCAAGTAAGTATCATGTACGATTTGTGTTGCTTCGTCACTTAAACGCTCTGCGTACTTTGCAACAACACGGTCTAATTTGTGTTTGATTTCATCGATGGTAGCACTTTGCGTCATTTCTTCTGAAGCAGTCGCTTTTACAGCTTTTAACAAGCCTTTTTGCTGGAAATCAGCGGCAAGTTTAACAGCCCCTAAACCTTGCCACAAGGCAGCATTCAACGCCTTTTGATGAGTGCGTACTTCAGCAGCAGGTTTTTTATCATCAATAGCCATTTTGATGCCATAAATACTTTGCCAAATTGATGCATAAACCGGTACATAGTTTGTTTCAATTGCACTATGGAACTTTACTGATTCCCAGTATTCGATTAGGTCATCACTTTTTACAGCTTTAGCACCTTTGCTTTCGTAATCACTCACCATAACATCGACTTTGTTGATCATCCATTCAACGTCATCAGAGTAATCTTTTAAATTTTCTTTTAGATGATTAACGTGCTCACCAATTGGGCCATTTGCCAATACAGGTTGGGCAATAAAAGTAGATGCTAATACTAGGCTTAAACCTAGTGTCTTCACGGTGTTTAACGCTAATTTCATAACAGGAGACATCCAAATTGCTAATTGTAAATGATAGCCATTATCATATACGTATCGATTCCCTAAATCAATTGCTATAATGCATTGATTACAGATTTACACATTTTTATTTAAGTAATTGGAAAGCTTACTAAGAGTGTTCATAAATTGTTTAATTTCTTGGCTACCTAATTCACTCACTAAACTTGCTTGCCATTCGTTTGCTAACGGAACAATTTGTTTATGCAAACCTACTCCTGCCTCTGATAACGATAACAAGTTTGCGCGTTTATCAGTTGGGTTCGCTTTTGCTGCGATCAGGTTTCTTGTTAATAACGACTTTACTGCACGGGACACCGTTGACTTATCCATTTGTGCCATATCACACAACTGTTTAGCAGTGCATTCACCATATTGAGCCAGGTTCGCGATTACTCGCCATTGTGGCACGGTTAAATCAAACTGCTTTTGATATAGCTCACTAAATTGCTCACTCATCTGCATTGCAATATTGGTTAATGAGTAAGGTAAGAACTGCTGTAAATCGAGCGTTGGGTGTTTGTTTGTTGTCATGGCTTCACTACTGTCAAAAATTATTTACACAAGTAAATTCAGTGCAGTTTGAATTTAGTCTCACATGAGAGTATCTTACCTAAAACCTTTCAGGAGTCTAGTGATGAATAACGAATTACAATATATGACAGGCTTTGGTAATGAGTTCGAAACCGAAGCATTACCCGGTGCATTACCTATAGGTCAATTCAGCCCTCAAAAAGTAAAATACGATTTATATGCTGAACAGTTCAGCACAACAGCATTTACAGCGCCGCGTGCTGATAACCGCCGTACTTGGTTTTATCGTATTCGCCCGTCAGTAGTACAAGGTGATTATACACCTATAGACAAAGGCCTTATTCGTACCGCTCCTATTACAGAAGTCCCAACGCCGCCGACAATGCTACGTTGGGATCCAATTGAAATTCCTGAGCAGCCAACAGATTTTATTGATGGTTTGATTACCATGGCAGCTAATGGCAGTGCAAATGCACAAACAGGTATAGGTATTCATATCTATGTAGCCAATAAATCAATGCAACACCGTTACTTTTATAATGCTGATGGTGAAATGCTGTTCGTACCACAACAAGGTGAACTATTACTAAGAACTGAGTGTGGAAAACTAACAGTCCGAGCTGGTGAAATTGCCGTAATTCCTCGCGGGATTAAATTTGCTGTTGATTTATTAACGGACACAGCCCGCGGCTATATTTGTGAAAACTATGGCCATGCCTATATTTTACCAGAGCGCGGTCCTGTAGGAGCTAATGGTTACGCCAATGACCGTGACTTCCACTACCCTGTTGCGGCTTATGAGGATGTAGAGGGAGACTTTGAACTAGTTGCAAAGTTTAATGGCAATATGTTCCGCTGCGATATTGGTCATTCTCCATTAGATGTCGTTGCATGGACAGGTAATAGTGCACCATACAAGTATGACCTTGCTCGATTCAATGTTATGAATACCGTGAGTTATGATCACCCAGATCCTTCAATCTTCACCGTACTAACGTCACCATCGGGTACAGAAGGTGTCGCAAATATCGACTTTGCTATCTTCCCTCCTCGTTGGATGGTGGCTGAAAACACATTCCGTCCACCTTATTACCACCGTAATATTATGAGTGAATTCATGGGGCTTATCGAAGGCGTATACGATGCAAAAGAGCATGGCTTTGTACCTGGGGGTTCAAGTTTACATAATTGTATGTCGCCACATGGTCCAGAAGCAGATGTATTTGAAAAAGCTTCAAATGCCGAACTTAAACCACAACGCTACGAAAACACCTTGGCATTTATGTTCGAATCGCGTTACGTTATTTCACCAACTAAATATGCTCTTGAAGGTAAAGAGCGTCAGCCTAACTATACTGACTGTTGGCGCACTATTAAAAAACATTTCACAGGTAAACAGGACGCATAATGAAACTTTATAGCTATTTTCGTTCATCAGCCGCTTACAGAGTTCGCATTGCTCTTAATTTAAAGAACATTGATCACGAGTTGGTCACCGTTAATTTATTAAAATCAGAGCAGCAAAGCGACCAGTACCTAGCAAAAAACCCACAAGGGTTATTACCGGCACTAGAAACTGATCAAGGTGTGCTTGCACAATCGCTGGCTATTTTAGAGTGGCTTGAAGAAACACACCCAGAAACACCGCTTTTAACAGGTGATGCATGGCAAAAAGCCCAGATCCGCAATTTATGTTATGCCGTAGCGTGCGATATCCACCCTATCGATAATTTGCGAGTATTAAAGTACTTAGCTAATGATCTTGGTGTTGATGAAGAAGCAAAAACGACCTGGTATAAGCATTGGGTAGAAGTTGGCTTTGAGAGTATCGAAAAGTTACTTGATGAAGCGAACACTTTTTGTGTTGGCGACAAACCAACACTTGCTGATGTCTGTTTAGTGCCGCAAGTATTTAATGCCTTACGCTTTAACGTTGATATGAGTAAGTACCCAAAAATCGCCGCAGTTTATGAGCATTGTAATAAGCTAGATGCCTTTATTGATGCGGCTCCTCAGAACCAACCTGACGCAATCTAATTCGTTGTTATTAAAACTAAAGGCCCAATCATTTTGGGCCTTTTTATTATCTAATTTTTATCTCAGTGCTGAATTAATAACACTCACGTGATTGATCAAATCTAGCCCTAAATCCGTTAAATAGCCGCCATCAGGGCTATCAGTAATGCCTTTGTCATAAAGACGTTTTGCAGCATTTTTTACTGTTTCTTCTGCATCAGAGTGGATTTTAATGCCTTGCATTTGTGAGTCGCGGGGAAACTTAGCAAGCAGGGTTAATTCGTCAATCATATTTTTATTAAATTGCATGTGTTCACCTTTTTATTATCACGTCATTGTGCTTTTATAGAATACAGTCATAAGCTTAGTGTAGATACAAAAAACTGCACAATGAGAGGTGTATTTTGTTTAGAAAGATTTTAATCTTAACTACCTTGTTTATTTTATTGTTTTCACAATTCGTTTTAGCAAAGGATAAAGCATTAGTTGTGCTAGATGGCCAAGAAGCACTTAACAACCACAAAGTGTGTTGGTATGAAAATAAGCGTTACACCGAAGGCGCTTATATTGCTGTTGGCGATATAACGTTAATTTGTGCAGCCAAACAGCCAAATTTTTCAAACAGCGACTTAGCGTGGTTAAGACTGGATAAAAACGGCGATATTGTCTATCCAAAACGAGGCAAGAGTATAAACGTCAATTAGCTTAAAGACGCTAGATACGTTACTATTACTCAGTTTAGAAATAACCAAAGATTAAGCATGGACAATCAACCAAATAACCCTTTGCACGGTATCAAGCTTGCCGACATCGTAACCCAACTTGAAGAAAAACTTGGCTGGGAAGGACTAGCTGAGCATGTTGATGTGCGCTGTTTTCAAAATGACCCAAGTGTTAAATCAAGCTTAAAATTTTTACGTAAAACACCTTGGGCCCGTGAAAAAGTTGAACAACTATACATTGATACTTTCTCCTCTCAAAAGGCCGATGATGACGCACCTTTTGAATGGAAAAGTATTAAAAAATAACTGTTAGGTTTCGGCCATTATCACCGAAAGTGACTTCGGTGATACCTCTACCACCAGCTTTTCTGCTGTTTTAACCTCACCATCAATCACATAACTTATGTCTTTTTCTGCACTTACAGAAACTCGTTTAGCATTTGTATGATGGCTATTAATGGCAAAGCTTGTTTGCGTTATGCTTGAAAATACTAATTCAGCAATACTTAATGTACTGGCTTTAGCCTCTGAGTTAGGCGTTAACCAATTAACATCAAGTAAACCATCATTATGATCTGGCTGACCTGCTGATTGAGCCAACAATGTAGTAAACGGCGCTGCATTTGCAATGATTAAACTATTGGTATTTATAGACTGAGGTTCATTGTCGTCTAATGTAACTGTATAATCTTGCGCTTCATGTTCGCTTAGTGCCTGCCAAAATCCTTGTAAATAAGCTAGTTGGCCGGACTCATTTTTAGCATCTCGATGCGCCTTTTCAATCATTTTCTGTTCAAACCCAATTCCTGCTAATAACAGCATTCGCTCGCCATTACACAAAGCGGTATCGATCCGACTTGCCTGTCCCTCAATAATAAGTTCACAAGCTTGTTCAACTGGGATTAACTTAGATTGGATCCCCATTAATACATGAGCTAATGCATTAGCAGTGCCTAAAGGAATAATGCCTAACTTACAGTCGGTATTGACTAATACACTGGCTACTTCTGTCACTGTACCGTCACCACCACATGCGATAACAACATCGGGATTTGTTTCTATAGCCTCTTTAGCTAATTGAATACCGTCCACTTCTTCTGTTGTAGTGTGTACAGTTAAATCATAATATTCACTTAACCTTGCGGTTATCTGCTTTTTCTTTTCTTGCCACAGCTTTGTACCAGAGACTGGATTAGCAATTAATACAGCTTTGTTTTTAATTAGTAAATCGCCTCGACGATGACGTTTTATTAAGTGACGAAGTTGGCGCTTGTTTAAATTAGCAGTTTCTCGAGTTTCTTTGATTTGCTCCAAAACAGTATGAACATCTGCATCTTTATCTTGGCTTAGTAAGTATGCAGCCATAACAAACACTGAACGTCCGCGACCTAATGCGCAATGTACAACAACACGTCTATCAGCCTTTACTTGATGGTGGATCCAGTTAATTGCTTGATGTAATTGCGCACGAGTTGGCACACTGTGGTCTAAAACGGGGATATTCAAATAGCGAATATTTTCTTGGGTCGATGACCATTCAAGGCCATCAAACTCACAGGTAACATCTAAGATTGCTGTAATCCCTAACTCTTTCATGGTGTCAATATCTGATGGAAAGAGCCTGCAAGCTAAAAACAGATGTTCATTTATTTGTTGTAAGGGAGGCACTTTATCATGCTTACGAGACCAAGCATTGTATATTTGAGCCCCTAGTAAAAAGGGAATAAACGCCCAACGAATATAAATTGGTATTACACCGTTTTCACGCTTTCTGAAAATTCGCGCAATGTTAAAAAAATAAGCGCCACTGACTAGTAGTAGCGACAATGCAGCCCAATAAAAAAATAGCGCAAAATAAACGAGCTCAACTCGAATAGCCACGATTATAAAAATAATTGCCAGCGCAAGATAGCTAATTGCTGCCCACATAGTCACTCCTTGTTATTTTAATCATATACATTAATGCAAGTTTCTTTCCACACAGCAGATAAGCCCTAAACAGGCACTTTAGATGAAAAAATAAGCTCTTACCTTTATTTCCTATCAATAAGTTTAGGACATTTTTTCATTATGCTATGAATAACTTACACATTTTTGTACTTAACTTGATTTTCTGAGCTTGAGAAAACAGATTTCTATTTAAAGTGCTATATGTTGAACTTGCAAACACAACTAGTTGGCAAAAATGATTAAATATCAACGCGGATTGCTATCAATGTGATGAAAGTGAATGCGTAATAAAAAACTTCACAGAATCACTTTAACTGAACAGGAGTAACGGAATAAATTACCTTGCAGAGCTTAATCTATTCCCTTATCAAATGGTAATAGAAGCGTTTTCATCGCTGGACGAAGTGCTTTTAAAAGCTCACTGATGTTTAAAGAAGGATTAAGCATTTTACGTAGTAGTAAGCCCCCCATCACAGAAAACATCACTTCAATACGGGCATTCACTTCTTCAAGTGCGGTACCTTGTAACGGCCCTCTTTCACCAACTAACAATTCGCGCATTGAGTCACGGGCGTGGCTATCTGACTCACGCAGTAAGTTAGCGACTTTTTCATTGCGCGCAGCTTCTGCGAGCATTTCTAAATCAAGCGCACCTTGATTTAAATCGGTATGGCGCTCAACACCTCTATCGAGTCCATCTAGCAACACGGTGACACGATCGCCCGGCTTATCTGCAAACTCTTTAAAGATTGAGAACATTTCTTCCATATCACGTTCAACAATCGATTCTATAATCGCTTCTTTACTAGCGAAATAATTATAGATATGGCCTGCACTCATGCCTGCTGTTTTAGAAATTTCAGCCATTCCCGCGCCATGATAGCCCTTACGTCGAAAACAATCCGCTGCAGCACAAAGCACTTGATTACGTCTTGCCTCAGCAAGCGCAGGGTCATTGTGTCTTTTCGTTTTTTGCGTCATGGTTTCTCCAAGCTCTTTTGAAATGGTTAACTTTTACTTAAACAAGGTTTACAGGATCTTAATATCACAGGAGAGTCAAAACAACTAAGATCCTGCAAAACCTTAAATAAATTATGCTTTTGCTGTTTTAATGCACATTTTTTTGCGCATTCCAGCCACCACCAAGTGCTTTATACAAATTAATTTGGCTAGCAAGATACGCTTGTTTACCCAAAATTAACTGTTGCCCAGCACTGTACCAATTTCGTTGCGCATCCAATACTTGCAAGTAACTGTCTGCTCCTTTTTGAAAACGCGCATCTGATAAAGTAAAAGATAACTCATTACTTTGGTACAAATCGTTGAGTGCATCTAGCTGATGCATATAACCTTCACGGTCAGCAAGGGCATCAGATACTTCTCTAAATGCTTGTTGTATGGTTTGCTCATAGTTAGTAAGCGCCATTTCTTGTTGTGCCTTTGCAACATCGAGATTGGCTTGATTACGACCCATATTAAAGATAGGTAAGTTAATCGATGGTACAAAACTCCATGTACCTGAGCCCGAATCAAAAAGATTACTCAAATCAGCAGAGGCCGTCCCGGCATTGGCGGTTAAACTTATACTCGGATAGAATGCCGCTTTTGCCACACCAATATTTGCATTAGCTGCCAGTAAATCATGCTCAGCGGCCTTAATGTCTGGTCGTTGCGTCAGTAACTCTGACGGCAACCCCACTGGCACATCCGGCAAGTTCAGTACATCATCTATATTTTGATTAGGTAGTAAATCAGCAGTGACGGTTTTACCCACTAGAAAATCGAGAGCATTTTTATCACGCTTTAGTAAGCGCTGATAGTTTGCAATATCGACCTTAGCGGTTGCTACTGTACTTTCCAGTTGCGATAGCGTTAACTGAGACGCAGCACCAAGAGCAAATGTTTTACGGGTTAGTTCTAAAGACTCCTGCTGAGACTTTAAAGTCTCGTTTGCAAGCGCCAAAAGCTCTTTGTCCGTCGCATAGTTAAGCCACGCATTCACTAATTCCGAAATCAAGCTAATGCGCACACTGGTTAAACTGTATTCAGCGGCATAGAGGTTTTGTAAAGCTTGCTCTGATTGGTTGCGCACTTTGCCCCAAAGATCAATTTCGTAAGCAGTTAAACCAACAGTCGCTGAATAGTTTTCAGAAATAGTCGCTTGACCAGTACCAGATAAATCTGCCGGAAGACGCTGACGGGTTCCCGCTGCATTTAAATCAATGCTTGGGTAAAGCGCAGAATCTTCAATCTGATACATTGCTCTTACCTGCTGCACATTAAGTGCAGCAGTTTTAATGTCTTTGTTGTTTTCAAGCGTTAGCGCAATCAGCTGTTGCAGCTGAGCATTAGTGAAAAATGACTGCCAATTAAGTGCATTGATATCACCTGCAGTACCTTGAACATCATAGTTTTGAGCAACGGGTAATTCACGTTGCTCCATATCTGGCGCCATATTACAGGCAGATAGCATAAGTGCAGCAACAGACACTGAGATAAGTTTAGCTTTCATTATGCCTGCTCCTCTTTGGTTGACTTTGTTTTGCCAGGGAATACACGGCGCACCAATACAAAGAACAATGGCACAAACAACACCACAATGGTCGATGACGCAAGAGTACCGCCAATAACAGCAATACCTAGTGCGTTTTGTGCACCCGATCCCGCACTTGATGCAATTGCAAGTGGTAGTACACCACACACAAATGCCATTGATGTCATAAAGATTGGACGTAAACGAAGGCGAATAGCAGCAACAGCAGCATCGACAAGTTTCATACCCTCATCCATTTTATGAATCGCAAACTCTACAATTAAGATGGCATTTTTTGATGCCAGACCAATAGTGGTTAATAGACCCACTTGTAGATAAATATCGTTTGATAAGTTAAATACAAATGACGCAATCGACGCACCAAATACCCCAAGCGGTACAATGAGCATAACCGCTGCAGGAACTGACCAGCTCTCATATAACGCCGCTAAACATAGGAATACAACCAATAATGAAAGTGCATAAAGTAATGGTGCTTGACCACCGCTTAAACGCTCTTCATATGAAATACCTGTCCATTCGAACGCCACACCTGGCGGTAACTTCTTAACCATTTTCTCAACTTCGGCCATCGCTTGACCTGTACTATAACCCGGTGCAGCAGCACCTTGGATTTCCATCGCTGAAAAACCGTTATAACGCTCAAGACGCGGTGAGCCATAAGTCCAATAAGATTGAGCAAACGCAGTGAATGGCACCATATCGCCATTGGCATTGCGCACGTACCATTTGTCTAAATCTTCTGGCACCATGCGTGATTCAGGCGTACCTTGTAAATACACTTTTTTAACACGACCACGGTCAATAAAGTCATTTACATAGCGACTACCCCAAGCCGTTGATAACGTATTATTGATATCTGCTTGAGTCAGACCTAATGCTTCAGCTTTGGCTAAGTCAATATCAAGCTCCAGCTCTGGTTTATCTTCTTGACCATTTGGGCGCACACCCGATAACACAGGGTTTTGTGCCGCCATACCTAAAAACATGTTTCGAGCTTCAAGTAGTTTGTCATGTCCTAAACCAACACGGTCTTGTAGGTATAAAGTAAAACCATTTGCAGTACCGAGCTCAACAACCGCTGGCGGTGGGAAAGCAAACACAAATGCTTCTTTAATGGTTGAGAAGTATCCCATGGCTTTACCAGCAACAGCGCCTACTGATAAATCAGGGCGTTGACGTTCATCCCAGTGTTTCAAGCCAACAAAGCCGATTGCTGCGTTTTGCCCAGAACCTGCAAAGCTGAAACCTGTTACCGTAAAGATAGATTTAACCGCTTCTGATTGATCTTCTAAGAAGTGGTGTTCCATCTTTTCAACAACTTTTAAGGTTTGTTCTGTTGTTGCTCCAGCAGGTAGGCTTACTTGGTTAAACAAAATCCCTTGGTCTTCATCTGGTAAGAATGCCGATGGTAACTGTGAGAAAATAAACACCATGCCACCCACGATTAAACCGTAAATAAGTAAATAGCGTTTACTGTGTTTGATCATACGAGACACAAAACCTTGTGTACCCGAGTTTGTTTTATCAAAACCACGGTTAAAACCAAGGAAGAAACGACCAAATAAAGATTTATCGTTATGTACATGACTTGGTTTTAGCATTGTTGCACAAAGGGCCGGTGTTAGAATTAACGCAACCAGCACTGATAAACTCATTGCCGTTACCAAGGTGATTGAGAACTGCCGATAAATAACACCTGTAGAGCCCGGGAAGAACGCCATAGGCACGAATACTGCCGACAGCACCATCGCAATACCAACAAGAGCACCTTTGATTTCATCCATTGATTTACGTGTTGCCTCAAGAGGAGATAAGTTCTCTTCGGTCATTACACGTTCAACGTTTTCAACCACGACGATTGCATCATCTACAAGTAGACCAATGGCAAGTACCATCGCAAACATGGTTAAGGTATTAATTGAGAAGCCAAACACTTGCAAGATAGCAAACGTACCTAGCAATACAACAGGTACTGCAATAGTCGGAATAAGTGTTGCTCTGAAGTTCTGTAAGAATAAGTACATGACCAAGAACACCAGCACAACAGCTTCGATTAGAGTGCTGACAACTTTTTCAATCGAAAGTGAGACGAATGGCGTCGTATCGTAAGGAACAACCGTTGTTAAACCTTCAGGGAAGAAAGGCTCAAGTTCAGCAAGGGCCGCTTTTACGCCATCAGCTGTATCAAGTGCATTAGCACCACTGGCAAGCTTAACACCTAAACCTGATGCCGGTTTGCCGTTAAAACGCGCAACAACACCGTAGTTTTCACCACCTAATTCAACATCAGCAACATCACTTAAACGAACAACTGAACCATCAGCATTGGTTTTTACAAAAATATTTCTAAATTGCTCAGGTGTTTGTAAGCGGCTTTGTGCAGTTACCGTTGCATTTAATTGTTGGCCACTTACTGCTGGCAACGCACCTAATTGACCTGCTGAAACTTGTGCATTTTGAGCACTGATTGCAGCACTAATATCAGCAGGAGTTAATGAGTATTTAAGTAATTTAGCTGGGTCTAACCAAATACGCATTGCATATTGAGAGCCAAACAGCTGCACTTCACCGACACCGTTAACACGAGAAATAATATCAAGCACGTTTGATGAAACATAATCACCGATATCGATGTTGTTCATACTGCCGTCTTCAGATACAAAGCCTACAACCATTAAGAAGTTACGAGCCGATTTTGCAACCGAGACACCTTGACGTTGTACTTCTTCTGGTAATAACGGTGTTGCAAGCGACAATTTGTTTTGTACTTGAACCTGTGCGATATCCGGGTCTGTATCTGCACTAAAGGTTAAGGTTAACGTCGCTGAGCCGTTAGACTCTGAGGTTGACGACATGTAGAGCAAGCCATCTAGCCCTTTCATTTTTTGTTCAATAACCTGTGTAACCGTATCTTCTAGAGTACGGGCCGACGCACCAGGGTATGTGGCTTGAATACTAATTGCAGGTGGTGCAATTGATGGATACTGCGCAACCGGCAAACTTCTAATTGCTAAGATACCTGCCAGCATCACAACGATAGCAAGCACCCATGCAAATATGGGCCGATCAATAAAAAATCGTGACATTAAGTTTCTCCGTTACTGGCTGTTAGCTGCTGATTCTGCAGGCATTGCATTGACTGGTGCACCTGGGCGGATTTTCTGTAAACCTTCAACAATTAACTTATCGCCATTGTTTAGGCCGTCTGTCACTAACCAGTTTGAGCCAACAGTACGATCAGTTTTAAGCACACGTGCTTCTACGGTATTGTCTTTGCTTACAACCATAGCAGTAGGCTCACCTTTTGTGTTTCTGCTTACGCCACGTTGTGGTGCTAAAATCGCATCACTTTTCACACCTTCAACAATCACTGCACGAACATACATACCAGGCAACAGTAATTTTTCAGGGTTAGGAAATTCAGCACGCAAGGTTACTGAGCCTGTGCTTGGATCAACAGTCACTTCAGAGAATTGCAATGTACCTTTATGTTGATAAGTACTGCCGTCTTCCATCTTTAATTCAACTTTTGAATGTAAAGCGGCATCTTTATCAAGATCACCCGCAGCAATGGCTTTTTTCAAACGTGTTAGTTCACTGCTTGACTGGGTTAAATCAACATAGATTGGGTCTAATTGAGTAATGGTTGCTAATGCTGTTGCTTGATTAGCACTCACAAGAGCACCTGCAGTGACATCTGATTTACCAATTTGGCCACTAATTGGCGCTAACACTTTGCTGTAGTTTAAATTGATTTCAGCTGTTTTAAGCTGCGCTTGAGCCGTTAGTAAATCAGCTTTTGCACCTTTGTATGCTGCATCAGCTTCGTCGTAATCTTGTTGACTTACTGCTTTGATACTTAATAGCTCTTTATAGCGTTCTGCTTTTGCCTTGGCATTTGCAATACTTGCTTGAGCTTTAGTGATAGCCGCTTTACTAGTCGCTACTTCAGCTTCAAATGTAGATGGGTCAATCTGATATAAAGCTTGGCCTTTTTCAACCTCAGCACCTTCAACAAACATACGAGACTGAATAATACCGTTAACCTGCGGACGAATTTGCGCAATACGTGAAGCAGCCACACGACCCGGTAATTCTTTAGTTAGTGTAAGTGGTTTGCTTTGCATCTCAATAACGCCTACAGGAACAGCTTGAGCTGCCTGCGTTTGCCCTTGAGCCGATTCTGATTGGCCGCAGCCTGATAATAAAACAGCACCAGCCAAAGCTGACACTGCAAAAAATGGAATGCGAGAGCGCTGCATGTGTAGTTCCTTAGTTTAGAGTGAACGATCATTCTAAACTAAAAAAGGCACAGATCAACCATCTTTAAAGAACTTTACATTAAATAAAATGCTTGCTTTAACGCATGAATTTTGTGCAATAAATAAATTGCTAATTGAATTATTACGAATGTAACTAAGAAAGTTGTTTTAAAACTATTAGTTATGCGAATTGAAGTTATATCAATTCGCAGATTATTCGCCTAAACACATGCCCATTGCGCGGGCACTTGTTATTAAAGAATGTTCTAGAGGGATGACGCGATATTCAGAAGTAGCTTCTTTTAAACTGATTGGTTTAATTTCACCGTCTTTACTGACAGGAATAAAACCAAACTGGCCTTTCTTTACTAGCTCGAATGCTTGCACCCCAAACTCTGCTGCAAGCACCCTATCAAACGCATTAGGTGTGCCTCCACGTTGAATATGCCCTAATACGGTTACTCTTACATCAAGATCAAGCGCCACACGTATTTGTGAAGCAAGCTGCTCAGCAATGCCACCAAGCACTGGGTTTTCGTAACCAAGTTCATTTGATTGTTTACTAACAACACCACCAGCAACAGGTTTTGCTCCTTCTGAAATGACAATGTTGGCAAATCCATGGCCTTTATCAAATCGTGATGTTAGTTTGGCTTTAATAGCTTCAATATCGTAAGGAATCTCTGGAATAAGTGCGACTTCTGCGCCAGCTGCAATAGCAGAGTGCAAACAAATCCAACCGGCATCGCGCCCCATTACTTCAGTCACAATCACTCGGTTATGACTTTGCGCTGTTGGTATTAAACGATCAATGGCTTCGGTGGCGGTATCGACAGCAGTCTGAAAACCAATTGTGTAATCAGTGCCATATAAGTCATTATCAATAGTTTTTGGCACGCCTACGATATTTAAGCCATGTTCAAATAAGTGCTGAGATACCCTATGTGAACCATCACCACCAATATTTATAACGGCATCAAAACCAAGTTGCTTAATAATACTGATTAACTCATCAGAGCGGTCTATAAACACTTGTTCACCCGCTATTTCAGCAGGAAATGCGGTAGGATTCCCTTTATTAACAGTTTCGAGAATTGTTCCACCACGAACATGAATACCCGCCACTACTTCACTGGTTAAGTGTATAATATCATTTGGCTTTTCAAGCACACCACAATATGCTCTTCTGCTACCATACACCTGCCAATTGCCATCATGTTCGGCTGCTTTAACCACCGCTCTGATCACCCCATTGAGCCCAGGGCAATCACCCCCACTTGTTAATAGCAGTAATTTTTTCATTGTGTTACCAACTTCGTTCACTGATTAATTACAGATTAGCTTATATGTTGAAGTTTCGCGTATGACTTACATCAACTAAAACTTGGTTTTTTATGCGTAGAAAAAAGCGCAACAAATAGCACTAGTAATACATACTTAGGCAAACTAGTCAGTAAAGTGTTGTTATCAATATTTGCAGAAAAGGTGTTAACAGCAAAATATAAATGGAGCGCTAAAAATGGTGTCAGCAATATAAAGTATGAATACGCTTTATCTTTAAGGTACAGGGACTTACTAATGAGTAAAAATACTAAGAGTAACGCTAATAAAGGAAGACCTAAAGTAACGATATCAACCATTGATAAAGCAAAGTTAGGTGACAAGTCATAAAGGGTTGAAAGTACTTCGGTTGGAATCGCAATAGCCGAGCCATAACCTATGACTGGTATAGATAAATAGGCAAATAAACAGCCAAAAATAAATAAAAGTAGTACGTTATATTTCATAACCCCATTCCATGGTTTGTTCATTATTAGTCTTACGCTAACTAATAATGAACAAATAATCCACTACTTTTTCAGTACCTTACATCGTTAAAATGTCTTAACCTTAAAGGCTAGGTTTTCTACCGCACAACCTGTACTACTAGTGTTTACACGGTAATAATGAGTATTGTCAGTGGCATTTAAATCCAATAAAAACTCATCATGCTGAGCGACTGCTTGTTGTTCTTGAGTTAAACACATAGCTTGTACAAGCGAACGTAATTTAGCATCTGAAAATATAGTGCCGAAACGCTGCATCGGTAGTGGCGGAATTTTAATACTAGGGAGTGCATTATCAACTGTTCGTTTAGCGAGATTAAAACCATCCTTTGTTACATCAATAACTGCACCAGCAGGCCAATAACTGATTGCTCCGTTGTTTTTAGCGTCAGATTTAACATGCACGACACCGCTTTTACCAATCACCGTCATTAGTGCGGTTTCACCAGCTCGAATTGATACAAGGGCGGTGGTCTCATCAATGCCAAAGCCATGCTGTTGCCCGGTATCTGCTAGTAATCTTGCCAAACGCATTGTTCTGTTGCGCTCGCTAAAGTGTGTATCAAGAACACCATAAGTAAAGCTGCCAAGCCCACCTTGTTTTTCATAGGTAAGACTATCAGCCGAAATCTTATCACCGCATTCATTTTCACAGCGCTCACTCGGCGCAGACACCGCAAACGAGCCTTCTCTCATTGCCGCTAAACTTGTACCATTTGAAATCATCGGCACTGTGCCGTAGGCATTTTTACCACCACTTTGCACCGCTGTACCTGCGCTTGTGCCAACAAGTAATGGTCTTTGTAAAATTGCGTGAATCCAAGGATATTGCTTACCGTTATCATCAAACAGTACTTTTCTGGTTAAACTCTGATCGCCACCGTTAAACATAATCCCCGTGGCATTTTCAATTAGCTCAACTAAATGATCGACCCCTTTATCACAAAGCGCTTTTTCGGCCTTAATTCGATCAGGGTAAATTGTCTCACGATTAAAAACGCCCATAGAGTCAGTGCGTAAAGAATCCAAACTCTCACATTGCTTACTGGTAATCGCTTTTGCTAAGGCGGGGGTTAGAGGTAACCAGCTTGATTCTACACCAGTAAAGTCTAATAGCCCTTCATAAAAGTCAGCTGATTCATAAGGGTCTCTGCTTGAAGCCGTTACCGCTAAAATTGTTGGTGATTCTGTGGTTGTTTTTAATGAAGCAGCAACAAAGTCTAAAATATCATTGGCTGCACGTTCGTTATTATCACTTGTACTAACCTGCTCTTTTTGGCGGGTAGAATCTGTATTTAATACAGCGACTTCAAGTGAGTCTATGACAAAGTTGTATTCTGAATCAGTGAGTTCGTTTAGTAACTTGTTATCTAAATCACGCCATGCCCATAAAATATCACTTTTAGTGATCACGCCTGACTTTTCACGTGCAATCTGTGCTAATACCTTAAGCGTTTGCTGACGATTTTTTTTATTCTTTGTTGGCCAATTTGTCTTTATTGAAGATAAAGCATCATTATTTAATCGATATTGATTAGTTTGTTTACCACTAATCTGTTTATTAGAAAGACAGTTTTTAGGGCTCATACTTGAGCAGGTGGTCAAAGATCCGCCGACTAAGACCAACGTTTGCTGTTGATCATTTGCATAGACTTTGCTGCCAAATGATGCGAAAAATAAACCAAATACCAAAGAAAAAGCTGAAGTTTGATATTTAGTCTTTTGCTCCTTAAGGATGTTCATATTGTTACACTCTTGTAAAAAAATATTAGAAAATTGCTTGCGCAGCTTTTTGTTGCTTGCTATAAAAAAAAGGAACATTTAAAAACGCGAGTAAGCTAGCACTGTATAGCTAGCTTTGTCAAAAGACCTTACGGATTGGAATTATGTTGAAAAACGCATTATCGCTTTGCACATATTTCTACTCACCACACTACCTTTCGGAGTGGTTTGACGAGTAGCCACACCTCACTTCCTGTGAGGGGCTAGTTGTGTCTATAACCCACTGCCCTGTCTAAAAATTATAACAATTATTCAAAACGTCACGGTTTTGCCGTGTGTTTTTTAAGACAAAGGTAAATCAATATGTTTCGTCAGTTACCAATTGCTGTAGCAATCAGTGCTGTGCTGTGCCCAGTACAAACTGTGTATGCTCAAAACGACCAACAATCAGAAAAAATTGAACGAGTAGAAGTAACAGGATCTCGAATTAAAGGGGTTGATTTAGAAGGAACCATACCGCTTACAGTGCTTGACCAAGATGCTATCAAGCGCTCAGGAGCGAACACTATTCATGAATTATTAAAAGATTTATCCGTTTTTAAAGGCGGATCCGGTACCTTTTCAACATCTGAAAGTGGTGGTACATCAACCTCAACGCCTGCGGGTCAATCTGCTGCCAGCCTTCGTGGTATGGGGCCCTCAGCTACATTAACACTGATTAATGGCCGTCGTGTTGCGCCGAGCTCGTTCGCATCAGGCACTGAAAATTTTGTTGATGTGAACTCAATTCCACTTGCCGCAATCGAGCGCATTGATATTCTCGCCACTGGTGCATCGGCAATATATGGGGCTGATGCTGTCGCTGGTGTTATTAATTATATTCTCAAAGATGACTTTCAAGGAGCTGAAGTAAACACTTCTTACACTAATAGTTTTGACAGTCATGACGAAGGTAAGAAACAACTTAACTTAGTTTACGGCACGAATATAGGTGAGAGTAACTTAACGGTATTTGCTGATATTTACGACCGCAATGCCTTTAAAGCGACCGACAGAAGCTATACCGCAACCCCAAATTTAGTGAATGGTTACTCATACTTACCCAAACTTGAGAACTCGCCAAACATTTATTACTACAGTAGTCGAGATGGCAATGAGCTACCTGCGCCAAACTGTAAAACAGAACTTGTTACGACTGAGTATGGGGAGCAAATTTGTGCTTACTATGCTAACCAAGATGATTACCTAGAAACCCCATTTGAAAGCCTATCAACTGGCTTTATGTTTAACAGCAACTTAGGTGATTTAGATTGGCATACCGATTTCTTCTATAGCCAAACTAAATCAAAAGCGTATTCATCACCAGCCCCTATCAATCAAATAAGCGACGAAGACGGCCCTTATATTATTGAAGATGCGTTATTTATTTATGATAACGCTGACGGCAGTAACGAGCTGATAGACCAGCTTTATATTGATCCATTTACCACTCAAGCGGGTCGAGATGTGTATGGCTTTGCATTTGATGCGCGCTTTAATTCACCGCGAACGGTTGAAGTCGAAACCAAAAACTTTCGCTTAGTCAGTAGCCTTGCCGGTTATATTGGTGATTGGAGTTGGGAGTCAGGTGTAACATTTTCTCGTTCTAAGTCAGAGCAACAAGCAATTGATGGTATTTATAACCGCTACCAATTTCATGCAGCTATCACTGGTGAATTATGCTCTGACGGATCATTAGCTACATACGATGGAACACAGCTCAATTGTGCACAAGGTCAGTTAATGCCGTTCTACAACCCGTTTTTACAGGGGGATAGTAATAACGATGCAGTGCTTGATCTTGCAAAGGCAAACCCAAGTAGAAGCGGTGAAAGTACAGTATACGGTTGGGATTTAAACTTTAATGGCGATTTATTTACGTTTAATGAGTTACCCATTTATGCTGCATTTGGTATTGAAGCTCGACGAGAAGAATTAAAAGATATTCCATCGTTAGACTCACAAGCCCGTCCTGAAAATGGTTATTTGGTAGATGTATTTGGTTTCGGCTCTAGCTTGTCTGAAGCCGATCGTACTCAGTACGCTGCATTTTTAGAGTTGAATGTGCCACTCACTGAGCAGCTAGAGCTGCAAGTCGCTGGTCGTTACGATCATTACGATGATTTTGGTGGAACGTTTAACCCTAAAGTTGGTTTAAGCTATCGTCCTTTAGATTCTCTGATCATTAGAAGTTCTTGGTCAACGTCGTTTAGAGCACCTTCATTAACTCAAGCTGGCGTAAAATTACGTACCACACAATCACGCTTCGATTGCGGTGCTAATCAGGCTGTTGCAGATTTATATTGTATGGGTGATGGCACCGAGGTCAGTGTTAACAGCCTAGAACTCGGTAATCAAGCACTCAAAGCCGAAGAGTCTGAAGCGCTCAGCATTGGCTTTGCATGGAGCCCATCTATAAATACTAACTTAACGGTTGATTATTGGCATTTTGATCACGAACAAGTTATCGATACCAATATGACTGCAGTGCTAGATAGAGCTATAACAGATGCTTCTCTTCGTCACTGTGGGCTAGTACCACAAGGTCAAGAAGGTATTTCGTACGAGGAGCAGCTGTGTGAAGTAACCGATAATGCTGGACTCAATATCGAAAGTGATGGCGCTAACCTTTCAGAGATCCTCACAAACTATATTAGTGAGTTTAACCCGCGAGAAGATGAGCTATTCCTGCCATTATTTAGAGACCATATTATTCCTCTTGAAAATACCGGCACCCAGACATTAGCAGGTATCGATTTTAAATTTGATCATCGATTTAATTTTGCAAAAGGCAATTTAACACTCGCTTTCGATGGTACACACTATTTAGAGTTTGAGCGAAATAAACCTGGCTCAGATGCAATCGAAAAATTAATCGGTACTTATCGCTACCCTGAAAATGTAGGCAGATTTTCTATTGATTGGGAAGCTGAGAGTTATTACTTAAATCTCGGTGCCAATTATACCAGTAGTTATGAGGATGATATCGAAGGGCTGCGTGGTCGTGAAATAGACGAACTAGAAGAGCTTGGAGAGCTTAACGAGGAGTTAAAACGTGACGTTGATGACTGGTTAGTATGGGATTTATCAGCTGGCTATTTTGTCAATGATGCATTATCAATCCGCGCTCGTATTGATAATATCTTCGATAAAGAACCCCCTAAGCTATATGGCTCAAGCCGCGGGTTTGATTCAATCAATCATAATGCATATGGCACTCGCTATACGTTGAGTCTGAGCTATCGCTTTTAACATTAATGTGGGCGGCTCTATGTCGCCCACATTGCTAAGTTTGTGTTATTAATAACTCAAACTCGCGGCTCTCAGTGTTAATCTTTCTCAGCAAGGGCTACAATACCTTGCTTTTCTCACATTCTTCGAACAATCGTTAAGTGACTTTATGAAAAACAAACAGTTTGCGATGCCTGATGCGAGCATCATTTTGTTATGCGTCGCAGTCATCGCCTATTTAGCCAGTTTATTTATAACACCCGGTGTGTTTAATGCCGAACAAGATAGTCACAGTGTTGAATTATCACAGTATCAAAAAGCAACAGAACATACACCACCTGCCCTTTTTGCAGAAGGAGGAGGCATTGGTCTAGCCAATGTATTGTTTGAAGGCTTAGTCTCTGGTGACAAATATGGTGCAGCCATCGGGGTAATGGCATTTATTTTAATCACAGGTGGCGCCTTTGGCGTTATTTTAAAAACGGGTGCGATTAATAACGGCATTATGGCGCTGATTAATAAAACACAACACGTAGAGTGGATATTCATTCCTTTGCTATTTGTGCTTTTTTCATTAGGAGGCGCAGTATTTGGTATGGGTGAAGAAGCCATCGCCTTTTGTATTGTGTTATTCCCCATTATGAAACAACTTGGTTATGATGCAAAAGTAACTGTATTAACAACTTATGTTGCGACACAGATTGGCTTTGCTACCTCTTGGATGAACCCATTTAGTATCGCAATTGCTCAATCAATTGCAGAGATCCCGGTGTTTTCTGGTGCAGGATTCAGAATGGTTGCGTGGCTGGTTTTTACCTCATTTGGCCTTCTATTTACTATCCGATATGCTAATTCAATCAGATCGGCAAAGAACCTAAGTGCTCAAGAAAATAACAAGTCAATTAGCTTAGACAGCGCAGATAAACTTATCTTAATAACCTTTATTGCAGGTATTATTTGGGTTATTTGGGGTGTTATGGCAAGGCAGTATTATATTCCTGAATTAGCTGCGCAGTTCTTCTGCTTAGGTGTAGCTTCTGCTGTTATTGCTAGTCTATTTAAAAAACAAACAGCAAATGAAAGCGCAAATGCATTTAAAGAGGGTGCACAAGAACTCCTGCCAGCAGCGCTTTTGGTTGCTTTAGCAAAAGGCGTTATTTTAATACTTGGCGGTAGCGATTTAACATCGCCTTCAACTCTAAATACTTTGCTTTACTATAGTGCCACCAGCATCTCAGTTGTGCCAGATTATATCGCCGCTTGGGGTATGCTATTATTTCAAAGCGTGTTTAACTTTTTTGTATCTTCAGGTTCAGGACAGGCAGCAATCACAATGCCGCTAATGTCACCACTGGGTGATCTATTAAATATCTCACGGCAGATTGTAGTGCTGGCATTTCAATTAGGTGATGGACTAACCAATATATTTATTCCCACCTCAGCAAGCCTTATCGGCTGTTTAGGCATTGTTAAACTTGATTGGAGTGAGTGGGCAAGCTTTATTTGGCGTTTTACCTTAGCGCTATTTGGCCTTGCTAGTTGCTTTATTTTTCTCGCACATTTTATTAACTATCAGTAAAAGATTTAATTATGTTAACACTTATAAAAGGCGCAGATATTTTCGCTCCTTCGCCGCTTGGAAACCAAGATGTTTTAATCGCGGGCGGAAAAATCGTAGATATACAGCCTGAAATTAATATCGAAAATTATCATGGTGTTACCATCGTTGATGGATCTAATTGCATTTTAACTCCGGGGTTTGTTGACTCTTTAGTCCATATAACAGGTGGTGGCGGTGAGGCTGGTTTTGCTAGCAGAACACCTGAAATGAACCTAACAGATGCAACATTGCATGGTACAACAACGGTTATCGCTGCCCTTGGTACTGACTCAAGTAGTCGAACCCATAGTAATTTAATTGCAAAAGCAAAAGCACTTAAAGAACGAGGATTGAATGTTTTTTGCCATACAGGTTCATATCACTTACCTGCTAAAACACTGACTGGTTCAATAACGAATGACATTATGTATATTGAGGAGTTTATTGGTGTCGGTGAAGTCGCCATTTCTGATCATCGCAGTAGTCAGCCTACGGCTCAGCAACTTGCTGAACTAGCCGCTGAAGCAAAAGTGGCTGGCATGTTAAGTGGCAAAAAAGGCACGGTTAGTATTCATGTAGGTCCAGTAGATAGTCACTTATCTTTATTACATGAGATAGATAGCTTAACTGATATTTCGCTTAGCCAGTTTTATCCTACGCATATGAATCGTAATCTAGCTTTACTCAATGCGGGCGTGGCGTTTTGCAAAGCGGGTGGCACTATCGACTTTACCACAAGCACGACAGAGTATGATCTTGCCCATGGTGAATATTCAGCCGCGCAGGCACTGGCTTACTGCCTTAAAAATAATGTACAACCGACTAAGCTCACCATGAGCTCTGATGGTCATGCAAGCTTACCTATTTTTGATGATAACTTTAATCTATTAGGTCTTGAAGTTGGTAAAGAATCAACATTGCATAGCTCGTTTGTAGAAGCCGTTCAAGAATATGGTGTATCGGTTGAACACGCATTAATGGCTATTACCTCAAATCCAGCTGATGTGCTTGGTATTAATAAAGGTAGAGTGACTATCAATGCAGATGCAGATCTGGTGTTACTTGATAATGCATCACTGCAGCCCATTGAGTGTTGGTCAAATGGCGTACACATGGTGCATCAAGCTAAGGCAATAGTGAAAGATACTTTTGAATAAAGGCTGCATGAGCAGCCTTAATTGCTTTCTTCTGAAATTCGAGTAACTAATAGTTGCTCGACCTTCACTCCTTCAACATCAACCACTTCAAATTTAAACCCGCCAAAGTGTATAAACTCGGCGCGCTTCGGAAGTCGCTTCATCGTATAAATAAGGAATCCGGCAACAGTTTCATAATGTGATTGATCAGGAAACTCTTCTATCTCTAGCACTTTAGCAAGCTCAACCACAGGTGTCAGGCCATCCACTAACCAAGAAGTGTTATCACGTTGAATAATTAACTCTTCGCCCTGATGACTGATCAAATCACCCATAAAGCCTTTCATTAAATCTTTAACAGTGACAATGCCAACCATTAGTGCATATTCATTAACAACAACAGCAAATGGCTCAGCTGCTTTTTTAAAGGTATTTAACGCTTCAGAAAGACTGAGTGTTTCTGGTAAGTAAAAAATATCACGGCTGATTAACTCACTATCTATCTCAGCAGTTTGCCCTTTAAGTACTTTACGAAGGATATCTTTTGATTCAACCGAACCAATTAATTTGTCTAAGCTACCATCACACACTAAAAAGTGATTATGCGGGTGCTCAATAATTTTGGTAGCGACTTCTTGGGCATCAGCTTTTACATCAAAAAATACAATTTGATCACGTGGAGTCATCACACTCGATAAAAACCGGGCCTCCAAATCAAACACATTGCCTATTAACTCATATTCCTGTTGCTGCAGGCTGCCATATTCAGCCCCAGCATCCATCATAGCAACGATGTCTTCAGTGGTAACAATATCTTCTCGTTCAGCCGGAACTTTAAAGGCGCGTAAAATTAAGTTTGTAGTGCCATTAAAGAACACAACAAATGGCGTTAATGCAAAGGTAACCCAGCGCATTATAGACACCACATTGACAGCAACAGCCTCTGGCATAATCATCGCTAGGCGTTTAGGCAGTAAATCTGCAAATAAAATGAATAATGAGGTTATGCTAAAAAACGAAATCAAAAAGCTAATTTGACTTAGTAACGGGCCTTGATAAATCATCCCTAAAATTTGTTCAATATAAGGTGATAAAGCTTGCTCACCGACAATACCACCTAAAATAGCAATCGCATTCAAGGCAATTTGTATCATCGCAAAAAATGCCCCTGGCTGCTCTTGCAACGTTAATACTGCCTGGGCTTTTTTATTGCCTTCGTCGACCATGACCCTTAATTTTATCTTACGTGATGCAGCAATAGCTATTTCGCTCATTGCAAACAACGCACTGATCAAAATTAATATCATAATAACGAGTAAGTCACTCATTGTGGCTCCTAGTAAAAAGCATTCAGACTGTTGAATGCAAACAACTTTTTGCTCACTTATGCTGTTTAGAGTTTGGCGAGAATGGTCAAAAAGCAGCTGATTATAACTGCTTTATAGCAATCAACAAGTGCTATTTTAAATCACTGGAAACAAAGGCTTTATTGAGCTTATCTAAAGTCACTGGGTCGATATTTCCGTTACAAGCAAAGTATAAATCAGCGCGTGCAACAGGTAGCTGATAAACAGGCTCTAGAAAAGAAAGGCTTTGATCATTTTTACTTTCAAATTGATATTGTTGGTCACTTAATACCACTAAATCAACAGTTGTACGACGACTCTTAAGAATGTCGTAAATATTTTCAAAGCTATCAAGCAGGATTAACTGTTTATTTTCATTAAAACCCTGCTCTTTTAAATAAACATGGGAGTAGTTATTTTTTAGAACTGCAGTACGATATTTTTTCGCATCATCGAGGTTATTGATACTCAGCCGATTTGATTTAAATGCATAAAAAGATGCTGAAAAGCCTTCAAGTTTATGTATCCACTTAAATTTTTTCTCTCTGGAAGGAATACGTGCTAATGAAAAAATACACGTGTTTGCGTCACGTAAAGCAGCATTGTATGTAATTGACCAAGTATTAATTGATATGTCGTACTGCATCCCTGATTTTTCGAGGGCAGCTTTAACTTTGCCCACGACAGAGCCAACTAACTCACCTTGTTCGTTCTGATATTGGAAGTTTGGAAAGTTTTCAGTTACCACTGTTATTGCTGCAAAACTAGGTTTAGCAATAATAAGCAATAACAAGGCTAGAGATTTCCACATCGCAGACAAACCAAATTTATAATTATTTTTTATAATAATATAGCGTGTAGTTAGGAATAATGGAATGTTTTTAAGACTAAGGAATGACTAAGGGGAGTAACACACTCCCCTGTTGCATCAAGGCAAATTACTTGTTCATCGCAGCAATTAAAAAGGCAGAAATTTTTGCACCTTCTTTAAGCGTTGTTTCAGAACTCGTTTGACCAATCAAAGAGCTGTCTGTAAATGGTGCAATTTCCATCATATCAGCCCCAGTAATTGGAAACTCATCAGCTAAAGCAACCAAAATGTCTAATGCATGCTGTGGTGTTAAACCACCGGCTTCAGGTGTGCCTGTCGCAGAAGCAAATGCTTCGTCTAGTGCATCAATATCAAAGCTCACATAAAGCTCATCAACCTTATCTGCTTTAAGCTGAGCAATTACTTCTTCAGCAACAGCTTTAGCACCGCGCTCAATAATTTCATGTGCCCAGTGCTGCTTAACACCAAAAGTCTCTTCCCAGTGCTGTTTCGGTTTACCACTTGAACGAATACCAAATTGAATAAGGTTACGCGGTGCAGGTAGATACTCAAGGATATGTGTACACCATGAACCAAAACATAAATCGATACCTAAGCGCTCTACAAGTAAATCAGTGTGGGCGTCAAAATGGATAATTGCAGTGCGTTTACCTGCATCACGCTTTGCTTTTAAATACGCTTTAGTTAGCGGATAACTGATTGAATGGTCACCGCCAATCCCGAAAATACCTTTATCTGGGTAGTTGGCATAAAACCCATCACAGACATCTTCAGTGATAGACAATGGTGATACATGGTATTCGCTGTTTTCATCAGCATAGAGTGCTTTTTGACAGTTTGTGATTGTAGCTTCGTTTAGGTATTTATCATGCAATAAATGCGGAATAACACGAACGTCACCTAAGTCGAACGCACGAGCCTGTGGCTGTTGATCAATTAAGGTAGAACGTAAAAATAACGGGCCCCAGTTAGCACCACGTAAAATACCCCCACCACAATCAGAGCTGATCCCAAGAATCACAGCTTTATGTTCTGAGTCGGCTAGTGTCTCTAATGACTCTTTCCAAAGAACGTCTACGTTCTCTGTCTGACCGTATAATTTTGTTCGTAAGGCATCTTTACGTTCTTTCGCTGTATTTACCGTAAAAACACCATCGCCTGGTGGGCAAAGACATTGACTTAGTTTTTCGTGAAATGCTTTTTGTGTGTTACTCATTTCTACTCCGCTGCTAAATAACTGCATATTCATTCGTAATCGTTAAAATTACGCTTTCTCATAATCTAGAAACCGCGATGCAAGCATCACATTTATCATGAGAAGAAGGAAAAATTAACCTCTTGAAATTTATAGTTTATTATTTCTAAAGAGACTCATTATGGGTGCTCAATAACTCAATGAGCGTGGTATTTTGGCAGGTATAACATGCACGGAGGGAAAGTCAAATTTTGCAGCAACCTATTAGATTGCTGCAATAGATTTATATTCAAGCTAGGTGAATACTCATTATTCGTAACCCCTTGGCTTCTTAGTTTTTATTACCGCAATGTAAGCATGCCAACTCGCGTAGCTTAATAATGGCATAATAACAATGAAACCTGCCGTTCCAGTTACAAATCCCAGAAATACCATGAATATTATTAAAGCAGCCCAAACAACCATTGCGCCTACATTGGTTTTTACTGCATTCATCGATGAGATAACCGCCGTCATTATATCTACGCGTCTTTCCATCATTATCTGCGGGGTAAATGCTGAAATAGCAAAGACTGTTACCAGCAAAATGCCGCCAACTATCGAGCCAAGCGTAAGAAACGCAGATAGCTGTTCAAAGCTAGGATCTACAACATTCGGATACAGTGCGTGGATCAATGCAGCAAGTCTCATCCACACAATCATAATCACCATTAATAATACTGCAAATCCCCATTCACCAGCGGGGTTTCTAAACATTGATTTTAAACTGTGCATTAAGGTCGGTTTATGCCCTTTTTCTAGCTCCCAAGCAACATCGTAAAGCCCAGCCGCAAATGCAGGGCCAATAAGAGCAAAGCCAACAACCGCTGGCAAAATGACAAGGTGTGTATCAAATTGATACACAAAGTACATTATTGCTGCAGGTATTAGTGTAAAAACTAAACCGTACACTAAGCTTAGGATTGGCGCATTGGCAATATCTTTAAACGCTAAAGCAAGCCAATGAAACGGAGCAGCCATAGAAACATGAGCACTCTCTAAACAGCGAGCAAATTCATGATGTTTACTCATAGATGATGAAGCAGGCATAATAGGTCCTCTTTTATCGTTACATCTTTAGGTTTAGGTTATCTGTGCAAATCTTGCAACATTCGTAATCTAATAGGACATCTGTCCTGTACTTTAAACACGTATGATTAAAGTATTACGCTTTAGACAAAAATAAGGTTTAATAATGGAAAAGGTATTTCATTTAGGGCTCACTCGTGAGGACTTAAACGGTGCAACACTGGCAATCGTCCCTGGTGATCCTGATCGCTCTGCCCGCATTTCAACGCTTCTCGATAACCCAAAGTGCTTAGCAAAGACCCGTGAATTTCATGTATATCGTGGTGAGTTAAACGGCCACAGCGTGGTAGTTTGTTCAACTGGTATTGGTGGGCCATCTACATCAATTGCTGTTGAAGAGCTTGCCCAGCTAGGTATTGATACCTTTTTACGCATTGGTACAACAGGTGCTATTCAACCACACATTAATGAAGGCGACATTTTAATTAGCCAAGCATCTGTTCGTTTAGATGGTGCAAGTCAGCACTTCGCGCCATTGAGCTACCCTGCGGTATCTGACTTTTTTGCAACACAAGCTATGGTTAATGCTTGTGATAATTTAGGCATTAATTTCCATATTGGTATTACAGCTTCAAGTGACACCTTCTATCCAGGTCAAGAACGTTACGATACCTATTCAGGTTATGTTCCTCGCTCATTACAAGGTAGCTGTGAAGAGTGGCAAAAGCTTGGTGTGATGAACTATGAAATGGAATCAGCAACACTTTTCACTATGTGTGCAGCACTTGGCTTACGCGCAGCGTGTGTTGCAGGTGTATTAGTAAACCGTACTAAGCAAGAAATTCCTAATGTTGACCACGGCGAGATTGAGAAAAAGTCAGTCGCCGTAGTCATTGAAGCTGCAAAACTATTGCTAAACTAATCTTTAACTAGCTTAGCAATACAGTGCTCGAATGCTGGTGGGTTATCAAAACTTGCCAGCACACTTTTAGCCACCTCATACTGATTTTCGGCCCCTTGTGTTTCTAACAAGGTGATCGACTTAACCGTCTTATCATCAAACTTTAACCCAGCAAGATAAAACTGACTTAAAGCACTTTGAAGCGGTGATAAACTTGGGCTGTAAGCCGCATTTTCAGCATAGCTTCCGTAAAAATTACCGTTTTCAAAAGTCGTGATTTTAACGCTACAGTAGTTCGCGGTATAAGGTACGTAAGCTTTTAGCGCTGTTTCAGCTAATTTCTGATCGAGCTCATTAACACTATCGAAATGACCGTCGTTTTTTTCCTGTGAGAATAAGCTTTCGTTATTCCCTAAGTCTGTTGGCCCAAACGAATACGGCAAAAGCTCATGTAAAGTAAAGTGTCTTTCAGGAAGTAATATTTCAAGTGATTGCGCTGTGCTGAGCTCATTCATAAACTGGCGACAGTATCCACAAGGGGCATCACTGATCGCAATTTTATCTATTGATTGAGCACCGTTTAACCATGCATTATTTATCGCAGATTGTTCTGCGTGAACAACTAAACTTAGCGCTTGATGAGAAAACTCCACATTAGCACCAAAATAGAATGTCGTTTCACCTTGCTGATTGTTACCTTGTGCAATAGCACCGACATAGAATTTTGAAATTGGTGCGATAGAAAACAAACTCGCAACAGGTACACACGCTTTTAAGAGTTGTGACTCTGTTAACTGATGTTGCTCACAAAGTAATAAAATATCAGCTTGAGATAAGATGCCACGTTGGCTTTTCAACTGACTAAAAAGAGATTGCTTTTGCTCATCACTGAAGTCAAAAGGTGTTGTTCTTGACACAGAATTAGATACGTCTTTCCTAGTTACTGTCATAACAAATTATAATTATTAATTGGCTAAACAGTTTAAAAGGTTATGCATTTAAATACTAGGTTTCAACGCGCTGCGTCTCGAAATTTACAACAAAAAAAGTGTTAAATAGGCATTTTTTGTAAGCGCAAATATACACAGAAAATGAATTTCAGCTAGTTTCTCTGTTTATTGATGAACTAGCCAATTTTTAGCTTTACTAAAACACTCAAAATTCTCGGCTTGAAGGTTGTAACGTTTAGCTTTTTGCACAAATAAGTCATGCATAAAGCCATCGAAACTCACCACAATAGCTAATACAGCTCGCTTTAACGAGTTAGCAATCACTGGCATTATAGTAAACAAGTCTGCTGGTGCGAAGTCATGGGTTAACTCAGATACATCTACAAGAATTTTTTCTGACCCATATAATACTGAATATTGATGGGCTATTTGGTAAAAATTAATCACATCCTGTGCACTTGCAGTCCCTCTTAACGTCATCATCACTAAAGACGTCGATGCATCATAAGTGATGCACGTTGACACGTTCGACATAGGTTACTCTAAAATGCGTGGGTAAAGGTAAAATTAATGGTTGCTGAATAAAAGCCGGGCTATTTTATGGATCTGCCTTGCTTAGTCAATACCTAGCAATAAAATAGGTATGACCAGCTGCAAAGTTCACACTTAAGGATTGGATTTATACCCGCAAATGTTACCTACTTTCATAATCTATTTACCTTTTGAACATGTATGAGTTTTCTAATCCATTATTAAGCTTTTTCGTATAACTCTATTTCTAATTAAAATCCATAATAAATAACCTCACATATGTAGACGAAAGGATTATGCACTTTCCATCCTTACTCTGGTTTGTATAAAGGATTATTTGTAATGAAAATTCGTTTTCTGTTTTATCTATGCTTGATGCTGTTCACAAGCACTGCTCTGTCACAAGCAATCACAGAAACTGAATTTAAGGAAATAGAAACCTCAATTACTAAAACCTATGCCAGCTCCCCTACCAATGCCCTACAGCTAGTCAATTCATTATTATCCTCTGACACATTAATATTTTCATTAGAACAACGAGCAATAATCACAAATTATAAGGCTTGGTTTTTACTTGAAAACGATGAATTAGAGCAAGCCATGAAAACACTAGTTCATTTCATGGATATAGCATTACAGTCGAGTAATAAGGATTTAATGTATGGCTACTTAAACATATCTGGCGGTATTTATGCCCGATTAGGCATGTATCAAGATGCATTACACTATTATAGCGATGCATTACCTGTGGCAAAAACAATCGGAAAGCACCTTTTACAACAAACCGAAATCAATATTGCTCTGATTAACCTCAATTTAAAACGTTACCGTGACGCTACCATCGCTTTTGAACAATACAGAGATACCGCAAAAATAGAGAATCAGCCCCTAGATGAGTCGTTTGCAAGTACCCACCTTGCAATGGCACTAATTGGTTTAGGTGATTTTGATCATGCATTAGATGTATTAAATGACGCGATAATATTACAACAACGCCACGGCTTTACTGCTCATCTAAGTAAAAGTTTTGTATTGAAGGGAAAGGTATTACGTTTAAAAGGTATGTTAAATGAATCAGAAGAATTTCTAACTGATGCTGTAGAGCTTATAAAAACTCAAGCTTACAGCGGTGATTACTTAAGTGTGGTTTTATGTTTAGCGCAAACATACGATGCACAAGATTCAGCGAACAAAGCTCTAAATTTACTTGCTTCGATTGAAACAGATACTTTTAAGTTCTCTGATATCACGACTCAGCTTGAAGTAACCAAGTTGACTGCACAACTACTTGAAAAGCAAGAACAGTATGCTGAAGCACTGATTGCATACAAACACTATGCACAGATCAATGCGGAAATTTTAAAACGCCAAGCAAATGTTAATTTAGCTAAAGCGTTAGCGCAGGCTGATGCAAAAGCCAAAGAGCTCAAAATTGCAGAACTTACACGGGCAGAGCAAGTAAAAGCAACAAAAGCGCAGGCGTTTAAAGATCTTACTATCGTCATATCAATATGCTTGGTAATAATCTTGTTTGGTTCTTTTATCGCGATAAATAATATTGATAAGCGAAAACAAGAACTTGAAAAGATACTAGTACAATTAAATGAAACACAGGATCATTTAATTGAAATCGAGAAGATAGCCTCTTTAACCTCATTAGTCTCTGGCATGGCCCATCAATTAAATACACCAATAGGCACAATTGTCACAGCAAGCTCACTCATCGACGAATATTTAGAGTCTTTGTCAGATAAATTTAAACAACAAAACTTATCAAGCAAATACTTCCATGAATTTATTACCAACACCGACAAGGCCAAGGATCTTGTTATTTCTGCTATTAACCGCTTAGCAGGTATTGTTGAGGAATTTAAAGCACTTAATGTGTCTATTAACTTAGACAAACCCTTATCAAGTATTCCATTAAAAAACTTTATTCATCATAAACTAGAGCCTATGAGTAAATATTTGGGTAAGAAAATTACTTATCATGTTGATGGAGACAGTGTAGCCATTACTTCCTGCCCTTCAATTTTAGAGGATATTCTAAAAACTCTGATTATTAATTCCTATGAACATGGTTTTACACATACAGCAGAAGGAAAGGTAGACATTACCATCCGCGCAGGTAATGACTATGTCAAAATTATCTATCAAGACAACGGCGTAGGCATTAAGGAATCAATCCTGCAAGAAATTTTTACCCCATTCTATACCACTAATTTAGGTGGCCATCACTTAGGGCTTGGTTTGAACGTGGTTTTTAATGCTGTGAAATATAACTTGAAAGGCAATATATGCGCCGTACCATCAAAGCACGGCGCACGGTTTGTGATTACATTACCAATCGATGCACGATTAGTTGACGACATCAATTAACCTGTATTGCGCATACCTGCAGCAATACCAGTCATTGTAATCATTAGGGCATTATCGATATCACCTTCAGAGTTTTCATCTGCTGCACGTGAACGACGTAATAACTCCACTTGTAGTAAGTTAAGTGGATCAGTGTACGGGTTACGCAGTGCAATCGACTCTTTGATCCAAGGTTGGTCAGCAAGTAAACTTTTTTGTGGGCTTAATGACTGCACCAGCTCAATTGCCTCACTCAATTCTTGGCGAAGCTTCACACCAAGTGGTTTATATTGCTCAGTTACCAATGCATCATCGTAATGAGCACTTAACCAACTATCGGCTTTACTAAATACCATTTCTAGCATCTCTAATCGAGCACGGAAGAAAGGCCATTTTAAGCTCATTTCGTGAAGTGTCTCGATGCCATATTTATCTAAAGCAGCTTTAAGACCTGTTAACGCACCTAACCAAGCAGGCAGCATTAAACGGTTTTGGCTCCAAGCAAAAATCCATGGAATTGCACGAAGGCTTTCTACACCCCCATTTGGGTTACGCTTCGCAGGGCGAGAACCCAGTGGTAATTTAGAAAGCTCTTGCTCTGGCGTTGCCATTCTAAAGTAAGGTACAAAGTTTTCATCATGACGCACAACTTGACGGTAATGCTCACACGAGTCAGCACTGATAAGTTCCATCACCTCACGCCACTCGCTTTTCGGCTCTGGCGGTGGTAGCAGGTTACTTTCAAGTACTGCACCGGCGTAAATATTTAAACTTTGTAGTGCTACAGCTGGCAAACCAAACTTAAAGCGGATCATTTCACCCTGCTCTGTTACACGCAGGCCACCTTTTAATGAACCAGGAGGTTGTGAGCGAAGTGCTTGCGCAGCTGGCGCGCCACCGCGACCAACCGTACCACCACGGCCGTGGAATAAAATCAATTCAATGCCGCGATTCTCGGCTAATTGAACCAGCTTATCCATTGCTTCATATTGTGCCCAGCCTGCAGCCATCATACCTGCATCTTTTGCAGAATCTGAGTAGCCAATCATGACATTTTGTTGGTTTTGAATATGACCACGGTACCAGGTGTTATCAAGTAAACATTCAATAACATCTTTACCATTATTTAAGTCGTCTAACGTTTCAAATAATGGTGCAACCGGTAAGTTAAACTTACAGCCGCTTTCTTTAAGCAATAACTGCACTGCCAGTACATCAGATGCAGTACGAGCCATCGAAATAATATACAGGCCGAATGTTTGTGCATCTTGCGCTGCTATTACATCAAATGTATCAAGCACTTCTTGTACTTCAGGGCTCGGTTGCCAATGTTTTGGAATAAGCGGACGACGCGAATTTAGCTCAGCAAGTAAGAATGCTTGTTTGTCTTCTTCTTGCCATTGATGATAATCACCTAAGCCTAAATAACGTGTTAACTCAGAGAAAACATCACCATGACGCGACGAATCCTGACGAACATCTAATTTAGCAAGGCGTAGACCAAAGCTGTTAATACGACGCAGTACATCAAGCAGTAAACCATCGGCAACTACCTTCATATTGGTTTTAATCAGCGAGCGATAACACACTTCGATTGGGTGTTTAATTTGCGCTATATCTGTAATTAAATCTTCAGAATCAGTACGCTTTTTCTTAATTTTAGCGCCTAAATGCGTCACAGTTTCGGCAATTTGATTCTTGAGTTTTTTAAGTACCGCACGATATGGTTCAAAGTCTTGGCCTGCAAGTTCAATAAGCTCATCACTTGCATCTGACATTGATAACTCATTGCTTAGCGTTTCGATATCACGCGAATACAAATCAAGCGCCATCCAGCGGCCATGATCAAGTACTTGCTGTGTCACTTCAGCAGTTACAAACGGGTTACCATCACGGTCTCCGCCCATCCAAGAAGTGAACTCAATTGGGCTGTAATCAATCGGCAACTCTAAATCGAGCTCAGTTTTTACATCTTCGCTAAATTCACGTAAGAAACGCGGTACGGCATGCCATAAGCTATTTTCAATAACAGCAAAGCCCCATTTTGCTTCGTCAATTGGCGTTGGGCGCGAACGGCGAATATCGTCAGTATGCCATGCTTGGCTAATTAGCTGAGCAATACGGTTTAATAGGTCAGCACGTTCGCTTGGCAAATTGTCTTTACGCTCTAAAGATGCAAGACAATCACTAAGTTCAACGTGTTTATTAATCATAGTACGACGCGTCACCTCTGTTGGGTGTGCGGTTAGTACAAGGTTTATGTGGAGTTTTGAGAGTGTTTGTGCCAAGTGATTTGGATCTACTTGACCTTGTTTTGCCGCTGTTGCTAACGCTTTTAATGTTTGAGTGAGAGGGTTTAATTGGCAGAAGCCAACATCATTAAAACGCGATACGGTATGAAATTGTTCAGCAACATTAGCAAGATTCAAAAAATGATTAAATGAGCGTGCAACCGGTAATAGTTCTTCATCTGTGAGAGCGTGTAGTACATCGATAAGCGCTTGTCTGTCGGCTTCGTTACCACTACGTGACGATTTAGATAAAGCGCGAATTTCTTCTACCTTATCTAAAATGGCTTGTCCTTGTGCATCTTTAATGGTTTGACCCAGCATTTGTCCAAGCATACTAACATTACCGCGAAGTGCAGCATATTGTTCACTCATTCTCATACTCCTTTCTTTAGCTAAGTTGAAAGTACTTACTGCGCAGTATTTAACCAAGCACGAACGCAGCTAAATACTGATCCTTTCTATTAATATCATTGTCGGCGTTAATTTAATAGATCGAATTTTCTAACAAACTCGTAAAAAAGAATAACCAATCTATCAACATAAAAGTGTAATAAATACGCAGTTTGTTTTGATAGAAGGGTTAGCGACACACACAATTGGTAAAATGGACTTACCAATTAAATTGTCAAAATACGCGTAAATTAAGGCATTCTTAATATCAGTTTGGTCAAATTTTTACCGAGCCTTTTTATCTACTTTAGTTTAGGTAAATTAGATTCTAAATCGCTATCGCAATACTTATTGATGATAGATTGAGCTAAAAAAGTTTTTTAAATATTTTATAACAGGTCAAAAATGCAACTCTTTATTCTGTGCGGTGCAAGCAGTGAAATCGCTAAAGCCTATTTCACAACATTAAAAAAACAAATCAGTCGTGGTCATATCGTCACCATCAGCCGTAATAAATTTAATGCTAATTTTGATGAGGTATCGAACAATGAAATCAGCCACCATCATTTTACAACTGATTACTCAGAGCAAAGCTTAGGTGAAATTGCCAAAGAACTTGCCAACAGCCAATATGACTTAGCTCAACTGATGATATTTAATGGCCTATTACATGATCCAGATAATGCGCCTGAACGTAAACTTGAACAAATATCTGAGCAGCACTTTATCAATAGCATGCATACAAACGCCCTACTGCCAATTCGCTGTGTGACTTTATTCTCAACGCTTTTAAAGCCGCAAGTAGCAACAGTGATTTGCGCTCTTAGTGCGCGGGTTGGCAGCATTAGTGATAATAATCTAGGCGGTTGGTATAGCTACCGTGCCTCGAAGGCAGCTTTAAATATGTTATTTAAATCTGCAGCGATCGAACTTAGCAGGCGCTATAAACAATGCCACTGCGTGTTATTTCACCCAGGTACCACTGATACTCCGCTATCAAAGCCGTTTCAGGCAAATGTACCCGAAGGAAAGTTATTTACCCCTGAGTTTGTAGCCGAGCAGCTGTATTCATTGATAAGTGATGCTGATTATTTACAACAATCACCCAGCCCAGCCTACTTTGACTGGCAAGGAAAACCCATAGACTGGTAACAGGACAATTATGCATTTAACAAAGCAAGCCATTGTAGATCTAGAAAGCCGCTACCGCGCCCATTTAATTAATAGTTTGTCGGGATTTAAAAGTGCTAACCTAGTCGGCACACAAGATAGTAACGGCCAAACTAATTTAGCCATTGTTAGTTCAGTATTTCATCTTGGCGCACATCCCCCTTTAGTGGGTATGATAATTCGCCCTCATTCAGTGCCTCGCCACACCCTAGAGAACTTATTAGCGACTAAGCAATATACGATTAACCACGTGAACAAAGACATTTATAGCAAAGCGCACCAAACATCGGCACGCTACGATAAAGACGAGTCTGAATTTGATGCTACAGGGCTTACTACTCAATACCTAAATAACTTTACGGCGCCTTTTGTTAAAGAAAGTAAGCTTAAATATGCCCTTGAACTCAAAGAACACCACCACCTTGCCATCAATGGCACGGAACTTATCATAGGTGAAATAACTGATATCTACTTAGATGAGGCGTGTCTGCAAGAAGACGGCTTTGTCGATATTGAAGCCATTGGCACAGTGGCCGTTAGCGGGCTTGATAGTTACCACGTAACTGATCGTTTAGCCCGCTTGGCCTATGCTAAAAAATGAATCTTAGATTATGAATGGCTTAGGCGCATGGGTTAACACCTCAAAGCCAGATTCGGTGACAACTATGTCATCTTCAAGGCGCACACCACCGTAGCCTGGTATATAAATGCCAGGCTCAATGGTGATCACATTTCCTACTTCAAGGTTGTAGTCTGTCAGTGTGTTGATAAATGGCACTTCATGTAAAAATAACCCTAAACCATGGCCAAGACCTTTACCTGCGTACTCGCCAAAGCCCGCATCAGCAATCACCTTGTTTGATATGGCATTTAAATCTAAACAATTAACACCCGGTTTAACCATTTCAAGTGCTGTATTTTGTGCATCTAGAACAGTATTATAAATACGGGTTTGTTTTTCTGATGCTTCGCCAATAATGTAACTACGAGTCATATCAGAGCGATAGCCATTTACAACTGCACCAAAATCAAGGGTTACAAAGTCACCTTGCTTTAAAACCTGATCTGACGGGTTACCATGCGGCAAGGCTGAGCGTTCTGCAAATAGCATGATAGTGGCAAACGACATACCCTCTGATCCTAGCTTTTGCATTCTAAATTCAAGCTCTAAGGCAAGGTCACGCTCAGTTACACCCGGTTTAAAATAAGGCAGCGTTTGTGCTAATGCTTCATCAGCAATGGCTGCGGCAGCCTTTATTTGCGCCACTTCCCAGCTATCTTTAACGCGTCTTAGTTTTTCTATTAAGCCGTTTACTGCTGTTAAAGTATGGCCGCTAAGATCATCTGCCACACCTTGCCAAATTGCTACTGTGACATAACTTGCATCAAATGCGACATGGCTGTTTGGGCTAAGGTGCCTGTTAATACAATGACCAAGAGTTTCGTTGTCTCTGTCTCGGCAAACAACTTCAAATCCTGTTGTTTCTGCAATTGCACGTTGGTGGTATCGGTAATCAGTGATCAACACACAATCATTTTGAGTAATTAATGCATAAGCGGCATTACCACTAAAACCACTTAAGTAACGAATATTTTCATGACCTAGTACTAACATGGCGCTGTAACCTTGTTGTTCTAGCAAGGCTTTAAATTCAGCTTGTCTTTTTAAGTAATTAACTTGCATTGTCGCTCCTTATTTTTTGCGCATGCTAACAATAATCGCCACAAATACGAATATTATGCGATTAGTCGCAGTGAGTTTGCATCAGCTGTTTACTCAAGCCACAATGCACAAAAAACCAAGGAGTACACAATGACAACATATGGTATTGGCACACAAACGCCAGAGCAGGCGCTTGACTCTTTGTCAGATATGACAACAGATTTAACCCCTATTCAAAACGACGAATTTCATGCGCGTATCGCAAAAGCACAAGCGTATATGCAAGCAAACAATATTGACGCAATTTACTTAAATGCAGGTACTAACCTTGCCTATTTTACGGGTATGCGTTGGTACGCAAGTGAGCGTTTAGTTGGCGCGATTTTACCTGCTAAAGGTGATGTGCAATACATAGCACCATTTTTTGAAATCGGCAGCTTAAACGATTTTATGGTGATTGATGGCCCAATTCGAGGTTGGCAAGAGCACGAAAATCCTTACCAACTGTGTGTAGATGTACTTTCAGAAATGGGCATTAGCAAAAACGGCACCCTTGGTATTGATGAAAGCGCACAGTTTTTCATCTACGACGGCATTAATAAAGCTAATAGCAATTACAACATTGTTAACGCACAGTGCGTAACGGCTCACTGCCGCATGCATAAATCACCCAGCGAACTTGCCCTAATGCAACGCGCTATGGACATGACCCTAGAAGTACACAAAGCAACGGCAAGTATGCTTTATGAAGGCATCACCACCACTGAAGTGGAAGCATTTATTAAAAAAGCCCACCAAAAGGTCGGCGCACCGGGTAACTATTTTTGTATTGTATTATTTGGTGTTGCGTCATCTTTCCCGCACGGCGTTAAAAACCCGCAAACCCTTAAAAAAGGTGACGTGGTACTGATTGATACTGGCTGTAAAGTGCATGATTACCTCTCAGACATTACCCGTACTTATGTATTTGGTGAAGCAACCGAACGTCAACGTATGTTTTGGCAGCACGAGAAAAATGCCCAACTTGCTGCTTTTGCTGCTGCAAAAAATGGTGAGCCATGTGGCAAAGTAGATGATGCTGCAAGACAGTACCTAGCCGAAAATGGCATGGGGCCAGAATATCAAACACCGGGCTGTCCACACAGAACAGGTCATGGCATTGGTTTAGATATTCATGAATGGCCATACTTAGTTGGTGGAAACCCTACCCCACTCGCAACAGGTATGTGTTTTAGTAATGAACCTATGATTGTCGTACCTGATGAGTTTGGTATTCGCTTAGAAGATCACTTTTATGTGACAGACGAAGGCCCGCGCTGGTTTACCGAGCCGGCTCATAGCATTGATGACCCATTTGGTTTAGCTAAATAAAATTTCAATCATTATCAAAAGGCCAGATTTCTGGCCTTTTTTGTATCTAAATTATTACAATCTTTAACAGTGTGTTTAGTTAAGAGACAACCTATCAGCTTTTATCATGTTATGATTTTAAGAATTTAACTTAAATACCTAACATAATTACGGAGAATAAATGGGTTTACGTTTTAAAGTTCCACATACCTTGATACTTCTGCTTAGCATGATGGTCGTTGCGCTTATTGCTACATGGTTAGTACCACAAGGTTTTTTCACTACCACATTAAGTGAATCTGGCCGCGAAATGGTCGTTGCGGGTACCTATCAAACGGTTGCTGAGCGACATTACTTAACCCCATGGGATTTATTACAAGCCATACCTCGTGCTTTTGCTGCTGCTCAAGATGTTATTTTCTTTGTGTTAATTGTTGGTGGCGTATTAGCTATTGCACGTGCGACAGGCACTGTCGATGCACTCATTGGTAGGCTTTTAGAGCGCCACGGTAAAAAGCCGCAGCGGTTAATTTTTATGGTGGTGTTTTGCTTTGCCTTGGCATCAAGCAGTATTGGTACCGCCGGTGAATATATTCCTTTTGTTATTATTTTAGTAGCCCTTTGTAAAGCAATGCGCTTAGACGCAATGACCGCCGTGGGTATGATAGTCGCAGGTTATGGTATTGGTTATGGTGTTTCGGCATTTAACCCATTTACCGTATTAATCGCACAGCAAATTGCAGGTATTCCTGTTTACTCTGGCCTGTGGTTACGTTTAGCCATTTTTATTCCATTCGTGCTCATTGGTTTTCATCATGTTTGGCAATACACCAAAAAGGTAGCTAACGACCCATCTAAGTCAATGATGATTGGCGTGCCTTGCCCACTAGAAAATCAAACAGCAACAAGTTACCCAGCACTTGCCATGCGCCATAAACTTATTTTAGGCAGCTTTATTATTACCCTTGCAATTGCAGTATGGGGCATCGCTACAAAGGGCTGGTACTTATACGAGCTAGGTGGTGTTTTTATTGCGTGGGGTGTGGTTGTAGCCATCTTAGGCAAACTATCTGCTGATGAAGCAGCAAACAAATTTATAGAAGGCGTATCTGATCTTGTTACTACCGCAGTGTTAATTGGTGTTGCACGCGGTATTGCCCTTATTTTAGAAGACGGCCAAATCCTGCATAGCCTTGTACATGGCATGTCGTTACCGCTTTCTTATGTATCAGCTGAAATATCTGCAATTGGCATGTTGGTTATTCAAACCCTACTCAATACCTTTATCCCTTCAGGTTCTGGGCAGGCTTATGTCACCATGCCACTGATGGCGCCACTAGGTGATTTAGTGGGTGTACCAAGACAAGTTGCCGTACTTGCTTACCAATTTGGTGATGGCTTTTCAAATATGATCATTCCTACCAATGCCGTACTCATGGGTATTTTAGGCATGGCAGGTGTACCTTACGGCCATTGGTTTAGATTCTGTTTACCACTACTAATTAAACTAATGGTCGCAGCATCGGTTGTATTAGTTTTAGCAGTAATGTTTGGCTATGGCTTAGATGTGCAGCCCACACTTAATTAAGTTAGTTGTGTGAGCTAATTGGCTCCACATTGAATGAATGATGCACGCTAACACCTGTGTGTTAGCGTGACTCTGTGCATTACTTGCCACAAAATATTGTCAGATGAAAAAGCTAATTATAAAAACTTCTGTACGAAAGCTTTTAACTCATCTTTTTCAGCTTAACTAGCAAATGAATTTGCCGGAATGATCAATGCTGACAATTTATCGACAAAGATATACACGTTACCTTTATGTTCTTCAATTTCCTCTACTGCTTCCCATTTATAGAAGCAATGTCCTAGACTATTTATTTCAGTTATTCCGTCAGCTTGAAACTCTAAGCTTTTCTTTCCAATCACTAAACCACTATCATTTGGAATTGATAGTATTTTGAATTTATTAATGTTGTATAGAAAAACAATAAGTAATATCGAAAAAGGAATTGCTGTGATCAGCGCAGATTGCCAATGAAAATCATTAAAACGAATAGACTTTAATTGGAACACAGACATAAAAGTTACAGCCAATACAAACCAGATGATCATATTCTTAAGAAAACTAGAGCTTGCTTTACTTTTTGCATTACACAGCCTACTCACTGCAAATTTGGAATACTCTAAGTAATCTTGCTTTGTAATGGTTATGTTTTTAATCATGAATTGAAAATGTCCTTATAAATGACTTTCACTAGGTATATTCGATAATTTATACAATATTGGTAACTCATAACCTCTTTTTTTTACATCTTGATGTGCGTCTGAAATTTTCAAGAAACCTATAACCTGTAGAAAAGATAAAAAGTCAACGGCATCATCTTCTGAAATATCTGGAATGTTTGCCCTGATCCATTTGTAATCGAACTTTGTTTTATTCCCTCTTTTCGCCAAAAACACATTTACATTTTTAGTCCATTTTGAGTCGATTTTCTCAATGTTTTTTATATATATATCCTTAGCTGAAAGGTATGCTTGATAAACACAATACTTTTTAAATAAATCCCACTCAAAGTCTTTCTCTATAAGGACTAACTCTGAGACCTGATCAGGGTTATCATCATAGTAAGAGGCAACCTTCGTTACTACTTCCTTCAGAAAAATAAGCATATACCTTGGAGTGCAAATACCATTTCCATCTAAAAAATGCGATTTAATAAAATCAAAAACATCCATTTCTATATACTTATTATCGTTAGAGCAAAAATGGATAGTGGAACGTGGAAAGACTTTAGTTATAATTGCTTTATCAAACTTTGCGTATAAGCTGGTAGCGCGCTCAGACTTTTCTTTTTTGTTAACAAAACTTTTAATATATTCGGGGACTTTTGAACTTAAAAGAATTTTCTCTCTCCAGGTTAAATCAAACTCACTTAAATCTGTAGCTTTATAAATGTCTTCTGACCGGCAGATTTTAGCTTTTGTCAACGCCACCATAATTCTTGAACTTAAAAATCGTAAAGTCTCGTCATGGCTCCACTTAAGCCTTATCACATTATCGTTTACTTTATCATATCCCAGTGCTGCAAAGTCTAAACGATCAAATAAATCTGCTCTTATGAATATTTTTAAATTAATATTAGTAATAGCAGCCAGATCATCATCCACTTCAAGCAAAGCGTTTATATACTGCCTTTGTATATAGTATTCGGTCCCTGCTACAAATCGATCTATTTTATCTATAATAACCCTTGCACAGTCATAACTCCGTGCACTAATTGACTCAGATATTGCCCTCTGCACTTCCTCAAGGTTAATCTTCTTTTCTGGTTTTGGAGATTTCTGTGATAATCCAGCTTCAAAGCTAATTGGATTATCACCTACCTTTGCTTCAAACTTGACATTAGCATTCGAAATTATATTGTTTAATTTGTGAAGAATATTTGAATATTTATCTGAGCTATTTGAATCATTTAAGAAGTTATTAACTGCTTTTTCAGAATCATTTTTAGGGAAACCCTCTTGTTTTGAAAGCGTAATTGATACTTTCAACAAAATATTAAATTTCCATAATAGTTGGTACAATGTACTTTCATCCTTGCCAGCATAGTGTTTATTTACGAATTCAGAAAGTTCATTAAAGGATAGAGCCTCTTCCAATGGTACAATTAAATCATTTTTATATGACTCGATTTTTTTGGCATTATTTTTTATAAGAGTAAATAGAGTGCTTTTACCTGTACCTATTGCCCCCACTATTATTGAATGTTGATTAGTATAGAACTGTTTTACCGATGACGTCTCTATAATACCAAACTCCTCAACTTTATCTCTATGTCCATCAGCGCTTCCGAATTGTAGTGTTCTTAATTTATCTACCGGGAAAGGATCTGGAAGTGATGGGGTTGATTTCCTCTGACTCATTTAAAATAATTCCTTCTACCTACAATATGACTAAGAGCTTTTAATTATAACTTTAAAGAACCCTACCATATTAAAAATAAAAAACTCCTAAAAATTAGAAAATTTAAGAAGAAACTTTTTAAAATAAACCAATTATTACTACAGCAACTTTAAATTATAAGACATTATCACTCCTTTGATTTAGTATTTATTCACTCTTCGTCTAACATTCAGTATTAATCAAAACAAATTAATAATTTACGGTAGGTATTTATTGGTATGACAGGTTTTTCTTTCGGACATTGGTTTAGATTCTGTTTACCACTGTTGATTAAACTAATGGTCGCAGCATCGGTTGTATTAGTTTTAGCTGTAATGTTTGGCTATGGCTTAGATGTGCAGCCCACAGTAAATTAAGTTAGTTGAGTGAGCTAATTGGCTCCTAAGTTAATGATGCCCGCTAACACCTGTGTGTTAGCGTGGCTCTGTGCATTACATGCCACGAAATATTGTCAGATGAAAAAGCTAATTATAAAAACTTCTGTACGAAAGCTTTTAATTCGTCTTTTTCAGCTTCACTAGCAAATGAATTTGCCGGAATGATCAAGATTGTGTATTAACAATATACGTTATGGGTTCTTTAAATAGTTTGTGATGTACTTAGTGAAGATTCTTGAGCAGAAAGCAAAGGTTTTACAGATTTAGCTTCTTCTTGATAACGATTTCTCGTATCCCATAAATCTACAGAGTGCTGGATATTAAGCCAAAACTCTGGGGTATTCCCTAACGCTGCAGCAAGTTTAATTGCAAGGGGCGCTGTTAAGCTACCGCCATTAATCAAATTACTAACTGTATTTCTATGTACACCCATTGCTTCAGCTAAGATTTTTGATGTAATGCCCATAGGCTCCAAAAACTCTAGCTTGAGCATTTCACCTACACTCACAGGACGACGCTTTGTTATACGCATAACTCTTACCTCAATACTTATGAGGGTCTAAATAGGTGTTTTCTGCTACACCATCAACCCACTTAAAAATCAATCGATACTGTTTGTTCACTCGTATTGAACACCAATCTTTCAAGTTACCTTCAAGATGCTCAAACCGATTACCTGGTGGTACTCTTAAGTCAGCTTCAGCCTTTGCTGCATCTAATATTTCTAGCTTACGATATAAAGCATTCTCTATAACCTTAGGGATTAATCGATGTCGTTTATCCTCTTCATAGAATGCTTCGAGCCACTCATCCTTAAAATTTACAGCCATATCCCTGCACTGTCCTATTGTGCATCAGTACAGAAATAATAGCGCACAGTAGCAATGTGCACAACATATACGTTTAAAAATCACTCTGGGCACTTTTGTCGTGTATAAACTTATTCGTAGAAAACCATTTTTGGATATAAATGGGTTGGTGCTGAAGGACAGTTCTGTGCCAAAATCAGAAAATAAGCCATACCTTGATTATGCCCCAAAATAAGTTAGGTTAAATGCTCTAACTGCTGCTTTGAGCAATCAAGAAACGGTCCAATCCCTACACATTGAATGATAAGTTAACGCATCTTTAATAATAGCTAGAAAATTTTGCTTAATGGGCTTACAACACCGTTTGCTCCTTGTTGTAAAACATGGGTGTAAATCTGTGTGGTTTTGACATCAGAATGGCCCAATTGTGCTTGAACGATGCGAATATCGGCGCCACTTTGCAATAGGTGCGTTGCAAATGAATGGCGCAAGGTATGAGGCGTAATAACCTTTGTAATATTGGTTTGCTTTAATGCTTTTTTAATCGCTTTTCTAACACATGTAGGGTGGAAATGGTTGCGACGTATCTCGCCAGTTTCTGGGTCATCACTTAATTTGTAGGAAGGAAATAAGTATTGCCACGCTAGTGATTTATTAGCTGAGGGATATTTACGAGTTAAAGCGTTAGGCATCCACACACCTGCGTATCGCTCGTTTTGTAAATCAAATCTTAAATATTCTTCAACTTGCAAAATTTGATTTCTAAGTAATGGGAGCAACTCCGTTGCAAGAGTAACTATACGATGCTTGTTGCCTTTTCCGTTCCAAATTTGAATGCATTTGTAATCAAAATCAATGTCTTTTACTCGCAATTGCACCGCTTCCATCACACGCAAACCACTTCCATACATTAACCCCGTGATTAAGTAATATCGCTTGGAAAGATGACTCATCAATTGCTTTACTTCATCAGGCGTCATCACTACAGGCAGCTTGGGTTGTCGATTACTTCGTGCAAAATTCAAGTTTAAAGAAAGCTCATTTTTGACAATATGTTTATATAAAAAAGCGAGCGCATTTAAAGCTGCACTTTGTGTTCTAGGTGACATATTACGTTTTAATACAATATGGTCTAAAAACGCTTTGACTTCTGCATCTCCCATTGAGCTTGGGTGACGTTTGTTGTGAAAGTGAATAAATTTTGCGATCCAACCTAAATAAGCATTAATTGTTCTTAATGAATACTGACGAGTGAGCATATAGTCTGCAATGTAGTTTAAATAAGGAGAGCGAGTTTTCATTTTCATTCCTTTGAAATGAAGCTGTATATATATACAGTTTTAGCTCAGTCGCTCGTATAGTCAAGAAAACGACCCAATCGCTCGTTTTTATCCTGAGGTAAAAGCGAGAACTCCTAAATTTTAATAACACTGGTAATTAGTTAACAAGTTTGTTAGAAATAATCTAATAAGAAAAACGAGCTACGCTGTGGTAGAAAAACGCGCGATTAGCTCGCTATAAACATGTTATGTGCTTTCAGTAGTTGGCAAGAATCGAGTAAAGGAATACAAGTGAACTTTTTAGAATTAGATGTAAAACTTCAAGCAGCCATCGTTTCAGCTATTACTTCTCTTTTTATATTTGGACTAGGTTGGTTGTTTAAAGTCTTCCATGAAAATTATTCATTAAATTACAAACTTCAAAAAGAATATAAATTCGAACAAAAGAAATTACTAAAAGAAGAGATTGTGAAAACAAAAGTACCTTTGTTAAATGCCGCAGAGGAGTTTAACTACAGGATGTTTAATTTTAATAAAAATATTTCTAAGGGTTACCATAACATTAGTGAGAAAGAGTGGTTCCAGACAAACCAATACTACCTCAACAGCTTCATATATAGGTTTCTTGTTTTAATTCACTTCTGCATAAAAACAGAAGAAGACTTATTATCTATGGACTCAACGGTTGCAGATGAAGAAGATATTACTTTTTTACTTTATGTAAAAACATTTAAAAATATTTTTTGTGAATCCAACTTATTAACTGAATTGGGGTATAAGCAAGATGATGATTCGAACCACTTTTACCGTAATGAACTTAAAGGATTTAGCGGATGGGTAGTAAGTAACAACAAAGTTATTGAATTTGATGATTTTGTTCCTAAGTTAAAACACAGTTACGATCCGCTTAGACGAGTCATCGAGTATTTTTCTAAAATTGACAATGATGATAAAGATAAAACCTTAAATATACTTCGGTGTACACACCTTCTATCTATATGCTTTTTAAACGAATTTGGACATTCCTATCAACAGACTGATAAAGGTAAAATAAAAAAATTGAATCAAAGCTATAAAGATAAAATCAAAATAAAGGCGAGCTTTCTTAACTTTTTAGATGATAGCAAGTTAAAGAAGAAAGTTTTATCAAACTTTAAAGCAGGCTTAGCCAATTAGCACATAACAAGCGCATTAAGCACGGGACTGCTAAAGTTTGGCTCGGTTCCGCTCCGCTTCACATTTTAGCCAAACATTAATCAGCCCCTTATGCGGGCGTTAGGTGTTACGTATGGATACGTCAGTAAGTTTTAAGTCCAATATGTTCAAACCCTTTTTACCAGATGACTCTCAGGTTAACCCTGAGGTTTATGGGGCAGAACTGGCTTTTTGGATTAGTAAAAAATTAGCTCAAAAAGGTATCGTTACTTCTTACCCTGAGAATGAAGATTGGGGCTGGTATGTGGAACACTTTTTGGGTGACAACGAATATAGATTATGTTGTGGCAACGTAGAAGGTTCGCAGACAGAGTGGCAATGCTTTCTTGAGCCATATGCCAAAGGTTTTTTCGGTAGAAATAAGGCACCTCTCGAATTAGCTAAGCCTTTAATAGATGCAGTTCGACAAATTCTAGAAGAAACCGATGACATCACTGATATTAAGTGGTCTAGCGTAGGTAACACCTAACAAGCCAATGCAGGCAGGGACTTTTAACCGTTGGCTCGGTTCCGCTTCGCTTCACATTTTAGCCAACATTTAAAAGCCCCTGATTGGGGCGTTAGGTTACCCAGGAAGTCATGCGCAGATTCTTAAATGTGAGCAAACAACGACAAAAGGAATTGGAAGCCCAATTTCCAAACCTTATTGACTTAGTTCAAGTTAATGAAACTACAGAATATACGTATCTAGCTGTTTCCATTTTTGATCATTGGCTTACACGCGAAGAGTCAATGGATTTGTTAGCTGATCTTGATAGAAACGAAATTGAGCGCAGAACTTCAATATTTGATGAGTTTAACCAGTTATTATTGGAAAAAACTGAGGTTTTGACATTTCGCTTTCGTGGGATGAATGGCGATAAACCCAAGTTTAAATCTTTTGTATCAAAACAAGCGCAAAGTTCCTACATAAGGCAAACAGATATGGGAATGTATAAAACTCTTCTGCCAGAGCTTAACGCTGTTTACTTTGAAGGTTATGACGACACTAATATTTTCTATCTACAAGATTTAACTGTTAAGTCATTCATTGAGTCTTGTGCAAGTAAAGTAGGTTTACATTGTTTGGAGCATTGGTAACCTAACAAGCGCATTAAGTGAAGGGACTGCTAACAGCTTGCTCGGTTCCGCTCCGCTACACAGTTTAGCAAGCTATTATCAGCCCCTTATGCGGGCGTTAAGTGCTATGGAGAGTATCGTTGTCAAAACTGATTTATCATTATTCTGATGCAAATGCTTTAAAGTCCATAATCGAAAACAAAGAAATATGGCTCACAGGTCACTCATTTTTAAATGATGAAATGGAATTTCATGAAGGTTTTGATCTTCTAAACAAGAATATTGGCAAAGTAGTCGAACAGAACAACTTTACAGAAAGATCTAAACAAATACTCAGTGAAATTACGGATCATGTTTCAAGTAGCTTAGTGTTTTCTTGCTCATTCTCTTCCGAACCTGATTTACTGTCACAGTGGAGAAGCTATTGCCCGCAAGATGGAGGCTTTTCTATTGGCTTTGATAAAGAGTTATTGCAAAAAAGTATCTGCGGTCATAATCCGACAGGCAATATAAGACGTTTTGATGATTGTATTTATGACGAATCTGAAAAGCTAAGGCAAGCTGAAGTAATAGCTGATGGTTGTTGTAAGGGCATAGACCTACACTTTGAAAAAATGGGTAGGGATGTTTTCTATAATACGTTCCTGGAGTTTCTTTTCTATAGTTTCCGTTGTAAAAATAGTCACTTTATTGAAGAAAAAGAAGTTAGAGTTTTCACTTATGCTCACAATAAATTTGAAAGGATAAGTATCAATGACGGTTCTGGCTTCCCTGCAATAGAATTCTTTTCAAAAGAAAATGTTCAGTTTAGAACAAACAAAAACATATTTATTCCATACTTGAAGCAAAGCTTTCCGATTGAAGCTATAAAAGAAATCTATGTGGGTCCATGTAAAAACCGAGATGTTGTCGTTCAAGGTCTTCAATTGTTTCTTCAAAATTTAGGGCTAATAAATCAAGTTAATATAATTCTTTCAAATATTCCATATAGGCGCTTTTAGCACTTAACAAACGGTTTAAAGTGGACAAAATTCAGTTGGCTGGTTTCGCTCCGCTTACAATTATAGCCAACTAAATTTTGCCCATTAACCGGGCGTTATACCTAAAGGAAAGTCATGTCATTAAAATCAAATTTTGAGCTGATGGCAGATTACAATCAGTGGATGAATAAAAGCATCTATCTAGCCGCATCCAAATTGAACGCCGATGATCTATCTAAAGATCGAGGAGCATTTTTTGGATCAATCATCGGCACGCTTAATCACATTCTCGTTGGAGACATAATCTGGCTCAAGCGATTTGCTGATCACCCATCAAAATTGAAAACTCTTGATTACGTTCGGGATCTTAATACCCCAAAAGCCTTGGGCGCCATTTTGTACCCTGAATTTAAAAATCTTGAGAGTGCGCGAATCAAAATGGATGAGGTTATCCGAGATTTTGCACATGAACTTACAGACGAAGCATTGGAATCGAATCTGTCGTATAGCAATACCAAAGGTGAGCCGTTTAACAAAAAATTTGGTCACCTTATTCAGCATTTTTTCAATCATCAAACTCACCACCGTGGGCAAGCTTCCACTCTTCTTAGCCAAGCAGGTGTTGAGGTTGGTGTTACTGATTTACTGGTCAAAATTCCAAATGCGTAAAAGGTATAACAAGCACATCAAACACGTTCCGGCCGCAAAAAGCGCGGCCTCCACTGGACAGCCTACGCTTCGCTTCGGCTGCCGTTTATGCGGGCGTTACTGATTAAATACTCTAACGTGTTTTTGTCCAAAAATGATTTAAAACCACAGGCTTCAACTCACTATTGGTAAATATTTAAGACTAACAACATGTCTTACACTATTTAGGCAGGTTTTGGCTTTACGTTCTGTATAGCACTTTGATTACATGCCAACCAAAGCGCGTTTTCACTAAATGTGGCTCTAAGATTTCGCCGCTGAAAGCTACTTTGTCAAACTGTGGCACCATTTGACCGCGTCTAAATTCACCCAAATCGCCGCCTTTTTTACCCGACGGACAGGTTGAATATTTTTTAGCTAGCGTCTGAAATTTAGCACCCTTTTTAAGTTGCTTGATAATGTCTTCAGCTTGTTCTTTGTGCTTAACAAGAATGTGCAGTGCGTGCGCTGTATTTGCCATGGGAAATCTCGAAAATTAAAACGCGCGCATTTTATCACGGCAATCAACACTGAGCCACTGCGGCTATTTATGTTTACTCGTTGCCTGCAAAAAACCTTTAATCAAACAAAATTGCGCTAAATAATAACTACACATGATTGCGATATCTGCATGTATTATTTCAAAATAAAAGCGGTTTAGGCCAAGTACAGAGTCTGATACAACAAACACTGCGCCACCTAGCACTAATAAACCGTTCGATTTATCTGTCATCCAAGTTAGGCTTGCCATTATAGTGAGCACCAACATATAGAAAAGCACGGGAATGAGCATGTCATTTAAGTTTGGATAGAATAAGCAAAAAACAATGATGGCCAAAAATAGATAAAGGAGTACAACGTCTAGTCGCCAATTTTTAATTGGCAACATGGTAATAATATAAAAAGCGTGACTTACAAAGAATGCTGCTAAACCGCTAATAAACAACTGCCCACTATCGATGGCAAGTAGCACATCACCTAGTGCGGAAAAAATAAGTGCAAACAATAAAGTAATAAAAGTGCGATTTTGTAACTGACTGCGTGCTTTTAATACCATCACAATCAATATACCGATTGGTAAGGTTTTAAAAAGCGCTAGTAAAGGCTGAGGCCATGCTGGTTGTAAGATCAGTAAAGCAATGTAAACCGTGCTTAAAATTAGAAAGAGAATGTTCATATTGTTATTATTGTTATTTGTTCCCAATAACGAGAATAGCAAGCTTTACTTTAAATGTTTATAAAAAATGCTGCTTTTGTTTTTTGGTCAGTAACTTACATTGTGTTTGTTGACCAAAAAACCGATAACGATTACGGCCAAGCCAATCATACATACGATCGCGAAAGCCTTTTGGCAGTAGCTTGAAAACGTTAGCCAAAGAGAATGGAAAACCTAATTGTGTTGCGATAAATAACACAGCGTCACTTTGTTTGTATAGCTGGTTTTTATCAATGACTAACATTGAGGAAAGTGGATCTTTAACTTTGTGAGCCTTTAATAAACGCTCACCTTTATCGCTTTGCATGGGGCATAACTTAAAGGTTATTTGCTTATCAAAGCGAACAATAAAACGAACACAAAAATGGCACAGATTGCACTGACCATCAAACAGTATGACTGGGCAGTGAGTTTGCAAAATTAACCGCTTACTTGCACAACTTGTTTACCGGTAAAGCCACCAGCAAGTTGTTTATTTAATGCCGCTGAAACAGCCTCGGCGGTAAAGTCTACGGCATGGATTTGCGGCAATTTGATCTCGCCACGAGCTGCATTATCGAGTAATAAGTTACCCATAAAACTCAGCTTTTGTTGCGCACATAAGCTATTTGCAAGCCACGCTCCACCTAACGATACAATGCCAATATTTGGTGCGCGTCTAAACATAAGTTCTTGTTCAAACTTAGGTAACTCATTTAAACAGGCAATACGGCCACAAAAGCGCATTAGCTCAACGTTACGAATGGTAGTATCGCCACCAATACAATCAAGCACCGCATCAAAGCCTTGAGGACCTAATTCACGGCGAATTTTATCTTCAAGTTTTGGGTCTTTGTAATCAAACACCACATCAGCACCTAATTGCTTAAGTAACTTATGATTGTGTTTGCTGGCAGTGGTAAATACGGTTGCGCCACGTTGCTTAGCAAATTGAATAGCAAATTGGCCAACGCCACCTGCCCCTGCGTCGATAAACAGTGAATCCCCTTCGCTCAGCTGCAACTTATCAAGGGCAATTAATGCCGTCATACCTGAACAAGGTAAGGTTGCAGCGTCTGCAGGTGATACGTTATCTGGCACAACCGATACCGCATAATTAGGCACCGTGGTGTATTCAGATAACACACCTTGATCACCAAGGCTAGCATGCCATACAACGCGTGCACCTACACCAGGGAATACACCTTTATTTGCCTGAACAACCACCCCAACAGCATCATGACCTAATACATGCGGGTAATGCCACTTACAAAAACCTTGTTTTGCAAAGTTGGCATCAACATGATTTAAGCCCACATATTCAACTTTTATCAAAAGCTCATTGCCTTCAGGGCTCGGTACTGGCAAAGAAAGCTCAGCTAACGCAATTGCGTCGTTGGGCTCAACCACTGCTAGCGCGCGCATTGTTGACGGAAGATCTGTAGTTTGTTGAATATGCGACATTTAATACTCTGGGTTAAAGGTTGTTTAGTTCAAAGCTCCAACGACCATTAAACGCTTGATAAGCACTTACTTTGGCCTGCAATGAAGCAATTGTTGAATCAACAGCGTTCTCTTGCGCTATTAAAACATCCTGTCTCGCATCTAACAACTCTAAGTAAGGAATTTGTCCTTCTTGATACATTGCTTGAGCTTGACCAAATGCTTTATTCGCATAATTAAAACGCTGATCAGCATAATTTAACTGTTGCTGCTGTTTGACTAGTCTTTGCAAACTAAGTTCACTATCGCTAATCGCTTTTAATACTTTACTTTGATAGTCACTGTAAGCGGCTTCACTTAAAAACTGCTGTGCATCACGCTGAGCTAATAATGCAGGATAGCTGAGCAATGACCATTCAACTTTTGGCGTTACTTGCCATTGTTGCACGGTATCTTCTAAACCATTGCTGGTTAAACTCACCACACCTGCAAACCCTGCCAGACTAATATCTGGCAAAAGTGCTTTTGAGGCTGCAACACTCAATGAATGGGCCTGACTAAACTGATATAAAGCACTGGTGATATCTGGTCTGAGAGCCATTGCTTCGCTGGCTTTACTAAACGACACGTTAAACTCGTGGCTTAATAATTCAGGCTCTTCAATCAATGTTATGTCGCTTGCAAGTCGGCCGGTTAGCACCGCTAGGGTTGCTAAGTCGCGATATTGCAAGTAACTAAGCTCAGGAATAAGCGCTTGTTGCTGCTTTAACTGCGCGAGGGTGCGGTTAAGATCAAGCTCATTTGCAACCCCCTCTTCTACTCGCGCTTTGAGCACATCAATACTTTGCTCGAGTGCTTCGATTTGCATCTCAATGATAGCTTGCTTTTGCACATTACCTTGATAGCTGACATAGCCTTGCACCACAGCAGAAACCACTTCAACCTGTAATGCTCTTAACTGCTCTGCTTGGTTTAGTGCACCTGCATTAGCAGCATCGACTAACGCGGTAATGCGACCAAATAAATCAAGTTGCCAATTAACATTAACCCCCGCGTTTGATTGGCGGGTAATTGCGCCATCTAAGCTACTGCGCTCTGCGCCTATGCTTAGGCTGCCCTGCGGATAATAATCCGTACGGGCTGCACCTAAACGGGCAATGGCTGCATCAAGTTGAAGTTGGCTAGTTTTTAGGTCGTGATTCATTGCTAATGCATCAGTCACTAAATTGTTTAACTGCGGCGAATCCAAACGGCGCCACCAGTTATTTTCGCTCGCACCTTCGTTTTGTGCACCTATTTGTGTATCGCTAACAAATTGTGTCAGGCTCACTTGCTGCTCTTGCATATCGACGCTTTGTGCGCAGCCTGCCAGTGCACCGGCTAACAGCATCGCACTGACTAGTTTGCCTTGTTTAAAGAGTGCATGAAGAGGCTTATGCATCGTGTTGCTCCTTCTGCGATTTTTTAGTAACTAACATATAAAACACCGGAGTAAACAATAAGCCGAACACAGTTACACCAATCATGCCTGAGAACACTGCGTTCCCCATGGCATGACGCATCTCAGCACCAGCACCTGTTGCTAAAACAAGTGGTACAACACCTGCCGTAAAGGCAATTGATGTCATTAAAATTGGGCGAAGTCGTAAGCGACACGCTTTGATGATAGCTTCAAGGTGAGACATCCCCCCTTTATGCTGATCTCTTGCAAACTCAACCATCAAGATGGCGTTTTTACTTGCTAGTGCAACCAGTACGATGAGTGCGATTTGCGTGAAGATGTTGTTGTCATCACCGACAAACCACACACCTAACAAGGCCGAGAAAATCGTCATAGGCACAATCAAAATAATAGCCAGTGGTAATCTTAAGCTCTCGTATTGCGCCGCAAGTACCATGAACACAAGCAATACAACGAGTGGGAAAACATACACCATGGTATTACCCGCTAATATTTGCTGATAAGTTACTTCCGTCCACTCAAACTCAATACCATTTGGTAATGTCTCAGCAAGGATTGCTTCAATCGCATGTTGTGCTTGGTCAGAGCTATAACCTGGTGCTGGGCTACCATTTAATTCAGCTGTAGGATAACCGTTATAGTGCATCACTCGATCTGGCCCTGTTGTTGGTGTGACCGTTAACACAGAGCCTAATGGCACCATCTCACCCATGCGGTTACGAACTTTAAGATTCAAAATTTGCTCAGGATCTTGGCGGTAATCAGCATCAGCTTGTGCATTAACCTGATAGGTACGACCAAACAAGTTAAAGTCATTCACGTACATAGAACCTAAGTACACTTGTAAGGCATTGAATACTTCATCAAGTGGAATACCTTGGATAAGCGCTTGCTCACGGTCAATGTCGATATCCATTTGTGGCACTTGAATTCTAAAGCTTGAGTAGAGGCCCATTAATGCTGGGTCTTGCTGTGCTTTAGCAATGGTTGCTTGTAAGCTATTAAAGAGTGCTTCAAAGCCTTTATTAGCACGGTCTTCAATTTGTAGTTTAAAGCCACCTGTTGTACCTAAACCTTGAATTGGCGGTGGCGGGAATACCGCAACAAACGCTTCATCAATACTGGCAAACTTTTGATTTAACTGAGCCGCAATTGCCATTGCCGACATACTCGGATCTTGACGCTCTTCAAAAGGGGCAAGCGGAGTAAATACAATGCCGCTATTAGGACTATTTGTGAAACCATTCACCGATAGACCAGGAAACGATACTGTGTTTGCAACACCCGGTACTTGTAATGCAATTTTTTCCATTTCTTGCACGACTTCTTGGGTTCTGTCTAAGCTTGCCGCATCAGGCAACTGTGCAACTGCCACTAAATATTGCTTATCTTGCTGTGGAATAAAACCACCCGGTACAGCATCAAACAATTTAACTGTGCCACCGACAAGTGCAACATAAGCAACTAATACAATGACACTCATACGAATTAGTTTTTGTACCAGCTTTTCGTAGCCATTAGCGCCTTTATCAAACAAGCGGTTAAAAGGTTTAAACAGCCAATTACCGAATACACGGTTTAATAACTTAGTTAAACGGTCTGGTTTTGCATCATGACCTTTTAATAGTAACGCCGATAACGCAGGCGATAGTGTTAGCGAGTTAAACGCTGAGATAACCGTTGAAATAGTAATGGTTAATGCAAATTGCTTATAAAATTGACCAGATAAACCCGTAATAAAAGCCGTAGGAATAAATACCGCACACAGTACAAGTGCAATGGCGATAATCGGCCCTGTTACTTCGGTCATCGCAACTCGGGTTGCTTCAAGTGGTGATAAACCTTGCTCGATATTACGCTCAACGTTTTCAACCACAACGATGGCATCATCAACAACAATACCAATGGCAAGTACCAAGCCGAATAACGATAAGGTATTAATCGATACACCTAACCATTGCATAACCGCAAACGTACCAATCAAAGACACCGGTACTGCAATCAGTGGGATTACCGATGCACGCCATGTCTGTAGGAACACCACGACAACGATTACCACAAGCGCGATTGCTTCTAGTAGCGTTTTGATAACAGCATCGATTGAGCCGCGTACGAAAATAGTTGGGTCATAAACAATGTCGTATTCAACACCTGCTGGAAAGTCTTTTGATAATACTTTCATGGTTTCACGCACTTGATCAGAAAGCTCAATAGCATTTGAACCCGGGCGTTGGAACACTGGCATAGCCAAGGCTGGTTGACCATCTAACATTGCTCTTAGTGCATAGGTGTCTTGGCCTAATTCAAGGCGTGCTACATCACTTAGGCGTGTAAGCTGACCTTGCTCACCTACTTTGATGATCACATTTTCAAATTCTTCTTGTGAGCTTAAGCGCCCTTTTACGTTCATCAGAATTTGAAACTGATTACTTTTCGAGGTAGGTTGCGCACCTAAGCTACCCGCTGCAACTTGTTGGTTTTGCGCGCGTAATGCGTTTACTACATCCATTGCCGTTAAATCACGTGCAGAGAGTGCATCTGGGTTTAGCCAAACGCGCATCGAGTACTGACCACCACCAAACATACGAACATCACCCACACCAGGAAGACGTGCAATTTGGTCTTTGATATACAAATCAGCATAGTTCGCTAAGTAAGTTGTATCATGCGTTTTTTCTGGTGAGTATAAATGCACCACCATGGTTAAATCTGGTGATGATTTTTCGGCTACAACACCTAAACGCTGAACTTCTTGCGGTAAGCGTGGTAGCGCACTGTTTACACGGTTTTGCACTTGGACTTGTGCACGGTCTAAATCAGTGCCTAACGCAAACGTTACCGTTAACGTCATGCGACCATCACTGGTTGCTTGCGAAAACATATACAACATGTTTTCAGTACCATTGATTTCTTGCTCAAGTGGCGTCGCCACTGTTTCAGCAATCACCGTTGGGTTTGCACCTGGGTAACTTGCTGTCACAACAACCGTTGGCGGCACTACCTCTGGGTACTCACTCACTGGCAATTGAAATAACGAGATTGCCCCTGCAATGAGAAAGATAAGCGACAGCATCGCTGCAAAGATGGGTCGCTGAATAAAAAAGTGTGAAAATTTCATTTTGCCCTACTTCTTCGCGACTAGATCAGATTGATTATTTGAAAGAGTGAATGCAATTCCGTCGCTATTTATAGTGACTGTGTTTGGTGAAATAGGCATACCAGGACCAACACGCGCTGGGCCATTTACGGCTATCACATCGTTTTCGTTTAAGCCCGATGTAATCGCTCGTAGGCTGCCGTAACGCTCACCAACTGTCACTAATTTATATTCAAGAACATTGCCTTCACCGACAGTGAGTACAAAACGGTTCTTCAAATCTGTCCCAATTGCACGCTCTGGCACGATTACTTTTTCGCTTACTTTATTGGCTGCAAGCTTAATACGAGCAAATGAACCTGCACGCAGTTGTTGCTCATCGTTTTCGAAAACGGCACGAACACGAAGAGTACCGGTAGTTTCATTAATTTGGTTATCAATGAAGTTGATTTTGCCATTAAAGTTAAAGCTGGTTTCACCCACTTTTTGCATCACAACCGCTTGTTCGCTTTGCGCAGTCACATCAGCGAATGACTGATTCCACGTGCGCTCATCAATATCAAAATAAGCATACATTTGCTGGTTTGAAACAATGCTTGTTAACACACTTTGACCAGCAAGCACGTTGTTACCTTTGGTGATATTCGCACGCGATACAATGCCATCGATTGGCGAACGCACTTGGGTAAATGCTAAATCAAGCTCAGCGGCAGTAAGCTCAGCTTGTAGAGCTAGCAATTGCGCTTCGCGTTGTCTTAGCGTTGATTTACGAGACTCTGCTTGCTCAGTAGAAATCGCTTTACGTTCAGTTAAGCGCTCTGCTCGTTTTGCTTCACTTTTTGCTTGCTCAAGTGCCGCCTTTGCGCTCTCGATTTGCGCTTTTAAGCTATCAACCACGGCAGCAAAAGGACGAGCATCAAGGGTGAAAAGCAAATCGCCTTCTTTAACGCTGTCACCTTCTTTAAAGTTAATTTTATCAATCACACCCGAAACACGTGGCATTAGCGCAACTTCTTGTGGCGCTTCTAAACGCGTTGTATAGGTGTGCCAATTTTGTACTGGCTTTACAAGTACTTGTGCTACATCGATAGGTTGTAAATGCTGTTGCTGCGCTGCTTGGTTGGCTTCTGTGCCACACCCTGCAAGCGTTAAGCTCGCAATGGTCACTGCCACTGCAAGAATAGATTTGTTCATCACGACTCTCCTGTTAATAGATTGGAGACAATGTTACGGAACTAATTAGAGGATAAAAACGATAGATTTTTAAATTCATTAATGCCAGAATGGCACCAATAAAGTTTAAGGAACTGCTATGGATACCACCAGCCGCTTATTAATGTTACTTGAAGTGATTGAACGAGGCTCATTTGCTAAAGCCGCAGAGTCTAGAAATATAGACCGTTCAGTCATATCAAAACAAATTAGCCGTCTTGAAGATGAATTAGGGGTGCGTTTACTTAATCGAACTACGCGTTCCTTTTCGTTAACTGCCGCTGGCGCTGAAATGGTAAAAAAAGCAGCTGAACTTAGAGATTTGCTATCAGATACCGTAAGACTTGCAGAGAATTACCACCAAGAACCCCGAGGTACGTTAAAAATTACCTCATCAAGTATTATTGGCAAACGATATATTCAGCCAGTCATTAATGACTTTCAAAAACGCTTTCCGCAAGTTGAAGTGGAGCTTCGCTTAGACGACAGACTAATTGATTTAGTGTCAGAAGGTTATGATTTAGCTTTTCGCGTTGGCGAGCCAAAAGACTCATCATTCATTGCCCGAAAAATTGCCCGCAACCGTATGTTACTTTTAGCCTCACCTGAGTTTATCGAAACTTACGGTATGCCAAAGCATGTTGAAGATTTAAAAGAGTTGCCTGCTGCGAGCTATTCAAGCCCAAGTAAACGCATTAGTGGTATTCGCTATCGTAATGTCGATGGCGATATTATTGAGCAAAACATTAAAAGTGTCTTTCGTGCAAACGATGCTGAAGTACTTTTGATGAAAGCTATTTCAGGCAATGCTTATGTTCTTGCCCCGGCATTTATTCTTGATGATGAAGTAAAACGCGGCGATTTAGTGCCCATTTTAACCGATATGGAATTACTCGATTACAGCGCCGTGTACGCGGTTTACCCACACAGAGACTTACCAGTAAGAACACGTTTATTTTTTGATGCTATGCGCGAGTACATAGGCAAAGATATTCCAATATGGGAAGCGAACATTCCTGATTTTGACACTATGTACAAGGGTTAAGTCTATATAGCGCTAGCTCGCTTTATTACACCGGGTTAATTGTTGGTTTAACTCATAAGCCGTTACGACTCTATTTCGGCCTTGCTGTTTAGCTTGATAAAGTGCATCGTCAGCTCGTTTTATAAAGCTTTTTAGGGTTTGATTTGGTGTATAGCAAGCAACACCTATACTCACAGTAAGGTTGATCGCTTGCTCGTCAATATTGTGAATTGTCGATGCTAACTGCTCCCTTAATTCTTGTGCAAAATCTAATGCACCTTGAGGGTCGCTGTTTGGTAAAAAAATAGCAAACTCTTCACCACCAATACGAAACACATATCCTTTAGTAATCCTTTGTCTGAAAAACCTAGTCACCTCAATTAAAACGCGATCTCCCATTTCGTGGCCATAGTGATCATTAATTTTTTTAAAATAATCAAGGTCTAACATAAGGATAAACAAACCATGTTTATTTGTTTGTTCAATTTCAAAATAGTGTGTCATTGCTAAGCGATTACCAGCCCCCGTTAACGGGTCAAGTAAAGCTAAGTTTTCGAGCCGCTGTCCATACTCTGCACGACTGTTTTCAAAGGTATGAGACACCGCCCAAATACTGATGTAGGTGAAAGAAAAATTAAGTAAGAAATTAATAGTATTAAGGGGTTCTAAACTAGGTTTAGCTAATAGAATCGCGGCTTGAGTGACAGCGGCTATTAATGAAAGGTACAAACCAACTTGTTTACCTAACAGCAAGTAAAACAAAATAGGTAATGAACAGGTCCAAATAAACAACACGCTTTTTATGTTACTTAAATACGTGCCGAGCGTGATTAAAACCGTTAAAAAAATACATAATGTAACGGATTGCCAGCGATGACCATTGTGATTTCGTGTATAAAAGAAAATATAAAAACAGAACAGGGCGAAAATAACTTCAAGTGCCCCTAATAAAATCATGTTTGTAACAAGTAAATTAAAAACGGCAAAGATACTAGCAAGCACACCCAAGCAAAATCCCATCCATTTCAGAACGTTATTTCGTAAAGCCTGAGTACCTCTCAGTGCGCCGATATCCATTAGATTTCCTGCCGTAATTATAGTAAGCAGATTTTAACGTGATTCACCATAATTAGGAACATTTTATTACCAAACAGTGCATAACAATGCACTTTTTTACCTACAATTGTTAAACATTTTAGCTCCAAAGCAATAAGGGAAATACACCCCAAAGTGCTAAAATGAGTGACCATTGCAAAGCAGCTACCATTGCTAAACTATTTAACAAATTCATTTTACTCAACTTTTCATGAGCAAAAATACGCCATAACCCGTAAGTCATAGCAAACGGTAATATTGTCGTGGCTAATGCTAACAATGCACTGGCAAGTGTAAACTCACCAATATTTAAAAATGATTGAGTTAAAAATAAAGGCAGCGGTACAAAAAGAAATAACGTCGCCGTAAAAGGCAATAATAGAGGTGACGACAAGCGTAATTGCCCCTTAACCAAGCAAATAGCGCCATATACTAATATCCATAGTATGGCGATTACGCCGATGGCGAGGCTGAGCCACATCGGCAGTAACTTCCAAAGACTGGTTTGTTCATATGTTCGAAAACCATCACTGATCATATGTTGACCATTTTCAGAAATATACAGAGTGTGTGAAGGAAATCGCTTTGTTTCTTCACGAAACAAATTACCGCCTGTAGCTAGCAAGGTTTTTTGCTGAGACTGAAATGGTGACAGTGTTAGCGTTTCGCCATTTGAGCTCACTGTTGCAAAATGAAGTAGGCGATCAAAATAGGCAAATCTTTTCATTCTGTTTGGGGAAAGCGTGTAAAACCCTTGCCAATCATCAAGCGCTACTTGCGCTTTTGATGGAGCTATTGCATCGGCCTTATTTACACCAAGGTTGCTAATCAGCATGCTATCAAATTGTTTGTAATTTGCAGTTTCTACATCGGCATTAAAAGAGATAAAAAATGCTTTTTTTTGCTCAGGAAAAAAGCAAAAGTTAGTGCGGTAACCTAAAGTAGAGCCACTGTGGCATTTGCCAACCACATTATGTCGGTCACGTGTAGTGACCCCTAGCGCATAGCCGATATCAGTTAAATTATTTAAGGCAGCTTCTGTTTTAAAAGGCTTTCCCATGCTTGTTAATAGTGTCGGTTCAATAAATATGCGGTCATTAATCTTGCCATCGCCCATTAAAAACTGCGCAAACAAAGCCATATCATAAGCTGTCGTTGTGAACTGCCCTGCCGGTCTTAAAAACATTGGTAACGTGGCTTGGCTAACGCCATTTTCAAAATGGCCCATAGCAAGCGCAGGATCGCTAAACTGCCCGACTTGAGAAACAAAATTAAATGTACTCATGTGCATACCCAGCGGTTCAAGCAAGTGTTTATCTAAGTAAGATTCATAGCGCTCTTTAACAACGGCTTCAATCACCATAGCTAAAATTGCATAACCAAGATTAGAATAGGATAAGCGGCTTCCGGGGCGATTTCTAATACGCAACTGACTTTCAGTAAAGGTTTCTTTTAGAGCCGTATCAGGCTTTGCTTGTGTCGTTAATAATTGCCAAAGCCTGATGTCTTCAAGCCCTGACGTATGATCAAGTAAATGTCTAACCCGAACTGGTGTGTTCAAGGCCCAAGGATTTTGCAAGCCAATATCTGGTAATATTTCAGTAACCGGGGTATCCAAGGAGAGTTTTTTATCTGTTACAAGATGCAACACCCCAGTAGCAATAAGTGTTTTAACGATAGAGCCTGTTTGCACCTTATTAGCTGTCGTCATAGGTTTTAAATTCGTAAAGTCTGCATAGCCTTTTGCACCTTGCGCAATTTTATTTGCACTCACTGTTGACCAAACAACGCCTATTAGAGATTCGTTATGCAAAGAGTGTTCAATTTGATTACTTAACTCTATTTCTGACCCAAACTTTTCGTTAGCCAAGGTTACATGAGATACAAAAAATAATGCCGTTACAGCAATAACTAAAAATTTTACAAGGTGTTTCATGTTTTATTAAACCATTCCTTAGGCAACAAGAAGTTGACCTGCGGCGTATTTACTAACCGCAAGCTAGAAAGTTATTTATTAAAAATACGACTATGAGCGAGGTGTGATTATTTAGTCATTCATTAAATCTGTAACATCATCGATTAGATCATCAAGCTCTTCACGAACATTTCGACGCTGTTTGTCTGTAAGAGTGGGTTTTAAGGCAAGCAGTAAGGTTACGTAGTCATCTAGATTTTTATCGTCTGCTTTGATTAATTCATCACTCATAAAAGCCAAACGATTATTAATGATCACCGCTAACTGTTGATCAAAATCCGCAGGCTTAGTTTTTTGCATAAACAAGGATTTTAAAGCATCTAAGCGCTTTTGTTTGTACTGCATCCAAAGTAAAAATGTACTAATGCGAGTGTTAGATGCCGATTCGATCAGTGCTTTTTGTTCAGCTGATAACTTTGTGCCAAACCACTCTTTATAATTATCAAGATTTTCATCTAGACGTTCTTGTTTGTGCTGCTCAGCAGATTTTTCTTGATGCTCTAAATATTCTTCATTGATTTTATCTTGCAGTGCCGCTACAAATTCAACTCGTTGTTCATAACTCAAGGCGTTTGCTAAGTCGATCAATTCTGGTTCTAGCTTATCAACTAGTGTTTGCCAATGTTGCTTTGCTTGGCTGAAATGCTGTTTTAATTGAGCGTGATTAACGTCAGTTTCTAACATTAGTTTTAAACTTTCTAAGTCCTGTTTATAAAGAGGCAGTTGAGTCTCTCGATGCCAATCACGGCTGGTTTTAACTATATGTTCAAACTTTTCAGCTTGCTCATTGTTTAAGTCAACATAATCATCAATCCAGAATCCTGACAGCCAACCTAAATTGTTATAAGTGAAGCTAGGAGAACAACCAGCAACTCCTAAAAGTAAACTCAATGTGATTAAACACTTTGCTATTTTTTTCATCATGCTCAATTTATTAATCTAATTTTAATTAGTACCTTATTAAGTTAACACTGAGAATAAATAATCAGCAAGACCCTCTAAATGAAATTAATTATCATTTAAGTATTGACGCCCACGTTAATCTAAGTAATAATCGTTATCAACAAGTTCAGGTAGGCTATTAATCTCACAACAATATCAATGTCTATAAGGCTTTGATGGTGTTTTTCTGGATTTGTTCAAGATTTAACACTTGATTGTTTGCAGCTTCCTCGACCCAAGCAGCGACATAAAACGTTACACTTTACTTGCTACATTGCTCATATCGGTGACGGTAGATATGACACTAAAAAGCCCATCATGGGCTTTTTTTATTTCTTTAATTTTTCTGTAAAATCTGTATCTTGTGTCTACTTTTTTAATTATGTACTTGCTATTGCCTTCAAATTGGGCATTTAATACTGTTGGGTCTAAACTAAAAATAATGTTTTGCCCTTTTGCGAGTTTGGCAATGCATTTATCAATATCTAAGTTTGTAGTTGTTGATAACTAACACACATTTGGAGGCAGACAATGATCAAGCCTAACTTGAAATCACTATTGCTTACTAGCGCATTAATCCTCTCACCTTTTGTACATGCTAGCCTAGAAGATGCTCAATTGGCGGCTAATGAAGGTCGCTTTGAAGAAGCATTAAAAGAATACAACTATTTAGCAGATCGGGGCTTTGCGCCGGCAATGTATGAACTTGCTAAAATGTACGAAGGTGGTTTTGGTGTACAGCGTAACTACCAAAAAGCAGCTGAGCTTTATCAACAAGCCGTAAAAAAAGTTCACGCTGATTCGATGTTTGCACTTGGAGTTCTTTACCAAGAAGGCAAAGGTGTAAAACTCGACAAAGAAAAAGCTATTTCGCTGTTTGAGATGGCAGCTAAGAAGAATCACCCCGCAGCTCAATATAACCTAGGTGTTATGTATGCAAATGGTGAAGGTGTATTACAAGATTACCGTACTGCACTTAGCTGGTATCAAAAGGCGGCAGCCAATAATTTTACACTTGCCCAGTTTAATATGGCTTTGATGTACTATGAAGGCCTTGGCGTTCCAAAAAACCTAGAGAAATCTTATATTTGGAATACCATTGCTGAATACAACGGCAACATGGATGCAAGCCATAGCCGCAAGCTTGATGAACGCAATATGTTACCTGCAGAAATTGAAGCCGCAAAAGAAAAAGCTGATGCAATTTACGCAAAAATTCAGGCAGGTTTATATGCCCCTGATGGCCGCTTATAAGCGTAACTACTTGCTTAATTCAGTGATAACCAGTTAGCTAAAAATGAGCTTTAAATGTTTTGTACTTGCGCCTAAGGGCGCAAGTACATCCATTTTAATATCTTAATAAGCCACTTATTCTGCTTTAATAACAAGTGTGTGCGTGGGTTGAATTTACCCGAAACCAAAGTATTGCGCGCATGACTGAAAGTTTTAAACCCTTCAATACCGTGGTAATTACCCATTCCAGACTCACCTATTCCGCCAAACGGTAATTGATCAGCTGTCACCTGCATAAGTAAATCATTAATTGCTAAAGTTCCACTGCGAATAGATTGACTGACTCTTTTGATTTGTTCTTTATTATGGCCAAAAATATACAGGGCTAAAGGTTGAGAGCGGTGATTGATGTAATCTATGACTTGCTGCTCTGTTTCGTAGGTCATAATTGGTAACAGAGGGCCAAAAATTTCATCCTTCATAACTTGCATATCGTCATTCACTTGTGTGATTAAATGCAAGCCCATACGATGTTTTAAGTCATCATGTTGATCATCATCAAGTGGGCTAAACAGTTGCGCCCCCTTTTGCTCTGCATCGTGTAGGTATGACTTTAAACGTTGATACTGAGCATCTGATATTATTGAAGTTAAGTTTTTGCCCTCAACACCTTGCTTATAAACTTTTTTATACAGTTCACATAGCTGCAATACCAACTGGTGCTCAAGCTTTTTAGGTACAAATACATAGTCTGGGGCAACACATATTTGTCCTGCATTGTTCAGCTTTCCAAATAACAGTGTTTTTGCCGCCATCTTAATATTTACGTCATCGAGAATAACAACGGGTGATTTTCCGCCAAGCTCTAAAGTAACAGGTGTCAAATGCTTACTTGCTGCTTGCATGACTTTACGACCAACAGAAGTTGAACCTGTAAATAACAAATGAGCAAATGGGATATCACAAAAATTTGCGGCTACTTGGGCATCTCCTTCAACAACAACGCAGTGCTGTGCTAACTCATCAGTCATTATTGATTTGATTACCTGGTTAGTGTGGGGTGTAAACTCACTAACCTTTAACATTACCCGATTACCTGCTGCTAAGGCACTTATCACAGGTACTAAAGATAATTGAATAGGATAATTCCACGGCGCTATAACCCCTACGACACCTTTTGGCTGGTACTGAATATGTGCATTTGAAGGCCATAAACTAATACCAACTGCACGCTTTTCGTTACGTGACCATTTAGGTAAACGTTTAATTATGTCGCTAATTGTTTTAACCGTTGGTAATAAATCACCAAGTACGGTATCAAAGGAAGTACGATAACCAAAATCTTTACTCGTTGCAGCGACCAATGCTTGTTCATTTTCAATAAGCCGAGTTTTAATCTGTTTCAACAGCTTAATACGACTGGCGATAGGTAAATAAGGCTGAGCTAAAAATGCCTCATCAAGTTGTTTAAATTGTATTTGCAAAGGTACATCTGTGTCAGTCAAAACGTCATCTCTTTCAAAGCGATTTTATCAACTATAACCAGCAATGCATGTATGGGCAACATTAGTCGTATCAAAAAAAAAGCGCTCACTAGGAGCGCTGTCGGTGGTTGGAAAATGGTTGAGAAGATAATCTAGTTATTAAAAACCAAATACTGCTCCAGCAATTGTCATTGTGACAAGAGTGATCATAACAATCGCAATAATATTCAGTGCAAAACCAGAACGAATCATATCGCGCATTTGAATTTGCCCAGAGCCAAAAACAATCGCATTAGGCGGTGTCGCAACTGGCATCATAAACGCACAACTACACGCAATCGCTGCCGGAATAACCCACACAAGCGGCGTTCCAAATACAGATTCAGCTACCGGGCCTAATAGTGGTAAGAAACCTGCTGCTGTTGCTGTGTTACTAGTGATCTCAGTTAAGAAGGTAATTAAGGTAGCCACTGCTAGTACACTTAAAACCAATGGAATTGCACTTGCCCCTTCAATCATGTGGGCAATGTATTCCGCAAGGCCTGATGATTTGATTTGTGCAGCCAGTGTTAAACCACCACCGAATAAAAGTAACACACCCCATGGCACTCTAGCTGCGCTTTCCCAGTCAAGAATACGCTCACCATCACCTTTGTTCGCTGGTAACACAAATAATAATAAGGCTGCTGCGATTGCTATACCGGTGTCAGAAATTTTTAAGCCAGAAAGATCAGCCAGTAACGGTCTGAAGATCCAACAAACAGCTGCCAAAACAAATACTATTGCTACACCTTTTTCTGCACGCTGCATAGCACCGAGCTCTTGTAACTGTGATAAAAATAGCGATTTAGTATCTTTACTCGCTGCTTTTGCACATTGTGTATCTACTTTATAAGCAAATTTAGTTAACCAAACCCAGCATAAAATAAGCATAACAGTCGCAAGTGGTACACCTACTTTCATCCATTCGGCAAAGCCAATATCAATCTTGTAGCTGTCTGATAAATACGCAGCCATAAGTGCATTTGGTGGCGTACCAATTAGCGTTGCAATACCACCGATACTTGCGCCATAAGCGATTGATAATAACAATGCTTTACCAAATTGGTCATTGTCAGGGTTAGACTGTTTAACCAACATAGTAATCGACATAGCAATAGGTAGCATCATTACAGCTGTTGCAGTATTTGACATCCACATTGATAAGAACGCTGTTACTAACATCATGGCTAAAATTTGCAGGCTAGGTTTAGTTCCGGCACGAAGCATAGTGTTAAGTGCAATACGCTTGTGTAAACCCCAACGCTCCATCGCGATTGAGATCAAAAAGCCGCCTAAGAATAAAAAGATCAAAGGGTGTGCATACGGTGACGCGACCCCTTTGATTGCTGCAATATCAGCAAGAGGTGATATTACAAGTGGCAATAATGAAGTCGCAGGAATTGGCACAACTTCACTGACCCACCAAGAAGCCATCCAAAATGCTAGGCCTGCGGTACGAAGTGCAGCTACACTCATACCTGCTGGAGGCTCAATAATACAAGTTAATAACATCACTAATGGGCCCAGAAGTAACATTACTGTGCTCATTAATGGGCGTGGCTGTGAGCCATCTTTTGTTTGATTTACTAATGACATACCGACTCCTTAGAACTTGTATTTAAGACCAATTGCAACGCTGTTGTCTGATTCAAGTTCTAAATCTAAATCAGTATAGAATAAGTATGCTGTGGTTTGTTTATCAAAATTATAGTCAACACCCGCTGTCCATTGTTTACCTTCTTCAGCATGGCGAATTTTTGAGTCATCTTTAACGTATTGCAGTTTAGGTACCCATTTATCAATTGCATAGCTTGCACTGAGTGCATAGCCATTGCCTTCTTTCGTGCCATCTGTTGACTCGCTGCGCTGGAACAAACCCGCAAGCTGTAGGTTTTCAAGTTTCCATGCTGCAACCACACGGCTTGCCGTCAATTTGTTAAGTGCATCGACATGGCTAATAGCAACATAGTAGTCTTTTGATTTTAATGCACGGTCACCATAAATAACCGTTGCCGCAAAACCATCTTCATCGTTGCTGCTGTCATCTTTTGGTGCATAAGTCAGCGCAAGTGATGCGCCACCGTATGTTTTTGAGCTATAGGTAATGGTATCGCCGATACGGTCTTGACCTGGGATCAGCTGAGCGATATCTGCTTGTGTTTCATTAAAGCCGTCTAGTTTACCTTCAGAGTATTTAAAACGAGTGTCGTTACGACCCACAACGACCTCACCAAAATCTCCAGCAAGCCCTAAATAAGTATTACGCGCTGAAAATGGCTCGTTTGTGTCATCGTGCTCAAAGCCTTTTACTTGTACTTCATATTTAAATACCGCTTTAAGCGATTCTGTTAGTTTGTGGCTGCCTTTAATACCAATTCGCGAAAAAGGTGCCTCAATTTGTGTACCTTCGTCAGCATAGCGCATAACGCCGGTATCTGTGTTTGCTATTTGAACTTCTGCTTTACCGTATACAGCGTACTCTGCTGCCATTGCTGAGCCTGTTGTGCTCGCTAAAATTACAGCCGCTGCTACGCGTGTTTTTGTATGAGTGAATATTGTTGTCATTATGCGCCCCTTATTAGGTTCAAATTGTTGTTCCTAACAAGTAAGGCAAGTTGGTTGCCAACTTAGTTAATTTTATAAAAACTAATAAATAACAATACGTTAGACTTATTTATCTATATAAGACTGGCTTTTATGGGTGGATATTCACACATTTTTAAAAACATGCTGTCACCAGTTCCACCCATTGTGAAGAGTTTAATCTGAGAGGGTTGTTTAGTCTTTGAACATTTCGCGATTAATACCGTATTTGGTCATCTTGTCGTAGAGAGTTTTACGCGCAATTTGTAATGTAACCATGGTGTCTTTGATGCTACCGTTGTTACGCTCAAGGGCTTCTTCAATGAGTGATTGCTCATAAAAACTAATTTTTTCAGCTAAGCTTAAGTCCTGAGCAAGTTCGTTCTCATTGTTTGATTCGCTGTATGAGGCAAAGGCAAGATCAGAGCCCAGCAATACAGCACGCTCGGCTTGATTTCTAAGCTCTCGCACATTGCCAGGCCAATCATAAGCAAGTAGTCGTTGTTTTGCCTCACTACTCAACGGTGCCGGTGGTTTATGAAAACGTGTAGCCGCTATTGAGCTAAAATGTTTAAAAAGTAATGGAATATCGGCTTTTCTGTCGCGCAATGCCGGAATACTCACTTTTACTAAATTTAGGCGGTAATAGAGATCGGCTCTAAACTCCCCTGCTTCGACCAGTGTCATTAAGTCTACTTTTGTGGCCGCAACTATGCGCACGTCTAAATCAATGGCGTGGTTATCACCTACAGGCGTTACTTTTCGCTCTTCAAGCACCCTCAATAACTTGACTTGTAAGCTTGCAGGTGTTGACTCTATTTCATCTAAAAACACAGTGCCGCCTTTAGCAAATTCAAACTTACCTTGGCGAGATTGCGTTGCACCAGTGTACGCGCCACTGGCTGCACCAAAAAGTTCACTCTCAATGAGTTGCTCAGGGATAGCGCCGCAGTTTATGGCAACAAAATTAGCCCCAGAACGATTACTTTGATCATGCAGGTAACGGGCAACTAACTCTTTACCTGTGCCTGTTTCACCTTCTATTAAAACATCGGCAGGAGTGTCGATTACCGCATTGAGTAAATGCATCATTTGTTGCATTTGCTCTGTTTCACCTAAAATACGCACACCGGGCGCAGAGGTTTTCTCTACTGCTATTTTTAACGCGCGGTTTTCCATCACTAGAGCACGCTTTTCTGAAGCGCGAGCGATACAATCTAACAACTGCTCTGTTAGTGGCTTTTCAAATAAATCATAAGCGCCAAGCTGCATAGCTTTCACGGCAACAGATACATCAGCAAAGCCGGTAAGAAAAATAACCGGTAACTCGCTATCGAAGGCTTTAACTTGTTCTAAAAATGCCAAGCCATCCATTTTTGGCATGTTTATGTCGCTTAATACAATTCCCTCAAAACGACGACTCAATTTTGAAAGCGCCGCGGTTGGTTCACTAAAACACTGAACTTGATAACCTTCAATCTCAAGGAGTTGCTTTAATGAATCGCGGATCACCGCTTCGTCATCAATAACGATTACCTGATTACAGGTCGCTGCAACTACACTCATGATGGTTCCTTATTTGTTTGTAAGGTTATTATAAATTGTGCGCCGCCTTCAGGGCGGTTGTGCGCAGATAATCGACCGTTAAATGAGTCGATAATTTGTCGTGAAATCGATAAGCCCAAACCCAAACCATTGCTGGTTTTAGTACTGTAAAATGGCTCAAAGATGTTACCTAACGCGTGTTGATCAATACCCGGGCCCGTATCAAGAATAGAGAGTTTTACGCGGTCATCGAAAAGTTCGAGCTCAAAACTCAATTCGCGTTTTTCAGATTCACTCATTGCTTGGCTGGCATTAGTGATCACATTTACCAATACTTGTTCAAACTTAACGCTGTCAACCCACACGGTTATGTGTGCGTCAATATCAGCAGCTTTCACTTCGATATCGTCTTGTTTTAATTGTGCACTGGCAATCATTAAGGCATTTTTTAACATACTTGCCAGGCTTTGCTGCCTAAGTTGAGTTTGCGCCGGTTTACTAAAATGCTTAAGTTGCGCGACAATCTTATGGACACGCTCTATGAGTGACTGCACCAGTACCAAATTTTCGCTGGCTTGCTCAATATTGCCTTTGATAAGTAACCGTTTTGCACTCACTAAATAAGTATTCATAGCACTTAAAGGCTGATTGATTTCATGATTAATGCCTGCACTTAATTGACCTATCGTTGCAAGTTTAGCTGTTTGGATCAGCGCTTTTTGGGCTTTTTCGAGCGCTTGAGTTCGCTCGATCACTTCTTGCTCAAGGCTGTGCCTTGAAAACAGAAGCTTTTTATAGCCAGCAAAACGCACCATAGCCATATGAATTAATACCACTGCAATGGCATAAAACACACAAAACCAGAGGAGCCTTGGGATTTGCGCAAGCTCTACATTCGTCACATCCACCAGCACATTAGCTTTGGCGTTTATAATATCTATTGTTTCTGTCGCACTGATAAAGCGCGCTTCTTTGCCATCAAGTTGAATACTTTGCTGAGCGGTTTTTTCACTTAATGGCTTGTTGGTGTACATAAGCAAACTAGGTTTATGTGATAAGTATCGGCGTGACTTAACCAAAGCGGCCATTTGTTCATCACTTAGTGTATTAAGTGATTTTAAACGCCAGCCCTCAACGTCCGACATCACTATAACACTGTCTTCTAGCGCGATATAAAAATGGGTGCTGTCTGATGCATTAAGAAGCTGGCGGTCTTGTTCAAACTTTTTAGCATTTACTTTTAAAGTGACAACGGCAATCACTTTGCCCTTCTCTATAACGGGCTCTGAAAAGTAAATGCCCCGCTCACTGGAGCGCATACCTAAAGCAAAATAAGCAACTTTTTCACCTTGCTTGGCTAAATAAAAATATGGCCGAAATGCAAAATTACTGCCCAAAAAGGTGTAATCAACTTGCCAGTTACTACTTGCCACGACCGAGCCTGTTAAATCCATTAAATAAACATCAGATGCACCGCTGGCTCGTTGAATATCTTCGAGGTAATAGTTAACAGCCTGTTCGCCAGTACCTTTATTAACCAAAAAGGATTTAACCAAATCATTGGCGCTAACTAAGGTAGGAATAGTTTTAAAGCGGGCTAACTCGCTTGAAAAATAATGACTTAACTGAGTAGCTTGAACACGACTTTGTTGCTCTGCTTGTTGATAATCGTGAGCGCGTCCAAGGTAAAAAACTAACACAAGCAACAATAAAAGCATTGCACCTGCAAAAACTAACTTTTTACTTAATGACGACATTCAAACCTTTGAGATAAGCGCAACTAGAAATTGAACTGGTAGTGTAACGATAAATCTTCAGTTGTACCAGCAACTGCGCCATTGTCCATGCGTGGATCAAACACGTTATATTGTTTGCCTAACAGGTTTTCTGCCTTAAGCATTAGCTGGCTTTTGGCATTTAGCTGCCACTTTAAGCTACCGCCTAGCAAGGTATAGGCTGACTGTTTAAAATAGGCACCACTCACCGAGCTCACCTCAACTTTGTCTCGCCACAATACATTTAAACTTAGTTGCCAACTATCAGATAAGTTATAACTAGTTACTAAACTTGCAAACCGCTTGAAACTTGCATTAATTGGGTCTTCAAAGTATTGAGTATAGGTGCCTGTTACAGAGAACTCTTTATTTGATTGCCAAGTACCATCAAGTTCAATACCGCTGTTTTGGCTATTAAAGGAGTTTGCAAAGGTAAATAAGGCATCATTAGATTGTGTAGGTTCAATGTTTATAAAGTCGTTTAATTCATTATAAAAAAGCACTGCATTAGCTTGTAACTCAGATGTTTGAAAATGCCAAACCAGCTCAGTGGTTTTTACTGACTCTGAGCGAAGTGCCGGGTTGCCTACTGTGACATCATCATTTGAAAAAAGCTCGTTAGTAACAGGTGTTCTGAATGACTCGCCATATTGTAACTTAACGGTATGCTCTGGGTTTATGACATATACACCAGCAAGACGAGGCGAAAGTTTGCTGTCGATGTTGTTCACATCGTCATAGCGTGCTCCAACATATAAAGTAAATGCTTTTGTGTAAGGGATTTTTAGTTGCCCATACGCACTATATGTTTCAAAGGTGTATTTGAGGGCCGCAAACTCAGGAAAATCCATAACAGTAACAATACCTTGCTGATAATAGCTAGGATCTATAATTATCAGATCTGATTGGTCGTCGTAATAACTGGTGCGAACTCCAGCTTCAACTTGTTTAGCCTCTGAGTACTCTACTCCTGCAGCAAGCTGCCATTGATTATTAAATTGATAACTCAACTCAGTTTCAAACTTACTATCTGTAGTTTGCCAAGCTGGACCAACTAAAAAGTCAGGCATATCATCAAATGCAACGATTAAACCTGCGCTAGAAATATTATGCTCAGTGTATGAATAACTTGAGTCAAGCTTTAGCTTATCGTTATTAACCCAGTTATATTTAATACCAACAAAGGTGTTATCACTAGTATGTTGGTTTTGCTTTGAGTAGCCAGCAAGGTTTAAAAACTCATCGAGTTCTGTTTTGTTGTAACGAGCACTTAGTTTGAGCTTTTTGTAATTGACACCCGCTTCGAGATAAATTGCTTCAAGTGGATCTTTAACCCCTTGCGAATGGCTTTCACCGTCTTTTTGATCATAAGAAAATGTCGCATACACAGCGGTACTGTCATTAACAGTGCGGTTAAACTGCCCTGTTGCCCCATAGCGACCATTATTGCCAACCACGAGTTGCATAGCATTTCGCTCTTTAGAGGTAACAATATTCATCACCCCTAAAAACGCATTACTACCATAAATCGCTGAGCCTGGACCGCGGATAAACTCTATTTTTTCGATGACTTCAATAGGAATATAAGGCATGTAAACAGAGGCTTTGCCAAATGATGACTCATTAACTCGCTCACCATTGATCATCACTAATACATTACCGCTATCAAGATAAACGCCTCGTGCATGGTCTTTAGGCACGGCGCCAACCCAGTCTCCACGCGTTGATTGCATACCTGGTACGAAGTTCATTATCTCATACGCATTATCGATACCAAGTGCTTGAATTTGCTTGCGGTTAAACACCGTCATAGTAGAAGGAACTGACGACAAGGTCTCAGTAGTTTTAGTTGCCAGATCAACATGTACCTCAAGCAAGTCCTCAAAACTTAAAGAAAATAAGTCTTGTTCTTCAGTTGAATGAGCAACCGAAGAGATGGTTGAAGCAACTACAATTGAAAAAAGTGCTGAACATCTTAATAGCTTCACGCTGCGAGATACCTGTACTAATAGCCCATGCTGCAAAAGCAACACACTGTTTACACTATTAATACAAAAGATTGGCAAGCTTGCAATGTTTTTATAATTTTAGTTGAAGAGTTCTCGGAAGTAGATACAAAAAAACCCATTTTAAACTAAAAATGGGTTTTAATATGAAGCTTAATTAAGCTGTTTCAATATTACCTGTCCGCTTTGCTTTGATGTACTTATATAAACCAATAAGTGACGCTGCTATCCAGAAAATTTCGATAACAAAACTAGCAAGGTTAAAGTTATAACAAAGACTAATCAGTAACAGAATTGCCCCTGTTAAGTTCATCATGTTATACACAAGGCCGGTTGGCGATGCTTTATTCAGTTGTAATAAAAAGAAAGCACCAACCACTAAGAATGTGCCTGTCATGCCAATAATATCAAATAAAAGTGCTATCACGTGCGTGAATCCATTTTGTTCATGTGTTTATACCCATACAACTGGCCCAATCCATGGGGAGGGTTGTTTTCATTCATTGAAACAGCAAACCGGTCAATAGTATCAGATCATGAGGGATAAACGAGGATAAATGTCCGTATTTTAAAACCTATTTATGCGTCACCTTACCACCGATGATTTTTAGAGCAGGTGCGCCGCGGATCATGGTCTCGCGGGCAAATTGACGTTGGCACTCAGGGCAAATACCTGTTTCATTGGTAAAGTCTTGGCTAATACGCTCAACAAAGCATTTAACCAAAGCCCCTTTTCCACCTTTGCGGTATTTAAATAATTGGCTTTTACATTGTGAGCAAAAAATATCGACTGTTTTAGTTGGGCCTTTTTTATTTGGTTTAGCCATTAACTACCCGATTTTACTTCTAAAACGCTGATCCTACCATGTTAAGACCACAGTCCCAAAACAAGGCCAATAAGAGAAAACTGTAATATAGAGTAACTTGCATTCACCAAAAAAAGCTTTAATGGACGCTGCTCAAAAATATAACCAATCCCCAAGGCACAGCTAACCCAACATAAACCAATAATAAAGCCAGTACCTACTGCCACTCCTACATTGACGTGCGAGCCAATGAATAAGGATAAACTAAAGGCGATTATGCAGCATAAAATAAAACTACCACCAAAGACTTTAATTGGATTGATACTTTGTAAATCAAGCTCTGTTAAACCACAGCTTTCCATCCAAATTCGCTTAAATAGCCAAGGTGAGTACCACAGCGCGCCTAGAAGAAATGAGGCAAGGCCAGCAAAAAAAATAGCAAAAAAATTAAGTTCTGAAAAATGCATATTGCAAACTCATACAACGAACAGTACTAATTTGACTGTAGTTAAGGATCTGCGATGCAGCAAACCAAAAAGACTTAGATTTATACCTGTCTATATCAAAATAATACTTTAGGATGTCACTTAACACGCGTTCCCACCAAGAAAACAGCTTATTTATTGTTGAACTGGTTTTTTTTGTAATTTGCGCTGCAAAGTTCGCCTGTGCATATTGAGTTGTCGTGCTGTTTCGGAAATATTGCCATTATTACTATGGAGTACATGTTGAATATGCTCCCATTCTAATCGCTCTGGCGACATAACTTGGCTCGGCTTTGTATCTTCTAGTGATGGGTTTGCTTCAGCGTCACCCAATATTGTTTTTAATAATGAATTAAAATCAACAGGTTTTGGTAGGTAGTCGTCAGCACCTAAACGAATTGCTTCAACAGCACTAGCAATACTTGCAAAACCGGTTAATAGCACAATGCGAGCAGTTGGAAACTGTGTTCTTATCGGTTTAATTAAGGTTAAGCCATTGTCGTCACCGAGTTTTAGATCAACCAAATAGTGGCTCGCATCAACATCGTTTAGTTTTTGCATTGCTTGCTCTTTATTATGGGCAAGCTCACATGCAAAGCCATGTTTTGTAAAACGCCTTGCCAGTGTGGTGGCAAGGTTTACATCATCTTCGATTATTAACAGTTTCATACGATCTTAAGACTTACGGTGGCAATTGCACCCTGCTGTTGGTGATTACATAGCGTTAATGAACCATCTAAACGCTCTAAAGTTACATTTGATAGCAGTACTGCCATACCCATACCGCTTTTGCTTGGCATTAACTGTCCTCCTAATGCGGACATTTGTTGCTCACTAAAACCTGGCCCAAAATCTCTTAAAGAAAGCGACAGTTGTTGGTTATCTATTTGCCAGTTAGCTTCTATAGTATTTTGTTGGTTTTTTATATTCGCCAAAACTGCATTTTGTAACAAGTTCAAAATTGCTGGTAATAACATAGCATCACTCAAAATGGAGCACTGTGGTGCATCATTGAGCCACTGTAAGCTCTGCTCGGGGAAATGCAATGTCATGGCATCTTCAATCGTATGCTGTAATGTTTGAGCGCTGATCACCTTTTGTGTTTCACCGGTTCTTAAGGCATTTGATAGTGCCCTAAAATGTTCAAGCTGCTGTTTACACTGTGCCAATGGCTTAGCCATTTCTTGCACAATGGGATCATCAGCTTGTTGTTCTTGCAACTCTTCAAATAAAAGCTGCAAATTTGCAAGAGGTGTTGCTAATTGATGCGTAACTTGCGCGGCAGCGCCGTCGAGTGTTAATAGCTGCTCATGCCTAAGTTGCTGTTCACGGGCCTTTGCGATAGTAGCTTCTCTGGCCCTTAACGTGCTATTTAATGTGCCAATAACAAATGCGATAACAATGGCGCTGATAACAAAATTAATCCACATGCCAATAAAATGATGAGTCATTTGCATTTGGTGCATGGTGTGTTCAGGCATCTTTATCAATAAAAAGCTATAAGCTGCAATTGCCAGCACAGCGGTATAGACAAGTCCTTTGGCATTAACAGATACCGCAGCTATCATAATGGGTAACAACAATAACGACACAAACGCGTTAGTTGCCCCACCACTCAATGACAAAAGTATCGTCAAAAACAATAAATCAGCAGTTAACTGCATTAATACAGCAGAAGGTTTCGCTTTTGTTACTTTTCGATAAGCAAATATGCTCAACAGCTGAAAAATAGCTTCAATTAGAATAACGGATAGTAAAGGCAGTAAGGCAATTTGATGTTCAAATAAGAAGTACACAACCATTACAGCAATAAATTGCACTGCTATTGCGGCACTTCTTAACACCAGTAAGCGGCTAAGAGCCGGATCAGTTTGCATAGCGGAGGTGTTAATGATTATTCATCATCCATAGAAATTGTAAAAACAGCACATGGCGTGCCTTGATGAAACACCATTTGCCATTGTTTACCGTTAAAACGCCACAATGACATACGAATTGAATAGTTAAATTCTGAGCGAGCAGAACGTCTAAAGGCCGCCTGATAGCTCAATTGCGCTATGTTCTCGCTAAGCATACGGCCTTTAAAATGTTGGTTGTAAAACTGCGGTACCACCTCAGTCGGCAAACGGGTTAATACTTGGAACTTATTAAAAGACGTGCCATCTGCTGCAATTTCGATGAAGTCATCATCTAGCAAAGCATCAAGTGCTTCTGCAGATTGTCTTACCTCAGGCTCTAACAACTGCCTTTCGGCATCAATCAAATGATTAAATAAAGTTTCTTTAATTTTGCCGCCCATAGTAACCCTTACTGTTTGAGCACTTTACCGCCCTTCATAACAAAGTTAACTTGTCTAAGTTCACTAATGTTATCAAGCACATTCATATTAACGCTGATAATATCTGCTTGTTTACCAACACTCAAGTCACCGAGGTTATCACTTTGGCCTAATAGTTTAGCAGCTTCAACAGTTGCGGACTTAATTGCCTCTTTTGGTGTCATACCGTATTTAACCAGTAATTCAAATTCTTTGGCATTATCACCATGCTTAGACACCCCTGAATCAGTACCAAAAGCAATTTTCACGTTATTTTTAAGCGCTAACTTAAACGATGCTTCCATCTTGGGCGCTACAACTTCGACTTTATCAGCAATTGCTTTTGGCATATTTGGGTTATTCTGCACTTCTTCTTTTACTGTAGCACCAGCAAGTAAAGTTGGGACTAAATAAGCATCTTGCTTTTTAAATAATTTAACGGTTTCTTTATCTAAAAATGAACCATGTTCTATTGAATCAACCCCTGCTCTGAGTGCCGCTTTTATACCTTCTGTGCCATGAGCATGGGCCGTTACCTTGCGACCTAAATGATGAGCCGTGTTAACAATGGCACTGAGCTCTTCATCAGTAAATTGTTGATTCACACCCGCTGCGGTATTACTTAACACACCACCTGTCGCGGTAATTTTAATCACATCGGCACCACTTTTGATAACATCGCGTACCGCACGAGTACAATCATCAGCACCATCACACACACCCAAGCCACCGCCTTGTGTTGCTTTGGTAATATCACGACGATAGCCATGCATGTCACCGTGTCCACCGGTCGGTGTGATCATGTCTCCTGCAGCAAAAATACGCGGACCAACAATGTCGCCACGTTCAACAGCTCGCTTTAATGGGAAGATAACTTGATAGCTGCTACCAAGGTCGCGCACAGAAGTAAAACCGGCATCGACCGTGTGCTGTAAATATTTTAGAGAACGAAGTGCATAATCTGCTTCGTATTCAGTTGCCCATTGGTGTGGGTTACGCTTTGCATCACGCTCAAAGGTAACATGAACATGCATATCAATCAGGCCTGGTAAAACCATCTGATTTTTTAAATCAATAACATCTGCATTACTAAGGTTTAACTGCTGTTTTGTTAAATAGCCTGCTTTAATTGCAGTAATTTTGGTATCGTCAATAACCAGTGTTTGCTGCTCTTTGACATCTTGCTCTGTGCCTACCAGCATTTTTCCAGCGTGAATAATGGTGGTTTGTGCATTAACCGTAAACGAAGATAATAAGGACAGTACCGATAATGTGCTTATTTTTAAGTTTATTTTTTTCATAATCGCCTCTTTTTTATACTAGGTTTAACTTAAATATCGAACAAATGCCATTATTTGCGACGCAGTAAAGCGTTAAGCTAGTGTTGAGAGGTGATTTTTGGTATAACTTTGAAAAATTTTAACAAGTCTGACCACATAAAGAGAACACATTATGTCTTATGCCCAAATTACTGGCTGGGGTAAATGTATACCACCCGCTAGCATTAGCAACGATGAAATAAGTAACATTGTTGATACCAACGATGAATGGATCACTACACGTACAGGCATCAAATCTCGCCGTGTCAGCCATGTTTCTACTGCTGAACTTGCTACTGTTGCTGCAAAACATGCCCTAGCTTGTGCTGGCGTTGACGGCAAGGACATAGACTTAGTGTTATTAGCAACCTGTACACCATCAACTATGGTGGCAAATACTGCTTCATTAGTGCAAAAAAACATTGGCGCTGTTGGCGCTGCAGCAATGGATACTAACGCTGCATGTTCAGGCTTTTTATACGCTTTACAAGCTGCCACAGCACAAATTCGTGCCGGTATGATTAAAAAGGCCGTGGTTATTGCTGCTGAGCGCATGACTTGGTATGTCAACTGGTCACGTCGAGACAGTGCTGTACTGTTTGGTGATGGTGCGGGTGCGGTTGTGTTAGAAGCCTCAGATACGCCATCAGGCTTACTCGCGACTAAAACAGGCTGTGATAGTGAAGACCGCGATATCCTGCATATTGAGAACTTTGGTAGCGATTTAAATAAATATGAGCCAATTGGTCCGTCAAACTTATTATTCGAAGGTCGCGAAATCTTCAAACGTGCAGTTAAAGGCATGAGTGAAGCCTGTGATGACGTGCTAAACCAAGCGCAATTGCAACTTGATGATATTGATGTATTAGTTCCTCACCAAGCTAATTTACGTATCATACAAGCCATTCAGCAACGCTTAAAAGTAGCTGACGACAAAGTCATGGTGAACATTGCCGATTACGGTAATACGTCTGCTGCGACTATTGCGATTGCAATTTGTGAAGCTGTTGAGCAAGGCCTTATCAAACCTAACTCAAACATTATGTCAGCGGCCTTTGGTGCAGGTTTAACGTGGGCGGCAAGTTACATTAAATGGGGCGAACGCGTGACACCAATTGCGGTATCTGATGCTGCTCTACCTGAGTGTGATAAAACAGGCCTTGAACTTGTTGCACCAGCTGTTGCAGCATGTAAAGCGGCAGAATAATACCCCTATTATTTATAGAAAAGCGCGGCTTAGTCCGCGTTTTTTTATGAGCAAAAAATGGACTATATAATGGAATTATTAGGCATACATCACGCTGCAATCATTTGTAGCAACTATGAAAAATCAAAGCATTTTTATAATGAAATTTTAAAACTGCCGATTATTCACGAGCTATACCGTGCTGAACGTGACTCGTATAAATTAGATTTAGCGCTTCCTGATGGCAGCCAATTAGAGTTGTTTTCGTTTCCTGGCGCGCCTCAAAGACCAAGCTACCCAGAAGCTCAAGGACTTCGCCATTTAGCGTTTAAAGTTGCCGATATTGCAAAATCAAAACACTATTTAGAAACACAAGGTATTAGCGTAGAAGAAATAAGAGTGGATGAAATCACCGGGAAGCAATTTACATTTTTTGCCGATCCCGATGATTTACCGTTAGAGCTATATCAACTCTAAATTATTGAAAACGATCTTGTAGATAATTAAACACGGCACGAATGCCCAATGCTTCACCGCCAGCTGGACGACCCGGCAATGAACGAACGTTCCAAGCCATCACATCAAAGTGAACCCAAGGCGTGCTTGGTTCAATAAACTCTTTTAAGTAAAGCGCGGCAGTGATTGCACCACCAAATGGCGTTGAAGCACAATTGGCGATATCTGCTACATCACTTTTTAATAATGCTTTGTATTGATCAAATAAAGGAAGTTGCCAAACAGGGTCATGACAGCTTTCGCCTGCGTCTATTAATTTGTTCGCAACATCGCGATTATTGGCGAAAAAGCCTGGTAATTCAGTACCTAATGCTACTCGGCAAGCGCCTGTTAGGGTTGCAAAGTCTACGATTAGATCTGGATTATCGTTTTGTGCTTCAGCAAGTGCATCACACAGAACTAAACGGCCTTCGGCATCGGTGTTATCAATTTCAACAGTGATCCCTTTACGGGTTTTGATCACATCACCTGGTCTAAATGCATTTCTAGAAACCGCATTTTCAACCGCAGGTACCAATACACGTAAGCGAATTGGTAAGTTGGCAGCCATAATTAACTGTGCAAGGCCAATAACATGCGCGGCACCGCCCATGTCTTTTTTCATGTTACGCATGCCTGAACTTGGTTTTAAATCTAAACCGCCAGAATCAAAGCAAACACCCTTACCAACTAAGGTAATCTGTGGAGCATCTTTTGCACCCCAACGTAAATCAAGTAAACGCGGTTTGTTTTCCGAAGCACGACCAACCATGTGAATCGTTGGGTAATTTTGCTCTAATAATTCATCACCCACCCATTCGCTGAACTCACCATCAAAGGTGTCAGCTAAATCAGCCATCACTTGTGATAAGTGTTGTGGCATCATATCTGCAGCAGGTGTGTTGACTAAATCACGCACTAAGTTGATTGCGCTGGCATGCTCAGTTAAACGCTTAACTAGACTTTCATTAGCAATAGCAAGCTGCGCTCGCGGTGAAGCTTTTTCTTTATATTCACTAAACTCGTACCCACCTAACACAAAACCAAGTGCAACTTGCTCAACGAAAGTGTCATCACCCTGGATTTGATAGCAACCTGCAGGAAGCTTCGTAGATAGGTCGCCTGCTAACCAAAAGTCATTAAGATCATTAACTAAGCAATAAACATGCTCCAATGAACCCGACTCACTATCAGCAATAAGGGCAATGCCTTTATTTTTAAAATCACAGTTTGATAACCAGTTTTGAAGTGATTGTGGTTGCTCAGTTAACCAATCGGTAAGATTTTCTTTTGCAATAAAAGAAAGGGGAATACCCGTTGAAGAATGGCGAATTAATGCACTCATTAAACGACTCGTTATAAAGAAAAGATAACTAAGCATACCAATATCTTGGTACAAAAGGTATAGGCAAAATCAGATTGCCAAACCCAAATCAGTGTTTGTTTTGCTTCTCTTTTTCTTCTTTTTCGACTTGTTGGTCTAGCTCTTTAAGTGACTTATTAATATTGAATGAACTTGGTAATACATCAACACCAACCCACTGCCCTAACTTAACAACAAGGGGGATGGTAATGGGTGCAAATGGCAATACAGCAAATACACCCAAACCTAAGCCTTTCAAGATATCTAAGAATTGTTCATTAGCAGTATGTAACTCTTCTTTACTAGCAAGGCCTTGAGTGTACCGCCTATATATATGAAGCATTTCTTTGGTTTCTTGCTTTTCTTGAGCAAGCGCGATTTTAAGTGCTACCATAGCGCGCTTAAAACGTAATGTTTGACGCTTTTTGGTAATTTTGGCTACTCTGAACGGAGCCCTATGAATAACTTTGTATAATCGCATTTAGGTATTTTCACACAGCATACGAAGTTCACAAAGCATAATTTACTTATATTAGTTTTTGACTTATCCTTAGCACTCTATTATTAATTATTTTTCATTAATTCAAATGGACCAAAAACAACTAAAGGACGAGCAAAAACCAACAAAGCCCGCTTCTGATGAATGTTGCGGTGGTGGTAGCTGTTGCCCATGCGTGTGGGATGAATACAAAGAAAAGCTTCAACAGTGGCAACTACTGAACGATAAGCAACAAACAAAATAGACCGTTCCAATTCCTTTTTTGCCTACATTTCACTCAAAACTTTCTGTTTTTAAAATTTTTTTAGATATTTTATATAAATTTTCACAAAAAAATGAATCGTAAAGAATAAATTATCCCCTTAAAATTCATACGCATAATCCAAATAAAGTGAATACCAGAATAACCAACACAACCAAAACAACATTAAATTAACAATTTGCAAATTATTTTCACAGTCTGTATAAGTTATTTACACCAATTTAGAGTTGGTGACCTAATCATAACTATTCTAACTGGGGAAGTCAGAATGAAATTCAAAAATAGCGCGCTGCAACAAGCAATTAAATTTGCTTTAGCAACAACAACTGCAGGTCTGTTTGTATCTGGATCTGTAATTGCGGCAGAAGAAGCAACTGAAGAAACAAAGGTTAATAAAAATGTAGAGAAGATTGCGGTAGTTGGTACCCGCTCTGCACCTCGCTCAATCGGTGACTCACCGGTACCAATCGATATCATCGGTGGTGAAGAGCTAGACAAAGGTGGTAACACCGATATGCTTGAGCTACTAAAAGGCTCTGTACCATCTTTTAACGTTCACCAAAACCCAATCAGTGATGCTGCATCACTTGTTCGTCCAGCAAACTTACGTGGTCTTCCTTCTGACAGTACACTTGTGCTTGTTAACGGTAAACGCCGTCACCGTGCATCAGTAATCGCTTTCTTAGGTGGTGGTATCAATGATGGTGCTCAGGGTGCCGATATCTCAGTTATTCCAAGCATTGCCTTAAAACAAGTTGAAGTACTTCGTGATGGTGCAGCAGCTCAATACGGTTCTGATGCAATCGCCGGTGTAATGAACTTTGTATTAAAAGATGCCTCAGAAGGTGGCTCTTTCGAAATTCGTCAAGGCGAATACTATGAAGGCGATGGCGATACAACGCAAATTTCAGGTAACGTGGGCTTACCATTTACCGATAGCGGCTTTGCTAACTTAAGCTTCCAATATAAAACAGCTGACGCGACAAGCCGTTCAGTTCAACGTCCAGATGCTGCTGCACTTAACGCAGCGGGTGTACCAGAAGTATCTTCTCTTGCGCAAGTTTGGGGTGCACCTGAGGTTGATGACGATATCTCTATCTTCGGTAACATCGGTTTAGATATAAGCAACACAGCGCAATTCTATATGTTTGGTAACTACTCTGAGCGTGATGTACGTGGTGGTTTCTACTATCGTAACCCACATACTCGTCCGGGTGTTTATTCAAATGATGGCGGTGAAACACTACTTGTTGGTGATTTAACTGGCGATATGAGCGGTAACTGTCCTACCGATATCATGATTGATGATAACGTTTTAGATAACCAAAGATACATCGATCTAGTTGCTAACAACCCAGATTGTTTTGCGTTTAACGAAATGCTTCCGGGCGGTTTTACACCTAACTTCGGTGGTAACATCACAGATACTGCATTAACAATTGGTACTAAAGGTGAAATCACATCTGGTTTCCTTGAGGGTGCATACTATGACTTAAGCGGTACAGTTGGTTACAACGAATCACGCTATTTCATTTATGACACAATCAATGCGTCATTAGGCCCAGACAGCCCGCGTGACTTTAGCCCTGGTAAGTACTCACAATTAGAGAAAAACTTTAACGCTGATTTATCAAAAGGTTTTGACTTTGGTTTAGCGTATGACGTTAACGTTGCTGGTGGTCTTGAATGGCACGAAGAAACGTTTACAGTTGTATCTGGCGACGTAGCTTCATTTACTGCGGGCCCACTAACAGAGCAAGGTTTTGGTATCGGTTCAAATGGTTTCCCTGGTTTCAAACCATCTGATGCAGGCGAATATACACGTCGTAACTATGCAGCGTACGTTGATGTTGAAGCACCATTCACTGACGACTTCCTAATGGGCTTAGCGCTACGTTATGAAGATTACGATACATTCGGTTCAACAACTAACTATAAGTTAACTGCTCAATACCACGTAACTGAAGACCTGAATATTCGTGGTTCAATCAGTACTGGTTTCCGTGCTCCTACAGTTGGTCAAGCTAACGTAAGTAACGTACAAACTAACTTAAGCAGCGGTGTACTAGTTGACTCAGCACTATTACCACCAACAAACCCAATTGCTGTGCAATTAGGTGGTACAGAACTTCAACCTGAAGAATCGCAAAGCTACACTTTTGGTGCTGTATGGACAATTGGCGACTTATTCTTCACTATTGATTACTACAACATCCAAGTTGATGATCGTATCAGTCAATCAGACAAAATTGAGTTGAGCCAAGCAGACAAAGACACGCTTGAAGCGGCTGGTGTACCAAACGTACAAAACTTAGCGCAAGTAAGCTTCTTCACAAATGACTTTGATACAACAACACAAGGTGTTGACGCTGTTGCAAACTATTCAACTGAATTATTAGGTGGTAGTTCAACATTCAGCTTAGCGTATAACTGGAACGACACTGAAGTAACTAAGTCGAGCCCAATTACAGGTGAATTTAAAGTAAGCCGTTTAGAAAATGACTTACCAAATCACCGTGCAACGCTTAGCTGGGCACAACAGTGGGAGAACTTCTCTGCATTTACACGTGTTAACTACTATGGCGAATACCAAGGCGTTCACGTAGATTACGATGCAACAGCTAAAACAGCTGATGCAGCAGTAACAATTGATGCAGAAGTTACTTACTTCCTAACTGAAGAAATTAGCTTGTCAGTTGGTGCGACAAACTTATTCGACCAAGAAGCAGAAAAGCTTGATTTCTTCGACCGTACTGGCATCCCTAATAACAACTGGGGTGGTAAATACTACGAGACTTCACCATATGGTATTAACGGTGGCTTCTATTACGTGAAAGCTACATATACTTTCTAAATAGAGGTGCTTTCTAGGTTGAGAGATCAACCTAGAGAGTCTATACCCCAGACTTTTCTGGATATTTATAGTTAATCAAGGCGAAAGACATTTCGCCTTTTTCGTTTTATAGTAAATAAAAATAATCAACATCGCCCCATCATTATGCTGTTAGAAAAAGCGAATCAACTACTTGCTGAAAACAAACTAAAAGAAGCAGAGTTTCATTTTAAAACGATTCTTGATGCTGAACCCGAAAATGGCGAAGCATTATTTGGTTTAGGGCGAATCGCTCTGCGCCTAGAACGCTATGATGCGGCAGTATATCTATTACAGCGAGCTTGCGAGCGACTGCCGCACATGCTCGAGCCACTGCATGCCTTAGCGGATGCTTTTAATGGCGTTCACTCACCGCAAGATGCAGTGACTGTACTTGAATACGCAAAATCAATTGCCAGCCATAACCCTGAACCACATTATTACTTAGCCCAACACTATTTGACTTATGGCGAACTCGATAAAGCCTATAACATCTTAAAACATGCGCTAACTATGGGTAACTACCCTGTAAAAGCTTATATTTTATTTGAGTTGGTACAGTTTGCTCGGTTTAACAACGAACAAAACTATATAAACGAACTCCACCACTTCTTAACGTTGACCGATAACGTCCGCTTAAAAATGGTCTGTTACTACGCCCTCGGCAAGAGTTACGATGTACTTGGTGATACACAACAGGCGTTTGATTATTACAAGCTTGCAAATAAGTTTCAGTCTAAATTGACGCAATTTAAAACCGCTGAGCTAGTTCCATTTTATCAACGTGTTATTGAACAAAGTCACGCCCAATTAATTGCCTCACGCGATAAAACTTTTAAAGGGACAGTTACACCAATATTCATAATTGGTATGCCACGTAGCGGCTCTACACTCATAGAGCAAATGCTAACAAGTCATAGTGATTTTGCGAGCCTCGGAGAAGATGCCAGTATCAGTAATCAGGTTGTTGCTTATATTGAACAAAAAACTCAGCGCCCCTACCCTGATTGCTTAGCTGAATTAGATCAAGGGCTCATCAACACAGCCCGAAATATTTATATTGAACGCTTAAAGCAAGCACCAGTGGTCCGCCCCTTTATGATCAATAAGCTACCTTCAAACTATCAATCACTTGGGCTAATTTATTTATTGTTTCCAAACGCTAAATTCATCAATATGCAACGGGATTACAATGCCATTGCTTGGTCGGTGTTTAGCAACTACTTCGCAGAAAATGAGCCCTACTTTTGTTCTCTACCCGAGTTTAAACAATACTATGATTTATATCAGCAGTTAATGGCACATTGGCACAACGTAATGCCAGAAGCTATTTTTGATTTAAGCTATGAGGAACTAGTGAGTGAAAGCGAACAAACATTAACAGCATTGTGTAAATTCTTAAACATTGAGTATAACAAGCAATTTTTAAATTTTTATAAATCGAAAAAACCAGTGGCAACGCTCAGTAAAACGGCTGTAAGACAGCCGCTTAACGACAAAGCAATTGATAAATATAAACGCTACGAGAGCGCTATGCACACACTTATGAATGAGCCTCAAACCAGTTCAGCAGATCAACAAACTGATCAAAACGCGCCTGTGGGTGAGTAAGCATATTAATGTGATCATAATCGACCTTATGGCCAAACTTACGGCCATAAATGGTCATGGTTTGCTTGCCAGTGCCCGACTCTTCCATAAACTTTGCAATATCAATTGGCTGACATAGTGCTTTATCTTTGATACCCGCAACGTGCATGATAGGTGGTAGCGCTTTATCGGCTAATGCTTTGGCGTAATCAAAGCCATCATCGGTGTCGACCCAAGGTTTACGTTTAGCCCATTGCATGCTTTGGTAATGCGATTTACGGGTTTCATCATCACTGCCCCACTTCAGCTTTTTAGCCGGAACAAAGCCATGCTTACGGGCAACTAAGGGTGCCAAGCCATACCAAATTAAATTACCTTGAATATACTTACTAGGATGATGATTATACAAGGACCGTTTAGAACCAAAATAGCCGCAGGCTTTCACATCATTAATCAACTCGGGAAAACGGGCAAACACACTGTTCATCAACACCCCGCCCCATGAGTGAGCAACCCAATAACGAGCAGGCTCGCCTTCAAGCTGTTTAATTTTATCTAGAAATGCAGGAATATCTTCTAAAATTGCCTCGGTCTGACCATACTTTGCATGCTTTGAAATCACAGGTTTACTCTCACCACGACCGCGCAAATCAGCTACATAGCAAACATAACCATGCTCAGCTAAAAATGGCGCCAAGCCTTTATTACTGTGGGTGTAAAAGATTTTGCCATTTTCAACGGCACCATGCATAAAAAACACCGCCGGGCCTTTCGCATCAGTCTTACTGATACGACGTAAATGTAGAGTTTGGCTTTCGGCGAGTTTAATAAACACCGATTCTTGTTTAATCGTCACGTTTGACCTTTTTATTCTTATAGACTCATCGTACCAGTGTTAAGTTACGCCAGTCTATTTAGCAAAGCAAGTTTGTTTTGGCGATTGCCACTCAAAATGAGAATCTCAGGCACGATGAGATTTTGATTAAATAGTAACACCAATGCAGTGCCATTATTCATTGATATGAGAAGTTCGACTTGCAGAAGCCTTTGGCTAAATTTTGATGATTTCTATGTTACGTAATTAACATATGCGGAGGAGACAGCCTTTTGCCATTCGTGGTCTTAAGTTTATCATTGAGTGTGAACAGACGTTGAGCATGACACATATCTGGATTAAAACGTTTAAAATATTAATTCGGTAACGCTCCACTAAGTGAAAACTTATAGTAGGTTAAAACGTTTGTACGCAATGAAACCAGCCAACTGTTAATTATCCCGCTTCAGTGCCTTGTCGGTATGCAATTTATAACCAGCCATCTTTTTACGGATCATCGCCCAATACTTCAATTGCAACAGCGCACAGATCTTCACCTAATATTTGATTGGTACCCCAACCTTTATCCCATTTAATTGCGCATTCCTCTGCAATACCACGGAAGGAATACTCTTCGTCAACTCTCAAATATTTAATCCATTTGGCAGCTTCAAGGCTTATCAATGGTCTTAATTCATCCTTAAAATCCAAACTCTTACTCCTTGCCTACTAACACCCGCATACTGGAAAGATAATACTTAGCTAAAATTAGTGAAGAATGACCACCAGCCAAGCTTTAGACGTCCCACTTATAATTGTCTTGTTAGGTGAAGTTTTCGACTATTTCAATAGCTCGTTGTTTTGTAAAAACACCATTAATTTCTGGATCAGTTAATTCAGCTACGTAGTCAAAAATTCCTTCCTCTTCAAAATCAACTAAATCACATAGTTGAAGGGCATCAGCAATAAAGCATAAGTGATTTTTATTTAGTTTATCTTGAATGAACAATTCACATAGCTTCTTAATATCAGCAAAAGATATAGCAATCTCTTCATCTTCAATGACATCGAGAGTAATAGAAGAACCTTTGATATCCAATTTATTTTCATAATCTGAAAATTCAGTTACAAACTCTCCTAGAAACACTTCTGGAGATATGTACTCATTTAATAATTTGGATAGCGATGACAGCTTCACCTTTGCTCACCTAACAGTGTATTTGTCCATTAGTATTTACACTCAAAACCTTTAGAGTCAACTTTGGCGATGTTGTCTTTATTGCCACACTCTTTAATTGCCATCTCTGTGTGATTGTGCTCATTGTATTGTTTAGCAATTGCGCCAAGGCTTAGCAAAATTACTACAGCTATCACTATTTTTTTAAATTTAGACATAAACATTCCTTTGAAAACAGACTACTTAAAACACAACGATTTTGCTCTTTTGATGGGGCATAGAGGCTCACATTACCAGTTGCTTGAGACGTAAAGGTAAAAGAACAAAGAATAATACTATTAGTCATTTTTTATTAGCTTCCTTGTTGTTTTTAATATTCAATTAAAATACACAGAAGCTCGATTCCTTCGATTGTCTTTTACAAGATAAAGTGCTTCATCTTCATTTTTAATTATTTTTTCTAAGTATTTCAAGTTAAAAATGATTTTTGCATATCATGCTTTAATGAGGCTAAGCAAAAATATCCACCGCAAACTGACTCAGAGCAAAGATTTATTTGGTACAATCAGCCTTTGATATGGCTAACAGATAGGTTTTCCTTAATGCATCCGCGAAATCGCCACTTAAATGGCTACGACTTTACTTTGCTATGTAAAGATACTCCTGCCCTAACACCTTATATAACGCAAACGCCAACAGGCACTGATACCATTGATTTCACCAATGCACTAGCGGTTAAAACCCTCAACCAAGCGTTATTAAAAAGCCATTATAAAATCGATTTTTGGGATTTGCCCGACAACTACCTTTGCCCACCGGTTCCTGGCAGAGTGGATTACATTCATCATTTAGCCGATTTATTAGCAAGCGATAACCGAGGTCATATTCCAACGGGTAAGCAAGTAAAAGTGCTTGATGTAGGCACGGGTGCAAATGTGATCTACCCGCTTACGGGTAATCACGAATATGGCTGGCACTTCACAGGCTCAGATATTGATGCTTTGTCTGTTAAAATTGCCAAACAAATCGTGCAATTCAACCGCCTTAAAATTAATGTTAAGCAGCAAAACAACGCCGATAAAATGTTTACGGGCGTGATATCGAATAAAGATGTCTTTCACCTAACTTTATGCAACCCACCGTTTCATGCCAGCGAGCAACAGGCCAAAGCAGGTACTGAGCGCAAATGGAATAACCTAAACAAAGCGCCACAAAAAGCGCTTAATTTTGGTGGCCGCCAAAACGAGCTTTGGTGTGAAGGCGGTGAGCGCGAATTTATCAGTAAAATGTGCATTGAGAGCCAAGAGTTTGCAGAGCAATGTATTTGGTTTACATCGCTTGTTTCTAAGTCTGACACTTTACCGCATATAAAAAAGTTACTTAGCACACTTGATGTGAAAGACGTAAAAGTTATAAAAATGGCACAAGGCCAAAAAATAAGCCGCTTTATTGCTTGGAGCTATTTTGACCAAGCCGACCGCGAAGCCATTCTTAACGAATTAATATAAGGACAATAAAATGATCGACTTTCGTTCAGACACAGTTACAAAACCAACAGCAGCTATGCGCGCGGTCATGAATGACGCCCCAGTAGGCGACGACGTTTATGGTGACGACCCAAGCGTTAATCGGCTTGAACAATATGCTGTTGAGCGCCATGGCTTCGAAAGTGCTCTTTATTGTAGCTCTGGCACGCAAGCAAACTTACTAGCATTGATGGCACATTGTGAACGTGGCGACGAATACATTTGTGGTCAACAAGCACATAACTACAAATTTGAGGGTGGCGGTGCCGCTGTATTAGGTTCTATTCAACCACAACCAATTGAAAATAATGCCGATGGCAGCATAGATTTAAACAAAGTTGTGGCTGCAATTAAAGCTGATGACTTTCACTTTGCTAAAACCAAACTACTTAGCTTAGAAAACACCATTGGCGGCAAAGTTCTCCCGCTAAGTTATCTAAAAGAAGCCAGAGAGTGTGTTGATAAACATAACCTTGCTCTGCACTTAGACGGTGCCCGCGTATATAACGCTGCGGTTAAGTTAGGTGTTGATATCACAGAAATCACCCAGTATTTTGATTCAGTGTCTATTTGCTTATCAAAAGGACTAGGTGCGCCGGTTGGCTCACTATTATTAGGTAGCAAAGCATTGATAGATAAAGCGCGTCGCTGGCGAAAAGTGCTCGGCGGTGGTATGCGCCAAGCGGGTATGCTTGCAGCTGCAGGCCAATATGCACTTGAGCATCACGTAGCAAGGCTTGCTGAGGATCACGATAACGCAGCGTATTTGGCAGAGCAGTTAAACACGTTAACTGGTTTTGATACATCGCCTTTTCAAATTGATACCAACATTGTTTACGCAAATGTTGCCGAACATATCGATTTAAAAGCAGTGGCGCATGCACTAAAAGAGCAAAACATGCTGTTTTCACCGGGTAAACCACTGCGCTTAGTGACCCATTTAGGCGTCACTAAGCAAGATATTGATAGCTTTATCTCGGCATTAGCGGCCGAGATTTAACGCTTCTTTATAATGTTTGCGGCACACCGATACATATCGGTCGTTGCCGCCAATTTCTACCTGATTACCGTCTGCAATCGCTTTGCCATGCTCATCGGTACGCAATACATGATTAGCTTTACGCCCGCAATGACACACAGTTTTTAACTCAATAAGTTTGTCAGCCCAGGCAAGTAGATATTGTGAGCCACTAAATAACTCACCTCTAAAGTCGTTACGTAAGCCATAACACAGCACCGGAATACCAAGCTCATCAACCACATCTGTTAATTGCATTACTTGCTCTTTTGATAAGAACTGGCACTCATCAACTAAAATACAATGGCGCTTTTGCTCTGCGTTTAATGATTTGATCAATTCAAATACATCGATATCAGCATCAAAAATATGGGCATCAGCTTGTAAACCAATTCGTGAAGACACCTTGCCAACACCTGCTCTATCATCAATAGCCGCAGTTAAAATAACTGGTTCCATACCACGCTCGCGGTAGTTAAATGCAGATTGTAAAAGTGTGGTAGATTTGCCTGCATTCATTGCAGAATAATAAAAGTACAGCTGTGCCATGATGTTGCCCAAATTTTAAAGTCGCAATATGCTACCCTAATCGCGCGGCAACATCATCTATTACCTTACTCTTATTACTTGAAACCTTGTCCCAGTAAAATTGCTGTTTTATAACAAGCCTTCGTGTTTAAGTAACCACTCTTTTCTTTCAAGGCCACCCGCATAGCCTGTGAGTTTACCGTTTGCGCCAATAATCCGATGGCACGGTACAATAATGCTAATCGGGTTTTTACCATTTGCAGCGCCCACTGCACGCACCGCTTTTGGGTTATTAATGGCAAGTGCAATATCTTGGTAACTCTTGCTTTGACCAAACTCAACATCTATCAGCGCACGCCATACTTGCCTTTGAAAGTGGGTACCTTGGGTATCTAGTGGAACAGTAAAACGCCTACGCTCACCGTTAAAATATTCATTAAGCTCACTTATACATATTAAAATGGGTGTAAGGGTGTGCTCATCAACAACCTCTGTTTGCATCGTAACCACCGGGTAAAAGCCAACGTAACTGACGCCTTTTGACGTACTTTGAATGGTAATATCGCCAATCGGGCTTGGCATAATAACTTGTTGCATACTCATAATTGTTGCCATAGTTGAAAAGTTAAATAAGAGCGAAATGGCGCACAGTGCTCGCTATTAAATTCGCTTATTCCAGCGAGGGCTTTTTTAACCCCTAAGTCGCCCGCCAATAGAATATCGGGGTGGCTTTGACCGCGTAGTTTGGCGTAATTAACTGTCCATGGGCCAATGCCTTTGAGCTCTAACCAATTATCAAGCTCTTGATTATCTGGGTTTTGCTGACAATAGGCACTTAAACGCCGTAGCGCATCTTTGCGTGATTGTGGCATTTTAAAAAAATCGAGCTCAGAATTGGCAACCCATTCAGGGCTTGGAAAATAGTGGTTATTACTTTGCTGATTAAACTCATTTACAAGCTGTGTTACTAGGTTATGAGCCGCTGTAACACTTACCTGCTGACCAAGTACCGCACGAATACCTGCTTCATACTCAGACCAAATTCCCGGCAAACGAAGCCCAACACAAAGCGGCATTGCACCTTTTAGCTCTGCATTTAAATGCTGTTCAATAGTGTGCGTGTCGGCGTCTAAATCAAGCACACGACGAATGTTATGGATCACTTGCTGTAAATAGCGGGTGTTATCGATATCAATAACCACTTTAAAATGGTTTTTATGCTCAACAAAATGCGCGGTAAATTGCCCTTGGCAATATTTATCTTTAAAAGTGCGACCATAGCTCGTTGCGCTTAGCCATTCTAGACCACTAATTAAGCGGCGCTGTAAAAAGTCATGGAGTGCTTGCCAGTTATAAGGCGGCCTAAATGCTAGTGTTAAAGTTAATGTTGATGCTGGTTTTTTATCTGACTTGCGTAACTTTGACGGGGCGATATTTAACTGCTTTAAAAAAGCATCATTAAAACGGCGAATACTATTAAAGCCAGCAGCAAATGCGATATCAGCTACCGACAAATCAGTTTGTTGTAATAGCTGCTTGGCAAAATTGCATTGGTTAAATAATCGATATTGGGTGATCGACAGTCCAAAATGTTGGTTAAACAAACGGCGTAAATAGCGGCTCGACACCCCTAGCCTGTCTGCTAAAACCTCGCAATCGTAAGCCTCGCCTTTATCAATTAGTTGTTTTGCACGTAATGCGGTGGTTTTAGTACCTAACCAAGCTGGGCTATTCGGAGCACTGTCTGGGCGACAGCGAATGCAGGGTCGAAAACCATCTTGCGCAGCCAAGTGCGCGTATTGGTAATACTCAACGTTTTTTTCTTGTGCCGTTGGTGCAGGGCAAATGGGTCTGCAATAAATGCCTGTACTTTTTACCGCCACAAAAAACACCCCATCAAAGCGTGGGTCGCGGCTTTGCCTTGCAGTTTGCCATTGTTGGCTAGTCATAATTCTTCTCGTTACACGCTAATACCGTTAGCTTAACTGAATATTATTTTTTGACTAGCCAGTTTCGGACCTTAACTATTTAAACAGCTATTTAACTGCGGCTAAATATCGGCGCTCAACTTCCGGCCAATTGATCACTTCGTAAAATGCAGCAATATATTCAGGGCGACGATTTTGATACTTCAAGTAATACGCATGCTCCCACACATCAAGCCCTAAAATAGGCGTATGATTATGCATTAATGGGCTATCTTGATTGAGGCTACTTTCAACGACCAATTGGTTATTTTCATCAACACATAACCAAGCCCAGCCACTGCCAAAGCGGCTTACCGCGGCATTAGTAAATTGCTCTTTAAATGCGTCAAAGCTACCAAATGTATCAACTATTGCAGTGTTTAACTCTGCACTTGGCGTACCACCGCCATTAGGAGACATAACTTGCCAAAATAATGAGTGATTATGATGGCCACCCACATGCTCTTGTACTGCTTTTTGTAAAGACTCAGGCATTGATGAAATAGTGCGGAGTAATGTTTCAGCATCTTGCTCTGAATAATGGCTGCCCTCTAGTGCAGCATTTGCTTTATTGATATAGGTTTGATGATGCAAGGTGTGATGTATTTCCATGGTTTTCGCATCAATGTGCGGTTCAAGTGCATCATAGTCATACGCTAAATCGGGTAATGTAAAAGGCATACTGATTCCTTATCGTTAATGTAATAACTGCGTTTTATGGGGATGGTCAGCTAATAGCTGGTTGATTCGGTTAATGAGTGTCGGAAATGCCGATGCCATGCTCGCAAACTTAACCAGCTCATAATAGGTTTTATGATGATGGTGCAGCACCAAGGTGCGAACTTGCTGCTCTGGGTGATTTAATAGCACGCTTAATCGTTGATGAGCATGGCAAAGCCAGGTGCAGGCTTTATCAGGTTTTTGCATGACTTTAAAAGTGTCGGCAAGATTCAAAGTGGCAACAACAAATGCTGCAATACAATGCTCTAACGAGCGAGTTACCGAATGGTTGATTGGAATATTAGAAAATTGCGCCAGTAGTGTTTCAGCGCAGCTGCTGGCAACCGTGTAATGATCACGCGCAGTAATAAGCTCGCCAGTTTCAAATGCTAAGTTGCCTTGATAAATTGCACTTTGCCAAGGGGCAAGCGCATCATCAATGGCGTGCGAAGTTAACGGTGTGTGGCGTGTTGTTTGAGTCATAAAAATCACCTGCACTTATACCAATCATTCTATGTGTATTTAAACTACACACAGAAAAGGTTAAATGCAAATGATTTTTATTTACGCTTATTGATTTTAAGCTATATCAAAATTACTTATTGATGCGCAAAGTCGATAAGCTCTTGGCCTGTTAGGCGGTAAATAATCCATTCGTTTTGCGGTTTAGCACCAATGCTGTCGTAAAAATCAATGGCTGGTTTATTCCAATCAAGTACCACCCACTCAAAACGACCACAGTCTTTCTCAAGTGCTTGCTTAGCTAGATATTGCATAATTTGCTTACCAGCACCTTTACCACGGCTATCAGCACTGACGTAAAGATCTTCTAAATACAAACCATTTTTACCAAGCCATGTAGAGTAATTATAAAAATACACTGCAAAACCAATTGGCGTGTCGCCCTCTAAACAAATAACACTATGAGCCGTAGCACCTTCACTGAATAACGTTTTTAAAATAGCTTGCTCGTCTGTTTTAACTGCGTCGGGTTCTTTTTCGTAAATAGCAAGTTCGGTAATAAAATGTAGGATTGTTGCAGCATCACTCGCGACTGCCGGACGAATTGTAATTGCGTTACTCACTCTGTATTCCTTTTTTACATCATTATTGTAACGCCCAGTTTATAAGGGCTTTAGTATGGTGTAAACGCCCTTTACAGAAATACACGGCATTAAAAAAGGGGCAACTAAAAGTTAGCCCCATTTTGCTTTATTTACTCATCGACTTATAAAGTACCGGCAGTACAAATAAAGTTAAGAATGTTGCACTGACCAAGCCGCCAACAATAACCGTTGCAAGTGGCTTTTGTATTTCAGCCCCTATGCCTGTGCTTAGTAACATCGGAATAAGCCCAAGCATTGAAGTAAGCGCGGTCATTAGTACGGGTCTGAGCCGTGAAACAGCCCCTTCAAATACCGCTTTATCTTTGCTATCGCCGTGACTCACTCGGTGATTAATGCTTTCAACCATCACCACACCATTCAATACCGCAACACCAAACAGCGTAATGAACCCTACTGAACTGGGTACAGATAAGTATTGCCCAGAGACATACAATGCAATCACCCCACCAATTACAGCGAGAGGAACATTGACAAGAATAAGCACCACTTGCGATAAGTTACTAAAGGCAAAATAAAGCAATAACGCGATGAGTAATAAGGCCACTGGCACCACTATCATTAGCCGCTTTTGTGCCCGTTGTTGGTTTTCGAACTGGCCGCCAATCGCCACGCTGTAACCACTTGGTAACTGCACTTTATCAGCAATCTCAGTACGAATATCCGCAACCACAGAGCCCATATCACGCCCTTGTACATTCGCTTGAATGACTATGCGTCTTTGTACATCATCGCGACGAACTTGTGGAGCGCCAGACTCAATCTGTACATCGGCTACATCACCTACCCTAACAATGGCACCCGCGGGGGTACGCAGTCGAAGATCAGCAATCACATTTGGGTTTTGGCGATAACTTTGCGCTATACGCACATAAATATCATAGCGCTCATTGGCATTAATAATTTGCCCTGCTGATTGCCCACCAATACCGTGCTGGACTACATCCATTAGATCAGCCACCGATAAACCAAAACGCGATAACGCCAAACGGTTGGGTTTAACTATAAGCTGTGCTTCGCCGCCTATTTGCTCCATCGCGACATCTTTAGCGCCAGGTATTTGCTGAACTAGCTGCTCAATTTGTTGGCCTTTTTCACTTAAAACAGCCAAATCACTTCCGAACAACTTAATGGCCAATTGAGCCTTTACACCCGATAAAAGCTCATCTACTCGGGTTGCTATGGGTTGTGAAAAGTTAAACAAAAGCCCAGGGAATTGCTCAAGCTTGGCTTCCATTAACTGTTGCAATTCGACCCGCGTTTTCGCGTTAACCCATTGATCATGTGGCTTTAAACCTAAATAGATTTCTATGTTGTTAACCGGTTCAGGATCGCCCCCTACTTCTGCCCGACCGATTCGGCTAAGCGCATATTCCACCTCGTTAAATTCAAGCAACATGGCTTCAAGCTTTGGAGCCACTGAGATTGCTGTTTCGAGACTTGCAGATGGAGCAAGTGTCACACGTAGATTAATCGTGCCTTCTTCAAGTTCTGGCACAAATTCAGTACCCAGCTTTGGTAGCATAACAGCCGCTACAATCAGTAATACCCCTGCAATAGCTAAAACGCTGCGTTTAGCCTGCAATGCTTTTTGTAAAGCCCGTTGATAAAGCATATCGATAGGTTTTAGTAAGATACTTTGCTTTACTGTCACGCCCTTAGCAAATAAATACACACACAGTGCTGGCACCACAACTAAGGCAACAATTACAGCGCTAATAATCGCAAGCATAATACTCACAGCCATTGGCTGAAATAACTTAGCCTCAACGCCTTCAAAGCTAAACAGTGGTAAAAATACCGTAAGAATAATCAAAGAGGCAAAAAAGATAGGCCGTGCGACTTCTTTAGCAGCAATTGCAACCAGCTCGGCGGGTGGCTTATGTTGATTGTGCTTCATCCCTAAGTGCCTAAATACATTTTCTACCATAACAACCGAGCCATCTACCAGCATGCCAATGGCAACAGCTATACCCCCTAATGACATTAAGTTAGCCGATAAGCCAAGCCATGCCATTACACTCAGTGCTAAACCAATCGAAATAGGGATCGACAATAACACCAAAAATGTTGCTCTTAAATCCAACAAAAATAGCGCTAATACTATGATAATAAATACAAAAGCTAAAAGCAGTGCATCAATAACTGTTTGTACCGCTTGGCTTATAAGCTCTGCTTGGTCGTAAATTGCTTTAAATTCAACCCCATTTGGCAGTGCTTGATTTATCATCTCGACACGCGCGTTAATGCCATCAATCGTTTGCTTGGTATTAGCGCCCATTCTTTTGAGCACGATACCTGTGACCACTTCACCCCGATTGACTATTTCGCCTTGATCATTGCGTTTAGATAAGGTGACTGCGCCTTGGCGAATTTCACTGCCAAGCTCAACATTCGCAACATCAGCCACTTTAACGACCGTACCATCAATGGTTTTGATAGGCGTTTGCGCAATTTCAGTAAGCCCTTTTTCGCCTGGGGTAAACCAACCTGTACCACGAATAACCAGCTGCTCTTGGCCTCGGTTCATATACCAGCCACCCACATTGCTATTGTTAGCATCTAGTGCGCCACTAACATCTTGCTGTGTTAAGTCATAGGCTAGGAGTTTATTGGGGTTTAAGTTTACTTGATACTGCTTGACCTCACCGCCAAATGACAAAATATCGGTAACACCATCAATAGGTAATATAAGTAATTTAACCACCCAATCATTTAAGCTACGTAGTGACATGCTATCTATGTTTGCATCTGGCTTTGCTTCAAGTAAATACTGATAAACTTGTCCAAGCCCTGATGTGTTAGGGCCCATTGTTGGCATACCTACACCGTCTGGGATCAACTCTTTAGCAGACTGCAAACGTTCAAAAACCAGCTGCCTAGCAAAGTAAATATCAACACCTTCTTTGAACACAACAGTGACGCCCGATAATCCCGTTTTAGAAATAGAACGAACTTGCTCTACATCGGGTAGTGCATACATAACCGCTTCTATCGGGTATGTGATCAGCTGCTCAACTTCTTCAGCCGCAAGCCCCGGCGCTTCGGTATTAACTGCCACTTGCACATTTGTCACGTCAGGAAAGGCATCTAAATTGAGTTTTGGGATCATAAATAAACTCACAGCAATCGCCGCAAGCAAGGCCAATAGCACCAGTAAACGATTTTTTATCACCGCTTCAATTAATAAATTAAACATGCGTCACCTCTAATGGTTATGCGGATCAAATCCGCCTTTAGCTAGCTGTGATGCAATAAAAAATGCACCTTGGGTGACAACCTCAAGTCCGGCTTCAATACCAAATACTTCGCGATAATCACCAAAACTTCTGCCAAGGGTTACTTCTTGTGCGACAAAACCACCATCGTCATCAACAACAAATAATTGCCAGTCACCATCTGCGCTGCGAGTTAAAGCATTTTCTGGTACAGCAAGTACCACTTGCTCTGTTTCAAACTGAAAATACACATCGGCAAACATGCCTGGATGCAAACTATGCTGAGTGTTTTTTACTTCGAGCCTAACGGTTCGTGAGCGTGTTTGTTCATCAATGGTATGTGCTTCTTGAATGACTGTTGCTTGATAGCGATTGCCGTTTACTTCTAACAGCGCTGTCGAGCCATTATTAATAATACGGTCTTGGTTCGATGAAAGCTGAGCTGCAACCCAAAGCGCTGATTCATCAGCAATCAGCATCAACTCAATCCCCGAATCAACTCGCTGGCCTTGGGCGAAGTTATCGGTTAAAACAGCACCGGATGTTTGTGCAAATAAGGTGTATTCGCCGAGTTTTTCTGGGCTTATAGTCAGTGTTTGAGTTATGGCTTGTTTTGATAAACCAAAGGCAACTAAGCGGCTATAAGCTACTTCATACTCGGCTTTGGCGGTTAAGATTTGCTTTTTGCTCACCGTGCCTGGTGTCATTTTAGTCAGCCGTTTTAACTCTGCTTCGGCCAATCTAAATTCAGTTTGCTGGCTGGCAACTTCGCCACTAAATAAAGTGACTAAAGAGTCTCCTTTATTTACATGCTGCCCTAATAAGGCATGGCGTTTTACAACGATAGAATCAACACGCGGTGACACCACATAACTGGCATAACCATTGGCTTTAATTTCGCCCGGTGCATATAAGGTTTGATTGTGTTTTTTCAGTACAAGGCGCTCAACCTTGATATTAGCTAGTTGCTGTTGCTGCTCAGTTAAATTGACTTCATTAGCATGCTCAGCTTGTTCATTTTCTTGATGTTCATGTGCTTCTTTCGCAGAATTATTTGTCACATACATAAAGCATACGCAAAGTAATGCGTAACGCATAAAATTTCTTAAAAACATAGAGTGTCTCTTACTTAAAATGGGTTAAGCCCAAATAAAATCTAAAAAGGGTTTTGGATTAAGTAAGAGCTAAAATAGGTGGGCGATGTAACGGTGCTAAATCTGCTGATGTGAAGTTTAAATCGAGAGATTCAATTTTAGTAAAATAGGTATCAGCAGGCTCGGTCAATTGCAGCGAATCGACAAACACAGGGCTGTGACAAACATGACAATGGCCTTTTTCGGCTGAATCAGACAACTGTTTGCTAAGTTCGGTGTGCTCTAATTGGTGTAGCTGATGATCGCCACTGATAGCGCAATGGGCTTCAAGATCAATTTCTTCAGATAGTAGTACCGAGGTGTGATTAAACGCAGCATTATGATCGGCCACATCAAAGCTATCCAGCGTGGGCTGGAGCAATAATACGCTAATCAAAATAAAAAATGCAGCTTTCACATTGAGCCTAAAAATTAGAACTAAAAAATGGTACAACAGTGTTAAATTAACAAATCCATCAGCATTTGAACAGAAAATTATAATCTGTACACGAACAAATCATTATAAACTTTTCAATATCACAGCACGCATGGTATAAAAATAAAGCAAATCAATAACTAGGTATTTTTATGGGACACGGACACCACCACCATCACCATCACGATACAAATAACCAAAGCACCCGCCAACTCATGCTGGCAGTGGTAATTAATGTGTTATTAACCGTCGCTCAGGTGATTGGCGGCCTCGTTTCTGGCAGCTTATCGTTAATTGCTGATGCGCTGCACAATTTAAGTGATGCCTCATCGTTATTCATTGCCATAATTGCCCGAAAAATAGGTGCCAAACCTGCCAATGATCGTTATCAATACGGCTATAAACGCGCTGAAATTTTAGCAACCTTATTTAACAGTTTAAGTTTAATCGTGATTGGTGGTTACCTAATTGTTGAAGCCATATCCAACTATTTAAACCCTGAGCCCATAGACGGCTGGATCATCATTTGGGTTGCAGGTTTTGCACTGGTTGTTGACTTATTCACCGCGCTTTTAACTTACAAAGCAGGTGCGAAAGACAGCATGAATATTCGTGCTGCGTTTATACATAATGTGTCTGATGCATTAGCGTCTGTGGTGGTGATCATTGCGGGTACCTTAATTATTCTTTATCAATGGTATGTTGTTGATTTAATTGCCACCATGCTGATTTCGGTATACGTCATTTACCATGGTATTTTGCTGCTAATAGCGAGCAGTAAAATTTTAATGCAGGCAGCCCCCGATAGTTTTGCGCTACCAGAAGCTATCACTGAACTTAAAGCCCAATTTGCAATCACTGATATTGATTACCTTAAAACATGGCAGATAGATGACCATCACATTCATTGTGAGCTTAAGTTTAGTGCCAAGCAAAGCATTCAAAACGATGAAATACGTCACTTTTTACAGGAAAACTTTGCTATTGAAAGCTGCACCATTGAACAAGTTTTAGTGTAAATGTTTCGCGTTATCATTTACAATTCAGTTTTGTTTTAACAGCAAACTGAAGGAACAAACCTTGTTGAAGTTATGGTTACGTCGTACGCATTTATTACTTGCCTTAGTAAGCGGTTTATTTTTAATTTGTTTAAGCTTGACCGGCGCGTTGCTTATTTACGCAAAAGACATTCAATACCTTACTCAAAGCGATAAATGGACAGTAACGCCAGCACCTTCAGCACTAGATTTCGATGACCTCATCCAACACGTTTCAGCTACAACAAAACAACCCGTTACCCTGTTAATGCCAGAGCAGCGTAGTGATCTAGCTTGGCAATTACAGTTGGCCAATAACAAATATGTGAGTGTTAATCCATACAACGGTCAAGTGTTACATGAGTACGATTACTACAGTACAATTTATGGCTTTACCATGGCTTTGCACCGCTGGCTGCTTTATGAAGGTGGCGATAAAAACCGCCCTTTAAGAAACTGGGTATCGGTGTGTGCGCTGATTCTTATTATTGAAATTCTGCTTGGCTTTTATATTTGGGTGAAGCCAAAAAATCGTATTAAGCGCTTGGCTATTAAGCGTAAAGCAAAGTTTAGAGTGCTGATGTATCAACTACATACCGTTCTAGGTGTGTATTTTTTAATTCCACTCATTTTAATTGCCTACACAGGTATGGCATTTAACTGGAAAGAACAAACCAAAGCCGTATTAGAATTTGTGATGCAAGGCACAGTTGAAGATAGACCTAAACCACCAGCAGTTATTTCCCCTTCAGCTGATACGCCTTTTCAAGTGCAAAAAGCGTTTGATAACGCACAAACTGTATTTCCTGAGGGTAAGTTATTTAGAATTTATTTACCGAAAAAACCAACTGATAACATAGGTTTTAGAATAGAGAACCCGGGTGAAAGCCATGCCTATAGTTGGGTATGGGCAAACCCATATTCAGCAGATATTGTTGCAAGCTATGACGCCAGCCAAAGCTCATGGACCACGCAAACATGGAACTTTAAATATAAGTTTCATATTGGTGATTTTGCAGGGCCTATTGTGCAATTACTATGGTTACTATTTGCTTTATCACCGTTATTTTTCACGATTTCGGGTGTTTACTTTTGGTACAAACGGCATTACAAATAAACAACCATTACTGAAAATGACATTCGCCATGAATAGTGAGCTCAAACATGCCTTTAACAACGAAATGATATTGGCTAAAACGAGTTATGCAAAGACGGATTACACAAGCGCTTTTTATCACTTAGAGCGGGCTCATATTCTTGGTCAAAGCTATATCATTGCGCATACTTACTCGCATTGGTGGATGTGTAAAATTGGTTTTAAAACCCATAATGCCAAGGAAATAATTGGTCAGTTTGCTCGCATGGCTGCGTCAATTGTGTTTTCGCGTATTTGGGTCCCACTCGGTAACACTGGCGGCACCAATGTTAGCCCTTTCAAACCAATGCCTATTCCTGATGACCTAAAACGTTACTTAAACTAGCATCAACTAGAACCGCACTTACTTGTACCCTTCTTATCGCGAGTAACTAAAAAGCCACAATTATTATTGCAAATAATTATCATTAGCCTTGCCTTTACACTTCTTTACATTTAGACTTCCGCACAATCACATAATAATTAATACTGATTTAACAAGGATAAACATGTTAAAAACTTCACTTACTCTGATTGCACTCGCACTAAGTAGCCAATCGTTTGCTGATGATGCCATTAATAAAAAACTCACCGCAGAAGAAATGGAACACGTTGTTGTATCAGGCAGCCGTGTATTTGAAAGCATTGATGAAGTACCCGCTTCAGTCACGATTATTAGCCAAAAGCAAATTGAAGAGCATTTAAAAGTTAATCCAGAACTACAAAGCTTATTGGCGCAAATGGTACCTGGCCTTGCACCAGATACGGGTAGCTCGAGTAATACAGGTCAGAGTTTACGTGGCCGTGCACCACTTGTGATGATTGATGGTGTGCCACAATCTACACCACTCAGAAACGGCTCTTTGGGAGTTAAAACACTCGACCCAAGTGCCATTGCGCGTATCGAAGTGATCAAAGGTGCTACCTCCGTTTATGGTAATGGTGCATCGGGCGGTATTATTAATTACATCACAAAGCAGGCAACAAGTGATGGTCAGCCAGAAGGTGAGATCAGCCTATCGTCACGTTTTAGTGCAGTAAAACTAGAGGAAAGCGCCGGTGCGCGAGTCTCTGCGGCAATTAATGGTCGAGCAGATAAACTCAGTTATCTATTTACCGCAAGTTACGAAGAAAACGGTGTTCAACGTGACGCCGAAGGCGATATTCTTGGCTTACAGTATGGTTTATCTGACGCAGTAACAGAAAACTACTTCACCAAACTGGGTTATAATTTTGATGAAGAGAAGCAACTGCAATTTAGCTATAACTACTTTAGCTCTCAGCAAAAAACCGATTTAGGTGATGTTGTAGGGGATCTTAATGATGGCGAAAAAACCTATGCCATTCATGTACCTAAAGAGCTGCAAAAGCAAGGTAAACCACAAGGCCCAGATGGTAACGAAAACATTACCTTAAAATACACAGACTACGCCCTGCTTAGTAATACACAAATGACGCTCGACCTTTATATGCAAGATATCGAGAATGTGTTTTTCTTTTCTACAAGCTTAGCTAACCCAGACGAAGGCTACGAAGGCGGCCAATCAATTATTCGCTCTGAAAAGAAAGGTGCGCGCGCTACCTTCAATACCCTTGTTGATTTTGACAATGTTGAAGCCACTTTCATTTATGGCCTAGATGCACTTAATGATGTGACGTCTCAGCCGCTAGTAGATGGCCGTGTTTGGGTACCAGAAATGGATATGGAAAGCCTTGCTGGCTTTTTACAAACTAAGTGGGTAATAGATAATGATTTAGTTATTAAAGCGGGTGTACGCCAAGAAAGCATAGATCTTGCTGTAGAGGACTATGAAACCTTAAAACTGTGCCGCTCAGCAACACAATGCTCAGTACCACTTAGCGTAAAAGGTGACACCATTGATTACGATGCAACCACTTACAATGTAGGTGTGAAATACAATTTACTTGAGGCGTTTAGCCCGTTTGCCAATTACTCGCAAGGGTCTGATATTTCAGATATTGGCCGCTTATTACGCTCTGCAACAGTAAACGATATTGGTCTAATTCAAACAGAAGCATCAATCATCGATAACTATGAAGTTGGTTTTACCTCACAGTTTGATGACTTGCGTTTTGAATTTGCAGCTTACCGCAGCACATCAGAATTTGGCACCACTAATAGCTTTAATGAAGCAACGGGGGTTTATGAGCCAGTACGTGCGCCGCAAGAGATTTGGGGTTACGAAACACTGGTTGATTATAAAATTAACCCAACCCTAAAACTGGTTGCAACTTACAGCTATGTTGAAGGTAAAAACACCGAAGACGATATTTACTTAGGTTCTCGCCAAATCAGCCCACCAAAAGGTACAGCTAACTTAAACTGGCAGCCTAATGATGAATTATCACTTACGGTGAGTTATTTATATGTGGGTTCACGCAAACGCTTTGAACCAAATGCAGACGGTGACTATGTTGGCGATCAAGGCCCTATTAGCAGTTACAATCTATTCAACCTAAGCGGCCGTTATAGCTTTAGTAAAAACTGGCAAGCGTATATGGGGGTTGAAAACCTATTTAACAATGATTACTACCCTGCCCGCGCCCAGTCATACACCTACGGTGGCTATAACATTAAAGGTTTAGGTACCACTGTAACACTTGGTGCAACTTATCGCTTCTAAATTAATTTTTATTAGAACAACAAGCCCTTCTTAGTAAGGGCTTTTTTCATTTAAGAATAAAAACGATAAATTGTTCATTTATCAACCATTAACGCAAACTTAAACGAGAATCACACTCAATAGTAAATAACTGATTTACAAAGGAAAAAGTTTGCAATCTTGTTTTTATATACTACAATTACCGCAACTTGGAATTCGAGGACAGCATTATGAAAGGTAACCAAAAAGTCATCGATAGTTTTAACAAACTACTCGCAAACGAATTAGCCGCTATAGATCAATACTTTATTCATTCTCGTATGTATGACGATTGGGGCCTAAATAAGCTGTATGAGCGTCTTAACCACGAAATGGAAGAAGAAAAAGACCACGCTGATTGGTTAATTAAACGTATTCTATTCTTAGAAGGCGTACCAAACATGACTAAACGTCGTGATTTATTAATTGGTTCAGACGTTAAAAGCATGATGCAGAACGATTTAACACTTGAATTAGAAGTTGTTGATTGTGTTAAAGAAGCAATTGCTATCTGTGAACAAGAAAAAGACTATCAATCACGCGAAGTGCTTGAAAAGCTATTATTTGATACAGAAGAAGATCATGTGTACTGGTTAGAACAACAGCTTGGTCTAATCGACAAAATTGGTAGCCAAAACTACCACCAATCTCAAATGGGCGAATAGAGGCTAATTGTATGAAAGGCGATAAAAGCGTCATTGCTGCACTTAATAAAGTATTAGCGAATGAATTAGTGGGTATCAACCAATACTTTTTACACGCTCGTATGTTTAAAGATTTTGGTTTTTCAAAATTAGACAAAGCTGATTACAAAGTATCTATTCAAAAAATGAAAAATGCCGACCGTTTAATCGAGCGTATTTTGTTTTTAGAAGGTTTACCAAATTTACAAGATTTAGGTCGACTACGTATTGGTGAAAACTCTGAAGAAATGATCGAAGCTAACATGAGCTTTGAACTTGATTCATTACCTGATCTTAAAGAAGCAATTAAACTTGCTGAAGAGAAAAAAGATTACATCAGCCGTGAAGCGCTCGATAACATCTTAAATGAGCAAGAAGAACAGATTGATTGGCTTGAAACACAGCAGCAGTTAATCAAAACCGCAGGGCTTGAAAATTACCTGCAATCTCAAATGTAATTTGCTAAAACTTCAAAAAGCAGCCTAGGCTGCTTTTTTTATAGCTAGTTTTTGCTATTAATCGTCTTCACGATCAATGATTGACACTTTATTACTTAAAATTAAAGAGTTAGGGATTAAATGCACAGCTCCTTCGCCTTTAATTGTGATATAGCGCAAATTAAGATCAATCACAGTGCCCTTTGAATTACTCACTTCTATGTAATTACCAAGCTTAATAGGTTTATAAAGTACAATCATGACACCAGCAACTAGGTTTGAAATAGCATCTTTCAACGCAAAACCCAGTGCAAAGCCCGTTAAGCCTAAGCCTGCGACCAACGCCGCAACATCAAAACCGAGTTTCGATAACGCAAGCACAATAGCAATGAATAATAAAATAGCGCGCTGCGAGTTAGAAATTAGCCGGAAAGTTTCAAGTGCAGTTGAATCAAACCGACGTTGAAACTGTTTAATTGCCCGGTCAATTATGAGGCTTGCTATATAAAAGGCAGAAAGCACTAAAAATGCTTGAATGAGTTGGCTAGTCATAAGGTTTTCAATTAAAAATAAAGCCCATCATAGGCTTAAATTTGCATGAGGAAAACATTTATTGTTTTTCAAACACACATGAAATGTCAGGTTTATCCAATGTATAAGTGATATTGCCATTATCTTTAAAACGCAGATCTTCAGTTGTTGAGCCATTATCGTCTTCATTATCACAGCGAAAGTAGCGCTTGGTTCTAACAATACCATTTACAAAGTACTTTAGCTTCGAGCTAACAACACAAAAGTTTGGGATTTTTTTTACCTGCGTACCGTTATGCAAATCACTAAAGTCAATTAGCGTGCCTAGACTAAAACCTTGTGTGGGTGTTTTGATTAATGAGAACGATGCATTTTGGCACACTGCGTCACTGCCCTCTTTGGCTGCATACTCCCCTTGTTTATCTTTAATTAGAGACAAAAATTGGGTTTTATTACTCGGCTTAACATCTAGCAATGCACTTGCTAACGCTGAGTTTGAGAACAAAAAAGCAACTATCCAAAAGTAAGATCTCATTTAAATTCCATAAACTATAAACACTTAATTAGCATAGCATGCCATTTAAGCTTGGTGAATCTAAGAACCATATTGTTAATACGACTAAAATATGAATTTGGTTTTATTTAGTCATTTCTAGATAAGCAATTACTTTATTTATGTGCTATATCTTTGAATGATCATAATTTTGGAGGGAATCAAATGAAAATAATTAAACTATTAGCTTTAACTACTTTACTAACATTAGCCAGTACACATAGTTTTGCTGGTGATGACGAGTGGAAAACTATCGCTGAGAAAAAAGTTAGTTACAAGAGCGAAACTGATACCGTAAACCCTATTACCAGCAGCCGTTATAGTCACATTAAGGTTAAATGCACACATGGCACAGTGAACCTTAAAAGTATTAAAGTCATCATGAATAATGGTGAAGAAAAGGTATTTGAAAACCTGGGTGTTCTAACCAAAGGAATGTCATCACGTAGCTTAAGTTTACCAGACAAAAACGACGCTAAACTCGATAAAATAAAACTTGAATATGAATCGGTAGGCAGCACAGCACTTAGTATGGCTGGTGTGACCGAAAAAGCCGAGGTTGAAATCCTCGCGAAAAAAGCAAAGAAAGATGATTAAAGTTGCGAGTCAATGATGTTTGAGGCCATACACTTTCACAAGTAGCGGCCTCTTTATGCCGCAACTTTTTTAAGAGCAGACGCGCGAAACAAGTTTCACGCCTTCGAGTGCCCTTGTAGGTCGCCATTTATGGCGACAAAAACCGTGGAGATTTTCACGTAGGAACGGCTTCAGCCGTGAACCTTAGATGTTCGGCGTTAAAACGCCTCCTACAAACTTGTAACTCGATAACTTTACCCTTAATCGCGCTAAAGCACGACCTACATAATATCGCGCGAAACAAGTTTCACGCCTTCGAGTGCCCTTGTAGGTCGCCATTTATGGCGACAAAAACCGTAGAGATTTTCACGTAGGAACGGCTTCAGCCGTGAACCTTAGTGTTCGGCGTCAAAACGCCCTTGTAAACTTGTAACTCGATAACTTTACCCTTTAATCGCGCTAAAGCACGACCTACATAATATCGCGCGAAACAAGTTTCACGCCATCGAGTGCTCTTGTAGGTCGCCATTTATGGCGACAAAAACCGTAGAGATTTTCACGTAGGAACGGCTTCAGCCGTGAACCTTAGTGTTCGGCGTTAAAACGCCCTTGTAAACTTGTAACTCGATAACTTTACCCTTAATCGCGCTAAAGCACGGCCTACAAACGCTCGAAACTTGCTAACTTTACCCTTGCAGCTCGCTAACTCTCTCAACGCTTATAAAGCGCCTCAATTGTTGCTGAATCAAGCGAATAAGCATTGATCATATAACCTGCTAACGCACCTGATGCGTTCTCTGGTAATTCAAGCTTTTGTGATAACGCATGCAGTGTAAATTGATATCTGTGAGCGCCATGACCTTCTGGTGGGCAGGCACCGCCAAAGCCTTTAAAACCATAATCATTTGTTATTTGTACACTCCCTTTAGGCAAAGCATTCTTGTCAGCATTTCCAGCACCGCTCGCTAAGCTTGATACTGATTTAGGAATATTCACAACTTGCCAATGCCACCAGCCACTGCCTGTAGGGGCATCAGGATCATAAACGGTCAATGCGAATGCTTCAGTTCCTTTAGGTGCATTTTGCCAAGCAAGTTGTGGAGAAAGGTTATCGCCATTACAACCAAACCCTTTAAACTCTTGCTCACTCTCCATAAAGTCACCATGGGCAATGTCTTTACTTGTTAAGGTAAAAGACTCAGCGAATGTGGTGCCAGACAAACATAGCAGGAATAATGGCGTGGCAATTTTCAATGTTGATGATTTCATAATATTCTCCGATTAATAAGAATAATCATAATACCTAGCAAAGAGAGATCAAATTAGTACCAAAACTGTCAATTATTAGCCTACTTCGCTCATTATTGTTTTACGAAGAGCTGTTGGAGTCGTATTAAACAACAGTTTAAATTTATCTGTGAATCTAGATTGTGACGAAAAACCACATTGCTGCGCAATAGCTCCAATAGGCTCGGAGCTGCTTTGAATTAAATGTAGCCCATGGCTTAAACGCGCTTTGTCTTTTATTAACTGAAAACTACTTTCTTCTGCGGTTAACTTTCTTCTGAGTGTCGATTCGCTCATCGCTAACGTCGTTGCAATACTGTTTGCATCCCAATCTCGTGTTAAATCACTGGTGATAATAGTATGTACTTTATGAGTCAGTGTTGGTGGCTCAATGATTGAACCTAAATCAATAAAGCCCTGCAAAAATAACACCTGTAGAAGCTCTTGCCTTCTAATTGGCCATAATTGTGGTGGTGTTACTGCAGCCCATTCAATAAATTGTTTTAAGGACATTTGAAACAAAGAGTCTACTTGCCCATTAATGAACTTTTTCTTTGCTCCCGATTGATATTTCAAACACTCAAAGTCTGCGTAATCAAACTCAATCAATAACGCCATATAACCAATATTTTGCGGAATGTTGCGCATGGCGACCTTAGGTGTATTTGCCATAAAGACAAAATCGCCTGCATTGCAGTTAACTTCTTCTGTATCAATTAGTCTTTTACTGCCAGACAACACAACGACAAGTAATGGTTTTGCGATAGGCACATTAACTATGTGCTGTTCATCATTAGCGCAGTAAATCGAAAACGGTAAAGACTGATGTTGCTTTACTGCGTTTAAACCTATCTCTATCAATTCATTCATATTTTTCAGTGTTTTTTATTGGACTCGAAGGAACGGATTAGACCGTGATTCTTAGTTATTCAGCGTTAAAACGCTACCGGCTAACTTTACACTTTAACCGCACTAAAGTACGACCTACAAAGGTGCAAAACAAGTTTCACGTCTACGGTAGGATACATTAGGTACTAGGGTTTAGGCTCTAGGACGCGATGTAAAATCGCTTATATGGACTCCTCCGATTGCACAAGCCTTTTTTACATTAAGCTGATGTGATTGCGTACTTATATACGGGCTCTGATGAGGCGCTACCTCGGCCACTTCGATGTTTTCGCGCCCTTG
>Ga0208300_100027_pt1 | contig 220467 bp, 199 predicted proteins | sample 23_taG_FD_184096 | JGI IMG/M metagenome (GOLD analysis project Ga0208300, IMG submission 184096) | Marine viral communities from Cariaco Basin, Caribbean Sea - 23_WHOI_OMZ (SPAdes) (version 2) | ecosystem: Environmental > Aquatic > Marine > Oceanic | place: Caribbean Sea: Cariaco Basin...
TGGTGGTGCCCAGATCCGCGCCACTGGCCGAGGTCAGGGTCATGGTCAGATCTTCAAAGCTGCCCGCGCCGCCTTCGAACAGGCTGTCATCAAAGGTCGGAATGGTGATGCTGCCGGTGGTGCTGCCTGCCGGAATAACCACGCTGCCGGAGTAGACGATGGGCGAAGCCAGGTCACCTGCCCCGGCGCTGCCGTTCAGGGTCATCGACCAGTTGACGGTCACGTCCTCATCGGACGCACCGCTCATGGTGATGCCGAATACCAGATCGCCGCCTTCGACGGTCTGTGCGCCGATACCATCAGCATCGTCCAAGTTGACGACCGGAATGGCGTCATTGTCTTCGATCAGGCCCACGGCAGACACATCACCCGGCACCGCCGCGACAACATCGGTAATGGACACAACCAGGTCTTCAAAGGAACCTGGACCGCCTTCGAAAAGAGCGTCATCGAAGGTCGGAATCGACAGCAGATAACTGGTCTCACCGGCCGGAATGGTGACCGTACCGGTCAAGAGGGTGCCGCCGGGCAGATCATCGCCATCAGCCGAGCCCAGGGTGACGCTCCAGGTAAAGGTAACCGGCACCGTGCTGGGTGCAGAGAGGGACACCAGAAAGTCGAGAGAGCCGCCTTCCACCGCCTGCGCACCGTCTACATCGCCGCCGGGCTCAACCGGTGTAATGGAAATAACCGGGCCGCCATCCTCGGGCAGAAACAGGTCTTCTTCGTTGGGAATCTCAAGGGGAGCGGACGCAATCGGGCCGGTATCCAGGCCAACGTCGGGGGTCACACGCAGATCAAGACGATCAAGCAAAACGAAGGAATGGCCACCACCCTGACCACCGGCACCCGCTGCGCCGGCCGCCGGACCGGCCGCTGTCGCCTCAAGCAATTGGGTCGGGTCAACACCGGCTGCGATCGCCGCCTGAATGGCGTCAATATCCAGATCCTGGGGCTGGTCTGTTGCTGCGGCAGCTTCATCGTCGGCAACGCGGAAGGAAGAGTCACGACCCAGGTCGACCTCGCGACCATCGCTCAATTCAAGCGATACACTGCCCTGCTCGCCGGTAAATACCTGCTCACCGGCCATCAAGCGGTCGCCTTCAACCAGCAGGCGCTTCTCCCCGCTGGGCGCGACTGCAAAGACCTGACCGACAACCTGAGTAACTTTTGCGCTGGTAGCCATTTTCATGACTCCTTTCATTTCATGTGGACAACAGCCCCGGGACTGTCAATTCCTGACATCACCCGGGAACCCTCGGCTTCCCTTCACTACCCTCAACGCCGGCTCCGCTAGACTTCCCCTGACGAGACAGCCACCCTACGACGCGCGAGATTCAAAGCCAACCAATTGACGATGAAATAACATAAATATTCATTCGTCAATTTGATGACTATGTGTAAATATACTAAACCTTCAGGGAACACGCTCTTACTGTTTTAGATGCTTTGGCAATATAGCCGCAGGAAGCTGCTCCAATTTAGTATCAAAACAGTATTACAGAGACAGCTCTCCCGTCGAAAAGCCTGACTAGACTTGAGAGCATGCGTGGAGCCTGTCATCCACCGCACAAATACTACCGGCGCACCATCAAGGAGGATCTATGAAATCCTTAACCCCGTGGCAGTTTCTTGTACTGCCGCTGACCCTGTCCGTCTCTCTGGCGGTTTCGGCGCAGTCGCTGCCCGAAGCCATCCAGACCGCTATCGACAACCACCCGGAGCTGCGCGCTTCTGCCAGCAGCCGACTTTCAGCGGAAGAAGACCTCAGGGGAGCACGGGCAGGATATTACCCGACGGTTGATCTGACCGGCGGCTACGGCAGGGAAGGCACCGACAGTCCGGCCACTCGCGCTGCGGGTGAGCACTGGGAAAAACTGAACCGCGGCGAGGGCGCACTGCGTCTCGGGCAAATGCTGTTCGACGGCTTTGCCACAGCCAACGAGGTTGGCCGCAACGTCGCGACTGTCAACTCCCGCGCCTACCGCGTACTGAGCACCGCCGAGCAGATCGGCCTGGCCACTGCCGACGCCTACCATCAGGTACTGATGCGCCGCGAGATGGTACGCCTGGCTGAGGAAAACATGCGCAGCCACGAACGTGTTCATGATCAGATCCGCCTGCGCAGCGAGCGCGGCGTCGGCCGCAATGCCGACCTGGATCAGGCCGAAGCCCGTCTGGCCCTGGCCCGCAACAATCTGGTTACCGAACAGGCCAACCTGGCCGATGCCGAAGCAGTCTATTACAGCATCGTCAGCCAGCCACCGGGCGATCTGACACTGCCCGCGCCCATTACCGGCATGCTGCCCGAGTCGGTGGAAGCCGCGCTGCAGGACATCCCCAATAACCCGTACATCAAGACCGCCGAGGCCGATCGCACCGCCGCCGAACGCCAGTACGAGGCCGCCAAGTCGCCCTTCTACCCGCGTTTTGACCTGGAGCTGTCACGCAACTTCGACAACGATCTGGACGGCACCGACGGCCACTACAACGAATGGCAGGCTATGGTGCGCATGCGCTACAACCTGTTCAGCGGCGGCCGTGACAAGGCTCGCATGGCCTCCAGCGCGCATCAGATCAACGAAGCAATCGAGATTCGCAATAACGCCTACCGTCAGTTGAGCGAAGAGTTGCGGCTGGCGTGGAACGCGATGGACAGCGCCCGCAAACAGGTGCCTATCGCCCAGCAGTACGTGGACCACACCGTTCGCGTTCGCGAAGCCTATCGCTCACAGTTCAACATCGGCGAGCGCACCCTGCTCGACCTGCTGGACAGCGAAAACGAGCTGTTTACTGCCCAGCGCCGGCTGACCGAAACCCGGTTCTCCGAGTACCTGGCGCAGTACCGCCTGCTGGCCGTAGCCGGCGAACTGCTGCGCAGCCAGTCGGTGGTCCCGCCGGCTGAATCCATGGCTCTGAGCGATTCCGGCTCTTCCAACTCCGATTTGCCGACAGGTCAATAACGTTTTGACAACGCCTGATGTACTGACGGGGCCCCTGGGCCCCGAACAGGGGGCGAGCAGCAACGCGGGGGACGACCCCCGCAGCCGCTTCGACGATCCACTGCTTGATGCGCTGCTGATTCTCTGTACCTGCCTGCAGGTGCGGACCAGTCGTGGCGTGCTTGCCGCAGGCTTACCCCTGCGCGACCAGCGCCTGACGCCGGAGTTGCTGCCTCGCGCGGCGGCAAGGGCCAATCTGCAAGGTCGAATCCTCAATCGTCCGCTGGACCAGATTGACGCCATTGCCCTGCCCGCACTGCTGTTTCTCAAGGATGGCCGCAACGTTGTGCTTGAGTCCTGGCAGGACGGCAAGGCACGCCTGCTGACCAGTGAATCCGCCGGCGGCGCCAAGCTGATGGACAAGTCGGCACTGGCAGAGCTGTATAGCGGCAAAGCCTTTTTTGCCCAGCCCAGACACCGCTTCGAGGTGCAGTTCGATTCCCCGCTGCCTCGCACGAAACACTGGTTCAAGGATACCCTTCGGCTTTCGCGTCGCCTGTATTCCGATGCGATGGTGGCCAGCTTTCTGATCAACCTGATTGCGTTGATGACGCCGCTGTTTGTCATGAACGTCTACGATCGGGTGGTACCCAACCAGGCCACGACCACGCTGTGGGTACTGGCTATCGGCATATCGCTGGCACTGTTGTTTGATTTGATCCTGCGCACACTGCGCAGCTACTTCCTCGATCTTGCCGGGAAAAAGACCGACATCATCCTGTCGGCGACGCTGTTTGAGCGAATTCTCGGCATGAACCTCAAGGCTCGCCCGACGCGGGTTGGCAGCTTTGCGCAGAATATTCACGAGTTTCAGAGCCTGCGCGACTTTTTGACCTCGCTGACCCTGACCAGCCTGATTGATGTGCCGTTCTCACTGCTGATCCTGCTGGTAATCGGAATAATCGGCGGACCACTGGTCGCCATTCCGCTGCTGGCCTTTCCTCTGACGTTATTGCTGGGCTGGCTTATTCAGGGGCCGCTGTCGCGCTGCATAGATCAGACCCTGCACCTGTCGAGTGAACGCCAGGCGATGCTGATCGAGACACTGGGCGGCATCGACCTGCTGAAGGTCAACTGCGCCGAAAGCGAAAAGCAGCGCCAGTGGGAAACCACCGTGGGCGCGCTCGGGCGCCTGGAGATGAAAGCGCGAAAACTCTCGACTCTCGCGGTCAACGGCACCCTGTTCATACAGCAGCTGGCCGGCATCGCGATGATTGTCAGCGGGGTCTATCTGATCGGCGATGGCGCCATCAGCATGGGCGGTTTGATCGCCTGCTACCTGCTCAACAGCCGCGCCCTGGCACCGCTGTCACAGGTATCCAGTCTGCTCACGCGCTACCAGCAGGCGCGCCTGACCATCGGCACTACCGACGAAATGATGAGCATGCCGCAGGAGCGCCAGCCTCAGGCCATTGCGACTCAACGCCGCCAGCTGCATGGGGCCATCGAGGCGCGAGACCTCTGCTTTACCTATCCCGGTCAGCAGTATCCCGCGCTCGACCACCTGAACCTGCGCATCCTGCCCGGCGAGCACATCGGCATCATCGGACGCAGTGGTTCGGGCAAAAGCACACTGGAGAAGCTGCTGCTGAATCTGTATCAGCCCGACAGCGGACATCTGCTGGTTGATGGCGTTGATATCCAGCAACTGGAGGTAGCCGACCTGCGCCACAACATCGGTTACGTACCGCAGGATATTCAACTGTTCAACGGCACCCTGCGCGACAACCTGACCCTGGGCGCGCGCTACGTAGACGACGAGCGCCTGCAGCAAGTAGCCGACATGGCCGGGGTTAGCGAGTTCGCCCGCCTGCACCCGCTTGGGCTGAATCTGCAGGTTGGCGAGCGCGGCATGAACCTCTCGGGCGGCCAGCGTCAGGCCGTGGCAGTCGCCCGCGCGCTGCTGCTTGACCCGCCGGTACTGGTGCTGGATGAACCCACCAGCGCCATGGACAACAGCAGCGAGGAACGCCTCAAGCGTCAGCTGCAACCCATTTTGCACAACCGTACGCTGTTGCTGGTGACCCACCGGGCTTCAATGCTGTCGCTGGTGAACCGGCTGATTGTGATTGACGGCGGCAAGATTGTCGCCGACGGCCCCAAGGAACAGGTACTGGAAGCCTTGCGCAAAGGACACGTGAATGTCGCACGGAGCTAAACCCACCCTGCAGTTGGGTAACAAGCCTGCCCCCGCTAGCGCCGCGGCTGCAGACACGCCATTGCCGGATCTGACCCACGCCATTCTGGAGGACTCCCCCCGATCAGCTCGGCTGATGCTCTGGGCGCTGGTGGCGTTTTTGCTGACCGGGCTGCTTTGGGCACACTTTGCCAAGGTGGAGGAGCTGACACGCGGGCTGGGCAAGGCCATCCCGCCCGGCAAGCTGCAGCGGGTGCAGAACCTGGAAGGCGGCATCGTTGCCGAGATCCTGGTCCGCGAAGGTCAGATCGTCGAGAAAGGCGCCCCGCTATTGCGCCTCGACGACACCCGGTTCGCCTCCAATGTCCAGGAAACCCGGGCCGAACAGCTTGGCAAACAGGCGACCCTTGCCCGCCTGACTGCCGAAGTCGAAGGCGGCGAACTGGTCATGCCGGAAGAAGTGCTGACCGAGGCGCCAGAGCTGGCAGAGGCGGAAATCGCCCTGTATCGGTCGCGCCAGAGCCGTCTGGCGGATGAACTGGCAATTCTCGACGAGCAACGTCGCCAACGTGAACAGGAATTGAACGAACTGCGCTCGAAGCAGCGTCAATTCCGCAATAGCCTGGGGCTCTTACAGCGCGAAATCAGCATGTCGGCTCCCCTGGTGAAAGACGGCGCCATCTCCGAGGTAGAAGTGCTGCGCCTGCGCCGCGCCGAGGTAGAAACGCGCGGCAACCTGGACGGCACGACACTGGCCATCCCAAGGGCGGAATCAGCGCTGCGCGAAGCAGAGCGCAAGGCCGAAGAGGCGCAGAACCGCTTCCGCAGCGAGGCGCTGGAAGAGCTGAACCAGACCCGCATTGATCTGCAGAAAACCTCCGCCTCGGGCCTGGCCCTGGAAGATCGAGTGCGGCGCACCCTGGTGACGTCTCCGGTCAACGGTATCGTGCAGCAGCTGCTGGTCAACACCATCGGCGGCGTTATTCAGCCGGGCAGTGATCTGGTGGAAATCATTCCGCTGGAGGATACCCTGCTGTTCGAGGCGCGTATCCGCCCGCAGGACATTGCCTTCCTGCATCCGGGCCAGGAGGCCATGATCAAGATTACCGCCTATGACTACACCATCTATGGCGGGCTCAAGGGGGAACTGGAGCATATCAGCGCCGATACGGTCACTGACGAGAATGGCGACAGCTTCTATCTGATCCGCCTGCGTACCGACAAGAACCACCTGGGCAGCGAGGAGAATCCGTTGCTGATCATCCCCGGCATGGTCGCCAGTGTCGACATCATTACCGGCCGCAAGAGTATCCTCAGCTATCTGCTCAAGCCGGTACTGCGCGCCCAGGCCGAGGCGCTGCGCGAGCGCTGATACGCTCAGGCTGCAGCGCCGACCCAGCGCTGCAGCAGCGACAGCACCTCATTTGGCGAGCGATAGCCATTGCCCAGCAGCGCCAGCTGCCCGTCGCGCTCGGCAAACAGAATCGGCAGCTCGGCCAACCCGCGATCAGCCGCCCAGCCCCAATCCTCATCGAGCAGTTGCTGCGTATCGGCCTGATCGAAGCATGCTGCAAATTCGACCGGGTCATAGCCGTTGGCAGCGGCAATCTCAAGCAAGACCGCTGGCCGGGTAATATCCATGCATTCGGCGAAAAACGCCTGCTGCATGGCCCGAACAAAGGGCCACAGCCGCTCGACGTCGAGGGCGCGCGCAACAATCAGTGCCTGACTGGCGGGACGCACGTTGTAGATCAAGGGTTCGGGCAATGCCTGCGGGTCGGAAAACGGCTGACCACTGAGCGCAGCGACTGATTGCCAGTGGGCGGCCAGCGCCTGGCGGGAGGCGTTATCAAGCGGCGCCTGCAGGTGCGGCCGCAAGCTGCCGGCCACCAGGTGGACCGGCACATCAGGATGGGCCTGGAATATCGCATCAATCAGCGGCGCCAGACCCCAGCACCATGAACACATCGGGTCCATCACGTAGATCAGGCGCTGCTGCATGGCGTACTCCGGGTCGGTCAGCTATCGGCCTTGGCGTTGGGCGAGGCCAGTTGCGGGGGCATGCCAATCGGATGCGGAAGGTTGCGCGCCTTGGCCAGCTGAATCTGGCGCTGACGCTCTTCGGCGCGTTGCCGGGTTTTCTCCGGCAGGCTGTCGTAGCAATGCGGGCAACTGATGCCCTCTTCGTATTGCGGCGATGCCATATCCTCGGCCGAGACCGGGTGACGACAGGCGTGACACTGATCGAATGACCCCGGGGCCAGATCATGGCGCACGGTTACCCGGTTGTCGAACACGAAGCACTCACCGTTCCACATCGACTCTTCGGCCGGCACATCTTCAAAGTACTTGAGAATACCGCCCTTGAGGTGAAATACCTCATCAAAGCCTTCCTCCAGCATATAGCTGGAGGCCTTTTCGCAGCGAATGCCCCCGGTACAGAACATTGCCACCTTTTTGTGACGTTTTGGATCGAAGTGCGCGCGCACGTATTCCGGAAACTCGCGAAAGGTCTTGGTTTTCGGATCGATCGCCCCCTGGAAGGTGCCGATCGAGACTTCGTAGTCGTTGCGGGTGTCGATCAGCAGCACCTCGGGATCGCTGATCAGTGCGTTCCAGTCCTTTGCCTCGACATAGGTGCCGACCTTGCTGGTCGGCGAAATGCCGGGCACGCCGAGGGTGACGATTTCTTTCTTGAGCTTGACCTTGGTGCGGTAGAACGGCATCTCGTCGCAGTAGGACTCCTTGTAGTCCAGGTCTGCCAGACGGGTATCGGAACGCAGCCAGTCCAGCACCCGGTCCATGCCGTCACGGGGGCCGGCGATGGTGCCATTGATGCCCTCTCGCGCCAGCAGCAGGGTACCTTTGACGCCGTTGGCGACAAGGGTATCAAGCAGGGGTTGGCGAAGAGCTTCGTAGTCGTCCAGCTGGACGAACTTGTAGAGTGCCACAACAACGATTGCAGACATGCTTACCTCGGTATTCAGTGAGCGCCCGCGTAAAGGGCGTACGTTTTGAAGCGGCGCATTCTAGCAAAGTGACCGCCGGCGACAAACCACCGGCAGACGGAGGGTCAGTGCTGGTCTGCCTTGCTGCCACCCAGGCAGTTGGGCGAAGCCGGCGCCTGCTGACGCTGCTGCCACTCGGCCGGTGTGTAAGTGTGCAGGGCCAGCGCGTGAATACGCTGCATCAGCTCGCCCAAGGTGGCATATACCAGCTGGTGCCGCTTGACCGAATTGAGCGCGCTGAAGCGCTCACTGACCACAACCGCCTTGAAATGCGACTCCGAGCCGGGCGGCACGCTGTGCATATGGCTTTCGTTGATCAACTCCAGATGCGCAGGATTCAGCGCCTGCAGGGCCTGTTCAAGTGCTTGTTGGACGACAGCCATAGTCATCTCCTGAAAAAAGTTTTCTCGTAATAGCGGGGGCCTTGGCATTCGCAGGGCGGACTAAGCGCAGCGTATCCGCAGTGCTCCCACATTTTCAGCCCCGGTGGCCAACGCTATGCGTTGACCACCCTACAGGCGATATGTCGCAGGGCCTGGCAAAGCGGCCGATGACGATGCCGGGCCACGGCGGGGATAATGCGTAGGGCGGACTAAGCGTAGCGTGTCCGCCATCGATGCTTGGCAACCATTCTAACGCAACAATCGACCGACGATTGCCTCAGGACCCGGCTGGCGGTGGTGTAACGGCAAGGCGGCGCAGACGCCGCTGCCGAATGCTGTTCATCAGGCTTGGTGCCAGCGCAATCAATGCCGAGCCTGCAACCACCATCAGTGCGCCCAGATAGGCGAGGCTGTTGAGAATCTCCGGCTCGATCACCCCCGGCCAGAGCATGGCCCCAAGGGCCACCAGCGAGAAGGTAAACAGCGGCGTAGTAGTCACGGTCGCGCTCACCCGGGACGCCTCCCAATGCGCCAGCGCTTCGGCAAAGGCACCGTAGGCAACCAGCGTATTGAGGCAGCAGCCCAGCAGCAGCCAGCCTTGCAGAGGAGTGAGGCTGAGCACCTGGGTTGGTGTAGCAAGCGGGGTGATCAGCGCAGCGCACGAGAGGTAGATGACCATCATCACCGATACCGACGACCAGACCGTCAGCAACTGTTTCTGGGCCAGGCCGTAAAGCGCCCAACTGAAAGCCGAGGCAATGGCGATCAGGATACCCAGGGTGTAGCTGCTCATTTGCGTCATCAACTCAACCAGTCGCTGATTGAAGAACAGCGCAAATCCCGGCAACAGGACGACCAGCCCGAGTACCTGGCCGACCCCGAAACGCTCGCGGAAAAGCAACATGCTGCCAATCATCAGCATGATCGGCGCGGTCTGAATAATCAGTTGCATGGTCCCTGCCGACAGCCGGTTGAGCGCCATCAGATAGAGCACGTAGTTGAAAGCCAGACCCAGCACGGCGATAACCAGCAACCCCCGATTGCGCGTCGACAGCGCACGAATCGAGGGCAGTTTACGTTTGGCGGCCAGCCAGATCAGAAGCACCAGACCGGCACTCAACAGGCGATACCAGGTCACGGTATAGGGATCCATGACCTTGAGCACTTCCTTGAGCATGATCGGCAGCACACCCCAGAGCAGAGTGGTGGTTAACGCCAACAGGAATCCGTACAGCCAACGGCCGGATGAAACATGCATGCTGCAAACTCGGAAAGCAAAGGGAGGGAACGCTATTCTAGAAAGCCGCCTCGCATCGCAACAGAGACAGTTTCAGCTGGCTTGCACCCCTAACTGTACCGGTCAGGCCTCGGTTGCAGGCTGCGCGTCGGTGACCCGGTGCCACTGCCGCCCCTGCTCATCCGGCGCCACCCTGTAGCGCGCCCAGCGGACAAACTCGCTGACCCGGCAGATGCCATTGCCACCCTCGCCCGCACCCTTGATGATGCGGTAACGCACGCGACCGGCGCGCCCCGGCCGGCTGACTACCTGCAGCACCTCGCGCACCGACCAGTTCCGACCCGGCAAGCCGTTGCTGTAGAAGCCACCCGGCTCCAGGTCGGCCGCAGTCACGCCCTTGCTCTGCGCGTTGGCGTTGGCCAGTTCGACAAGTCGCAGCAGATCGTTGAAGTCGATATCCATGTAGGCGTTCATTTGCTTGAGCGCATGCTCGAAATCTTCCGGCGCGATACCCGGCGCCCGGCCTATGGCATGCCGAGTCAACGGCAAAGGGTAGCGCCGGCTGGTGAACAGGCTGTTGAACAGCACGGCAAACAGCACAATAACCAGTACATCAAGCAAGATCGGATAGAGCACGAAACTGAAGCCCGCATCGACAATCTGCGGCCCGCCCAGCACCACAATCATGGCGGTTGCGCTGCCCGGCGGATGCAGGCAGCGGGCATACATCATGATGATGACGCTCCCCCCCACAGCCAGGGCGGCGAGCCAGAACCCGGAAGGCAACCACTGCACACAGGCCACTCCGAACAGCGCAGACAGCACATGGCCGCCAATGACCGACCAGGGTTGCGACAGGGTGCCGTGGGGCATGGCGAACACCAGCACCGCGCTGGCGCCCATCGAGCCGGTCACCCACAGCGCACTCTCTGCGCTCATCACCAGATGGGTAATCCAGTACAGCAGAATCAGCGCCAGCGTCGTGCCCAGCGCCGAGATCAGCTTTTCCTGATGGGTGGTACTGTCCGGGCGCCAACCGAGGAATCTGAGCCACCGGCGCAACCACCGCACGCGAATCACCTGTCCGAATCCCCCAATTTTGTCACCATGCGCAAGATGATAGCGCGTTCCGCCCATCCGCGAACTGCTAAGCTGCCTGAGAAACCCTCTGCTGGAGCACGAACATGCACGACCTGGCCGAACGAGAATTGACATCGGCGGATAACGCCAGCGTACTGGTGCAGGAGCAGATTCTGGCCCTGCTGACCGCCCTCCCCGACTGGGAACTGAATTGTGTCGAGGGCATTCACCGCATTGAACGGGTCTACCCCTTTGCCGACTTCGCCAGTGCCCTGGCGTTCGCCAACCGGATCGGCGCTCTGGCAGAGGAACAGGATCATCACCCGGCGCTGCTGCTGGAGTGGGGGCGGGTCACCACCAGTTGGTGGAGTCACTCGCTGGGCGGAGTACACATCAACGATCTGATCATGGCGGCGCGCACCGAGCGGCTATTCCAGAGCAGCGAGTCCCGCTGAGGGCGATTGGCGACATCACCGCGTGCGCTTGTAGCCATTTTGTCTAACACAATTCCACGCCGGGCCGGAACACCCGGGCATCGCGTGCTATAACAAAAAAACAGACACTATTTATCGCTACCGCGATCCGTTTTGCGGCCTCCCGTCCAACCAGACCATGCGCCGCCTGATACCCACAAGGTATTCATGCTAATAAAAACAAGAAGGCATATGCCATGAAATCGCTGCTCAAACCCAAATGGTCCACCGTTGCGCTGGTTGTCCTGGCTACCTGGCTGCTGCTGATTCTGCCCAATATGGGGTAACGGCCGTCAGCACGGTACAATAACCGGGAATCCCGTATCCCCGGAGCCTGCGTGAGCGCACCTACTGTCGAGTCTGCCGACCTGGTCTGGATGGAAGGCGACCAGCCCTTCTCCAGTCGCTTTGATGATGTCTATTTTTCCCGCGACAGCGGCCTGGAAGAGACCCGGCACGTCTTTTTGACCCACAACCGCCTGGCAGAGCGCTGGCGCGCGATGGCCGCTGGCGAGCATTTCTGTATCGCGGAAACCGGGTTCGGCACCGGACTTAACTTTCTCGCCGCCTGGCAGCTGTGGCAGGCCAGCGCGCCCGACGATACCTATCTACACTTCGTCAGCACGGAAAAATACCCGCTCGCGCGCACGGACCTGCAACGCGCCCTGGCCATCTGGTCAGAGCTGGCAGACCTGAGTGCCGAATTGCTGGATCAATATCAGGATCTGACGCCCGGCTGGCAGCACTTTTCCTTTGCCGGTGGACGCGTCACCCTGACCCTGCTGATTGGCGATCTGTTCGATACCCTGCCGGAGTTGGACGCTCCCGTTGACGCCTGGTTTCTCGACGGGTTTGCCCCGGCACGCAATCCGGACATGTGGCAGCCGGCGCTGTATCAGCGCATGGCGGAACTGTCACGGCCGGGCGCCACGGTCGCGACCTTTACCAGCGTCGGTGATGTGCGCCGGGGACTGATCGCTGCCGGCTTCGAGATGCGCAAGGTCAAGGGTTTTGGTCGCAAACGCGATATGCTCTGCGGTCAGCTGCAGCAGCCGCCAGCGCAACCCTGGCGAGCCCCCTGGTATGCTCGACCGGAAAGATCGGACAAGCGCTCGGCGATCATCATCGGCGCTGGTCTGGCTGGCTGCAGCACTGCCCACGCCCTCGCTCGCCGCGGCTGGCAGGTACAGGTTATCGAGCGTTTACCCGACGTCGCAGGTGCCGCCTCCGGCAATCCGCAAGGCATTCTCTACTGCAAGCTATCACCCCACCATCCGCCGCTGTCGCGGTTTATTCAAAGCGCCTATCAGTACAGCCTGCGCCTGCTGCAGCGCGAACTGAAACAGGGCGAAGGGCGCTGGCATGCCTGCGGTGTCCTGCAGCTGGGCACGGACGACAAGGAACAGCGCCGACAACAGGGACTGGCAAGCCAGGGCTATCCCGCCAGTTTCCTGCAGGCAGTCGATGCCCGCCAGGCCAGCGCGCTCGCCGGCGTGGAGATCAGCAGTCCCGGCCTGTTCTTCCCCGCAGGCGGCTGGGTCAGCCCGCCAGCCCTGTGCCGGCAGTTGCTTGAGCACCCCAATATCGAGATCAGAACCACCACTGCCGTCGCCGATCTGCGCTATGACGGCAGCCAGTGGCAGTTACTGAACGAACAGGGCGATTGCCTCGCTGCCAGCAGCACGGTGATCATCTGCGGCGCCCACGAGACAGCGCGTTTCTCCCAGACCCGCCATCTGTCGCTGAAACCGATCCGCGGCCAGATCACCCATCTGCCAGCCGACGCACACAGTAGCCGACTGAAGACGGTTCTATGCGCTGATGGCTATGTATCGCCGGCAAGGCAAGGCGAGCATCACCTCGGGGCAAGCTTTCGCTTTGACCGCCTCGACCTGACGCCCAGCGAAGAGGAAAACCGCCATAATCTGCAGCTACTGCAAAGCCTGTCGCCTGAACTGCACCGCCATTTCAGCGCGACAGCGCCGCAGGGCGCACGTGTCGGCTTGCGCTGCACTGCCCCGGACTACCTGCCGCTGCTGGGGCCAGTGCTGGACCCCGACGCATTCCTTGATCAGTACGCAGTTCTGGGCAAGGACGCTTCGCAGCAACCAACGGCCCCCGCGCCCTGGCAGCCTGGGCTGTACGTCAACACCGCACACGGATCACGCGGTCTGATCAGTGCCCCACTCAGCGGAGAGTTGCTGGCTGCCTGGCTTGGTGACGAGCCGCTGCCGCTGCCGCGGGACCTCAGCGAAGCCGTGCACCCCTCCCGTTTTCTGCTGCGTCAGTTGGTCAGGGGCAACGCCTCCAGCAGCCAGAGATCGAAGCAGTAGCGGCGGCGATAATGACCCTGTGCTAGCATTCGGATAGATCAAAACAAATAACAAAAGATCACACGCTGGTGGTCTAGCCGAGTGCACTCTGTATGCGTTTGTGCCGCGTTCTTATACTGTGCTGGGTTGCACTGGGCATGGCCTTCTCGTCCTGCTTGGCGTTCGCCCAGGTTAGTCACCAACTGGCTGAAAGCGTCGATATCAGCAACCTGCATGCTCGCCTGTCACTCGGCCGGCAGTTGCTGCTCCTGGAGGACCCACAGGGCAGCCTGACTATCGAGCAACTGCAGCGCGGCAGCGTTCAGCCCTGGCGCCCGATCAGCAGCCAACATATCAATGAAGGCAAGGACTCATCAGTCTGGTGGGTTCAATTTGCCCTGCGCAACACCCTGACTACCCCCATCGGAGGAGTAGTGGAAATCGAGTATCCACTACTGGACAACCTGACGCTCTACCAACTGCGCTCCGGGGCGGCCCCACTGATACAGCAGGGCGGCGACCATCTGCCACCCGGTGCGCGTGCGGTTGCCGTCAGCAACCACTGGCTTCCGGTCACCCTGCCGCCGGGAGAAACGCGCTTCTACCTGCGCGTTGATACCGCCAGTACCGTGTTCGTCCCGCTCTACTTCTCCAGTTGGCCAGCCAGCAGCGCGCAGCTGGAGACCAGCATGCTGGGTGCAGGGCTGTTCTACGGCATTCTGCTGGGGCTGTTTGCCTACAACCTGTTCCTGCAGCTGTCGCTGCGCGAGGCAACCTACACCTGGTATCTGGCCCATATCCTGAGCATTTGGCTGTTCATGGCCACCTTTGATGGCCTGCTGTGGAAATGGATTGACGCCAGCATTACGTTACAGACTCTGGCCATCTACACGCTGATGTTCATTCATTGCGCCGTGTCGACCCAGTTCAGCCGGCACTATCTGCACACCCGCGAGCAATTCCCGCGTCTGGATCGGATACTGCGCGTAAAGATTCTGATCGTGCTGGCCGCGATGGTCGTGATACCCGTATTCAGCACCACTTTGTACAACAACATGGCCAGCCTGTTTGTACTGGTCAGCTCAATAATTCTGCTCGGCACCGGCATTTATGTCTGGCGCAAGGGCTTCCGTTACGGTGCCCACTACACGTTGGCCTGGGGCTTTCTGCTCTGCTCGCTGATCCTCTCGACTGCGGGCTCGCTGGGATTTGAGCTGTTTGGTGCCAGCTACGGCACACACTGGGTGAAGTTCGGCATGTGCGCCGAGATGATCATTCTCTCGCTGGGACTGGCCGACCGCATCAACGCCCTCAAAGAGGCACGCTACCGGGCAGACGAGGAAGCCAGACAGGCGCGTCTGGAAACCCTGGCGCAGAGCCGCTTTCTGGCGCGCATGAGCCATGAAATCCGCACCCCGATGAATGGGGTTCTCGGCATGCTGCAGCTATTGATGGAAACCCGTCTGGATAACCAGCAGCGATTCTATCTGGACACCATCAGCAAGTCCGGCCAAACCCTGCTGACGGTCATCAACGACATCCTGGACTTCGCGCGCCTGGAATCCGGGCAGGTCAAACTGGAAACCCTCGCCTTCGACCCGGAAGCCCTGGTGTCGGAAACGGCAGGCCTGTTCACCGCACAGACACTGGAGAAACACATTGGGCTGTATTGCAGCGTATCACCGGCACTGCCCGAGCAGTTGATTGGCGACCCCACCCGACTCAAGCAGGTATTGATGAACCTGCTCAGCAATGCATTCAAGTTCACCAGCAAGGGGCATGTCAGCGTCGAGGTCAGCGGCGCACCGAGCGATCGGGGGAACGGGCAGTGGGATATCCGCTTCGACATCAGGGATACCGGCATCGGCATAGCACGTGACGCGCAGGCAGGCCTGTTCGATTCCTTCACCCAGGCCGACAGCAGTACCACAAGGCGCTATGGCGGAACCGGCCTCGGTCTGGCAATCAGCCAGGAGCTGGTGCGCCTGATGGGGGGCACCATCACGCTGGAGAGTGACAAGGATCAGGGAACCTGCATGTCGCTTTCACTGCCGATGCAGAGCACTGGCGCAGCACCGGACAAGCCGCTCGCAGGTATCGCCACCATCGTGACCCGTCATGCGGCAGCCCGCCCGCATTATCAGACCCAGCTTGCACGACTGGGCTACCAGGTCGAGCCCCCCGAAGGTGAGGCTTGCGGCCAACAGACTGCACTGGTGCTGCTCGACGCCCAGGACATACCGACCGACCGCCTCCAGCAACTGCTGCATCACTACGAACAGGAGAACACTCCGATCCTGCTGCTGCGGGCAGCCGACGATCATCGTCAGCTAGCCTGGCACGGCCAGGTGCTGGAGCAGAGCCTGCCGCTGCTTCCGGGGCAATTGCAGAAGGCGCTGGCGCTGCTGCTCAATAGCAACCCGCCGCAGGATCAACTGACCGAGCGCCCGGTCAGCGAGCAGTGGCGTGGACGCGGGCATCTGCTGATTGCCGAAGACAACCAGGTCAATCAACTGGTGGTAAAGACGCTGCTGGAGAAAGCGGGTTACAGCCTGGAACTGACCGAAAATGGCGCAGATGCCCTGCGCCTCTACCGGGAGGACCCGGAACGCTACGATCTCATCCTGATGGACTGCGAAATGCCCCAGATGGACGGATTTGAGGCTACCCGGCGGATACGCGCCCATGAGCAGCGGGAACATCTGCCACGCACGCCGATTGTCGCCCTGACCGCCCATGTACTCGACACTCATCGCCTGGAGGGCATGACCGCCGGCATGGACGACTACCTGCCCAAACCCGTCGACAGCGAACAGCTGTATGCCAGTCTGCAGCGGCTGATCAGGAGCCGAGCAATCCAATGACGCCTTCGACTAGCAGCTTGCCGCCGGTCAACAGCAGAAACAGGTAACACAACCGATAGATCAGCTGCTCATTGCTGCGTTGCAGCATCCAGAACCCGAGTTTGACGCCGATCGGAGCCAACGGCATCAGCGCCAGTGAGGTCAGAAGGTTCTCAGTGGAAAACTGCCCGAGATAGACATAGGCAGGAACCTTTACCCAGTTGACCAGGGTAAAGAACACGGCCAGCGTGCCCATCAACACCGTTTTCTCCAGCCGCTGAGGCAGCATGTACACATTGATCGGCGGCCCGCCGGCATGGATGCCAAAGCTGGTAAAACCGGAAACAAGCCCCCAGAACCGGCCCCGCCAGACACTGGCAGGACGCGCCAGCGTCTGATCACGGCGCAACCAGGCGTTTAGCACAAAAAGGACGGCGATGGTGCCAATAAGCAGGCGGATATGCTGCTCGTTGAGCACCCGGAACGAGAGCGCACCAAGCGCAACGCCGACCATTGCTGCAGGCAGAATGATACGCAGGTTGGTCTTGTCCCAGCGCCCGCGAAACGTACGAATGGCAACCAGATCCATTGCACAGAGAATCGGCAGCAGGATCGCTGCCGCCTTCTGTGGCGACACCACCATGGCCATCAAGGGCACAGAGAGAATGGCAATATTTCCGCCAAAACCGCCCTTGGCGATGCCATACAGCAGCACCGCGGGCACGGCACAAAGATAGAACAGCGGGTCGTCGATCATCGTCCGGTCAATACCCTCTTAAAGGGCGCGAGTGTAACATTGCCCCCACCGTCAGCAGAGAAACCGGCGCATGTTGATTCCCTATCAGTTGTTGGAACCAGAAACCCTTGATGCACTGCTGGAAGACTTTGTCACCCGCGATGGCACCGACAATGGCGACGACAGCAGCCTTGAGGTGCGGGTTGCCCAGGTAAGACGCCTGCTGGAACGCAAGGAGGTAGTCATCGTATTCCACCCCGATACCGGTGATACCAGCCTGGCCCACCGCCACAGCGTGCCGCCCGAACTGCTGGAGGCGTTTCTCGAGTAACCGCAGCAGGACACCTGCGTTGAGCAGTGTGTGACATATCAGCGCAGAGCAACCGCCGGAAAGCATCGGCAAAACCACGTCGAGCCAGCTATTTCGCGGCCTTCAGGTCCAAGCGGCGAGCTGATGACGATACCCGGATGCATGCGCAAGCGCTTGGAGACAGGCCGGTGAGCGGCTACCATATAGGCTTCCCCATGCAGGCATGCGAGGTAGAGATGAAACAGTTAGTTGTGCTGGGCCTCAGCGGCCTGCTTGGTCTGGGCAGCCTTACTGCTCAGGCATGTACCCCGGAAGAGGCGATTGCCAAAGGCGAGCTCCTGGCCCAGATGATCTACGATCGCACCAAGGACCAGCCGGGCATGGCAGATGAGCTCAATGCACGCCTCAAGGCGCTGCAAGAGCAGGATCCGGCCAACGGCCGCTACGACTCCTGCCAGGGCTACCAGCGTATCATCGACGAGCTGGAAGGCCGCGCCCCAGCCGACACACCTGCCGAGGCGCCCGCCGAAAGCAATCAGTAAATTCGATACGATTAACGTATTTTTTGCGTTATCAAATCGAATTTACCAGTCATACAATGGCGCAAAACCTATCCTTGGGAGATGCGCCATGACTCAGCACCGTGATCTGATCGAAGCCGTTGTCGGGCAACCGGCCTCGGACGGCGACGGCGTGCGCCTGACCCGCGTATTCGGCGGCCGCGATGCTGCGCGTTTCGACCCCTTCCTGATGCTCGACGAATTCAACTCCGACAGCGCAGACGACTACATCGGCGGCTTCCCTTCCCACTCCCACCGCGGCTTTGAAACCGTCACCTATATGCTTGAAGGCCGCATGCTGCACGAGGACCACCTCGGCAACCGCGGGCTCCTCGGCCCCGGGGACGTGCAATGGATGACCGCAGGCCGAGGCATCATTCACTCGGAAATGCCGCAACAGGACCGGGGCACCATGCGGGGTTTTCAGCTCTGGCTGAACCTGCCCGCAGCCGACAAGATGCAACCGGCGCACTATCGCGACCTGCCAGCGTCGGCACTGCCAGAGCAGGCACTCGCTGGCGGCGGACAACTCAAGCTGATCGCCGGCCGTATAGAGCACAACGGTCAATCAGTGACAGCACCGATCAGCGGCGGCAAGACCGACCCCTTGTACATCGATGTGCAATTGAACGCGAACGAGCATGCCAGCTTGCCGATTCCGACCACCCACCGGCTGCTTGCCTACATCTATGAAGGAAGTGTCGCAGTGCAAGGCGAGCAGCGCACCGCCGTGCTGGAAAAGGGCCGCCTTGGGCGTTTCGGTGAAGGCGACAGGGTCAGTTTGCAGGCGGGCCCATCCGGGGCCCGGCTGTTGCTGCTGGCAGGTCGTCCGCTGGGGGAGCCGATCGTTCAATACGGCCCCTTCGTGATGAACAGCGAGGCCGAAATCCATCAGGCCATACGTGACTACCAGCTCGGACGACTGACCGACTAGGCACCGGCGCCGACCTCAGAGGATCGGCGTTCGACCGGCCAGCGCGTGGGCCAGGGTGCCGCCGTCGATATACTCCAGCTCGCCGCCGAGCGGCACGCCGTGGGCAATACGCGATACCCGAATACCGCGCGGGCGCAGCAACTCCGCGATGTAATGGGCGGTGGCTTCGCCTTCCACGGTCGGGTTGGTCGCCAGAATGATCTCGTCTACCGGCCGCCCCTCGATACAATCGAGCAGCGCCGGCACGCCGATTTCCTCAGGGCCCATGCCGTCAATCGGCGACAGGTGGCCCTTGAGCACAAAGTAGCGTCCGTTGAATCCGCCAGCCTGCTCGATCGCCCAGACATCAGCCGGGCTTTGCAGCACACAGAGCAGGCGGTCGTCCCGGCGGGGATCACTGCACAGCGAGCAAATCTCGGTCTCGCTCAGGGTGCGGCAGCGCTGGCAATATCCCACACCCTCAACCGCCGCCTGCAGGGCATGTGCAAGGTGAGCCGCTGCAGCACGATCACGTTCCAGCAGATGCAAGGCCATGCGCTGGGCAGTTTTCGGCCCTACGCCCGGCAAACCACGCAGGGCGTCGACCATCTGACGAATCAGCGGACTGAAGCTCATCGATCAGAACGGCATCTTGAAGCCGTCGGGCAGATTCATACCCGCGGTAAAGCCGGACATTTTGTCCTTGTTTGCCTGCTCCAGCTTGCGCACAGCATCGTTCACCGCGGCCGCGATCAGGTCTTCCAGCACTTCCTTGTCTTCCTGCATCAGACTGTCATCCAGATTGACGCGGCGCACATCGTGGCGACCGGTCATGACAACCGAGACCAGACCGGCACCGGACTGACCGGTGACTTCCATATTGGCCAGCTCTTCCTGCATTTTGGCCATTTTTTCCTGCATTTGCTGGGCCTGCTTCATCAGGCCTGCCATGCCACCTTTCATCATGACGCTATCCTCCAGTATCAGCTTGCGGGCTCGTCAATCGGACGAATCGTATCCGCACAAATTTCCGCGGAAAACTCCGCGCACAGTCGTTGGACCATCGGGTCGTTATGAATGCTCAGTTCGGCCGCCTTCTGACGCGCCGCCTTGCGGCGGGCGGCGGCAACCGCTGGCGTTTCCTGGGTGGGCGCAGACACATCAACTGTCAGCGCCACATCCGCCTGCGTAACGGCAGCGATTGCCTGCTCAAGACGCTTGCGGTGGTTTTCGTTGTAAAGCGCACTATGGCCCGGGTCCAGATGGAGTGTCCAGCGCCCCCCGTCGCGCGCGACCAACTGGCAATGCGCAGCGATACTCTGGGTCAGACCGGACAGGCCCAACTGATCAAACAGCCCCAACCACTCGGCCGCCAAACCGCTGGCCGGGGGCAAATCACTGAGTTCATCACCGGGTTCGTCAACAGCAGCCTCATCCGTCGATTCAGGCTGCCAATCGGCGATGTACTGACTGGCGTCCAGATCGTCCTCGTCATCACGATCCACACCGCTGTCGTCAGGCGGCGGGCCATCCAGCCAGTCTGCTGGCGGCTCGTCCTGCGGTGGCCGATACGGCGCCTTCGGGTTCAGCGGACGTGGTGTTTCTGGCGCAGGATGCTCGGGCACCTCGGCTGACGGGGCTGCCGGCGCGGGCGCGGGTTCTGTCTGCGACACCGGAGCAACTGTTTCAGGCGACACCACGGGTGCAGGTGCAGGTGCAGGTGCAGGTGCAGGTGCAGGTGCAGGTGCAGGTGCAGGTGCAACAGGAGTCTGAGCGACAGCTGCAGGAGCGGCAACCGACTCAGCGGTTGGCGCCTTGGTGTGTGCGGACTCAGTGCTGGCTGAACTGGGTCCTGTCGACTTTTCCGGCTCTGGCGGCGCTGACTGATCCGGTAGCGCGCCGGGCGTCACCGTAATACCACCGGAGGCGGCATCAGCAAGCGTACCCGGGCGAAACGCCAGCATTCTCAGCAGCGCCATTTCGAAACCGCCACGCGGCTCCGGTGCCAGAGGCAGATCACGGCGGCCATGCAGGGCGAGCTGGTAGAACAGCTGCACATCCTCGGCGCTGACCTTGCCGGCCAACGCCAGCACACGCTGCTGATCACCCAGGCTGTTGTCCGTTGCCTCGGGCACCACCTGCGCCATGGCTACGCGCTGCAGGGTTGAAATCAGCTCGGCCAGCACACCGGCAAAATCCACGCCCTGCTCTGCCAACTGCGCCGCGGCGGCCATCAGGCCACGGGCATCACCGGCAACCAGCGCGTCCAGCACGCCAAATACCTGAGCATGGTCGATGGTACCCAGCATGCTGCGCACCTGCTCAACCCGCAACTGGCCATTGCCAAAGGCAATCGCCTGATCGGTCAGACTGAGCGCATCGCGCATTGAGCCATCAGCCGCACGCCCGAGCAGCCAGAGCGACTCCTCGTCAAAGCCGATCTGTTCCTCACCCAGCACGTGACGAAGATGCTCCACCACTTTTTCCGGTGGCATGTTCTTCAGCGCGAACTGCAGGCAACGGGACAGGATGGTGACAGGCAACTTCTGCGGGTCGGTTGTTGCCAGCAGAAACTTGACATGCTCCGGCGGCTCTTCCAGCGTTTTCAGCAGCGCATTGAAGCTGTGGCTGGAGAGCATGTGCACTTCGTCGATCAGGTAGACCTTGAAGCGCCCGCGCGACGGCGCGTACTGCACATTCTCAAGCAGCTCGCGGGTGTCCTCGACCTTGGTGCGACTCGCCGCATCCACCTCGATCAGGTCGACAAACCGGCCCTGATCGATCTCCAGACAGGCCGAGCACTGACCGCAGGGTTCAGAGCTGATGCCCCTTTCGCAGTTAAGACACTTGGCCAGAATCCGGGCGATGGTGGTCTTGCCGACCCCGCGGGTACCGGTAAACAGATAGGCGTGGTGCAGCCGGTTGTTATCAAGCGCATTGATCATGGCCTGCAGCACATGGGTCTGGCCGACCATCTCGCGGAACAGGCGGGGACGCCATTTGCGGGCTAGTACCTGATAACTCATTGGCTCTGTTGGTATCCGTTGGTCTAAAGCAAGCGAGTAATGTACCCAAGCAGCGGCTACAATGCGAGCGCAAGACGCCAATGCCGGCGATTGTTACCCATGACAGTCCGCATCAGGCATCACGACCGGGCGCATCCGGCCGGGGCGAGGGCCTGCCCATTCTGTCTCGCCAGCTGCAGCGAGCTCCTTCAATATTCCACTTAAAGGATCCAGCCAACTCATGTCGGCCCTGAGTAATCTGTCCATCAAGCTACGCCTGACCATCCTCAGCGCATTTGCCCTGACTCTACTGATCATACTGAGCATCGTTTCGGTAAACGCACTCAGCAATGCCGCCAAATCCCTCAAAACGGTCTACCACGATCGACTGATTCCCACCGGCCAGTTGGGGCGCATTGAACTGGCCGTACAGACCATTCAGACAGAGTTGCTGCTGTCAGCTCAGCATAACCCCAGCCATCCCCTGCGCAGCAGCCACCAGCATCCGCTGGACCAGCATTTGGATGAAGTCGACGGGGCGGTAAGCCTGATCAAGAACGACTGGAGAGCCTACCTCGCAACCGAGCTCACGGCAGAGGAAAAGCAGCTCAGTGACACCGTCGATGCGCAGCTTGGGCGCATGCTGACCCAGGGTGTAATGCCTGCACTTACGGCCTTGCGGCAAGCGGACTTTGCCGCAGCCAACCAAATATTGCTGACCACGCTGCGGCCGGAGGCCAACACATTGACCGGCACACTCGAGCAGTTGCTCGAGCTGCAGAGCGCCATCGCCGAGCAGGAGTACCAGAACGCCGAAACCAGCTATCAGAACACGCTGATAATCGCGGCTATTACTACCCTGGTCGCCCTCACCGCACTGCTGCTGATGTCCTGGAGCATCATTCACGGTATCAGCGCTTCCGTCACCCGACTGGAGCTGGCCAGCACCCGGCTCGCCGACGGCGACCTGACCAGCCGCGCCAACGACCGCAGAACCGATGAGCTGGGACGCATCAGCCAGGCCTTCGACCGCATGGCAGAACGCTTCCAGAACACCATCAACCAGGTGGCCGGCTCCAGTGGCCAACTTGCCGCTGCGGCCGAGGAAACCTCGGCAATCAGCGTGCAAACCGGCAGCGGCGTGCGCCAGCAGCAGCATGAAGTCGAGCAGGTAGCGGCCGCGATGCACGAGATGACCACCACAGTGCAGGACGTGGCGCGCAATGCTGCCGAGGCCGCCGATGCGTCACATCAGGCCGAACAGGAAGCCCAGCGGGGCCGCCAGCTGGCCACCCGCACCATCGATGCCATTCAATCCCTGGCAGAAGAAGTGGAGCGCGCCGCCCAGGTTATCCAGCGGCTGGAACAGGAAAGCGACAGCATCAGCTCGGTGCTGACGGTGATTCAGGGCGTCGCAGAGCAGACCAATCTGCTGGCGCTTAACGCGGCCATCGAGGCCGCCCGCGCCGGCGAACAGGGGCGCGGCTTTGCGGTGGTGGCCGACGAGGTCCGAGCGCTGGCCTCGCGTACCCAGCAGTCCGCATCCGAAATCCAGCAAATGATCACCCGCCTGCAGGAAGGCACTGGCGAAGCGGTCAGCGTGATGCAGATCAGCCGCGACAAAGCCAAACAAGGGGTAGATGCTGTTGGCCTGGCAAGCGATCGCCTGCTGGCGATCACCGACGCCGTGACCCGCATCAATGATCTCAACGTGCAGATTGCGTCGGCCGCGGAAGAGCAGTCATCGGTCGCGGAAGAGATCAATCGCAATATCAACAACGTCAGCGATATTGCACAGCAAACCAGCACGGCGTCGGAGCAGAGCGCAGCTACCAGCGAAGAGCTCGCACGCCTGGCCAGCGACCTGCAACAGCTGATCGGACGCTTCCGCGTCTGATCTACCGCATCAGGACAACGCCGGACGCTCAAGGTCCGGCGCTGTCCTGTGCAACCCACCTGAATGACCAACCTCAGCATAGAACCGCCGATACCCTTCGCTTGACGGATAACGGGCATGACTGCGTCTAAGGCTTAATGACGACAGCGGGTATTGAGCGAACGACGAATCTCGCGTCTGCCAATGACCGGACGCAACGATTGCGGCACCGCAACACGGCAGTAGAAGACAGAGTGACGGGATAGCTGGAGATATGAGGGTAAGGCCTGCATGTACCACCTCTTGTACCACCTGCACAAGAAACAGCAGAAAAGCCTTATAAATCAAATATTTGGAGGCAACCCCACCAGCCACACCCCGGCACACGATATGACCGCTGCGGCTGCTCCCTTCCGGGCCTGACCGGGTTCACGGCTGATCATTGCGAGGGGACCGGTGGGGCCACCATAGCGACCTGAGCTTGCTCAGGCCGCGCTATTGTAACGGCTTATGCTCAAGTTACAACCCGAATATCAGGTTTTGAAGCGACCAACCTGTTGCTGCAGGTTGGCAGCCAGGCGTGCGAGCACGTTACTGGCATCACGACTCTCCTGAGACGACTGCGCAGACTGGTTGGACAGATCACGAATGCCACTGATGTTGCGGGCGATATCTTCGGTGGTCTGACTCTGCTCCTCGCACGCAGCGGCGATCTGCGCCGCCATGTCGTTGATGCGCATGACGGAGGCGGAAGTCTCGTTCAGCGAAGATTCGGTGGTACCGGCCTTCTCGACGCTCTGTGCTGCGAGCTGGGCACCACGCTGCATGACGGCAACAGCCTGTCCGGTGCCGCTCTGCAGCTTCTGGATCATTTGCTGGATATCACGGGTGGAGTCCTGGGTACGCGCCGCCAGTGCACGGACCTCGTCGGCCACCACCGCAAAGCCGCGGCCCTGCTCTCCGGCGCGGGCGGCCTCGATGGCTGCGTTGAGCGCCAGCAGGTTGGTCTGCTCGGCAATACCCTCGATCACACTGAGCACGCCGCCAATCTTGTCGGTGTCCTGCTCCAGATTGTTGATCACACCAGCAGCCTCTTCAACATCGGCGGCCAGGCGTCGCAGATCGTTCATGGTGGCTGACACCACATCGGACGCAGAGTGCCCCTGACGGTCTGCCTCACGGGCGGCATCAGCAGTACTATGCGCGTTGTCGGCAACCTCGTGGATGGCAGCGCTCATTTCGGTCGCTGCGGTACTGACCTGATCTACCGCCATGTACTGCTCGTTAACCAGTTTCTCCTGCCCCTCGGCAATTGCACTCATCTGCTCTGCGGCCGAGGCGACCTGCAAGGTAGATTCGGCAACGTCGCGTATCAGCCCCTGCAACTGCTCCAGAAAGGCGTTGAATGCCTTGCTCAGCTGGCCCAACTCGTCGTTGGAGTGCACCACCACACGGCGGGTCAGGTCGCCCTCGCCGTCTGCAATGTCGCGAATGCGCTGCAGCAGCTCACGCAACGGGTTGGTAATCAGGCCGGGGAAAAATACGATCATCAGAAAGCACACGACGGCACCGATGGCCAGCACCACCGTCACCCGAGCATGGCTTGCAGCGACATCCGCTTCAGCTTCAGCCGCTTCCGCTTCAGCCTGCTGGTTGATCAGCTCGGTCATCTCGTTGATCAGCTCACGCGCCCGCGAAAACTGCTCATAACCCTGACCGTAGCTGCTATCACTCGCCCTGGCTGCGTCGCCGGAACGTGCCAGCCGGACGTTCTCGATTGAGGTGGCTTTCCAGACAGCAAACGCCCTGGCGAATTCATCCGCCAGCGCACGCCCTTCCGGCGTTTTGGTAGCAGCCGCGTAACGCGCAATGCGATCACTGGCCTGCTGCATGTTGTCAGTGTGCTCTGCATCCAGCCCGCTTGAGACCACGCCTTCAATAATGGCCCGCTCGGCCGCCAACGCCTGATACATGTCTCGATCGGCTTCGAGCACCACCGAGCTGCGCGGCAGCAGGTCGGTCGAGACACGTACCAGGCGCGACTCAACCTTGGAGACAGCCCAGAATGCAGACAGACCAAGGACCACAAACAGTGCGGCCAGAATCAGAATGGGAAGGGTCAATTTCCAGCGGAAACTCAAATCACGGAAGACACTAAGCATGGCTCTTTTTCACTCTTGTCAGCACGGCAGGCAGGACTCGAAAGGACGAGTCCGCGATAACTCCCTGGAGGCAGGCTCGGCTTGGATCATTAAACATCACACCGACAACAGCCAACGCGCGCCGTCACGCACACGTCAATTTTTTGCTTCCTGAAATGAGTATCGACCATGAGCGCTAAAGCATGAGTGCTTTTTAGTTGTTTTTCTCATAAAAAACAGGGCGCTTACAAAGAAGTCTTAGACTGGTCTCAGTTGGCACCTGTAAACAGCCAGGCGCTCATCAGCGGAATGTACAGCAGCGCGACAAGCGTGCTGAGCAGCGCGGTGCCGGCAACCTGCGCGGGATGGGTGTCGAGCAGCGTGGCTATGACAACCGTATTGGCGGCAATGGGGGTGATGGAGATCAGCATGATCGCCTGATAGACGGCGACGTCGTAGACCTGAAACAGACGGGCATCCAGCGCGCAGAATGCCAGCGCCAGCAACGGCCAACTGACGAACTTGCCCAGCAGCGCCAGCCCGGTAAAGCGCAAGTCTCCGGCCAGACCGCGGAAACTCAGAATGCTCATTCCGATAATCATCATGCCGAATACGCTGTAGGCACCGCGCAGGTTATCGAACAGCGGCTCGAATGCATCCGGAATCTGCAGGCCGGCACTGTTGAGGCCAACCGCCAGAAAGAAGGCGTATAACGACGGCAGCCGCACTACCTTGAGCAGACAGTCCCGAATGCCGTAGCGCCCGCGCGCGGCCAGATAAAACCCGACGGAATTTTCGAACAGGGTGGTGCCGAGCATGCAGACGATATAAATCGCCAGCCCCTGCTCACCGAACAGCAACAGCGCAACCGGAATACCGAAGTAACCGGTATTACCGGTTCCGACCGCAAGCGGAATCATGTTGGCGCCGGCCCCTGGAAACCAGCGTTTGGCAATCTGCAAATGCGCCCAGCCGGTCAGACTGCACAGCGCGAAGGTCAGAAACGGCAGCAGGATGACTTCAGCAGACAGCGGCGCGTGCATCACCCCGGAAAACACCACCGACGGCGTCACGATATACATCATGATGCCAGCGATGTGCCGGCCGCTGGCATCCAGATAGCGGCCGGCTAGCCAGCCAAGACCAACCGTCACATAGAGCGGCAACAGTTTGTAGAGTAAGGCAAGGGCGGCCAGCATGAGGGCTCCGCAGCGAACAGTCGGTGCCGCAGTCTAGCAGCCCCGACACGGCTTAGTCGGCGATCAGATACACCCGCTCGGTCAGCGAACGCATGCCCTGGCTGGCAAACACGGCGTGATCGGCCAATACATCCTTCTCTTCGAGCACCTCGATACTGCAGCCCGCGTACAGTTGCCGTACTTCGGTATCGGACACGCTGAAAGGCGGCCCGGGGCGCTGCTCTTGCGGATAATCCAGGGTCACCAGCAGCAGACGCCAGCCCGCGGGCAGCAGTGCGCGTTGATGGGCAACGTAACGCGCACGCATTTCCGGCGGCAGCGCGATCAGCGCGGCGCGATCATAAATTGCACCGACTCCCTGCAGATGCTCGGGCCGGAGTGCGAAGACATCGCCGCAATACAGCGTAAAACCGGCGCCCTCGGCTACCTCAAACTCCCCCTCCGTTTGCCATTGCAAATCCAGCCCATGCTCGTCGGAGAAACTCTCCAGCGCGCTGCGCGCCAACTCAACGCCCCGAACCGGGTGCCCCTGGCTGCGCAACCAGATCAGATCAAGCGATTTACCGCATAAAGGTACCCAAACCGGAGCCTCTGCATCGACTCCGAGCTGCGGCCACCAGCGCTGCAGCAGCGGATTGGTTGACGCCTTGTGAAACCCGATTTCCCCGCGCTGCCAGCGCTCATGCCAGAATGCCGCATCCATCCTTCTTTCTCCCTACGTTGCAATGCGTTGACTATACAGCAATTTTTTTACCGCTCCGGGCCATAAACGATATAGTGAACGCGTTCCATCCACCCGCTCCGAGCTGCTCCCATGGACTATATCAACACCCTCTTTCTGATCGGTGCCGTGCTGCTCTGCTTCAGCGTGCTCGCCAGTTCGCTGTCGTCGCGTCTGGGCATCCCGCTGCTGCTGATCTTCCTGATCATCGGCATGCTGGCGGGGGTGGACGGTATTGGCCGTATTCAGTTCGAGGATGCCAACACCGCCTTTCTGATCGGCAGCCTGGCATTGGCGATCATTCTGCTTGATGGCGGCATGCGCACACGGGTGGAAAACTTCCGGGTGGGGCTGTGGCCCGCCGTGTCCCTGGCCAGCCTCGGGGTGCTGATCAGCGCCGCGCTGACGGGTGCGCTTACCGCCTGGCTGCTGGAGCTGCACTGGCTGCAGGGCCTGCTGCTTGGTGCCATCGTCGGCTCCACCGACGCCGCTGCGGTGTTCTCACTGTTGCAGGGCAAGGGGTTGAACCTGAAACAACGGGTTGGCGCAACGCTGGAGATCGAGTCGGGGTCAAACGATCCGATGGCGATTTTCCTGACCATTACCCTGGTCGAGATGCTTGCCAGCGGCCAGACCAGCTTCAGCTGGTCTTTCGCCCTGCTGCTGATTGAACAGTTCGGCATCGGCGCTCTCTGCGGGCTGGCCGGCGGCTTCGGTCTGGTCTGGCTGGTCAACAGGGTGACGCTGCCAGCCGGCCTGTATCCGCTGCTGATCACCAGTGGCGCCATCATGGTGTTTGCCGCGACCAACAAGATTGGCGGCAGCGGCTTTCTTGCCATCTATCTCACCGGGCTGATCCTGGGCAACAACCGGGTACGCAACCTGCAGAATATCCTGCAGGTGCAGGACGGTATGGCCTGGCTCAGCCAGATCGGCATGTTCCTGATGCTGGGTCTGCTGGTAACGCCCAGTGAAATGGTCATCATCGCCCTGCCGGCGGTGTTGATTGCGCTCTTCCTGATTTTCATCGCCCGGCCGATTGCGGTCATGATCTGCCTGATCCCGTTTGTGTTTTCCTGGCGCGAGAGGTTGTTTATCGCCTGGGTCGGCCTGCGCGGCGCGGTGCCGATCATCCTCGCAATCTTCCCCCTGCTGGCGGGGCTCGAGCAGGCACAGCTGCTGTTCAACCTGGCCTTTGTGGTGGTGCTGGTCTCGTTGCTGCTGCAGGGGTCTTCACTGCCACTGGCTGCACGCCTGTGCAAGGTAGAGATTCCGCCGCAGCCCGAGCCGCTGCAGCGCACGAGTCTGGATACCGCCATCGACGGCGACTTTGAACTGCTGATCTACCAGCTGGACAACGCCAACTGGTGCGTTGGCGTTGCCCTTCGGGACCTGAAGATGCCCGGAGAGACACGCATTGCCGCACTGTTCCGCGGCAATCATCTGATGCACCCGACCGGCAGTACTCAGCTCGCTCTGGGCGATGTGCTCTGCGTTGTGGGACGGCCGCGCGATCTGCCGGCGCTGTCAAAACTGTTCAGCAAGGCGCAACCGCCTCGCTATCTGGAAAACCGCAGCTTCTTCGGCGACTTCATCCTCGAGGGCGAGGCCACACTGGGCGACGTTGGCAAGTTCTATGGCTTCGCCGTCCCGGAGGATATGCGCCAGCTCAGCCTGGCGGCGTTTTTCAGCCGCCAGTTCGGCGGTCATCCGGTGGTGGGCGATCAAATCGAGTGGGAGGGTCACACCTGGGTGGTTGCCGCCATGGACAACGACTGGATCCTCAAGGTGGGTCTGAAACTGGGCGACGGTGGCAGCCCGCCATTCGGCTTTTGACGGAAGTCGGTTACGGCACTTGACTCTGACATGATGTCAGGGTTCAAGCTGACCGCATACAAACCGTAATGGAGTCACCCCATGACTGAATTCACGCTCCACATCAGCGGCATGCATTGCGCAAGCTGCGTGGGCAAGGTCGAGGCCGCTCTTGCCAATGTTGACGGCATTGATCAGGTCGCCGTCAACCTTGCCGCCGAAACGGCGCGCATCAGCCTGGATGCGCCTGCCACCCTGACCGACGCCGAGAAGGCGCTGAGTCAGGCCGGCTACCCGGCGCGGACCCAGGAAGCCCAGCTGCAACTGGAGGGACTGACCTGTGCCGGCTGCGTGCGCCGCGCCGAGCAGGCCCTTCAGGCGGTTGAAGGCGTGCTCTCGGCCCAGGTCAATCTTGCCAGTCAGCAGGCCCGAGTAACCCTGCTGGACGGCACCGACAGCGACGAGATCCTGCGCGTCTTGCGCAAGGCAGGCTATCCCGGCCAATGGCTGGATGACGCGCGACCCGCCGCCGACAGCGGCCCGAATCTGCCCAGCGAGCGCCGCTGGCTGATTGGCGCTGCGCTGCTGACCGCGCCCATGCTGCTGGCCATGATCCCTGCCCTGCTTGGCGCCGGTCACTGGATGCTGCCCGGCTGGTTGCAGCTGATTCTTGCCAGCCTGGTGCAGTTTGTCTTTGGCGCCCGCTTCTATCAGGGCGCCTGGCATGCGCTGCGCAATCGCACGGCCAATATGGACCTGCTGGTCGTGCTCGGCACCAGCGCCGGCTGGCTGCTCAGCAGCTGGAACCTGTTCGCCAGCGGCGGCCACTCGCCTCACCTCTACTACGAAGCCTCGGCGACCATCGTCACCTTCATCCTGCTCGGGCGCTATCTGGAAACCCGCGCCAAGGGGCAGACGCTGGAGGCGATCCGCGCCCTGACCTCACTGCGCCCGGATGTGGCGCGGCTGCGCGATGCCGATGGCGAGCGTGAAGTGCCGTTGAGCCAGATCATTCCGGGTGACCAACTGGTCGTCCGGGCCGGTGAGCGCATCCCCGTCGATGCAGAGGTAATCGAGGGCAGCAGCCACGTTGACGAATCCATGCTGACCGGTGAAAGCCTGCCCGTCGACCGCAGCCCCGGCGATGCGGTACGCGCCGGCAGCCTGAATCAGGACGGGCTGCTGGTGATTCGTACTAAAGCAGTCGGCAAGGACACCCTGCTCGCGCAGATCGTGCGCATGGTTGAAAGTGCGCAAAGCTCCAAGGCCCCGATCCAGCGCCTGGTAGACCGGGTCGCCGCCGTATTTGTACCAGTCGTGATCATCATTGCCCTGCTGACCTGGGGCATCGGCAGCCTGCTGATCGGCCCGCAAGCCGCGCTGCTCAATGCCATCGCCGTACTGGTCATTGCCTGCCCCTGTGCACTGGGCCTGGCTACGCCCACCGCCATCATGGTCGGCACTGGCGTCGCCGCCCGCTTTGGCATCCTGATCCGCGACGCCGAAGCGCTCGAACGGGCTCGCCAGGTTACTGCCGTGGTATTCGACAAGACCGGTACGCTGACCCGCGGCAAACCCAGCCTGACCCACATCGAAGCTGTGGACGGAGCCAGTGCCGATCAGGTCCTGCGCGCAGCACTGGCGATTCAGCAACAGGCCGAGCATCCGCTGGCCCGAGCGGTCTGTGACTACGCCACCGAACATGGCGTGAGCACCGAGGCCGCACAGGACCTGCAGGTGCTGGCCGGACGCGGCGCCCGCGGCGAGGTTAATGGCCTGACCACCTGGCTGGGTAATGCGCGCCTGATGGAGGAACAGGGGCTGGATCTGTCTGCCTACATGGATAAGGCACAGGCTCTGCAGGCAGACGGTGCCAGCCTGTCCTGGCTGGCTCAGGGGGACCGAGTGCTGGGCATGCTGACTTTCGCCGACAGCCTCAAGGACAACGCAGCAGAGACCGTCGCCCGGCTCCAGCGCCAGGGCATCGAGACCTTGCTGATCAGTGGCGACAGCCAGAATGCTGCCGAGCACATCGGCCGTCAGCTGGGCATTGATCAGACCCGCGGCAATGTGCTGCCGGCCGACAAGGTCGGTGAAATCGAGCGCCTGCAACAGCAGGGCAGGATCGTCGCCATGATCGGTGACGGCATCAATGATGCCCCTGCACTGACCCGTGCCGATGTGGGTATGGCCATGTCCACTGGCACCGACGTGGCCATGCACAGCGCCGGCATTACCCTGATGCGCGGCGATCCGGCGCTGGTACCGATGGCGCTGGCGCTGTCACGCCGGACCGGCGCCAAGATTCGCCAGAATCTGTTCTGGGCCTTCGTCTACAACTGCCTGGGCATTCCGCTGGCAGCGGTGGGTCTGCTGAATCCGATGATTGCCGGTGCGATGATGGCCGCCAGCAGCGTCTGTGTGGTCAGCAATGCGCTGCTACTGAAGCGCTGGAAGCCGGAGGACGCATGAATATCAGCCAGGCCGCCGAGGCCTGCGGGCTCAGCCCGCGGATGATTCGGCATTACGAGAAAATCGGACTGCTGCCTGCACCGCCGCGCAGCGAAGGCGGCTATCGCCAATACAGCCAGCGCGACCTGCACACGCTGGGTTTTATTCAGCGCGCGCGCCGGCTGGGCTTCAGCATGGAGCAGATCGGCCATCTGCTTACTCTGTGGCAGGACCGTTCGCGCTCCAGCGCCGAGGTCAAGGCACTGACCGCCGCACACCTGCGGGAGCTGGAAGAGAAGATACGGGATCTGCAGGCCATGCATGATACCTTGGCCGAGCTGGCAGACTGCTGCAGTGGCGATGACCGCCCGGATTGCCCCATCATTCGCTCGCTGGCCGATGATTGAGCCGAACACCAAGGAGCCGCCATGGAGCTGAAATCGCTGCGTCACTTTGTGGCCCTGGTCGAATATCAGGGTTTTGCCCGCGCCGGTGAGGCAATCGGCCTGAGCCAGCCGGCGCTGAGCCGCAGCATTCAGAACCTGGAACTGCGCCTGGGCTGCACGCTGGTCAGCCGCTCTGGCAAGGGCGTCGAGCTGACCCCGCAGGGCGAGCTGGTGCTGGAACATGCCCGTCGACTGATCGCCGGCAGCACCGCGATGCGCAATGCCCTGCGTCAGTTCAACGATCTCGAAGCCGGCGAGCTGCTGGTAGGCGGTGGCCCCTTCCCTGCCGCAGGCCTGCTGCCGCGGGTGCTGGGCGAGTTCAATCGACGCTATCCCGGCGTCAAGGTACGCCTTGAGGTTCAGCACTGGGTCGCACTGCGCAAACAGTTGCTGGACGAGGAGCTGGAGCTGTTCGTTGCCGACATTCGCGAACTGCAGGATGACCCGCTACTGCAGGTAACCCCACTGCAGCAACAGCCCAGTCGCCTGTTCTGCCGGGCCGGACATCCACTGGCTGGACGCAGCGACCTCAGCCCGGCACTGCTTGCGCAGTATCCGCTGGCCTGCTTCCGGGTACCCGACATCATTCTGCAGGACCTGCGCCGCACCCTGCCCCGTGAGGATCCGCAGATCAGCCTGGAATGCGACAACCTTGATGTGCTCAAACGCATGGTGCAGCATTGCGATGCGCTGAGTATCGGCAGCCTGGACATCCTGCAGGATGAACTGGCAGCCGGCACCCTCACCCTGCTGGACTGGCCCGACCTGATGCCAGGCACCAGCTTCGGACTGGTGACCCGCGCCCACGGGCCACTGTCACCGGCGGCCGACGCCTTTATCGACCTGCTGAAGGCTAGCGCAGCAGATTGAACAGGCTCAGACTGCTGACCTTCACAAAGCTCTGCTGTGAGGCCTCAAGCACCACCGATTGCAAACTCAGACGACTCAGAGCCTCGGCATAATCCAGATCTTCCAGCTGCGAGGTCACCGTGGTGTTGATCAGTGCCACTTCCTCGTTTTCGGTCTGGGTCGATTCGATTACGTTCATGCGCGCACCAATGGTGGTCTGCACGCTCAGCACGTTGTTCATCGCGTTGTCGAGGTTATCCAGACTGACCGCAATCACATCGCGCAGCTGCAACTTGTCGTCGGTGGTCGCGGTGCCGTTCTCCAGGGTCTGGCGCAGCAATGAGACGGTTTCCAGAACACCGCGGGTCTCCCGATTGGTGCTGGTTGCAGTGCTGTCACCGGTGCTGATGGTGAAGCTGTCACCGGGCTGCAGATCGCCGTCGAGCTTCACCGAGACACCCGCATAACGGATGTTGTAACTGCCGTCGTCTTCCAGCTCCAGCGCACCGGTCACCGGCGGCACCAGCGGCAGGCCACCGCTGTCGACAATCTCGTAGGTGTCGCCAGCCGCGCCAATCACAATGCCGACGCTGCCCTGCGGATAGAAGGTGCTGTCGTACTCGGTCTTGTTCTCTACCGTACCCAGCGAGATGCGCGCGGTGCCGGTATTGGTTGCCGCAGCCTCGGTATTGACCCGATTGACGTTGGCGATGTTGACGAACAGATCCTTGCCGTTGTCGTTGATTGGCACGGTCTTGGACCCGGCGATCTGCACCGAGCGCTGGCCCTCATCGCCCTGGTAGGTGTAGGTGCCGTCGGGATTTTTGACAAACGGTGCTTCGCTGCTCTGAAAGCCGCCAAACAGGTACTCGCCACGGGCATTGCGGGTATTGAACAGATTGAACAGTTCCTGCTCGCGCTGCTCCAGCTCGGTTGCCAGCGCCTTGCGGTCATCGTCGTTGCGCGAGCCGTTGCCCGCTTCGATGGCAATCTCGCGCACGCGCTGCAGGGCATTGTTGACCGAGTTGAGGATGCTCTCCTCCTGGGTCAGGCTGTTGTTCGCCGCCGTCATGTTGGTGCTGTATTGCTCCAGGCGGTTGGACTCCTGGTTCAGTTGCAGCAGCCGAACGGTCGCTACCGGGTCGTCCGCCGGCGTCAGCAGGCGCTTGCCGGAACTGATCTGTTCCTGGGTGCGCGTAACGCTGCTGTAATTGTCAGAGATACCACGCACGCCGCTGTTGAACTGCTGAATGGTTGAGATGCGCATGTGAGGCTACCCGTTATCTGATACTGCTGATCAAGGTGTCAAAAATCGTGCGTGCAACCTGAATGACCTGTGCCGAGGCATTGTAGTACTGCTCGAACTTGATCAGGTTGGCCGCTTCCTCATCCAGGTTGACCGCCGACACCGAGTCACGGTTGTTGGTGGCCTGCACCAGCACAGCCTGACTGGATTCGGCATCCGTACGCGCCTGGGCGGTGAAGGTAGCCACCCGCTGGACCAGGTCGCCATAGCCGTCAACAAAGGAAAACCCCTCGGCGCCGTTGGCCTGGCCGAGCACCTTGGCGCTCTGCAACTCGGACATCACCAGCGCATTGCGATTATCCGCCACCCCGGTATTGAAGTTCAGGCTGAAGCTGTCGCCATCCTTCGGCGTACCGGTGAGGCTCATACTGAAGGTATAGGCGCCTACCGTCACTTCAACACTGTTGGTCTGACCGGGCGTGATCACCAGCGGCGACGGATTGAGCGTCGCCGTACCACTGCTCACCTGCAGCTCACCGCTGGCCGCATCATAGCCGAGCTCGATCGGCAGCAAGCCCTGCAGCGTAGCCGGATCAATCGGCGCCGGGCCGTCGATCAGGGTGGGCTGACTCATGGTGCCGGTACCGCGGTTATCCAGATTGGTGTCCACCACGGCAGGCGCGGCAAACGCCAGCTCCTGCGGCTGATCCATCACCACTTCCATGCCGGCGGCGGCGAAGCGGGTGGGTGTCAGCAGGAAGCGGTCGCCGGCGGCGATACCGCCACCACCCAGCTCGATGGTAAAGCCGTCCAGCTCAGGTGGCGGGACACTGGTCAAATCAAACGGGCCGACCACACTGTCGTCAGAGGTCCGGCGTACCGTGAACTGGGTTGAACTGGTAAATACAACGTCATACTCGGAGGTACTCAGCTGCGAGGTGTCGCTGATGCGCACGCTCAGTTTGGCATCCGGGTCGCTGTTGGTGGCACGGGCATAGCTGCGCCCATCGACCAAATCCGGGCTGTTGACGTCATTGAACAGGGCGGCACCGGCATTGCCGTTGAGATCCAGGCCCTGCCCCTGCTGACTGTTGAATTCACTGCTGATCGACAGCGCCAGCCGGCCGATGGCATTAAGCGCGGGGTCCAGCACATCGTTGCGGTACTTGAGCAAGCCACCCAGCTCGCCACCGCTGACCAGACTGGTAATGTCCTGGACCGAGTTGCCACTTTTGAGTACTACCTCAACCCTGCCGGGATCGGCACTGCCGCTGCGCACGGCCAGGGTGGATGCTTCCTTGCCGACAACCAGCGGCTGACCTGACCCGACAAAGATATTCAAGGTATTGTCGTCCTGCTGCACCACGGAAATACCGATCAGCTCGCTGAGCTGGCGCACCGCCTCGTCACGGGCGTCCAGCAGGTCATTGGGCTGGGCACCGTTGGCCGAGGCAATGGCAATGCTGTCGTTGTACTGGGCGATGGAGGTCGCCAGGCGACTGGTCTGATCCGCCAGCGTGGTCATCTGCTGGCTGATGAACTGGTTCTGGCTGTTCAGGCTGCTGTGGACGGTATTAAAGCGCGACGCCAGGCCCTCTGCCTCGGACAGAACGAGCTGGCGCGCCGGCAGGTTGGCCGGATCTTCAATCGCAGTCTGCAGGGCATCGAAATAGCTTTGCAGACCAGGGGTAATACCGGTCGCGCTGCTTGAAACCAGGGTATTGAGCTGCTCAAGCTGGGACTGGAACGCCTGTACCTCGGAGTTGGTCGAGGTGGAGGTACGCACCTGATTGGTCAGGAACTGGTTATAGATGCGCGAGACATCGACCACCTTGGTGCCGTTGCCGATATAGCCGGCACCGGTATAACTGGGTACCTGGGTGGCCTGCAGCGCCGACTGGCGGGAATAGCCGGGCGTGTTGACGTTGGTAATGTTTTGACCGGTCACCGCCAGCTGGGTCTGGGAGGCTCTGAGGCCCGTCAGTCCGATACCGAAAAGATCTGCCATGATCAGGCCCTGCTGCTGGAGTCAGTGGATGGGGTGCTGGCAGCAACGCGCTCATCGCTGTTGCTGATCAGTTGGCGCGCAATCTGCGACACCTTGCGCGCGTACTGCGGGTCGGTGGCATATCCGGCATTCTGCAGCTCACGGAAGAAGGTGTCGGGATTTGCAGTGCTGCTCAGCGCCTTGCTGTAGCGACCATTACTTTCGAGGAAGCTGACATAGTCCTCGAAGCTCTGCTCCCAGGACGCGTAGCTGCGAAAATCTGCCCGCTCCCGGGTGCGCACGCCATCACGGTATTCAGTCGTTGCCACATTGGCGCTGTCGCCCTGCCAGCCGCCATGGGCCTTGATACCGAACAGGTTATGACTGGAGCTGCCATCGGACTGACGAATGACCGATTTTCCCCAGCCGGTTTCCAGCGCCGCCTGGGCAACCAGGTAGTGCGGATCGACCCCAAGACGCGCCGCGGCTTTCTCCGCCATCGGCAGCATGGTCTCGACAAATTCCTGACTGTTGGCGAAGCGAGTGCGCTGGGCAGCTTCAGGGCTGACTGCCGCCATCGTCGAGCGGCCGTTACGCAGGGCCTCGATGCCGCGCAGCGGTTGCCAGCTGTCACTCTCGCTGCTGGTCGGGCGCTGCGTCTGCTCGGCCTGGGCCAGACGATCTGCCCAGGCGCTGTAGTCCGCCGACACCTGCAGGCGACGACGCGCCAGCAACGCGGACTGGTCGACCCCGGGTGCGGCGCCCTGCTCACGCTCCGAGCCGGCAGCAGACTGTGGCGACAGCTGGCGCACCAGCGCATCGGTGAGGCCCAGACCGCGCCCTTCCGACAGATGCACCGATAGCTGGCTGTCGTACATTTCCTGATAGAACTTGGTCTGCGGGGTATTGAGCGGATTGCCCTCGGCAAACGCCGCGTTGGCGTCACGCATGCTCTTGATCATCATGTTGGTGAACAGCGATTCAAACTGCTGCGCCACCTTGCGCACATTCTCCGGGCTGTTGGCATTGGCACCGGATTTCAGCTGGCTGACGGTATTGATGTCGGTGTAGCTGATATTGCTGCTGACGTTCATGAGCCTGCCTCCCGTCAGATGATGACCAGATCGGCGTTCAACGCGCCGGCCTGCTTCAGGGCTTCGAGAATGGCCATCAGGTCACCGGGGGCAGCCCCGACCTGATTGACCGCACGCACGATTTCATCCAGCGACACACCCGGGCGGAAGACGAACATGCGGCTGTCGCCCTCCTCGATATTGATCTGCGAGCTGGGCGCGACCACGGTCTGACCGCCGGACAGAATGCCGTCCGGCTGACTGACCTGCGGGTTCTCGCTGATGGTCACGGTCAGGCCGCCATGGGTGACGGCAGCCGGCTGCACCCGCACATCCTGGCCGATAACAATGGTGCCGGTGCGCGAGTTGATGATGACCTTGGCCGCCGCGTTGCCCTGCTCCACGGTCAGGTTCTCGACCATGGAGATGTAATCAACGCGCTGATTGGGGTCGATCGGTGCGCGAACCCGCACTGAACCGCCGTCCAGCGCCTGCGCGACATCGGGGCCAAAGGTTTCATTGATGCGATCGACAATGCGCTTGGCCGTGGTGAAGTCTGGGCGGTGCAGGTTAAACGTCAGATGGTCGCCGGAGGTAAACGGGCTGGCCACAGCACGCTCAACGGTTGCGCCGTTGGGAATGCGGCCCGCGCTGGGAATATTGACGGTAATACGCGACCCGTCTGCACCCTCGGCACCAAAGCCGCCGACGACCAGATTGCCCTGGGCAATGGCGTAGACCTGACCGTCGATCCCCTTCAGCGGAGTCATCAGCAGGGAACCGCCGCGCAGACTCTTGGCGTTGCCCAGCGAGGAGACGGTGACGTCAATGGTCTGGCCCGGACGAGAAAACGGCGGCAGATCAGCATGAATCGCTACGGCTGCGACGTTTTTCATTTGAATACGCGTGCCCGGCGGCACGGTAATACCAAACTGGCTGAGCATGTTCTGGAAGGTCTGCACGGTAAACGGGGTCTGGCTGGTCTGGTCACCCGAGCCATCCAGACCGACCACCAGACCATAGCCGATCAACTGGTTGCTGCGCACACCGGCAATGCTGGCGATGTCCTTGAGACGATCGGCCAGCGACAGCGGGCTGACGAGCAGCAAAACAAGACCGAAAATCAGGCTGCGCATGACAATGCTCCTGTCAGAACGGCCACAGCGGGCTGAGGAAGAACTGGCTCAGCCAGCCCGGGCGATTTGCATCGGCAAAGGCACCCTTGCCGGAGTAGGTAATGCGTGCATCCGCCACGCGGGTGGAGAGCACGGTGTTGTCGGGGCCCACATCGTCTGCGCGCACCAGGCCGCTGATGCGGATCAGCTCGTCGCCCTGATTGAGGGTGATCCACTTTTCGCCGCGAACCGCCAGAATGCCATTGGGCAGCACCTCGGCAACGGTAACGGTAATCGAGCCGGACAGGCTGTTGCTCTGGTTGGCGTCCGAGCTCCCTTCAAAGGCACGTTGACCCGACATGTTCACGCCCAGATCCAGGCCTTTGAAACCGACCGCATTGCCCAGCAGGGTCGGGTTGGCAATCGTGGTCGAACTGGACTTGTCGATTTCGCTTTCAGCCGATTTCTGCGCCGCGGTCCGTTCGGTCAGGGTGATGGTAATGATGTCGCCGACCCGGTGCGCCTTGCGGTCGTTATACAGACTCATCTCGAAACCGGGCTGATAGATCGCCCCGTTGTTGAGCTCCTGCGGCAACGGCGTGCGCGGCAGCACCGGGGCATAGGCCGGATCGTCACGCATCGGCGGCGCCTGCATGCAACCAATCAGGCTGAGCGGCACCAGCAGCATCAAGAACTTAGCCAAACGGATCATGATTCCGAGCTCCCGTCAGAGGTTCTGACTGATGTACTGCAGCATCTGGTCTGCGGTGGAAATGACCTTGGAATTCATTTCGTAAGCGCGCTGGGTAGTGATCATGTTGACCAACTCCTCCACCACGCTGACGTTGGAGTTCTCCAGGGTGTTCTGCAACACGGTGCCCAGACCGTTCTGACCGGGGTTGCCGGTCTGCGGCGCGCCACTGGAGGCGGTCTCCAGGAACAGGTTATTGCCAATGGCTTGCAGACCGGCCGGATTGATGAAGTCGGCGGTCTGAACATTGCCAATCTGCTGTGATCCGGCGTTACCAAAGGTCGTGATGCTAACCGTGCCGTCTTCACCTACGGTAAAGGTCTGCACGTCATCCGGCAGGACAATACCCGGCTCCAGCGGGAAGCCGTTGGAAGTCACGATCTGACCGTCCGCATCCAGGTGGAAGCTGCCGTCACGGGTATAGCCGATGCTGCCGTCGGGCATCAGGATCTGGAAGAAGCCACGACCGTTGATAGCCATGTCCAGCGGCTGCTCGGTGGTCTGCAGAGTGCCTTCGGTGAAAATCTTCTGGGTGCCCACCACCCGCACACCGGTACCCAGCTGCAAGCCGGATGGCAGCTGGGTATCCTGGGTGCTCTGGCCACCGGGCTGGCGCTTTATCTGATAAAGCAGATCCTCGAACTCGGCCCGGTCGCGCTTGAAGCCGGTGGTCGATACGTTGGCCAGGTTGTTGGAAATGGTCGACAACATGGTGTCCTGTGCGGACAGACCGGTCTTGCTGACCCAAAGTGCGTGGAGCATCACCTTTCTCCTCGCGTGTCAGTTAGTTGACACGCCGTTGCATTAACTCATCTGCAGAATGCGATCGGTCGCCTGCGCGTTCTCTTCCGCTGTCCGCATCATCTTGATGTGCAGCTCAAACTGGCGCGCCAGCGACAGCATGGCGGTCATCTCTTCGACCGCATTGACGTTGCTGCCTTCCAGGAAGCCGGTAGCCACCTGAACCACGCCATCGGCCACCTGAGGCTGGCCGTCTTTGGTTCGCATCAGACCATCAGCGCCCTTCTCCAGCGTCGCCGGATCGGGGTTGACCAGCTTCAGACGATCCACTTCCGCCATGACCGCCGGGCCTTCACCCAGAGCTCGGATACTGATGGTGCCGTCCGACCCGATCTCGACCTTCTGCGCCGGGGGAATGGCAATCGGACCGCCGTTGCCCAGCACCGGCAGACCACTGCTGGTGCGCAGCACACCGAAGGCGTCAATATTCAGGCTGCCCGCCCGGGTATAGGCTTCGGTGCCGTCAGCTGCCTGCACGGCAATCCAGCCTTCGCCCTGCACGGCCACATCAAGCTCGCGCCCGGTTTCCTGCATCACCCCTGCCGACATGTCGGTACCGGGGCGTTCGGTCATGGCATAGGCGCGCGTGGCGTAGCCATCGCCAAATACCGGCATTGACCGGGCCTGCTCAAAGTCACGGCGAAAGCCGGTGGTGGTCAGGTTGGCCAGATTGTTCGCGTGCGCACGCTGCGCCATCGCGTTCTGGCTTGCCCCTGTCATGGAGATGTACAACGATTTGTCCATGCCCTTCTCCGCTTACGTGTGGGCGACAAGTAATTGCCGCTTTTACTCACTCACAAGGGATAAAGCAGGGATCATGCCAAGATTTAAAAATCAGGATTTATCGTTATTTTTCAAAAATATAGAAAAACATAAAACAAAAAAGCGGCAATACCGGCAGATCCTTTTGCCGGTATTGCCGCTGTCATTCCGACGCCGCCACTGGCGGCTGAAGCGTTAACGCAGGTTGATGATCGTCTGGGTTACCGCATCCTCGGTCTGAATGGTCTTGGCATTAGCCTGGTAGTTGCGCTGGGCAACGATCAGGTTGATCAGTTGCTCGGAGATATCCACATTGGAGTCCTCCAACGCGCCCGACTGAATGCTGCCAAGGGTGCCAGTGGTCGGCGCACCCACAACCGGGTCACCCGACGAGAAAGACTGCGCCCACGCGGTGCTGCCAAGCGGCGTCAGACCTTGCTGGTTGGCAAAGGTAGCCAGTACCACCTGCCCCTGCACCCGAGTCTGACCGTTGGTATAACGGGCGACCAGCAGACCGGTGTCGTCAATTTCCAGCCCGGCCAGTTCACCGGTGGTGAAGCCGTCCTGGCTCACTGCGGTTACCGCAAAGCTGGAGGCGTACTGGGTAGAGCCCGTCAGGTTAATGGTCAGGTCATCGACCGGCGAAGTAGCACCAGTGGGTTGCCCCTCACTGTCAAGCGGAACCCAGCCGGCGATGGTATAGGGCTGATTGGTAGTCAATTCGCCGACACTGTTGAAGTCGACGTCAAATCGAGTGGTTGCCAGCGGGTCGAATGCCGGATCGGACGCCTCGACACCGGACTGGATATCACGCCCGTCGATCAGTACGTACATATCCCAGCTGTTGGCGTCGTTCTTGACGAAGTATTTGGTCATCACATGCGAATTGCCGAGGCTGTCGTAGATGTTGACCGAAGTAGAGCTGTTGTAGGTCGCCGAGTTGGTCGGATCAAAGGTGCTGCGCGCAGCATCCAGGGCCGCTGCCTCAGCGGTGGCGATCTCTGCCGGCGTCGGATTGGCCGGATCAGCCGCGGTCGCGATCGACGCAGCGTAGGCGGCATCGTATTGCTGAACGTAGACCTCAGGACGGGTTTGCGTCGAATTCAGGTTCAGCGTAGTGACAACAGCACTGGTCTCGTTCGGATCTGCCGAGCGGGTATCGACCCGCAGATTGGTCTGCACGCCCTGGTTGATCTGCCCCGTCACTGCGTTGACACCGAACCCCTGCAGGTTCTCGCCGTTGTTGTTGACGATAAAGCCGTTGGCATCGGTACCGAAGTAGCCGGCACGGGTGTAGCTGAGCGCACCGTTGTTGCTGGTCACAAAGAAGCCGTTGCCGTTGATCGCCAGATCCAGACTGTTTTCGGTGAAGCTGATGTTGCCCTGGTTGAACAGCTGAGCCGCGTTGGCCAGCGCTACACCACTGCCGGTGGCATAGCTGCCTGAACCGAGTACCGATGCAGCATAGACATCCGCGAACTCGGCACGCGAACTCTTGAAACCGACGGTACCGGCGTTGGCAATGTTGTTACCGGTAATGTTCAGATCGGAGGCCGCCGCCCGGATACCACTCAAGCCAATGTTGAAAGACATGGTTCTATCTCCTCGCCTACTTTCGTTCGGACGACTTATTGAATTGCGTACACATTGGACAGGCTGATACTGCCCAGCCCGGCCACATTAAGAAGCATCTCGCCACCGCTACCCGCCCCCAGCGAAACGCTGTCCACATTGGCCGGCAGCAGTGTCGCCATCTGCGTATTGGTACCGTTGATGGTGGCCATGGCCTCGAAGGTGTAAACACCCGGCTCCATCAGGTTGCCGGCACCGTCGGTGCCGTCCCAGGTAAAGTCGTGCATCCCGGCTTCCAGTGCGCCCAGATTCACGGTATCCACGAGGCTGCCGGATTCGTCATAGACCTTGACGAACACGTTGCTGCTGCTGGAGCTCAACGCCAGCTGCCCTTCCAGACCGGCAGAAGTGTCCACTACCGCCTGGTCAGTCGGCACGATCACCGTCCGCCCGACCATCGACGAGGCCTGCAACGCCTGCGAAGACTGGTAACCACTCAGCAGCGACTCCATCGAGCCATTGAGGTTATCGATCCCCTCGACCGTACTGAACTGCGCCAACTGGGCAATAAACTCGCCATTTTCCTGGGGTGAAAGCGGATCCTGGTTGTTCATCTGCGCCACCAGCAGTTGAAGAAACTGATCCTTGCCCAGCTCGTTGCCGGTCGCGAAGCGGTCTGAATCGAGCTGGTACTGATCCAGCGCCGACGCACCTGATGAAACATTACTGATGCTCATGGTCTACTTATCTCCGTTCACTGACCCAGCGTCAGAACGCGCTGCAGCATGGTCTTGGCGGTATTCATGACCTCCACGTTGGTCTGGTAGGACCGTGAGGCAGACATCATGTTGGCCATTTCCTCCACTACATTCACATTCGGGTAATACACATAGCCGTCTTCATTGGCCATCGGATGATCCGGCTCATAACGCGGCTCAAGACTGGCATCGGATTCGACGATGCCAAGCACCGCCACACCGTCACCGGCCTGCTGATCCGGACTGAACAACGAACCACCGGGCGCCTGCTGACTGTTGAAAATGGTGGCAAATACCGGGTTTCTGGCCCGGTAGGTTTGATCAATGCTGCTGGAGACGGTATCGGCGTTGGCGATGTTGCTTGCGACCGTGTTCAGCCGCAGCGACTGGGCGCTCATGCCGGAACCGGCGATATCGAACACTTTATCGAGCGACATGATCAGTCTCCTCTGATGGCTGACATCAGCCCCTTGAACTTGCTGTTGAGAAAGGTAAAGCTGGCCTGAAAGTCGATGGCGTTCTGGGCATAGGCCGCCTTCTCGACTTCGGAGTCGACGGTATTGCCGTCAACCGACGGCTGCAGCTGATTGCGATAGCGCAGACCCGCCACCTGATCAACCAGGCTTTCCAGCGCCATGTGCCCGGCATTGGTCCGCTCAACCGCCATGCTTTGGCCGTCGCCAGGTACACCGGCGCCCTGCTGGGCAGCCAGGACAGCATTGAAGTCCAGGTCCCGCGCCTTGTAGTTGGGGGTCTCGGCGTTGGCGATGTTGTTCGCCAGCACCTCGGCACGCTGGGAGCGAAACTTCAGTGCCTGCTCATGTAGCCCGAGGGCATTATCGAAACTGATGCTCATTGCCACCTTCCTCGTTTCGGTCCGTCGACCAAAAAACGTCACTGCAAACAGCTAAGCAATCAGCGTGCCAAATATTAAGTTCTTTTTATTTCAGTAACTTAGGCATGGGGCGCCAGAAAAGCGGCAATGATTTACCGGCAAACGGCAAGACAAACCGGTTTTCGGAAGGCTGGCGGCAAGAGAAAAGCCGGCAGAAATATGCCGGCTTGGGAGGATGCTGCGCACGGGCGCCGCACTGGAGAAGACGCCCTCAACGGGCCTTGTAAACAATTCCCGGGCTGCACTGAACCATCTGGTACAGCTCCGGCAGTCCGTTCAGCGCCTCGGAGGCCCCGAGCATGAGATATCCGCCCGGCTTAAGTGTTGCGTGAATTCGTCGCAGAATGTCTTTCTTGACATCGGCAGAGAAATAGATGAGCACGTTGCGGCAATAGACAAGGTCAAACTTGCCCAGCATCGAGTAGCTGTCCAGCAGGTTCAGCGCACGGAACTCGACGCGATTGCGAATGGCAGGCTTGATCGCCCAGCGCCCCGGACCGAGCTGATCGAAATAGCGGGCCAGGCGATCCTGCGACAGGCCGCGCGCAACAGACAGGCTGTCGTACTCGGCCTTTTTGGCGGCATTGAGAATGCCGCCGGAGAGATCGGTTGCCACGATCTGGGCACCACCACGCAGTTGGCCCAGATTACTGCGCTCGAACTCGTCGATTGCCATGCTCAACGAGTAGGGCTCCTGACCCGAGGAGCAGGCTGCGGACCAGATACGCAGACGCTGGCCTGGCGAGCTCTTGATGAACTCCGGAATCAGCCGGGTTTTCAACACTTCGAACGGATAGACATCACGAAACCAGAGGGTTTCGTTGGTGGTCATGGCATCGATAACCGCTTCGCGAAGACCGCCGCGCGGCTGGGCCTGGATGCGCTTGACCAGCTCGCCGAGGTTGGCAATGCCCTCCTGCTCAAGCAGCCGATTAAGCCTGCTGGACACCAGGTACTGCTTGTTGTCACCCAGCACGATACCGCAGGCCTTCTCCAGAAAGTCCCGGAACAGCTGAAAATCCTGATTTGCCAAAGTCACGAAGCCTGCCTTGTCTCAGTTAAAACCATCTTGCTAGGCCTGACCATCAGCGTCACCGCGCAACGAACGCAAGCGCTCGATCACCCGCTGCGCCAGATCATCCGGCTTGAATTTGGCAAGGAAATCGTCCGCACCGACCTTTTTGACCATCGCCTGGTTAAACACCCCCGACAACGACGTATGCAGCATGATATGCAGCTTGTTCATGCGCGAATCGTTACGCACTTCAGCGGTCAGAGTGTAGCCATCCATCTCCGGCATCTCGATATCGGAGATCATCATCAGCAGAGACTGACTGACATCCTCACCCTGATCAGCCCTCGCCTTCAGCCAATCCAGTGCCTGGCGACCGTCATTCAGCGCTACGATCTCGACACCGATTTCCTGCAGGCAACGCGCCACCTGTTTACGCGCAATCGATGAGTCGTCCACGATCAGAACCGTCCGGGCTACTGCATCGGCCTGGGACTCCGCATCAATGACACCATCGGAAATCTTCTCGTTGGTGGGTACCACCTCTGCCAGCACCTTCTCCACATCGATAATCTCGACCATCTGATTATCAACCCGGGTGACTGCTGTCAGATAGTGCTCCCGACCGGTACCCTTTGGCGGCGGATGAATCTCGGACCAGTTCATGTTAACGATGCGCTCGACCGAACGCACCAGAAAGCCCTGCACCTTGTAGTTGTATTCGGTAATGATCACGAATGCTGTATCAAGGTTGTCCAGCCCGGGGCCGCCGGTGGCGCGATTGAGGTCAAGGATCGGCAGAGTGCCGCCACGGATGTGAGCTACGCCGCGAACGACTGGATGCAGCTTGGGCATCGCCGTCAGTCGAGGGCATTGCAGCACTTCCTTGACCTTGAAAACGTTGATGCCATACAGCTGATTGCCGGCCAGCCTGAACAGCAGCAGTTCGAGTCGGTTCTGGCCAACCAGCTGGGTTCGCTGATTGACTGAATCCATCACACCAGCCATGGACTGCTCCTCATGTTTGCATCGGGTGAAACGGCATGTTTCGTGCAGGCCCATCAGCAGACGACGTTAATCTGACGGACATCACCCAACTGTTTGTAGGTAATTGTATGCGTTTTATCACCGGGTGCGCGGTATTGGCGATATTTTTTTCCGCCCCCACACAGGCAAACCCGCTCATTGACCAACTTATCGGCGTGACCAGCCAATATCTTGAGCAGCAAGTGAGCGATTATGCGCAGACCCTGGGCGGCGACCCGCGCCATGAGGTTCGCATCAACAGGCTCGATCAGCGCCTGCGCCTGCCGATATGCGCCGAGGACGCCCTTTCGGCTCGTCTGGAGAGCCCGGACATCCCGATCGGCCGGGTCACCGTCAGGGTAACCTGTGACGGCCCTTCCCCCTGGCGGCTGTTTGTGCAGGCTCAGGTCAGCCTCTACCAGCAGGTAGTGGTAAGCAGCCGCCCGTTATCACGGGGCGGCGTCATCGGTGCGCAGGACATTCGCCTGGCCGAGCGTGATACCGGCCTGCTGAACAGCAATTACCTGCTCGACCCGGCCCAGGCTATAGGCATGCAGCTCAAGCGCAACGTCAGCGCCGATACCGTCCTGAGTCATACCCAGCTGGAGCAGAATCGGCTGATACAGCGTGGCGACAAGGTAGTCATCAGCGCCGGCAACAGCAGTGTCAACGTTCGGATGCCTGGAGAGGCGCTGGAAGATGGTACACTCGGCGCCCAGATTCGCGTGCGTAACACGCGCTCCAACCGGGTCATAAGAGCCCGGGTAAACGGCCCTGGACAGGTAGAAGCAGGAATGTGATCATGCACGGCGACAGCTTTTTCCGCTTGCCGGGCGCTGCCTCTCACGCCGTGACGGTCTTCACACTATTTTTTCCTAAAGTTTTCCTTCCGGCTGCCGTTACAGCGGCTAGAGAAGATTTTACAGTTTGAGGAATTCATCATGGTCATCGACTTCAACTCGCCCAACGGCCCGAATGGCGCCGGTCGCAGCAGCCAGGCTGGCGGTGCGGCAGGCAAGCGTGAAGCAAGCTCGGTCAGCGAGTCTGGCACTCAGGCTGCGGCTAGCCAGGCCAAGTCGACAGATAGCACGTCATCAGTCAACCTGAGCGCTCAGGCCCAGCAACTGCAGGCCATCGAAGAGAAGCTGCGCGAGCTGCCCGAAGTGGATAACGAGCGTGTCAGCCAGATCCGGCAAGCCATTGCCGATGGCAGCTACAAGGCTGACAGCAGCCGTATTGCAGACAAACTGCTGAATCTGGAAAGCTGATAGCCAGTAGTCAGATATCGACACTGGCTGTACTCTTCGACTAACCCCGCCAAGGGGCAGCCTCAGTCAGGAGATAAGCCATGCACCTACTGCAAGAACGCTTCGAGTCGGCGGAACAGGACTGCCAGCGCTATCTGGACCTGCTTGAACAGGAACGCGACGCCCTGACCCGGCAGGACATGGCCATGCTCGAACCCCTGCTAGCCCAGAAGCGCAGCCTTGCAGACACGCTGGTTGTTCACGATCAGGCAATCAGGCACTACTGTCAGACCCACAACATTTCGCAAGATCAATTGGCCGCCCACATCGAGCAGGCGGGCGACCCCCAGCTCCAGCAGGGCTACCAGCAGTTCCTTGAGGCGCTGGCCAATTGCAAGCAGGCCAATGATCGCAACGCCCGCCTTGTTCACCACAGCCAGCACAGCACTCGCACCATGCTTGATCTGCTGCGCAATCAGGGCGAACCGGGTAGCGGCATCTATGATCAACTCGGCAATCGCAGCCGCTCCGGCATTACTCGAAACCTGAGCAAGGCCTGATCACGAATATCATTGCCGCCAACCTCGCGGTATAGTTGTGCCTGCTGTTACGAATCATAACGAGAAGCCGACGTGTCCAACCTGTTTTCACAAGAAACCGGCCCCCAGCCGCCCAGAGAGGTGCGCGCCCCCGTTGAGATAATTTCTCTGCTACGTACCCTGATGCAGGCTCGAGACGCGCTGACCATCAGCTTCACCGACCGGGCGCAAAAATTTCAAAGTTTCATCGTCAACGTCGATGCCGACAAGGGAACGATGTGGATTGACGAAATGATCCCCCGCGAGGGCGACCGCTACGCCAGTCAGGGCGAATCCTTCAGGATTGATGCCTGGCATGAAGGCATACACATGCGCTGGAGCTGCCCGGGCGCCAGTAAGGTCATGCTTGACGACGCTCCTGCTTACGCCTTTGCGCTGCCGGACGAGCTGATCTATCACCAGAAACGCGGCGCCTTCCGTGCCAGCGTGCGGCGTACTGCCGATATTGCCGTTGAAATAGCCGCTCCCGACCGGGATCGGCGCTTCACAAGCTACCTGATGGACCTGTCTGCCACCGGCTGCAAGGTGCGCCTGGAGGGCGACCGGAGCAAATCACTGAAGCCAGGAGAAGAGTACAGCAGCAGCGTGCTCCATCTGCCTGACGTCGGCCGTGTCAGCGTCACCGTTGAAGTTCGCCACGTCGTATTCCGAGAGGAAGCCAACGAAACCCACGCCGGCCTGATGTTCAAGCTGCAATCCGCGCAGGCCCAGCGCAGCATCGACCGCTTCGTCAACTATCTCCAGCGCGAAGCGCGCCGTCTCGAGAAGGAAGACCTGTTCTAGCCAGGTCGATGATCATCCTGATCAGCGTCGAGCCCGGAGTCTGCTGCCGCAGACTCCTCGACCACCACCTCGTCCTGCATCTGCTCGATTACCGCACTCTCCTCCACCCGGGGATCAATTGCGGCTGACAATGGGGAGCTGGCAAGGTTGCCGGCCGCCGGCATGAACTGCAGCGGCGCGGCATCCACGAGATGATCGCCGGTGACTGCGGCAGACCGCACCCTGAAGACCAGAATGGCACTGCAGGCAGCCATAAATACGTAAAGCATACCGGGGCCCAACCACTTCATAAGCCCTGAACTGACCAGCGGCCCCACGCTCGCACCCAGACCAAAGGTCACCAGCAACATCGCCGACAGCGGCACCCGATCATCCGGCTCAACATGGTCATTGGCCAGCGCCACAGCCATGGGATACAGGGTGAACACCATCAGGCCGAATATCGCCGTCATGAAAATCAGACCGCCGGCCGGCATCAGACCAATCGCCATGACCACCGACACTGCGGTCAGCACCATCGCACTCACCTGAATCAACTGGCTGCGATCAATCCGATCGGACAGCCAGCCGGCAGGCCATTGCGCCGCCAGCCCGGCACAAATGGTCACCGCCATGAACATACCAATTTCCGATGTCGGCAGCCCCATAGACTTGGCGTATACAGGCGCCATACCGTAAAACGCCCCCATCATCAGCCCCGCGACACCGATAGTGGTCAGCGCCTGAGGAATACGCTGCAGAAACAACCTCGCCTTCAACGGCGCAGGGCGCAGCGGTGCAGGGTGGATCTGCCGGGTGGTAGCGACAGGCACCAGACAGAGCGAAAAGCACATGGCGACATACAGCAGATGATCCAGCGAAAGCTCCGGCTTGATGGCGAAAACCACTTGCCCCAGCACCAGACCAAGGTAAGTCACCACCATATAGCTGGCGAATACCATGCCCCGCTGATGCGACTCGGACTGCTCGTTCAGCCAGCTTTCCAACACCATGAACTGGCACATCATGGCCATGCCCACCAGCACCCGCAGCCCAAGCCACACAATCACATTGTCAAACAGCGCGTGGCACAGTACCGACGCCGTCACCAGCCCGGCACCGGCAACAAAGGCGCGAATATGACCAACCCGGGCGATTAGACGGTGACCAACCGAAGCCCCCATCACCAGGCCGCCGTAATAGCCCGTCATCAACAAACCGATCCACAGTTCGCTGACGCCATTGGCTGCCAGTGTTAGGCCCAGGTAAGTGCTCAGCAAACCGCTGCCAAGCAGCATCAGCAAAGTGGCGAAATACAGTGAAGAAAAGGCGGTCAGTGCGCGAGGCATGCAGGCTCCCGTTACAATCCCTGGAGATAACTAGCCGGCAACAATGCCAGCTAAACGCAGAATAGTCGACCCACCGGCAAAGGCAGGGTTCCCGAGCCGCCGGATCGCGGACCGGGCCAGGCAGCAATCAGGAGAAAGGAAGATGGTGCGCGAGCCCGGATTCGAACCGGGGACCTACCGCTTAGGAGGCGGTTGCTCTATCCAGCTGAGCTACAAGCGCAAATACGTCGCAGGTGATGTCACAACCTGTTGAATTTAATCGAGAGTTCGAGATATTACCTGAAGCATACCTGGCATTTCCAGCGCAACGCTGGCAAAACCGAAGCAATAGCATAGTGCCATTCGTCGTAAACCCGTCACATTTCATAGACATTTTTTTGTCACCCTATAGCCTGAAACGCAAAAAAAAGGTCTACTAGGGCACCAATAGAAAAAATGTTGTCTATAACGATTGTATTCGGACAACCCATGGCCCTGGCCGCGCTTTTCCGCATTGATCTGCGGCACTTGGCCAGCATCGATTTTTTCAGCCAAGCGATTATCATTGCCCCATGAAAACAGCTACCCAACAGTACACCAGCCGAACCGCCGACAAGTTCGTGGTTCGTCTACCCCAGGGAATGCGTGACCGCATTGCAGATGTCGCCAAGCAACATCACCGCAGCATGAACTCGGAGATCATTGCGCGACTGGAACACAGCCTGCTGGATCTGCCGACGCTCCCTGAACAAAACCAGCCCTCGCGCAAGATGCTCAACGCACAGGATACGGAAGGCCTCAGCCAGCACGAACGCGAGCTGCTGACGCACTTCCGAGACATGAGCCGACGCCAGCAAAACGCCTTGCTGGCGCTGTTGGCCAACGAACAGGCCTGATTACAGTCCTGGCCTCTGCGCACATCTGATTCAGCGCAGCAAGCGCCAACAAAAAACCCGCTCAATGAGCGGGTTTTTTATTTCCAGCCAAAGCAGCGATCAGCCAACAAAGTTGAGCAGGATGCCTGCCGCAACCGCAGAGCCGATTACACCCGCCAGGTTCGGACCCATCGCATGCATCAACAGGAAGTTCTGCGGATTGGTCTCCAGACCTACCTTGTTGGATACACGGGCAGCCATTGGCACCGCAGACACACCGGCAGAACCGATCAGCGGGTTGATCGGATTCTTGCTGAACAGGTTCAGCAGCTTGGCCATCAACACGCCAGCCGCAGTGCCCGCACAGAACGCGACCATACCCAGCACCAGAATGCCAAGGGTCTTGAGCTGCAGGAAGGACTCCGCAGACAGCTTGGAGCCAACGGCCAGACCCAGGGCGATGGTAACGATGTTGATCAGCGCATTACGGCTGGTATCCGCCAGGCGCTCGACCACACCGCACTCTCGCATCAGGTTACCAAAGCACAGCATGCCTACCAGCGGCGCTGCATCGGGCAGCAGCAGGGCAACCAGCATCAGCAGCAACAGCGGGAAGATGATCTTCTCGGCCTTGCTCACCACACGCAGCTGGGTCATCACAATGCCACGCTCTTTCTGGCTGGTCAGCGCGCGCATGATCGGGGGTTGCAGCAGCGGGACCAGCGCCATGTAAGAGTAGGCAGCAACCGCAATCGGGCCCAGGAGATCTGGCGCGAGCTTCGAGGTCACGAAGATCGAGGTCGGACCGTCCGCACCACCGATGATAGCGATGGATGCGGCTTCCTTCATGGTGAACTCGAAGCCGGGAATCCCTGCAGCAGTCAGTGCCAGCGCACCCAGCAAGGTGCCGAAGATCCCGAACTGCGCAGCGGCACCGAGCAGCAGCGTGCGCGGATTGGCCAGCATCGGACCGAAGTCGGTCATTGCACCTACACCCATGAAGATCAGCAGCGGGAACACGCTGGTCGGCAGACCGACTTCATAGATCATGTGCAAGATGCCCGAACCTTCGGCCATGTTGGCGACCGGCAGGTTGGCCAGGATGCCGCCAAAGCCGATCGGAATCAGCAGCAGCGGCTCAAAACCCTTGCGGATGGCAAGATAGATCAGACCAAAGCACACCACGATCATCACTGCCTGACCCCAGGCCATGTGATAGATACCCGTGGTCTGCCACAGTTGGAGGAGCTTATCCATTAATCTCCCCCTTAACCGATGGTCAGCAGCGTGTCGCCGACGGCTACTGCGTCGCCAACCTTGACGTTAACGGAGACCACACTGCCGCCGCGAACGGCGCGCACTTCGGTTTCCATCTTCATCGCTTCCAGGATCATCACAACGTCACCCTCTTCGATCTGATCGCCCGGAGCAACCAGCACCTTGAAGATGTTTCCGGACAGCGGCGCACCCTGCGGCTCGCCGTCGCCGGCGGGTGCAGCAGCAGTAGCAGCGGCAGGAGCAGCTGCATCGCCCAGCGGCTTGATACCGGAAATATCGCCACCCTCGGTGACCTGGACAACATATTCCTTGCCATTGACGCTAACGGTGTAGGCCTCAGGAACCGCCGACTTGGCGCCTGCCGGCAGCTCGTTACCGGTCGGTACCGGCTCGAATGCATCCGGGTTACCGCGGTTTTCCAGGAACTTGAGACCAATCTGCGGGAACAGGGCGTAGGTCAGAACGTCGTCGATTTCATTTTCGGCAAGCTTGATCCCCTTCTCGCTGGCCAGGCCCTTGAGCTCGGCAGTCAGCTTGTCCATTTCCGCTTCCAGCAGGTCTGCCGGACGGCAGGTGATGGCTTCGGCACCATCAAGAACGCGAGCCTGCAGCTCGGCATTGAACGGCGCCGGCGCTGCACCGTACTCGCCCTTGAGCACGCCTGCGGTTTCCTTGGTGATGGACTTGTAACGCTCGCCGGTCAGAACGTTGATGACCGCCTGAGTGCCAACAATCTGTGAGGTCGGTGTTACCAGCGGGATGAAGCCCAGGTCTTCGCGCACGCGCGGAATCTCGGCCAGAACAGCGTCAAACTTGTCGCTGGCGCCCTGTTCCTTCAGCTGGTTTTCCATGTTGGTCAGCATGCCGCCCGGCACCTGAGCAACCAGAATGCGGGAGTCTACGCCCTTCAGGTTGCCTTCAAACTTGGCGTACTTCTTCCGCACTTCACGGAAATAGGCGGCCACTTCTTCCAGCAGCTCCAGGTTCAGACCGGTATCACGCTCGGTATTCTGGAAAATTGCGACCACAGACTCGGTCGGCGAATGGCCGTAGGTCATGGACATCGAGGAGATAGCAGAGTCGACGTTATCAATACCCGCCTCGGCTGCTTTCATGATCGCTGCAGTCGACAGACCGGCAGTGGCGTGGCACTGCATATGCACCGGGATACTCAGGGTCGACTTGAGCTGGCTGACCAGGTCAAAGGCAACATAAGGGTTCAGAATGCCGGCCATATCCTTGATGGCAATGGAGTCGGCGCCCATATCTTCGATCTGCTTGGCCAGGTCCACCCACATCTGCAGGGTATGCACCGGGCTGGTGGTGTAGGAGATGGTACCTTGCGCGTGCTTGCCCTGCTTCTTGACGGCCTTGAGCGCCGTCTCCAGGTTACGCGGATCGTTCATCGCGTCGAATACACGGAACACGTCGACGCCGTTGACGGCCGCGCGCTCAACAAACTTCTCGACTACGTCGTCAGCGTAATGGCGGTAGCCCAGCAGGTTCTGACCGCGCAGCAGCATTTGCTGACGGGTATTGGGCATGGCCTTTTTCAGGGCGCGAATACGCTCCCACGGATCTTCGCCCAGATAACGGATACAGGCATCGAAGGTAGCGCCGCCCCAGGATTCAACGGACCAGAAGCCTACCTGGTCGAGCTTGCCAGCGATGGGCAGCATGTCATCAAGGCGCATGCGGGTCGCCAGGATGGATTGGTGTGCATCACGCAGGATGACATCAGTAATGCCCAAAGGCTTTTTGGTATCGGTCATAGTGTCATGGCCTTTATTTGATTTTTAATGGTGAAAACCGCGAAACGGATGAATCAGGAGCGTTGACGCGCACGGTGCTGCTTGATGGCAGCGCCAATGGCGGCAACCACATCGGGGTCTACACTGGCTGGAGCAGCGCTCGCCTTCTTGCGTACCGGCTTCGGCGCGGGCAAGGCTTCAGGGAAATAACGCGACAGAATGACCGACATGATGCTGGTACAGGCAACCAGCAGAATAAGGAAACTGAAGACGGCCCCCATCCCGAGGAGCATCAGCTCAACGCCTTCAAGAACCAGGTTATTAGAATCCATTTTCTCTCCCGCAACTCTGGGCATGGTTAATCCATGCTGCTTATATAGCTGGCATAACGTCAGTGGGTGCTTGGCAGATCAGGCTGTCTCACGACAGTCCTCCCACACGAAAAAACGGCCTAATGTATCCTGATGTGACATTTTAGGCAATCAAAGCGACACACCCTGGAGAGAAAGACAATTGCACTAAAGCAGAAAGACCGTGGCAAGGCCGAGGAAGATAAAGAAGCCGCCGCTGTCTGTAATTGCGGTAATCAGTACGCTGGAGCCCAGCGCGGGATCTCCGCCCAGGCGCAGCCTTATAAGGGGAATGAATACCCCCATACAAGCCGCCAGCAGCATATTCAGCGTCATCGCAGCCATCAGCACAACCGCCAGCGGCACGCTGCCGTAAAGCAGCAGAGCTATGGCAGCCAGCACCACACCCCAGAACAGGCCATTGATCAGGGCAACGCCTGCCTCCTTGCGCAGAAGGCGACGCCCATGCGCAACCTGCACCTGGCCGGTGGCGATCCCGCGCACAATCATGGTGATGGTCTGATTGCCCGAGTTGCCGCCAATGCCCGCCACAATAGGCATCAGCGCCGCGAGGGCAACCAATTGTTCAATGGCGTTTTCGAACAGACCAATGACACGCGAGGCAATCAGCGCAGTACAGAGGTTTACCGCCAGCCAGGCCCAACGGTTACGGACCGACTTCCAGACCGATGCAAAGATATCTTCTTCTTCGCGCAGACCGGCAGCATTGAGCACCTCCGCTTCGCTCTCTTCACGGATGTAGTCGACCATCTCGTCGATGGTCAAACGCCCACAAAGCCGACCGAGATTGTCGACCACTGGCGCCGAGACCAAATCATAGCGCTCGAACGCCTGCGCCGCATCACCGGCGTCATCGGCCGGATCAAAGATCACTGGATCATCGGACATGACGTCGACAACCAGCGCATCCGGAGAACTGACCAGCAGCTTCTTGATCGGCAGCACGCCCTTGAGCAGACCTTCGGTATCGACTACGAACAACTTGTCGGTATGGTCTGGCAGCGCATCAAACCGACGCAGGTAGCGGCTGACCACCTCCAGGCTGACATCATCACGGATGGTGATCATGTCGAAGTCCATTAGCGCGCCGACCTGATCCTCATCATAGGACAGCGCCGACTTCAGGCGATCGCGCTGCTGCGCATCCAGACTGTCCATCAGCTCACGGACAACGTCGCGCGGAAGGTCAGGCGCCAGATCCGCCAATTCGTCCGCATCAAGGGTGTTGGCAGCCGCGATGATCTCGTGGCTATCCATGTCGGCGATCAGGGTTTCACGAACCGCGTCGGACACCTCGAGCAGAATGTCCCCATCGCGCTCGGCCTTGACCAGTTGCCAGACGGCCAGACGCTCATCCAGCGGCAAGGACTCAAGAATATAGGCAACGTCTGCCGGGTGCAGCTCATCAAGCTTGCGCTGCAGCTCGACCAGGTTCTGCTGGTGAACCAGATGCTCAACCAGCTCCTGATGCTGCCCCTCCTGCTTGTGCACCAGATCCTCGACCAGACGATGACGACTCAACAGCTCCTGCACCTGCTCGAGGCGATCCTGCAGGCTTTCCGGCGACTTTCTGTTGATATCCGACATGGCAAGGCTTCCTGACCCGCCCGCAGCGGGCGTTTACCAATCGACGCCTCCCGGCAGCAGGAGGCCACAGCGATATGAAAACAAAGCCTATCAGGCTTTGTCCCCGAGCTCAGCTCTACTTTCGTGACGGCAAAAAAAACCCACTGAAATCAGTGGGTTTTCTATATGGCGCACTCGGGAGGATTCGAACCTCCGACCGCTCGGTTCGTAGCCGAGTACTCTATCCAGCTGAGCTACGAGTGCGTTGAGGGGGGGGCGCATTATAAGCGCTTTTTCTAGCATGTCATCCGCCATGTTGGCGGCTAACATAAAAAAACCTGCTGAAAGCAGCAGGTCTTCTATATGGCGCACTCGGGAGGATTCGAACCTCCGACCGCTCGGTTCGTAGCCGAGTACTCTATCCAGCTGAGCTACGAGTGCGTTGTGGGGGCGAATTATACGCATTTTTTCCGCCTTGTCACCTCTAACATCGATGTACAGACGAAAAAAAACCCACTGAAATCAGTGGGTTCTTTATATGGCGCACTCGGGAGGATTCGAACCTCCGACCGCTCGGTTCGTAGCCGAGTACTCTATCCAGCTGAGCTACGAGTGCGTGTGGGGGCGAATTATAGGCTCTTTTCCTACATCGTCAAATATTTTCTTTTGAATTCAAAAGCTAACGTCTGACAAAGCCTGCAATTCATAAAATGGCGGAGAGGGCGGGATTCGAACCCGCGATACCCTTTTGAGGTATACTCCCTTAGCAGGGGAGCGCCTTCGGCCTCTCGGCCACCTCTCCGAACACGCGGGGAATATTACCCGCGCGATTTTATTATTGCAACGAAAAACTCAATAAAATTAGTTATTTGGTTCTTCGTCCTTTTCTTTCTGGATGCGCTGGTAAATTTCCTCGCGGTGAACCGCGACTTCTTTAGGCGCATTGACGCCGATACGTACCTGGTTGCCTTTGACACCCAGAACAGTCACGGTCACTTCATCCCCTACCATCAGGGTCTCACCGACCCGTCGAGTCAGAATCAGCATTCCATTTCTCCTTGCTAATGATCAGGACACAGCTCTGCAAAAAACCGGCTAAAAGCCTGACGCAACCCGGACAGCAGGCAACGCAGGCGGACACGGCAGCCAGAGACCGTGCCCTTGCAGCGGGCCGTATCAGGCAGCCCGCCTATCCTCGGCAATACCTGTCAGGCATCACTGGAGGCAGGAGCATCCAGCCCGAACGCGGTATGCAGCGAACGAACTGCCAGCTCAAGATACTTCTCATCAATAACGACCGAGACCTTGATCTCGGAGGTCGAAATCATCTGGATGTTGATTCCTTCCTTGGCCAGCGCCTCAAACATGCTGCTGGCGACACCTGCGTGCGAGCGCATGCCGACACCCACGATGGAAACCTTGGCGATCTTGTCATCCGCCGCCACTTCGCGTGCGCCGATCTCAGCCGCCACCTGCTTAAGGATAGCTTCTGCCTTACGGAACTCATTGCGATGTACGGTAAAAGTAAAGTCCGTGGTGTTATCCATCGACACGTTCTGCACGATCATGTCGACTTCGATATTAGCTGCGCTAACCGGACCGAGGATCTTGAAGGCGACGCCGGGGGTGTCCGGCACGCCGCGAATGGTCAGCTTGGCTTCGTCACGATTGAACGCAATACCGGAGATGACGGGTTGTTCCATTGATACGTTGTCCTCAAGGGTAATAAGGGTGCCAGGGCCTTCTTTAAAACTGTGCAGCACTCGAAGCGGCACTGCGTACTTGCCGGCGAACTCGACCGAACGAATCTGCAAAACCTTCGATCCGAGGCTGGCCATTTCCAGCATCTCTTCAAAGGTAATGCGATCCAGACGCCGGGCGCACTCTACGACCCGCGGATCGGTCGTGTAGACACCGTCTACATCAGTATAGATCTGACACTCATCGGCCTTGAGCGCAGCCGCCAGGGCAACCCCGGTCGTATCGGACCCGCCACGCCCCAATGTGGTAATCGCACCGGTCTCATCTGCACCCTGGAAACCGGCAACGATGACAACGCGACCTGCAGCCAACTCGGCACGCATGCGTGCATCATCAATCTGCTGGATACGCGCCTTGCCGTGTGCACTGTCTGTCAGGATACGCACCTGCGGACCAGTCATTGAGACCGCTTCCACACCGATCGCCTTCAGCGCCATGGCCAACAGACCAATGGTGACCTGCTCACCGGTGGAAACGATCACGTCCATCTCGCGCGGATCCGGATCAGCCTGAATCTGTTTGGCCAGATCGATCAAACGATTGGTTTCACCACTCATGGCGGACACCACCACAACCAGATCGTCGCCACGCTCCTTGAAGCCCTTGATTTTCTCGGCGACCTGCTGGATTCGCTCCACGCTGCCGACCGAGGTACCACCAAACTTCTGGACAATAAGCGCCATTTTGCTACGTCTATCCTCACCCAGAGGCCGGTTCCCCGACCATTGCACCAGCGCTCAGCCGAGCGCTGCCCTTATTGCTGCCCGACCCAGCTGACGGCGTCGACGAGGGCCTGATCCAGCGCCGCGACATCAGTGCCACCGCCCTGCGCCATGTCCGGGCGCCCACCGCCCTTGCCGCCGACTGCCTGCGCCGTGGTACGAATCCAGTCACCCGCCTTGAGCTGGCTGGCCAGATCCTTGGTTACACCGGCGACCAGTACGACCTTGCCGTCGCTCTCGCCGCCCAGCAGGATCGCCGCCGAACCGAGCTTGTTCTTCAGCTGGTCCACCAGCGCCATCAGACCCTTACCGTCCTGACCGTCAACCCGCTGAACCAGCACCGTGCGACCGCCAATCTGTTGCGCTGCTGCTGCCAGATCCGAGCCCGCTGCGCTGGCAGCCTTGGCCTTGAGCTGATCAACTTCCTTTTCCAACTGGCGACTGCGCTCTACCAGCGCCGCCAGCTTATCGAGCATATTGTCGCGACTACCCTTCACGGTAGCAGCTGCTTCGCGCAACCGCTCCTCGGTATCGGCAATCCAGGCCAGCGCACCGGCGCCAGTCACCGCCTCGATGCGGCGCACGCCAGAGGCAATACCGCTTTCTGCGGTGATCTTGAACAGACCGATATCACCCGTGCGCGATACGTGGGTGCCACCACACAGCTCGACGGAGAAGCCGTTGCCCATGGTCAGTACGCGCACCTGGTCACCATACTTCTCGCCGAACAGCGCCATCGCGCCCTTGTTTTTGGCCGACTCAATATCAGTGACTTCCACACCAACGACGGAGTTCAGGCGAATCTGCTCGTTGACCCGGTCTTCCAGAGCGCGCAGCTGCTCGGGCTTGATCGCTTCATAGTGACTGAAGTCGAAGCGCAGGCGCTGACTGTCGACCAGCGACCCTTTCTGCTGAACGTGATCACCCAGCACCTCGCGCAGCGCAGCATGCAGCAGGTGAGTTGCCGAGTGATTCAGTGCGGTGGCCTGGCGTACGCCGGCGTCGACCGTGGCTTGCACCTCTTCGCCGACACGCAGAGTGCCTTGCTGAACGATGACATGGTGCAGATGGGCATTACCCGCCTTGGTGGTATCCGACACCTCGGCGCGCAGGCCGGGGGCCGACAGATAACCGGTGTCACCAACCTGGCCACCGGATTCGGCGTAGAACGGGGTCTGATTCAGCACGACCACACCGTTATCGCCCTCGTTCAGCACCTCGACCGGCTCGCCGTCGCGGAACAGCGCCACAACAGTGCCCTGCCCTTCGGTACCTTCGTAGCCCTGGAAACGGGTTTCGATATCCACCTTGACCAGGGCGTTGTAATCCAGCCCGAACTGACTGGCGGAACGCGCGCGCTCGCGCTGCGCTTCCATCGCTGCCTCAAAGCCGGCCTCATCGATGGTCAGATCGCGCTCACGGGCGATATCACCGGTCAGGTCAACCGGAAAGCCGTAGGTATCGTACAGCTTGAACACAACATCGCCGGGGATCTCGCTGCCTTTCAGCTCGGCCAGATCCTGCTCGAGGATGCGCAGGCCCTGATCCAGAGTCTTGGCGAACTGTTCCTCCTCGGTCTTGAGCACCCGTTCGATATGCGCCTGCTGGGTCTTGAGTTCAGGGAACGCCTCACCCATCTCGGCAACCAGCGCCGCAACGATCTTGTGGAAGAACACGCCCTTGGCGCCCAGCTTGTTGCCGTGACGGCAGGCGCGACGGATGATGCGGCGCAGCACATAGCCACGACCTTCGTTGGACGGCAGTACGCCGTCGGCAATCAAAAAGCTGCAGGAACGAATATGGTCTGCCACTACTTTCAGTGACGCGGCATTATCCTGCGGGCAGCCGATAGCTTCGGCCGCAGCAGCCAGCAGGTTCTGGAACAGATCAATCTCGTAGTTGGCATGCACGTGCTGCATGACCGCGCTGATGCGCTCCAGCCCCATGCCGGTGTCAACGCTCGGCGCCGGTAGCGGGTGCAACTCACCGTCGGCGGTGCGATTGAACTGCATGAAGACGTTGTTCCAGATTTCGATATAACGATCACCGTCCTCTTCCGGCGAGCCCGGCGGGCCACCCCAGATATCGGCGCCATGGTCGTAGAAAATCTCGGTGCAGGGACCGCAGGGTCCGGTATCCCCCATCGCCCAGAAGTTGTCGGACGCGTAGGGCGCGCCCTTGTTGTCGCCAATACGCACCATGCGCTCGGCCGGCACGCCAACTTCCTTTGTCCAGATATCGTAGGCTTCGTCATCGCTGGCGTAGACCGTGACCCAGAGCTTTTCCTGCGGCAGGTTCAGCCACTTGTCCGAGGTCAGAAACTCCCAGGCGTAATGAATGGCGTCACGCTTGAAGTAATCGCCAAAGCTGAAGTTACCGAGCATCTCAAAGAACGTGTGGTGACGCGCGGTATAGCCGACGTTCTCCAGGTCGTTGTGCTTGCCGCCTGCACGCACACACTTCTGGCTGCTCGTGGCGCGGGTGTAGGCGCGCTTCTCAAGCCCGAGGAAGCAGTCCTTGAACTGGTTCATGCCGGCGTTAGTGAACAGCAGCGTGGGATCGTTTGCCGGGATCAGCGAGCTGGAGGCAACGCGGGTGTGGCCCTTTTCTTCAAAGAAACGGAGGAAGGATTCACGGATGTCTGCGCTTTTCATAATTCCCTTACCAGAGACGGGTCGGCCAGCTGAACGTCGGGAGCATGTCGCGATCTGCGCCGCGTGGAGAGGTTGCCCCGAAAAGAGCGCGCAATCTGGCAAAGAGCCGCATTATATAGGCATCAGAGCGCACTATGCATTAACTGCTCCGTTGATATTCACTATGGCAACCATAGATTTCGACCCGCCGCAGGGCCAGCCAGTTCAACAACGGAGCGTGACGGGCAAGCCGGCGCCAGCTCAGCCTGTCAGCGAAACCGCTCTGACCAGCGTGCCTGCACGCAGCTTGAGTCGCTCGGCGGACTCGGCAGCAACCACCAGCGTTCCGGCTGCCACCCTGGCTGGCGCGGAAATCATGCGGCAGTTTTCCCGCCCCCGATTGGAAACAAGATAGGGTTGCGCCTCATCTCCCGGCGTACCGATCGCCAACAGCAGAGTGCGGCTGTCGCGGATAGCACGAATCTGGCCGCGCTGCGCTTCCAGCGTAGCGCCACCGTCAAAAATGTCGATGTAGCCCTGATAGCGCATGCCCTCTTCTTCCAGCACCAGCCGACCAGCCTCCGAATCAGGATGCACCTGGCCAATCGCATCACGGGCAGCCTGACTGAGAAAGCAGGCATAGAGCGGAAATTTGGGCATCATTTCGGCAATAAAGGCCTTGTTGCCGATACCGGTCAGGTAGTCGGCACGGGCAAAATCCATCCGGAAGAAGTGCTGCCCCAGGCTGTCCCAGAAGGGTGATCGCTCATCGGCGTCGGAAACGCCGCGCATCTCGACTACCACTCGCTCGGAGAACTCCTGTGGCGCATCTGCCATAAACATGAAGCGCGCCTTGGATAGCAGCCGCGGGAAGTCACCGCAGCGAAATTCCGGCACCAGAAAGTAGGAGCACAGCGCCGTCGCGCCGGTCAGGTCATTGACCAGGAACAGCGTCGGATGCTGCCGATACACGCCCAACTCGCTGCTGGCTGCGACAGTCAGCCCCATCCGGTAGCTGTACCAGGGCTCGCGCAGACCGGCCGCACCCAGCATGCCACTGGACCCGACAATACGGCCGTCCGGGCCTTCCATGACCAGCAGATAATCGGCATCGGCCTGCATCGCGGCACCGGCGAAACTGCGCTCGATCTGAAGCAGCCGCTCATGCAGCTTTTCTTCGCTGGCAGGCAGAGAGGTCAGGCCGCCTCCGGCACTGGTTGCCAGCGCCACTAGCCCTTCAAGATCCTGCTGACAGGCTGCTCTTACCAGCATTTCAACCTCCCCTGACCAGGCGCAGCTGATCGCCAGTGGCCACCTTGAGTGCCTGCGCCGTCAATGCAGACAGAACAACCGGCGCGCCCGGCTGCCAATCCATATGCAGGGCACAGGCACGAAAATCGCCTACCCTGGTATTGGCAACCAGCCACAAGGTGTCGCCCTCTTGCGGCTCACCAAGCTCAACGACCGCCAGCTCGCTGTGACGCACGGTCTTGAGCAACGCCGTCTTTGCATGCACGACCGGGCCGCCATCGAAGATGTCAACGTAGTTGTCAGTCTCGAAACCTTCGTCCATGAGGATGTCAAACACATCCTGAACGGATGGATTCACCTGCCCTATCACTTCCTGCGCCTCGTCCGACAGCATGGGCACATAGATCGGATAGCCCGGCATCAGCTCCGCCAGATAGCCCCGCCCGCGCTCGCTGCCGATGCGCTCGGCCTCGGCATAGCTGACAGCAAAGAAGTGGCGGCCGACAGCGTCCCAGAACGGCGCGTGACCTTGCTCATCACTGATGCCAACCACCTCTACCGAGGTCGACTCGGCAAACCGCTGCGGATGACTGGCCATGAACAGCAGGCGCCCGCGCGCATTGAGTTCCATTACGTCGGGCTGATGGTATTCGTCAGACAGGTGATACCCCACCAGCAGACTGTGCCCGGTCAGGTCATGGCAGAGCGACAAAACATGGATGCGGTTGTGCAGCCCCAGCTCGCGCGAGGCATGCACAAACATTTCGTTGCGGAACGTGTAGAACGGCGAGCGGAAGCCGGACGCAGCGATAATGCCGCTGCACCCGGCCAGCACACCGGTTTCGGTGTCTTCAAGCACGAAGAAGTAGCGCTCCTCGCCGCTGAAAACAACGCCCTCGGCCATGGAAGCTTCGGATGCGCCAAGGATTTCAGCCAGACGCTCGCGACTGGCGGGCAACGCACTCACCCCAACCGGGCTGGCCGCCGCCAGGCGTTCAATCTGAGGCAGGTCCGCAGCCCTGCCCAAGCGCAGCATCAGCATCCACTTACCTCCCGAGGTCTAGCCGACCATCCGCCGCAGAGCAGCACGCAAGCGTGCCATGCCTTCGGCCATATCCGCTTCGTCGATAATCAGGCTCGGCGCCAGACGCACTACATCCGGACCAGCCTGTAGCACCAGTACACCCTCTTCCTGCGCCAGCGCCTGAACATCCTTGGCCCTGCCCTTGAAGCCGTCGCTCATCACCGCGCCCAGCAGCAGACCGCTGCCGCGCACCGACGAAAACACGCCAAATTCACGCCCCATTGCCTCAAGCTCGCCACGCAGGCGCTCATGACGCTGCTCGACACCACCGAGCACCTCAGGGGTATTGACGATATCGAGCACCCGCTCAGCAACCGCGCAGGCCAGCGGGTTACCGCCGTAGGTGCTGCCATGGGTACCGACCGCAAAATGCTCGGCGATGGCCGAGGTAGTCAGCATCGCCGAAATCGGGAAGCCGCCGCCGAGACTCTTGGCGCTGGTCAGAATGTCGGGCACCACGCCGCTGTGCATGTAGGCAAACAGCTTGCCGGTGCGCCCCATGCCGCTCTGCACCTCGTCAAACACCAGCAGCGCGTTGTACTTGTCACACAGCGCGCGCACGGCCTGCAGATACTCGGCACTGGCCGGAATCACACCACCCTCGCCCTGCACCGGCTCAAGCACCACGGCGCAGGTCGCATCAGACATGGCGGCTTCCAGCGCCGCAATGTCCTGGTACGGCACATGGCTGATACCACCCATCGCCGGACCGAAACCTTCGGAGTACTTGGGCTGGCCACCGACGCTGACGGTAAACAGCGAGCGCCCGTGGAAGCTGTTGGTACAGGCGATAATCTGATGCTTCTGCGCGCCGCCGGTATTGTGCCCCCAGCGACGCGCCAGCTTGAACGCGGCCTCGTTGGCCTCGGCACCGGAGTTGGCGAAGAACACCCGCTCGGCAAACGTCGCCTGCACCAGCTTGTCAGCCAGGCGCAGCGCCGGCTCATTGGTCATGATATTGGAGACATGCCACAGCTTGTGCGCCTGCTCGGTCAGAGCCTCGATCATCGCCGGATGCGCATGCCCCAGCGCGTTGACCGCGATGCCACCGGCCAGGTCGACGTATTCTCGGTCCTGCTGATCCCAAAGGCGCGAGCCCGCGCCGCGAACCGGAACCATATTCACCGGTGCGTAATTGGGAACCATCACCCGATCAAAATCGGACCGACCGACCGTTGCTGACACTGTCATCTCCTTTCTCTTCAATGGCGCCCCAACCGGGTGCGCATAAATATGAATCCGCCGGCGGCGAACTCAGTTGTCTTTGGCTGACCCCTCGGCAGCCTGCTGCGCGCGCCGCTGGTTACGATCTTCCCGCGGTGTGACGCCGAAACAATTACGATAGGCACTGGAAAAATGCGGCCCGGACGAAAAGCCGCAGGACAACCCTATCTGAATGATGGATTTGCTGGTCTGCAGCAACATCTGGCGCGCCCGGTTCAGGCGCAGCTCAAGGTAATACTGCGACGGTACGCTATTAAGATACTGCTTGAAAATCCGCTCCAGCTGGCGCCGTGATACGCAGACGTGACGCGCAATTTCGTCAGTCGTCAGCGGCTCTTCAATATTCGACTCCATGAGGATCACGGCTTGCGTCAGCTTCGGATGACTGCTGCCCAGCCTATTGCGCAACGGCATGCGCTGACGCTCGCTGCCATCGCGCGTCCGCTCGATTACCAGGTCCTCCGCAACCAGCGCTGCCAGATCCTGCCCCTGCTCCTGCGCGACAATGGCCAACAGAAGATCGGTGCCGGCCTGCCCGCCGCTGCTGGAGCACACCTGAGCTTCACGCGTAAACAACTGGGTGACTGCCTCAACCGCGGGGAAACGCTCACGAAACTCGTCAACCATTCGCCAATGAACCGCGCATTGCCCGCCGTCAAGCAATCCAGAGGCGGCCAGCGCCGCAACACCGCCCTCCAGACCGCCGATCAGCACACCCTCGGACTGCCATTGCTGCAGCCGTGGCGCCAGCCAGTCGGGCAACTGATCGGACGCCGACAGATGTTCAGCCACCAGCCACAGCTGGGCGAAGCCGGGTGCACACTGCTCGAGGGGAGAGGGCTGGAGCAGCAGACCATCTGCAGCGCGCATTGACTGCTCATCCAGGGTGCAGCATTCAATCTGGTAGCACAGTTCCTCAGCCATACGATTGGCCGACAGCAGGACCGACAGTGCCGGCATCAGACAGCCGGGGTGGGTGCCGGGCAGGAGCACGAAGACAACCCGGCGCAGCTCAGTGGCCATGATTACCCATCTCGTGCAGCAGCTCGCTCAGAAGCGTCACCGGACGTATTCCGTCTCAACATTAAAACCCGCATTGTGCCACAAGGGTTTGTACCGCACACCGTAACAGTGGCGTTAAATCTGCAACAAAAAAGGCGCCTGTCCCAAAGGGCAGGCGCCTTTCCCCGCAGGGCCGCTTGCGCGGCCACGCAGATCAGCCGCGATAGGCTTCGAACAGGCCGGTTGCACCCATGCCACCGCCAACACACATGGTGACGATGCCATAGCGCTTGCCGCGACGCTGCAGTTCGCGGACCAGATGGCCGACCTGACGGGAGCCGGTCATGCCGAACGGGTGACCAATGGAGATGGAACCGCCGTTGACGTTGTACTTCTCGTTATCGATCTTCAGGAAGTCACGGGCGTACAGGCACTGGGAAGCAAAGGCTTCGTTCAGCTCCCACAGATCGATATCGTCAACAGTCAGGCCACGGGCTTTCAGCAGCTTCGGCACCGAGTAGACCGGACCGATGCCCATTTCGTCAGGCTGGCAGCCGGCAACGGTGAAGCCACGGAAGTAAGCCAGCGGCTTCAGACCCAGTTCCAGCGCCTTGTCCAGACTCATGACCAGCGTCATGGAAGCACCGTCGGACAGCTGCGAAGCGTTACCGGCAGTCACGGAACCGTCCTCGGCGAAGACCGGCTTCAGGCTGTTCAGGCCTTCGATGGTCGTGTCCGGGCGATTGCAGTCGTCGGCATCAACAACGCCATCAACGATGCTGATTTCACCGGTGGCCTTGTCCTGAACCTGATATTTGACCGCCATAGGTACGATTTCGTCATCGAACAGACCTTCAGCCTGGGCACGGGCAGTACGCTGCTGGCTCTGCAGCGCGTAGGCGTCCTGCTGCTCGCGGGTCACGTTGTAGCGGCGCGCAACGATTTCGGCGGTCTGACCCATCGGGTAGTAAATGCCCGGGAAGTCTTTTTCCAGAATCGGATTCACAAAGTGATCGGTATTGCGGCTCTTGGCGGTCAGAGTGATGGACTCAACACCACCGGCAACGATGGCATCGGAACAACCGGATGCAACCTGGTTAGCCGCGATGGCGATAGCCTGCAGGCCGGAGGAGCAATAGCGGTTCAGGGTCATACCGGCAACGTCGATACCCATTTTGGACAGAACAGCAACGTTACGACCGATGTTGTGGCCCTGAGCACCTTCGTTGGAACCTGCACCAACAATGCAGTCGTCGATCATCTTCGGATCAACACCAGTGCGCTCCAACAGGGCATTGACGCAGTGGGCAGCCATGTCATCCGGGCGGGTCATGTTGAATTTGCCACGGAAGGACTTGGCCAGGCCAGTTCGTACACTGTCGACGATTACGACTTCACGCATTGCGATACCCTCATTTCTTGCCGATGGATTGGGACGACCCAGCCGTCCGGAGGCCGACAAGAATAAAGGCGTCACAACGCAGGGTAAACACAATAGGCAGGCGTGATAAAACGCTATTTGGCAGCGAACACCCGTCAGCAGCTGGCGATCAGGCGCCATACTGCTGACAGATGCCGCATTGCAGGGTGCGAATCAGCCGGCTTGCAGGCGCTTGGCAGCGAGGCGGAACATCTCGTCGTAGATCACCTGCGGATTGGCGCGTTTCTGCTCCAGCGCCAGACGACCACGCTCATGCGGCAGGATCATGAACTGATCAGCCTCACTTTCACGGTAGGTAATGTCAGCCACCTCGGCCGCGCTGATCGGCGAGTTCTGCAGCAGCTTGGCCATATCGTCGCGCGCTTTACTGTCAGGCCCATGATAGGACTCCAGCAGATTGGTCTGAAAGAAAGACGGACACACTACGCTGACCTTGATACCCAGCGGGTGCAACTCGGCCAGCAGGCTCTCCGACAGCGCCACAACGCCGGCCTTAGCGACGTTGTAATTACTCATACCCGGGGTCTGAATGTGCGCTGCCATGGAGGCGATATTGATGATCCGACCGTGACCCTGCTTCATGAAAACCGGCATGAATGCCTTGCAGCCCTTGACCACGCCCATCAGATTGATGCAGATCTGCGAATCCCAGTCCTCCAGCGACAGGTCCCAGAACATGCCGCCGGACGCAATGCCGGCGTTGTTGATCAGGACATCAACCCCCTGCATGCGCTCTTCGCAGCTTTGCTCTAGCGCAGCAAGCTGACTGAAATCACGCACATCGCAGCGCTGGGTGAACGCCCAGCCGCCGGCAGCCGTTGCCATTCGCCGCGTTTCTTCCAGCCCGGCGTCATTGATATCGGCGAGGGCCAGACGAGCCCCCTCACGCGCGTAGCGCAGCGCCAGTTCGCGACCCAGGCCACTGCCCGCACCGGTAATCACGACCCGCTGTCCTGTTGTTTGCATGTGTTCCCCTTATCTGTCACCAGACGGTGCTGATACGACTGTTCTTGTTGTTTTGTTACGGACTGTAAGTCTGTAGTTCGCAGTCTAGCGAGCGCACGGGGCTAGCGCGGCAAATAACACGGATAATAAAAGTCGTGAATGGACAGCTCTAGGGAAGCATTGATCCGCCGCGCCGGCTTTACTGGCGATCGCGGTAATTGCGCTGGTAGCGTTGTTCGCCCATTGCGCTGATCTGACCGTCGATCAGCGCCTCGAACGGAGCGAGCAGCCGATCGCGTTCAAATCCGGTGTGCAACAGCGACAACGCCTCGGCGCCGGCCTCGATGGTGGACAGCGCATCGGCACGGGGTGCCTTGCGCAGGCGATATCGGCTGCTCAGACCTGAAGCAAGCCGGACCTGCGGCAGCGATTGCAGAATCGGATTGAGATACAGCAACTTGCGCGCCTTGCGCCAGGTGCCGTCGAGCAGGATCAGGCGCCGCGGGCGCGTGTCGCGAGCAACACTCAGTTCACGGGCATCCGGACCGGGAAACAGCAGCTCATTGCGCCAGCCGGAATCACTCAGACGCCTGACCCAATCGGGATGATCCGCCAGTGACTCGGTGACCAGCAAGTGCGCATTAACCAGACCTGCAACCAGCAGGCGGGCGGTATTGAGGGCGTGGGAGGCTTCATCCGGATGCTGAATCACCAGCACCTGGGTATCGGGCCACAGCCTGGGAATCAGGTGACACAGACAGTGGCTGAGCGGACGCGCACAGGTCTTACAGCGCGGACGAGAACCTTGGGGCATCACGGGCTACCAGCATTACACGGCAGGCCATTATGCCCCAGTCAGCAACACCAGGCAGATCACTGGTTTTTCTTTTTGTGCGCATCGCGCCAGATGAACAGACCAACACCGCCCAGAAAGGCAACCATCAGACCGACAGTAATCACACCAGCAATGACCGCTTCATCAACGTACATAAGGCACCTCCTGCGTTTTCAATGACTGCAGGTTAAGCCTTACGACATGCGGGGTTATTGACACGGATCAATGGCAGGTGTTGCCACACTAACGCGACTTCTTTCCTTTCTTGCGCTTCTTGCCACCGGCCTTGCCAGACGGCAACGGCAGCGCCCGGGAGAACGCATCACGCATAGCCTCCAGGCGAGCATCGTGGATATCGTGAATGCGTTGACGACGCGCCTCGGCAAAGTCGATTACAGCAGGGGTGTCATGTTTATCTGTCATCGCTTGACCTTCACGGACGATGTTGAGAGCCATCAGACTAGCATCGCCTCAGACTTCGATGTCAACCAGCAACCCCTTCTTTGGCAGATCCAGCTCGCGTTCCTCCGGCGGCTGCTCCTGCAGGGTATGCACGCGACGGCGACGACGGCGGCGGTCCGGCCAGCGCCCCTTGTCCTGACGACGACGCTCAACCTGCTCAGTTGTGGCGTCGTGCACGGGCTCGGTGGCCGCGGACGGCTTGACCTCTGTTTTGGCCCTGAACGCATCATTTTGCGCTCCTGCAGGCGGCAAACCCGGAATCAGCATGATTGTTGAACCTCATCGCCCGGACGCCGGATTTCCAGCGTCAACACACACCACGTCTACAATGGTTATCGACTGTCAGACCAATAGGTTTACCCCTGTACTGTGTCATTGCGCACAAAACTGAGCAATTTTTAATCAATGCAAGATATTCAGACCGACCGGATCGGCGCAACACCGCGGTTTCGGGTACCCGGGCGATCGGGTAAGATATGCGCCCTTTTTTGCACCACCAGGAGAGCGGCATGACAGGTTTTACCCCCGGACAACGCTGGGTCAGCGACAGCGAATCGGAACTGGGTCTCGGTACGGTACTGTCGCAGGACGCCCGCCTGGTAGTCATGCTCTTCCCCGCCAGCGGCGAAACCCGCCACTACGCGCTGCGCAACGCGCCGCTTACCCGCGTGCGTTTCAGTCCGGGCGACAGCATTACCCACCACGAAGGCTGGAGCATGATCGTCAGCGACGTGGTCGAAGAGGATGGTCTGCTGGCCTACGCCGGCCTGCGGGACGACGGCACCCCGGCCGCCTTTGCCGAAACCATGCTGGACAATTTCATTCAATTCCGGCTGGCCAGCGATCGTCTGTTTGCCAGCCAGATCGACCCCCTGCCCTGGTTCAGCCTGCGCTTTGAAAGCCTGCGCCATTTCTGCCGCATCCAGCGCTCGCCGCTGCTTGGCCTGGCCGGAGTACGCACCCAACCGATCGGCCATCAGCTGCATATCGCCCGCGACGTTGCCGACCGCATGGCGCCACGCGTGCTGCTGGCTGACGAAGTGGGTCTGGGCAAAACCATCGAAGCCGGCCTGGTCCTGCATCGCCAGCTGCAGACCGGCCGCATCCGTCGCGTGCTGATCGTCGTACCGGAGAACCTGCAGCATCAATGGCTGGTCGAGATGCGCCGTCGCTTCAATCTGGAGTTCGCACTGTTCAATGCCGACCGCTGCAACGGTGCCGAAAACAACCCCTTCGAGGAGGCCCAGCTGGCATTGGTCGCGCTGGAGTTCCTGCTGGAAAACGACAAGGCACGGGACTACCTGGACCAGTCCGACTGGGACATGCTCATTGTCGATGAAGCGCATCACCTGGTCTGGCACGAAGAGCAGCCAAGCGAAGAGTACACACTGATTGAAGGCCTTGCCCGGCGCACACCGGCGGTACTGTTGCTGACAGCGACCCCGGAACAACTGGGCCAGGCCAGTCACTTTGCCCGTCTGCGTCTGCTTGACCCGGACCGCTTCCACAGCCTGGAAGAGTTCATCAGGGAAACCGAGCGGTACCAGCCGGTCGCCGAAGCAGTACAGCACCTGCTCGAGCAGGACAGCCTCAGCGCAGAGGACAGTGCCGCCATCACTGGCTGGCTGGGCGACAGCGCCACCGGCCTGCTGGATAGCGTGAGCAAGGGCGGCCCTGACGCCACCGCCGCCCGCGAGAGCCTGATCCGCCAGCTGCTGGACCGCCATGGCACCGGGCGCGTGCTGTATCGCAATACCCGCGCTGCGATCTCCGGTTTCCCGGAGCGTCAGCTGCACGCCTACCCGTTGCCCTGCCCCGAGCAATATCAGGATCTCGAGGGCCAGGCCGCCCTGTATCCGGAACAGACGATGCAGGCAGATCGGGACGCCGACGCCCCCTGGTGGCAGGCCGACCCGCGGGTCGAATGGCTGATCGACACCCTCAAGCTGCTCAAGCGCACCAAGATTCTGGTCATCTGTGCCCACGCTGAAACAGCACTCGATCTGGAGGACGCCCTGCGTGTGCGCAGCGGGATTCCGGCCTCCGTTTTCCATGAAGGCATGAGCATCATCGAGCGCGATCGTGCGGCGGCCTTCTTCGCCGACGAGGAGTTTGGCGCACAGGTGCTGATCTGCTCGGAAATCGGCAGCGAGGGCCGCAACTTCCAGTTTGCCCACCACCTGGTCATGTTTGATCTGCCAAGCCATCCGGACCTGCTCGAGCAGCGCATCGGCCGTCTCGACCGTATCGGCCAGCAGCACACCATCCAGCTGCATGTGCCCTATCTTGAAGGGACCGCCCAGGCGCATCTGGTCGAGTGGTACGACAGCGCGCTGAACGCCTTCCGCGCCACCTGCCCGACCGGCAATGCCCTGCAGCACCAGTTTGGCAGCGAGCTGCTGCAGCACCTGGACCATCCGCACCAGGACGGCTGGGAAAGCCTGATCGAACGTGCCCGCACGCAGCGTCTGGCGCTGGAAGAGGAGATGCACAACGGCCGTGACCGGCTGCTGGAACTGCATTCGCGCGGTCACAAGGACTCCGAACAGATGCTGGAGACCATCGCCCGTCAGGACAGTGACTTCCAGCTGCCTATTTATATGGAACGCCTGTTCGATGTATTCGGCGTCGACAGCGAGGATCATTCCGACAACGCACTGATCCTGCGCCCGGGCGAACGCATGCTCGATGCCGGCTTCCCGCTGGGTAACGACGAAGGCGTGACCATCACCTATGATCGCGACACGGCCCTGTCACGCGAAGACATGCAGTTCCTCACCTGGGAACACCCGATGCTGCAGGGCGGCATGGATCTGGTGCTGTCCGGCAGCATGGGCAACAGTGCCGTCGGCTTGCTGAAGAACAAGGCCCTCAAACCCGGCACCATGCTGCTGGAGTGTATCTACGTCTGCGAGGCGGTAGCCCCGCGCGCGCTGCAGCTGCAGCGTGTACTGCCGCCCACGCCGATCCGCTGCCTGCTGGATATCAACGGTAACAACCTGGCAGCCAAGGTCAGCTTTGACACGCTGGATTCGCAGGTCGAATCGGTGCCGCGGCAGTTGGCTGTGAAGATCGCCAAAACCCAGCGCGAGCCTATCGAGAAGCTGCTGGGCCAAGGGGAGCAGGCAGCGGCCGCGCAGCATCAGCAGCTGGTTGAAGCCGCACGACAGCAGCTGGGCAACGAGCTGCGCGAAGAGATTGAGCGCCTGAAGGCCCTGCAACAGGTCAACCCGCTGGTCCGCGATGAAGAAATCGGGGCGCTGGAGCAACGCCTGCGTGAGGGTGACCACCTGCTGCAACAGGCCAAACTGCGGCTCGATGCGATTCGCGTTCTGGTGGCTGGCTAAGGGCGGATCCGGCTGGCGCCGAAGCCGCTCAGGAGGCGTTCGGCACCAGACAGAGCAGCCCCAAAAAGCGCTGCAGGGCATCGCGCTGGGCCGTCGCATCACGCCGGCCCAGCTCTATCAACTCGCAGGTGTAATCCGCTTCAAACAGCAGATAACTGACCACGCTGCCGCCTGATGCTCGGGTTGCACCGCTGCCGCGCAGGAAGGCCCGCAGGGAGCGAGGCAGCAGCTTGCGATGCCTGGCCGCGATCACATCCAGCGGTTCGCTCGGCGAAATGATCTGTACCTCAACCTGCCGTACCCCCCTGCCCGACTGCCGTGCAGCGCTTGGCAGGTAACCGGCAAGCCGATTCATCCGGTCCAGCAGCTCGACATCGGCTTCAAGATTATCGACAAAGGTACTGTTCAGCAGATGCCCGCCGATCTGCGCCAGCGTTGGCGGCGCAGCAGCCCGCAGGCGCGGCCCGCGTCGCCCGCCTGGGGGGGCGGCCAGATTGTCCGACACACCGATCACCAAAACCTTGTTGGCACCCAGATGCAGGGCCGGGCTGATGGGCGCCTGCTGGCGCACAGCCCCATCGCCGAACCACTCGCGGTTGAGCAGAACCGGGGGAAATACCAGCGGAATGGCCGACGACGCCATCAGGTGCTCCAGCCCCAGCCGCGTCTGCACACCTACCCGACGGTGCCGCGACCAGGGCGCGATCCGCTCGCGGCCCTGATAGAAATTGACCGACTCGGCCGACTGATAGCCAAATGCACTGACCGATACCGCCTGCAGCAGGCCGGCCTGCAGCGCCTCATCAATCCGGCCAAAGTGCAGGGTGCGCTGCAGCAGAGCGCGCAACGGCGTGTTATCCAGCAGGGCCGTCGGCTGCCTGCCTGGAAACCCCAGCAGGTTGGCCTTGAGCCAGCGCCAGGCCTGAGCAGTCACCCCCGGCCAGTCGGTGCGGTACACCTGGTCACAGTGAAAACCGGACCAGACCGCATCCAGACGATTCACCCCTTCGGCAAAGTGCTGCGCATGGGTCGCCAGCGCCAGCGCATTGATGGCGCCCGCAGACGTGCCGCAGATGACCGGAAAGGGGTTCGCCGCGCCCTCCGGCAACAGCTCGGCGATGACCGACAGTACGCCGACCTGATAGGCCGCACGGGCACCGCCTCCAGACAGGATCAGCCCGGCGCAATCACTGCCGATGCGCGGATTCATCAGCTGCGCCGTGCCCGGCGCTTGCGCCGACGCCGCTTGGCATACGGCCGGCTTTGCCCTTCAGGCCGCGTCTTGAAGCGGCGATGCACCCACATGTATTGCTCAGGCTGCTCACGCACCGCCTGTTCAACCCACTGATTGATGCGCAGTGCGTCCGCGGTCTCGCTTTCGCCGGGAAAGTCAGTCAGCGGCGGATGCACGGTCAGCCGGTAGCCCTGTCCGTTTGGCAGCCGGGTCTGGGTAAAGGGCACCACCAGTGCCTTGCCCAGGCGGGCAAAGGTACTGGTCGCGGTAACGGTCGCCGCTTCAACCCCGAATAACGGCACAAAGACACTGGCCTTACGGCCGTAGTCCTGGTCCGGCGCATACCAGATTGCCCGGCCGGTGCGCAGCGAACGCATCATGCTGCGCACGTCCTCGCGCTCCACCGCCTTGGCATCAAGATTGTGACGCTCGCGGCCCCGGCGCTGCACGAAATCAAAGGCCGCGTTGCGATGCTCACGATACATGCCATCGATGGTTACCGCCTGCCCCAGCAGGGCAGCACCGATCTCCAGAGTGGTGAAGTGCAGCGACATCAGGACCACACCCTTGCCCTGGGCTGCAGCATTGGTCAAATGCTCAAGACCCTCGATATGCGCCAGACCAGCCAGCCGCTTGCGCGGCCACCACCAGGCCATGGCCATTTCAAACAGGGCGATGCCGTTGGAGGCAAAGTTCTCGCGCAACAGGCGCTCACGCGCAATCTCCGACATCTCGGGAAAGCACAGCGCCAGGTTGGTACGGGCGACCTCACGACGCTCGCCCATGAGATGGAACATGCCCCACCCTACAACCCGCCCCAGAGCCAGGAGCCAGCGGTACGGCAACTGGATCACCAGCCACAGCAGTCCCAGCCCAAGCCAGAGTAACCAGTAACGCGGATGCAGCAATGCTGCAGAAAAGCCCGGCCTTTCCATCAACGGATCCATTCAACGAAAACCCACATTCTATGACCTGAAGCCGCCTGATCGCCAGCCGCGATACCCGAACGACGCCAAAGCCCCGCCAGTCAGACCGAAGCCGGCTTGCGATCAACCGGCTGTATCTATATAAGGAAGCGCAGAACAGCGGGTACGCCCGCGGCCGCTCCGAGCGCCGGGGCGCGCCCCAATTTGCAAACTGGATTGATCATGACTGCTGATACTACCCTCGACCTGCTCGACAACGACCCGGTATTCCACCTCAAGGGCGGCATGCTGACGATGACGCTGGTCGAGCTGATTCGCCTGGCACCGGACCAGTTCGCCCGGCAGCTGGCTGAAAAGGTCGAGCAGGCGCCCAATTTCTTCGTCGACACCCCGGTGGTGATTGCCCTCGACAAACTGAACGAGCCGCTGACCGACCTTACCTTGCGCCACCTGTTGAACCTCTGCCGTGACCACGGCCTGCAGCCGGTTGCCCTGCGCGGCGGCGAGGCGTTCCGCGAGCTGGCTCAGGGCGCCAATATGGTGCTGCTGCCCCCCGGCCGTCAGCGCGAGCGCAGCCTGGATCTGCCTGAACCGCCCCCCAAACCGGCACCGGCACCGGCACCGGCACCGGCCATCGAAATCCCGCCGCCACCGGCCGCCATCGCAGGCAAAATCATCACCGAGCCGGTCCGAGGCGGCCAGCAGGTGTATGCCCGCGGCGGCGACCTGATCGTCATGGCCCCGGTCAGCGCCGGTGCCGAGCTGCTCGCCGACGGCCATATCCACGTCTACGGGCCGTTGCGCGGGCGCGCCCTTGCCGGTGTGCAGGGCAACCAGGAGGCGCGCATTTTCTGTCAGAGCCTGGAAGCCGAGCTGGTATCCATTGCCGGGCAGTACAAGGTGGCCGAAGATCTGCGCAAGCAACAATGGAAGCAGGCCGTGCAGATCAGCCTGGAGGGTGACAGCTTGAAGATCAGCGGGCTTTAACCGATACTGTCGAGCCAATCGGGGGCCCTCTTTCTCTGGTCTGTGACCGAGTTCCGCCGTAGCCATATTCCTTATCACCGCACCGGGAACCAATTGAGTCCGGTGCGCTCCACTATCCAGACAATTTCGACAGGAAGGTCATTTTGGCAAAAGTCATCGTTGTCACATCAGGCAAAGGCGGGGTGGGCAAAACGACCACCAGTGCCGCCATCGGTACCGGACTGGCACTGCGCGGTTTCAAGACCGTCATCGTCGACTTCGACGTGGGCCTGCGTAATCTGGATCTGATCATGGGCTGCGAACGCCGCGTGGTCTACGACTTCGTCAACCTGATCAATGGCGATTCCAATCTGAATCAGACCCTGATCAAGGACAAGCGCTCCGACAACCTGTTCATCCTGCCGGCGTCCCAGACCCGCGACAAGGACGCCCTGACCGTCGAAGGCGTGGAACGTGTTCTGAACGAGCTGAAGGAAACCTTCGACTACATCGTCTGCGACTCCCCGGCCGGCATCGAGAAAGGTGCTCACCTGGCCATGTATTTCGCCGACGAGGCCGTTGTGGTCACCAACCCGGAAGTCTCCTCCGTGCGCGACTCCGACCGCATGCTGGGTCTGCTCTCGAGCAAATCCCGCCGCGCCGAGAACGGCGAGAAGATCAAGGAAAATCTGCTGCTGACCCGCTACAACCCCGAGCGCGTTGAAAACGGCGAAATGCTGTCAGTGTCAGACGTAGAAGACATCCTCTCCATCCCGCTGCTGGGCGTTATCCCCGAGTCACAGGCCGTTCTCAAGGCCTCGAACCAGGGTATTCCGGTGATCATGGACGAGAAAAGCGATGCCGGTCAGGCCTACAGTGACGCCGTCGAGCGCCTGCTGGGCAAGGATATTCCGCACCGGTTCCTGGAAGCACAGAAGAAGGGCCTGCTGCAGCGCCTGTTCGGAGGGCGTTAATGAGCATTTTCGATTATTTCCGCGATCGCAAGAAGTCGACGCCCGCGTCGATTGCCAAGGAGCGCCTGCAGATCATCGTCGCCCACGAGCGTGGCCAGCGTAATCAGCCGGACTACCTGCCGCAGCTGCAGCAAGAAATCATCGATGTCATCAGCAAATACGTTCCTATCGATCGCGAACAGGTACACGTCGCGCTGGACAATCAGGATGATTGCTCGATTCTTGAACTCAACATCACCCTGCCCGAACGCCCCTGAGCAAGTCGGTGCCGCCCATCCGGGCGGCACCGCGGATTTCCCATGCCCCTGACCCATATCGGCATCATTCATCAGGATCCGACCTTCCTGATCGTCGACAAGCCGACCCTATTACTGTCTGTCCCCGGCCGCGCCGAGGACAACAAGGACTGCCTGATCACCCGCCTGCAGGAAAACGGCTACCCGGAAGCCCGCATCGTTCATCGACTGGACTGGGAAACCTCCGGCCTGCTGGTCATCGCCCGCAACCCCGACGCCCATCGCGAACTGTCTCGCCAGTTCCATGACCGCGAGACCGAGAAGGCCTATATCGCCCTGTGCTGGGGCCAGCCCGAAGGCGACGCGGGACATATCGATCTGCCGCTGCGCTATGATCCACCCAACAAACCGCGGCACATCGTTGACCACGAACTGGGCAAGCACGCACAGACGTTCTGGCGGGTACTTGAGCGCCATCAGGACTATTGCCGGGTGGAGCTGACGCCCATTACCGGCCGCTCGCACCAGCTGCGCGTGCACATGCTGGCCATCGGGCATCCACTGCTGGGTGACCGCCTGTACGCCGAGGGAGCCGCACTCGACGCCTGCCCGCGTCTGGCACTGCACGCCGCGAGACTGACCATCAGCCATCCGGAAACCGGCGAGCGCATGGCATTCGAGAGCCCCTGCCCGTTCTGATCACGGGCCTGAAATCAACCTTGCAGGAGACCGTCATGCAGGACCAACAGCTTCAGGATCTGGCCGATTTCATCGCCAGTTCACCCACCCCCTTCCACGCCACCGCCACCCTGCGCGAACGCCTGATCGCAGCCGGATTTGAAGCACTGAACGAGCGTGAAGACTGGCAGTTGAAAGCGGGTGGGCGCTATCTGGTCAGCCGCAACGACTCCTCGATCATTGCCTTCCAGCTGGGTGCCGAGGGCGCGTTGGCAAGTCGCGGTCTGCGGCTGATCGGCGCACACACCGACAGCCCGTGCCTGCGGGTCAAGCCGCAGCCGGAAAAAGACCAGCAAGGCCTCTGGCAACTGGGCGTGGAGATCTACGGCGGCGCCCTGCTCGCCCCCTGGTTCGACCGCGACCTGTCGCTGGCCGGCCGCGTGACCTTCCGCCGCACCGATGGTGCGCTGGAAAGTCGGCTGATCGATTTTCAACGACCAATTGCGGTCATTCCCAACCTGGCGATTCATCTCAATCGTGGCGTCAACGACGGTCAGGCGATCAACCCGCAAACCGACATGCCGCCAGTGCTGGCACACAGCCTGGAGGGCGGCCGTGACCTGCGCGCCCTACTGGCGGCCCAACTGCAACAACAGCACCCGGATTGCACCGACGTTGCCGTGCTGGACTACGAGCTGAGCTTCTACGACACCCAGCCGCCGGCACAGATTGGCCTTGAGGGTGATTTTTTCAGCGCCGCCCGTCTGGACAACCTGCTGTCCTGCCACGCCGGCCTGCAGGCATTGCTGAACAGCGATGGGAAGCAACCCTGTCTGCTGGTGTGCACCGACCACGAGGAAGTCGGCTCATCCTCCTGCTGCGGCGCCGACGGCCCCTTCCTTGAGGACGTGCTGCTCCGCCTGGTGCCGGACGACGCAGAACGGATTCAGCTGATCCAGCGCTCGCTGCTGGTCTCGGCCGACAACGCCCACGCCGTACACCCGAACTTCGCCATGAAGCATGACGAAAACCATGGCCCCAAACTCAACGCCGGCCCGGTCATCAAGATCAACAGCAACCAGCGCTACGCCACCAACAGCGAAACCGCTGCGTTCTTCCGCCACCTTTGCGCCAGTGCAGACGTCCCGGTCCAGGCCTTCGTCGTGCGCAGTGACATGGGCTGCGGCAGCACCATCGGCCCAATCACCGCGAGCCGTCTGGGCGTGCGCACCGTCGACATCGGCGCACCGACCTTTGCCATGCACTCGATCCGGGAACTGGCCGGCAGCCGCGACCCGGGCTATCTGATTACCGTACTGACCGCCTTCTGCAACAGCGCACAGCTGATCTGAGCGCTGCCCCTTCGCGGACACGCTGCGCTGTAGGGCGGACTAAGCGCAGCGTGTCCGCGAAAGCCCCATCACAACAAGCGCTGGCAGACTCCCGCACAGCACCACAAAAAAGCCCCAAGCGTCAGCAACGCCTGGGGCTTGTTGTGGCTCGGAGCGCGGACAATCAGTCTTCGCGCACCAGAATCACCTTGCCGACCACCTGATCACGCGCGAGCTCTTCAAACGCAGCAGCCGCATCGGCAAACCCGAAGGTTTTTGCCACCATCGGCTTGAGCTCACCGGATGCGAACTGGGGCATCAGGCGCTGCTCCATGTCGGCCAGCAGGGTGGCCTTGAACTCGGCATCACGGGTGCGCAGGGTTGAGCCGATCAGACTGATGCGCTTGGCCAGCACCTTGGCCAGATCCAGCGTCGCGTCGCGGCCGCCCATCAGACCAATCAGTACCCAGCGCGCATCCAGCGCCAAGAGATCCAGGTGATCAGCAGCGTAGGTAGCGCCGACCGGATCGAGCGCGACATTGAACGGACCAAAATCCTTCAGCGCAGCAATCCCGCCCTGACGCAGCACGCCACCCTCGGCACCCAGTTCAACACAGGCATCCAGCTTGTCCTGACTGCCGACACTGACCCAGCAGGGGTTGCCCTGCGCCTTGCACAGCTGAATTGCCGCAGTGCCCACGCCACTGGCACCGGCGTGAATCAGCACCTTCTCGCCCGGGCGCGCATTGCCCAACACAAACACATTCAACCAGGCGGTGCTGAACACCTCCGGAATGGCTGCCGCCTCGGCCCAGTTCAGGTTGTCCGGCACCGCCAGCAGATGGCGCTGGTCAACCACCACTTCTTCAGCCATACCGCCGCCGGCCAGCAACGCACACACGCGATCACCGATCTTCCAGCGCGCCCCTTCGGTTACCTCGATCACCTCGCCGGCACACTCCAGGCCCAGCACACTGGTTACCCCGGGTGGCGGTGGATACATACCCGCTTTCTGCAGCAGGTCGGCGCGGTTCAAACCGGCGGCCATCACACGAACGCGAACTTCGCCAGGTTTCAGCTCTGCAGCAGGCTGGACCTGCCAGGACAGCTCTCCGCCCTCAGCTTGCAATCCTCTCACGCTACCTCCATAGTTCATTCAATAGTGGCCATACGCGGGAACTCTGCGCTCCCGTCGGAACTCCAAAAGCATACTCTCTCCGGACACGATACCCCAGATGAAAGGTTTCCCTCTCCTGCGCCAGTCCTGTCTCATTGCCCTGCTGAGCTTCAGCGGCAGTGTGCTCTCGGCCGAGCAGAATCAAGCCCTCGACCTCGATTCACTGCAGCCGACCCGGGATCAGGTCATTGCCAGCCTGAATACCGTCGAATTACTGCGCCGCCACCACTACAACCGCATTCGCCTGGACGACGATCTGTCCGCCCAGATCTATGACACCTATATCAAGCAGCTCGACCCCCAGCGCAGCCTGTTTACCCAGCAGGATATCGATGCCTTCGCCGGCAATCGTCTGCGCTTCGACGACCTGCTGAAGGCTGGCGATCTGAGCGTTGGCTTCGCCATGCACAAACGCCAGCTGCAGCGCGTCCAGCAGCGTCTGGCCTTCACCCTGGACCTGATCGACAACAAGCTGGACACGCTTGACTTCAGCAGCGACCAGGAGATTCTGGTTGATCGCGAAGACGCGCCCTGGGTCGCTGACGAACAGGGTCTTGAACAACTCTGGCGCGCACAGGCCAAGGACGAGGTACTGCGCCTGAAGCTGGCTGGCAAGGACATGGCCGGAATCAGGGAGCTGCTGGGCAAGCGTTACCGTGGCCAGCAGATCCGGATCAACCAGACCCGCTCCGAGGATCTGTTCCAGAGCTATATAAATGCCATGGCCCAGGTCTACGATCCGCATACCCAGTATCTCTCGCCGGAGAGCGCCGAGAACTTCGACATCAACATGAGCCTGTCGCTCGAGGGTATCGGTGCGGTACTGCAAAGCGACAACGAATACACCAGGATCGTGCGTCTGGTACCGGCGGGGCCTGCACAGCGCAGCCAACAGCTGGCAACCAGCGACAAGATCATCGGCGTAGCCCAGGGTAACGACGACATGGTCGATGTGGTTGGCTGGCGCCTGGACGAAGTCGTCAAGCTGATCCGCGGCCCCAAAGGCTCGCCCGTGCGCCTGGAAGTCATCCCGGCCAGCAACCCGCCGGGCGATCTGACCAGCAAGGTAATCCAGCTGACCCGCGAAGCGGTCAAGCTGGAGGATCAGGCTGCCAAATCGTCAATCATCACGATCAACCAGCAAGGCCACGATTACCGCATCGGCGTGATCGAGGTGCCCGGTTTTTACATCGACTTCAAGGCCTACCGCCAGGGTGACCCCGACTACCGCAGCACCACCCGTGACGTGCGCCGCCTGCTTGGCGAACTGAGCACCCAGAATGTGGACGGCGTCGTGCTGGATCTGCGTGATAACGGTGGCGGCTCACTGCAGGAGGCAACCGAGCTGACCGGCCTGTTCATTGACCAAGGCCCCACCGTGCAGGTGCGCGACAGCCAGGGTCAGGTTCAGCAACTGGACGACCCGGAAGCCGGTATCGCCTACAACGGCCCGCTGGCGGTGCTGGTCAACCGCCTGTCTGCCTCGGCCTCGGAAATTTTCGCCGGCGCGATGCAGGACTACGGCCGCGCACTGGTCATCGGCGAGTCCACCTTCGGCAAGGGCACCGTGCAATCAATCCAGCCGCTCAACCACGGTGAACTAAAGCTGACCCTGGCCAAGTTCTACCGGGTGTCCGGTCAGAGCACCCAGCACCGGGGTGTGGTACCGGACATCAGCTACCCGTCGCTGCTCGACAGCAAGGAAATTGGCGAAAGCGCCCTGCCCCACGCGATGCCATGGGATACCATTGCGCCGGCGCGCTTCCGCGCCAGCAGCCAGTTGCAGCCGTTTATCTCGCAACTGCAGAAACAGCACGAGGCGCGTGCAGCGAAGGACCCGGACTTCATCTACACCCTGGCCCGCATCAACCTGGATGCCGAGATTCGCGCACAACAGACCGTGCCGCTGAATGAAGCCAAGCGCAAGCAGCGCCAGGACGACTATGAGGCCCGCCTGCTCGCACTGGAAAACCAGCGACTGACTGCGCGGGGCGAAGAGCCGCTAAGTACGCTGGAGAACCGCGACCCGCTGCTGGAGCCCGACCACAGCGAGGAAGAGGAAAACCAGGCACAGGACGATGCCTTCCTGGTCGAGACCAGTCACATTCTGCTCGACCTGCTGCAACTCGAGCATCAGGTCGCGACCGTCGACTGACTCCCTCCAGCCGCCATCCGATGGCCCATGCCGTCGGATGGCAATCATACTGTCATCCTTCTGTCACACCCCAGTGACACACTTGCGCGGTCAGGACGAATCCCGCGCACGCCTCTAGCGCGAGCCCGGGCGGCCAGGTACGGCCACTTTCATTTGCCTGGGAACCTCTATGACCGTGTCCGAACAACGTCAGGCCCTCATCTCCATACTCAACCGCGGCGCGGTCACCAGCCTGTTTCAGCCGATCGTCTCGACGCTGGAAGAGCGTATTGTCGGTTTTGAGGCGCTCAGCCGCGGTCCGTCCGACAGCCCGCTGCACTCCCCGGTCACCCTCTTCGCCGCAGCCCGCCACCACGGCATCCTGACCGAATTGGAGATGCTCTGCCGGGATCGCGCGGTCAGCCGCTTCTGCAATCTGAACCTGCCGGGCAAGCTATTTCTCAATGTATCGCCGGAGAGTCTGCTTGAGCATCAGCACTACCCGGGGCGGACACTGGAGATTCTGCAGCGCAATGGACTCAAGCCTGACCAGGTCGTCATTGAGCTGACGGAGCAGGCACCTATCGAGGACCTGTCACTGCTGCGCAGCGCATTGCACCACTATCGCGACATGGGATTCTCAATCGCACTGGATGACCTTGGGGCTGGCTATTCCAGCCTGCGCCTGTGGTCAGAGCTGCAACCGGAGTTTGTGAAGATAGACCGTCATTTTATCGATGGCATTCACCGAGACCCGGTAAAACGGGAGTTTGTCGCCTCCATCCTGCATATGGCCAAAGCGTCCCGTGCCTGCGTTATCGCAGAGGGCATCGAGCAGCCCGAAGAGCTGGCAGTACTGGAGGACATAGGCATCGACTGGGTTCAGGGCTACCTGCTCGGACGCCCAGACAGCCACCCGCGCGTCGACGAAATCCAGCTAGGCGAGCGCATCGGCCAGAGTCCGTCCAGCGTGGTGGATGACGCACCGATTCACAGCCTGCTGCTACCCATACCGGGCGTACCGGACGACACCAAAGTACAGACCGTCCTCGACAGCTTTCAGCAGCAGCCAACCCTCAACACCCTGGCGATCATCAATGAGCAGGGTCACCCCGTCGGCGCAGTGCAACGGCATGCCCTGAGCCATATCATGCTCAAGCCCTTTGCCCAGGAAATCCACAGCCGCAAGCCGATTCGACAGTTGATGGACCCCGACTGCCTGATCGTCGATATCCGTCAGAGCCTGCAACGTGTCAGCCGACTGCTGACGAGCCGCGCGCGCCAGCGCCTTGAGGATGACTTCATCATTGTCGATCAGGGTATTTACAAGGGACTGGGACGCGGGATCGACGTGCTCCGTCAGATCACCGAGCTGAAACTGCAGCAGGCAAGACACGCCAATCCGCTGACCCTGCTGCCTGGCAATATACCGATCCAGCAGTGCCTGCAACGCCTGCTGGAGCGCGGAGTCGATGCCCAGCTGTGCTATATCGACCTGGACAACTTCAAGCCCTTCAACGACCTGTATGGCTATGGCAAGGGTGACGAAATCCTGCTTGGCCTCGCGCAGCTGCTGCGCGAGCTCTGTGATCCGCGTTGCGACTTCGTCGGCCACATCGGCGGCGACGACTTCATCCTGGTAATGCAAAGTGACGACTGGCGGGAGCGCCTGCATAGCCTGGATAACCGCTTCCAGCAGCTATGCCGCACCCTGTACCGGGCCGAGCACCTGCAAAGCCGGAGCTTCACAGCACCCGACCGGGAAGGCCGCTGGCGCAGCCATGATCTGCTGAATCTGTCGATCGGCATTCTGCCCCTGATTGGAAGCCGCGCTCGCCAGTTCGACCCGGCACGTCTGGCCGAACTGGCGTCCAGGGCAAAGCACGAGGCAAAACGGCAGCGGGGCTTCAGCCTGGTCATTCAGGATCTACCGATTGACGGTCTCGACGGCAGCGAGCGACACCTCAATCTGTGTAGCTGAATACCGGCGTTGATCTATGCTTAGGTAAGTCCAAGATACAGGTCATATCGTGAGGCTGATACCAATCTATCTGGGGGCGCTGTTGCTGCCGTGGTCGGCTTCCAGCCTTGCCGCCCCCATCAAATGGGGCTTCTCGCCTTCAGATCCGCCTCCGTATGTGGTGATGGACGGCGCCAGCCTGCAATCCAGCCTGACCAAAGACCTTGGTCAGCTGGTAGCCAATGCTACTGACCGCTCAGTGCAGTTTATCCCGGTACCCAACAACCGGATCGACGACGCCTTCAACCGAGGGCAAATCGACATTATCTGCAATACCCAACCCTCCTGGCACACTCACCCCGAGCAGATGCTCTGGAGTGAGGTGCTGTATGAGGACGCTGACGTCATCGCCACGCGCAGCACCAGCCAGCCCCCCTCCAGCATAAATGACCTCAGAGGGGCTATGGTGGGTACCACACTGGGCTACCACTACAGCAGCAAGCTCACGGACGCGTTCGAGAGCGGCCAACTGACTCGCCACGACGTCCGCGATCTCAATACCCGCCTCAAGATGCTGGAACGCCACCGTCTCGACGCGACCGTAGAGCTGCGTCGGCCGTTGCAGCACTATCTGCTTGGCAAGCCGGCCGACATCCGCATCAGCGACTGGGAAATCGAACGCTTCGCCCTGCGCTGCGCCACGCCGAGACAACCGGAGAACCACCGGCGGTTGATTGACGCCATTCATCGCCTGCTGGAAGAGGGGCAGATCACCGACCTGGTAGACCGCTACCAGTAACCTCGAGGTTACCCACAGCTTCTGTGGATAAGTCTGTGAAGAAAATCAGGAAAAGTCGCTCAAACGCCCGTTTACATGCGCCTGCAGTCAAACCGCGCACATTTTAACCAAAGCAAAAAATGCAGTTTTTTCAGCGAGTTAGCGAGAAGAAGCGGGATCAGAAAAAAAGCGAAAAGTAAACAGCGGACGTTACCGAAGAATGTGCATAAAGGTAACACGGGAACGCCCGGAGGCCTTGCACCGGGCATTCCAACGTGTTACCGCGCGCTTACTCGCCGCGCGGCTTGATCGACATCAGTTCCATGTCGAACACCAGGATGGAGTTCGGCGGGATGACCGGACTCGGGCTACGCGGACCATAGGCCAGCTCGGCCGGCACGGTAACAGTCCACTTGTCACCAACGTGCATCATCTGCAGCACTTCAACCCAACCCGGAATCACACCAGCCACCGGCAGCTCGGCCGGTTCACCACGCTGAACGGAGCTGTCGAACACGGTGCCATCCAGCAGGCGACCTTCGTAGTGAACGACAACCACGTCATCAGCCTGCGGCTGCGGACCGTCCGCATCACCGGATGTCACCACCTCGTACTGCAGGCCGGAGTCGGTTTCGGTCACGCCGTCTTTGGCGGCATTCTCTTCAAGATACTTCTTGTTGGCATCCAGCGCTTCCTGGGCCAGCGCCTCGGCGCGCTCCTGGGAGCGCTGCTGCAACTCGTTGAAAGCGTTAGTCAGTTCTTCATCGCCAACACGCTGCTCCTGACTGCCCAGGGCATCCTGCAGGCCCAGCGCCAGCGCTTGCGGGTCGATATCACCCAAACCGTCCTGCAGCAGACTCTGACCCATGTTCAGGCCGATGCCGTAAGACGCTTGTTGAATGGGAGTAGTGAGTTCCGGTTCATCCTTGTTACAACCGGCCAGAGCCAGAGCCCCGACTGCAATGCTGACTGCCAGCAGATTACGCTTCATGCTTACCTCAGTAGACAAGCCCTTTACGGGCGAAAAGAAGCGCCAGCTTAGCAGGGCTTTAAACGTCCGGCTACCGGAAGAAACGGGAATATGAACAGGTACGGAACGTACCGGATAAAACCTGAGGGAAGATACTGCAGGAGGGGGAAATGGCGCAGCGGACGGGACTCGAACCCGCGACCCCCGGCGTGACAGGCCGGTATTCTAACCAACTGAACTACCGCTGCGCTATTCTTCTCGAGTGGTGGGTGATGACGGGATCGAACCGCCGACCCTCTGCTTGTAAGGCAGATGCTCTCCCAGCTGAGCTAATCACCCGTTTGCTCTCGAAGTGGTGCGCATTCTAGGGAGCTTTTTCGGTTCTGGCAACACCTTTTTTAAAAAAAATTCAGGTTATTTCAATATCTTATTTGGAGGCCGCGGAAACACTGGCTGCCGGCGGTCCGCTGCGGCAATATTGGCCGTTTTCTCGGGCAGCCCTGCCCACGGCAACAGAAGGACAGCACCCATGTGGTTTCGCAATCTGCTTATCTACCGTTTCAGCCAACCCGTCCCCTTCAGCGAATCCCAGCTGATTGAGGCCCTTGAGCAGAAGCCCTCGCGCCCCTGCGCCAGTCAGGAAACCCACACCCTCGGCTGGACCACGCCCTGGGGACGTCACTCGGAAAACCGTGTAGAAGTCAGCAACGGCTACTGGCTGATCGCAATGCGCAAGGAAGAACGCATTCTCCCGGGCAGCGTCGTCAAGGATGCGCTGGCAGAGAAGGTCGAGGAAATCGAGAATCGTGATGCGCGCAAGGTGTACAAGAAAGAGCGCGACACACTGAAGGACGAGATCGTGATGTCCCTGCTGCCTCGGGCCTTCACCCGCACCCAGACCACCTTCGCCTGCATCTGTCCGGCTGAAGGCTGGATTGCGGTAGACAGCTCCAGTCACAAGCGCGCCGAAGATTTGCTCAGCCTGCTGCGCGAATGCACCGGTTCCCTGCCGGTGCGGCCGCTAAACGTCAAGATCGCACCTGCCAGCTGCATGACCCAGTGGGTGAAAGACAACCAGGCACCGGAACAACTGCAGATCGGCGACGAGTGTGAGCTGCGTGACACCTCTGAAGACGGCGGCGTGGTTCGCTGCAAGCGTCAGGATCTGGCCAGCGACGAAATCCAGCTGCACCTGAGTACTGGCAAGCAGGTCAGCCAGCTGGCGCTGCAGTGGCAGGAAAAGCTCAGCTTTGTGCTTGATGACAAACTGACGCTCAAGCGCGTCAAGTTCGAAGACCTGCTGCGTGAGGAAGCGGACGACAACGCCGGCGATGACATGGCCAGTCAGCTGGATGCCAGCTTCACCATCATGGCCAGTACCCTCAGCGAGCTGCTGCCGGCACTCACCAATGCGCTGGGTGGCGAGGACATCCCGCAGGGTATCTGAACCCTCTCCCTCCCTTTGTCGCCCCCCTGTGCGGGGCGACACCCCCAGCCCTTGGGGCGTACATCAATCTATCCACAAAACCTGTGGATAACAGTGTGGACAGCCTGCCGAAAAGTAGCCTCAGGGTATATGGAACGGGGCCACCACTTAAAATGGTTATTTTTTAACCTATTTTTTTACCTTTAAAATCAATAGCTTACGATATGGCATGAGATTTCAGTGACTTACAGCGGCTTTTGACAAAGAGATGACAGGAGTCTCGCCGGCTGTGCACAATCAAAGGGCAAGAGGCCCCCTCCAGACCAGCTCCGATGCGCCATTTCAACGCATCGGCCCTGCCCCGAACCGCGGCAAATGATCGTCTGCAGACAGAGATGTCAGCCTTGATTGTCAAGCAGCCAGGCGGTTGCGTCGGCCGCTGCTGCGCTGCGCGGATAACCTCTCTGCACATAGCGCATCCGAGCCTTGGCGCGAGCCAGATCCCCCCGTTCCTGATCCAGTACGGCAAGATCGTATTCAGCCCGGGCCATACCCTCAAGGACAGCCTGTACCCGAGGCACCATCTCGGCCCGGTATCCCGACTGGGGATGGGCCCTGACAAACCCGGTCAGTGCGGCATGGGCCTCCCGACCGAGTTGCAGCTGCAGCTGGCTGTCACCGCGCGCGAGTTCGAAGCGGGCATAGGGAATCAACGCTGCCAGGTACGCGGCATAATCAGCCTCGCTGACGGACTCGCCTTGCTGCCGGTAGCTGTCCACGAGAACCTGCGCCACATCAAGCCGGGCAAGGGTCAGGCACTGGTAGGCCGCCTCAAGCAGGACCGCCGGTTCCCCAAGAGACTGCACCTGCTGCGTGAGTGCGGTATCACATTGCCCCATCGCCAGTCGCGCCCGGACATCGGCCAGCGCCGCCTCCTGGCCCTGTGAGCGCACCTGATTGCCGGCGCAGCCCGTCAGGCTCAGTGCCAGAACAATCCAGCAGCCCATTCGAGTTGTCTTCATCGTTTTCATCTCTGTCATTGCAGTTGCACGCGCCAGCGCACCCAGCCGTCGGGGTCAGCCCGGCCCAGCAGCTGCAGACCCGCAGCCAGATTCCGATCAGCATCGGCCCGGGCAAGTAGCCGGGTATCGAGTTCCAGCGGTTTGGCCGGTTGCCAGCGGGCGGTACCGGCCAGCCCCAGCGGGCCGCCATTATCTGCGAGACTCATCACCAGCCAGCCGTTTTCCGCCGCCAGATCGGCAGCCAGGTTCCCGAGCGCGAGCGGGCTTGGTAGCCCGCCACCGGCATCCTGCCAGGCGATCCGCCCGCTAGCCTCGGTTACCTTGCGCAGATCCGCCAAGGTCAGCCGGGGTATATCCAGCAGCCAGTCTCCCTGCAACAGAAACGGCGCCTTGTTCACCTGCGCCATACTGGCAGCGCTGAGGCGACCACGCACGCCTTCCAGCGACAGCCGGTCGACGGCCATACGCAATACCGCCTGTACCCTGCCGTCACGCGGCCGCCAATCCAGATCCAGTTCAAGCTCACCCGCCAACAGCCCCGCAGGCTGCCAACGCCACTCCAGGGCACCCTGATCAATGCCATCAACCTGCAGGCGCGCCAGGCTGCCGCGCCAGAGCGTACCGGTCAGCCCGTCCAGCTCAACCTTAACCGGCAGGTGGGGTTGTACCTGCCGCCAGACCAGCTGCGCCGGGAGATTGCTGATCAGCGTCGCAAGCAGGACCAGGCTTGCCAACAACCAGAGCCGTCGTCCTTTCAGCCAGCCCATCAGCGACGCTCCAGCAACAGACGTGCAGACACCTGACCGGCAGCCTGCTGGCCCTCGATCATCAGTTCACTGACCCGCAGCCCCTGCCGCTGCTCCAGCTCCGCGAGCCACCCCATGAGCGCATCAAAACCGACCGCGTCCATGATCAGCCGGGCGCCCTCGCCTTCGGGTTGTACCCGGGTGAGCGCGGAGCGCAGGCCCGCCGCATTGGCCGAGACCTCGATCAGTGTCAGCACCGAGCCACCTGCTCCGGGCAGCGCCGGGGCACGCTGCTCCAGACGCGCCCGTCGACGCACGTCATCCGCCACCTGCTCCATCCAGACCGCCTCTGCCGACAATCTGGCGACGTCACTGCGCAGTGCACTGCGACCTTGCAGCAGCGGCTCCCAGACCGCGACCCAGGCGAGGATCAGGCCCAATGCCACTGCGCCCAACACGAGAATACGACGCTCCCTCGGCGCCAGCCCTGCCCACCATGCCTTCATGATCCGCTCCTGGTAATACGCAGCCGCGCCGTCACCGCGCCGCTGTCCGAATCGGCTCCGAGCAGGCTTTCGCTCATGCCTTCGGTCGCAGCCAGAGCCGCACGCAACTGTTCGAGATCGGCAAAGGTCGCGACCTGCAGGTCGACCTCCAGTTCATCACTGCCCGCGCGCACCTGTTTCACCTCAACACCCTGCTTCTGCGCCACCGCATGGTAAAGCGCATACAGCAACTGCCCGGCGCCGGACTGATCGTCGCCGCCCGCAACATTCCCCAGCCGCTGACGGAACTGCATCACCGGGTCCAGCATGGGCTCGCCCGGCAAGGCGTCGGAGAAACTGCGATCGATACGCGCCTGCAGCAGAGTGCGCTGCTGCTCCAGCGCGATACGCTCAGCTGCCAGCACACCGATACCAAGCACCAGCACTGCCGCCAGCGCCAGCAGGGCCGGGCGCATGGCCCGCCACGGGGGCGGAGCCATGCTGACCGCATAGGGCCCGCACAGCAGATTGAAGTCGGCGGTCATCAGCACCGACGGCAGCGGCAAGGTAGTCTCGCTCCGGGTAACAATCACGCCCGTTGGCAACACCGATGCCAGCTCAGCCGCCTGAGCACCCGCCAGCTCGACACTGCGCTCGACCTCGGGCAGTTCAAGCAGGCGCTTGCGCAGCCACAGGGCAAGCATGCCCGTCTCCAGCAACACAGCCTCTGCGGCACTGTCACTGACCAGCCAGCGCGTGTCCTGCGGCAATGGGGAGGCCTGCACCCGCAACCCGGAGGCTGGCACCGCAGCAGGCGGCACAGCGGTTACCGGCGAAATGGCCTCCAGACGCAGGCCGGTGTCGGCAAAGCGCACCAGCCAGTCATCGAGCAGTTGCCGTTCAACCACCGCCGCACTGATACGCCCGTCACTGCGGCGGGGCCCCATGACAATGTGCAGTTCATCCAGATCCTGGCTTAGCTGGTCTTCCAGGGCATAGGGCAACGCCGCCCTGAGTGCGGCCGCCCGTTGCGCAGGCAGGTTGGCGCGCACCAGATTGACGCCGTCAGCCAGCAGCGCCCTGATCCGCTCTCCCGGGTAGCGTCCCTGCAGCACGGCGAGCGTATCGCAGCCCTGATCCCGAATCTGCCCATCCCGTTCCAGACGCCACCAGTGCAGCGGCTGGTCGGGGTTGCTCAACAGCACTATCAGCATGCCTCGCTTCCTGTGGTCATTACGGCTCGCAAGCCGACTGTTCGCGCAACACGACTTTGCCATTGGGCGCGTCGAGCAGCGTACATTGATAGAAATTGCGCTCACCGAAGTGCGCAACAATCTGCAACCGCATGAACCACGGTGCATCATCGCCGGGCTGCGCACGGTCGCTGAACACCGCCTTGATCAGGTCACTGCTGCGCTCCACGTCAATCGGGCTCTGATCGGACGGGTAAGCGGTAACGTAGGGTGCCAGCGCCTGCCAGGCTTCGGCGCTCATACCATTGACCGAGGCCAGCTCGGAGGCGACCAGCATGGTGCGGTTGGCCGACAGGCGCGGCGGGTCCTGCAATTGATAAATCGGATCATCGGTTTCGGGATTCATCCAGTCCGTGACGGCCAGCGCCAGCTGGCTGCCGGCGGGCATGACAACGCCTGAATCCTGAGCAACCCGGTCAACCAGCCGGGCAAACTCGGCCTGCATATCCTCATTACCAGACGCCAGCGCGTTGAGATTGAAACGGCAGCGCATGTTGTCCAGCGTTGCCTGCAGGCGTACCTGATCGACCTCAAACGGCAACACGGGTGACAGGCAGGTATCCCACATCAGCTCATCCGCATCTTCCACCTGCTCCAGCACCTGCAACACCATTTTCTCCGCACCCAGCGCAATCTCCCGCGACAGGTCACGCTCGAACACCGCGCTGCTGCGCCGAATATCCGCCTGACCGCGCATTGCCATGCCGACCGCCGCGGTGACCGCCAGGGCGACAATCAGCAACGCGGTAATCAACGCCACACCCTGCTCTCTGCGTTTCATTGGCCCACCGCAATCAGGCGACGAATCACTCCCAGGCGCGGGATGTCCAGCTGGACCTCGACCGCCAGCGGCAACTGGGTGGACTCGGGGTCGAGATCCGCTGGCGGCCAGCTGTCGAGCCGCTCCAATCCGCTGGCTCCCCGCACGATGAAACGGAAGCCGGTTTCGACCCCGAGACGCTCGTCTTCCGCCACCAGATCGGCAAAGGGCTGCAGACGCACACTGTCGGCATCGGCTACGTCCACACCGGGCCACAACTCCCGCTCCAGCCCGCGTTCGGTCAACCGCCAGGCGGTGCGACGCAGGCGTTGCTCGCCGCCGGCGCCCGCCCGCACGAGCTCCAGCAGCGGCTGCTCATTACCGGCCAGCAGGCGCAGCGGCGGCAGGCGATCGCCGAACTCGTCACGCACACGCACGTCTACCAGCTGGGCCAGATCCCGCTCCAGCACACTCAGACTGACCTGCAGATCCGCCAGCTGACCGGCATGCCCGCGACTGACCTCATTGGCCTCCAGCACGGCACGCAGGCCCTGATAGGCCACCACGCTCATGACCGCAAACAGCAGCATCGCCACCAGCAGCTCAAGCAGGGTAAAACCGCGCTGTGCGCTGACCGGCTTCATGGCAGCACAAACCCGCTGACTAGCGCACGCTGATCGCTTTCATCGCCGGGCAACAGCCATAGACGAATATCAATTCGCTTGACCGCCGGCAGCGGAAACGGCGAGATCGCGGTGTAATCGCTGATCCTGGCACGGTAGCCAAAACGGTAAGGCCCCATCCCGGTTTCCCCGTTCAACTCACCGTCGGTCGCCGGACGCATGCCTGATTCGTACTCGGCCAGCAGGTTGCTGCCGGCCCAATGGGCCAGGGTACGCTCCTGAAGATACGCCGTGTTGCGGGCATGATCGCTGCCCGCCTTGACCAGCGCCCCGAGCGCGACCGCCAGCACGGTCAACGCGACCAGAACTTCCAGCAGGGTAAAACCGCGACTGCTATGGACGTTCACTGAGCACCTCGATATGGCCGGTCAACTCAACCTGAATAAAGCGCTCCAGGCTATGCTCGCGTGCCCGCAGGACAATCAGGCCCGGCGTCATCTCGCCGGTGTTGCTCAGCCGCAGCTGAGGGGTCCAGACCCGGCTGGACGACAGGCTGCGGGGCTGATCGGCGGCTTCAAAATCCAGCTCGATCAGGCCCTCGGTCACCCGATGCGGGCCCAGCTGCGCGTCATTTACCGGCTGCCACTCACGGGTGGCGTCATCAAGCAGGACCAGATCAAGCATGCTGTAGCTGTCGCGCCGAATCCCCAGCGCCCGCTCGCTGCCGCCACTGATCAGCAACTCGTCACGGGCCAGCTGCAGCACGGTTGCCAGGCGATCAGCCTCGCGGCGCAGTTCGCGCTCCGCCCCGTCACCCAGCGACAGCGTCGCCAGCCCCGCCATCACCCCGATCAGCACCAGAACAATCAGTACCTCAAACAGGGTGAAGCCGGTCTGGCGCGAAGGCGCAGATGGGTGACCAACTCGCATGACTGTCAGCGCTCGTCTTCTTGATCCAGATTCCAGTTGCCGATATCGGCGGCGCTGTCAGTGCCACCGCTGCGGCCGTCGGAGCCGAAGCTGTAGAGATCAAACAGGCGACCGTCGCGACCCGGGTTCTGGTACTGGTAGGCGTTGCCCCACGGATCCTGCTGCAGGCGATCCAGGTAGCCGCCCTTGCGCCAGTTGCGCGGCGCATTCTGGCCGGTGGGCTCCTGCACCAGGGCGCGCAGCCCCTGTTCGGTGGTCGGATAGCTGAAGTTATCCAGTCGATACAGATTCAGCGCACTTTCGATGGCACGAATGTCACTCTGCACCTTGGTGATACGTGCCTGGTCCGGCCGGTCCATGACCCGCGGCACCACCACCGCCGCCAAAATCCCGAGGATGACCACCACAACCATCACTTCAATCAGGGTAAAACCGCGCTGCGCAGCACGGCGTACGTGGTTATTGCTCATCATCAATTCACCAGTTGGTTGAGTTCAAAGATTGGCAGCAGAATCGCCAGTACAATCACCAGCACGACCGCGCCCATGGTCAGAATCAGCAGCGGCTCGAAAACACCCATCACCATCGCGATACGCGCCTCGAGCTCGCGCTCCTGGGTTTCCGCCGCCCGCTCCAGCATGTCGTCGAGGGTGCCGCTGCTTTCACCGCTCTTGATCAGGCTCAGGGTCATCGCCGGGAAATAGCCACTGCGCTCCAGCGCCAGCCCGACTCCGGCTCCCTCGCGCACACGCTGGGCCGCCTCGCTGACCGCCTCGCGCATCGGCAGGTTGGTGATCACACTGGCACTCATGTTCAACGCATCAAGCAGCGGCACACCGCTGGCGGCCAAAATGTTCAGGGTACGGGCAAAGCGCGCGGTGTTGAGACCGCGGGTCAGGCGGCCAATCAGCGGCAGCCGCAGCAGCAGATCATGCCAGCGCCGCTGATAGGCAGGCCGCTGCAACAGGGTGCGCAGGCCATAGCCCAACCCTCCAAGTATCAGCAGCATCAGCAGGCCCCAGTCGCGCAGGGTATCGCTGACCGCGATCAGCATGCGGGTCAGCAGCGGCAACTGCTGATTCATGCCGTCAAACACCTTGACCACCTCAGGCACTACATAGGTCAGCAGCGCTACCGTTACCAGCAGCGCGACGCAGGTAAGGATGGCCGGATAGAACATCGCCAGCTGGATCTTCTGGCGCATCGCGTTCTGCGCCTCTACGTTATCCGCCAGCCGCTCCAGCACCAGATCGAGCCGCCCCGCCTGCTCACCGGCGGCGATGGTGGTGCGGTAGATGACCGGGAACACCGAAGGAAACTCGCCAAGCGCATGGGCCAGCGGCAGACCTTCCATCACTCGCGTACGCACCGCTGTCAGCGCCGAGCGCACCTTGGGTGATTCACTCTGCCGCGCCACCGTGGCCAGCACTTCCTCAATTGGCAAACCGGCGCGCGCCAGGGTTGCCATCTGCCGGGTTGCCAGGGCGAGCTCCAGCGGCTTGATACGCTGCTGCAGCACCGGCATACGCAAAACCGCTGCCCGCTCGGCCACCTGGCTGACACTCATCGGCGTCAGCCCCTGCTCACGCAGCCGCCCGCGGACCTGACGGGGCGAATCCCCCTCCTCTACGCCCTTGCAGGTGCGGCCGCTGGCGTCCAGCGCGGTATATTCGAAGGCCGGCACGGTCAGTCCTCCCGGGTAACGCGCAGAACTTCTTCCAGCGTGGTGTCACCCGCCAGTATTCGCCGCATTCCGTCCTGTCGGATACCCGGTTGCGACAGCCGCGCATGGCGCACCATCGCCTGCTCACTGGCACCATCGTGGATCATGCCGCGCAGGGTGTCGTCGACCTCGATCAATTCGTATATCCCGGTGCGGCCGCGATAACCGCTGCCGTTACAGGCAGGGCAACCGGTGGCGCGATACAGGGTCGGTGGCGCCTGTTCGTCTACGCCCATCAGGCGACACTCGCTGCTGCTCGCCTGATGCGGCTCACGGCAGTCCGGGCACAGGGTGCGCACCAGCCGCTGGGCGAGCACACCATTGAGCGTGGACGACAGCAGAAACGGCTCGATTCCCATGTCACGCAAACGGGTAATGGCACCAATCGCCGTATTGGTGTGCAGGGTGGAAAACACCAGGTGACCGGTCAGACTGGCCTGAATGGCGATCTGAACGGTATCCACATCGCGAATCTCACCGACCATCACCACGTCAGGGTCCTGACGCAGGATTGCGCGCAAACCACGGGCAAAGGTCATGTCGACCTTGTTGTTGATCTGGGTCTGGCCGATACCGTCGAGGTAATACTCGATGGGATCTTCGACGGTAAGAATGTTGCGGCTGCGATCATTGAGCCGCATCAGCGCCGAATACAGCGTGGTGGTCTTGCCCGAGCCGGTCGGCCCGGTCACCAGCACAATGCCATGCGGGCGGCTGATCACCCGCTCCATGGCCGCATAATGCTCCGGGCACATGCCCAGCTGACGCAGCTCAAGGCGCCCGGCCTGCTTGTCGAGCAGACGCAGCACCACCCGCTCGCCGTGGCCGGACGGCAAGGTCGAAACCCGCACGTCCACCGCCCGCCCGACCAGCCGCAGGCCGATCCGACCGTCCTGGGGCAGGCGTTTTTCAGCGATATCCAGCTTGGCCATGACCTTGATTCGCGAGACGATCACTGGCGCCAGTGCGCGCGGCGGCTCCAGCACCTCGCGCAATACACCGTCCACCCGCAGACGGATGGACAGGCGATTTTCAAAGGGTTCGATGTGAATATCCGACGCGTTTTCCTTGACCGCCTCGGACAGCAGCGCGTTGATCAACCGGATGATCGGCGCTTCATCCTGTGATTCGAGCAGATCCTCAGGCTCGGCCAGCGACTGAGCCACCGACAGCAGGTCGGCATCCTCACCCAGCCCTTCGACAAACTGCATGGCATCATTGGCCGAGCGTTCGTACCGGTCACGCAACCGGGCTGCAAAAGCGTCGTCGTCCAGCTCGATGGGCAACAACGGGCAACCGTGGCGGCGGCGCAACTCAAGCAGACCCTGCGGATCGCAATCGGCGCGTACAAAGACTTCCAGCTGGCCGTCCTCCCGCATGGCCCCTGTCAGTATCCCTACCCGCCGGGCGTAGCGATAACCGGTCTCGGCGGTTGGCGCGGCGACACTGCTTTGCTGCTCACTCATCGCCTACTCCCGGCCAGCGCTGGGCGGTGCACTGATGGCCGCCGGCGCCGGGGTACCCTGCATGGCGTTCTCGAACGGTGGCGGCAACGTCAGCAGGTAGTTCCAGTCCGGCAACACCGGAACACCCTCGCCGACATCCATCCGCCCATGGCGGTTCTGCTCGGCCACCTGGCGGTCACGAATATAGCTGTACTTGGCATGGGTCAGGCTTTCGGCAACCGCCGAGTCACGCACGATCACCGGGCGCAGGAAGACCATCAGATTGCGCTTCTGCAGCGAGGCGGTGTCGTAACGGAACAGCCGACCAAGCCCCGGAATATCGCCCAGCCCCGGCACCTTGTCGGCGGTCTCGACCATTTGATCGTCGATCAGGCCGCCGAGCACGATCATCTGGTTATCATCGACCATGACATGGGTAGTCAGGCTGCGCTTGTTGGTAATGATGTCTGCCGCACCGCTGGTGCCCGGTGCAATCTGCGAGACCTCCTGGGCAATTTCCAGACGCACCGCGTTGCCTTCGTTGATCTGCGGGCGGATCTTCAGTTTGATACCCACATCTTCACGCTGGATGGTATCGAACGCCTGCCCCGAATCCTCAACCGAGCGACCGACGATAAAAGGCACGTTCTGACCGACCACGATTTCGGCTTCCTCGTTGTCGAGGGTCAGCAGGCTTGGCGTCGAGAGAATATTGCTGGCCGTATCGCCCTGCAGTGCATTGACCAGCAGCGCAATCTGGGTGCTGCCGATGCTGCCGATGCCGCCCAGACTGAGGCCGCTACCCAGCGACGGCGGGCTGCTGACGTCCCCTTCGAGGAAGGCATTCACACCGGCCGCCAGATCCACAATGCTGTTGCCATTGCGATTGAAATTGATGATGCCGACTCCGGAGTCTTCACTGCCGAAGCCCCACTGCACGCCCAGCTCCTTGGCGCGGTCATAGGACACCTCGGCGATCACTGCCTCCACCAGAACCTGGGCCCGACGGATGTCGAGCTGACGAATGATGGACGACAACTCGCGGGACAGCTCCGCCGGCCCGTAGATGACGACCGCATTGGTACTCTCATGGGCCTCGATGCGAACACGGTTCTGCTCGGCCGTGTTGCTCGCAGTGGTATTGCCCGAGCTGGTTGAGGTGGTGCCGCTCTGGTTGCGCTCGCGCCCCTCGGCGATGCCGCGAAGCACCTCGGCCACTTCTTCGGCCTTGGCGTAACGCAGGTAATGCACCTGGGTGTTGCCCTGATCCCCTTCCACGTCCAGCCTGCGCACGACCGATCGCAGCGTCGCCCGTGCTTCGGGATCACCACGCAGAATCACCGAGTTGGTACGCTCATCCGCAATCAGCTTGGGACCGCGGGTAAACTCTTCCGCCGGTGCGTTGCTGTCGAGCCCCTGAACGATGCGCACCACGTCCAGTGCCGAGGCGTACTCCAGCGGCAGCACTTCGAAGTCTTCGGTCGACTCACGGTCCATGCGCGCAATCAACGCCTGAATACGGCGGACATTGGCTGCCGTATCGGCAATCACCAGACTGTTGGAGGCAGCCGCGGCAGCCAGATGCCCGCCCTTGGGCACCAGCGGCCGGAGGATACGCACCAGTTGGCCGGCATCCATATTGTTCACCGTAATCACTTCGGTGATGTATTCGTCGCCGGGCGTGTCCCCGGTCAGGCCTGCGACCTCATTCTCCTTGGCCTGCACCTCCGGCACGATGCGCACCATGCCGTCACTGCCGCGCACCGCCGCAAAGCCCTGCGACTTGAGCACCCCCAGAAACAGGTCGTACAGCTCCTCGCGCCGGATCGGCTGGCCGGAAACGACATTGACCTGCCCACGGACCCGCGGATCGACAATAAAGTTGATGCCGGTTTCCTGGCTGACAATCTCGATCAGGCCATTGATGTCCGCGTCGCGCAGATTCAGCACCAGGTCCTGGTCCCGTTCCGCCGTCTCCGTCGCTGACTGTGCCAACACCGGACTACCCACTACTCCCAGACTCAACGCCAGCGCCAGCGCCAGCCGTTGTTTGCGAAACTGCATCGGCATCAGTATCAATCCATCGTTATCGTAATGTTCATGGGCTGCCCATCGCGCTCAAGCGAGACCGACACCGAGCTGGCGCCGGACATCTGGCTGAGAATCTCGCGGTAGTCCTCGATCTGCGAAACCGGTGTGCCATCGACGTCGGTAATCACATCACCCGCCTGCAGACCCGCCGCCTCAAACTCGCGGGCGTTGCGTGCAGGGGACACTTCTATTCCGTACAGGGAACCATCCACCATCACCGGATTGGCGCTGATGACATCGGCAAACCGCTGGGGATCATTGAGCCACGCCTCGCGGTCGATACGGGCCAGACCGCCATCGGGGGCCAGGGTCTGGCTGGAATCAACCTCGGGCAGCGCCGCGGCAGGACCGGCACTGCGGGAAGGACGCCCGTTACCAGCCAGCTCATTGCGCTTGAGTCGCAGGGTCTCCAGCTGACCATCTCGCATCAGCATCACCCGGTCGCCCAGCACCTGCTCCAGACGGACCTGCCCGGGCAGCGTCGCTCCGACGCGATAGAGTTTCTCGGGTTGGCCCTGCGTGACCAGAATGGCGGCACTGCGCGCCGGGTCGGGGTCGGCCAGCACGCCCTTGAGCGTCCAGCTGAGCTTGGTGTCGGGCGCGTCTACCACAACAGGCGCACGGTCGGCCTGACCGTAGGGGGACAGCATGGCCAGCTCGCGGAAGCCGGGCCGGGTGGCAGCGAGTTCGGAAGCAGAGACGGAGTAAGGGACAGGGTCGACGGTCGGCAACACGCTTTGCGGCTCGATCAGAACCCAGACAAGACGCCCGAGAAGCCACGCCGCAACCAGTACGAACACGCCGCAAACCAGCGTAACAAGGTTTTCCAGCGATAAACGGGCAACCTGGGGCATGCTCTCTCCATGGCAAAGAAACCCGATTCTGATCGGGCACGGGGCAGTTGGGGATAAGGTACTGACCTTTCTTTGCAAAATTATTGTTATACGCCTGCAATGTGTCTGCGAGGCCGTTTCGATTGTCACGATAATGCAATCTCCCGGCAACCCCCCTGAACAGGTTAATCCAGACGGATCGCACCGGAGCGACGACGCTAGCGAGTCCCCCGACCCAGCCAAATCACCCATTTGGGTTAATCCACGAAAAAGCATGGGATAAAGATCACCCCAATGGGTGATCTCCCTGTTACAGCAATCCAATCCGCTGATAGCTGCGTATCCACACGCGCGAGAACGTCTCAAAAAGAGACACCCGATACTTGCCCTTTGCCAGCAGTCACCCTTTACTCAAAACCGCAAGAACCAATAAACAACAATCAACTTGCGCGTGGAGAACAACAAGAATGACAAGGCTGAAAAAGACGGCGTTGCTGACCATGATGATCAGCAGCCTGACGCTGACAGGTTGTCTGAGTGGCGGTGGCGGTGGCGACGAGCAGGTACGTGAGCAGCAGAAACGTATCAATAATGACTTCTTCGTGGTCGACGAAGCGCAGCTGCCCTTTACCGCACTTGCTGACATCGCCCCCTACAACACGACCAGTCGCTGGAGTGGAGTCCTTGATGGCGCCGGCTATCGCATTGAAGTACCGGAGAACTGGAACGGTATGCTGGTTATGTGGGCCCACGGCTATCGAGGCACCGGCAGCTCGCTTACGGTAGACAGCCCACCGATGCGACAGTATCTGATTGACAACGGCTACGCTTGGGCAGCATCCAGCTACAGCACCAACTACTACGATGTGCGGGCAGGCGTGGAAGACACCAACGCCCTGGCCTTGGCCTTTACCGACATTGCTGCTGACAATGGCCGCACCTTGGCAACGCCTGTGAAGTACTACATCGCAGGTGCGTCAATGGGAGGCCACATCACCGCTGCAGCTGTTGAGCGGGAAACCAAAGAGACCGCCAATAACGTAGTCGACTACGCAGCAGCAGCACCGTTCTGCGGCGTATTAGGGGACACCGAACTGTTCAACTATTTTGCCGGCTACAGTCTCTCGCTGTTTGAACTGGCTGGCGTCGGTGCAGAAAAATTCCCAATTCCGGAAGCGGACGCTGCCACCAAGCTCGCGGCTGCCCGCGCGCTGTTCTGGAATGACTACGACGCCGACAAAAGCGCAGCTGGCCTGACCGCTGAGGGCCTTGCGGTCTATCAAACGCTCAAGAACCTGAGTGGCGGCGAGCGGCCAACCTACCAATTCAGCTTTGGCCTGTTCCAGGACTTGCTGCAAAGCTTTGCCGGCTCGGACGGCACCGTTGACGGTATCTTCCTCAAGAGCGTAATCAACACCACCGGTTTGACGTATCGCTTTGAGAGTGAGTTGGGTGAGCCGCTGACAACCAACGAAATCAACTTCAACGCCGCTATCCTGCAAGCAGATGCAAATGTTGATGCTGTGAACGCCCTTCGTAAGGATGGCCTGCGCTGGGTGCCCAAGGTCAATGGCGAGTTCGACGTTCCGGTACTGACGGCACACACCATCGGTGACCTGTTTGTACCGGTTTCAATGGAGCAAATTTACCGCGAGCGCGCAGAGGATAACGGCAACGGCGAGCTGTTGGTTCAACGCGCCATGCGCGCTCCAGGCCACTGCGACTTCACATTGACCGAATGGACCGAGACGCTTGACGCGCTGCTGACTTGGGAACAAACCAGCGTTAAGCCGGGCGGGGACGACTGGTTAACCCCCGAAACGGTAGCTGACCCCTTGTTCGGATGCACATATACCAACAACACCGGCGAGATTCCGGGCAACTTCCCTCGCTCGTTCCTGCCATCCTGCACACCTGACTGACCGGATCGACACAGTCCTGTCGCCGCCGGGGCTCAGCCCTGGCGGCGTTCTTCATCTACCGCCAGACGCCGAACAAACTGTTTGACGTTGGTTTGAGCGCGCAGCTCACGAACGTTTTCGGCCAACTCCCTGACCTCATCGGCTGGCAGGCTACCGTCCAGCTCCCGCTGTACGTCAGCCCACAGCCCGCGTACCTTGCCGGTCGCCCGCCCCGCCATACGCACCAGCGAAGGCAGACGTTCGGGGCCGAGTACGATCAGCGCGACTACCCCGACCACCAGCCATTCCGTCATGCCGTTACCGAACATGCGGCACCGGCCTCAGGCGCGCGAGCGCGTTTCGCTGCGCTCGGCAACCTGCTCCTGGACATCCATGGTCAGTGCATCGCGAGCTTCGTCGGTATCGCGCACCGCCTTGCGAAAGCCGCTCAAGGCGCCCCCCAGGTCGCTGCCGATATTACGCAGGCGCTTGGTACCAAACAGCAGCATGACAATTACCAGCACGATCAGCAGAGAGCCGATACTGATTCCACCTACACCCATGATAATTTCTCCATAAAAACCGGGGTCAGCAGCTGCCGACCCCGCAATGATCCAGCATTTTTTCTATCCGGGCAGCGCCGGCAGCGCTGCCTGAATAACGTATCAGCTACCGACAACACCGCCATCGTTCTTCCACACCACGACCGTGGCCGAGCGCGGCGGACGGGTTGCCGGCATGAAGTCCGGCCAGCTGCTGGTGTAGTTGCCGGCAGCAAAGTCGGTGGCGCTGGTGCCCTCACCCGGATGCTGAACATTGATGAACAGCGTCCGCTGGTCCGGGGTCATGGTGATACCGGTGATCTCCTGATCAATCGGTCCGACCAGGAAGCGCTTGAGATCGCCGGTAGTCGGATCGGCAACCAGCATGGCGCAGTTGCCGAAGGGGTCCGTGTAACCGCTGTCCATCTGAATCCAGACGCGGCTGTCGGGGTCAATCCACAGACCATCCGGCGAGCTGAGGATATTGTCTGCGGTCAGCACGTCGCCGTTCGGGTCATAACCGATATTGGTGTCGACGCCGCTCTCGCCGCTGTCGCCGCCAAACAGGAAAATGTCCCAGCTGAAGGTCGTCGCTGCCTGCTCACCACCGTCTTCCTTCCAGCGGATGATATGACCGTGGCGGTTGGTAACCCGCGGGTTGGCTTCGTTGACGTTGCCGGCGTTGCGGCTGGTGTTGTTGGTCAGGGTGAAATAAACATCGCCATTGGCCGGGTCAACCGCGCCCCACTCCGGGCGATCCATCGGGGTAGCGCCCATGAAGTCGGCAGCCAGGCGGGTGTTGACCAGCACGTCGGCCTGACTGGTGAAGCCGTTGGCTTCGTCCAGACCGTTCTGGCCGTAGACCAGCGGCAACCACTCGCCGGTGCCGTCATCATTGAACCTGGCGACATACAGAGTGCCTTCATCCAGCAGGCTGCCATTGGCGGTCGCCGCGTTGTAGTTCGCCGCAGTCACAAACTTGTAGATGTACTCGAAGCGGGAATCGTCGCCCGAGTAGCAGACGACCGGCTTGCCCTCTTCAGCCGGGGCAAAAACCACACCCTCGTGGCCGAAACGGCCCATGGCGGTGCGCTTCTTCGGGTTGCTGGTCGGGTCGAACGGATCGATCTCGACCATCCAGCCGAAGCAGACCGGCTCGTTGCGATAGTCATCCGCGGCGGTTGCACCCTTGATGCTGGCATCGAAGCGGACAAACTCGTCCGCACCGTTGTCAGCCAGTTCCCAGGCATAACGGCTGGTAGCGCCGGTCTGCACACCGTAACGGGAATGCTCGCGCGGGTTATCACCCTTGTTGGTGAAATAGCCGGCCCAGTTCTCCTCGGCGGCCATGTAGGTGCCCCAGGGCGTATAGCCATTACCGCAGTTGTTCAGGGTGCCGCGGGTCATGGTGCCGTTCGGGCTGTAGAGCGTCTTGACGAAATCACTGCCGCGAACCGGACCATGGATCTCCATCGGCGTCAGCGCGGTGATACGGCGGTTCAGCGCATCCGGCTGAACGCTCCACTCGTTGTTGGCACCCTTGACGATGCGGACCACCGATACGCCGTGGGCGTTGGCTTCCTTGCGTACCTGGTCAGCCGGGCGCTCGCCATCAACCAGCGGCGGCAAGGCACTGCTGGTGAGCGCAAGCCCTTGGGCTGCGGCGTGCATCAGGCGGGGTTCGACATACTCGTGATTGAGCACCAGCAGGCCGTCATCGGAACTGCCATCAATCGGGTAAAAATGCATGCCGTCGTGGTGTGAGCCAACCTGCTCGGCCTGATCGGCACCGGTGCTGTTGACCGAAAATGACGGGAAGCTGCCCAGAATCGGCGTACCCCAGGGGATGATCACCTGGTAGCTGTAGCCCTCCGGAACGACAATCTCGTCTGCGCTGCTGACAGCAACGGCGGAAAAGCCCAGCAACGGAGCGGGTGACGGCGAGCCGCCATTGTCGTCGCTGCTGGAACTGCTCTTGCAGCCAGCCAGTCCCAGACCGAAAAAGCCCAGGGCAGCCGCACCGGCGCTACCCTTGAGCAGCTGGCGGCGGGCAAGACGGGCCTCCAGCACGCTGGAGAACAGACGGTTCATCTGTCGGTTGCTGAGGGGTTCATCACCCTCACCGTGATCGATGATAACCAACTGGTCACGTTGTTCGATGGACATCGGTTCCTTCCTCTCAGGTTTGGTTTGCTTGGAAACCCGAACAGGATGGCGAGCGAACGTGACAGATCAGGCAATGAACGATGAACTTTCAGCGGCGTTCCGAAGACATGTCCAAGTCTCTTTTATGACAATGCAACACTGCAGAAACAACCATTACAGTTCCATTGCCGGCAGCATGCGGCGACTGTATGCAAGTACGCACGACCGGCTGGTGCCGGCTCCCTCTGGCAGGGTGATACCTGCCAGGCGGCAACAACCTGCCCAACTGCCGGACCTGCGCATAGCCTAGTCATCCTTGCTTAGCAGCTTGCCGAGAGTAGCCCTGAGTTTGCCGGCCTTCAGCGGCTTGTTGAGCACGATGATGTCCATCTCTCGGGCAATCTGCCGACAGGCTTCGCTGCGATCTGCGGTAATCATGATGGCCGGCAGTTCACGGGCATAGCGCGCTCTGAGCGCCGCTACCGCTTCACCGCCGGTGCGGTTGTCATCCAGATGAAAGTCGACCAGCAGCGCATCTGGCGGGTGCGCCCCCAACCGAGCCTGCGCCTGCTCCAGATCGACGGCAGTCAGCACCTCGGCACCCCACTGCTCCAGCAGGCTGCGCATGCTCTGCAGAATGATCTGCTCGTTATCCAATACCAGCAACCGGCGCCCCTGCAGCGGCACCTCGATTGAACTGAGCAGTTGGCTGGCCTGAGCATTGCTCCGCTGAGGGGCAGCGACCGCCAGCGGAATACTGACCGAGAACATCGAGCCCCGGCCCAGGCGTGACTGCACCTCGATGCGGGCATTCAGCAGCCTTGCAATACGATCGACAATCGCCAGTCCCAGCCCGACACCGCGACGCTGGCCGGACCGCTCCACGTCCAGTTGATTGAACTCCTGAAAAATGCGCTTGAAGTCGCTGCGTGCGATACCACGACCAGTGTCCCAAACCTGAATACACAGTTCACTGCCGCGTGTCCGGCAGCCAACCAGCACGCCACCGCGTTCGGTGTAGCGAATGGCGTTGCTGATAAAGTTGCGCAGGATCCGGCTGAGCAGGCGGTAATCGGTACGCACCACCTGATCACCAAAGCGCCCGCGCAGGCCCACTCCGGCGGCCTCAGCCACGCTGCCGAACTCACACAACAGCGGCTCCAGAATGTCGGCTACCGCGCAGTCACCGCAATCGGGCTGCAGATTCGGCTGGTCCAGCCGCGAGATATCCAGCAAGTCGCTGAGCATGTCTTCGGCACTTTCCAGCGCCGTGTGCGAACGCTCGACCAGCAGACCCGCAGCTTCATCCAAGGGGGTCTCACGCAGGGTAGAGATCAGCAACCGCGCGGCATTGAGCGGCTGCAGCAGATCGTGACTGGCCGCTGCCAGATAGCGGTCCTTGCTGCGATTGGCCTGCTCGGCAGCATCTCGCGCCTCGCGCAACTCACCCTGGGTACGCTCGTGCTCGATAATCTCGAAACGCAGGCTTTCGTTCAGCGCCTCCAGCTCCCGGGTGCGCTGCAGGACACGCTGTTCCAGTTCATCGTTCAGTTGCTGCATTGCCTGCTGCGCCTGCTTGCGCTCGGTCACGTCGGCAACAAAGGCTTCAATCACATGGTCGGAAGCGTCAGGGCGCAGCAGAATGTTCATGCGTACGTCCATCAGGCTGCCGTCGGCACGACGCAGCCGGGTTTCATAGCCGGTCAGTTCGCCCTTGCGCAGCAGGTGATTGCGAATGCGCTGGAATTCCTCTGCCCCCTCGATGAAAAACTGCTCGGCCAGCGAGCGCCGAGCGTGCACCAGCGCACCGACCGAGTCATAGCCAAGCATCCGCGCCAGCGACTGGTTGGCTGCCCGCAGGCCATCCGTCAGGCTGGCCTGAAAAATCCCGTGCACCGCATTCTCGAACAGCCACTTGTAGCGGTTGCGCTCGTCCTCCAGCTCCTCAAGCCGCGCCAGCAATTCCGGGTAGTAGCTCTTGCGCGAGGACTGCGACCCCAGCCCCAGCAGCCCCGTCAGCACCTCACGGCGCGGATCAGAGGGCTTCGGCATAGACCACCTCGACATCCTGCAGACTGGATTCACGCGGATTGGTCAGGATGCAGGGGTCATCCATCGCGTGCAGCGACAGGGTGCGCAGGTCGCTGGTATCAACGCCATGCATGCGCAGACTCTGGTGAAAGCCCATTGCCTGCTTCAGCTCGATCAGATGTTGAACCAGCCGCTGGCGCACCTGCGGAGTAGTCATTCCGCGGGTATCAATGCCCAGAGTATTGGCGATCACCTTGAAGCGCTCCGGCGCGGCGTCAAAATTGAACGCCACCACATGTTCGACCAGGATCGCGTTGCATAGCCCGTGCGGCAGATCAAGGAAGCCGCCGAGGCTGTGTGACATGGCGTGTACAGCGCCGAGAATGGCGTTGGAAAACGCCAGCCCGGCCTGCAGGCTGCCGAGCATGATCTGCTCGCGCAGGGCAATGTCCTGCGGGTTCTGGATCATCTGTACCAGATTACCGTTAAGCAGGCGCATCGCCTCCAGGGCATGAGCGTCGGTCATCGGCCCGCTGCCGGTCGAGACGAAGGCCTCAATGGCGTGCACCATGGCATCGATTCCGGTACAGGCAGACAGGAAGGTGTCCATGGTTGACGTGGTTTCCGGGTCGATCAGCGACACATCCGGCACCACCGCCTTGCTGATGATGGAGAACTTCACCTTCTCCTGCTGATCGGAAATGATCACGAACTGCGACACATCAGCCGAGGTACCGGCGGTGGTCGGAATGCAGATCAGCGGCGGAATCGGCGCACGAATGGTATCGACGCCTTCAAATTCGAGAATATGTCGATCATGCGCCACGGCAATGCCGATGGCCTTGGCGCAGTCGATCGGGCTGCCGCCACCAATGGCGACAATGACGTTGCAGCCTGCAGCCCGGTACACCTCGGCACCATGCATGACCTCTTCAGTACGCGGATTGGCAGAGACCTGGGTGAACAGGACATAGTCGAGACCCTGCTCCATCAGGCTTTGCTCGACATCGACTACCCAACCGGCGGCCTGCACTCCCGGGTCAGATACCAGCAGCACCTTGCGGGCACCGAAAGTAGAGGCGTAATTGGCGACGGTCTTGCGCGATCCTGCGCCAAAAATAATCTCGGGCGTGACAAACTTGCGCAATTGGCTGACATCGTAGGACATGCTCTGGCATCCGCGTTGTTGTTGTAATGCTGCGTGCTCCAGGGGGCCCCGCAGGCGGTCCCGGCAGACTACCCCAACGAGGCGTTTTTTATAAGCGCCAAGGCGGCGAACTAAGACTGAAGTAGCAACGGCTCGCCCCCTAAGTTGGATGGCTCGCCTGCCCTTGTGCTCGCCAGCATGGGAGCACAACAACAAGGATGAGCCTCCATGTCTGCGCGTCACCCAACGCTCCGTCAGCTTCTGCTGGGCTGTCTGCTTTGCCTGTTGAGCTCAAATCTGCGAGCCGAGAGCCCACCGGCGCCCGGCTGGCAGCAGGCCGTGCAGCACCTGTTTCCCAGTGCCACCCGGTTGATCGAAAAGCAGGGCAGCCCGCCCGTGTATCAGGCATTCCAGCTGGATCAGCTGCTCGGCTACGCCTTTGAGTCAACCGACTACTCCAGCCTGCAGGGCTTTTCCGGTAAGCCGATTCGGCTGCTGATCGGCATGACTCCAGAAGGCAAGCTGACCGGGGTGACCGTGCTGGAGCACCATGAGCCGGTGTTCCTGCATGGTCTGGGAGAACAGGCTCTGTTCGACTTCGCCGGCCAGTACACCGGCCGCAATATCGTCACGCCCATCGTCGTCGGCAGTACCCACGGCGGCAGTGTCGATGGCGATGCGGTGGGTTACATCGACGGCGTCAGCAAGGCCACCGTGTCAGTCGTCATCCTCAACGAAACGGTACTGCAATCGGCGATGACGGTTGCTCGCGCGCTGCTGCCGGAGTTTGCCCAGGGACCACAGGCCGTCGCCCGTCCCGAGCGGTTCGAGCCAATGGACTGGCAGCAGTTGCTGACTCGAGGGTTGTTGCAGCAGTGGCAGCTGGATACGCCCGCAGTGGAAGCAGCACTGGGCAACAGCCTCAATCTGTACCCGGGCTTTTCAGACGATAGCGACCTGCCGTTCAGCGAGCTGTACTTTGCCTACCTGAACACCCCGATGACCGGCCGCAATCTGCTCGGCGAGGCAGCCTTCAGTCGTTTGCAAGACGAACTGCTGCCGGGCGAGCAGGCGTTGCTGGTGCTCTCACGCGGCCAGTACCCGCACGTGCCGGAAGACTTTATTCCCGCCACCGCGCCCAGTCGTATCAACCTGCTGCAGCATGGCAAGGCGATCGAGCTGCACGACATGAACTTCAACAACGGCATCCTGCTTCCGTTGCTCGCAGCACCGCCAGGCGACTGGCAGGCCAATATCTTCCGCATCAAAACCCACGCGGCATTCAATCCGGTAGAGCCTGCCGCGCTGCAACTCAACGTTACCCTGCGCCGTAACCCGCTGAGCGAGCAGCAAAGTCACTTCGAAAGGGCGTTGACGCTGGAGCCTGGACTGTTCGAGCTGCAAGAGGCCAGCGCAACCGCAGCGCCCACGCCGATCTGGCTGCAGATGTGGCAGCAACGTGCCTGGCAAATCGGCGCTCTGATGCTGTCGCTGGCGCTGGTCACCGCGCTATTCATCTATCAGCAGCGGGTCAGCCGGCACGCCCGCGGCTTTCATTTGCTGCGCGCCGGTTTCCTGCTGTTCACCCTGCTGTTCATCGGGTTCTACGCCCAGGGCCAGCTCTCGGTGGTCAATATTTTCACCCTGCTGCTCGCGCTCTGGCATGGCTTCGAGATCACGGTGTTTCTGATGGACCCGGTGATTTTCATCCTCTGGACCTTTACCTTCATCAGCCTGTTCCTTTGGGGGCGCGGCCTGTTCTGCGGCTGGCTCTGCCCCTTTGGTGCACTGCAGGAGATGGTCAGCTGGCTGGCGAAGAAACTGCACATTCGCCAGTGGAAGATCAGCGAACGCTGGCACCTGCGTCTGCAGAGGCTGAAATACCTCATTCTGGTTGCGCTGATCCCGACCGCTTTCTACTCGCTGACGCTGGCCGAGCGCCTGGCCGAAGTCGAGCCGTTCAAGACCTCGATTACCCTGTTCTTCGTGCGCAGCTGGCCATTTGTGCTCTACGCGGGACTGCTGCTCGGCCTCGGCCTGTTCGTGCACAAGTTCTACTGCCGCTACGTCTGCCCGCTGGGCGCGGGGTTGGCGATCCTCGGACGGCTGCGGCTGTTCTCCTGGCTCACCCGCATCGACGCCTGCGGCAAGCCTTGCCAGCACTGCCACAACAAGTGCGAGATCGGGGCGATCAAACGCAGCGGCGCGATTGATTACGATGAGTGCATCCAGTGCCTTGAATGCATCGTGATACTCAACAACGAAGATCAATGCGTCGCGCAGATCAGCGCGCGCAAGCAGGCGGCACGTTCGCAGCGCGCCGACAACAACATCATCGTCAGCGACTGGGCACCCCAACGCTAGGCTATTGCACTACCACAACAACAAAAGGACGTAACCATGCACGCTCTTGATCTGAACCACATCCGCTGGAATCAGCTGCCGGGCTTCGAGAACTTCGACTACTGCATTCTCAGTGTCGACCGCCCCAACCAACTGGTCGACGTACTGTTTCACTTTCACGCCCACGATCCCATCGTGATGCACCGCCACTGCGCGGTGAACCACACCTTCGTTATTCGCGGCGAGCATCAGCTGTTCCACGCCAACGGCAAGCTGAAAGAAAGCCGCCCAACCGGCAGCTACACCATCAGCCAGCCAGACACCACGCCCCACCGCGAGTGCGGCGGCGATGGCGGCACCCTGGTGCTGTTCAGCATCCGCGGTACCGAAGGTGTGATGTACGAAATTCTCGATGACCAACAGAACATCATCGCCGCGCTCGACATGGACACCTTTGAAGCCTTGTTCGCAGCCAACAACGACGCAGCATAACGCCGGTGCCGGATGGCCATGAGTATCCGGCCTGATCTCCCGAACCGGGCACAGATGATGGCACCGGCACCCAGAGACTGGAAACATCCTGAATCAGGCAGACAATTGAGCCGCAAGCAACCGATCGTATACTAGGCACATCATTGGCCACCCAAGATCCCCATGTCCCTGCTGATAGCGTTTGCTGTCCTCTCCATTCTGGTTTCCTTCATCTGTTCCATCCTTGAAGCTGCACTGCTGTCCATGACACCCAGCTTCATTGCCCGGCAAAAGGTCGAACGCCCCAGACTTTATCCCAGACTGAAACAGCTGAAAGAGAACGTCGACCAGCCGCTGGCGGCCATTCTGACCCTCAACACGGTCGCTCACACCGTTGGCGCCACCGGCGTTGGCGCACAGGTGACAATCGTGTTCGGTGATGGCTACCTTGGCGTCGCGTCCGCGATCATGACCCTGCTGATTCTGCTGGGCTCGGAAATCCTGCCCAAGACGCTGGGTGCCCGCTACTGGCCGGCACTGGCACCGCTGATGCCCGGCGTGCTGAACAGCATGATCCTGTTGCTGAAACCGTTCATTCTGCTATCCGATCTGGTCACCCGCAGTCTCGGTGGCAAGACGCTGGAGCATGACTTGCGTGCCGAGATCAAGGCCCTGGCTAGCCTTGGCCAGGAGCTTGAGTCGCTGGACGAGGAAGAACAGCGAATGATCCATAACGTGCTGGATCTGCATACCATCCGCGCCCGCGACGTCATGACCCCGCGTACGGTCAGCGAAACCCTGAGTCCGGAGCTGACGGTTGCGCAGGCGCGCCAGCGCGTCCAGCACGGCCAGTTCTCGCGTTATCCGGTGCTCGACGAGAACGAAACCCCGCTGGGTGTGCTGTTTCGCGTAGACCTGCTGGCAACCGATGACCGCGAGGCTCTGGTATCCAGCCTGATGAAGCCGGTCAAGGTCGTTCAGGACAGTCAGAATATCGAGGCCCTGATGACCCAGATGCTCAAGGAGCAACAGCACCTGTGTCTGGTCTATGACGAGTTCGGCAGCTGGTGCGGACTGGTGACCATGGAAGACATCATCGAGACGCTGATCGGTCGTCCGATCCTCGATGAAACCGACGAGATTCCCAACATGCGTCGTCTGGCACGCAGGTTGTGGGAGCACCGACTGAAGGCAGCTGGGTAAACGGTTCATCTCGGGTGAGCATGGGAGCTGCCCCAAGGCTGGCAGCGTTAAAACGCCGACTTGGCCAGGCGCAGGTGGCAGAACCATTTCCTGCGCTGATGTTGAGTCAGTATTTCGCCTTCCCGGCGAGCCAAAGGGGGCCGCTTGCCCGGCCCCCCAAGGGCACCCGGCTACGCGGCCCTGCGGGTTCGCTGCGTTGCTCGGCTTGGCAGGGGCCGGCAGAACTCGGCTCTGTGAGCCTCAAACAGGCTGCGGTTCTGTTTCCTGCCAATCCTGTGCTACTCGCCCGCGTAAACGGGACGAACCCGAGTGCACACTCAATCACTGGAGCATTCGGCCGACCGCATTGGCGGAATATTCTGTAGCGTTGCCCGATTTTATGGGCAGAACAAAAAAAACCGGTACCCACCAACGCGGGTACCGGTTCAGGCCATCTGGCCAGAAGGGCTGCTCTCGCAGCCCACGCACGATACAAAAAGCTGTCGATCAGGGCGCCTCGGCTACCCCCGTTGTCATCGCCGCGACACCGTTGTTGCCATGCTCCATCAGGGCATCGTTTTCCAGACTGTAGGGCGTCCACGCGAGCGACTCGGTGCTAGGATCGCCTGTGCGGGCGAAGTTGCTCCACTGGGTCATCAGCAAGTCAGCCATGACCATGTCCTGTGCCCCCCAGCGCATGGAGGCATAGATATCCGCTGTGTCGCCCTGGGTCCCGGTCACACCGTTGTTGTTCAGGTCACCAATCTGCGGCCGGGTATAGGCGTCGGTCAGTACCAGGCCGAGCAGATAGTTCTGCACCATACCGGCCGGATAATTGAACAGGTACGGCAGCTCGCAGCCATGGCAACTGCTCAGCCCCAGATCATCCCAACCCGGCGGCACCCGACTGAAGCGATAGATGTACTGATTGGACTGATACTCGGCGCTGCGCTGCTGCAACCAGATCGGCAAGGCGGCACGAATCGTGGTGTAGTCGCCGTTGGTCACCCCGGCCATCAGCGGCACATCGCTGGGCATGCCCTGCTGCACATTCCCGTAATAGGTGTTGGGCAGGTAGTAATTGTCCGAGTTGGGCCGATAGGTCTCTCGACGGATGTTGTTGTCCAGGTCTGCCTGGGCAAAGGCCGTCCAGGGCAGCGCCCGCGCCTGTTCCAGAGTGGTGACCCCGGCCCGCTCGAACAGTGCCTCACCAATAGCCTCCGACACCCCCAGCGAATCGGCCGGCGAGCTTTCCGTTTCCAGCGGCGCAACGCCACTCTGCACAATCGCCTTATGGAACAGCCCGACCGCCTGCGGCGAGTTCATCAGCGAGTAGACCTTACCGCCACCACCGGACTGGCCGAAGATGGTGACATTGCCTGGGTCTCCGCCAAACGCAGCGATATTGTCGCGAATCCATTCCAGCGCCATGACCAGATCCATCTGGCCATAATTGCCGGAGCCACCGTACCCACTCTCTGCGCTCAGCAGCGGATGGGCGATGTAGCCGAATGGCCCGAGGCGGTGGTTGACGCTGACCTGCACCACGCCCTTGGTGACCAGCCCGTTGGGGTTGTTGTACTGCGGCGAGTTGGCCGACAGGATGGCGAACGAGCCACCATGGAGCCAGACCATGACCGGCAGCCCCTCGGCATCCTTGGGTGCGGTGATATTGAGATAGAGCGAGTCTTCGCTCATGCCACCTTCATTGACCCGCTCCAGGGTGAAGTCCTGCGCCGACTGATCCGCCCAGGACGTCGCTTCACGCACACCTTCCCAGGGCTCGGCCGGCTGTGGCGGGCGCCAGCGCAACTCGCCCAGCGGCGGTTTGGCGTAGGGCACGCCGAGGAACTGCCAGGTCGAGGCATTGGCCTCAAAGCCGCGCAGCATGCCGCCGGTTGTCTCGACTTCAACCCGAGGGCCCGTCGAACGCTGAAAATGCGCCAGCGCATCGGCGGTATCGACAACCTTGCGGGCCCGCGGATCGGTATCGGTAAAGGCACCGACGTCATCCAGTCGCTCCAGCATGGCCGTCAGGCTGTTGCGAAAGTCGGCACTGGGCTGATCAAAGTTGATATTGCCGGCGTTGAACGAGACTTCCTCGCGGATCTCGTGGGTGATCTGGATGCCATTGTTCAGATTGCCGTCGGCGTCCAGAGTCTGCAGCAGAATCAGCATATTGGTGACACGCTGATCGCTGGCCGACTCTGCACCGGCAACAATGCTCAGAGGTGTAAGCTGCTCAGCGCCCACTGCCGATCCCAGTTCCAGATCGCCGATGAAGAAGCGGATGGTTTCATCCTCCCGATAGCGGAAGCCACCCTCGGCGTCGGTCTGGCCGGCGGGCGTCGTGCTGCCCTGGTAATCCAGCCCGGCCACCGGGCTGTCAATGAACACCCCGGTCCGCGCAGGGTTTGCGTCGGAGCCACCGCCCCCGCCACCCAAGCACCCCGTCAATGCCAGAAACAGCGGGGTCAAAGTCAACCCCAGCGCGGCTGAGCGCGCTGGTTTACGCACGTTTGAAATACCCATTTGCACTACTCCCTGTTGCTTGCAGAGCGACCGCACCGGGCTGCCGCAGCAGCCGGTGGGTCATGTACCAACCCTGAATTGAGTTGCCGGCAGCGGCGACTCAGTCGTCGCTGAAGCGCTCGCCCAGATAGGACTTCGCCTCGGCGATATCGGTAAGCTCGACATAGGATTCGCTGGTGGCGTTGTAAATCGGATAGCTGATTTCACCGTCGATGCTCGGGTTGCCGGTTTTGGCGAAGTTGGTCCAGATAGTCATCATCCGGTCGACAACCTGCTCGTCGGTGGCGTCAAATCCCGCCGAAGCCATGATGTCGGCCGGATCGCCACCCGAGCCGCTGACACCGTTGCCATTCAAGTCACCGATCACCAACGAGCTGCCGGTTGCCGGATCCAGTACCAGGCCGAGCTGGTAATGGGTCACCACGCTATCAAGCTTGTTGAACAGATAAGCCAGTTCTGCCGCGTGATAGGCATGCATGCCACGCGCGCGCCAACCTGCCGGCTGGTGGGCGAACAGGGTCGCGTACATTGGCTGAGCCTTCAGCGGTGCCATCCAGGGGAATACGTTGACGGTTGTGGCGATCGGCTCCTCGGTGTCGTTGGTGTTGACGCTGAACATGAACGGCACATCGTTATCCCGACCGGTCTCGAACAGCGCCCGCTCGGATACCGGCAGGTAGTAGTTGTCGACGTTGGTGTACTCGTTACCCGTGGCAGCTGCAGCAACCTCCTGCCAGGTGGCCTCACGCATCTCGGCCAGCGATGCGGCTCCCATGCGACCCTGAATGGTCAGGCCAAGGGCCTCGCCATCGGCCAGCGAGCGGGTATCCGGACGCAGGGTGCCGCTCTGACTGATCGCACGGTGGAACAGCCCTGCGGCCTGCGGCGACGCCATCAGCGACAGCACCTTGCGGCCGCCGCCGGACTCACCAAAGATGGTGACGTTATCCGGGTCGCCGCCAAAGGCCTCGATGTTGTCCTGCACCCACTGCAGGGCCATGATCAGGTCCATCTGGCCATAGTTGCCGGAACCGCCATAGTTGCTCTCGGCGGTCAGCTCCGGGTGCGCCAGATAGCCAAAAGCGCCCAGCCGGTGGTTGACCGAAACCTGCACCACCCCCTTGCTGACCACCGCTTCGGGGTTGTTGAACGGAATGGTGTTGCTGGTCAGGGCGGTAAAACCGCCACCGTGGAACCAGACCATAACGGGCAGGTTGTCGGCGTCCTTGGGCATGGTGACGTTGAGGTACAGCGAGTCTTCACTCATGCCGCCTTCACCAAAACGCTCCAGCGCCGCGTTCTGGGCGGCCTGGTCACTCCAGGCGACGGCATCGCGCACGCCTTCCCAGGGCTCTGCCGGCTCGGGCGCACGCCAGCGCAGCTCGCCCAGCGGCGGCTTGGCGTAGGGTACGCCAAGGAATTGCCAGGTCGTGTTGCTGGATTCGAAACCGCGCAGCTCGCCGCCAGTGGTGGCCACGACAATACGCTCACCGGTCGAGCGGCTGAAATGCTCGCGGGCATCGTCTGCCGCTACCACCTTGCGGGCACGGGGATCGGTATCGGAAAACGCGCCGGCACTTTCCAGATCCGCAACCAGGCCGGTAATCGCCGTGCGGAAATCCGCCACCGGCTGATCGAAATTAATGTCCGCAGCAGCAAGCGAGACTTCGGTGCGAATCTGCTCGGTAATCTGGATACCGTTATTCAGATTGCCGTCGGCATCCAGCGTTTGCAGCAAAATCAGCATATTGTTGACCCGAGGGTCAGATGCGTCGGTTGCACCCTGAATAATACTCAGCGGTGTCATCACTTCTGCACCGACAGCTGCCCCCAGCACCATGTCACCAATGGAGAAGGTAACCGTTTCGCCCGGGCGATAGCGGAAGGTTCCGGTGTCACTGGTTGTACCAGTGTTGCCGCCTGCACTGTAGTCAAGACCTGCCACGTGGCTGTCCACAAAGGTGCCGGTGCGACGTTCATCGTCACTCCCGCCGCCGCCACCAAGACAGCCGGCCAGCGGCAAGGTAATTGCCATCAGGGATATGCTCAGATAGCTGATACGCTTGGGAGGTGTTGCAATACCGGGGTTCATGCTGCTCTCCGTTTTATTGTTGTAAGAAGCCAAGCAAGAGAAATGACTTGCTGGTCACCCTCCGCTCCGGCTGAGCATAGGCAGACTTGCAAGGCACAACAACGGAAAAATGAATGATCATTCGCAGCGATACGGCGACTCATTTTCGAGACATCAATCCTCTCCGTCTCGGCCAGTGCTTCCCCTCTCATGTCACGGCAGATAAGCCTATTAAATGGAGCGAACATTCATTCTTAATGAAAAACAGTCATCTATGAACGCTCGACCCCACGTCCCCATCACCACCGGCGCTTCCCGGAAGAGGCCTTTAGCGAGACAGAACACCATGACCAAACAACTGCACAGCAACCCTGTTGAGCAATATTCACCGCGCTGATGGCAGCAAACGCGAGTGCAGAAACGCCACGGGCGCCTTGCGGCGCCCGTGGGTTGGAGGGGTAAAACCGGTGAATCAGGTCAGGTCGAAACGATCTGCGTTCATCACCTTGTTCCACGCTGAAACAAAGTCGGTCACGAACTTCGCCTTGGCGTCATCCTGGGCATAGGCCTCCGCCAGCGCCCGCAGCTGCGAGTTGGAACCAAACACCAGATCCACCCGAGTACCGGTCCACTTCACCGCGCCGGTCTTGCGGCAACGGCCTTCAAACACATCGGCATCGTCCGAGGTCGGGAACCAGGCAGTGCTCATGTCGACCAGATTGACGAAGAAGTCATTGCTCAACGCACCCGGGGTGCTGGTAAACACGCCGTGCTTGCTGCCACCGTGGTTGGCGCCAAGAACCCGCAGGCCACCGACCAGTACAGTCATCTCCGGCGCACTCAAGCCGAGCAACTGCGCCTTGTCGACCAGCATCTCCTCGTCCGAGACAGTGAATTTGGTCCGGCGGTAATTACGGAAACCATCAGCCTCAGGCTTGAGCGGCTCGAACGACTCGGCATCGGTCTGCTCGTCAGTGGCGTCGGTACGACCCGGCGCAAAGGGTACGGTCACACTGTGCCCGGCATCCTGCGCAGCCTTCTCGATAGCCGCCGCGCCGCCCAGCACGATCAGGTCAGCCAGCGAGACCTTCTTGGCACCGGCAGCGTTGAAATCTGCCTGGATGCCTTCGAGTACCTTGAGCACCTTGGCCAGTTGCTGCGGCTGGTTGGCTTCCCAATCCTTCTGCGGTGCCAGGCGAATCCGTGCGCCGTTGGCTCCGCCACGCTTGTCAGAATCGCGGTAGGTCGAGGCTGACGCCCAGGCAGTCGAAACCAGCTCGGCAACGCTCAGACCGGAGCCCAGCAACTTGGCTTTCAACGTGGTGATGTCCTGCGCATCGATCAGCGGGTGATCGACTGCAGGCACCGGATCCTGCCAGATCAGATCTTCAGCCGGAACTTCAGAGCCCAGGTAGCGCACCTTCGGCCCCATGTCCCGGTGGGTCAGCTTGAACCAGGCGCGAGCAAAGGCATCGGCGAACTCTTCCGGGTTCTTGTGGAAGTGCTCGGCGATCTTGCGGTACTCGGGATCCTCGCGCATCGCCATGTCGGCGGTAGTCATCATGATACCGACCTTCTTGCTGGGATCCTCGACATCCGGCGCGTGGTCTTCGGGCGCCAGATTCTTTGGCACCCACTGCCATGCACCCGCTGGGCTCTTGGTCAGCTCCCAGTCATAACCCAACAGCACATCCAGGTAGCCCATATCCCATTTGATCGGATTGGGTGTCCAGGACCCTTCCAGACCACTGGTGATGGTATCGCGGCCCTTGCCGCTGCCGAAGCTGCTCTTCCAGCCGAAGCCCTGCTCTTCAATGCCTGCTGCTTCCGGCTCTGCGCCGACGTGGGCAGCATCACCTGCACCATGGACCTTACCGAAGGTGTGGCCGCCGGCGGTCAGTGCCACGGTTTCGTAATCGTTCATTGCCATGCGAGCAAAGGTTTCGCGAATGTCGCGAGCCGACGCCAGTGGATCAGGATTGCCATCCGGGCCTTCCGGGTTCACATAGATCAGCCCCATCTGAACCGCAGCCAGCGGGTTTTCCAGATTACGGTCACCGGAATAACGGCTATTGGGCTTATCGCTGGTGGCCAACCACTCGTCCTCTGCACCCCAGTAGATATCCTCCTCGGGAGCCCAGATATCGGCGCGACCGCCACCAAAGCCGAAGGTCTTGAAGCCCATGGTCTCCAGTGCCACGTTACCGGCGAGAATGTACAGATCAGCCCAGGACAACTTGCTGCCATACTTCTTCTTCACCGGCCACAACAGGCGGCGAGCCTTATCCAGGTTGGCGTTATCCGGCCAGCTGTTGATGGGAGCAAAGCGCTGGTTGCCAGTAGAAGCACCGCCACGGCCATCAGCAGTACGGTAAGTACCAGCAGAGTGCCAAGCCATGCGGATCATAAACGGACCATAGTGACCGTAGTCTGCCGGCCACCAGTCTTGGGAGTCAGTCATTACCGCTGCCAGATCTTTCTTGACCTCAGCCAAATCGAGCTTTTTGAATTCGGTGGCATAATCGAACTCACCGCCCATCGGGTCCGATTTCGGGTTGTGCTGGTGCAAGATGGCAAGGTTGAGCTGGTTAGGCCACCACTCTTTGTTCATCTTGAGCCGAGTATTGGACCCATGCATTACCGGGCATCCGCCAGTCTTCTTATCAGTCATGTCAGTCTCCGCTCTTGTGTGGGGGTGTCATATCGCAGGATCGGAGGGAGTCAGTCTGCTGAGCGCCTGGGAACCTGCAACCTGCAAGTAAGTTAAGCACGGAGCCGGAATAGCGCCATTAACTTAAATCAAAGCATTCAATAGACTTTGACTATAAAAACACCCCAAGCGATGTTTTAACGCCATCGCGCTGGCGCATCAGCGCCGGCTTGTGCCGAATAATGGCGGAAGGACATGGGAGTCGAACCCACCAGACGCGCGTTGCGCATCTCACCGGAGTTGAAGTCCGGGCGCCCCACCGGGGACGATGTCCATCCATTGCAGCGGCAGGCTCAGCCTGCCGCCAGGAAACGTTGCTCACGCACGAAGCGCGTCACGCCCGCGCGATCCAGATACTCCAGCACCTGAATGGTCAGGTTGCGGCCGATGCCCGAGGCATCGCGGTACTCGGCGGCGTTAAAACTGCCGGACGGCGAGTCTGCCACCAACTGCCGTGCGACCGCTACCAAGCCTTCCACCTGTGATGGCAGGTAATAACGGTTGGGTGCTACGGCCACCAGTTCACCCGCTCGCTGCATGCGCTGCAAGAACGCTTTAAGCACATCAAGCTCGATACCCAGCGCGGTGGCCAGCTCGCCGACAATCGGCGGTCGCAGCCCGCCCGGCGCCAGCTCGGCAGCCACCCGCGCCAGCAGGTCGGCATCGCCCGCCTGCAGCTGCGGCCGGTGATCTGGCAAATGCAGCGCCCAGGCGGTGCGCTGCAACCGCCCCTCGGCCTGCCAGCGTTGCAGCAATTGACGCGCCACCGGCAACGGCAGTTGCAGGCAGCCGACCAGCCCGAGCTGCCCCTCCCCCGGGCCGAGCAATTCGGGATGCTGCTGATGCCAGTCGGCCAGACGCTCGGCCAGACGCTGCCAGCGCGCTTCGCTGGCCTCGACGGTCAGCGCGACCCGATGACCGGCCGCCGCCAGCACGATCAGGCCCTCAGCCGGCAGCAGCTGCTCGAGCTGGTCAGCGGACAGATTCAGTTTCAGCGCCAGTTCCGGCAACGCCACCGCGCCCTGTCGCAGCGCTGCGGCCAGCACCTCACCCGCTGTGCTGGCGGCCGCCCAGGCTGACAGCCAAGCCAGCCGCTGCGGATGACTGCGGCCACGGCGCATACCCTGCGGGTCCAGCACCCGGCCGCCACCCAGCGTGGTGTTCGCCGCCGGATCGCGGATGATAAAGCGATCTCCCCAGACTGCGGCCGCCGGCTGCTCCAGCATCAGTTGCGCCAGACCGGCCGCTTCATCGAGCAGCACCACCCGCACCGACTGGATCGCCGTACCCAGATGCAGTTGCAGCACGCCCCGGTGCCAATGGCTGTCCGGCAATTGTGCAAGAGACACGTCCAGCCGATCACTCAGCGGCAGGACCTGCTCGCTCAGCCAATCACCACGCTGGGGCTGTTCCGCCGAAACCGCGCCACCCAGATTGAGCGCACAGCGTTGTCCGGCATGAACCTCGGCAACCTCGCTGGAGGCCCGTTGCAGGCTGCGCACCCGCACCTCCTGCCCATGCAGCCAGAGCTTTTGCCCCACCTGCAGGCGACCGCTGACTAGCGTGCCGGTCACCACGCAACCCGCCCCGGCGATGCTGAAGCGGCGGTCGATCATAAAGCGCGCCGGGCTGTCGCTCGGCCGCACCTCACGCTGTTCTGCATGTTGCTGCAGCGCCTGACGCAGCGCGTCAATGCCCTGCCCGCTGGTGCTGGAAACCCGCCATACATCCGCATTCGGCCAGCCCGCATCGGCCGCCAGCGCCTGCACCTGCTCGGCGACCCGCTGCTGTTGAGCAGCATCCACCAGATCACAACGGCTGATCACCAGCGCTAAATCACGCACAGCCAGCAGTTGCAAAATCGCCAGATGCTCGCGGGTTTGCGGCATCACGCCGTCATCGGCCGCCACTACCAGCAGCGCCATATCCACCCCGGCGACGCCCGCCAGCATGGTGCCGATAAAGCGCTCATGGCCGGGCACATCGATAAAGCCCAGCGGCTCGCCGCTTTCGCTCGGCAGCCAGGCAAACCCCAGCTCGATGGTCAGCCCGCGGCGCTTCTCTTCGGCCAGCCGGTCGGTATCTACCCCGGTCAGGGCACGAATCAATGAGGTCTTGCCGTGGTCAACGTGCCCGGCGGTGGCAATGATCACCCGGCCGCTCCCAGCGCCGCACGCAGCTCTTGCGGGTCTTCCAGACAGCGGCAATCGAGCAGCAGACTGTCGTCGGCAATCCGGCCAATCACCGGCTGCGGCAACTGTCGCAGGCGCTCTGCCAACTGACGCAGCGCGCGGCTGCGCTCACGCCGATTGCCACTGGTGCTGCACACACGCAGCGCCGCACTCGGCAGCACGTCGAGCGGCAGCGAACCGGAGCCGATCTGGCTGCTGACCGCGCAAACATCCACCGCAAAGCCCTCCCCCGCCCAGCGCTGCAGATCAGGCAGCAGTGCCGCGCAGGTCCGCTGAATCGACTCGGCACTGCGGGTCAGCAGACGCAGGGTCGGTACCCGCTGCACCAGGGTGTCCGGGTCGGCATACAAGCGCAGCACCGCTTCCAGTGCGGCGAGGGTCAGCTTGTCGCAGCGCAGCGCACGTTTCAGCGGACTCTTGCGGATGCGCGCGATCAGGTCCGCACGGCCTGCGATGATGCCGGCCTGCGGCCCGCCGAGCAGTTTGTCGCCACTAAAGGTGACCACGTCGACGCCTTCGGCCAGCACCTGCGCGACCACCGGTTCGGCGGGCAGACCCAGCGCCTGCAGGTCGATCAGCGAGCCGCTGCCCAGATCCACCGCCAGCGGCACCTGATGCTCACGGGCAATCGCCGCCAGCTGCGCCTCGCTGAGCGCGGTACTGAAGCCTTCGATGCGGTAGTTGCTGGTGTGTGCCTTGAGCAGCAGCGCGGTGCGCGGGCCAACGGCTTCGCTGTAGTCGCGCGGGTGGGTACGGTTGGTGGCGCCAACCTCGCGCAGCTTGCAGCCGGCGCGGGCCATGATGTCCGGCAGGCGGAAGGAGCCGCCGATTTCGATCAGCTCACCCCGCGAGACCACCACCTCGCGGCGGTTCGCCAGTGCATTGAGCACCAGCAGCACGGCAGCGGCATTGTTGTTGACCACGGTCGCGGCTTCCGCGCCGGTCAGGCGGCAGATCCACTGCTCGACATGATCATCACGGTCGCCACGCTGACCGCTGGCCAGATCGAACTCCAGATTGCTCGCGCCGAGGGCGACCGCATTCATCGCCGCCACCGCTTCCGGCGGCAAGGGCGCGCGGCCCAGATTGGTATGCAGCACCGTCCCGGTCAGGTTCAGCACCGGTCGCATGGACGGCGCCAGCGTCGCCAGCAGGTGCTGACGCAGCCAGTGCACCAGTGCCTCGTCGTCGCTGATCTCGCCGCCGCGCCACAGCTGCAGCGCGGCACGCACACCATCAACCACCAGTGCGCGGCCGTGATCGGCAATCAGTTGCTGCACCAGCGGCCAGGTCAGTACCCGGTCGACCGCGGGTGGTCGGTTAAAGGTGGCCGTCATGCGACCACCCTTGGCTCAGTCTGCGTCGCCGCTTTGCAGCAGGCGCAGAATCTCTGCCAGCGCGCCATCGGCAAGCGCGCGCATTTCATCGTCGGTGCGGTCCTGAATCGGATGCGGAACAAAGACCATGGCCGGATCAAAGCCAAGGGCCTTCGACTGCAACGCCGCGGCCTGAACAAATTCACTGGAGGCAACCCCTACTCCCGGGATCTGACGTGACTCCAGGTCTGCGATGTCATGCATACAGCACGACGTGCAAGACCCTCAGTCGGCCAGACCTTCCACCAGCAGATCCACCTCGGCGGCCATCTGCTGCTTGAGTTCGGTCGGAGCAATGCGGGTGAAGGTCGGCTTGTTATAGCGCTTCACCGCAATACCCATGGCTGCCAGCTGCTCCTCTATACGGTCGAGGAAGACATTGCCGCGTGGCTTGGAAATGTCGAGCAGACCGACCACCTTGCCTTCAAGGCTGGCGGGACGGGCCAGACGCGCACGCTGCGCCGGCGCCCGTTCCGCAGTCGGATCGAGCACAATGCTGTGGTTCATGACGTTACCTCACGTGTTACCGGAGACGAACCGACCGAGCCTGACGCGGCCCAACCGGCAATTATGGCAGAGAACAGGCCGGCGGTGCCGCCAGCCCTGACGATCAACAGCCCGCCCGGGCGGAACTTGGGCACCTGCTGATCCTTGAAACGTTCGGGGATACCTTCGGCGATGCCGCCGGCACCGGCTACCAGTTCGGCACCGGGAGCCAGCAGCAGCTTTTCGAGTTCTTCACGCAACCGCTGCTTCGACCAGCCAGCCTCGATAAAGACCCGCGCATGTTCGGGCGAGACTACCAGCACCGCGTCACCGGCCATCGCCAGCTTGGCGTGGTCCACCGTGCGCAGCGACAGGGCAAAGGAGCGCGCCAGCGATTCGGGGTCGCGCGACTTCTGATCGACGATGCCCTGCACGCCCTCACCGGGGAACAGGGTCACCGCCGAGCGCCCGGCCTCAACGCCGCGCTCCTGCGCCAGCGGCAGCCAGTCGGCGTCTTCGGCCTCGGCGAAACAGAAACTGTACTTGCCCGGGTTGCCCAGCGTCGCACGATCGATCTCGCCCGGCCGACCACCGCCGACATTGCGAATGAGCAGTTGCAGCGCGCGGCCAATGGTGGCGTTGGCGCGGTTGCCCTGCCCCAGCGCGTTGACGCCGGAATTCATGCCGATGGCGCGGGCGGCGGGGCCGTTGACCACGATCATCGGGCTGCCGAACATGGTGGTGCAGATCAGGCCGTGTAGGCCGAATTCATCGGTCAGTGCCGCTTCCAGCGCGGCCAGCAGCACCGGCATGTATTCCGGCTTGCAGCCGGCCAGCACCGCGTTGATCGCGACCTTCTCGACGGTCACCGGCACCAGATCCGGCGGCATCAGCCCGACCACCTCGTCGGGCTTGCGGCTGGTGCCCTTGAGCATGCGCAGCACCCGCACCGGTGTCGGCGGCACCACCGGCAGGCCATCGCTCCAACCACGCTCGAAGCAGGCTTCCATCGGGTCTTCGGCGCTGCCCATGTCGATCTCGCGCGACTGCAGGCGAATATCACCAAAGGCCAGTTCCAGCTCTTCGCTGATACCCGGCTCCAGCGTCTTCGAGCCACAGCCAGGGCGCATCACCGGCAGCGCCTCGCCCAGCTCGGCCAGGCCGGTCAGCTGTCGCCAGTCTTCCTTGTGCCAGCCGTAGGTGCGCTCGACTTCCACGCCGTTCTCGACCCGAATCAGCGTCGGCACAAACTCGATGCCAAGGTGGAAGGAGTGTTCGAGCGTCTTGTCGTACAGGGAGGATGGCAGGTCGGCGGCATACTCGGCCGAATCCTGCGCGTAGACAGTCAGCGGCCCGGCCTGGGCAATCTCGGCCAGCAGCGGCTCGACCAGTCGACAGGTCGGGCAGTCAGCCTTGGCGACGACGATCAAGCCGTCGGGAAGTGCAGGTTTCATGGGCAGCCCTTTGAGGGTCTTGTGTCTCGATTAGCAGACAGAATAGGCAGGCTGCCGTCCAATTCCAACCACCGACCGCCGTCATGGATGCGCTGATTGAAGGGGTATCAATACAAGCGAAGCAGCTCACCAACGCGCGTAATGATCCTCTACCAGCCCCCAGGCACCATCCAGCGTCAGCGTCTCCCCGGCAATCCGCAACTCGCCGCTGAATTGGCCGAAGTGCTGCTTAAAATTGGACGCCAGCAACAGTGCATTGAGCTTTTCCTGACGGGTGCCAGCCGGCTCGAACTGCAGGTCAACCTGCCCGTCCGCCGAGCGCAGCTGCCAGGGCGCCAGCGGCTTGGCGCGGTCAAATTGAAAGTCGACCATATCGACCTTGATCGGTTGATCGTCCAGCCAGATGCCATTCTCGGTAAAACCGGTTTCGTTGACCCCGGCCGCCAGGTTAAAGCCCAGCCGCCGGCCATCTGGCAAGCGGCAGGACAGACTGCCCCAGTTCCAGAATGTTTCCCGGCGCATAAAGCCCGTGGTCCAGTCGACTGCCGCCAGCGCGCCGAGCTGGCGCAGATCAAACTGCTGCCCGCGCCAGCTGACGCTGCCGGTGCAGACCCGCGCGGCGGTCTTGCGGGTGAATACCCAGCCCGTATATCCGGCCCGGGTGCAAATCGACAAAGGCTGCTGACTCGCCCCCTCGTCAATCCGCGCATCGATGCGGGTGCCGTCGGCCAGCTCGACCAGCAACTGACGCACGCCGGCTTCGCCAGCAGCATCCACAGTGATTCGGTTACGCCCTTTCTCGAATACCGCCCGACCACTGCCAGGCCGTGAGTCGAACGTCGTGCCGCGGGCCAGCGGCTGGAGAAAGCTGAACTCGTCGAAGCGCCGGGTGTGTGGATCAAACAGGTAGACGAAGGCACTGCTGACCAGCTTCAGATCGACAATCGCCACGCCAACGATCAGCTCCGGGCTGAACAGGCTGATGAACTGAAACTGATTGCAGCAAAAGCGCTTGGCCAAGTGCGAACGCGGCTTGTCCATCACCGTGCGCAGGTCAAAGTCCTGGTAGTTGATCTCCTCCACCCCGTCGGGGAAGAGGCCATAGCGGGGTTGGCCGGATGCGTCGATCAGGCGGGGTAATGCGGGCATTGGTGTGCTCTCTTGTTATTGGCAGAACCGAGCTCGACGAGCTGTGTTCAGTAAAGCAGAAGCTGCGTGCCAACCCTATCGCATTGACGGAAAAGTGCCAGAGCCTTTGGTGATTGGGGAATGGATACTGCGCTAACGCGAACCCGCAACTGGATCCCTGCCTGCGCAGGGATGACGAGGTTTATGTATCGGCATTTCCAAAGCCACGCTCCGGAGTTGGCCAGACGTAAGCGGCATTCAGAGTGGAGCCTCCCACGGCAATCCAAACCTCCACGTCATCCCTGCGCAGGCAGGGATCCAGTCACGCAAAGGCATCAGACATCATAGACCCACTGCCATACCAAGAGGCGCACCCAAGGGATGACGAGGTTTATGTATCGGCATTTCCAAAGCCACGCTCCGGAGTTGGCCAGACGTAAGCGGCATTCAGAGTGGAGCCTCCCACGGCAATCCAAACCTCCACGTCATCCCTGCGCAGGCAGGGATCCAGTCACGCAAAGGCATCAGACATCATAGACCCACTGCCATACCAAGAGGCGCACCCAAATGACCAAACAACCCTGCGTCTACATCCTCGCCAGCCAACGCAATGGCACCCTGTACGTCGGCGTCACCAGCAACCTGCTCAAGCGTATCTGGGAACACAGGAACGGCGTGGTCAGTGGTTTCACACAGCGTTACCGAATCCACCAGCTGGTGTACTTCGAGCAAGCCGCCGACATGCTCAGCGCCATCAGCCGCGAGAAGCAGCTGAAGCGCTGGAAACGACAGTGGAAAATCAACCTGATCGAGCAGAGCAATCCTGCTTGGGATGATCTCTACACCAGACTCGCAGCCCCCGGGCAGGAGCGCTGCTGAGCGAACGGGTTTATTCGACCACCACTACCCGATTGCGACCGCTGTGCTTGGCCTGATACAGACCATCGTCGGCACGGCGCATCAACTGCTGATAGTCCGGGTGACCATTGAAACAGGCAACGCCGATACTCAGCGTGATGTTGAGCGTCCGATCCTGCGGCAGACGGAAGACTTCCTGCTCGACACCGCGGCGCAACTTCTCGGCCACGCGACGCGCGCCATCCAGTCCGGTATCGACCAGCAGCATGAGAAACTCCTCGCCACCCAGACGGAACAGGTAATCCCCGGCACGACTGCTGTTGATCAACAGCGAGGCCAACTGCTGCAGCACCCGATCCCCGGCCTCGTGGCCGTAACTGTCGTTGATCTGCTTGAAGTAATCGATATCCAGCGCCAGCACGGAAAATGGCGTACCGTGACTGCGGGCATGACTGACCTGACGGGTCAGCACTACCGGCAAAAACTTGCGATTGAGCAGGCGGGTCAGCACGTCACGCCCGGCCTCCAGCTCATTGTTCTGCTCGAACAGGTGATCCAGGCTGAACCGGATTGCCTTCACCGTTTCCCGCAATTCACGCAGGCGCGCGATGCGCTCGGCCGGGTCCTGGTCGAACAGCGGCAGGATCACATCGTCAATCCGCTCCATCGCATCAAGAATCTGCTGAGCCTCGGGCGCGCCCTCAAACGCATGGGCGCCCTTATGCCGGAACCACAGGCCAAACTCGGAGGCGAGAATACGCGGCAGATGTTCACCGCTCTGGCCAACGGCCTGATCGAACATCAACTGATTCTCCCAGTCGAACAGCGCTGCGCGTTGACGTTCCTTTTCAGTAGCAATGTTCTGGGTGACCGAAAACAGGCGATAGGCTTCTTCATTACGCGAGTTACGATCGTGCGAGGTGGAATAGGCGTGACTCATGATCTCCATCGCCAGATCCACGGTGTCCGACATCAGTCGCGCCGCATCCAGGTGCTCGCGCTCCGACAACTCGCAATCCTCCTGCAACAGGCTGATAAAGCGGTCCTTGAGACAACGCGCACCACGCAGCACCAGGTGCACGGGGATATCAATGCGGGCATGAACCTCACCTACTTTCTTCTGCTCGGCAATGATTCGTGCCAGCGCGACCTCATCCTCACTGTCAAACAACCCTTCCAGCCAACGACGCATGGACAGACTCAGGCGGCCCTGAACCTGATCATGCGAGAGAAAAAGCGACGCAGCCGGATCGGCCATCATCTCCGAGTAGAAGGTTTCGGTCAGATCAACAGCATGACGAATGCAGAACTCCAGTACAAAGCGACGACTCTGCTGACTGAACTTCTGGTTTAACAGCCCCCATTCCTGTGAAAGCTGCTCAACGGACAAGCGCGGCATTGACAAACACCTCAAAATGACTAGCCGGCGATTGTTTCACGCCCGCGCGCTGCTGTCATCCTGCCACTAGAGCCGCTCAAGGGCTTTCAGTAACTGCGCTCGTTCCCAGACACTGAGCAGCTCGAGCGGATCGGTGCCCGCACCGCGCCAACTATCCTGCCCGGCAACGCGACCGTCCTGCAGTTCGCAGCCCAGGCAGTGGTGCAGCTCTCCGGCGTCCTTGAACAGCGCAACACGCTGGCCATCAATGCAGACATGCACCACGCCAGTGTCGATCTCGGCCCAGCGCGGCCCGTCACCACGCATCAGCGAGCTCTGCTGCAGGGCAACATCGCGAAACAGTTGATACACCTCACGGGCAGAGACAGTAGCAGTAGCAGAACGACCGGGCATGAGGATGGCTATCTCCGATAATCAGCAAAAATCAGCAAAACGGCGCTGCAGCTTGTGGAGCCGGCAATCGCACACTACGCTGGCTGGCAGCTGAATGGCCGACAATCATAACAACGAGAACCCCATGAGCAACTCGATACACTCGCACCTGAGAACCGAAGTGATTGCCACCTTTGTCGTCAATGCGCTGCTCAACGGCGCAGTCGCCTGGGTACTGCTCCGTGAGCAGGCGACGCTCAGTCTGCGTGGCGAGGGCGGAATCGCCGCCGATCTGGTGATCACCGCCCTTGTCCTTTGCATGTTGCTGAGCTGGATCACCATAGCCCTGCAGCGCCGCAAGGTCAGCAGCGGCCAGTTTCCCGCAGTCGCCGCGGACCGATTCAGCGTGCTGCGACAGATCATTCGCTACCTGCCGGACCGCCCTCTCGGCGCTGCCCTGTGCATCGGTCTGATGGCAACACTGATCTACGCTGCACCCACCATCGCGCTGCTCGGCCTGTTCGGCATTGAGCAGCTGAGCGTCAGTCACTACCTGATTTTCAAAACCCTTTGGACCGGGCTGATTGCCGCTCTGACCTGTCCGCTGGCGGTGCTCTTCCCACTGTTCAAACACCAGGCAGCCGGCACTCCGGCGCCACTGGTCAGCGACGCCGGAGCCTGATCACTCGCTCGGGCTTAGCGCCTGCCAGGCCCGATCACCCCGTCTGGCACCGGCGGCAGCCCACATGCGCTGCACTGTCTGGTCACGAGCCCAGCGCTGTCCGCCGGCGTCCTCCGGCTGGTCGGCCCACTGCGCAGTTGCTCGCGTCATCAATGTGCGCACCCATTCGGTCGCGCCGGCCAGCAATACCAGGCCTTGATCGGATCCTGCCTCGGTGGCAATCCGCTCCAGCAAGGTGATGGCCGCCAGCATCTGCCGCAGCATTGCCTGCGGCCAATCACGGGCCCGCCCTTCGCGCAGCAGATAACCCATGAGTGCCACACTGACATACAGCTCCTCCAGGGCACCAAAGGGGCGGGCATAATCGGTCCAGCCATCACCGGGCAGCATCGCCGAGGCATCCAGCACCACGCCCTGCAACTGCATGCGCGCGGCCGGCAGCTCCGGCATAAAGGCCGCCGGATTGCGTGGGCTCATCGACACACCGTCCGCCGTGGCAGGCATGTGCACCACACTCAATGCGCCATCCTGCCCGCTGGCGCGGCACACCACAAAGTACGCCTCGCAATGCTCAGGCAGCGGCACCCAGCCCTTGTTGCCACTCAGGCGAATACCACCTGCGTCATCGGCTTGCCAAAGGGTCTGCAAATCACGCGGGCTGCGAATGCCCTCCTCGCTCAGACTGAAGCCGTGCAGCCCGCCGCCGCTGATCTGCGGGAACATCGCCCGCAGCGCTGCCTCGTACCCGGCGCTGAACGCCCAGGCAGCACGATCAGCCTGGAAGCCGCCCATCACCGCCAGTGCGAAGGGCGACAGTTCATCCAGCGGCAGCTGCCGCCAGTTGGCCAGCCAGTCATCAGCCGACTCCATCGCAGGCACATCAACAGATGCTTTAAGGCACCACTGCACAGGGGAAAACGCGCTCACCGGATTTCTCCTTATATCGGCTTTGTTAGCAACGCAGCGAGACTAGCATGGCTCGGCGAACATCTGCTCAACCAACCACTCGGCATCCTCACCCGCGCCCATCACCAGCGCCGAGGCGCGGTTGCGCTGCCACGGCCGCCCCAACCAGCCGAGCCCCGGCACCGGCGACAGGCCACTGTGGTGCAACACCCGCCCGTGCTCATCCAACGCCCCAAGCACCTGCAGCCAGCCCAGCGCATCGCGGTAGCCGACCGCCCAGATCACCGCATCAATGTCGTGTTGCTGGCCATCAGCACATTCAACCAGCCGACCATCCGCGCGCCGCACCCGCGGCAACAGCTCAACACCAAGACGCTGCAGATCCGGCAGTGCCGCCTGCCGATTCGGGAACGGATCGAGGCGCCGCATCCGCCGCCCGATAACACTGTCAGCCGAGGCGCGCATCAAGCCGAGCCGCTGCAACCACCACCAGATCGAGCGCCCGAACAATCGCTCCGGCAACAGCCGGCGCGGCTTACCGCAGGCCAGCAACACCCGATGCGTTGCCGCATAGCGACGGGCCAGATCCCGCCCGCTGGCCCCATCACCCACCACCAACAGCGTGCCGCTGGGCAACGCACTACCGTCGCCGATGGTGTCTGGCGTGAACTGCAGTACGCTGGAGTCCAGCCCAGCGCCCACTACAGGAATGAGCGCCTGCTGAAAGCCGCCAGCGGCAATGATCACCCGCTGGGCCAGCAACTGCTCACCGCTGTCCAGCGACACCGCAAAGCGCCCCAGCGCATCGCGCGTCAAACGAGTCACCCGCGTATTGCTCCGCACCGGCAGCTCAAACAAGCGCGCGTAATCCCGCAGGTAATCGGCAAACTCGTCGCGATCCGGATAACCCGTTGCATCCCCCGGCATCGGCATACTCGGCAGGCGGCTGAACTGCCGCGGGGTAAATAAACGCAGACCGGCGTAGCGTTGACGCCAGCTGTCACCCACCGCGGCATGGGCGTCCAGCACCAGGTGCTCGATACCCCGTTCACGCAATGCATAAGAGGCCGCCAGCCCCGCCTGCCCCGCGCCAACAATCACAAACGGCAGCACCTGCTGCTCTGTTATGGCGACCGCCCCGCTGCTGTGTTCCATGCTCTGCATTCTTCACGTCTGACCGAAAGTGCAGGCTAAACCCTGAAGTTGCTACAGACTCAAGGACATAAAACAGCGCTTTGGAAAATCAACCAACGGCATACCAAATCCTTTACTGGATCCTCGTCTGCGCTAGGGTGACGGAGTAAGGGGGCGGGCCGTTTACGTCAGCTGGGGCGGCGCTACAACCACGCCTGATAAAACGCCAACTCCTCTTCCAGCACCTGCGCCAGATGCGCGGCCTTGCGGAAGCCGTGGCGTTCGTCGGCGAAGGTGACGCAGTGCACCGGCACGCCGTTGTCGTCCAGCGCGGCGACCATCTGTTCGGTCTGGCTGGGCAGTACGACGGCGTCGCGCAGGCCCTGGAAGAAGATCACCGGGGTGCGGATGCGGTCGGCCTGCGCCAGGGGTGAGCGCTCGACGTAGCGCTCTGGCTGGGTATCGGGGTCGCCGATCAGCCAGTCGATGTAGTCGGCCTCGAACTTGTGGGTCACCGCGCGCAGCTGCAGCGGGTCACTCACGCCATACAGGCTGGCAGCAGCGCGGAAGCGCCCTGCCCCGGCCACCAGCGAACAGAGGGTGGTGTAGCCACCGGCGCTGGAGCCGCGGATAAACACCTGCGCGGGGTTAACCCTACCCTGCTGGCTCAGATAGTCGACGGCCGCCAGCACGTCTTCCACATCGGTCACGCCCCAGTTGCCCTGCAGTCGCTGGCGATACGGCCTGCCGTACCCAGTGCTGCCGCGGTAGTTCAGATCGGCGACGGCAAAGCCGCGCTGGGTCCAGAACTGGATGCGGTTATCCAGCACCGGGTAGCAGGCCGAGGTTGGCCCGCCGTGGGTGAAGATCAGCAGCGGCGGCGGTTGATCGAGCGTTTGGGCATGGTTGCGCGGCGGGTAGAAAAAGCCGTGGGCGCTCTCGCCGCCTGCGCTCAGATACAGCAACCGTTCGGGGCGCGACAGATCGGCGGCGTCCAGCGCCGTGTCTTCACCCAGCAAACGGGTCAGCTCGCCAGTGGCCAGTTCGACACGCAAGATGGCGGCGGTGCAACTGGGCGAGGCGCCAATGCAATACAGCGCCTTGCCATCGCTGCACAGGTGCCGAAAGCGGCTGTAGGCGTGCGCCAGCCGCCGCTCTTCGGCGCTGACCGAATGGCGCAGCGCCAGATGGCCGTAGCCTGCCTCGCTCCAGCTCAGCGCCATCCAGCCGTCAGTCAACGGCAGCCAGGTGTTGCTGCCCTGTTGCCACGGCGCGGGGGCGTGATCGGCGGCAATCGCCGGCAACTTGCGCGGGCCGTCAGCTGCAAACAGCCACGGCACCCAATAACCACTGCGATCAGACAGGCAGCACAGCTGGCCGCTGGCATCAAAGCGCGGCTGCTGCAGCGCTTCATCCGCCCCGCCCTGCGACTGCACCTGCGCCACGCTGCCGTCGGCCGCCAGGGTTGCCAGCATCAGCCGGGTACGAGTCCAGCTCAGGTCAGGGCGATCCCATTCGATCCAGGCCAGTTGGCTGCCGCAGTCGCTGACCTGCGGGCTGTGGTAGAAATCGGCGCCGCTGCCGAGCAACTGGCGCGAGCCGTCCAGCCCGATGGCAACCAGCCGGTGCTCCACCCGCCCTGGCAGATGCGCCTCTTCCACCACCAGCACGCGGCGGCGCGCAAGGTCGGCGCAGAGCCCGCCGTAGCGGCATTCCGGGTGTTGGGTCAGGGGTTCAAGGCGTTGGCCTTCCGGGCATTGCAGATACAGCTGCTGGTCGGCTTCATTGACGAACACCAGCAGGCAGTCGGGTTCAAACTCGCCGGGCAGCACGCAGAAGCTGCCGCCGCCGTATTCATACACACGGCTGCGCACGGAGTGGCCTTGCGGGGTGACGGTGCGGGTGAGGCCGTCCTGCCAACGCTGCAGCACGCTGTCACCCTGCTCCGGGCGGAAGGTCAGCCACCAGAGTGCGCCATCGGCGCAACACAGATCGCTGTAGTCAGCGCTGGCGGCTACCGCCTGCGCTGCACTGAAGTCGCTCGGCCAACGGCCGGGCGCGGGGTTCTCAAGCCTTGCAGATGATCCTCGAGGTACGTTCATTGCGGAAGGTCAACTCCTCTATCCCCGGCTGGGGCTGCTCTGCTTCGGCTCTGGCCTGCAGAATCTTGTGATGGTGTGGCGATTTACTGCACACCGGGTCAGCCTGGGTGGCATCGCCCGTCAGCAAATACGCCTGACAGCGACAACCGCCGAAGTCCTTCTCCTTCTCGTCGCATGATCGACACGGCTCGCTCATCCAATCATAGCCGCGAAAACGGTTGAAGCCGAACGAGTCATACCAAATATGTGAGAGGCTGTGTTCGGTCACGCTGGGGAAGCTGACCGGCAGCTGCCGCGCGCTGTGGCACGGCAGCGCGGTGCCATCCGGCGTGATGGTCAGGAAGATATTGCCCCAGCCATTCATGCAGCCCTTGGGGCGTTCTTCGTAGTAATCGGGGGTGACCAGAATCAGCTTGCACGGGTTGCCCTGCTCGGCCAGTTTCTCGCGCCACGCATTGGTGACCTGCTCGGCGTGGTCCAGCTGCGCCTTGGTCGGCAGCAGCCCGGCGCGGTTCAGGTGCGCCCAGCCGTAGTACTGACAGGTCGCCAGCTCGACAAAATCCGCCTCCAGCGCCACGCACAGCTCGATGATGCGGTCGATCTGGTCGATGTTGTGCCGGTGGGTCACGAAGTTGAGCACCATCGGGTAACCCGCCGCCTTGACCGCCCGCGCCATCGCCAACTTCTGCTCGAACGCCTTGCGTGAGCCGGCCAGCATGTTGTTGATCTCGGCATCGGAAGCCTGAAAGCTGATCTGGATGTGATCCAGCCCCGCCTCGCGGAACGCCTCGATCTTGGCCTCGGTCAGCCCCATGCCGGAGGTGATCAGGTTGGTGTAAAAACCCAGTTCGCGCGCCGCGCCGATCAGCTCGGGCAGGTCTTCGCGCACCAGCGGCTCGCCACCGGAAAAGCCCAGCTGCGCCGCGCCCAGCGCCCGCGCCTGGGTGAATACGTCGGTCCACTGGGCGGTGCTCAACTCACTCTTGTGGTTGGCAAACTCCAGCGGGTTCGAGCAGTACGGGCACTGCAGCGGGCAGCGGTAGGTCAGCTCGGCCAGCAGCCACAGTGGTGGCCCCTGTTCAGCGGATGTGGAGCCAGTGTTGAGCATGGGCCACCTCGATGAAGGCCAGAACGTCTTCGTCCAGACCAGGCACATTAGGGAAACGTTCGCACAGGGTGTCGATGATGTCAGCGACTGGCCGCTTGCCGTCGACCAGCAACAGCACCTCGGCGGCGCTTTCGTTCAGCTTGACCATACCCTCCGGGTAGAGCAGCACGTGGCTGTTCTGCACCGGTTCCCATTGCAGACGAAAGCCGGGGCGCAGCACCGGCGTGTTATCACGCACTACCGGGTTCATAGCGCGATCCCCCGGTGCCAGGCCTTGTCGGCCGTGACCGTGTGATACGGCGGGCGCTCCAGCTCGTAGGCCATGGTCATGGCGTCGAGCATGCTCCAGAGCACATCCAGTTTGAACTGCAGAATCTCCAGCATGCGCTGCTGCGCCTCCCAGGTGGTGTAGTGATGCAGGGTGATGCGCAGGCCGTGCTCGACGTCGCGGCGGGCCTCTTTCAGACGCTTGCGGAAATAGTCGTACCCGGTCGGGTCAATCCACGGGTAATGCTGCGGCCAACTGTCCAGCCGCGACTGATGAATGTGCGGGGCAAACAGCTCGGTCAGCGACGAACTGGCGGCCTCCTGCCAGCTGGCCCGGCGGGCGAAGTTGACGTAGGCATCTACTGCAAAGCGCACGCCCGGCAGCACCAGCTCCTGCGATAGCAGCACCTCGCGATCCAGCCCCACGGCCTCGCCCAAGCGCAGCCAGGCCTCGATACCGCCCTCGCTACCCGGTTCACCATCGTGGTCGATGATGCGCTGAATCCACTCGCGGCGGGTGTCGCGGTCCGGGCAGTTAGCCAGAATCGCCGCGTCCTTCACCGGAATGCAGACTTGATAGTAAAAACGGTTCGCCACCCAACCCTGAATCTGCTCGCGGGTTGCGCTGCCGTCGTACATGGCAACGTGGAACGGGTGATGAATGTGGTAGTAGCGGCCCTTGTCGCGCAGGGCCTGCTCGAATTCGGCAATACTCATCGGCTCGCGCTGCATGGCGGCCTCCTTACAGAACGATCTGCATACCGTCATGGGCGACCTCGATGCCATGCGCCACCAGTTCGGCGCGCTCGGCAGAGTCCTCGTCCAGGATCGGATTGGTGTTGTTGATATGAATGAGCACCTTGCGGCTGGCCGGCTGCGCATCCAGCAGCTCGATCATCCCGCCCGGCCCACTCTGCTGCAGGTGGCCCATCTCGCTGCCGAGCTTGTCGCCCACGCCAGCAAAGGCCATCTCGTCATCGCGCCACAGGGTGCCGTCCACCAGCAGGCAGTCGGCATCACGCATGGTCGCCAGCAGCCCGTCATCCGGCTGGCCCAGGCCCGGTGCGTAAAACAGCACACCGCCGGTATTGGTGTCGCGCACCAGCAGGCCAATATTGTCGCCGGGGTGCGGGTCGTTGCGGTGCGGCGAATACGGCGGCGCCGCGCTGCGCAGCGGAATCGGCAAAAACTCCAGCGCCGGGCAAGCCGGAATATGGAACGGCTCGCCCAGCCCGATCCGGCGGCGCTGCAAACCACCGTTCCAATGGCTCAGCATCGGGAACAGCGGAAAGCCGGTCTGCAGGTCCTCATGGACCATATCGGTACACCAGACCTCGTGCGGGCAACCCTCACGCAGGGTCAGCAGCCCGGTCACGTGGTCAATCTGGCTGTCCATCAACACAATCGCCCGGATCGCCGTATCACGCACCGCCCGCGCCGGTTGCAGCACAGGCGTCTGCTCCAGCTGGGTGCGAATGTCGGGGGAAGCGTTGCAGAGAATCCAGTTCACCCCGTCATCCGACAAGGCAATGGAAGATTGGGTACGCGCTTTCGCGTTCAACGTGCCACGGCGCAGGCCGTCGCAGTTGCGGCAGTTACAGTTCCACTGCGGAAAACCACCGCCAGCAGCTGAACCAAGTATCTGTACATGCATGGGATCTGTCCTCGGCCAGCGTGCCTAAACGCCCCGGAAACCGGGGCGCCCGGTACTCAGCGGTTGGCAAAGTACATGGTGACTTCAAAGCCAATGCGCAGGTCGGTGTAGCTGGGTTTAGTCCACATGGGTCGATCCTCTTGTTATTGCGTGGGTTTACAGCGTCGGCAGGAACCGACGGACTCAGTTAAACACCGGGATCGGGGGGTACGAATGATACTTTGGGAGTAGATTTGGTCGTGATTTGGTTGGTGTGGGGGTTTGTTTTACGCTGCACCAGAGCTATCTTGGTTCCCAAGAATCCAATAGGTAACCCCAGTGAAAGCCGTTAGCCTCCGCACGCTTGAAGACCACCTTAACAAGCAAGACTGTGCCGGGGTGGGAATTTCCCGAAATAACAAAGGCCAACAGTGGAGAGGTTGCTGGTGATTTGGGCGATGAAGGCTGGCTGGAAGCTCAAGACTTCTCTCCAATACTAGCGAGATCGAAACAATGATTGCAGGCACTGAAAAACCACCATTTGTTAATCCGGCACAACTTTCGGCTGTCTACATTCTACCAATATCTGCTCCTTGGTTTGTTTTATTATTTCTTCTCAAAGAAGACCCGCTTCTTACGTTTATATCGATTCTCATATTCCTCTCGACGCTGTCCAACAAAACCGGGCGTTACCTTCTGCAGGGAAAATATATATTCAAGTACGCAGTCATTGCATCCTCTATACTTCATATATTTCTTGGGGTCGCTGCTTTTTCCGGCGTAAGGTATGCTCTTTTGCTTGGGGCTTTGTTGGTTTCATTGCTTACGATTATAACGGAGCAGGATCGATATGAGATCTCCATAAAGTGCGGATTTGGTGAATAGCGCTACTTGCTTTCTTGTGTTTTGCTGATACGAAATTCGATCAATCGCTGCCACTCAGAGAACTCGGCTCTTTATAGCGCGCAAGCATGTCAGGTTGCTCTTGGGCCACTTTATAGAAAAACGTTCCCATTTGGCTTCTGACAACCCTCAAAAAACACTCCAATTCTCTCAGTTCTTTTTCATCAAAATGCAAACCTTCATTGAACTGGAAGTGGGGAAAATTGACACCCATATCATTTATGGAAAAAGTAGAAACCCTGAAATGCATTTTTTCTTCAGCCGAGTGTGCCACAATTTTTCGCCGGAGCTCCAGGACTTTATCAACTAAAGCTTTCTGATCTCGGCTCAAGGTGATACCGAGAGCACGCAAACCAATCGTTGTTCCTTTTCTAGTCGTTTCGAAAGGGCGCGCCATCGAGATTATCAGAGTGGATTCATAGCACCTGAACCGACGCAGCTCGACTTTGCTGTACTTAGCATCAAAATCACAATCCTCAAGCAAAAAAGTCAGAGCCGAGAGCGCCTGCTGGAAATCCCAAAAAGAATAGATAGCCCTTTCGAATTGTGCTTCAGTGATGTTCATAGTGCCTAATATTTGATTAAGGGGCGGATTTTAGCCCGTCTCAGTGAGCGAAGCGAACGGTTTGAACCATTTGTTAGGGCTCTGGTTTTGCTGACCCATGCCCGAAATGTTTAGAAAGTAGTCCTTCACAGTGGTGAATTTTTTTACCCGTTCTTGGGTCGACCACTGTTTCTTGGCATGCATCATTGTTTCGATCGACAATTCTTGTTTTATAAACCATGCTTTGCAATTTATGGCACCGTTCCTAGCCAACAAATGCCTCCCATCAGTTATTCTTTTACTAGGATATGTGCGATCTTTGGCTTGTGCTCCCCAAGAGCCGTAAAGGCCAACTTCATCAGTAATGGATGCGTTCATGTATTTTCTTGTGGAGCCGCAGTTAGGGCATGGGTAATTCTCACTAGATTCTAATTCCTCATTTAGCTAAACGATGACAGTCTTTGCAGCAGGTGCCGTCTTCGTTTCTCATGCGCGGACACCCTAACGCAAACTGCCCGACTGACACGTATTGTTAGGAACTTTCTGCTTTATACAATTTAGACCAGAAAAGCAGCGTTTTAAAGCCTTGTTTAATAGCACTACCATCTTCTACCTCAAGAATAATTTCAGTTAAGGATTTTACAACATTCACCTTTCCGAAATTCTTGCATAGGTACCATGGCACCTCTTCAATACTATAATCCCAAAATGTTGGTATAGCGTAAATTGCACCATCCAATTCAAGCGGACAAATGGGTGAAAACTCTAATAGCAGGTGACCAGCCAACTGCTGCCTTTCAATTTTATTTTCTTGAAGTGATGGGTCATAAAAGAATGAGAATAACCCAAAAAACAGTTCGCTATCTGAAGCCTGCTCGCAGCCAATGATAAGCTGTTTCTGCTGTTGAACATTGGACACCCCATAACGATCAGCAGCACTTTTGACCTTCTCTATAATCGTTTCGCGGTTCCACATGAATGTATGTGCCTAACAGTAATTAGAGAGCACGCACCACTAGTACATAACCAGTGCGCTCGGTATAACACCAAAAGTAAATCTAGAGCACGTTTTAATAGAATCATGCAGTTGCCCTCTGGTGTTTGTGACGTATTCGTGCTGCGGCAAAATTTGCGGAGTGCTTCCCACTTTAGCGAAAAGCACTCGAGCGGCAAGCTGATTTTAGCTCCGACCGGTCACGTCTTGAGCGAAAAAAAAAGATATCTGCACGGATCTCGGAGTCCCCGTTTACGCGGGCGAGTAGCGCAGATTTATCGGGATAAAGAGTCGTAGGTTGTCTGAGGAGCGCAGCGACGAGTTTTACGACTCCCCGATAAATCGAGCAACGCAGCGAACCCGAAGGGCCGCGTAGTCGGGGTGGCCTAGGGGGTGCAGGGGGGAAATGGCCAAGCATTTCCCCCTGCTCGCCGAGAAGGCGAAAGGCAGAGGCGAGCAACGCACACTTCGTCGAACCAAACCATTCGCGTTCGTGCAGATGTCACCACGGGCACGGCATGCCGTGCCCCTACGCCAAGAACATCAAAAACGTTGCGATAAAAAGCAGCCCAATAAAACCGATGTTGAGCACTACAGTGGAACGAACCCGCTCGCATTCGGCCTCAACCCCAGAGTTCCCGACATAACGCCGCTTCAGCAGGTAGATCGTGAAGATGAGTTGCTCATTGCCGTTCATCAAAAACGTATTGTTTTCATGCAAAAAAATATCTGGCGTGGCCTGCCTGACCTTCAGGTATGCAGCATGGATTTTTCCTGTCGTGCTGACAAAGCGGAACACGGCTATCAGCAGTAAAGCCAGCCAGATCAAGGCCATTTGAGGGTCCCTTTCAAAAGGTCTGTAGGCGTGAAGGTTAAGCCCTTCCTTCCGTTACAGTCGACAGCCAAGCGCAACAAGCTGTTGCGGAGTGGCCGTACTCTAGCGAAAGGAGCACCCACGGGAGGCTGTTTTTTTGGTTAAGGCTCAAGTCGCATTGCTTGCACGGACCCCGGGTCCCCGTTTACGCGGGCGAGTAGCGCAGGGCTGGCGGGAAAAAGGACGGCAGCATGTCTGAGGCTCGTAGAGCCGAGTTCTGCCGGCCCCCGTCAGACCGAGCAACGCAGCGAACCCGAAGGGCCGCGTAACCGGGGTGGCCTAGGGGGTGCAGGGGGAAATGGCCATGCATTTCCCCCTGCTCGCCGCGAAGGCGAAAGGCAGAGGTGAGCCACTCACGCCAAAGTGAAGGGACGCTGAGCGTCCAGCAGGCGTTCCCACGCAGAGCGTGGGAACGATCAAATGCGCTGTGTGGTTGTTTGCGGTGATGCGCTATGTGGTGTTTCGCGGAAGTGAGGTGTGGCCGGATCGCGGGGACGAGACAGGTGAGATTACGGGAAGGCCGAGTTCCAACTCGGCCATGGGTGCTGCAGGCAAGTCAGCTGGTCGAGCGGGAGCTCGACCTTCCCAGGATCTGCGCCACCCGAGGAGCGAGTCCTGCCAAGTACCAAAGCTCCCCCACCAAATTCCAGACAAAAAAAGGGCGTGACCGAAGTCACGCCAAAGTTTCACGAACAGACTTGCAGAACGAGGGGCATGTTCCCTCGGGGTACTACGCTCTCCCCGGCAGGTGGAGCTACCTGCCCAAGGGTTGCTCTGGCTGGGCTTAGAAGAAGCCCAGCGGATTAACGTCGTAGCTGATCAGCAGGTTCTTGGTCTGCTGGTAGTGGTCGAGCATCATCTTGTGGGTCTCGCGACCGACACCGGACTTCTTGTAACCACCGAACGCGGCGTGGGCCGGGTACATGTGGTAGCAGTTGGTCCAGACGCGACCGGCCTGGATGCCACGACCCATGCGGTAGGCACGGTTGATGTCGCGGGTCCAGAGGCCGGCACCCAGGCCGAACTCGGTGTCGTTGGCAATCGCCAGGGCTTCGGCTTCGGTTTTGAAGGTGGTGACGCTGACCACCGGGCCGAAGATTTCTTCCTGGAAGATGCGCATCTTGTTGTGGCCTTTGAGCAGGGTCGGCTGGATGTAGTAGCCGTTGCCGAACTCGGCGTTCAGACGCTCTGCACCGCCACCGATCAGGAACTCGGCACCCTCTTCGCGGGCGATTTCCATGTAGGACAGGATCTTGTCGAACTGCTGCTCGGACGCCTGTGCGCCGACCTGGGTTTCGGTGTCCAGCGGGTTACCGCGCTTGATGCTGCGGGTACGCTCCAGAACCATGCCGATGAAGTCGTCGTACATGTCTTCCTGGATCAGTGCGCGGGACGGGCAGGTGCACACTTCGCCCTGGTTGAAGAACGCCAGCACCATGCCTTCAACGGCCTTGCTGATGAAGGATTCTTCCGCCTGCATGATGTCGGAGAAGTAGATGTTCGGCGACTTGCCGCCCAGCTCGACGGTAGACGGGATGATGTTTTCCGCAGCGCACTTGAGGATGTGACGGCCAACCGGGGTAGAACCGGTGAACGCCAGCTTAGCGATGCGGGTGCTGGTGGCCAGCGCTTCACCGGCTTCGCGGCCGTAGCCGTTAACCACGTTCAGCACGCCCGGCGGCAGCAGGTCGCCGATGACTTCCATCAGCACCAGAATGCTCAGCGGGGTCTGCTCGGCAGGCTTGAGCACGATGCAGTTACCGGCAGCCAGCGCCGGGGCCAGTTTCCACGCGGCCATCAGCAGCGGGAAGTTCCACGGAATGATCTGACCAACCACGCCCAGCGGCTCGTGGAAGTGGTACGCGGCGGTGTGCTCGTCCAGCTCGGCAGCGGTGCCTTCCTGCGAGCGCAGGCAGCCGGCGAAGTAGCGGAAGTGGTCAGCCGCCAGCGGGATGTCGGCGTTCAGGGTTTCGCGTACGGCTTTGCCGTTGTCCCAGGTTTCGGTGACGGCCAGCAGTTCGAGGTTCTGCTCGATGCGGTCGGCGATTTTCAGCAGGATGTTGCTGCGCGCCTGCACGGAGGTCTTGCCCCAGGCATCCTTGGCAGCGTGAGCGGCGTCCAGCGCCTTGTCGATGTCTTCTGCGGTGGAGCGCGGGATTTCACACACGGCGTTGCCGGTGACCGGCGTCAGGTTGGTGAAGTACTGGCCTTTGACCGGTGCGACAAACTCGCCGTTGATGTAGTTGCCATAGCGAGACTTGAAGGAAACGACTGAGCCTTCGGCTCCGGGTTGTGCATAGATCATTGTTGTTTTCCTCTGAGCGAAGCCTGACCCCGCACGGGTCAAGTCATGGTTCGATCTTAGTAACGGCTCCGGGGTGTCTGGTATGCGCCGTTGGCAGGGTTGACGTCGTTATTTAGTAGTAGATTGCCCGACCAACAACGTTCTCTCAGGCTAGCTGGCAGGCGCCTTGGCCGCGCTGCAGCCGACCAGCGGTCAGGCGCTCTGCACCCGCAGCACGCCGGTATCAATCGCCAGATGTACCAGCTCGGTCAGCGAGCTGACGTTGAGCTTTTGTTTCAGCACGGTGAGGTTGTTGGAGACGGTCTTGCTGCTGATGCACAGGTTCTCGGCGATCTGCCGGGGCGGCACGCCGCGGGCGAGCATGACGAAGATCTCGAACTCGCGCTGGGTGACGTCGCGCAGACGCGGGTCAAGACGTTCGTCGCTGCCGGCGCAGGCCAGCTGGGTGGCGAGTTCCTGCTCTATATAACGGTGGCCCTTGAGGCAGCGGCCGACCGCATCGAGCAGCACCTCGGGCGAAGCGTTTTTGGTGATATAACCGAGCGCGCCGGTGGCCAGTGCCTGACGCACCAACGGCAGTTCATCGTGCATGCTGAAAAACAGGATGCGCAGCAGCGGCCAGCGCTGCATCAGCCGCCGGGCGGTTTCGATACCGCTGATGCCGGGCAGGCCAATGTCCATCACCACCAGATCGGGCACCCGCTGCTGGGCGGCGGCGATGGCCTCCTCCCCGCTCTCGACGCCGCGTACCTCGGCCTGGCCAAGCATCATCGCCAGCAGGCTGGTGTAGCCCTGGCGCACTACCGCGTGATCGTCCACCAGCAAGATGTTCATGCTGCCTGCCTCCATGGAATGCTCAACTCCAGTATCAGCCCGCTCTGCTCGGCGCTGCGCAGTTGCAGCACGGCGCCAAGGCAGCGGGCCCGTTCGTGCATCGAGTGCATGCCGATACCCCAGACGCTGCCCTGCTCCAGCCCGCAGCCGTCGTCTTCAATGCGCACCACCAGCTGATCACCCACGCAACCGAGCCAGATCTGCACCTGCGTGGCGCGGGCGTGGCGGGCAACGTTGTTCAGCGCTTCCTGCACCAGCCGGTAGAGATGGGCGCGGGCGTCGGGTGCCAGCTCGGGCAGGTCCGTGGTCAGCAGCAGACGGCAATCGATGCCGTGCTGCCCCTGCCATTGTTCGGTCAGTTGAGCCAGCGCCTGTTCCAGCCCAAGGCGTTGCAGCACCACCGGGTGCAAGTCGCGCACCAAGCCACGAAAGCCCTGCTGCAGGCCGTCGCAACTGGCGAGCAGTTGCTGACTCAGTTGCTCGATCTGCTCGGGTGAGGCGCTGCGGCTGTGCTGCAGCATGAAGGTCTGGGCGCGAATGCCGGTGAGGTACTGGCCCAGATCGTCGTGCAGCGCGTGGGCCAGCTGCGTGCGCTCGTCTTCCTGCACGCTGAGCAGCCGCTCGGTGAGGTTCTGGTTGCGCTGCTCGGCCCGCTGCAAGGCGCCGGTCATGGCGTTAAAGCGTTCAGCCAGGCGATTGAGTTCCGGTTGCTGGCTGGCGGCCAGCCGGGTGCTGAAACGCCCGGCTGCCACCTCATGCAGACCGCCGAGCAGTTGCTGATAAGCGCGTTGACCGCGGCCCAGCGCCCAATGGATCGCCAGCAGCGAGACCGCCAGCGCCGCAGCAAACACCAGTAGCAGGAGCTGTACCGATTCCCAGATTTCGCCCAGTTCGTCGTGCGGGTCCGGGGTGATGTGCCACTGGGAGCCGTCGTTGAATGACAACGTCAGCGGCGGGAAGCGTTCATCCACTGCTGGTTGCAGCCAGTTGACCAGCCAGCGCGGCACGTCGTCCGCTGTAGTCTCGGGCAGCGCCTCGCCCACGCGGCTGATGCGCAGGTGGCGCAGGCCGTCGAACTGATGCGGGTCAGGTGAGCTGGCGCTGCGCGACAGGCCGTCAAACAGTTGGAGCGCCAGCGCGCGGCTGGCGTGCAGCTCTCGCACCAGATCTTTCTCGGCCTGCTGCAGCAATACCAGCAGCAGGCTGAGCAACATCGCGGCGAAGGCCAGCAGCACACCGGTGTACAGGCGCGCCGCCAGCGGCAGGGTTTTCATCGGGCTGATCAGCGAACGACGAAGGTGCCCTGCATACCCTTGCTCTCATAGCCCTTGAGATAGAAGGCGTAGCGGCCGGGGATCAGCGGGGTAAAGAAAATTTCGGCCTCACCGGCCTCTTCGAATTCCAGTTCGTGCAGCACGGCGGGTTTGATTTCCACATCACCCGCCTCGACCTTGCGCAGGTGCACGGTCTTGAAGAAGTCGGGCGCCTGGAAGGCGTATTCCTTCATGCCGGAGGAGATGACCATCAGCTGATAGGCCTTGCCGGTTTCCAGCTCGTATTCGCTCTGGCTCATGGCAAAGTCGCTTTCGTCGTTACCCAGTACCAGGTCGGGCAACGGCGTGGTGCGGCGGGTCAGGTCACCGGCGGCAAACAGGCGGTCGGTGCCAATCAGACAGATCAGCATGAGGCTGACGTGCAGCATTGTGCGGGTGTGCGACATGGGAGCAATCCTTTTCTTATTGTCTTGCCGCCATGCTAAAGACCCTGCCGCGAGCCGAAATACTACCTTGGTACCGGGCTATTGGTACTTTCTTCATATTTCCCCGCCAGCGGGCGGTTTCTATGCTGGGGCCACAACAAAAAGGAGGCCCCGATGCGCCCGTTGCTCACCCAAACTGCATTCTTCATGCTCGCCCTGTGCGCGGCCACACTGGTCGCCGAACGCAGCCATGCCGAGCCGCTGGCGGTGCGCATTGGCTACGTGACCTGGACGCCCGACCCCGGCCCGGTGCTGTCGAACGTGATTCCCGAACCGACCGACGCCGGACTGCGTGGGGCGGAACTCGCCATCGTCGACAACAACACCACCGGCCGCTTCCTCAAACACGACTACCAGCTGCTGACCGCCAGCGAGGCCGAGCTGGACGCTACCCTCGACGCCGCCCGCGCCCTGCATGCCGACGGCGTGCGGCTGTTCATCGGCAACCTGCCAGCCAGCGCGCTGAGCACCCTGTCGGCCGAGTTTGGCGATAGCCTGCTGTTCAACGCCGGCAGCTACGACGACGCCCTGCGCACCACCCAGTGCCTGCCCAACGTGCTGCACACCCTGCCCAGCCGCGCCATGCTGGCCGATGCACTGGGCCAGTTTCTGCTCAGCCGCAAACTCAAGCGCTGGCTGCTGATCAGCGGCCCGACCGCCGAAGATCAGGCCTACGCCAACGCGCTCAAGCGCGCCGCCCAGCGCTACGGCATGCGCATCGTCGCGGAGAAGGAGTGGAGCTTTGATACCGACCTGCGCCGCGCCGCGCAGGCCGAGGTGCCGCTGTTCACCCAGACCGACGAGTACGACGTGGTACTGGTGGCCGACGAGCGCGGCGACTTTGGCGAATACATCCCCTACAACACTTGGTATCCGCGCCCGGTGGCCGGCACCCAGGGCCTGACCCCGGTCGGCTGGCACAAGACCATCGAGACCTATGGCGCGGCGCAATTGCAGAAGCGCTTTGAGGAACACGCCGGGCGCTGGATGAACAGTCTGGACTTCGCTTCCTGGCTGGCCGTGCGCTCGATTGGCGCGGCGGTCACCACCCTCAACAGCACCGACGCCGGCGCGATTGGCGCGCTCAGCGTCAGCGACCGCCTGCCGATGGACGGCTTCAAGGGCCGCAAGCTGAGCTACCGCACCTGGAGCGGCCAGCTGCGCCAGCCAATTGCGCTGGTGCAACCACGCGCACTGGTTACGACCTCACCGCAGGACGGCTTCCTGCACCCCGGCACCGACCTGGACACCCTCGGCTACGACGAGCCCGAGAGCCAGTGCCGTATTGCCGAACACCTGAACAAGAGCTGATGGAGCTGCCCATGACTACCCTGCCCTTTCGCCACGCCCTGCTGGCCGCACTGCTCACCGCTGCGAGCACCACCGCTCTGGCCGAGACTGCCTACGTATCGAACGAGAAGGACAACACCATCTCGGTGATCGACATGAACACGCTGGAGGTCACCGACACGCTGGAGGTCGGCATGCGCCCGCGCGGCATTCTGCTGTCGAGCGACAACAGCAAGCTGTTCATCTGCGCCAGCGACTCCGACACCGTACAGATCATGGATCTGGCGACCCGCCGCATCATTCAGGAGCTGCCGTCCGGCGCCGACCCGGAGCAGTTTGCCCTGCACCCGAACGACCGCACCCTGTACATTTCCAACGAAGACGACGCGCTGGTAACCGTGGTCGACGTGCCGACCGCCGAGGTACTGGCGCAGATCGACGTGGGCGTCGAGCCCGAAGGCATGGCGGTCAGCCCGGATGGCAAGTGGGCGGTCAACACCAGTGAAACCACCAACATGCTGCACTGGATCGACACCACCACCAATGAGCTGGTCGACAACACCCTGGTTGACCAGCGCCCGCGTCACGTCGAGTTCACCCACGACAGCAAAACGCTGTGGGCCTCGGCCGAGATCGGCGGCACCGTTACCGTGATGGACGTGGATTCGCGCGAAGTGAAGAAAGTCCTGACCTTCGAGATCAAGGGCATTCACCCGGACCGCATCCAGCCGGTTGGCGTGCGCCTGACCCGCGACGGCAAATACGCCTTCGTCGCCCTTGGCCCGGCCAACCACGTGGCGGTGGTCGACGCCAACACCTTCGAGGTGCTGGATTACCTGCTGGTTGGCCGCCGCGTCTGGCACATGGCGTTCAACGCAGACGAAAGCCTGCTGCTGACCACCAACGGCATCAGCGGCGACGTATCGGTGGTCAACGTCCACGACCTGGAGGTAGTGAAGTCGATCAAGGTCGGCCGCTTCCCCTGGGGTGTGGTGGTCACGCCCTGATGACCATCGCCGTGCAGCAGGTCAGCTTCGCCTACGGCGAACGTCAGGCGCTCAAGCAGGTTGATTTCAGCTGCCAGCCGGGTTGCCTGAACGCCCTGCTCGGCCCCAACGGCGCGGGCAAGTCCACACTGGTGGCGCTGCTCAGCCGTCTGTACGACCTGCAGCAGGGCGACATCCTGCTCGACGGCCTGTCGATCCGCCAGCACCCGCGCGCGGCGCTGCGCCGGCTCGGCGTGGTGTTTCAGCAAAGCACGCTGGATCTGGACCTGAGCGTGCGCCAGAACCTGGCTTACCACGCCGCGCTGCACGGCTTGTCGCGGCGCGAGGCCGGGCTGCGGATCGATGCCGAGCTCGCCCGCCAGCAACTCGGCGAGCGTCAGCACGAACGGGTACGCGCGCTCAACGGCGGCCACCGCCGCCGAGTCGAAATCGCCCGCGCCCTGCTGCATCAGCCGCGCATTTTGCTGCTGGATGAGGCCAGCGTGGGGCTGGATCAGGCCAGCCGCCGGGCGCTCAATCAGCACGTGCGCGCGCTGTGCGATGAACAGCAACTGACGGTGATCTGGACCACCCACCTGCTCGACGAGATTCTGCCGAGCGACCCGGTGGTGATGCTCAACCGCGGCCGTGTGGTCGCCCAGGGGCAAGCCGACGCCCTGAGCAACGGCACAACTCAGGAGAGCCTCAGCGACGCCTTCGAGCGGCTCAGCCGCAGCGCCGGGGAGCCCACCCTATGAGCTTCGCCCAGTATCTGTACTGCCTGCAGGGCGTGATGCAGCGCGAGTGGCTGCGCTTCTTCCAGCAGCGCTCGCGCTTTCTCAGCGCGCTGGTGCGGCCGCTGCTATGGCTGCTGGTGTTTGCCGCCGGCTTTCGCGCCGCGCTCGGGGTGTCGATCATCCCGCCGTACAGCACCTACATCACCTACGAAACCTACATCCTGCCCGGCCTGTGCTGCATGATCCTGCTGTTCAACGGCATGCAGGGCTCGCTGTCGATGGTCTACGACCGGGAAATGGGCAGCATGCGTGTACTGCTGATGAGCCCGCTGCCGCGGCCGTTTCTGCTGCTGTGCAAGCTGCTGGCAACCGCGCTGGTATCGCTGATTCAGGTGTACGCCTTTCTCGCGATTGCCTGGTGCTTTGACATTCGCCCCCCACTCTGGGGTCTGCTCGCCGCCGCACCCGCTCTGCTGCTGGCGGCGCTGCTGCTCAGCTCACTGGGGCTGCTGCTGTCCAACGGGATTCGTCAGCTGGAGAACTTCGCCGGGGTGATGAACTTCGTCATCTTCCCGCTGTTCTTTCTGTCGTCGGCGCTGTATCCGCTGTGGAAGATGCGCGAATCAAGCGAGTGGCTGTATTGGCTGTGCGCACTCAACCCGTTCACCCACGCGGTGGAACTGGTGCGCTTTGCGCTGTATCAGCAGTTCAACCTGACCGCGCTGCTGGTGTGTCTGGGCTTGTGGCTGGTGTTCAGTCTGGCGGCGGTGCTGACCTTCAACCCGCAGCGGGCGGCGGTTCGGGGGTGAGCTGCAAGGCGGATGGCCGCCCCCTGCAAGCGCCCGCCCGCGCCGCTTTTCGCTTGAAGCTTGAAGCTTATGGCTTGCAGCTGCCGGGCCAAGCCCGGCCTACTACTTTAGTACCGCTTCGTTGTGCGAATGTATCATTTGCAAGACGCCCCTCCGGGGGTGTAATACCAACTGATACCACCGGGCCAGCGTTGCCCGGAACGACCGAATAAAACAAAAAAACAGGTTGCCAATGCCATGTACAAGATACTGATAGCTGATGATCATCCGTTGTTTCGCGAGGCCATCTGCAATGTCATCAGTAGCGGATTTCCCGGCAGCGAGCTGCTGGAAACCTGCGACCTGGATAGCGCTCTGGCCATAGCCCGGGAACAGGACGACCTGGATCTGATTCTGCTGGACCTCAACATGCCCGGCATGCACGGCCTCAATGGCCTGATCACGCTGCGCAACGAGTCGCCGTCGATTCCGGTGGTGATCGTCTCCGCCGAGGAAGACAAGCAGGTGGTGCTGCAGGCCATCACCTACGGCGCGGTCGGCTTTATCACCAAATCCTCGCCCCGCGCGCAGATGACCGAAGCGATCGAGCAGATCCTCGACGGCAACGTCTACCTGCCCTCCGACATCATCCGCGCCAACCACACCATCACCCGCCGTAACCCCGAGGAATACCCGATCTCCCCGGAACTGCTCTACGCCCTCACCCGCAAGCAACTGCTGGTGCTGGAACGCATGGCCAAGGGCGAGTCCAACAAACAGATCGCCTACCACCTCGACATCGCCGAAACCACGGTGAAAGCGCACGTGTCCGCGATTCTGCGCAAGCTGAATGTGCATAACCGGGTGCAGGCGATTTTATCGGCGAGTGATGTGGATTTCAGTGCGTATTTGCGGCGCTGAGCGGGGCTGACTGGCCCTTCCCGCCTCCCATTCGTAGGGGCACGGCATGCCGTGCCCGGCGTCCCGCGATACATCCTCGGATTTGATCATTATCTTCGCCGGCTTAGCGTCCCTGTTTCGCCTACTCCGGCGAGCCAAGGGGGGCTGCTTGCCCAGCCCCCCTTAGCGATCCCCCGGGGCACCCGACTACGCGGCCCTACGGGTTCGCTGCGTTGCTCGGCCTGACGGGGGGCGGCAGAACTCGGCTCTGCGAGCCTCAGACATGCTGCCGCCCTTCTTCCCGCCAGCCCTGCGCTACTCACCCGCGTAAACGGGAACTGGGGCCGTGCGCACTCGACCCTCTTCTCCGTAATCAAAACCACACACACGGGAAGGTCGAGCTCCCGCTCGACCAACGAACCACCGTGCAACGTCATGGCCGAGTTGGAACTCGGCCTTCCCGCAGAGCATGTTCCTGCGACGGGGGATGAGGTGTGCACGGACCAATACCCCCGTCTGCGCGGGCGAGTAGCGCAGGGCTGGCGGGAAGAAGGGCGGCAGCATGTCTGAGGCTCGCAGAGCCGAGTTCTGCCGCCCCCCGTCAGACCGAGCAACGCAGCGAACCCGCAGGGCCGCGCAGCCGGGTGGCCTTTCTTTTGGTTACTTTTCTTTGGCCAAGCAAAGAAAAGTGACTCGCCAGGAAGGCGAAAGGAATCCCAATGAATGCGAGGAAATAAGCCTGAAATACCAAAGGCGAACGCGCGTATCGAAGAAACCACGGAACCAGCAGAAGGCACTATTTTCTGTATTTGTCAGGGCGACCCAAAGATCACCCACTCACCGCCAACAAATGACTCATCGCCGTCTTCAACTTCATCGGTTTCACCGGCTTGTGCAGAATCACATGCCCCAGCTCGCGCACCTGCAGTTTCAGCGCGTTGCTGTAGTTGGCGGTGATCAGCAGCACTGGCAGCGGGGAGCTGCGGCGGGCGTTGATGCGTTGGACGACGTCGACGCCGTTGACGTCGTTGTCGAGGTGGTAGTCGGCGATCAGCAGGTCGGCCTGGGCGTGGAAGTTGTCGACCTGGGCGGCAAGGTCTTCTTCGGACAGCGCGGTGATGACGGTGCAGCCCCAGCCTTCCAGCAGCGTACGCATGCCGGCGCAGATGGCGGCGTCGTTATCCAGCACCCAGATGGTGGAACCTGGCAGGCGTTCGCCGATACGGGCGGTGACGGGCTCTTCCTGTACCACGGTCGGTTGCAGACGGCCAAACGGCACATCCACGCTGAACACCGAGCCGCGGCCTTCGACCGAGCGCACACGGATGCGGTGGCCGAGCATGCGGGCGATCTTGTCGACGATGGCGAGCCCCAGACCGAGCCCACGGTCGCGGGTGTTGGCGCTGGGGTTGACCCGTTTGAACTCCTGAAAGATCTCCTGCAGCTTGTCTTCCGGGATGCCCATGCCAGTGTCCCAGACCTCGATGCGCAGGCCGTGGGCGTGGCGACGGCAGCCGAGCAGGATGCGCCCGGACGGCGTGTAGCGGATGGCGTTGGTGAGGAAGTTGCGCAGGATACGCAGCAGCAGTTGGGCGTCGCTGCGCACCACCGCACCACACGGCACAAAGCTCAGTTGCAGACCTTCGCTGGCGGCGAGCTGGCGATATTCGTTGGCCAGGTTGTCGAGCAGGCTGTCGAGGCAGAAGGCGTTGATATCCGGCTTGATGACCCCGGCGTCCAGCTTGGAAATATCGACCAACGTGCCGAGCAGGTTTTCGACGTCTTCCAGCGAGTGGCTGACCTGCCGCACCAGCGATGCACTGCCCTCTGGCACCTGCTGCTCCAAAAGCGCGCCGGTAAACAGCCGCGCGGCGTTGAGTGGCTGCAGCAGGTCGTGGCTGACGGCGGCGAGAAACTTGGTTTTTGACAGGTTGGCCTGCTCGGCTTCGCGCTTGGCTTCGCGCAGGCGCGCTTCGGCTTCGGCGCGCTCGCGGATCTCCTGGCGCATCTGGCTGTTTACTTCGGTCAGCTCCTGAGTGCGCTCGCGCACGCGCTGCTCCAGATGCTGATAGGCCTGATGCAGCGCCTCGGAGGTGCGCCGCCGCTCGGTGATGTCGCGGATCATCACAAAGATGCCGACCACCTCGCCGTCGGCGCTCCGATTGGGTACGTAGGAACGCAGCAGGTAACGCTGATGGCCGTCCAAATTGGGTTCGGCAAACTCGAAACTGACACTCTCGCCATTGAAGGCGCGGGCAATGTAGGGCTCCAGTCGCGCGTACTGCTCGGCACTATGCACCCGGTGCAGGCTGTGGCCGAGGATCTCGCCACGGGCCCAGCCGTACCAGTCCTCATAGACCTTGTTGGTGAACTGGTAGGTCAGATCGGCGCCCACGTAGGCGATCAGCGCGGGTACGTGGTCGGTAATCAGCCGTACCCAGCGCTCGCTGTCTTCCAGTGCGCGGGCGTAGAGGTCGCGCTCGGTGATGTCGGTGAAGGTGTTGACGAAGCCGCCGGTGGGCATCGGATGGGTGCGCACTTCCAGCACCCGGCCATTGCCCAGATGCTGCTCGCAGGTCAGCACCGGCGCGCCCTGCTCGGTGCGGCTGTAGGGCGTGAACAGCTCTAGCTCGCTGTCTTCCATCACCTCGTCGAACGGGCGATGGGCCTCAATCGGTGCCAGCCCGGCCAATTCCAGGAAGCGGCCGTTCCAAACTTCCAGCGCGCCTTCGTCGTTCACCACTGCGACGCCCTGCGACAGGCTGTCGACGGTACGCTGCAGCAGCCGGGTCTTCTGCTCCAGCGCCTTCTCACGCCGCGCCTTTTCGGACTGCTTGAGGTCGGTGATATCGGTGTACATGATCACCAGCCCACCTTCGCGGGTCGGCCGTTCGCTGACCTGCATCCAGCGCTGATCGCGCAGCTGATGCAGCAGATGGCCGTCGGCGGCGGCGTCGGTATCGACGATCAGCCCGGCGCGCAGCGCCATGCGCTTGACCTCGCCGAGCGAGGTACCTTCGGTGATGCGCACGCCGGTGCCCTGCCAGAATGCGGCAAAGCGGCGGTTGTAGAGCACGATGCGCTTGTTCTCGTCGAACAGTACAAAGGCATCGGGGACGCTTTCGATGGCGTCGATCAGGTAATGGTGCGCCTTCTCGGCCCGGGCGCGGGCATCGCTGAGCAGGCGGTTGCTGGCCTGCAGCTCGGCCATGGTGTCGTTCAACGCCTGGGTGCGTTCGCGCACCTGTTCGGCCAGCTCTACCGAGTGCTGAAACGCGGCGTAGCTTTCGGTGCGCTGGCTGGAGCTGGATTCGACCCGCTCGATCAGCGCGGCATTGATGCGTTTGAGTTTGCTGTTCTGCGCGCGCAGCGCTTCCAGCTCAGCCAGCAGCTCCGGGTCATGCACCGGCAACTCAACGCGGGAATGCAAACGCCACCCCGGTAAAGGTCTGGTTGATGTGCATACCATTGAACTGCTCACCGTAGGTGTTGAAGCCGATCACCCGGTTGGCGGCGAGAAACTCGGACATGCGCTTGTCTTCACCGCGCAACTCGGACTCCATGCGCCGCAGGAAGCAGTCGCAGCCGAGGATCAGCACCGGCTCGCCGAGGCGCTGGCGCAACTGCTCCAGGCGCAGGCGCAGGTTGGGCAGCAGCTCGCCCGGCGTCATCGCGGTCAGCACGATGCCGGTATCCACCGCGCAGTAGAAGGTCAGGCTGCGGTCCGGATTGACCCGCTGAATCGAGCGCACATAGAACTGGTCGCGAATGCGCACCGCCAGCGCATCGAGCGCAAAGTGCTTGCCGCTCAGTTCATCCACCGGCACGCCGACCAGCCGGGCGTATTCCTCGGCGGCGGGTTCGGCGTTCAGTTCCAGTACGGTGCGGGTGCTGCTGTCGGCATCGGTCACCACCAGCTTGCTCTCGGTGGGTTTGAGGTGATGGGTGGTGAACACCTCAAAATCCAGCCAGGTGTTGACCATCACCACCACGGCGGCGCCGGTAACGAAGCGGCCCTGGTAGTAGACGTGGGTGTGGCTCAGGTGATTGTCGTCCCCGGCTGAGCCGCCGAAATGCGGGATGCTGCCGAGCGCCGCGCTCAAGGTATTGAGCACCAGCTCCTCGCGACTGGACAGACCATCGAGCAGGGTCAGGGCAAAGGTGTGATCCTTGACCGGCGCCAGGTTGACCTGCCGACAGTGACCCAGCATCCGCTCTACCGCCTGCTGCGCCTCGACCAGACTGAAGCTGTCGAGCGCGTGGATCAGTGTGCAGTCGACCGCGAAGGCGCGCAGATCCAGCCCGACCGCGCTGATGCAGCCGCGGCCATATCCTGCGGCGCTGATTTCTCCGGCGGTGGTGCAGCCCAGCAGCATGACGCCGCCAAAGTGCTGATCCAGCGCGGTTGCGAGCTTGTCGAGCGGGTATTCCGCCGAGCAGAAGAACAGCACACAGCCCAGATGCGGGTGCAATAACTGGCGCGCCAGATCCTGCGCCGCGGCGTCCGGGTCGGTGGCCTCGGTCATGGCGGTGCGGAAGCAGTCGTCGAGCGGCTGCGTGCTGAAGTCGGGCATACCGGAAATCGGGTTCATGCCAACAATTCTAGAGAGCAGGCAAGCCTGAGCCCTATGCTACTTCAGTACTGGATTGGTAGGTCTTGGGAAGGACGCGCCCCTGCGAAGGGGCAGCGTGCAGCAGAATGCAAAAACCCCCGCCGGTGTTCACAGGCGGGGGTTGGCACTACTGAACGCGATTACCAGCTCAGCGCAACACCGAGAGCGACGGAGTCAGTCTCTTCGATGGTGACGCTGTTGGTGCGATCTTCGATCTCGAACTGGTTGTACTCGGCTACCAGCGTCAGGTGCTCGTTGATGCTGTGGAACAGGCCGATAGCGCGGGTTTCGTAGTCAGCGGCAACGCCCAGACCGTTGCCGTCGTCTTCAGTCTTGCCGAAGGACAGGGCCAGACGGGTCTTGCCGCCGAAGGTGTAGGAACCCTGCAACAGGTGACCGGTGCTGTCGACTTCACGCAGTACCGCTTCGCCCGCGTTGTTGGTGAAGAACGGGTTGATGCCTTCGGCGTCAAAACCGGACGCGGTCAGGGACAAGGCGCCCATCTTCGCCTGGACGCCGTAGCCAAAACCCTGCGAGGTCACGTCATCAACAGTGCTATCGGTGTTCTTGGAGGTTTGATAACCAGCGTTCACCCAGCTGTAGATATCGGCGCCAGCCAGATCGAACTGATAGGTGATCTCGGTTTCGAAGCGCGGCGCGTCCTGGTAGTTCTTGCCAACGGCACTGTCGTCACTGGTGTCGACCGGGTCCATGATACCGGCGGCAACGCGCAGGCCACCCATGACCGGCGAGCGGTAGGTGATCTGAGCGGTCGGGAACGGGTACGGGTAGCCGCTGCCGATGTTGCCGAAGGATACGCCGCCGCCGTCAACCAGACCCAGGGTGTCGCTGACCTGACCGTAACCGGCGAGCATTTCGTCGAGCAGAATGTTGGAGCGGGCGAACAGACCGAAGTCCTTACCAACCAGCACTTCACCCCAGTCGCCGCCGATGGTGCCGTAGAACTGACGAACGTCGATGGCGGTGGCGGTACCGTTGGTTTCGCTGTCGTTGATGGTGACCCAGAAGGAGGAACGCGCGCCCAGCGTCAGGTCGCCCATGTCCTTGCCCATATTGAAACCGATGTAGTTCGGCAGAAAGCCCATCTTGACGCGGGCCTGATCGCGGTCCAGGTCGTCGTTGATGTTGTCGGTGTCGGTCTGGACGTAGAAGGCGTTGACGTAGCCGTCAGCGGAGAAAGTGGTGCCGTCTTCGTCGTACAGGGTGATGGCAGCGGATACCGGGGCGCTCAGCAGTGCGAGGGCGATGGGGGTCAGCAGGGTGCAGGCAATCTTGTTCTTGTACATGGTGCTCTCCGATGTAATCAGTGACTGAAGCGTCACGCCGATTATCAGAAAGCCCCCTGCCCGCCCCCATTGGCCATGAGCGGCGGTTGTATTGCCCTTTGGTGTGTGCGACCAAGCGACGAAGAAAATCGCCAGCGGCAGGTTGTATTTACAACCTACCTAGGTAGTACACATGCGCCTTTTTCAGTCCGCCCCGGCCTGCCGACTCAGCAGGCGCCAACGCGCACTGTGGGGCAGGCGATTGACGAATGCACGCCAGTGCAGGGCGTCAAGCTGCAGCAACGCCTGCCGCTCTGCCACCAACTGATCTTCGCGCTGCCAGAGACAGTCTTCCCAGTGCGCCTCAAAGCCCTGCTGCGGGTGCTGCCGATACTGCTCCAGCAACTGCGAAAGGTGCACGGCATGGTCCTGCAATTGAACGGTAGACAGGGCACCCAGATGCTTGAGGCTCTGCTCCAGAAAGCGGTCTACCGCCGATTCGATGCAGCGGTGTGAACGGTCCGGCGACTGCACCAGCAGCAACAGACCGGGGCGGCCGGCACGGCGATGCAGGCGCGCGACTACCCAGTAGCCCAGCTGCTGGCGGGTGCGCAGCTCGGCAAAGAAGGAATCAGCCAGCAAGTGGTGCAGCAGGCGCCAGCAGGCCGCTTCCAGCAGGCTGTCGCCTTCAGCCGGCAGATACAGCAGCTGGGCGCGATCGGTGTGCTTGCTGCTGACCTCGCTGACCTGCAGCTGCCCCGGCTGCAGCTGCGGCAACGGACAGCGCCAGGCAAACGGCTGCATCAGACTCGGGCACAGATTGATCAGCAATTTGGCCACTTGCGAGCGCTCGGCCTCCGGCCAGCCGTCGGGTTTGAGCCAGATGATCTGCGCGTGCCCGCACAGCCGCTGCCAGAGCGCCAACGGGTCGCGCAGCCGCAAGGCACTGGTCGACCGCTCCTGCTCCAGCGTCTGCAGCAGCCGCCGGGCGGGCAAGGCGTCCTGCTCGTCCTGCTGCCAGCGGCGGCGGCGACGCTCGATCAAAGGCAGCTGGCTGGCCGCAGGCGGCGTCTGCAACTGACTCAGCAGCTCGCGTACAAAGCCCGGCAACAGGCTTTGCGGGCCACGGATATCCAGCACCAGTTGGCCCGGCGCCAGCGACCATTGCAGCCCCACGCCAACCCGCGCGCCCCAACGCTCCAGCGCCTCGCTTTGCAGCGCCCAGCAGGCCTGTAGCCAGCGCCGCTCGGCCAGTGTTGCCGAACTGTCTGCCCAGCACCATGCCAGTCGGGTGCGCAACACCCCACCTTGCGGACTAAAGCGCTGCAGACGCAGACCGGGCGCGACCGATGACCAGCGCAGCCCTTTGGGTGCCTCGGCCAGCGGACCAAGGCAAGGGCCGAGCCGACCGGCCAGGTTGGCGGTCGGCGCAAGGCTCGGCGGCAACGCGCGTGCCTGCCAGCGGGTGTCGGTGTGCGCACACAGCTCACCGCCTGGCAGCCTTGGCAAGCGCTGCAACAGTAAACGGTTGGTCGGATTCAGTTGGCTGAGCAGTTGCTGCCAATCGGCCAGGCCGAGAGTCGGCAGCGCAACGCCAGCCACATCCAGTACCTGTTCCGCCGCCAGCGTCAGCAACCGATCGGCGTAGCAACGGCAGCTGTCGAGCATGTCGCCCTGCGGGCCGAGATCAAAGGCGGTCTGCGCCAGAGCCCGACGCGCCGCCTGGGGCCACTCGGCCGGGTCCTTGCTGCGCATGGCCTGCAGCCAGCCGTCCAGCCCGGCCAGCACCTGTTCGGGCTCGGCGTCAGCACTGTACAACTCGATACGCAGCAGCGCCTGACCGCCGACGTCCGGCTCCAGCGAGGCGTGCAACTCATCGAGCAAACCGCGATCGCGCAGATATCCCAGTGCGCCTGCGGGCGAGGGACTGTTCAGCCATTCATCCAGCCAGTGCGCTGCAGCGCCGTGCAGATCGCACTCGCGCAGGGGATACAGCAAAACCGTCTGCGGCTGACTGCTGCGACCTTGCCATTCCACCTGACGCGGCAACTGGCCTGGCGCAAACAGCGGCAGGACGAAAGGTTCGGGCGCGCGCCCCGCAGGCAGTTGCTCCGCGCTGTCCCGCGCCAGCGCCAGCAGCTGCTCTGGCGCCTGCGGCCCGTGCAGTACCAGCGCCATGCTGCCCGCACGGTAGTGGATGGCGTGCCACTGGCTCAGGCGCTCGGATACCCTAATCGCGTCCCCCGCCAGTGTTTGCGCATTGCCGGCGGTAAAGCGGCTGAGTGGATGCTGCGATTGCACCTGCGAGGCGAGCACCGCCTGGGCATGGATGTCGTCGTCGGCCAGGCGGGTCTTGAACTCGGCGTCAATCACCCGCCGTTCCTGCTCGATCTGTTCAGGGGCAAACAATGGTGCCGCCAGCATGTCGGTCAGCTGGGCCAGGCATGGCTGCAGGCCCTGCGGGCTGACCGAGCAGAAAAAACGTGTGGCGTAGGGTGCGGTGCTGGCATTAAAGCGCCCACCCCACTCCGCCACCCGGGCAGGAAACGAGCCCGGCTCAGGCCAGCCTCGTGAGCCCATGAACAGCATGTGTTCGAGCAGATGCGCGAGCCCCGGCAGGTCGTCGGGCTCGGCATGACTGCCGGCGGCAACCTGATAAACCGCCGTCGCCTGACTGGCGTGGGCGTCGTGAATCAACAGACAAAGCAGACCGTTACTGGCGCGGTACAGCTGGTAGTCGCGCTGGTCGGCAGGCAGGGAGGCAAGAGATATCGGGTGCACGGCAGGTCACGCAGGGTAGAAGCCAGTGCTCAGGGTAACGCAGCCAGGCAGGCCGCCCGGGAAACCGGTACCAAAGTAGTAAATTGCCGCGACAGGCGGCGAAGAACCGGGCGCAGGATACGCCCGGTGGCAGGAGAAGGGAGTGCGCCGAGGCGCACTCCCGACTGCTCAGCGCTGGCTGACTGCCGCGCTGCTCGGCAGCTTGAAGGTCCAGAGAGTGCCGCCCTGGGTGAAATTCTTCACCCGCTCGGCAACGTGGCCACCCCACAGCGGTACCGCACCACCCCAGCCGGACATGACGGAGACATACTGCTCGCCGTCCATCTCCCAGGTAATCGGCGAGCCGATCACGCCGGAACCGGTATTGAACTGCCACAGTTTCTCACCGTTACGCGAGTCAAACGCCATCAGGTAGCCCTCGGGGTTACCGGTGAACACCAGGTTGCCCTTGGTGCTGAGCACGCCGCCCCACAGCGGAGCCTCGTTCTGGTAGCGCCAGATTTCCTCACCGGTTTTCGGGTCCATCGCGCGCAGGACGCCGATGTATTCCTCGTTCAGCGGCTTGATGGTGAAGCCGGCACCCAGGTAGGCGGCGCCCTTCTTGTAGGTGGTGGATTCGTTCCAGATGTCCATGCCCCACTCGTTCGACGGGACGTAGAACAGGCCGGTGTTCTGACCGTAGGACATCGGCATCCAGTTCTTGCCGCCGAGGAAGGCCGGCGCGGTGAACACCTGACGACCAGCATCGCCGGATTCGGTCGGTGCGCCCGGACGGTAGTCATCGGCGTAGATCGGACGGCCATTCTCATCCAGACCGGTGGCCCAGGTGATCTTGTCGACGAACGGGAAACCGCGGATAAAATCGCCGTTGGTGCGATCCAGCACGTAGAAGAAGCCGTTGCGGTCGGCAGTACCGGCCGCCTTCACTTCCTTGCCGTCTTCTTCGTAATTGAAGGAGATCAGCTCGTTCACGCCGTCAAAGTCCCAGCCGTCATGCGGGGTAGTCTGGAAGTGCCAGACGATCTGACCGTTGTCGGGGTTCAAAGCCAGACGCGAAGACGAGTAAAGGTTGTCGCCGGGGCGCAGGTGCGAGTTCCAGGGTGCCGGGTTACCGGTACCGAAGAACAGCAGGTTGGTTTCCGGATCGTAGTAGCCACCCAGCCACGGCGCGCCGCCACCGGTCTTCCACAGGTCACCCGGCCAGGTCTGGTTGGCTTCGCCACCGGAGATACCGGCCTCAACCGCCTTGCCATCTTCGTAGATGTAACCCATGTGACCTTCGATGGTCGGACGGGTCCACAGCAGTTCGCCGTTGGAGGGGTTATAGGCTTCGATCTTGCCGACCACGCCGAATTCGCCACCGGAGACGCCGGTGATCAGCTTGCCATCGACCACCAGCGGAGCGGCGGTGATCGAGTAACCGGCCTTGTAGTCAGCGACGGTCTTGCGCCAGACGACCTTGCCGGTGTCCTTGTCCAGGGCGACCAGTTTGGCGTCCAGGGTGCCGAAGATCACCAGGTTGTCCCACAGGGCGACACCACGGTTGATTACGTCGCAGCACGGCATGATGCCGTCGGGCAGGCGGGCGTCGTATTGCCAGAGTTTGGCACCGGTGCGGGCGTCAACCGCGAAGACCCGCGAGTAGGAACCAGTGACATACATCACGCCGTCCTTGATCATCGGCTGGGACTGCTGACCGCGCTGCTTTTCGCCACCCAGCGAGAAAGCCCAGACCGGCTGCAGGCTGCTGACGTTTTCGGTATTGAGCATGTCCAGGGTGCTGTAACGCTGACCCTGCAGGCCCATGCCGTTGGTGACCACCTGGCTGTTGTTGGTGGCATCGGCACGGATATCGTCGTTGGTGACATTGGCTGCGGCCACGCCGGCGACGCTCATGGCGGCAACCAGCGTGGTCAACAGAAAGGAAGAGCGGGCATGTTTGGTCATTGCTGCTACCTCTGAGATGTTGTTGTATTGGCGCAGTCGGGTTGTGCCGAGCGATACTCGCTACCGCTCGACACGTCCCACACGATGAAACGGGAAAATTTCCTGCTTCTGGCCACGATTCTTGGCTCAGAGCCCAATACCAACAATTGCTCGCAGGGGTGATTTCCTTACTCCCTTGGTAGCAGTACCCGCCCGCCTCAGAACACCAAACGCGCGCCAACCGTGAGGTTGCGACCCGGCAGCAGCACCTCGTCCTTGATGAACGAACTGTGCTGACGCGCCTTCTCGTTGAGCAGGTTGTTGCCGCGCAGATACACCAGCAGGTCGCTTTCACCCAGCTGTCCACGCCAGTTCAGCCCGGCCCCCAGCAGCGTGTAGTCGCCAGTCTCGGTCTCGTAGTCGGCAATGTTGTCCTGACGCATCACCTGACTCGCTTCCAGCTGCGCCGATACAGCGCCAGTCAGACGCTGATCCAGCCGCACGCCAACCCGATCAGCCGGGATACGCGGCAGGTCGCCACCATCCTTCAGACGGCCACGCACACTGTCGCCAAACAGGGTCAGCCCGGTCGCCGCAGTGGCCTGCCAGCTCACGCTGCCCTCAAGCCCCTGCAGCACGGCATCAGCCTGGCGGTACTCAACGACGCGATAGCCCGCGCCCGGATCAGCGCCGGTATCCGCCGCGTAGATAAAGTCATCCACCTCGTTGCGATAGACACTGACATCAAAGGTGACCGCGCCACGGGTACGACGCAGGCCCAACTCGGCGTTGATCGCGGTCTCGCGGTCCAGATCCGGATCGCCGAGTTCCACTGTGCGCGTGGCCGCGTGCGGGCCGTTGGCATACAGCTCTTCGGCGGTCGGCAAACGCTGGGAGCGCGACAGCGAACCGTACAGAGCCATATCCGACCGGAACTGCCAGGTCGCACCAAGCGACAGCGAGGTGCCACGGTGATCGGCGTCTTCACTGCCCTGCTTCACCTCTACCGACTGCCACTCCTGGCGCAGCCCGACTTCGTACAGCCAGTCACCAGCCTCATAGCTTTCCAGCAGGAACAGCGCGCGGTTGTGGGTCAGCGTGGCGGGCACATAGGCCTCCTCGCCTTCGGCGGCAAAGTCGCGGCGGGTCAGCTGCGTACCGATTACCCCGCGCCAACCGGCAACCGGGGCATGGGTGACTTCCAGACGGCCATCGGTGCCGCGGTTGGTGAAGCGGGTGCCGACTTCATCGCCTTCCATTTCCACATGGCGGTAGTCCGTGTCAGCAACGCGCAGGCGCACGCGCTCTACCCCGGCAAACGGATTCTGGTATTCGCCACGCAGATCCCAGCGGCGTTGCTCCATATCGATCCAGGCGTCGGCGTGTTCTTCATGGTCATGGTCGTCGTGATCATCGTGACCGCCGCAGTGCCAATCGGTGCCGTGGGTGTGGCAATCAGCGTGCTCGTGCGCGAGCAGCCCGTACTCGCGATCCTGACGGCTGTAAGCCAAACCAAGATAGCCTTGCTCGCCGATCCAGCTGACACCAACAGAACCGGTATCGGTGTCGTTATAGGCGCCCTCCTGACGGGACGGGTGACCCGGGATGCGGTACGGATCGGCCTCACTCTTGCCGCCCTCAAGGCGCATCGCGAAGGCGCCGGTACCCAGCGTTACGCCGGCAGAACCCGCGCGTTCATCGGCGACCGTGTTGGCGCGCAGATCAATCTCGCCCTCAACGCCGCGCTCCGGCACGTAGGTCGGCACCCGGCGGTCGATCAGATTGACCACCCCGCCAATCGCACCGCCGCCATACAGCAGCGTGGCGGGGCCCTTGAGTACTTCAACCCGCTCGATCAACGCGGTGTCGGCGCTGATCGCGTGGTCCGGGCTGATGGTCGAAGCGTCCAGCACATCGGCGCCGTCACTCAGCACCCGCACCCGCGCCCCATCCAGTCCGCGAATCACCGGCCGACTGCTGCCCGGTCCAAACCCGGCGGCGCGCACCCCCGGCAGCGACTCCAGACTGTCGGCCAACCCGGTCTCACGCAGCGCAAACCAGTCCTCGCCCTGCAGCACCGCCGCCGGCTGGGTCATCTGATCCGGCGTCTGATTCAACGCACTGGCGCTGACCGTCAGCGTCGGCAAATCCACAGCGGTATCCGCTGCCTGCACAGTAGAGACACCAGCGGCCACCGCCGCCAGCGCCAGAGTCAAAGGCGTCTTGCTTGAAAACATGTCTGCTCCCTTTCGATTTGGTATTGGCAACGGCATGGCTGACACACCGCGGGGGCAGACTATATTTGTTATAACGTAACATTTAAAGCAAAAACCATTATCAGATTGCAAGTCCGTGGTGAGAACGTACGCTCTGCGCAGGAGCACTGGGATGGACGCTGCGCATCCGCATAGAGCGGCAGCCGATTTGAACAGCCGGCCGCAGAGCGGCCGAGCAGTCCGGTACCCACGCGGAGCGTGGGCACCATCAGAAAGACATAGATGGTGGAGTGCGCACCGGAGTTCGTCCCGTTTACGTGGGCGAGTAGCGCAGGGTTGGCAGGAAAAAGGACGGTAGCCTGTTTGAGGCTCGTAGAGCCGAGTTCTGCCGGCCCCTGCCAAACCGAGCAACGCAGCGAACCCGCAGGGCCGCGTAGCCGGGTGCCGGGGGGATCGCCAAGGGGGGCCGGGCAAGCGGCCCCCCTTGGCTCGCCGTGAAGGCGAAACGCTGATTCGGCAACGGCGCAATGCCCAAAACAGGAACTCCGACACCCGGCTACGTGGAAACAGGCCACATTTAGTACAAACGCGGACACGCCTTTGGCTTAGCCCGCCCTACTGTCATTCCGGCTTTCATAGAAGAAAAAAGCCGGCCCAGAGGCCGGCAAAGGAGATCAGTCTATTACTGCGCGTAGCGGTCAGGCGCCAGATACCGCAACCCCTGCGCCGCATAAATGGCCGCCATCCGGCCATCCAGAATCATGCTTTCCACCTCATCACCCAGCGCGTAGGCCAGCTGACGGTTGGATTCGTGAACCGCCATACCCAGCTCCCACACCTGCTTGCCGATGTTCGGGTAGGCGTTTTCAGTCAGTTGCATGCCCGCTGCCGGGTGTTGCGCCAGCAGCCAGTCGATTTCCGCCTGGGTGCCCATTACCGCGTTGACCTCACCCTTGAGCATCGCATCAAAGGCAACACCGAGGGTACGGTAGTGGTGAATCATTCCGGCCAGGCGACCGTTCATCACCGAGCCCAGATAGAACGATGGCACCGAGTCTTCTTCTACCCCGACCGGGTAATACTGGAAGATCGCGATGCTCGGTACGGCGTCGATCTTGCCTGGGTCAAACGCCGCCTGCCAGCGTTCGCGCTGGTAGGGCCCGAACATGTGCACCAGCTCGTTCTTCGGCAGACCAAGCTCATCGCGGCGGTTGCTGAAGTCCTGATCGTAGGGCACCCGCAACATCACATCGGCGACTTCGCCCGGACGCAGGTAATGCCCTTTCCACAGGTGGTTACGCAGGTCACCGTCAATGGTTTCGTCCGCCTGCATCCACTGGATACTCAGGCGGACGCCAAGCCCTTCGGCCAGCGCCTTGGCCAGCGCGACATCAACCCCGGCGGGCTCGCCGTTTTGCATGAAGCTGTAGGGCGGAAAGTCCTGATACAGCGCCACCCGCAGCTCGCCAGAGGCGACGATTTCGTCGTAATCACGGATGTGGGTGATGTTGTAGGCCTGCGCTGGCAGTCCCAGCAGCAGGCAGAGACAAAACAGCCAGGCGCGGACCATGGTGTTATTGCTCCACTGCCACGCTTTCCAGCCAGGTACGGATGGACCAGAGCGCTTCCTGACTCAGGAAGTCGGCCATCTTCGGCATGTAGACGCGTCCATCTCGGACCGAGCCATTGATCACCCGCTCCTTGAACCACTCATCGCCGTAGTCGCCGACTTCCAGATAGCGCAGGTCGGGCGTAATGCCGCCGGAGATACCTTCCAGGCCGTGGCAGGCCGCGCAGTTCTGGTTATAGGCCGAAGCGCCGACCTTGATCGCCAGCTCGTGCTGCGGGTGACCCTCACGGTAGGGGTTGGTTTCGCGCCATTCCGTGCCCAGCTCTTCCAGCCCCTTGGTATCTACTGCCTGAGGGGTGACATTGCCGTGGGCCAGCGCCTGACCGGCGGCCAGTGCCAGGCCGAGTGCGGTCATCTTCAGTGCGTTCTTGTAATGGTTCATACTGCTCACCTCGTGGCCGAATCGATTGCGCAAGTGCATTGCTGTCGATGGCCATGGTAGGAAGCAGCCGCAATCGGCCCAATGCTGCTTTGGTGGCCGCGATCTAGTTCGTTGGTAGTAGAAACCGCATCGAACCCAACCAGAAACCCTTGTTCTAGAGCGGCCACGACGGCTGCGACCGAACACCGCATACTCATTGGGCCAAATTCATTCCGCCCTAAGTCCTGCTCCCTTTCACCCGCTACCAAGCGCCACCGGTACGGGCAATTTTCCCGCCGTACCCGGGCTGTTTTCCGTATCCGCGCCCTGACACCACGCCCACCATGAGCCGTGGATCAGCCCTCGCTGAACACGCCAACGATCAACAGGAAAACTGCCATGAAAACAACAAGACTTCCCGCGCTGAAGCCCGTCAGCCAGGCCATCAGGGGCCTGGTATTCGCCGCTGGCCTCGGCCTCGTCGCGGGCCCTGCAGCGGCCACCCCGGTTACCTGGGAGGACATCGCCAACGACCACATGACCACCAACAACGTGCTGATGTACGGCCTGGGCACGAACGCCCAGCGCTACAGCCCGCTGAACATGGTCAACGACGAGAACGTGTTCAAACTGACGCCGGCGTGGTCCTTCTCCTTCGGTGATGAAAAGCAGCGCGGTCAGGAATCCCAGGCCATCGTCCATGATGGCGTGATCTACGTAACCGGCTCCTACTCGCGCATGTTCGCCCTTGACGCCAAAACCGGGCGGCGACTGTGGAGCTACTCGCATCGCCTGCCCGACGACATCCGCCCGTGCTGCGACGTGGTCAACCGCGGCGCCGCCATCTACGGAGACAAGGTGTTCTTCGGTACTCTTGATGCCGGCATTGTTGCGCTCAACAAGGACACCGGCAAGGTGGTCTGGCGCAAGAAATTCGCCGACCACAAGGCCGGCTACACCATGACCGGCGCACCAACCATCGTGCAGGACCAGACCACCGGCCGCGCGCTGCTGATCCACGGCTCCTCCGGCGACGAGTTCGGTGTGGTCGGCCAGCTGTTTGCCCGCGACCCGGAAACCGGCGAAGAGGTATGGATGCGCCCGTTCGTCGAAGGTCACATGGGCCGTTTGAACGGCGAAGACAGCACCCCCACCGGCGACGTAAAAGCGCCCTCCTGGCCGGATGATCCGAACTCGCCGACCGGCAAGGTCGAGGCCTGGAGCCACGGCGGCGGCGCGCCCTGGCAGAGCGCCAGCTTCGATGCGGCAACCAATACCATCATCATCGGTGCAGGCAACCCGGCCCCCTGGAACGGCTGGGCACGCACTCCGGAAGATGGCAACCCGAACGACTACGACAGTCTCTACACCTCCGGGCAGGTCGGCGTCGACGCCACCACGGGCGAGGTAAAATGGTTCTACCAGCACACCCCGAACGACACCTGGGACTTCTCCGGCAACAACGAGCTGGTGCTGTTCGACTACGAGCAGGACGGCGAGACAGTACCCGCGACGGCCCACGCCGACCGCAACGGCTTCTTCTATGTGGTTAACCGCGAAGACGGCAAGCTGATGAACGCCTTCCCGTTTGTCGACAACATCACCTGGGCAAGCGGCATTGACCTGGAAACCGGTCGCCCGATCGAGAACGAAGGTCAGCGTCCGCCGCGCCTGGAAGAAGGTCAGGAGCGCAGCGAAGCGATCGAGGTCTCCCCGCCGTTCCTCGGCGGCAAGAACTGGAACCCGATGGCCTACAGCCGCGACACCGGTCTGTTCTATGTTCCGGCCAATCACTGGAAGGAGGACTACTGGACAGAAGAGGTCAGCTACACCAAGGGCTCCGCTTATCTGGGCATGGGCTTCCGCATCAAGCGCATGTATGACGATCACGTCGGCATCCTGCGCGCGATGGACCCGCAGACGGGCCGCGTCGCCTGGGAGCACAAGGAGCCACTGCCACTGTGGGCTGGCGTACTGGCCACCGGTGGCAATCTGGTGTTCACCGGCACCGGCGATGGCTACTTCAAGGCCTTCAACGCCGAGACCGGCGAGCAGCTGTGGCAGTTCCAGACCGGCACCGGGATCATCTCCCCGCCGATTACCTGGGAACAGGACGGCGAGCAGTACATCGGCGTGACCACCGGTTACGGCGGCGCGGTGCCGCTGTGGGGTGGCGACATGGCCGAGCTGACCAAGCCGGTGGCTCAGGGCGGTTCGTTCTGGGTATTCAAGCTGCCCAGCTGGGCCAACGAGTAACCACCTGAAACGCCCTGCCCACCCGGGTGGGCAGGGCTATGGAGAAGAGCATGAAACTGCTTGTTCGTCTGACTGCCAGCCTGCTGGCACTGAGCAGCCCCGCGTTGCTGGCGCAGAGTGCCGACATCGCCGAAGAGGATATCCGAACCCTAAACGGCTGCGCCCTGATCCCCGGCACCCAGTGCCAGGGCGTTGATCTGCGCGGCGCTGATCTGCGCCACCTGGATCTGCGCAAGGCGGACTTGACTGACTCCGACCTGCGCGATGCAGACCTGCGCCATGCAGTACTTGACCAAGCCAGACTCGACAACGCCCGGCTCGAAGGAGCCAACTTTACCCGTGCCAGCTTGCAGCAGACCGCCATGCGCGGCGCCCAGGCCGACGAAGCACAGTTTGTGGCCATCAGTGGCTGGAACCTCACTGCGCAGGGAGCCAGCTTCAAGGGCGCAGACTTTACTGGCGCCAGCCTGGACTTCGCGCGTTTCAGCGGTGCAACCATGCACGGTACCGTGCTGCGCGCCGCCAATCTGGAGATGGCCTGGCTGCCAAAGGCCGACATGGCCGGCGCCGATCTGCGCGACGCCAACCTGCAGGAAGCCAAACTCAATCACGCCAATTTGACCGACGCCAACCTGGAAGGCGCACGCCTGCACTACGGCACCTTTCTCGACGTCACCATGCATGGTTGCCAAGCCTGTCCGGTTGATTGGGAATAACGCGGCTGCGACCTAAAGCCTATCGTCAGGCGTGATTGCATTCTGCTAGTGTTGAGACAGGGTGCAGTCACGTCATCGGTGGGTGTCGTTTGAAACCATATTCACAGACCTTTAAATCACTGCGCGACGACATCGCGCAAATGTACAGCAGTAACGAGCGCGAAATGGCTTTGCTGCGCGGCGCCCACCTCACCTCGGTAATTCGGGTCACGCCCGCGATGATGTTTGCCAACGTCGGCGCAGGTGCCTGTATTTTGCTTAGCTACTCACCCGATATTCCAGCCGGGCTATGGGTCTGGTTTTGTGCTCTTGCACTGGCCTGTCTGCTCGCCTGTGTGAGCTGGTGGCGAATGCCGGATGAGGGGCTTGTAACCTCCCGCGTACGTCGAATAAAGCGCTCTACTCTTCACGCGGCGGGGCTGTCCGGTATCTGGGGTGTGATGATCATCCTGTGGTTCCCAACCAGTGGTGGCTTGCAGCAGATGACCATCTCGACACTGGTAACAGGAATGATCGGCGCCGGCGGGTTTGTTCTCAGCCCGCTGCCACGTGCCAGCATCATCTATGTCGGCATATACACGCTGGCCTCCCTGATCGGCCTGCTGTTTACCGGTCAAACTCACTTCTTTGCTTTCGCCCTGCTGCTGTCACTCTACTCGCCGATGGTAGTCATCGGTGCGCTGCTGTCGTGGCGAAAATCAACCGACCTGATCAATGCTCAGCGCAAAGCTGCACGCCAGGGCGAAATGCTCTCGGTGCTGCTTCAGGACTTCGAGCTGGATGCCGGTGACGCGCTGTGGGAAACAGACGCCGATGGCATGCTCAACCACGTTTCGCCGCGGCTGACCGAACTGCTTGAACTGGCGCCCAATGAGCACCTGGAAAAACGCTTCGTGGAGCTGCTGAGTGATCGCTGCGCTGAGTTGAAGAAGCAAGGCACCGAACTGATTGAATGTCGCCAGAACTTCCGTGCACTGCCGCTCAGCTTGCAAGGTCGCCGCGGAGTGCGCCACCTGGCCTTGACGGGCAAAATTCTTCTGGATGATCAAGGCCGCTTTGTCGGACGGCGTGGCATCGTCAGCGACGTGACCGACAAGGTCAACAACGAACGCATGCTGCAAACCCTGGCCCACACCGACTCGCTGACCGGCCTGGCCAACCGCTTCAAGCTGCGCGACACCATCAGTGCACTGGTCAAGCGCGATCAGTCACTGGCCCTGCTGTCGGTCGACCTGGACCGTTTCAAGAGCATCAACGACAACCACGGCCACAGTACCGGCGACGCCCTGCTCCAGGTCATCGCCCGCCGCCTGCTCGGTTGCGCCGGCGAAAACATGCTGGTCGCCCGCCTCGGCGGCGATGAATTCGCCCTGGTGGTATGGCAGTTTGAGAGCAGCACAGAGATCACCGCCCTGGCCCAGAAGCTGATCAGCAACCTCAGTAACCCTATCACCGTCGCTGAGCGAGAGTTTCGCGTTGGCGCCAGCATCGGTATCAGCGTGCGTCCGCCGGGCGGTCCTCATCTGGATGATCTGATGGTGCAATCGGATATGGCTCTCTACACAGCAAAGTCTGCGGGCAGGGGCTGCTGGTCGCTCTACTCCGAAGAAATGGGCGAGCGCAGCCGGCGCAGACTAGCCATTGAAGAGGGTTTGCGACACGCCATTGAGCGGGGACAGATTCAGGTTCACTGGCAACCAAAGGTTGATCTCGCGAATTGGGAGATTGTCGGCGCCGAAGCACTGATTCGCTGGAGCCATCCCGAGCTGGGCAGAGTCGGACCGGACGAGTTCATTCCCATTGCCGAACAGTGCGGTCTGATTGACGGTCTGGGCCACTGGGTACTTGAGGAGGCTTGCCGGGCTGCAGTCAATGAGCTGCAAGGGCTGACCATTTCAGTCAATGTCTCGGCGATGCAGGTACAGTTCGGGCATTTTCTTGAGGACCTCAAGACCCTGCTGCAACGCTACCAGCTCGCCCCGCAGCGGCTTGAGCTGGAGCTCACCGAGTCGGTGATTCTCGATGACCCGGATCAGGCGCTGGCCACGCTCCACGCCATCCGTGAGACCGGCGTAAGACTGGCACTGGACGATTTCGGTACTGGCTACTCGTCTTTGTCGTACTTGCGCTGCTTTCCGTTCGACACCCTGAAGATCGACCGCTCATTCATTACCGAATTGCTGACCCGACAGGATGCCCAGGCCATCGTGCGGATGATTACTGAGCTGGCCATTACCCTCGGCAAGCGCACGGTCTGCGAAGGCGTTGAAACCGCCGAGCAGCTCAATGCTATCTGCGCCACCGGCTGCAACGAGGTACAAGGCTATCTGACATCCGCGCCGGTGCCACTCTCGGCATTCCCGCGCAGCCTGCCCGAGCACCACTGCACCGTCACGGCGACGGCCAGCGAGCTGCAAAGCTGACGCCGCCCCGCCTTGAGATGGCAGGTATAGCTTGCAGGCTCGGTCGAACGAGGGTTCTCACCGAGAGCTCGCCGGATAAACAAAAACGCCCAGCTAGGCTGGGGACTGTGCCGTCTGCGACTTCGTCAGGGATTATTCGGCGCTGCGCGCCTCACCCCTCTTCGAGGGGCCGCCGTCGCTGCGCTCCGGCGTTCCTCGCCTGCGTTGCAGGCTCGGTCGAACGAGGGTTCTCACCGAGAGCTCACCGGATAAACAAAAACGCCCAGCTGAGCTGGGCGTTTTTGTTTATTGGCGGAGAGTCAGGGATTCGAACCCTGGGTACGGTTGCCCGTACAACGGATTTCGAATCCGTCCCATTCGACCACTCTGGCAACTCTCCAAGTCGGCGCGCATCTTACCAGCATTCGCGGTCAGGACGGAAGCCTTACGGCAGCGGTACGCCCAGGCGATGGGCAACTTCTTCGTAGGCTTCGATCACGCCGCCAAGGCCCTGGCGGAAGCGATCCTTGTCCATCTTCTTGCGGGTTTCCTTGTCCCACAGGCGGCAGCCGTCCGGGCTGAACTCATCGCCCAGGACGATTTCACCCTTGAACAGGCCGAATTCCAGTTTGAAGTCGACCAGAAGCAGGCCGGCAGCGTCAAACAAGCCCTTGAGGATGTCGTTGATCTTCAGGGTCAGTTCCTGCATGCGCGCCAACTGTTCGGCGGTCGCCCAGCCGAAGGTGACAACGTGCGACTGGTTGATAAAAGGATCGCCCTTGGCGTCGTCTTTCAGGAACAGTTCGAAGGTCGGCGGCGTGAGCGCCATGCCCTCTTCCACACCCAGGCGCTTCACCAGGCTGCCGGCGGCGAAGTTACGCACGACGCACTCGACCGGGATCATGTCGAGCTTCTTGACCAGGCACTCGTTGTCCGACAGCAGTGCGTCAAACTGGGTCGGAATACCCGCTTCTTCCAGCTTCTGCATGATGAACGCGTTGAAGCGGTTGTTGACCATGCCCTTGCGATCGAGCTGTTCGATCTTCTTCCCATCAAAGGCGGAGGTGTCGTTGCGGAACAACAGGACCAGGCGATCCGGGTCATCGGTGGTGTACACCGACTTGGCTTTACCACGATAGAGTTCGTTACGTTTTTCCATTATCGGCTCCCGCTGTCCGCAACATGGTGATGGGTGTTACTCGATGGTCTGCCAGGGCAGCCCTTGATTCTGATGTGCCATAAGCAGGTTGCCGGACCAACCGGTCAGGGCTTCCTGCATGGCGGCCAGAGCGAGCTCGGGCCGATTGTTCTTTTCGCTGATATGGGCCACGGCAATATGCTGCAATCGCTCGCGGCCGCCGGCAATGCGCACAAAGCCGGCCGCCTGCTGATTGCTCAGGTGGCCCAGATCACCGCCTACACGCGCTTTCAGGAAGGCCGGATAGGGGCCGACCGACAGCATGTGCGGATCATAGTTGGCTTCGAGAAAAAGCGCATCCAGATCGGCGTAATGTTCAACGATCCAGGGGGTGATGGTGCCAGTATCGGTCAGCACGCCGAAGCGCCGCCGGCCGTCGTCGAAGATGTACTGACAGGGTTCACGCGCATCGTGGGGCACGGCCACCGGGGTAATCTCCAGATCGCCAATCTCGAAGCGCCCGTGCAGATCGACCCAGCGCAGATCCAGGCCCTCTTCGCGCAGCTCAAAGCCGGTACCGGGGGTAAGGTATACCGGCAAGCCATAGCGGCGTGCCAGCTTGCCGACGCCCTGAATATGATCGCTGTGCTCGTGGGTGACAACAATGGCGCTCAGTTGGTCGCCCCTCAGACCGGCCTCAGCCAGGCGCTGCTCGGTGGCCCGCAGACTGAAACCGCAATCAACCAGCACCCGAGTGGCACCCTGTTCAATCAGGGTGCCGTTACCACGACTGCCACTACCGAGGGAGCAATAGCGCACCGCCGTTGGACCCCTCGTTCAAGCCGCGCTGAATACGCTCCAGCAGGTCACGCGCGCGTGCAGAATCTGCCGCTTTTTCAATGCCGGCATCGACACTGACTTCAATCCGGTTGGAGGATGGAGTCAGGCGCACCTGCAGCTGATTCTCGTCAGCTACCTGTTGCTCGGCTTCATCGTCACCACCAAACCAGCGGGCGAAGAAGCCCGGCTCTTCCTTCTCGGAGCGGGTCCGATCCAGGTCGACATAGTAGACACCGGAGCTGCGATTGTAGTCGGTCACAAGGACATCGGCGCGAGCCAGAGCCTCGCCAACGTCAGCCCAGGCGCGGTTAAAATCGGCGCTGATGTACAGGACGCTGTTGCCCGCGCCGTCCTGCTCGAGGCTGTTCTCAACCGGACCACTGTTGATGATGCTCGAGACCAGAGCACTGCCGCCAGCGCTAACGCTCTGGTTGAGATAGGTTTCCAGCTCGGCCAGCAGACCACGCTCGAAGTTGGGGTTATCGGAACGCGCCGGCCACTGGCTGTCACTGTCGCCAATATCCCGGTTCTGGTGGATCACCTTGATCTCGCTGGTGCCGGCGTTGACGCCCGGCTCCAGGCGAACACGGAAGCGTTGCTCCTCACCTTCGACACGACGGCCTTCCTCAAGCAGCGGCATCAGGCGGCGCACCAGCGGATTACCGGCAGCCTCGCCGAAGTTGACCCACTCGGTGGAGAACTCGCTGAGCGCAGCGTCCTGCTCGGCCATGGGCACCCGGTAATCGGACCAGAAGCGTGCCAGCAGCGGCCAGACTTCGTTGGCCGGCAGCTGAGCCACCAGCCAGCGTGAGCTGCCCTGCTGCTGAAGTGCAAAGGCCGAGCTGTCGGCGCTGGCCAGCATCGGGCGTGGGCGCGGCGTTTCAAAACCGTCCTCTCCGGCTGGTGCAGCCGTCACCTGGCCCGGCACCGGCAGCAGATCGCCAATGGAGCGCGTTTGCAGATCTGCCGGGATAGTCATCCGCGGTGCGACCTCGGCCTGCTGATAGTCACTGCCACGATCACGGAAAAATCCGTTGTCGCCCATCAGATACCCACAGCCGCTCAGGCTGGCCAATACCCCCAGAGTCAGTGCACTCAGCACAGGCTTCATAAACGTTTCCTTGGTCAACAGGTCTTCCCGGTTAGATTACAGCATCCCGCATTGGCGCAGAGCGCCGTGCACGGCGTCATGGCAGCGAGCACTGAGCGGCGTCAGAGGCAAACGAATGCCATCGGCGATCAGGCCCATTTCCATCAACGCCCACTTGACCGGAATCGGATTGGATTCGATAAACAGTGCCTTGTGCAACGGCATCAAGGCTTCATTGAGACGACGGGCAGTCTGCTCGTCGCCGCGCAGGGCAGCAGCGCACAATTCATGCATCTGTTGCGGAGCGACGTTGGCAGTAACCGAAATATTGCCCTTGCCGCCCATCAGAATGAGCTCTACGGCGGTTGCGTCGTCGCCCGAGTAGACAGCCATACGACCATCGACCCGCTCAATCACCTCACGGGCACGCTGCAGGTCACCGGTCGCTTCCTTGATGCCCACGATATTACTGATGGCAGACAGGCGCTCGACGGTTTCCGGCAACATGTCACAGGCCGTTCGGCTGGGCACATTGTAGAGAATCTGCGGGATAGCCACGGTTTCGGCGATATGCTTGTGATGCAGGTACAGGCCTTCCTGGGTAGGCTTGTTGTAGTAGGGCGTCACCAGCAATGCGGCATCAGCGCCCACACTGCGTGCGGCTTCGGTCAGCTCGACGGCTTCGCGCGTAGAGTTGGCACCGGTACCGGCGATCACGGGAATGCGGCCGGCCACCTGCTGTACCACCCGACGAATGGCTTCCTTGTGCTCGGCCATATCGAGGGTTGCAGACTCGCCGGAGGTACCGACTGCAACGATGCCATCGGTGCCCTTCTCCAGGTGGAAGTCGATGAGACGCTCCAGTGCCTGCCAATCGAGGCCCCCGCCGGAATCCATGGGTGTTACCAGCGCCACCAGACTACCCGAGATCATGCAACTCTCCACTTGAAACAATAAACGGCAATGGTACTTTCGCGCTGCGGCCAGTACAAGGGAAGCGCTGATTAAATACGCAGGCTTGCGACGGATCGACAGCCCTCTGGACACAGGGCATCAACCCAATCGGCGGCGGCAGTTGAACCGCTCCCGACAGGCTGTGACAATAGACCCTTGCTTTGCGCCCGCCAGACGGGCGATGCCCTTTTTTCAGCCCGAGGAACCCAATGTCCAGCACCCCGAGTCACCGCGAGCAATATCTGGTCGTTCATGTCATGGGCCAGGAAACCACATCGCTTGCCAGCCTGCTGACTCGCCTGTGCACCGAGCACCGCTGCCAGATAGTCAGCAGCCGGATGAGTCGCCATGGCTCCTGCGCCGTTCTGCTGCTTCAGCTCAGCGGCAATTGGGATGCGCTGGCACGCCTGGAGTCGCTGCTGCCGGCGCTGGCCAAGCGTGAGCACTTCCAGTTGTCCATGAGCCGCAGCCACAGCATCGACGAGCGCCCCCAGGCACTGCCGTACAACGTATTCGTAACGGCGGCCCAGCGTCCCGAGCTGGTCGGTGAACTTTGCCGTTTCTTTCAGCACCTGAACATCGACATCGAGGAGCTGCACAGCTTCACCTATCTGGCCCAGCACACCGGCACCGCGATGCTGAACCTGACGCTGACCATCGCCATTCCGGTGCAGACCCAGCTAAGCTGGCTGCGGGAGCAGTTTCTGGACTTCTGTGACGAACTCAACCTGGATGCCGTGATCGAACCCTGGCGTCCGCTTCACTGACTAGCTGACGAGGTTTTCATGCACGTTGAACTGAACAAGCCCGTACCGGATTTCAGCGCCCAGGCCACTGGCGAGCAGACCGTGACACCGGCAAGCCTGGCCGGCAAGAACGTTGTGATCTATTTCTACCCCAAGGACAACACCCCCGGCTGCACCACCGAGGGCCAGGACTTTCGTGACGCCCATGCCGAGTTTGCAGCGGCCAACACCGTCATTTACGGGGTATCCAAGGACAGCCTGCGCACCCATGCCAACTTCAAGGCCAAGCATGAGTTCCCATTCGAGCTGATCAGCGACCCGGACGAGGCGCTATGCCGCCTGTTCGACGTAATCAAGCTGAAGAAGCTGTACGGCAAGGAATACGAGGGAATCGAGCGCAGCACCTTCCTGATCGACGCCCAGGGCGTGTTGCGTCAGGAATGGCGCAAGGTGAAGGTACCCGGCCACGTGGCCGAGGTGCTGGCCGCCGTCCGCACCCTCGGCTGATCGTCAGGTACTCGTTCGCTGCCTCAGGCCTGCTCGGTCCGAGGCAGCTCTTCTGACTTGATGTCATGGGCGGCTTCAATGCCGCGTGGCCAGGCGTAGAGCACGGCCTTGAACAGGGTCGCCAGCGGGATCGCAAAGAATACCCCCCAGAACCCCCACAAACCGCCGAAGATCAGCACAGCGGCGATAATTGCCACCGGATGCAGGTTGACCGCTTCGGAGAACAGAATGGGCACCAGTACGTTGCCGTCCAGTGCCTGAATCACGCCGTAAACGATCATCAGCATCATGAACTCGTTACCGAGCCCCCACTGGAACAGACCAATCACGGCAACCGGGATGGTTACCACCGTAGCGCCGATATACGGCACCAGCACCGACAGGCCCACCAGCACCGCCAGCAACGCCGCGTAGTTGACGCCGAGGATCGCAAACGAGATATAGGTCACCGCCCCGACGATCAGAATCTCGACTGCCTTGCCGCGAATGTAGTTGGCAATCTGCTGGTTCATCTCGGTCCAGACGACGCGCATCAGCCGGCGCTCGCGCGGCAGATGACTCACGGCCCAATCGGTTATGGTCTGGCTGTCCTTGAGGAAGAAGAACACCAGGATAGGTACCAGCACCAGATAAACCAGCACCGTAACGATGACCGGCAGGCTCGCCAGTGACTGCGACAACGCCCACTGACCAAACGAGCCCACCTCGCCGTTGATCGAGGCCATCAGGCGCTCAATCTGCGCGGCGGAAATGAACGACGGATACTCCTCAGGCAGATGCAGAAGCTGATCACGCCAGGAGGCGATCATTCCCGGCAGCTCGTTGAACAGATTCAGCATCTGCTTCCAGACCAGTGGCACCAGCACGCCGAACAGCGCCGCCAACGCGCCGAGAAACAGCAGAAACACAATCCAGACTGCCAGGCCGTGCGGCAGCCAGCGCTGCAGCCGCGATACCAGCCCCTGCAGCAGATAGGCGAGCACCACACCGGTCAGCAACGGCGCCAGCTTGTCACCGAAACTGATAACAATGGCAAACCCCAGCGCCAGCACAACCGCCAGCACAACCGCCTCTTCATCGGAGAAATAGCGCTGAACCCAGCCTCGAAAAACTTTTAGCATCGGAACCTAATCTGCTTTACGCAACCAATAGTGAAATTCGCCGTCCAATACCCGGGACTCAAGCAATGCATGTCCGGACAGCTCCGCGAAGCGTTGAATATCCCGCTGGGACCCCGCATCAGTGGCAACCACATGCAGCGTCTGGCCTGCTACCATGCCGTTCAACGATTGCTTTGCCTTGAGCAAGGGCAGCGGACAAGACAGACCGCGGGCGTCCAGCTCGACGTCGATAGGTAGATGGGTGTTTTCAACAGACATGCAGGGACTCCACAGCGAGTGGGCCACAGTATAGCCTTGACGGCTCTCACTCCGACAACTGCCAGCACGGGTACGCACCAAAAATGATGCAAAAAAGGATGTCCAGCCGACCGCTCGTCCGGGCCATGATGCTTGCAGTGTCAATGACGCTGCCCGGCATTGCCCTGCCCGCCGGCGACGAGTTCAACCTGCCGTCGCTTGGCGACACCAGCTCGTCCATCATGTCACGTCAGCAGGAGTACCAGCTCGGCCGGACCTGGCTGACCATGCTCAGGGGCGCAGTTCCGACGCTGGATGATCCGCAACTGAAAAGCTTTGTCGAAGACCTGACCCGAGGTCTTGCGGAAACCAGCCAGCTGAGCGACCGCCGCCTGGCCTTTGTGCTGATTGACAGCCCGCAACTGAACGCCTTTGCCGCGCCTGGCGGTGTGGTGGGCGTCAACGGCGGCCTGTTTCTGCATGCCCGCAGCGAAGCCGAGTTTGCCTCGGTCCTGGCCCACGAACTTGCGCACCTGTCACAGCGCCACTTCGCCCGTGGCCTCGAGCAGCAACAGCGCATGCAAGTGCCCTTCATGACCGCCATGCTCGCCAGCATTGTGCTGGCCGCCGCCGGCGGCGGGGACGCTGGTTTTGCCGCTCTGGCGACCACCCAGGCCGCCGCCATCCAGGAACAGCGCCGCTTCTCGCGCCAGAATGAACAGGAAGCCGACCGCATCGGCATTCTCAACCTGGAAAAGGCAGGCTACGACCCCAGAGCAATGCCGGACATGTTCGAGCGTCTCGCCCAGCTCAGCCGCTACGACACCACACCGCCCGAGTTCCTGCTGACCCACCCGGTCAGCCAGTCGCGCATGGCCGATACCCGCAACCGCGCCGAACAGATGGCGGGCAGCGGCCGTACGGATTCACTCAACTTCCAGATGATGCGTGCCCGGGTTCAGCTGAAGTACGAGCAAAGCCCGGGGCTCTCTGCCAAGCGCTTCCGCGCCCTGCTGGACGATAACGGCGGCGAGCATGCAGCGGCGCGCTATGGCCTGGCGCTGGCACTCAGCCGCGGCGGCGAGCACGGCGAAGCCACAAGCACCCTCGCCCCGCTGCTCGAAGCGACACCGGATGACCTGACGATCAACCTCGCCCTGATCGAGATCGACACCAATGCGGGCCGACTGGCGCAGGCACTGGAGCGCAACCGTCGGTTGCAGCAACGTTATCCTGACAACTTCCCGCTGGCCTTTTCCGAAGCCGACCTGCTGATGAAACAGCAGCAGTATGCCGCGGCCGAACGCGCGATCAATAGACTCGCCAATCAGCGCGAGAGCGATCCGGACGTATGGTACCTGGCGGCAGAAATACGCGGCCTGGCCGGCAATATCCTGGGCGTGCATCTGGCCCGCGCCGAGTACTTCAAGCAGACCGGCGACCTGCAGCAGGCCGGCCAGCAACTTGACCTGGCGTTGCAACGAGCGGGGGGCAACTTTGTTGTCAGCTCACGCATCAAGGAGCAGCAGAACGAGCTACAGCGTCAGCGTGAGCTGATCGAATCACTGTAGGAGAAGGCAACGCCCGCCGCATAATGCGGCGGGCGAGCAGTCAGGCATTACCCTTGGCGGCCAGACTGGCCTGGCGGGTAAAGTCGAGCATACGATCCAGCGGGCGCACCGCACGCGGAATCAGCTCGGGATCAACCAGAATCTCATCAGTACCCTGCTCCAGGCTGGCGAGCACCCGCGGCAGAGTGTTCATCGCCATCCACGGGCAGTGCGCGCAGCTGCGACAGGTTGCGCCATTGCCCGCCGTTGGCGCTTCAATCAACAGCCTGTCCGGCGCAGCCTGCTGCATCTTGTAGAAGATGCCGCGATCGGTCGCAACGATAAAGGTCGGATTGGGCAGATCACGCGTCGCCTGAATCAACTGACTGGTCGAACCAACCACATCGGCCATCTCGACAACCGATTGCGGAGATTCCGGGTGCACCAGCACGGCTGCGTCGGGATAGACCTTGCGCAGATCCTCCAGCGCCTTGGCCTTGAACTCCTCGTGAACGATACAGGAGCCCTGCCACAGCAGCATGTCTGCACCGGTTTCACGCTGAATGTAGTTACCCAAGTGCTGATCGGGTGCCCAAAGGATCTTTTCACCCTTGTCCATCAGGTGCTCGACGATCGGCAGCGCACAGCTGGACGTCACTACCCAGTCAGCACGCGCCTTTACCGCAGCCGACGTATTGGCATAGACCACCACGGTGCGGTCCGGATGCTGATCACAGAACGCGGAAAACTCGTCTATCTGACATCCCAGATCGAGCGAGCAGGTCGCCTCCAGCGTCGGCATCAGAACGCGCTTTTCCGGGCTCAGAATCTTGGCCGTCTCACCCATGAAACGAACACCGGCAACAATCAGCGTGGTAGCCGGGTGATCACGACCAAACCGGGCCATTTCAAGCGAGTCGGAGACGCAGCCACCGGTCTCCTCGGCCAACTCCTGCAACAGGGGGTCGGTGTAGTAGTGGGCAACCAGAACGGCGTTCTGTGCCTTCAGCGCTGCTGCAATACGGGCCTTGTAGTCTGCCTTCTCTGCATCGCTAAGCGGAGCAGGCGCCTTGGCATCCAGGTGGGCCTGAACGAGCAGACGCTCGGGAATCTGGGACATGGTTTGTATCCATCAGGAGAACAACGGAGGGCGGCATTGTAGCACGGCTGCCGAAACTGCCCAGCGGCGCCGAATCGCACGAAGGCGAACGCCTGGGCCGGAGCCAGGGTAGAAAATACAATAAGGGGATCACATCTAGGGAAGGATCCAGAGTGGTGGGTCGTGTAGGATTCGAACCTACGACCAATTGGTTAAAAGCCAACTGCTCTACCAACTGAGCTAACGACCCCTGCTGGACGCGCGCTATATTACTGATTTATCAGAGGAACTCAAGACTTTTTTCGCATCCAGTGAAAAAAGATCAGCTGTAGCGAGTCGGGTCGGCCAGGCCGGCTGCCCTGAACCCTTCCGCCCTCAGCCGGCAACTGTCGCAGCGCCCGCACGCCCTGCCCTGATCATCGGCCTGATAGCAAGACACCGTCTTACTGTAATCCACTCCGAGGGCCGCGCCAGCCTGCACGATCTCTGCCTTGCTCATGTGCTGCAAAGGTGCACGAATATGAAAGCCTTTACCCTCAACGCCTGCACGGGTGGCCAGATTGGCAAGCCGTTCGAACGCCTCGATAAACTCCGGCCGGCAATCGGGATAGCCCGAGTAATCGACTGCGTTGACGCCGATAAAAATCTCCCGCGCACCCAATACCTCGGCCCAGCCCAGCGCAAGCGACAGAAACAGCGTGTTGCGTGCCGGCACGTAGGTCACCGGAATACCGTCCTGCGGCCCTTCGGGCACCGCGATGCGATCATCGGTCAGCGCTGAACCGCCTATACCACCTAGATTCATGCCAATGACCTTGTGCTCGACCACACCAGCGGCACACGCCACCCGCTCGGCCGCCTGCAACTCGGCGCGGTGACGCTGACCATAATCAAAACTCATGGTGTAGCAGCGCAGACCCTGCGCCTGGGCCATCGCCAGCACAGTCGCCGAATCCAGGCCGCCGGACAACAGCACAACAGCGGCAGGCGCTTCTGACGCAGGATTGGCATTACTCATGAAACCTCCGGGCAGAAATGCAAAAGCGCCCACAGGGCGCTTTTGCACAGACATATCGACGGGCCAGCGACCGCATCATCAGTTGAGCGTATTCAGCTCACGACCGGCCAACTGGGCCGCCGACGAATCGGGGTACTTGCTGATGACCTGCTGAAACAGATCACGCGCCTTGTCGTTATTGCCAAGCCGACGCTCGACGTCGCCCAGCTTGTACATCGCATCCGACTCCTTGCGGTGATTCGGATAGCGGCTGATCACCTGGGCAAACGCCTTGCCGGCGGACTCCAGGTCAGACTGAACCAGATAGACCTCACCCAACCAGTACTGTGCATTGCCTGCATACTGACTGTTCGGATAACGCCTGAGGAAAGCATTGAAGGCCTGTGCAGCCTTATCAAAATCCCGCGCCTTGACCAGGTCAAACGACGCGTCATACAGCAGTTTTTCCTGCTCGGGATCAGCCGGAGCGGCGCTCGCCGCTGGCGCTTCGGCAGGCGGTGCTGCAACATCACTGTCAGCCGACGCACTGCCACTGGCGGCGGGAGCCGGAGCGGAGGTCATGCCGGACAGACGGCGATCAAGATCCTGGTAACGATCAAGCTGGTCCTGCTCCATCTGCTTGATCTTGTAATTCTGCTCTTCGAGCATGCCCCGCAGCAGAGTGACTTCCTGCTGGAGCTGATACAGCTGTTGAAACAGCTGGCCTTCACTTGAAAGGCCAGCCGGGGCCTGTTGGGTCACAGAGGAACCCCCGTAACTGGCAGACGACGCGTTGCTCGAACTACCTTCCATTACCGGGACCTGGGCAACTGCCGCCAGCGGCGACAGTGCCAAGGCCATTACGATGCCTCTGTAACCCTTCATAAGACCTCTTTTATTACTTGCGCAGCTCTACACGACGGTTCTGAGCCATGGCTTCTTCAGTAGAACCCATCGCTGCAGGCTTTTCTTCGCCGTAGGATACCAGTTCCAGCTGAGCCGGAGACACGCCCTGCAGAACCAGGTAACGCTGTACGGAGGCCGCACGACGCTCGCCCAGAGCCATGTTGTACTCGCGAGTACCACGCTCGTCAGTGTGGCCTTCCAGAACAACGCGGTTGCCAGCAGCTTTCAGGTCCTTGGCGTGAACGTCCAGAGCGCGCATGGCTTCCGGCTTCAGCTCGGAGCTGTCGTACTCAAAGTAGAAAGTGGTGATGGCGCGCAGAGCAGCTTCTTCGCTGTTCATGCCGTTGTCCATACCAGCGCCGTTGCTGCCTGCACCGTAGCCAGCGTTCGGATCAACTGCGCCAGAGGTGTCACCACCCTTGGAGGAACAGCCAACAACAACGCCGAAAGCAACAACCAGAGCAGCAGCTTTGCCAAACTTGATAACTTGCATCATGAACTCCTATTAACCCCATATGGTTTAGTGTTGGTGCGCCCTATGGCAGGTATGGGGACCATGATGGTACGCGCAGGTCGTTGAACTGAGTCGGTATCACCGACCGTGCACGCCCGTTTGTTGATACCAGCATGAGTACACCCCGCCCCTGTTGACGGGTAGCATAAATTAACATAACGCCGTTGGGTGAGACCGTCGGGGACTCATCCAGTGACGTTTCTGTTAAAACTCTCAGGTTGCCGCGCTCAAGATCCTGCGTGGCAATCTGAAAATTACGGTAGCCCTCCTGACGGTGCACCATCACCATGGTGCGGCCATCCACGGACAGCTTGGCGTTGGCGTTGTAGTTGCCAACGAAGGTCAAACGCTCGGTATTACCCGAACTCAAATTCTGCTTGTAAATCTGCGGGCGCCCGCCGCGATCGGAGGTAAACACCAGCGTATCGTTACCCATCCAGGTCGGCTCGGTATCGATCGCGAAGTGGTTGGTCACCCGACGCAGCTGCTTGCTCGCCAGATCCATCACATAGATTTCCGGATTGCCGTCACGCGACAGCACGAAAGCCAGACGCGAGCCATCCGGCGACCAGGACGGCGCCCCGTTCAAGCCTTCAAAGCTGCTGATCCGTTCACGACGACCGGTACGAATATAGTGGATATAAATCTCCGGGCGACGCGACTCGAACGATACATAGGCAATCCGTTCACCGTCGGGCGAATAGCTCGGGCTCAGAATCGGTTCGCGCGATTGCAACAGGGTCACCGCACGCGCGCCATCGTAATCGCTGCGCTGCAGGGTGTAACGGGTGTTGTCGACCGAGAATCGCTCGGCCGCCACGTACAGCAACTTGGTATTGAAGGCGCCCTGAATACCGGTCAGCTCCTTGAACACCTCATCACTGAGATGGTGAGCGATATCCCGCAGCTGCGTGCGAGTACCACTGATCGAACGCGTCAGCACGACCTGCTCACGCACCACATTGTACAAACTGTAGGTCAGCGAAAACGCATCTGCCCCTGTGGCAGACACCTGCCCCACCACCACGTAGTCAGCCCCGATCATGCGCCAGTCGCGGGCATTGATTTCGCTGTCGCGGGTTGGATAGCTGAGCATGTTGCCGCGCGGAATCGGCGCAAACATACCCGAGTTGCGCAAATCGTTGGCGGTAATGTCCGCCATATCTTCCGGCAGCGGCGCGCTGCCCTGCCAGCCAAACGGCACCACGGCAATCGGCGTGGCCTTGTCGGTACCACGGGTAATCTCGATGGCGCCCTGGGCCAGCAGAAGCTGGGTAAAACACAGGGCGACCAGGCCTACCAGTACGTGCGTCAGTCTCTTCATCAGAATGCCAGATCCTCTGGTTTGAAGCGCAGCGTACGCTGTCGATACATGCGATCGAACGCTGCGGGATTTTCACGTGACAGTGTCTGCATTTCCGGGATGCGTCCCACATTTCTGACCGCCTGTACGGCGGACTGATCAAAACCGGCGTCCCCACTGGAACGCGTGACCACCACATCGGTGATCTGCCCTGTCGGCAGCATACTCAGCTGCACCTCAACAACCATGCCATTACGCGCGGTCGGCGGGCGGCGCCACTGCTGGCTGACATAGCGACGAATAACATCGTCGTAGCTGGCCGCAACCTGATCACCACTGCGATCAGCCTGGGCCATCTGGTACTGCGTATCTTCTGCCAGCAACTCGCTCAGGGCGCGGGCCTTGGCCTCTTCCTGGGCACGGCGCTCATTGGCCTGACGCTCCTGCTCGCGACGACGCTGCTCCGCTGCCTCCGCTGCCTTGCGCTCGGCTTCGGCTTCAGCCTTGCGACGAGCCTCTTCCTGCGCCTTGCGCCTTGCCTCTTCTTCGGCGCGCTTGCGCTCCGCCTCGGCACGCCGGGCTGCTTCAGCTTCTGCGGCCTTTTTCGCCTCTTCAACCTTGCGTCGCTCGGCGGCAGCAGCCGCCTCGGCCGCCTTGCGATCGGCCTCTGCCTGCGCCTGACGTTCCGCCGCTGCAGCGGCTGCCTGGGCTTGCTCCCTGGCCTTTTCGGCCGCGGCAGCGCGGGCAGCTTCGGCCGCTTGCTGCTGCTGACGCTGGGCTTCCATAGCCTCTTCTTCATGACGCGGCGCACCTGTCTTCTGCGCCTCGCCGGCAATCTTCTGGTCAGTCTGCGTCACAGCCGGACTCATTGAATCCAGCTGCACCAGCGTGGCTTGCACAATAGGCTTGGCCGGCTCGAACTCAGGCGCACTGCTGAATGAAGCGAACAGCAGAATCGCCACCGCCAAATGCAGCCCTGCGGCCTTCAAAAACGGCGTCGAGTAGCGCTCGGACGCCGTAGGCCGATGTTGATATCGCGTGCTCACGGCGCCTCGGTAATCAGACCCACGTTGGGGACGCCTGCCTGCTGCAAGGCCCCCATGGCGGTCACAACCACGCCATAGTTGGCGTTCTTGTCACCCCGAATGTAGACCAGCGTGTCCGGTTTGGCGGTCATGATCTTGGTGACACCTTCGGTCATTTCGGCCAGCGATACGACGCTGTCGGAATGATTCTCGGTATCCACGCTCTCGCCCAGGTTCCAGTAGTAGGTACCATCAGCCAGCACCGACAGGGTCAATACCTGCTGGGTGCTATCCGACGGCAATACTTCGCTGGAAACCTGCGGCAAATCCACCTTCACGCCCTGATTGAGCATAGGCGCGGTGACCATAAAAATGACCAGCAGTACCAACATCACGTCGATGTACGGCACCACGTTCATTTCCGCGACCGGTTTGCGCTTTTGTCGCCGACCCTGCATGTGCATGCCCATAACGACTCTCGCTTACTCCTCGCGTGCGTGTACGCGGCGGTGCAGAATGCTGGAAAACTCTTCTGCAAAGGTGTAGTACCGGCCAATGAGCATTTCCGAACGGGCGGAGAAGCGGTTGTACGCAACCACCGCAGGAATTGCCGCAAACAGACCGATTGCCGTCGCCACCAGCGCTTCGGCAATACCCGGCGCAACGGTCGCCAGCGTCGCCTGCTGCACGGTCGCCAGCCCGCGGAACGAGTTCATGATCCCCCAGACGGTACCGAACAGACCTACATAAGGGCTGGTTGAACCGACGGTCGCCAGGAACGGCAGATGCTGCTCCAGCTTTTCTTCCTCGCGCGAAATCGCAACACGCATGGCGCGCTGCACGGCGTCCATCACCGCATCGGGATCCACACCCGACTGCTGACGCATGCGCGAAAATTCCTTGAAGCCGGCACGAAAGATCTGCTCCAGACCCGAGTTCTCATCCGGGGAGCCGGTGACCTGACGATACAGCTGGGACAAATCGACACCGGACCAGAAACGGTCTTCGAAATCATCCAGTGCGTTCTTGGCCCCGCGCATGACACTGCCGCGCTGAAAAATAAGCACCCACGACATCACCGATGCCGCCAGCAGCGACAACATTACCAGTTGCACCAGCACACTGGCGCCGGACACCAGGTGCCATATCGACATTTGGTCAGCCTGCACGCTCAGCTACTCCTCGCTTGTCCATCGAATCTTGACTCATTACCCGTTGATCTCGGCCCGGGCGGTGTTCTCGAATGCCGTACGCATGACTTCGGGAATCGCTCTCGGGCGATAGCGGTCGGCGCTGACGCAGGCGACCAGCACCTCACCTTCACACAACAACTCTCCCGCCCGAGTCACGCTCTGGCGGAAGCGAATACTTGCTCGCTTGGTTTCCAAGACAGTCGCAGTTACGACAAGTTCATCATCCAATCGTGCGGGCGCGTGGTAACGTGCCGTGACAGAGTGCACAACAAAAATGACGTTTTCTCTCTGCAGAGCGCTTTGATCAAAGCCCAGAGTACGGACCAGCTCCGTCCGCGCACGCTCCATAAACTTCAGGTAATTGACGTAGTAGACGATGCCACCGGCATCGGTATCTTCAAAGTAGACGCGGGCTTTCAGCTCGAACGGCGGCCCAGAACGTTCAACGCGCATAATGTAGAGCCAAGCAAGGGTTTTGCATAGTGGGTCTCCTGGCAAAATGCAAAATATTTTTTCAGGACGCGTCCGGCGCCGCCGGATCGTCAAACAGATCGGCTGCCGCCCCGGCCATCCGGGGCGGCAGTCTCAGACCAAAGTGCTGATAGGCGTGCCGCGTGACGACTCGACCACGGGGCGTGCGCATGATGAACCCCTGCTGGATCAGGTAGGGCTCCAACACATCCTCAATGGTGTGTCGTTCCTCGCCGATAGACGCCGACAGATTGTCCAGCCCGACCGGCCCGCCATCGAACTTTTCGATCATGGTGAGCAGCAGACGGCGGTCCATGTGATCAAAACCCTGCTCGTCCACATCGAGCAGGTTCAGAGCCTGATCCGCCACGTCCTGGCTGATGACACCGGCACCGCGCACTTCGGCAAAGTCCCGCACCCGGCGCAGCAGACGGTTGGCGATTCGGGGGGTACCGCGGGAGCGGCGGGCGATCTCGCGCGCGCCGCCGTCATCCATCTGCAAACCAAGAATGGCGGCAGAACGCGCCACGATGGTTGCCAGGTCGGCAACCGAATAGAATTCCAGCCGCTGCACAATGCCGAAGCGGTCGCGCAGCGGGTTGGTCAGCATTCCGGCTCGGGTGGTGGCCCCGACCAGGGTAAAGGGCGGCAGATCCAGCTTGATCGAACGGGCAGCCGGGCCTTCGCCGATCATGATGTCGAGCTGATAATCTTCCATCGCCGGATACAGAATCTCTTCGACGACCGGAGACAGGCGATGAATCTCGTCAACAAAGAGCACATCGCCCGCTTCCAGATTGGTCAGCAGTGCAGCCAGGTCACCGGCGCGCTCCAGCACCGGTCCGGAGGTGCTCTTGATCTTGGCACCCATCTCCTGGGCGATGATATTGGCCAGCGTGGTCTTGCCGAGACCGGGCGGCCCGAAGATCAGCACATGATCCAGCGCCTCGCCACGCCCCTTGGCCGCCTTGATGAACAATTCCATCTGCTCACGCACGGTCGGCTGGCCGATATATTCTGCCAGCTTGAGCGGCCGAATCGCGCGGTCAATGACTTCTTCCTGCTGCCTGGGCGTTGCCGCGATCAGGCGATCTTCTTCCAGCATGTCTTATCCATTCAAAGGGAACGCAACCAGTTCTGCACCGGATCTGCGCTACACCATGCCCCTGAGCGCACGGCGAATCAACTCTTCACTGCTCAGCCCGTCTTCCTCGACCGCCGCAACCGCCTTGCTGGCCTCCTGCGGCTTGTAGCCCAGGGCAATCAGCGCACTGACCGCGTCGGCACTTGGCTTGACCGGCGCATTGGCGATACCCGACGGGGCCGCCAGAGACACTGCACCCGGCAGCGCGTCCCAGGCCTTGAAGCGATCACGCAACTCGATCAACAGTCGCTCGGCAGTCTTCTTGCCAACCCCCGGCACCCTCACCAGGGCACTGACATCCTGATGCTGCACGGCCATCACCAACTCATCAACTTCCATGCCCGACATCAGCGCCAGCGCCAGCTTCGGACCCACGCCATTGAGCCTGATCAGTTCGCGAAACAGCTCTCGCCCGCGCTTGTCAGCGAAGGCATAGAGCAACTGCGCATCCTCACGCACAACCATATGGGTATGCAGGGTTACCTTCTCGCCAAGCGCCGGCAATTGATAAAACGTGCTCATCGGCGCATCCAGCTCGTAACCAACCCCTTGCACATCCAGCAAAATATGTGGCGGCTGTTTTTCCAGCAAAATCCCGCTCAAACGCCCTATCACCAGTGCTACTCCCTGAAAGTCAGATCAACGACGGCGCACACGGCCGGCGCGCATCGCCAGCGCGGCATTGCCCAGCTGCTGCTGCACACCGCTCATGTGGGCATGACAGAGGGCAATCGCAAGCGCATCGGCAGCATCGGCCTGCGGTGTACTGCCCAGGCCCAGCAATTGGGTAACCATGTGCTGCACCTGTTTCTTGTCAGCCGCCCCGGTGCCGACTACCGCCTGCTTGACCTGGCGCGCACTGTACTCGTGCACCGCCAACCCGGCATTGACCGCAGCAACGATAGCCGCCCCCCGCGCCTGACCCAGCTTGAGGGCAGAATCCGGATTACGCGCCATGAACACCTGCTCGATGCTGACCACATCAGGCTGGTATTGACCAATCAGCTCCGACAGATAGTGAAAAATTTTCTGCAGGCGCTCCGGGAAGGCACCATCGCCCACCCGGATACAACCGGACGTCACATACTCCTGACGGCCAGCCGCGTGGCGGACAATACCGAAACCGGTTATCCGGGAGCCGGGGTCAATCCCCAGTATCAGCGCCATGTGTTATCCGTCAGCATGCGGGCCATAGAAAAAAGGGAGGCCCGCGCCTCCCTTACCTGCATCAGTATGCGCCGGCTCAACCCAGCTGTTCCATGATGTCATCGGAGATCGATGCATTGGAATAGACATTCTGCACATCGTCCAGATCTTCCAGCATATCGATCAGCCTGACCACCTTCTGCGCCGTATCCAGATCCAGCTCGGCCTGGGTCGACGGCACCATGGTGACCTCCGCCGATTCCGGGGCAAAGCCCGCCGCCTCAAGGGCATCGCGCACCGCACCAAACTCCTCGAAGCTGGTGAACACGTCAAAGGAGCCGTCATCGTTGGTGACGAAATCTTCCGCGCCCGACTCCAGCGCCGCTTCCATCAGCGACTCTTCATCCGCATCGGCAGAAAACGTCAACTGACCGCGCCGGGTAAACAGATACGCAACAGAGCCATCGGTACCCAGATTGCCGCCGCACTTGCTGAACGCATGACGCACTTCGCTGACCGTGCGGTTGCGATTGTCCGTCATCGCCTCGACCAGCACTGCCACGCCACCGGCACCGTAACCCTCGTAAGTCAGCTCTTCCATGTTGTCGGCATCGTTGCTGCCGGCACCACGAGCAATGGCGCGATCGATGGTGTCACGGGTCATGTTGGCGCCCAGCGCCTTGTCGACCGCCGCGCGCAAACGCGGGTTGTCAGCCGGGTTACCGCCGCCGACCTTGGCGGAAACGGTCAGCTCACGAATCAGCTTGGTAAAGATCTTGCCCCGCTTGGCATCCTGAGCCGCCTTGCGGTGCTTGATATTGGCCCATTTTGAATGACCGGCCATAAAACCAACTCCAGATAACAGAATCCCCGCCGAGCCAACGGCACTGCGGGGACAAGGAACTTACTCAGCCTTGGGCTGTTCACGCAGACGAATGTGCAGCTCACGCAGCGACTTGTTATCCACCTCACCCGGCGCCTGGGTCATGACACAGGCAGCGCTCTGGGTTTTCGGGAAGGCAATCACTTCACGAATCGACTGCGCGCCGGTCATCAGCATGACCAGACGATCCAGACCAAAGGCCAGACCACCGTGCGGCGGCGCGCCGTACTTCAGCGCATCCAGCAGGAAGCCGAACTTCTCCTGCTGCTCGTCTTCGCTGATGCCCAGCACACGGAATACGGTCTGCTGCATGGTCTTGTCGTGGATACGAATGGAACCACCGCCCAGCTCGGTACCGTTCAGCACCATGTCGTAGGCACGCGACAGCGCAGCAGCCGGATTGGCTTCCAGCTCGGCAGGTGTGCACTTGGGCGCGGTGAACGGGTGGTGCATCGCGGTCAGGCTGCCGTCGTCGTTCTCTTCGAACATCGGGAAGTCGACCACCCACAGCGGCGCCCATTCGCAGGTGAACAGATTCAGATCGTGACCGAGCTTGATACGCAGCGCGCCCAGTGCCTCGGATACGATACGCGCCTTGTCTGCGCCAAAGAACACGATGTCGCCATCAACCGCGCCAACGCGATCCAGAATCACATTGATGTTGTCCAGCGGGATGTTCTTGACGATCGGCGACTGCAAGCCTTCTACACCTGCTGCGCGCTCGTTGACCTTAATGTACGCCAGGCCCTTGGCACCATAGATGCCGACGAACTTGGTGTAGTCGTCGATCTGCTTGCGCGGCATGCTCGCACCGCCCGGAACGCGCAGCGCGGTCACGCGGCACTTGGGATCATTGGCCGGGCCTGCAAACACCTTGAACTCGACGTCCTTGAGCTGATCTTCAACATCCACCAGCTCCAGCGGGATACGCAGGTCGGGCTTGTCGGAGCCGAAACGGCGCATGGCTTCGGCCAGTGACATGTGCGGCAGCTCGCCAAACTCGACATCCAGCACTTCCTTGAACAGGTTGCGCACCATGGTCTCGGTGATATCCATGATGTCTTTTTCATCGAGGAAGCTGGTCTCGATGTCGATCTGGGTGAATTCCGGCTGACGGTCTGCGCGCAGATCTTCGTCGCGGAAGCACTTGGCGATCTGGTAGTAACGGTCGAACCCGGCAACCATCAGCAACTGCTTGAACAGCTGCGGCGACTGCGGCAGGGCGAAGAAGCTGCCCGCATGGGTGCGGCTCGGCACCAGATAGTCACGCGCACCTTCCGGGGTGGCACGAGTCAGAATCGGGGTTTCCACATCGAGGAAACCATTGTCATCCAGGTAACGGCGAATGCTGGAGGTGATGCGCGAACGCAGCCTCAGCTTCTCGGCCATTTCAGGGCGACGCAGGTCGATAAAGCGGTAGCGCAGGCGGGTTTCCTCGCCCACGTCGGTATATTCGTTGAGTGGGAACGGCGGCGTCTCGGCCTCGTTCAGCACCTCAAGCTCGTAGCCCAGCACCTCGATGGCGCCCGACGCCATGTTGGCGTTGCGTGCACCTTCCGGACGCAGGCGCACCTTGCCGGTTACCTTGACCACATATTCGCTGCGCACACGGTCAGCCTTGGCAAAGGTTTCAGCACGGTCCGGATCAAACACCACCTGGGCCAGGCCTTCGCGATCACGGATATCAAGGAAGATGACCCCACCATGGTCACGGCGACGGTGAACCCAGCCGCAAAGAGTTACTTCCTGATCCGCCAGCGATTCGTTCAGCTGGCCGCAATAGTGGCTACGCATCATGGTATGGTGCTTCCTGTGGTCGGCAAATTCGTTGCGATAGGATGCGTTGCGACGGTAAACGCGCAAGGCACCCAAACAAAACGCCATACTATACCGGAAACTTGCCCCGCTAGGGAGTCCGCCCCGGCATGCTCACAGCTCCCGGGAACCTCTGGCGATGGTGGACATCGGAGTAAAGAGATATACCGCAGCGACGACACATCCAGCAGCGCCGCAGCGGTACAAACAGCAATACAAGCAAGGAGCCAAAATGAAAATCGATATCGGCATTACCGAAACTGATCGCGCGCAAATCGCTGACGGCCTGTCACGCCTGCTGGCAGACACCTACACCCTGTACCTGAAAACCCACAACTTTCACTGGAACGTCAAAGGCCCGATGTTCCAGACCCTGCACCTGATGTTCGAAACCCACTACACCGAACTGGCACTGGCAGTCGACGAAATTGCCGAGCGCATTCGCACACTGGGCTTCCCGGCGCCGGGTACCTATCGCCAGTTCGTCGAATTGAGCAGCATCAAGGAAGAAGAAGGAGTACCGGAAGCGAAGGAAATGATTCGTCTGCTGGTCGAAGGTCACGAAGCCTGCGTACGCACCGCGCGCAGTATTTTTCCGCAATGTGACGATGCCCATGACGAACCCACGGCCGATCTGCTGACCCAGCGCATGCAAACCCACGAAAAAACTGCCTGGATGCTGCGCAGCCTGCTGGAAAGCTGATCAGGTCGACAGCCCCGGCAACCGGACGCCCGACTCCGTTTGGATGCCGGGCGTTTTCAGGTTAGAGTGCCCCGGCGGCTCAAGCTATGAGCCGCACCAAGCAGCATGATCACAATACCAACAGCACTCTATTTACGGTGAGCCTCTTGAAGACCCTTCGTTATTTGCACCTTTTCATCGGTGCTGCCGCCCTGCTGGCCGGCCTGTTCGCCAGCGTCCCGTTCCTGACCCCGTCAGCACCGATCAGCTACCCTGGCCTGCTGGCCATTCTGACCGGCCTGATCAACCTGCAGCAATTCGCCCAGCAGCGTACAGCAGACCGCGGCATGGCCGGCGGCGTTGCCCTTGTCGGCTCGGCCCTGCTGATCGTCTCCGCGTGCGTCCCGTTCGGCGCGTTGCTGATCCACCCGCTGTTTGCCGACTGGAGCATCTGGGCACTCAGCGCCGCCATTACCGGCGTCTGCCTGCATACCCTGATCGTACTGGTGCAGGAACTGGCTGCCATTCAACGCGCCCCGCGACCGGCCAAAAAGGCAGCCAAGCCCAAAGCATCCAGCAACGGTGGCAGCGGACGAGAAAACGGCACTGTCAAATGGTTCAACACCAGCAAGGGTTTCGGCTTCATTACCCGCGATGACGGCGGCGATGTCTTTGTCCACTTCCGGTCTATTCAGGGCGAAGGTCATCGAGCCCTGCGGGAGGGCCAGCGCGTGTCCTACGTGGTTGTCAATCGCGACAAGGGCCTGCAGGCCGAGGATGTCACCATCCTCAACGAGCGCAAGCGCTGAACACTTCGCCTCAGTAATGGGGCGGCGGTGCTTCCTCCCCGGCGTCGCCGGGGATCTGCGCCGCCAGATCAGCCTGCCGCTTGGCCACCAGCTCCAGCGAGCGGCGCAGGCGATCCAGCTCAAACTGCTGCGCCGCCAGCGCATCGTTCAACGCCTGAATGGTGTCATCCTGAAACGCCAGTCGCGTTTCCAGCTCATCCACCCTTGCCATCAATTGGTCCTGCGTCATTTCTCCTCCTCAACGAACCCGCATTCGCCGCGCAGAGCAATCCTCACCTTATCCAGAACTGCTTGCAGCGCCGCGGCTTCATAAGGCTTGACAGGCAACTTGCCCCACACCGGGGCCGGCCATGCCGGATCCGTTTGATATCGCACAATGTGATGAACATGCAGCTGCGGCACCATATTACCCAAGGCAGCAATATTCAGTTTGTCTGCTGCAAAGTTATCCGCCAGCAATGCGGCAAACCGATCGGATTCCCGATGAAACTGAGCCCGATCATCGTCGGCAAGTTCAAAAACCTCACGCATTTGCGCCCGCCGCGGCACCAGAATAAACCAGGGATATTGACTGTCGTTCAACAGTAAAACACGACAGAGCGTAAAATCTCCGACAACCACGCAGTCCTTCTGGAGCTGTGCATGCAATTCAAACATCCGAATCCGCCTCAGAATCAATAAGTTTTAAAAGCGTCTCAAACAGGGATAAATCAAACGCTTTTCCGGTATTTACGCACACCGCGTATAAAAAAATGCACACAAGGTATCGCCATTCGTGTCGCAATATTTTATAAACAATCCCCGACAAAACGCTGTTTTTTAAGGCGCTTGCTTTCGCCTTTGGCACATCGGTGCTTAAATATAGAGCGAAAACAAGAAACCAGGCCGCTAGAGCCTAAAGGTTTTCTTTATATCAAAGGAGCACACCAATGAAGAACGCAGTTAAATGGAGTACGCTCGCACTGGCGGTTGCCGCTGGCAACGGCCTGATTGCAAGCCAGGCAATGGCAGAGGGCGAAGGCTTCGTGGAAGGCGCTTCCGCCACCCTGAGCAACCGCACTGTTTACTTCAACCGCGATTTTCGCACTAACGCTACCGACGACGATGGCAACATCCTCGGCAAGCGCGATGAAACTGCCACCGGCTTCCTGCTGAACTTTCAGTCCGGCTTCACCCAGGGCCCGATCGGCTTCGGTGCCGATGTTCTTGCCATGCAGGGCATCAAGCTGGACAGCGGTCGCGGTCGCTCCGGCACCGGCCTGCTTGAGCTGGACGATGACGGCTCAGCCAAGGATGAATATTCGGAAATCCGTGGCGCTGTGAAAGTCGCCATTCTGGATGACACCGTTGTGCGCTATGGCGTCCATCTGCCGGAAAACCCGGTTGCCTACTACGACGACGCCCGCCTGCTGCCGAACCACTACCAGGGCTACAGCATCACCAACAGCTCCATCGATGGTCTGTTCGTCGAAGCCGGTCGCCTGACTGATCGCAGCGAGAGGAACGACTCCAGCGAAACCGATGGTGCCCTGCGTGAAGACGAGAACCTGACCTACGTTGGCGGTACCTACAGCTTCAACGACAACCTCAGCGTCTCGCTGTACGGTGCTGAAGCCGAAGACTTCTATGATCGCTACTTCGTGGGTGCAGACTGGACCCTGCCGCTGAGCGAAGGCACCAGCCTGACCAGCAGCCTGGCGTACTACGACACCAGCGATGAAAACAGCCAGGACGATGCCGACTACGAAGTCGACAACCAGGCCGCCTCTCTGTCTGTCACCCTGAACACCGGCTACCATGCGTTCGGCGTTGCCTACCAGCAGATGCGCGGTGATGCTGGCTACTACTACACCGATTACGACATCTATCTGGCCAACTCCATCCAGTACCTTGACTTCAACGCCAAGGACGAGAAGTCGTATCAGGCTCGCTATGACTACGACTTCGCCGGCATGGGCATCCCGGGCCTGAGCTTCATGACCCGTTACATCACCAGCAGCAGCATCGATACCGATTATGTCGGCATTGATCGCGACTCCCGCTGGGAGCGTAACACCGAGCTGCAATACACCGTACAGAACGGCTTCCTGGAAGGTCTGAATGTGCGCTGGCGTAACGCCACCATCCGTCAGGATGCCAACCTCGACGGCGGCGACGTCGACGAGAACCGCCTGATTGTTGGTTACACCTGGACTCTGCTGTAAGCCTCCAGGTACTTGGGAAAACCCGGCTCCGGCCGGGTTTTCTGTTTCTGCGTCTCTCACCCACCGCACTGCCGCGCGGGCTGTACGGCTTACCGGCACAATCGTACAATACCGCCCAAATTGCCCGTCACATCAGGACACCTGTTTCCCATGCGTACCAGTCAATATCTGATTTCTACCCTCAAGGAGACACCCTCCGACGCCACCGTCATCAGCCACCAGTTGATGCTGCGTGCAGGCATGATCCGCAAAATCGCCTCGGGCCTGTACACCTGGCTGCCGATGGGGCTGCGAGTGCTGCGCAAGGTAGAAGCTGTAGTGCGTGAGGAGATGGACAAGGCCGGCGCCCTGGAAGTGCTGATGCCAGCCATCCAGCCAGCAGAGCTGTGGCAGGAATCAGAGCGTTGGGAGCAATACGGCCCAGAGCTGCTGCGCCTGAAAGACCGCCACGATCGCGACTTCTGCGTAGGCCCGACCCACGAGGAAGTGATCACCGACCTGGCCCGTAACGAGATCACCAGCTACAAGCAGCTGCCGATCAACATGTATCAGATCCAGACCAAATTCCGTGACGAAATTCGTCCACGTTTTGGCCTGATGCGCGGCCGCGAGTTCCTGATGAAGGATGCCTACTCCTTCCATCTCACCCAGGAGTCGCTGCAGCAGACTTACGACGGCATGTACCAGGCCTACTGCAACATCTTCAGCCGCCTGGGCCTGGAATTCCGCCCGGTGGTTGCCGACAACGGCTCTATCGGCGGTGAAGGCTCGCACGAATTCCACGTGCTGGCGGATTCCGGCGAAGACGCGATCATCTTCTCCGACACCGGCAGCTACGCCGCCAACATGGAGAAGGCCACCGCTCAACTGCCGCAGGGCGAACGCCCCGCCGCCAGCCAGCCGATGACACTGGTCGATACCCCGGACCAGCTGACCATCGCTGCGGTCAGCGAATTTCTCAAGGTGCCGGCCGAGCAGTCGGTCAAGACCCTGATCGTGCTTGGCAGCGAAGAGGAAGGCAAACCCCAGCCGCTGGTGGCGCTGGTACTGCGCGGCGATCACGAGCTGAACGAGATCAAGGCCGAGCATCTGCCCGAAGTGCACGCGCCGCTGACCTTCGCCAGCGAAGCGCAAATTGTTTCTACCATTGGCTGCAAGCCCGGCTCCATTGGCCCGGTCAAGCTGCCGATCACCGTGATTGCCGACCACAGCGCCGCTCATCTGGCGGACTTCGTCTGCGGTGCCAACGTCGACGGCAAGCACTACACCGGCGTGAACTGGGAGCGTGATGCCCAGTACACCCGTGTTGCCGACCTGCGCAATGTCGTCGAAGGCGATATCAGCCCGGACGGCAACGGCACACTGGTGATCAAGCGCGGCATCGAAGTGGGCCACATCTTCCAGCTGGGCCAGAAGTACAGCCAGGCAATGAACTGCACCGTGCTCAACGAGCAGGGCAAGAGCCAGACCCTGATCATGGGTTGCTACGGCATTGGCGTTTCCCGCGTGGTGGCCGCCGCTATCGAACAGAACTACGACGACCGCGGCATTCTCTGGCCGGACGCCCTGGCGCCGTTCCAGGTTGCCCTGATCCCGATGAAAATGGAAAGCTCCGAAGCCGTACAGCAGGCGACCATGGCACTCTACAAAGGCCTGCAGGCCGCCGGCGTTGAGGTACTGCTGGATGACCGCGACAAGAAAACCAGCCCCGGCGTCAAGTTTGCCGACATGGACCTGATCGGCATTCCGCACCGCGTGGTCATCAGCGACCGCGGCCTGGCTGAAGGCCAGCTAGAGTACAAGTATCGTCGCGATCAGGACGCCACCAGCGTGGCTGCCGATCAGATGCTGAACTATCTGCTGGAGCGCATTCAGGGAAAATGATGCCGCGCCGACTGGATGCCCTTACCGGCAGTCGCCTGCTGTGGGCCAGCGCCTTGCTGGCCACACTGCAAGCCTGCAGCGTAAACGAACCCCAAGAACCCGCGTCCGGCCATATCGAACGCGAGCTACTCAGCCACACCCTGCACATCGAGACCGGCGAGCCCCGGGTACTCGACACGCCACATCGCAGCATTCGCATCAGCGAAAACAGGCTGTTCCGGGTCAGCCAGTACGATGCCAGTGGCACCCTGCTGGACCAGCACCGTCAGTATCAGAGTCTGCCCTGGGCGAACCGCACGGTGGATATCCAGCTCGGTGAGCTGCAGGTCCAGCGCCAGACAGACAGCGAAGGCACCTTTCGCCTCAACCTGCTTGACGAAGATATCGTACCCGTCGACTTCGATCAGCTCCGCACCATTGAGTTCGACGCGCGCGCCAGCGCAGAAGTCCACGCCGAAGCAGTGCTGCTGGTTGACCGCGAGTTACGCACGGTACTGCATGAAGCCTCGGAGCTGATCTACGACAACCTTGAGGAAGACGACGTAGAGCAGTGGGTCAAGCGCATTCACCGGTTAAGCGAGCTGGGACTCAAGGAAGAAGCCAGTCAGCTGGAGAACATGCTGATTCTGCTGACCACTGGCGACCCGCACCTTCAGGGCGAGTTCATCCAGGCCCTCGACAACAGTCTGGAGCATCAGGAGTAAGGCATGCGCCCAGGGATGGTGCTGTTTCTCCTGAGCTGGCTGGCGTGCAGTCAGCTCCAGGCGTCGACCGAACCGACACCGGTAGACCCCGAGCTGCGCGCCGAGCTGATGCGCACCATTGCCAGTGCCGACAGTTTTCAGGATCGCTTTGACGCCGAAGTCTGGCTACTCGACATGTCGACCCGCATGGCCCCCTTCATCCCCGACGAGCAGGCACGACTGCGACTGCTGCGACTGGCTCACCAGGCCGCCAAGCGCGCCGGACTAAAGCCGGATCTGGTGATTGCCGTGATGCACGCCGAAAGCCTGTTCGATCCCTATGCGCTGTCGTCCGTTGGGGCCCAGGGCGTCATGCAGGTCATGCCGTTCTGGAAAGCGGAGATTGGTCGGCCGGACGATAACCTGATTGATCTGGCGACCAATCTGCAATACGGCTGCACCATCCTCAAGTTCTATCTGGACAAGGAGAATGGCAACCTGCGTCGCGCGCTGGCGCGCTACAACGGCAGTCTGGGAAGCAACCGCTACCCCGACCGCGTACTCGATTACTGGTACAGCTACTGGTACGTTAAGGACTGAATCAGAGCTGAACAAAGCCGGCTATGTCCTGCCAGACGCAGGCTTCCAGCTCGACACGCTCAACCTCTGCGCGCGCCGGGCCGCGCTGCAGCCAGCCGGACATCGCTTCCAGCGCATCCTCGGCACCACACAGCAGCACCGCGACGCTGCCGTCCGACTGATTACGCACCCAGCCACTGATCCCCAGACGTGAAGCCTCGCGCACCGTCGCCTGACGAAAGCCGACTCCCTGCACCTTGCCCACTACCCGCCCCTGCAGACAGATATCACTCATCGCTCACTCCCCCGCTTCGGTTGCCATCAACGGCTTCAAGTCATCGTAATGCTGCGGCCCCTGCAATGTAGCCAGGATCGCGCCCTCGCCATCCAGCAGGTAGGTTGTCGGCAGCACCTGTGGGCGCGGCAGACCGTAGGCACTGGCAAACTCGGCTCCCAGCACCGGAAAGCGAATATCCATTCGCGTGACAACCGCCTGCAACTGCTCACCAGTGGCGCCATCATAATCAATGCCGATAACCCCCCCGCGCGGCAACTCGGCGGCCAGACGATTTAGCTCCGGCAGTTCATCCCGGCATGGTGCACACCACTCGGCCCAGAAATTGACCAGCACGCGCTGGCCCTGCAGCTGCTCCCGGTCCAGCGCCACGCCCTGATGATCAAGCCAGCCAACCGAACGATCACAGCCGCTCAGCAGCAGCGCGGCGCTGAGCAACAGCATGAATCGGCACAGTGTCATGCGGTCTCCTTCTTCGCCGAAACAGCGGCCGGCACAGCGGCCGAAAGCGAGTCTCCCAGCAGCCACTGCCGTACACTCCCCTGCAGCCGCGCCCTGCGCGCCTGATCCGCCTCCGCCAGCGCTTCACTGAAAGCCGGATACCAGTCCTCGCCAGCCGGCAGCGCCGCTGGCAGCTCCTCATGGGTAACCGGGGGCACCGGCATACGCTCCAGAAGCCGGTTCAGCTCCAGCGTGTCCGGATCCCGGCAGAGTACAAAGCTGCCATTCTGAGTTCGAGTCACGACCTGCTCGCACTCCAGCCAATCGGTCAGCTGCAGCCACAACTCCTCGTGCATCACCCAGCCGGCGGCGTTGACCCGTGCCTGGTCCACCTGCTCCCCGCGCTGCTGGGCGATGAGAAAAACCCGCAACAGCACCAGCAGATTGATCATCCACGGATACTCCGGGCGGCGCCAGGCATGACCATTACCCAGATTACTGACCAGCTCGGCGCCCAGCAGGATGATCAGCCAGCTGACATAAATCCACAGCAGAAACAATGGCACTGCGGCAAAGGCACCGTAAATCAGCTGATAACCGGGGAACAGTTTGACGTAGACCCCAAAGCAGGCCTTGGCCGCCTCGAACAGCAGCGCAACAAACACGCCACCGACCAGACCATAGCGCAGAGGCACGCGGGTGTTGGGCACCGCAACAAAGATCAGCGTAAAGGCAGCGATGCTGAGCAGGACTGGCAGCAACAGCAGGACCTGACTCCAGACCGACCCCAAGAGCGCGCCCTGCTGAAACAGCGAGATGGAAGCGATATAGGTACTGACGACAAAGCCGGCACCGAGCAACAACGGCCCGATACTCAACACCGCCCAATAGAGCAGAAAGCTCGACAGGCCCCGGCGTGGCTGGCGAATCCGCCAAATGGCGTTAAACGCCTTTTCGATGTTCACCAGCATCAGCAACGCGGTAATCATCAACAGCGCAACACCCACACCGGTCAGCTGCCGGGCCTGGGTCGAAAACTCGCTCAAATGACGCTGCAACGCTTCGCCACTGGCAGGCAAAAAATTCTTGAAGATGAACGCTTCAACCTGCCCGCCCACCTGATCGAACGCCGGGATGGCCGCCAGCATGGCGTAGGCCACCGTCATGACCGGCACCACGGCAAACAGCGTGGTATAGGTCAACGCGGCCGCATTCTTGATGCAATTGTCTTCGAGAAAGCGGCGCACCAGATAACGAACGAAATGCAAAAACAGATTCAGTTGGCGCGGCATTCCATCTCCCTGACAGCCCGAGGCATTAACGCTTAGAATACCCCCCAACCCTGACTCAGGCCACCGTCACACGGAGCACCTCCCGATGACCACTACCATCTTTCACAATCCGCGCTGTTCCAAATCCCGTCAGGCACTGGAACTGCTCGAGCAGAGTGGTACCGAGATCGACATAGTTCGCTATCTGGAAACCCCGCCGGACGCCGCCACCCTGGTTGACCTGCTCGAACGCCTCGGGCTCAGCGCCCGCGAACTGATGCGCAAGGGCGAAGATCCCTATAAGGAACTGAATCTGGACAACCCCGAGCTGAGCGAAGCGCAGCTTGTGCAGGCCATGGTCGACTACCCGAAACTGATCGAACGTCCGATCGTCATCCATGACGGCAAGGCAGTTATCGGACGCCCGCCCGAGCGCGTGCTGGAGCTGTTCGCATGAGCCAGTCCGGGTACGTTCTAGTGCTGTATTACAGCCGTCATGGCGCAACCGCCGAGATGGCCCGACTGATTGCCGAAGGCGTCGAGCAGAGCGGTATCGAGGCGCGGGTTCGCACGGTGCCGCCGGTTGCGCCCGAGACCACAGCCAGTCTGCCACCGGTGCCGGAAGATGGCGCCGTCTATTGCACCAGCGACGACCTCAAGCACTGCTCGGCACTGATTCTTGGCAGCCCGACCCGCTTCGGCAACATGGCTGCCCCGCTCAAGCATTTTATTGATGGCACCAGCAGCCTGTGGCTGGCCGGCAACCTGAACGGCAAACCGGCTGCGGTATTCACCTCCACCGCCAGCCTGCATGGCGGCCAGGAAGCCACGCTGCTGTCGATGCAGTTGCCGTTGCTGCACCACGGCATGCTGCTGGTCGGATTGCCGTACAGCGAAAGTGCGCTGACCGAAACCCGTGGCGGCGGCACGCCCTACGGTGCCAGCCACCATGCCGGCGCACAGGGCGAACGCCGGCTGGATCAGCACGAAAGCCAGCTGTGCCGCGCACTCGGCAAACGGGTCGGCAGCATCACCCGCCAGTTGGCGGCAGGAGCACAGATCGGTGGCTAGAGAGAAAAAACCCCTGCCGTCGCTGGCCTACCTGCAACCGCGCTGCCGCGTCAGCCGGCTGATCGCGCTGGTCGGCTATGCCGGACTGGTGCTTGGCATGCTCGGCTACAACCTGCTGGTGGCCGATCTGCACGGCGCCAATCCGGTGATTATCATTGGCGTGCAGCTGCTGCCACTGCTGATTTTCCTGCCCGGCATTATCACCGGCCACGTGCGCACCCACGCCTGGCTCAGTTTTGCCATCAACCTGTATTTCATTCAGGGCGTGCTGATCTGCTTTCAGCCCGGACGCCTGGGCTACGGGCTGTTCATGGCCGGGTTCAGCGTGCTGTATTTCGTTGCGGCGCTGTACTACATCCGCTGGAGCTTTCAGGCGCAACGCGTCGAGCGAGGGGAAACCTGAGCGGAGCCGCCCGGGCAGATACGCGGGAGCTGCGGCTACCAGCCCATCTCCCGCTTGACGAAGGGAATGGTCAGACGGTGCTGATCGCGCAGCGATGCCTGATCCAGCGTCTCTAGCGCAGCAAACAGCTCACCCATGCCGCGGGCACCCCGACTGAGAATGTAGCGAGCAACATCGTCGCCCAGTTGCAGGCCGCGCTGGGCCGCACGCAACTTAAGCACCTCCTGCTTGCCCTCATCGTCCAGCGGCTGCAGCTGGAATACCAGCCCCCACCCCAGTCGCGACTCGAGATCGGGCAGCTTCAGCCCCAGCGCTCTGGGTGCAGCCGCAGCAGCCACCAGCAGTCGACCGCCCTGCTCACGCAGGCGGTTATAGAGATGGAACAGCGCCTCTTCCCAGTCAGGCCTGCCGACCACTGCCTCCAGCTTGTCCAGACACAGCAAGTCGACCGACTCCATCCCTTCCAGCAGCAGCGGACCTTCGTCAGCCAGCTCATCGAGCGGCAGATACATGGCCAATCCGCCCTCGTCTGCCAGCGCATGACACGCCGCCTGCAGCAAGTGGGTGCGACCGGTACCCTCGGTTCCCCAAAGAAACAGGCAACACTCAGGCACCGCCGACTGCAACGAAGCGAACGCGCGGGTTGCAGCCAGCACGGTGGCATTGGGCCCCGGGTAGTAGCTGGCGAAGGTCGCCTCGTCCCTCAGTTTAATCCCCAGGGGCAGTTGAACGGGTTGTCCTGCAGACATCAGCGCTGCTCTTCCTCATCCAGTTCGACACGCACGGTGTCGACTTCATAATTTTCCGCCAACGGTTCGCCATAGGCGGCCGAGGCGCGATAGTGCCGATAGGCATGGCGCAGCAGCACCATGACAACCGCCGCAATCGGCAGCGCCAGCAGGATACCGACAAAACCGAACAACTGCCCGCCGGCAAGGATGGCAAAGATAACGGCGACCGGGTGCAACCCAATACGATCACCCACCAGCAGCGGCGTCAGCACCATCCCTTCAATCATCTGGCCGACACTGAACACCGCTACCACTGCGACCAGATGGAACAGGTCACCAAACTGGAATACCGCAGCGATCAGCGCCGCACAAATACCGACAAAAAAGCCCAGGTAGGGCACGATACTGGCCAGACCGGCGAGCATCCCGATCAGCAGCGCCAGATCCAGACCGACCAGCCAGAGGCCAAGCCAGTAGATAACGCCCAGACAGGTCATAACCAGCAACTGGCCGCGAATGAACGCGCCGAGCACCTCGTCGCACTCTCCCAGCAGCTTGACGATCAGCGGCTCCTGACGACGGGGCAACATCTCCCGGCACCGGGCGACGATCACATCCCAGTCGCGCAGCAGGTAAAACCCGACGACCGGAATCATCACCAGATTGGCCGTCCAGGTGACCAGCGCCATGGTCGAACGGGTGGCCTGCGCAATTACCGTAGCCAGCACGCCACCGGTTTTGCCAAGATTGTCGGCAAGACTCTCGCGCACGCTATCGAGCCTGAAGTCAGAGACCTGCACACCAAGCCGTGCTTCAACCCAGGGCAAGGCGGCGCTGTGAAACCAGTCGATCATCGCTGGCACATTCGAGCGCAGGGTGGCGATCTGGTGCCCCAGCAGGGGAATCAGTATCAGCAGCGCCGCGATCAATATGCCCGTCACCACAGCAAAGACCACAACTACGCCGAGGGTGCGGGACAACCCGCGCGCTTCCAGTCGATCAACCAGCGGGTCACCCAGGTAGGCCAGCAGCATGCCAATCAGAAAAGGCGCCAGAATGGGCTGCAGAAAATAGATCAGTGCCAGCAGCGCCGCGAGGCCAGCGGCCCAGTACCAGCGATAGTCCGAGGTCATGGTGTCGTCCTTAAAAGCCTCTGGATAGGCCGCCCAAGCGCGACCTGCGCTCAGCGCCAGCGATAATACAGGGTATCGCCCTGCTCTGCCGCCTCCGCTGAAGACGGCGCCGTTTCAGCCAGCGACTCCGTCGGCGCCGTTTCGACCTCGGGAGCATCAACCTCGACAAGGCGCTGGTCCAGCATCAACATGCGCTCAAGCTGGGCACGGTCGCCGGCAAAGTCGACGCGGAAACGTACCTGATCGTCCTGCACCGACAACAGACTTGGCAGCGTCTCCATGCCCAACTGCTGCAAGGTGCGCTGCAGATCGGCAAAGGCATCAATACTGTTGATGCCGCTGACCTCCAGCACCCAGCCCGCTACCGGCGCAGCGCTGGCTAGGCCGCCCACCGCATACTGCTGATGTACCTCGGCGGCTACTGCCCGCATCAGCTCGTCGGCCACGGCCAGCGGATCCGGACTCTCAGCCTTGCCGGTCAGTTTGCGATCGTTGAGCCAGAAGGTCCAGCTCAGCGCCCAGCTGTCATCCTCCCGAGCGACTGTCAGCGCCAGCACGCCCTCGCTGGCGTAACGCTGGCTGGCCTCTGCCAGCACCGCCTGATCAGCATCCAGCACATCCTGTTCGCTGACACCGGCACGATCCTGCAGATCGGCCAGCGGTTGAGTCAGCACCACGCCCCGATACCGGGCCGCAGTCTTCAATGCCTGCCCCATTTCACCTGAGGCAGCCAAAAAATCCTGACTGTAAGCGTCGCCTTCTACCGCCCAGACCAGTATGCCGGGCCGATTGCGACCCAGTACCGGCACCTTCGCCTTGCCCAGCGCGTCGCGCAGCAGAAGCGGATCAAACTCGACACGCAGCGCCCCATCCTCACCCAGCGAGCCAATCTGTCTGGTCACCTGGCCAGGCTGCGCCAGAATCTCGGCCAGCGGGCCGCTGTCGACTTTGGCGTTTGCACCGGCAAGCCGCTCCAGCATCACCTGCGCGGCCACCTGCAATTGGGCAGCCTGATCAGCCTCTGCGCGCGGCGGCACATCAACCTGGTACAAGGATTCAACGACTGCAGCCTGCGACAGCAGGGGCAGACAGAGAGAGAAAAGGCCAATACAGGCGTTGCGCAACAGAGGCATGAACACTTCCGTCAGGGTAGCTGGGCGTTCTCACAGCCATGACGCTGCGAAGGTTTTGACCCGCTACATTAAACAAGCCTTGCAGGCGCGGCAACCGGCTTGCCGCAGGCCAGCGCCGCGCAAGGCACGCAGCACGTCGGCAGACCGCGTTCGGCATGGCTCTGCCGGGCATGACTTGGTAGACTATGCCGCTATTCGAAAGCGCCTGCCCGCACAGCAACCAAGGCGTGTCGAGACCTATCCTTTTTTTCACAGTTCGAGATCCGCTCATGAGCAGCCAGACGCCTTCCAAACCCTCGATCAGCTACAAAGACGCCGGTGTGGACATCGCCGCCGGTAACGCCCTGGTCGACCGTATCAAGCACGTTGCCAAGCGCACCGCGCGTCCGGAAGTAATGGGCGGCCTGGGTGGTTTCGGCGCCCTGTGTGAAATTCCCGAAGGCTACCGCCAGCCGGTACTGGTTTCCGGCACAGACGGCGTCGGCACCAAGCTGCGTCTGGCCATGGACCTGAACATGCATGACCAGATCGGCATCGACCTGGTTGCCATGTGCGTCAATGACCTGGTGGTCTGTGGCGCCGAGCCGCTGTTCTTCCTCGACTACTACGCCACCGGCAAGTTGAACGTGGACGTTGCCGCCCAGGTTGTAACCGGCATCGGCGCCGGCTGCGAACTCGCCGGCTGTGCTCTGGTTGGCGGCGAAACCGCCGAGATGCCCGGCATGTACGAAGGCGAAGACTACGATCTGGCCGGTTTCTGCGTTGGTGTGGTCGAAAAGGCCGACATCATCGACGGCAGCAAGGTCATCGACGGCGACACCCTGATCGCCCTGCCGTCTTCCGGCCCGCACTCCAACGGTTACTCGCTGATCCGCAAGATCATCGAAGTCGCCGGTATCGACATCCACAGCACCCAGCTCGACGGCAAGCCACTGAGCGAACTGCTGATGGCGCCGACCCGCATCTACGTCAAGGCCCTGCTGCAACTGATCAAGCAGACTGGCGCCGTGAAAGCCATGGCCCACATCACCGGTGGTGGCCTGCTGGAGAACATTCCGCGCGTTCTGCCGGAAGGCTCGCAAGCAATCATTGATCTGGCCAGCTGGCAGCGTCCGGCCGTGTTCAACTGGCTGCAGGAGCAGGGCAATGTTGACGAAACCGAAATGCACCGCGTGCTGAACTGCGGCGTGGGCATGGTCATCTGTGTGGCTGCGGAACAGGCCCAAGCCGCTCTGCAAAGCCTGCGCGACGCTGGCGAGCAGCCCTGGGTGATTGGCCGTATCGCCAGCGGCGCGGACGGCGCCGAAGCGGTTGTTCTGCAGCACGGCAACTAATATCGTGCGCAGCCGTATTGTTGTCCTGATCTCCGGGTCAGGCACCAACCTGCAGGCACTGATCGACGATCTCGCCGGCGCCGACGCGCCAGCCGAGATCGTTGCAGTCATTTCCAACAAGGCCGAGGCCTATGGACTGGTACGCGCCAGCAACGCCGGCATCCAGACCCGTGCCCTCGACCACCGCGAGTTTGCCGATCGGGTAGCCTTTGATCGGGCGCTGATCGCTGAAATTGACGCCTTTCAGCCGGATCTGGTGCTGCTCGCCGGCTTCATGCGCATTCTCACTGCCGACTTTGTGACACATTACCGTGGCAGGCTGCTCAACATTCACCCCTCGCTACTGCCCCGCCACAAGGGCCTGCAGACCCATCAGCGGGCACTGGATGCGGGTGATGAAGAGCACGGGGCCAGTATTCATTTCGTCACCGAAGAACTTGATGGCGGTCCGGTAGTCATACAGGGACGCGTAACCGTTCATCCTGACGACGATGCCGCCAGTCTGGCGTCCCGCGTACAGGTAAAGGAACACGCTTTGTACCCGCTCGCGGCGCGCTGGTTTGCAACCGGGCGCCTGCGCCTGGAAGGGGATCAGGCATGCCTCGATGGCACGCCCATTCCGCCCAGCGGGTTAAGACTGGAAGACATCGAATCCGGCAGATGAGAAAAGACCAGATGCATGCCAACACGACCATTAAAAAGATAACGCACAATCGATTCATCAAGCCCCTCGCGGCCCTGCTCCTCGGCTTGAGTGCCAGTGCCGCCGGCGCTATCGAGCTGCAGCCGTTCAGCGCCAGCTACGCCGCCGACATGAAAAACATTCCGGTCAACGGCGAAGCCATTCACAGCCTGCAAGCCAACGAAGACGGCAGCTGGAACCTGTCTTTCAGTGCCAGCATGTTTGTTGCCCGGCTGACCGAGCAAAGCACGCTGCGGGTAGCCGACGACCGGATTCAACCACTGACGTATCACTACGAGCGTCGCGGCCTGGGCCGGGGCAAGGAAATCCTGCAGCACTTCGACTGGCCCCAGGCGCAGGTGACCGGCACCTACAAGGGCGAATCGTTCAGCCTGCCAACCGAACCCGGCCTGCTCGACAAGACTACCTACCAGCTTGCGCTGCAGGCGGATCTGGCCGCCGGCAAGACAGACATGACCTACCGCGTAGTCGACGGCGATGAGGTGGAAGAATACGCGTTCCGAGTGGTTGGCGAAGAACGGGTCACCACCAAAGCCGGACAGTTTGATGCGGTAGAGGTCGAACGGGTACGCGAGCCCGACGCCCGCCGCGAAACCACTCTGTGGTTTGCCAAGGACTGGAACTACCTGCTGGTGCGCCTGAGCCAGATCGAAACCGACGGCCAGCACTATCAGATCATGCTCAAGGAAGCGACCGTCAACGGCCAGACCGTGACCGGCATACCGGTGAGCCACAAGTAACAAGGCGACGCCTGATCGGCGGACACCTGTGTTTGCCTGATGCCGCTCTGGTGGACACGCCTTCGGCTTAGTCCACCCTACGCCCAGCGTGTCCGCCGTTGTCCCGCCAGCCCGCTCGACCTCTGTGAAAAATCAAAAAAAAACCGCGACAGCGCAAGCTGCCGCGGTTTTTTTAATCAGCTCGATCAGGCCTTGGTGAAGCGACCACCAGCTTCGGCCAGCTTGACCAGACCGGCAGCGGGCTTCCAGAACTCGCCACGCTCGGCTTCCAGCGCGCGGATTTCGGCCAGCACCTTGTCCAGACCCAGGCTGTCGGCGTACGCCATCGGACCTACGCGGTCAGCCGGGAAGCCGTAACCAAAGCGGTAAACGCGGTCGATGTCTTCAGCGGATTCGGCGAAGCCTTCGTCCAGAATGCGCGCACCTTCGTTGACCAGCGCCAGGATGCAACGGGTCACGATTTCCTCGGCGGATACGTCACGGGCGGTGTAGCCGGCTTCTTCAGCCACTTCACGGGCCATCATGTCGGTTTCCGGATCGTGGATCGCCTGACGGCTGCCTGCTTCGTACTTGTAGAAGCCGTGGCCGCTCTTCTGACCGAAACGCTCCATTTCACACAGCTTGTTGTCCAGCCACACGATCGGCTCGCCGCGACCGATGCCGGCCAGCTGACGGGAACGCCAGCCCAGGTCAACACCCACGACGTCGTACATGCGGTAGGGGCCCATCGCCATGCCGAAGCCCTGCAGCGCCTGGTCGACTTCCCATGGGGTGGAACCTTCCAGTACCACTTCACGGGACTGGCGGGAGTATTTTTCCAGCATGCGGTTGCCGATAAAGCCGTGGCAGTTGCCGGCCAGGACTGCTTCCTTGCCGATCTTCTTGCCAACAGCCAGGCAGGCGTCCATGACGTCCTGAGCAGTAGCCTTGCCACGAACGACTTCCAGCAGCTTCATGATGTGCGCCGGGCTGAAGAAGTGCAGACCCAGAACCTGGGTCGGACGCTGGGTCGCGGAAGCGATTTCGTCGATATCCAGATAGGAGGTGTTGGTGGCCAGAATCGCGGACGGCTTAACCGCCTTGTCCAGCTCGGCGAAGATCTTCTTCTTCAGATCCATGTTTTCATAGACGGCTTCAACCACCAGGTCCATATCGGCCAGATCTGCGTAGTCCTGGGTGGTGCTGATACGGGCAACACGCGCCTGCGCTTCGGCATCGTCAAAACGCTCCTGGGCAACCGAGCGCTTGTAGACCGCGGCGATCTCGACCAGGCCCTTCTCCAGCATCTCGCCATTGACGTCCAGCCAGGTGACCGGGTAACCGGCGTTGACGAAGTTCATCACGATGCCGCGACCCATAGTGCCAGCGCCGATAACGCCAACTTTCTTGATATCTTCAAACGCAGCCATGTCAGCTACCTCCGGATAATGTGAGCAAGATGAAGTGCAAAGACTGTTCGGTGTGCAAAGGCGGCCCACCGGCCGTTCTGCGGGGACCGATACAGTACGCAAATTGCGTCCGGATTGGACCCCCGCCAAACTGATAAAACTTATTCACAGCATGAATAAGACAACGACAGTGCTCAGAGTGAGGGCAGCGCCTCACCGACCGTCCATTCGGCGGCAGCACGCTGGGCCGTCTTCAGCTGGCTGGCGCTCAGTTCATCGGCCATCACGTCACGCGCCTCGCGCGCTCCCTCAAGCCCCTGCCCGGCACTGAGCGCAAACAGCATATAGGCCATCGCATTGTTGGTGCGAATGCCCTCGCCGTTCATATACATGATGGCCAGATTGAACATGGCGCTTGCCTCACCCTGACTGGCGGCAGCCGTGTACCACCTGATGGCCTGTGCATTGTCTTCCGGGGTGCCTTCACCCTCGTCGTACATGATCGCCAGATTGTACTGGGCATTACGCTCACCCTGCTCGGCGGCAGCGGTGTACCACTTGATCGCTGCCTGATTGTCCTCGGCGGTGCCTTCCCCTTCGTCGTACATCAGCGCCAGGTTGTACTGGGCCTTGGCATGCCCCTGCTCGGCGGCGAAGGTATACCAGTTGATGGCCTCGGCATCGTCCACCTTGGTGCCTTCCCCCTCGTCGTACATCAGCGCCAGGTTGTACTGGGCATCCTTGTGCCCCTGCTCGGCGGCCTTGCGGTACCACCCGATAGCACGCCGATCATCCACCGGCACGCCTTCACCCTCGTCGTACATGATCGCCAGGTTGTATTGCGCGGCGGCGTCACCCTGCTCGGCCGCAGCGGTATACCAGCGAATGGCCTCGCGGTCATCCAGCGGCACACCCTCACCCAGGTCGTACAGCAGCGCCAGGTTGTACTGGGCATCAGCGTGGCCCTGCTGAGCCGCCATCAGGTAATACTCGGCGGCCTTGCTGTCATTGACCGGCACACCTTCACCTTCGTCGTACATGAGTGCCAGATTGTATTGCGCGTCGGCGTGGCCCTGCTCTGCCGCGCGCAGGTACCACTCAATGGCGGCGAGGTCATCCACCGGCACACCCTCGCCCTCGTCGTACATCAGCGCCAGGTTGAACTGGGCAGCCGCGTTACCCTGCTCGGCGGCCAGGGTGTAGTACTCGATGGCCTTGAGGTCATCCAGCTCGACGCCCTCACCCATGTCGTACATGTAGGCTACGGAGAACTGGGCCTCGGCATCACCCTGGGCTGCCGCTTCGCTGTAGAGTTCGAAGGCCTTGGCATAATCCTGCTCGACGCCTTCACCATCGTAGTAACGCTGCGCCAGTTCCCGCTGGGCTTGGGCATCACCGTTGAGCGCCTGATTGATCCACTGGGTGATCTGCGTGCGCAGGTCGCCTTTCTTGTCGTACTCGGTTACCGCCTGCAACGGCGCAGACAGCAAGGCACCGGTCAGACCCAGCGCAAGCAGTGAGGTAGCTTTCATTGATTAACCATCCCTGTGACTGTGAGGTGGCCGCGCAGCACGCGGAGCTTTGGCAAATGATACCCAAGTAAACGCCGATGCCCACCCCGAACAGGCGAAATCGTGCGCCAGTCAGGCCTCGCCGACCAACTGACGCACATAGTCATCAGCGCCGGGCCCGGCCTGCACTTCGACCTCCCAGGCCTTGAGCGGGCGATTATCGGCCGATAATACCTCCGCTCCCCGAATGGGCTGACCGCTCGCCTTTTCCAGCAGCAACATGCGGTCACCCTTGCCGTTAGGGCGCCACTTCTCACCCCACTGCATCAGGCCAATAATGATCGGATAGAGGTCCATGCCAGCGGGCGTCAGACGGTACTCGAACGAGCGCCCGTCAGCCGCCGATGGCACTTTCTGCAGCACGCCCGCCTCGGTGAGCTTTTTCAACCGGGCGCTGAGTACGCTGCTGGAGATGTCCAGCTGGCGCTGGAAAGCATCGAAGGTACGCATGCCATGAAAGGCATTGCGCAGAATAAGCAGCGACCACCACTCGCCGATGATCTCGGCGGTTTTCACAACACTGCAGTCGATGTGGGTGGTCGGCATAGCAACGTCCTGACAGGGACGCCGCCCGGCACCATGCCAGGCGGCAATCCGATTACAGCATCGACACCAGACGGGCGCGAATGATGTCTTCGGCCTGCTTCATGATGCGTTCGATCAGGTCTTCACAGCTCGGAATGTCATGAATCAGACCGGCAACCATACCGCAGGACCAGGCGCCCAGATCCATTTCACCGTTCTGCATGATGCGCGGATAGACACCGGCAACTTCATCGATGATATCGGCGAAGGTCAGCTTGTCGCCCAGTGCCTTCTCTTTCTCGACGATACGCTCAACAGCCGCGTTGTTGAGAACGCGCTCGGTGTTGCGCAGCGGGCGCATGACCAGACGGGTATCCAGCTCGGAAGCGGCGACGATGGCCTGCTTGACGTTCTCGTGAACCGGCGCTTCCTTGGTGGCGATGAAACGTGTACCCATGTTCATGCCTTCAGCGCCCAGCGCCATGGCCGAAACCAGCGAGCGGCCGTCAGCCATACCGCCGGAAGCAACAAACGGGATTTCCAGCTCGTCGGCAGCGCGCGGCAGCAGGATCATATTCGGGATATCGTCTTCACCCGGGTGGCCGCCACACTCGAAGCCGTCAACCGAGACCGCGTCGCAGCCGATGGACTGGGCTTTGAGCGAATGGCGAACCGAGGTGCACTTGTGGATGACCTTGATGCCGGCGTCTTTCAGCAGCGGCATGTATTCCTGCGGGCTGCGGCCAGCGGTTTCAACGATCTTGACGCCGCCCTTGACGATGGCATCGATGTAGCCCGGGTAGTCCGGCGCATTGACGGTCGGCAGGAAGGTCAGGTTAACGGCGAACGGCTTGCTGGTCAGTTCCCGGCATTTGGCGATTTCGTTGGCCAGATCTGCCGGGGTCTTCTGGGTCAGACCAGTAATGGTACCCAGACCGCCAGCGTTGGAAACGGCAGCCGCCAGTTCGGCAAAACCAACCCAGTGCATGCCGCCCTGGAGGATCGGGTGCTGAATGCCGAACAGTTCTGTAATACGTGTTTTCACTTTATTCTCGCCTCTTGCTGGGACATGACGGGTCGGTCGCGCCGACCAGTGATTTAGCTTCGGATCCAGAAGCTAAATCCTTCACCAGCAAAAAGCAAGGCGCCTCGTGCCCAATGGCAGAGCTGAAATATCGGCCAACAAACCGGGTGAATAACGCACCGCGATTACAGACCGAACCCGCTATGGGCATGGCAGTACATGCGCTGCCGCTCCCCTGCCACCCGGTTGCCGTTACCGCAACGCTCCCCCAGCCAGGCCTTCGCGCCCTTGCGACAGGTGCGGTAGTCAATCGAGCCGCGGCGATAGTTGCTGCAGAAGCTGGCCGTATCGATCAGGCTGTTGCGATAGCTGTAGGCGGTTTGCCAGCGGCTGCGCCGACCACGCGCATCCTCCCAGAGAAACGTGGCCGTACCTGAGCCGGTAAGGCCACGCTCGCGTGACGGCTCAGCCCGTCGCGGCTGTGATTGCGCATACTGGCGAACATGACGCGACTCCATCACATTCACCAGCGGCCGGGGCACATAGTTGTCGTCATTGAAGGACGTCTGGCGCCCGCCGGGTGCCTCGGCCCGGACGACCGGGGCAACCTGCTGCCCCGCAGCGGTCTGCGAGTCTGCCAGCGGCGGCGTCTCGGCGGGGGCCTGTTTGGCAGGAGCCTCCTCGGGAGTATGAGTTACCGGCACCTGCGCAGGCGGGGGCGAAAGCGCGGCGACAAGCTGGTCACGCGCAGCGGGCAACCAGTCCGGGCGGCCAACGTGCACCAGCAACAATACCACCCCGATCCACAACAGCCGGCTCGCCACCCGGCCAATCGACGCGCCCGCCCCGCCCGAACGACGCGGACGATCCTCCTGATCTGCTCGCATGCAACGCTCCCTGTTCTCTCACCGCTCATCCCGAGCCGGCCTGTTTACCGTTTATTCATGCTAGCGCCCGAGTACAGCGCTGCAGGCACCAGCCATCGCAGACGTGATCCAGCGCAAACCTGCGGCGCCAATCAGTCATTAAACACCGGCCAGCGCTCGACGATCCGCCCGCCGCGCACCGCCAGCAGATCCCCAAATTGCAACAGTACCGCTTCGCTCTGGCGAGGACGCAGGAATACCAGCTCATCAAGCTGCGGCGCCGTATTGGTGGATGCCAGCAACAACTGCTGATTGGAGCTGCTGCCATAAAGTGCACTCGGCGCCAAACCGCCAGGCGAGACCGGGTCGGCCAGCCAGTTGCCACCGTAGACAAACATCGCCTCACGGCCCCGACCAGACAGACGAGACAGCAGCCGGGGCAAGCGACCAAGCCCGGGCAGGCTCAGCGAAGGCGCACGTTTGAGCACCGGCGTAGCGATAAACAGCGCCGGCAAGTGATCGGCCAGACTCGGCAGATCAAAATGCGCAGGCTTGAGCAGCCCGCTGCCGAGCGCCAGCTCGTTGCTGAGCTGCTCCTGATCGTGCAGTCGATAGGTAGGGCTGCCTGCGGTGTTCAACGTCAGCGGCGGCTGACCGTCCGCTGCCAACGCCTGAGCCCACAGATCCGGCGCCTCCCGCTGCACCTGCTCCAGCCGCGCCTGATAGGTCACCATCGCCTGCGCCAGCAACCGGGCCGGCGATCCGAACAGGCGCGGCACCATCGCCACATGCGGCTCGTAACCCATAAAACCGGTAAAGGCCAGGTGCTGCGGGTACTGTTCGATCGTCCGCAAAATCTCACCCAACATCCTTGCACCGGCCTCCCCTTCGGGAATGCCGCCGCGATGCAGGCCCACATCCAGCTCGAGATTCACGTTCAGACGAATCCCGCGCCGCTGCGCCAGCGCCAGATACTGCTGCAGCCGCTCAGACGAATCGATCAGCCATTGCAGTTGCCGCTGTGGATCAAACCCGCCCTGATGCAGCTGATAGAAACGTTCAGCCAGCGCCGCCGGCAGCGGCTTGCCAAGCAGGATGTCGGCATCCGGCCAGTGCCGGGCGTCGAGATTGAGAAAGGGTTGGTGAAACGACATTAACCGCCGGGTACCCGCTCGCCGGGCAATATAATCAAGCAGTTGGAACGACGGCAGCGACTTTTCCACCAGCCGCAACGCCTTGCCGGCCTGCGCGGCAAAGGCCACCGCCTGATCAATGTTGTGATCCAGCCGATCCAGATCGACGATCAGCCGCGGCAGCAGCTCACCCTCCGCCTGCAGCGCCGCCTGCAGCCTGTTGAAATAGGCATCATGCGTACTCATGGCAGCACCAGCAGCGTGCGCAAATGGGCGTTGAGCATACGACCTTGCGGGTCCAGGCGCTCACGGACTCGCCTCGCGTCATCCCAACGCGGATACAGCTCGGCCAGCCGCACCGCATCCAGCGAATGCAGCTTGCCCCAGTGGGGACGCCCGCCGTACTTCCAGAAAATCGGCTCCACCAGGTTGAACAGTGGGCGGTAATCCGTGCAGACATGCTGATGAATCGAGATGGACGCGCTGTCACGCCCGTAGAACGGCGAGAGCCAGGCCTCATCTGCCGCCACCGTGCGGTACTCCAGCGGAAACAACGTACGCAAGGATGAACGCTTGACCGTCGCCAGCACCTCTTCCACGCATTCCAGTCCGCGTGCCAACGGCAGCTCGTATTCCATTTCATTAAAGCGCGACGCCCGCGGGCTGGGGAAAATCTGGTAGGAGCGCCCGACTCGGCGCACCTCCGAGTGCAGCGCGGTCAACAGCCGCTGCATGAACGCATCTGCGCCTGCCACGCCATGGGCAATCCGTGAGGTGATATCGAGCACCCTGTCGACGGGCAGATTGAAACGGGGCTTTGCAGTCGGCGGCTCGGCTGACTCGTTCAGCACCTTCACGACAGCCCTGTCGGTGCGGAAAAACGCCCAAAACTCGGCGTGGCGGTTATCCCGCGCAAGCCCCTCAAAACAGCTCAGCAGCTCAGCCAGCGGCAGCAGGTACTCACGCTCGGCCAGGTGATAACTGGAGCGGTTTTGCAGGGTAATCCGGGTGATCACGCCCAGCGCACCAAGCGAGGTTGCGCCCGCCTGCAGAATGTCCCCATTGTGCGAGGAATCAGCGTCGATCACCTCACCGCTCGGCGTCACCAGCCGCAATCCACGCACCAGTGCAGAGAACGACCCCAGGCCCAACCCGGTACCGTGGGTAGAGGTGCCGCACGCCCCGGCCAACGACTGCGCATCAATATCGCCCTGATTGATCAGCCCCTGCCCGAGCGGCCAGAGCAAAGAGCCCAATTCATGCAACGGCGTGCCCGCCATCGCGGTGGCGGTCAGCCGTTCAGCGTTGTGGGAGACCAGCCCGTTCAGATGCTCAAGGGAAACCAGATTCCCTGCCGTTTTGCACAGCGCACTGAACGAATGCCCCGCCCCGGTCACCCGAACCTCACCGCTCGAGCTCTGCAACAGCGCAACCAGCTGGTCCTCGCTGCCCGGACGCCACCAACGCCCGGGCATCGCACGCTGCGCCCCCGACCAGTTGCGCCATTCACCCTGCGAACTCACAACCGCCGCCATACCCACTCCTTGTCATTGGACCCGGATCAATCCGGGGGCGCGGTACACTGCCGCGCCAAGCTGATCATTACCCGAGATGGCAACGGGAACAAGGTTGGAAATCAGGACAGAAGCGTCGGTGAAGGTGGCTAACCTGATGCGCAGCAAAGGGGCGGCGAACGGCAAACAGCACACAACGAACAGCGGCCTTGGCGCTAACCGACGCCTTCACTGCAGCGATGCGACGACAGCCTTCGTCAGCCGATCCGCGTCCCGGCGCTGCCACGCAGAATACTGACGGCATCCTCCAGCCGGCCGATGGCGGCGATCTTGCCGGTGCCGGCAAACTGCGCGGCAGCCTTTGCCTTCGGCAACATCGAGCCCGCCGGCAGGCTGATGCCGTCGAGGTCAGCTACGCTCAGGGCACTCACCCGCCGGGCCTGCGGAGTACCGAAATCGCGATAGATCGCATCAACATCGGTCAGCAAAAGCAGTGCATCGGCACCAATCTGTTCTGCAAGCAAGGCACTGGCCGCATCCTTGTCAATCACCGCCTCCACGCCAACAAGGCTGCCGTCGGGCCGGCGCACCACCGGAATACCACCGCCGCCCGCACAGATGACAATCACCTCGTTGCGCAGCAGGATTTTCAGCACCGACAGGTCGGGAACCTCAAGCGGCGCCGGCGATGGCACCACGCGGCGCCATTTGTCGCCATCCTGGGCAATCGACCAGTTGGCAGCCGCCGCCCTGCGCTCGGCCTCGGCTTTATCGTATACCGGCCCGACAAACTTGGTCGGCTTTTGAAACGCCGGGTCAGCCAGATCCACCACCACCTGGGTCAGCAGCGTTGCGACCGGCTTCTGATGGTCGATGGCATTTTCCAGCTCCTGCTCGATCATGTAGCCGATCATGCCTTCGGTCTCGGCGCCCAGTACATCCAGCGGGTCGGCGCCATCGGGGCGGTAGGCTGCGCCCTGCAGGGCCAGCAGGCCGACCTGCGGCCCATTGCCATGGGTAATCACCAGTTGATGCCCCTCACTGACCAGTTCCGCCAGCGCGGCAGCAGCCGTGCTCACATTGGCCCGCTGAGTTTCGGCAGTCATGGCCTCCCCGCGCTTGAGCAGAGCATTGCCACCCAGGGCGACGACGATCAGCATGCTAGCCTCCGAGGGTGGCAACCAGAACCGCCTTGATGGTGTGCATTCGGTTTTCCGCCTGATCGAACACGATGGATGCCGGGCTCTCGAACACCTCCTCCGTCACCTCCATGCAATCGAGACCGAATTCGCGCTGGATCTCAGCCCCGACAGTGGTTTCCGCGTTATGAAAGGCGGGCAGACAATGCATAAAGCAGGCGCGCGGATTACCGGTCTTCTCCATCACCTCGCGGGTGACCTGATAGGGCTTGAGCAGCTTGATACGCTCTGCCCACTTCTCCTTGGCTTCGCCCATGGAGACCCAGACATCGGTATAGACAAAATCCACACCCCGTACCGCCTCGTCCACACTTTCGGTCAGGGTCACCCGCGCGCCTGTCTGCTCCGCTATCTCCCGGGCCTCACGCTGAATGCTCTCCTCCGGCCAGCAGGCACGCGGGGCGCAGAGACGCACATCCATGCCCATCTTGGCGCCACCAATCAGCAGGCTGTCGCCCATGTTGTTGCCCGCGTCACCGAGAAAGGCATAGGCAACCTGATGCAACGGCTTGTCGACATGCTCCTGCATGGTCAGAAAGTCAGCCAGAATCTGGGTCGGGTGAAACTCGTCAGTCAGCCCGTTATACACCGGCACACCGGCGTAGGCAGCCAGCGTTTCCACCACCTCCTGGCCAAAACCCCGGTACTCGATGGCGTCGTAGATTCGGCCAAGCACGCGCGCGGTGTCCTTTACCGTTTCCTTGTGACCGATGTGGTTCCCGGACGGCCCGAGATAGGTCACTCTGGCGCCCTGATCGTACGCGGCCACTTCAAAACCGACACGGGTTCGGGTGGAGCTTTTCTCGAAAATAAGCGCAATATCCTTGCCCTGCAGAACCGGGCGTTCGGTGCCGGCGTACTTTGCCGCCTTGAGGTCGGCCGCCAGTTTGAGCAGAAAGGCGATTTCTTTCGGCGTGTAGTCGCGCAGCGTCAGAAAGCTGCGATTTTTCAGATTGAATGCCATGGTCTGTGGTCTCCTGTCCTGTTCAAACCGGATCGCGCGCCGTTGGGCAGCTCATGCAGTGGCCGCCACCCCGACCGCGCCCGAGTTCGGCCCCCGGTATCTCCAGCACCTCGATGCCGGCTGCCTTCAGTTCGGCATTGGTATCGTCATTGCGGTCATAGGCGATGACCACGCCGGGGCGAAGCGCCACCACGTTATTGCCATCGTTCCATTGCTCACGGGCCCGCTCCTCCTCGGTATCACCACCGGTGGGCACGACATGCAGCTTGCTGAAGCCAAGCACCTCGGCCACGATCTCGAAGATCGGACGCGGATCCATACGAAAATCCAGCGCCCCCAGGGCGTCTCCCGGGCGAATGTCGTAGCACACCAGCTCATCCGCCACTTCCTTGAAGGTGGTCACCACGTCGCCGCCGCACAGGGTGAACACGGTATCCAGGTGCATCGCCGAGCGGGATTTGGGGATGCGAAACGCCAGCACGCGCTCGACCACCTCCCCGGCAAACAGGGCCTGCGCCAGCTGGCCGACGGCCTGGGGCGAGGAACGCTCCCCCATTCCGACCAGCACAGTCTTATTGCCAACCGGCATGATGTCGCCCCCTTCGAGGGTCGCCAGCCCGTGATCGACCGTCGGGTCGCCCCAGTGAATTTTGGTACGACCGGCAAAGTTTGGGTGGAACTTGTAAATCGCCGTATTCAGCAGCGTCTCAGGGCGGCGGGCATTCCAGAACATCGGGTTGACCACCACGCCGTCGTAGATCCAGGCGCTGTTGTCCCGGGTAAAGAGCGCATTCGGCAGTGGCGGCAACACAAATCCGTGATGGCCGATGTAACTGCCGAACAGCCCCGCAGGCTCAAAGGGCAGCTCCTCAACGGTCAGGCCGCCAAGCAGATGCCTGGCCAGCAGCTCACTCGGAATCTCCGTCATCCAGCTGACCAGTTCGGATTTTGCGCCTACCCCGACCTGATCCGCCGTAATCCGGTGGTCGAGTACCCAGCTGCGCGCCTCGGCGTTATCGAGGGTTTCGGCCAGCAGGGTGTTGACGTCCAGCACCTCCACGCCCTCGTCGCGCATCAGCTGGGTAAATACATCGTGATCCTTCTGCGCCTGCTTCACCCAAAAGACGTCGTCGAACAGCAACTCCTGGCAATTGCCGGGGGTCAGACGCCGATGCGCCAGCCCCGGCCGGCAAACAACCACCTGACGCAACCGCCCTGTTTCGGAGTGAACGCCCAGCTCTTGAACAGACATATCCTTTCTCCCTATTGCATTGGCCAAACGCTCACAGCAGAACGGAAATACTCAGAACGGCAGTGATGAACAGCACCAGAATAACCAGCAGCGGCCAGACGAAAGCCAGCCAGCGGTCGTAGGACACCCGGCCGATGGCCAGCCCGCCAACCACCACCGCAAAGGTCGGGTTGATGAAGTTCACCAGACCGTTGGCCGACTGATAGGCAGTGACCACAAGGTCACGTCCGACCCCGGCGAAATCAGCCAGAGGCGCGAGAATCGGCATGGAGAGCACAGCCAGCCCCGAAGATGACGGCACCAGAAAACTCATCGCCGCCTCGATCCAGAACATCAGATTGATAAAGGCCAAGCCGCCCATGCCGTCCAGCGCCTGTGCTGCGCTGTGCAGCATGGTGTCTGCGATCAGGCCGTTTTCCATGATCACCACAATCCCGCGCGCCAACCCGACAACCAGTGCCACACCCAGCAACTCTCTGGCACCGTCGACAAAGTGACTGGTCAGACCCTTCTCGCCCAGACGTGCAATCACGCCGATCACGATTGCAGACCCGAGGAACAGCGCGCCCATCTGCGCCATCCACCAGCCCTGGGATGAAACGCCCCAGATCATCACCGCGAAGGTCAGTGCAAACAGCACCAGCACCACCGACTGAATGCCGGTCAGGTGATCACTATGCTCCTCCTCAGCCTGACGCTTGAGGAAAAAGGCCTTGTGCTCCTCAAGCTGCTTGACCACCGCCGACCTGGACGGGTCCTGTTTAACGCGATGGGCATACACCATCACGTAGGCGATGCAGATCACCAGCCCGCCCAGCAGAATCACAAACCGGGGAATAATCCCGTCAGTAAACGGAATACCCGCCGCATTGGCCGCAATCACCGTCGCGAAGGGGTTGATTGTCGAGCCAAGCACACCAATGCCGGCCCCGATCAGAATGATCGCCACACCGGTAACCGAGTCATACCCCGCCGCCATCATCACGGGTATCAGCAAGGCATAGAACGCCAGCGTCTCCTCGGCCATGCCATAGGTCGTGCCACCGATGGCAAAAAGGCTCATGAGTATCGGGATCATCCAGATCTCGTGGCCCTTCAGATGCACCATCGCCGAGCGGATGCCCGTATCAATGGCACCCGTGGCGTTCACCACACCGAGAAAGCCGCCCAGAAACAGCACGAACAACGCCACATCAATCGCGTTGGCCGCATAACTGTCCGGATCATAGAAACCCGCGCCGGGCGCCAGCATCACCTCGACGATGCCCTGCGGATTCGGCTCAACTTCATGGTAAGTGCCGGCAACCGCCACCTCACGCCCAACCGCCTCGTTCATCTCGCGGTCAAACTTGCCCGCCGGCATGATCCAGGTGAGACCGGCCATCAGAATGATCAGCAGGAACAGAATCGAATACGCAGTAGGGAAGCGGGAGGCCATATCCTGGCCCTTGTCTTTCTCACGATCAGGTGCGCTGTCCATTGGACACCTCCAGAGGAATGAAGCCTTATCCGTGTTCACCCCTGCAAAGACGCACAGGCAAGGGCAACTCCATCTACAAAACCTGTGAAACAGTCAGCCATCTGCATGGCGATGTGCTTGAACGTATCACCACCAAGACAAACCTTAGTTGATACAAATCATTTCGTGAGGAGTATTACAAATCCGGAGTTACAGGACATGCAGCGGTTTATGGCGCTCCGAGGCTCGGGAGTGGGAGCGGCAGCAGCGGGACGGGACGGAAAACAACATATTGATGCAGACATGCGTGCACTGCGACTCGCAACGCACTCGATGCAACGAAATCTGCGTTGACTGGATTGATTACCGAGTATGCAGGCGGGAATTTCGGCGCTGCGGAGGATGGCGGGTTTGAGATTGCTCGCCTCGCCTGTCAGGTGGTACCGGCGAACAAGCTGAGCTCTCAGGGTTGTAGGTCGTTGCTTGGCTGGCTGAGACAGATGGATTATTCAGCGCTTTGCGCCTCGCCCTCGGCTGGACCCACCTCGGGCCGTCGTCGCTGCGCTCCGACGTTCCTGCGCCAGCGGTGCTGGCTCCGGTCGAACCGTGAGGGTTCTCGTCCGTCTGTTCACCGCACAAACGAAAAAGCCCCAGCTTGCGCCAAGGTCCTTCGTTGTCTGGTAGGGGGGGATTACTCGGCGCTTTGCGCCTCGCCCTCGGCTGAACCAGCCTCGGGCCGTCGTCGCTGCGCTCCGACGTTCCTGCGCCAGCGTTGCTGGCTCCGGTCGAACCGTGAGGGTTCTCGTCCGTCTGTTCACCGCACAAACGAAAAAGCCCCAGCTTAGGCCAAGGTCCTTCGTTGTCTGGTAGGGGGGGGATTACTCGGCGCTTTGCGCCTCGCCCTCGGCTGGACCAGCCTCGGGCCGTCGTCGCTGCGCTCCGACGTTCCTTCGCCAGCGTTGCTGGCTCCGGTCGAACCGTGAGGGTTCTCGTCCGTCTGTTCACCGCACAAACAAAAAAGCCCCAGCTTGCGCTGGGGCTTTTTTGTTTGTCTGGCGGAGAGAGAGGGATTCGAACCCAATACGTTTCTAGCCTTTTGTTGCCTACTCAGCTCTATACGGTCTACCATCCTTATCATGCGGTCTATCCGTACCTTTTTTTCACTATTTTTTCGACAGATTTTCGACAATTCTCAGCTGGCTCGGTGAGAGACCGCAAAATGAACGAATCGATTCAAAGCTTTTTTAGCTTTCTTAAAACGATACTTTCAAGCAACAAATTCACTTTTGGCTTTTTGGTTCTTTTTACATACGCGGCTTTTTTTGCAACATCTCCAGCCGAAGAAATAAACAAAAACCTTTACACCCTTATTACTAACGGTGGATTTTATTTATTCTTGTCTATTTTTATATACTCCGTAGCCGACGAAAAAATAATACCTTACATAAAACTACATCGAGAAGAGACGGAAAGAGAAAATTTATCACCTAGCCAAAAAGAAATACTCATTGAAGCCTCGCAAAAATCTAGCGGACTCAGCTTTTCTGAATACATCTTCGACAACGATATAGACCCAACAAATTTTCACTCCGACTTTGAGGTACTCATAAAAAAGGGCCATGTAATAAACCATCGTTTTGACAGTAAAGTCTATCTCACGTCAGAAGGAAGGATGGCGGTTGCAGGAGCTGAGTGCAACACGGTTATTGAATTGACGCAGGAGCATCATATTGCATAGCCAAGGCTTTCTGCATCACTTCGCTCATGACTTCGATAGGACATTTGAAATCGAAGCGCTTACGTGGACGCATGTTCAGTTGAAACGCAATGGCATCCAGTTCTTC